>Ga0302325_10000340_pt1 | contig 132856 bp, 131 predicted proteins | sample Palsa_T0_2_FD_201948 | JGI IMG/M metagenome (GOLD analysis project Ga0302325, IMG submission 201948) | Peat permafrost microbial communities from Stordalen Mire near Abisko, Sweden - Palsa_T0_2 | ecosystem: Environmental > Terrestrial > Soil > Palsa > Peat permafrost | place: Sweden: Abisko...
TGTCCCTCGGCGGGGACCCGATATGATACCGCGCGATGCCTGCGTTCCCTGCAACGTTGCGGTGCCCGATCTTCAGCGAAAAAGCTCCCGTCCAGGAGCTTTTTGCTTGAAGTCATCGGAGGGAGAGAGATTCGAACTCTCGATGGGTTTTTGAGACCCACGACCATTTAGCAAACGGTTGGTTTCAGCCACTCACCCATCCCTCCCGGGCGACGGCGAGGATTAGCGCGCCGCGCGAACGTTACCTCCCCGCCTCAGGCTCCGGGCTGGCGCAAGCGATCGATAACCGCGGCGATTTCGCGCGCCGGCGCGGGCCGCGCATAGTAGTAGCCCTGGCCATACGTGCAACCAAGTCGCAGCATCAGCGAGGCGATCTCCGCCCGTTCGATGCCTTTTGCCGACACGCCGACGTGGATTTGCTTGGCGATGTCGACGGCCATCTTCACCTCGCCGCGATGCTCCATGTTGATGTCGGCATCCGAGACGATGCGCCCGTCGAGCTTCAGCTCGCCGATCGGCAGACGCTGGAGATCGTACAGCGTGGACTGCGAGATCTCGGTGCCGAAACTGTCGACGCTGAAGCGCAGGCCCATCTCGGCAAGATTCTTCATGCGGGCGATCCGCTTGGGGTCGTTGATGCCTTGCATCGCCTCGTCCAGCTCGAGCCACAGATTCTTTGCGTCGAAACGATGCTTCTTTAGGGACTTGGCCATGCGCTTGGGAAGATCGTCCTCGTCGAGGTTGGCAATCGATATGTTCAGCGACAACTGGATAAACGGCCGGTTGATCTTCGGCCAATCGGAGAATGCGCCGTCCATCGTTTCTTGCAAGAGCGCCTTGATGCCGCCGGAACGCTCGGTCGAAGCGATAAAGTCCTTTACCTCACCGACCGGCTGGGTCGGCCGGTAGAACGCTTCCAGCTTGACCGGAGCAGAGTTGGCCAAGTTGACCACGGGTTGATAGAGAATCTCCATATCTTCTCCTTCGACGAGCGCCGAAGCGTCTCCAATTACGCAATGCTTCCAAATAACGAGAAGGAACTCCGCCAACCGTGACATCACAGGCTCGCATGCGCTCATCACGGCGGCCAGGGTGAACGCCGCCATTACGGCCGGCGGCCGCGTCGGCGGCGAGCTTGCAAGCCAAATCGGCAGCGAGGTCAAAGCCCTGGCCCGCGTTCGGGGGATCACGCTTTTGGACGCCGCGATCGACGCAGCGCGCCTCGCCGGTGCGGCGCGTATCAGCGTGATCGGTGGCGACGAGGTTCGTCGCCACTGCGCCTCTCGGGTCGACGCCGTGGTTGCCGAGGCGCCCGACGGGCGCGATAACCTGCGCCTAGCGATCGAGAGCGGCGCTACGGAACCGTTGCTCTTGCTGAGCAGCGACCTGCCGTTCGTTACCGGAGCGCCGGTGGCGGAGTTCGTGGAGCGAGCCCGGGCCGCGCGCGTCGAACTCGCGTTGCCGCTCGCTCGCGGCAGCGACTACGAGCACGCCTTCCCGGGTGCGCCGCCGCACCTCACGCGTCTGGGTGACGAGCGCGTCGCGAACGGCAGCGTCGTCTACTTTGCGGCCGGGGTAGCGCCGAAGGTGCTAAGCGTGTCGCAGCAGTTTTTTGACGCGCGCAAGAGCCTGCTTCGCATGGCCGTCCTGCTTGGGCCGGGGCTGCTCTTGCGCTTCGCCGCCCGGCGCTTACGTATCGAACACCTCGAGGCGCGCGCGCAACGGGTGCTCGGCATTCGCGCGGGCGCGATCCGCGACGCGTCACCGTCCCTTTGCTTCGATATCGACACGATCGATGACTACCGTTACGCGCTCGCTTACCAAACCTCGGGTTAGCGCGGCGCGCTTGTGCGCGCTGAATGGTGGAATCCAACTGGTGTGGGGCGCCATCCTGGCGGTGTCGCTTCAGGCGCGAAGCATCGCGCTCGCCGGCCCCGGGGCAATCCGCGCCTATGCGCTCATCGCCGCCGCCGGCGCCCTCGTTGCGACGGTCGTACAACTCGCGGCAGGCGCGCTGTCGGATTCCGAGCGCCGCCGGACCGGGAGCAGGCAGCGCTTCTACGCAGCCGGCATCGCCCTCGCGATCCCGGCACTGTTTTGGTTCTACTTGGCGCCCAGCTTCGCGCAGTTCGTTGCGGCGTTTCTGCTGCTGCAAGCGGCCATGAACGTGGCGGGCGGCCCCTACCAAGCGGTGATTCCCGACTACGTCGTGCCGGAACGGCGCGGCCTAGCCTCGTCGTGGATGGCGGTCTACCAGTCCGCCGGAAATGCTGCCGGCTTGCTCGTGGCGGGCTTGCTGCACGACCTGCGCATCGTTGCCGTGGCAATTTCCGTGCCGCTGGCCGCATCGTACGGCGCGACGGCCGAATATTTGCGAGGATTAGTGGCCTCGCCGCCGGCGCCCGCCGCGCGCAACGAGCTGCGCAGCGACCGGAACTTGCGCGTTCTGCTGCTCTCGCGCGGGCTCATCAATGTCGGGTTCTTCACGTTACTCGGTTTCTTACTGTTCTTCGTGCGCGACAGCTTGGGCGTTGCGCGCGCGGCTCTGGAAATGCAGACGGCCTTCATTTTCCTCACCTTCACACTGGCAGCCGTGGCCGGCGCGCCGCTCGCGGCGAGGCCGGCCGATACGAGCGACAAGCGCCTGGTCGTCAGCGTCGCGGTCGCGCTGATCGTTGTGGCGCTCATCGTACTCGGCACGACCTCCTCGCTGCTGGTCGCCTACCTCAGCGCGGGGGTCGCCGGCGCCGCCTGGGGGGCATTCGTGACAGCGGATTGGGCGCTAGCAACCGCGCTTTTGCCGCCGCAGTCGATGGCAACGGCGATGGGGGTTTGGAACGTCGCCACCACGCTGCCCCAAGTGATTGCCCCGCTGCTTACGGCGCCGCTTGTCTTGCGCTTAAATGCCGTGCACGCGGGAGCCGGACCCCGCGGGGCAATCGCGCTCTCGCTCCTCGAGTTCGCGGCGGGCGCCATCGTTGTGTGGCGTCTGCCGCGCGCCTAAGGGCACGCTGCTACGGCGTTCCAGCAATTCGACGATGCGCTCGGCCACGGCGAGCGCGGCGTCCGGGTGACGCAGCGGGCTCGCGCGCTCGAGTAACTCCGCGCGGCGCCGGCCGGATTCGAGCAGCTCCGACACCGCTCTTGCAAGCTCCGAACCGCCGTTCACGCTGATCGCCGCGCGGCGCGTGACCAGGTAGCGGGTATTGCGCTGCTCTTGGCCCGGCAACGGTTTGACCAGGACCATCGGAATCTGCGCGACCAGCGCCTCGGACGACGTGAGACCGCCCGGTTTCGTAAGTAACACATCGCTTGCATGCATGTAGTCGAAGACGTTGTTCACGAAACCGAAGACGCGCAGCGGATAGGGCGTGCGTTCGGCGGCCGCGATCACGCGCCGCTCGAGGCCGGCGTTGCGTCCCACGATCACCGCAGCGGCGAGCGGTATCTTGACGTCGCCCAAGGCGCGCATCATCTTGTCGAGCGGGCCGATTCCGACGCCGCCGCCCATGATCAAGACGATTGGCCGGTCGCGCGGCAGATCGAGTTCCGCGCGTAGCGCGTCGACCGGCAGACGCCGCCTCGCGAAACGCGGGTCAACCGGAATCCCCGAAAGCAGCACGTTCTCGCTCGGCACCCCACGTGCGACGAGCGTCGCCCGCATCTCCGGCGTCGTTACCGAATACGCGTCGATATTCGGGTAGATCCAAAAGGGGTGAACCACAAAATCCGTGACGACCCCGACGACCGGAAGTTCGGGATCGAATTGACGTTTGTACTCGGACATCACGCCGCAAGGAAACGCGTGCGTGCAGACCACCAAATCCGGATGCTGCTCGTCGACCAGCTTTCGTAGATTGCCGGCCGTGTATTGGCTTACCCAGCGGCGGAAGGCCGGCACGTGCGTCGCACGCTCGGCCCGGTCGTAGATATAGCTGTAGACCTGCGGCACGGTCTTGACCATGCCGATGTAGCCGTCGGCGACCACCTTTGAGAAAATGCTGGCCGCATACTTATACGAGTCGACCGTCTGCGTTTCGATCGCCGGATCGATCTCGTGGAGCGCGGCACGAACGGCCTGGGCCGCGGCCGTATGTCCCACGCCGACGGCGGCGGAGAGAAACAGCACGCGACGCGGGCGCGCGAGACCGGGCTTGCTCAGTTCTCCTCGGGAGCCGACTCCTCGGCCAAAACGAAAAAGTCATCGAGGATTTCTTGGGCGAGCGTATCGTCCTCGAGCAACTTGCCGTTGTCGTCCGTTACCACGAACTCGTCAGCTTGCTCGCTGTAGGCTACCGCGAATCCATTGTTCTCATCGTCCTCGACGAGACCGACCACTTCGAACTCATACTTCTTGCCCTCGGTGGTCTCGATCACCAGCATATCGCGAAGCTCGACCTTACCTGCGCCGTCGGCTTCGCCGTTTTGAGCTTCGATGATGGCCTCCCAGGTTTCCCTCGGTCAATGTAGGTACCGAGCGACGTTGGCGTTGTGTTCCGCAAGCGTTCGCGAAAACGCGTGGTGTCCATTTCCCATGTACACGTAGTACAAATAGCCGGATTTGCGCGGATGAAGGGCTGCCACGAGCGAGGGACGGCCGGGATTGGCGATCGGCGTCGGCGGCAGTCCCGTATGCTTGTAGGTGTTGTAGGGTGAATCCCGCGCCAGGTCGGCGTAGGTGATCGTGTCCTTGTGGTGCGCGAAGGTATACTCGATCGTCGCATCCACCTCGAGCGGCATGCCAAGGCGCAGCCGGTTGTAGTAGACGCCGGCCATGAGCGCCCGTTCGTCGTCGGCCTTGGCCTCGCGTTCGATCAACGATGCTAGCGTAACGATCTGCGGTACGGAATACCCGAGGTGCTTGGCTTGCACGGTCGCGTCGGCAGGAAGCTCTTTGCGAAATTGGTCGGTCAAGATGCCGGCGATCTGCGCCGGCGCGGCATTGGTCGGAATCAGGTAGGTGTCCGGAAAAAGATACCCCTCGAGCGTCGGCGCGCGCACACCATCGATATCGAAATGCGTGTGCAAGAACACCGCTTGGAAGGCAGCGGCTTGCCCGAGGGCGTGCGCAGCCAAGGTGCGCGCAATTTCTTTGGCGGTAAAGCCTTCGGGAATGGTCACCCACACGGCCACTTGCCGCCCGCCCGCAACGACCTGGCGCAAGACCTGGGCCATCGACAAGTGCGGTGCGAAATCGAATTCTCCGGCCTTCATGGCCGACTGTTGTCGCTTCACGCGCGCCAACAATTCGAATTGCGCGGCCGAGCCGATGATGCCGCTGCTTTGCAGCAGCCGCGCGACGTCGTGTCCGCTTGCGCCCGCGGGCACGATCACGACGGTTTCCGTGCGCGGCAAGCGGCGGTCCTCATGGAGCGCATAGCGTAGCCATAGGGCAGCGCAAACGCAGCCGGCCAGCACGGCCGCAAATCCAAACAGCGCCGCCCGGCGCGCCCCGCGCATCCGCGCTTACGCTCCGCTTCGTTCGCGACGGCGCCGTGCAAGAAACGAGTCCAAAATGAGCGACGCGGCGAGCTGATCGACCACGCGTTTCCGCCCTTTGCGCGACACGTCGGCCGCAATCAGAGAGCGGGTGGCTTGAGCCGTCGTCAGGCGCTCGTCGACTCGCTCGATCGTCCCCGCGTACGCTTTGGCCAGGATCGCGACGAAGGCGTCCATCTTCTGCGCCGCGATACCGCGCTCGCCCGAAAGCGAACGCGGATCGCCGACGACGATTGTGGTCGCTCCGTACTCGCGAACGATTTCGAGAATCGCCTCCAGGTCGTCGTGCATCGAGCCCGCGCGTTCGATCGTGCGCAGCGGCAGCGAAAACGTTTCGCTCGGGTCGGACATCGCGACGCCGATGCGGCGCTCGCCGACGTCGAGCGCAACGATCATGCGGGAGGCCGAAGGATCATACGTGCGCGAGATCGTCGAGCAGTTTGCTCGATTTCGGCCGCTTGCCCAAATGCCAGGTCACGAAGGCATCAACCGCCCGCGCCGCCGCGGGCGTGCTCTTGGTGACGGGCTTCAACGGACCGCCCGCGGGAGCCGCCAGGGCGCGAAAGTTGGCGACGTCGAGCGGCGCAAGCGGCAACACATCGGCACGGTGGGGACGGCAGTTTTCGCAGTCGAGCCCGCCCGCTTCGATATCCGCCCAGGCCGGTCCGTCGGCAAACGAGGCGCCGCAGCGCACGCACTCGCCGGCCGCCGGAGCAAGGCCGAGCGCCCCGAGCAAGCGCAATTCGAAACGCGGAACCAGCTCCGCGGGATCGGGCGAGGTTCCAAGCGCCCGCAACAAGCCGCGCAAGAGCGTGTAGACTTCGGGCATCGCAAGATCATGTTCTGAAAACGCATCGACCAATTCGGCAACCAGATGCGCCGTCGCAAAGCCGGCGGGCGTAACGACCGCGCTCCAGTGCGCCGTTTTGATCTCGGCGCTCGTGATCACGTCGAGGTTGCGACCGCGATGCATCGTGAGCGTCGCCTCGCTCATGAACTCGAGTTTTCCCGCCACGTGACTCTTGGCGCGCCGCACGCCTTTGGCAACACCGTCGATCTTGCCGCGTGCGTCGGTGAAAAGCGTATAGATCTTGTCGGCCTCGCCGAGATTACGCGCGCGCAAGACGATCGCATTGGTTTTATAGGCGCGCGCGTGGCCGTTCACGGACCGACCTCGCTTGCACCCGGCAGCTCGAAAGCGGCCGGCAGCAGCGCCGCGAGCGTCGTCGCAACCGGTCGCTCGTTGCTCGTATAGAGCACGCGTAGATCCGTGCCAAACTCGGCGAGCACCTGACGGCACGCGCCGCACGGCGCGGTTATCACGCCCGGCGGCCCAGCGACCGCAATCGCCGAAAAGTGACGGTGCCCGGCCGCAACCGCGCTGAAGAGAGCGCTTCGTTCGGCACACATCGTGAGGCCGTAGGATGCGTTCTCCACGTTGCTGCCGCTCACGACCGTGCCGTCGGAGCAGAGCAGCGCGGCGCCGACCGCAAACTTCGAATAGGGCGCGTAGGCGCGACCCCGAGCGGCCTGGGCCGCTTCAAGGAGCGCTTCGTCGCCCTGCATCAAACGCGTTCGGCGTCGAGCGCGACTTCGCGTTCGGGCTTTTCGGCTTCCTCACCGGTCTTCGAGGTCGCTTTCCCATTGGTGAACACGTGCACGGAGAGAATCCGGCGGCCGCGCATGCGATCGATACGCAAACGCACGCCGTCGCCCGCTTCGATCTCCTCACCGTCGTGAGGGAGGCGCCCGAACAACCCGACCGTCAGGCCGCCGATCGTTTCAAAATCCTCGTGCGGCAGATGCGTACCGAGCTTTGCGTTTACGTCCTCAATATTGGTTTTCGAGTCGACGATCGCTTCGTCGTGCGCGAGGATGCGAATCGACTCTTCTTCGCCTTCGTCGTGCTCGTCGCGGATTTCGCCGACGATCTCTTCGAGCAGGTCTTCCATGGTTACAAGTCCGGCCGTGCCGCCGTATTCGTCGACCACGATGGCAAGCGAAAACTTGCCGCGCTGCATTTCGCGCAAGAGTTCCGAGACGCGTTTACTCTCGGGCACGAGCGTGATCGGGCGCATCAGCGCGCGGATTGAGGTTTGCGCAAGCGTTCCGTTCGCAAGCGCGATCAGCAACTCGCGGTCGTGGACGACGCCGATCACGTTGTCGATCGTATCTTCGAAAACCGGCAGCTTCGAGTAGCCCTCGGCGATCACGAGATCGAGCGCACGGCGTCCTGACGAGGCCACGTCGACCGAAACCATATCCGGCCGCGGCGTCATCACCTCGCGCACGATCGTGTCGCCGAACTGGATGATCGAGTGGATCATCTCGCGCTCTTGCTCCTCCAGCACTTTCTGTTCGGCGCCGACGTTGACGATGTTGCGAATGTCGTCTTCGGTGACGAAGAGGCCATTGGGTGCCGGCTGCACGCCGAAAAGCCGCACGATTTGGTTGGTGAAAAACAAGAAGGCCGTGTTGACGGGGGTCATGACCCACGCGACCCGCTCGAGCACGGGAGCCAGGCGCACGGCCCATCGTTCGTTATTGGCGACGGCGATCGTCTTGGGGATGATTTCCCCAAAGCAGAGCAGCAGCACGGTCATCACGAGGGTCGACCAGATCGCGGGATTCGGGACGCCGGCTTTGACGAAGAGCAGCGTTGCCACCGAATCCGCGGCCAAGAGCACGACCGTGTTTCCGATGAGGATCGAGGTCAGAAAGCGATTACGCTCCTCGAGCAGCCGCAGCACGGCGGGCGCACCTTTGAGGCCGCGTTCAACCATGCCCCGGGCACGCAAGCGTGAGAGCGAGATCAGGGCGGCTTCGGAGCCCGAAAAGAACGCCGAAGCAGCGATCAAGATCAGGAGCGCACCGATTTCAAGCCAGTGCTGACTCCAGGCGTCAGGCGTCATTTAGGGTCGCGGCGTTTGCCGGATGCCCCGAGTCGCCGAGCGCGGAGCAGGTAGAGGGTCGGTACTCAAATTGCCGCCATTATAGCACAAGCGCGGGAGGAGCCCTCTCTTCATACCACCCGGAAGAGGAAAAACAAGCCCGCGGCGACCCCGCCGCCCAAAACCGCCCCGAAGCCCACTTCAGCCGCACTATGGATGCCGGACTCGACCCGGCTCTGGCTGACCAGAAAGGCCAGAAAGAAGGCCAGTAGGCCGACGATGAGGCTCGGAGCCAGCAGCGTGATGAGGGTCGCTCCGGCAAACGCCAGCGCCGCGTGCCCCGAGATCGCCCCACCTTGCAGCGGCGAGCCGCGCCTGCCGGCGTAGGCCTTGAGGAAGATCGTCGCGACGCCCACGATCACCAGGGTAACGAGCGCATAGTTGCGTGGAATGCCGGCGACCGCGTGCGACACCTTAGCGCCGGCCGCCGTCACGCCTTCGTAAAAGCACAGGTATCCGACGATCAGCGCAGCCATCGAGGCGACGAGCACGGCTCCGGCCGTCGCATCCTTCGCGATCTTGGCGAGCGGATGGTGCGCGACCGTCATCAGGTCGACGATCGCTTCAGCAGCCGTATTGACGAGTTCGAGTGCGATGACGAGCGCGATGCACAGCACGATGATCGCCACGTACGCGCGCTCGAGCCGCAAGAAGAGCGTCGCGAACAGGGCGAGTGAGCCCGCGACCAAGTGAATGCGCATGTTGCGCTGCGTGCGCGTGGCATAAAGAATGCCTTGGAATGCGTAGTCGAAGGCAGCCCAGATCCGGGTTTCATGGACGCGTTTGACCGAGGGAGGCAGCCGAACAGGGTGCATCGCTGCTGCGAGCTTCGCGCCCGGGCCGCAGCAAGCCTTATTCGGTAACGACCTCGGCCTCAAAGCCGCTGCGCTCGATTGCGGTCATGATGCCGGGCAGGTCTTCGGGCCGTTCGACTTCGACCGTGACGTCGAGTTCGGCGTGCTTGGCGGAGATGCTGCCGAAGACGCGGTGGTGCGAAACGTCGAGGACGTTGGCGCTGGCGGCGCTGATTGCGCTTGCCACCGTCGCGAGTTCTCCCGGCTTGTCGACCATGTGCACGCGAATGCGAACGACGCGGCCCGAGCGCATGCGATGGCGCACGATGACCGAGGCCAGCATGCCGAGATCGATGTTGCCGCCGCAAAGCAGCGTCCCGACGCGCTTGCCGGCAAAGCGTCCATTGCTCGCAAGCAGTGCGGCGACGCCGGCCGCGCCCGCACCTTCGGTAACGGTCTTCTCCTCTTCCAAGAGCAGTGAGATCGCGGTCTCGATCGGGGCTTCGGGCAACAGAATCACTTCGTGCACGGTATGCGCCAACAGTTCAAGGGGAAGCCGGCCGATCGTCTTGACCGCGATGCCCTCGGCAATCGTCGGACCTCCGGCGACCGCCGGCCCCCCGCGTGCCGCCGAGACGCTCGGATAGAACGACGATTGCACGCCGATGATCTGGGCGCGCGAACCCGTCGCTTCGACGGCCAGCACCGCGCCCGAGATCAGGCCGCCGCCACCGACCGGAACGAGCAGCACGTCGAGCTCGGTACCCGCATCCTCGAGTAGCTCGAGCGTCGCCGTTGCTTGTCCCGCAATGACGTTGAGATCGTCGTAGGGATGAACGACCGTCGCGCCGCTGCGCGCGGCGAGCGCGCGCGCGAACTGCGCCGCCTCATCGAACGAGTCGCCCTCGAGCACGACCTCCGCACCGAAATCGCGCGTGCGCCGGACCTTCAGAAACGGCGTCGTCTTCGGCATGACGACCGTTGTTTTCAGGCCGAGGCGCGCACCGTGATAGGCGACGGCTTGGCCGTGATTTCCCGCCGACATCGTGACCACGCCGCAGGCGCGTTGCTCCGGCGTCAAGAGCAGCATCGCGTTGAGCGCGCCGCGTTCCTTATAGGAGCCGGTCGTCTGACGCGTTTCGATCTTGAGGTAGACGTCGCCGCCCGCGATCGCCGAAAGTGCGCGCGAGTGCGACGTCGGCGTTCGCCGGATTCCGGAGCGGATGCGCTCGGCTGCGGCCCGTACGACTTCGCCGGAGCGTTCGAGAGTGGTCACGGATCCTCCAAAATGGTGGGTGGTTAAATAAAAAGCCCCTCTGCCGGACCGGCGAGGGGCTCGTGCGTCACGACGACCGTTCGTCTACGCCAAAGCAACTCGACGGCCCGCAGGAGCCGCGATAATAATTTCGGCGATGATGATGAACGAGGCGTCGGATAACATCGGTGCCTACGTTTACCACGCTTCGGAGGCGCCTGTCAACCGAGCGCGTAGGGCCACGGCAAGCCGATGGCCGCGGCCAAGCGCTTCTCCTCGCGTACCATGCGCGCGCGTTCGCGGGGTACTTCGTGGTCGTGACCGAGCAGGTGCAGCACGCCGTGCACGAGCAGCCGCTCGATCTCGGCCTCGCGCTTAGCGCCGTACGCCGCCGCCTGGCGCTCGGCCACGTCCAGGCTGATGACGATATCGCCGAGCATCAGCTCGGGCTCGCCCGGACGTGCCTTTTTCGGAACGGTAAAGGGCTCGTAGAACGGAAAGCTGAGCACGTCGGTCGTGCGGTCTTTGCCACGGTGCTCGCGGTTGAGCCGGCGCATGGCAGCATTGCCGATGAGGGTGACGCTAAGGGTCGCCTCCGGCCGCCCGATCGCTTCGAGCAAGGCTTGCGCGGAGCGCTCGACGCGGCGTACGGCGATCCGGTATTTGCGCGTCGTGTTGCGCAGGTAGATCACGAAATGCTACGTGAAACGCGCGTAGGCGCCGACGATCTTTTTCACGAGCGGATGGCGCACGACGTCGCTTTCGGAAAGCTCGACGATACCGATGTCGTCGATGCCGGCGAACAGTTTCGGAACGTCGAGCAGGCTGCATTGCACCCCGCGCGGCAAGTCGATTTGGGTGACGTCGCCGTTGACGACCATCTTCGAATTCGCACCGAGCCGCGTCAAGAACATCTTCAACTGTTCGCGGGTCGCGTTCTGCGCTTCGTCGAGAATGATGAACGCGTCCGACAACGTGCGACCGCGCATGTATGCGAGCGGAGCGACCTCGATCGTGCCGCGCTCGACGAATTTTCCGGTCACGCCGTCGTCGAGCAGATCGGCCAATGCATCGTACAGCGGACGCAGGTAGGGATCGACTTTCTCCTTGAGATCGCCCGGCAGAAAGCCGAGTTTCTCGCCCGCTTCGACCGCAGGGCGCGTCAGAATGATGCGCGCGACTTCCCGGTTACGCAGCGCACGCACGGCCATGGCCGTCGCAAGGAACGTCTTTCCGGTACCGGCCGGGCCGATTCCGAACGTCAACGTGCAGGCTTCGATCGCGTCGGTGAAACGCCGCTGACCTTCGGTCTTGGGCCGAATCTCTTTGCCGCGTTGGGTCGTGTAGAGTGTCTTCGGGTGCGCTCGCGGCGCCTCGCCGTCGGTCAGCGTTTCGCGAGCGGCCAGCGCCACGTCGTCCGGCGTCAGTTGCGCACCGCCGTTGGCAGCATCGCGCATGCGCGTGAGAATCTGCGCGGCCGAATCGACCGCGTGCGGCGAACCGCTCAAGCGCAATCGATCGCCTTCGAGACTTACGACGACCGGCACCACGCCCTCGAGCGCGGTCAAATTCCGATCGTGATGACCGCAGAAATTGAGCGGATCGCGCACCCCGGCGAGCTCAAATATTCGTTCCCGGCGTGCGTCAGCCAGCGTGATTTCTCCGCATCTCTCTCCCTGGAACGCCGCCCGAGGCCGAAGAGTTCAGAGCCGCCTCATCAGTCGCGCTCGTGACCATGGGGTCGCAGAGCGAGCGGCGGCGCCAGCGCTTCGGAGAGAATGATACCCGCCAGCAGCCCCGAGCTTCCGGAAAATGCCGCCAGCAGCGCGCTAGGAGCCGGCGCGGCCGGATCGAGTCCCGAGGAGAGCGCACCCGGACCGAACACGTCGCCCACGGCGGCCAAGACGGTGCCCGTGCTCGAAGCCGGGGCGGCAGGCGTTGGGGGCGGGGCCGGTCTCGGCGGCGGCTGCCGCACAGCGTTCACCCGCATCGCTTGGCGCGGTCCGAGCTTCCCGCCGCCCGCAGGCATCGGGTTGCCCGCCGCGGCGGCCGACTGCGCGGCGGTAGCGCGTTGCTGCGCTTCCTGAAGCCGCTTCGCGATCTGTTCGGCGACGATGCCGATGACTTCGTCCACGCGCTACGTCCCGGGCGCCTTCGGCGCGCCCGGAGTCTGCGTTGAACTGCCCGCGTCGCCGGGCGCGACGCCCGTGCCGATGGCCGAACGCATCTCGGTATCCGCTTTGATATTGTTGAGCCGGTAGTAGTCCATCACCCCGAGGTGGCCGCTGCGGAACGCCTCGGCAATCGCTTCGGGAATCTGCGCTTCCGCCTGGACGACCTTCGCGCGCATCGCTTGGGTCTCGGCCTTCTGCTCTTGCTCGGCCGCAAGCGCGCTATATTGCCGCTCGGCAGCTTTTGCCTGGGCGATGCGCCGGTCCGCTTCCGCTTGCGTCGTCTGCAGTTCGGCACCGATGTTCTTGCCGACGTCGACGTCGGCAATGTCGATCGAGACGATCTCGAAAGCGGTACCCGCATCGAGGCCTTTGGCGAGGACCGCTTTGGAGATGCGATCCGGGTATTCGAGGACTTCTTTGTGATCGACCGCGGCGCCGACCGCGGACACGACGCCTTCACCAACGCGCGCGATGATCGTCGGTTCACCGGCACCACCGACGTAGCGGTCGAGGTTCGTGCGCACCGTGACGCGGGCTTTGACGTTGAGTTGGATTCCGTTTTGCGCGACGCCCTGAAAGATCGGCGTCTCGATCACTTTCGGATTGACGGAAGTTTGCAGCGCCTCGACGACGTTGCGGCCGGCCAGGTCGATGGCAGCGGCGCGCTGCCATTCGAGCGGAATCTGCGCGCGCTGCGCTGCGATCATTGCAAGCGTTACCGCTTCCACGTTGCCGCCCGCCAGATAGTGCGATTGCAATTGATCGACCGTGAGGTCCAGCCCGGCTTTGCGCGCGCGCACGAGGTTCGTCACGATCACACTCGGTTGGATACCGATGAGCCGCATCCGGATCAGCGACATGATCGACAGCGGAACGCCGGCTGCGATCGTTCGAATCCACATCCCCAGCGGAAAATAGTACAGGAAGATAAAGAAACCGATGATGATCGCGAAGATTACCACCGCAAAGCCGAGCGACGCCGCCATTAAGACTTACTTCCCTTCGTGAACCGGGATGACGAAGATCCTCGCGCCTTCAACGCGCGACACCCGAACCGGTGAGCCGGCAGAGACGAAGTCCCCTTCCGTCAACACGTCGACGCGTTCCTCGCCGATTTGCGCGACGCCGGCGGGTCGTAAGTACGAGGTCGCCGTTCCGGTCATCCCAAGCAGGTGCCGGTGATCGAGGCTGGCCACGTAATCGGGCCCTTGAATACCGGCAAAAGCGATGCGCCGGAAGAACGCACTTTCGGGAAACAGCCTGGTCGAGATAAAGAACGCGATAGCGGAGAGCACGATGGCAATCGAAATCGATTGCACCGCGACGAATACGAACGCAAAACCGAAGGCCAGCACAATCGCGGCCACGAGCGCAACGGCACCAACCGTCCCGGCCACCCCGTGTCCTGGAAAGACGTGCAGTTCAAAGAGAATGCCGAGCACGCCCACAAGCGCGAGCGCGATGACCAGCGAGTTGGAAAAACCCTCGTACACGTGCGTTCCGAAGAACAGCACGAGTGCGGTCACACCGACCGCTCCCGCGATGCCGTGCAGCGTCTGCATTTCGATCAGCAGGCCGAGCACACCGATCGAGAGGAGCACGCCGCTGACGTCGGGATTCGTCGCAAAGCGTGCGAGCGTTTCTCCCCAGGTGTAGGACTCGCTATGGATCGAGCCGTGGACCTTCGCGTCGACCAACGCTTGGTCGAGCGTCGACGCGATTGCATCGGTGAAGTGCGCTTTGAGCGCTTCATCGGCGGTCAGCGAAAGGATCGCACCCGCGTTCTTATAGTCCGGCACGGCAACGCTCTTATCGACCATCGCCGCGGCGAGCACCGGGTCGCGGTGATTGCGTGCTGCGGTCGAGGCGAATTCCGCGCGCAGCGCGGAGACGTGTTTGGGGTCGTTCGGAATCGGTTCGGCCGCGCCGATGCTCGCGCCCGGTGCCATCACGATCGTGCGGGCTGAAAGGGTGATCAGGGCGCCGGCAGAGTATGCGCGCTGCGAAATGTAGGCGACGGTCGGAACCTTGGCCGAGAACATCGCGTCGCGAATTTCGAAGGCTGCGCTGACCAGGCCGCCGGGCGTATTGATCTCGAGCACGAGCGCGGAAGCGTGGGCGGCGTTTGCTTCGTCGACCGCGCGCTGCACGAGGTGCGCCATCCCTTCATCGACGACGCCGTCGATCGGTACGACGAACACTTGGCCCGTCGAGGGCACCGCCGGCACGGCCGCAATCGCTAATCCCACCGCCCCGAAGAGGGCGATCACCGCGAACGTTACGACCCGAAGCTGACGCAACATATCGCTCCTCACTACCCTCGCAACGCAAGAAAGTTGCGAGGGCTCAACCGGCGAGCGCTTTGAGTTCCTCGAGTACGACCTGACGAATTACGGCGCCGTCGGCCTCGCCCTTGAGCTTGGGCATGACGGCTTTCATGACGGCGCCCTGATTGCGCTGCTCGGGAGCGAGCGCTTCAACGGCCGCCCGGATCTCGGGACGGATGTCGTCGGCGCTCTTTTGAACGGGCAACAAGGCTGAGAGCAAATCGCGCTCGCGTGCTTCCTTTGCGGCGAGTTCGGGCCGGTTGCCCTTCTCGAATTCGACGATCGAGTCGCTGCGCTGCTTGACGAGCTTGCGCACCACCTCGATTTGGTCCGCTTCCTCAAGCTCGCGTCCGGCTTCAATTTTCTTGTAGGAAAATGCAGAAAGTGCGGACCGAAGCGTATCGATCCGCACTTGATCCCGGGCTTTCATCGCCTCTTTGAGTTCGGCTGAGATCGTGTCTTTGAGGGCCACGAGTTCCTAGGCGCGGCGCTTACGAGCGGCGGCCGACTTCTTCTTGCGGCGAACGCTCGGCTTCTCGTAGTGCTCGTGCTTGCGGGCTTCGGCTAAAACGCCGGCCTTCTGGGTGGCTTTCTTGAAACGCCGCAGCGCACTTTCGATGGTCTCCCCCGGTGCAACGCGAACTTCCATGAACAACCCTCCCTTCGAACCCGCAAACGGCCATCTACGACCCGCGGTAAATCACGCATTCTCGTAGTCGAGAACAACTGTTAGAATGTAACATACCCCGCTGGAGGCGTCAATTTCATGATCGCAGGACCTGCCGCGTTCAGCCCGGCCGACCGCCTTCAGCGCGCCGCCGAGCTGCTCTCCAAGCATTGGACGATCGCCCTCCCGAGCGCCCTTGCGTCGCTCGCGCTCGTGGCCGTCGTCTTCTTCGGGGTAATCACGGTCGTCGTCGGGACGCTCCTCGGCCACGCCGCCGCCGGCCACGTCGGCACGGGGCTCGGCCTCGGAACGGGCCTGCTCGTGGCGGGGTCGGCGTTCGGGGTAGCCTGTATCGCCGTCTTCGTGGCGCATGCGATCGCCGTCGCGGCGGCACCCGACGTGCTCGCGGATCGCCAGCCCGATCTAGCCGCTGCGCTTTTGACCGTGCTCCGCCGCCTTCCGGATCTGACCGTCGCCTTCGTGGCCTGCCTCCTGATCGCGATCGTACCGCTCCTGCTCTGCTTCGTCTTCGTCGGCATCCCGCTGATTCTCGTGCTCGGGTATCTCTTGATGTACGTGCCGGCGGCCGTGATCATCGGCGGGGAAGGGGGTCTCTCGGCGATTGCCACCTCGATTCGCATCGGTCGAACGCGCTTCGGCGAAAGCGTGATCGCCTGGCTTGGTCTGTTCGTCGCCAACGTCATCGGGGTGGTGGTCAACGGCATCGCGGTCCACATCCCGATCGTCAACCTGGTCGTCGGATTCGCCGTGGGTGGCTTCATTACGGCCTACGCGGCGCTGGTCATGACGGATTTCTATACCGAGCTTCGATCCGGCGCCGCTCCCCAAGCCGCGCCGACCTTACCTTACAGCGGTCCGCCGACGATAATACAATGATGAGGGTGCGGATTCCGAGTCGCCTTGCGCTAGCTGCGCTTGCTTCGGCGCTGCTGGTACCCGCCGTTCCGGCCCCTGCCGCGACGACCGCGGTCGTGCTAAACTTTGCGCCGCTCGGAGCGCCCAGTCGCTCGACGCCGCCGTCGTCGGCGCCGGCCGACATCTCGTTCGGCCCCTACCCCCTAAGCATCTTCGGGGTCGTCAACGCAATCAATCGGGCCGACAAACAGTTGACGGACCGCGAACCGCTGAGGTTCACTGACGGCCCGATAGCTTATGCGGTGCTGGCGATCCGGGATTGGGAGCACCGCTATCCGCGCGATCCCTGGATTCCGGAGAATCTCTTCGCGCTCGAACGCGTCTACTTGCACGCCGGCACGGACGAAGGTCGCGAATATGCGGGGCGCGTCACGGTCTGGCTCCTGCAAGACTATCCCCAAAGCGTGTATGCCGAGCGAGCGCGGCGCATTATCGCGAACCTTTCGGAAAGCATCAACGAACAGCGCGCCGCCGAACCCGAGCGCAGAGCGGCACCGACAAGACCGGAACCGGCAGCGACATCGGACCCCTGGTCGCGCTTCCAACACTGAACCGCCTCGCGTGTCAGTCGGGTTAACCCTACTTCGTTGTTCGTCGTGAGCAGCGGCGCCGACGTCCGGCGAAAGCTCTAGTCCAATACAAATTGCGGCTTACCGACCGTCCGCCACCCCGCGCATCGCAACGGCCGCCTCTACTATAAAGCGCCAACAACTACTACCTTTTAAGGAGCGTTTTTCCCGACTTTCGCATCGTGCGCGCGCGTCGTTGTGCACTCACATCTCATGAAGTCGCGCAACGATTTGCACTGTTGATGCAGGAACGTTGAGTTACACTAACGGACCTTCGCGATAACCGGCGCCTCGTTTAAGGAGTCTGAGGTTGGTACATCTACGCATTCTAAGAGCGTTCTGTTTTGTTACATTCGGCCTCGGCGCCGTGACGATGACGGGCTGCGGAGGTGGGAACGTGACCATCCCGGTCCGTCATCCTGTCACCTCGGTTACGCAGACGCAAACACTGGCCGGGGCGGGCCAGACGGACGTTCTGCCGTCCTTTGCCGGTTTCACGCCATCGTTCGTCGTACCAAGCGGAGCGCCGGCGGGCACGACCGCAACCTTCACGGTCGGAACGAGCGCACCCGCGGGCGCCGCAGCCCCGCTTTCGTCCAGTATCAACGGCTCGCCGAAGGCGCATACCGCGGCAGCCGCCTCAGACCCAAGCGTTCTTCTCTACATTCAAGCAATATTTTCGAACACGTTTGACTTCGCGAATTTTCCGACGTTCACGTTTACTGTTCCGAGCGGCGTCAACGCAAGCGGGTTGACGCTCGAAATCTTTAACGGAACCGACTTCCTGGCAGGCGCCGCCGGAACCGCGACGGGGCAGTCGGTCACATTTACCTTCTTAACGCCCGGGCCGTTCTCGATCGTGGCGGGAGAACAATATGTGATCGAACTCGTTAGCGGTTCGAACCTCAATCTCTCGTTCATTCCTAACGACAACGGGGACGCCTTCACCTATACGGGCACGCTGTCGAAGACCTTCGTTCTCACTCCGCAGCTCGCGCCTCCGACCCCGAATCCCAACCCGCCGACCAGCACGCAGAGCCTGACCGCGAACGTGTCGATCGGTGTCGCGGTTGCCAGCAGCCCCGCACCCGCTGGTGGCGGTACCGTCAGTACGTTCACGTCGAACGAAACCGATGCGTTCACGTCACCACCTGAGACCGAAACCAGTACGACCAACGAGATCCTCGCGTTTTCCCCGCCCGCGTCGTCCGGTGCAGTCACGGTAACGGAGCAGGGCGCGACGACGACGACCCCAACGACATCCGTCGAGGCCGGTTCGACGATCGCCACGACGATCGGTGCGGGCAATGGGCTCATCGACGTCATCCCGGAAGTTCCCGGACCGCTCACACCCGCGAATACCGCTGCCGAGACGATCAACGAAACCGACGCGACCGGGCAAACCGAAGCGACGACTTTCAACGCGGACGGCAGCTACACGGAGACGATCAATTATCCGCCCGCCCTAAACCTGACGTCGACCGCAACCGTCAACTCGGACGGGAGTGCCAATTACGCGGTACCGTTCGACGGTGTTCCAGGTTCGTCGGTAGCTTTCGCGGCGCCGGCAGGCGGCAATATCGGAATTACGGTGACGCTTGCGGCCGCACTGGTTGGACAGGCAAATCCCTTGGTCGAGACCTTCACGATCCAATCCTGGTATCCAAGTCCGACGCTGCTTTACAGTCAAACGTACCAGGATAACGGGGGCGTTGCAGCGCCGTCGAGCTGCGGCATCCCATCGAACTTGGCTCGACCGACGAACCAGCTCGTCCAGACCACAAATACCGTTGACCCAGCTTTCGGTGAGCTCGAAACGAATACGACGACGACCTATGATGCGCAAGGCCTCGGCGTCGTCTGCACCGTGCTCAACGACGTCACAACTTCGTTCTACGATTTCACCAACCAGACCCAAGGTTTCGCATTCAACTTCAGCCCGAATGCGACGCCGTTCGAAACGACAACCTTGGCGGAAACGATTGGAATGCAGTCAGCCACCGTGGTTGGAACGGCAGCGGTTGCCCACGCACCCGCATCGGCTCAGGCGGTCCTGGCGCGCGCCGTCACCGGTCACTTCGAAGCACTGGTCGTTCACGAGCGGGCGCTCCGGCACGCCGCAGAGCTCAAGAAACTGCAAGCCGCCCTCAAGCTCCGCATCCAATCAATGAAGGGTTCGCACTGATGTCGCGCATTCGCATCGTTAGTACCTCGCTCGTCGCCGCCTTCGCGCTCAGTGCATGCGGCGGTGGCGGCAGCCGCTCTGCTTCTCCGATGGTTCCGGCGGTCACTCCGGGAGGATCCAATCAGCCGTCGTTCGCCAACACGAACTTTGCCTACGACGCGACGACGCTCAAGAAGGCGAGCTTCCAGGGTAACGCGCAGATACGCGGCTTCGGCTTCGACGTGATGCTCGCCATGCCGAACGTGGGCGGCCTGCTGCAATACGCAAGCCAGGTAAGCAATCCCAAGTCGGGCGAGTATCGCCACTTTTTAACACCCCAACAAATTGGTCAACGCTTCGGCGCGTCGCCGGCAAGCGTTGCGGCCGCTCAAAAATACTTTGCGTCTTACGGTCTGGCGGTGAAGACCTGGCCGCAAAACATGATGATGCATGTTTCGGGTTCTCAGACAGCACTGCAATCGGCCTTTAACACGACCTTCGGTCTCTACAAGTTCGGCACGGACACGATCATCGGGCCGACCAAATCGCCGAGCGTGCCGGCAAATCTCGGTGTCGCCGGCTCCCCGAACATCGTGATGTGGCCTTCACGATTCGTCAAACCAAACATCAAGAGTTCAAGCCCACTCTCCAATGCGGTCGACGGCTACGGGCCACAGCAAGTCGCGACGGGTTTTGACTATACGGGTGCCTATTCGGCCGGATATACCGGCTCCGGAATAAACATCGGCGTCATCGGAACGGGGCCAATCGCCGTTACGGGCGTCGACGGCATCACGATCGGCGATGTTGACGCAACCCGCGCGCTCTTCGGAGTCGGCGGGACGAGCCACATCGTCTTGCCGCCCGTCGGAGATACGGCCGGCGGAAACGCGTTTAGTGCCGGCGGCTTTACGACGCCTCCGACGGTCAACAGCGGCAGCGGATGCGGGCCGGGCGGGACCAACCCGAACGACGGAGTCCCGGGCAGCGAGTCGCCAAGCGCGACGTGCAATCCAGAAGACGGCGAAACGCAACTCGATACGGAGCAGACTGCACTGCTCGCGCCGAATGCGACCGTCGAATACTACTTGGCATACAACCCGAATGACGACTGCGGCCCGACGGGAATTCCGGGCGGCGGCAACCCGGTCGCGCCCGCGACTTGTGCGCCCGGGACCGGCATCCCGCTACAAGGCCTAGCCGAGTCCGACGCTGAGCTTCAACAAGCCATCGCCGATAACACGGCGGATGTCTTGTCGGAGAGCTTCGGCCAGTCGGAACTCGACGTCCAGAATCAAGCTAACGTGACATCGAGTCTGACGTTTCAGCAGTTCGAACAGTCCGAGTACGCGGCACTCGCGTCGGAGGGTATCGCAGTCTTCGCGTCGTCGGGAGACGCCGGTGCCAACCAGTGCCAAGCAACCGGTCCGATCAGTTCTGCCAACGCAACCTGCGCCGGCTATCCGGCGAGCGATCCGAACGTCGTAGCCGTCGGCGGCGTAACCATCCCACTAAACGCTACTGGGCAACTCAACGGCCCGATCGACGCCTGGGGCGTGCAAACCTCCGGTGGCACGAGCGGCAGCGGCGGCGGCCTTTCGATTCTCTTCCCCACACCTGCATTCCAAAGCGGGGTCGACTACTTCACGCCCTCCGGCGAATTACCGCTCAGCGCGCGTGGCGTACCGGACGTGTCGCTTGTCGGGGATCCGGCAACCGGTGTGGCGCTCGTGGTCAATTCCGATCCGACGCTCGGCGGCCAGCAAGTATTTCCGATCGGTGGCACAAGCGTGTCGGCGCCGGAGATGGCCGCGATGTGGTCGCTCGTTCTTCAGGCATGTGCGCAGACGGCAGCCTGCACTTCCAAGGGCAGCGGACCACATCCCTACCGCATGGGCGATCCCAATCCGATGTTCTACGCAATCTACGGCACGGGAACGAATCCCCAGTATCCCGCGACGTTCTACAACGTCGTCTATGGCTCCAACCAAGAGTTGTGCGAAACACCAGGCGGCGGCCCAGGACCGACGCCCGGCCCGCCATGCCCAACCGGTTCCCCAACCCTCGCAAACGGCTTCGCAGCCGGCCCCGGCTACAATCTCGTAACCGGAATCGGAGCACCGTTCGCGCGAGCCCTAATCAAAACAATCGTCGGCGTCTAACCGCGCCGACCGGATCTCTGAAAAAGCAGCGCCGTCCGGATCAACCCGGCGGCGCTGCTTTTTTCACGACCGGCGCATGCGATCGATTCGTTTCAGCCGGGAGGCCAGTGCATTTTGCGGCCGGACAAGACGTGCAGATGCAAATGAAACACCGTTTGGCCGGCCTCCAATCCCTCGTTGATGACGACGCGGTAACCGCCAGGTGAGTTTGCGCGTCCGGCGTTCGAGGCGAGCGTGAGCAATTCGGCAATTTCCTCATGACCGGCTTGCGCGACGAAATCCCCGAGATCGTTGACGTGGCGTTTGGGAATTACGAGCAAGTGCGAAGGCGCTTGCGGGTTGAGGTCGCGGAAGACTAGCGCGTTCTCGGTGCGTGTTACTTCTTGAGCTTGAATCTCTCCGCGGAATATCTTGCAGAACACGCAGTTCGCATCGTCACTCATCATGCAGACCTTATTTCGACGAAACCGGTACCGGCTTCATGGTGATGAAATTGAAACTGCTGTCGGGGCTGGCGGTGACGCCGCCGATCGATGTCTTCGCGGCGAACGACGCGACCGAGTGCACCAGCGGCACCGCCGGAACCTGGTCGTAGATCAGGGCGTTGGCGGCCTGGTAGATCTTCGCCCGCTCGGCTTCGACGACCGTACTCTGCCCTGCCAGCATCAGCTTGTGAAAATTCGGGTCGCGCCAGAACGAATAATTCTGCGCTTGGCCTTTCACGGCACTATCCTGGTCGAGTAACGGATACATGAAGTTATCGGGATCGCCGTTGTCACCCGTCCAGCCGATCAAACACATCGGGTGCTCGCCGTTGCGGATCTTGGCAAGAAACACGCCGAACTCGAACGGTTCAAGCGTCACCTCGATGCCGATATCGTGCAGGTTGGCTGCCAGCGACTCGGCGATGCGCTGCGGCTCCGGCATGTACGGCCGGGGCGAGGTCGGATAATACAACTCGGTCGAAAAATGGGAGAGACCCGCGGCGGCGAGCAGCGCCTTCGCTTTGGCAATGTCGCGCGGGTATGGCCGCAGCGCCTTGTCCTCGCCGAGCATGCCGGGCGGCGTCCAATTCGACGCGGCAACGGCCCCCTCGCTGTAGAAATTTCGCACGATACCCGCCTTGTCGATTGCGTACGCGATTGCCCGGCGCACGCGAACGTCATCGAAGGGTTTCTTGTCCATGTTGAGCGCGAGGTACGTTACGTTGTTGCTCGGCGGATGATAGATCCGCACGCCCGGCAAGCTTGCGAGCGCCCGGGCGTCGTCGGGGCGTGGATCGATCAGCATGTCGATGTCGCCTTTTCTCATCGAAAGCACGCTCGTCGACTGATCGGGGATGTCGCGGATGTAAACGCTGCGATAGCCGGGTTTCGGCCCAGGCCAGAGCGGGTTTGCGGTTAGCAGAATGTGGTCGTCGTGATCCCATTCAGCAACCATGTACGGACCGCTCGCGACCGGCAGTTGGCCAAAAGCTTCGCCCCCTTTCTTGATCGCGGTGGGCGAGCCGATGCCGAACGGCGGTATCGCGAGATTCCGCAGCAGCGGCCCGAGCGGCCTTTTTAGACGGATGATCACCGTCAACGGCTCGGGCGCGTCGACACCCGAGATGTCGCTATCGCGATCGAAGCCGCCGAACATGCTCGCGTAATAACCATAGGGAAAGTTTCCGCGGTCGGGATCCTTGACGAGACGCCAGCGATCTAGGTTGAATTTCACTGCGGCGGCATCGAGCGGTGTGCCGTCGGCAAACTTCAAACCCGGCTTCAGCTGGAACGTCCAGGTCTTGCCGTCCTTCGAACTCTTCCACGTGCGCGCGATGTCGGGCTTGATGTTGAAGGTTCCCGGCGTGAACCGCACGAGGTTCTGAAACACTTCTTGCGCCACGGTCAGCGAGAGGCCGTCGGTCTCGTGCGAGGGATCGAGCCCGGTCGCATCTTTGACACGCGCCACGACCAGCACCGGCCCACCTGGTCCCGTATCGTTTCCGGCGCACGCGGACAGGCCGAGCATTGCGACCAACACGGCCGCGAGAGCAAACCGCATGCCTTACTTGGTCCGAATCGTGAAGGTCCACGTCTTCGACGACGTGTTGCCGGCCGCGTCCGAGACCCGCACGATGACCGTCACCGGTCCGTCGGGGACATCGAGACCGGGGCTGTAGGTAATGAAACTGCTCGTGCGCGTGGCCGACGAAGTGACATCGTGTCCGTTCACCACCAACTGAACGCTCGAGGAATTGATCGCGATTTCGGTCGGCGCATTGTACGTGGCAAAAATGCTGGGACGGGAGTTGTTGACCGTCTGACCGGGCGGCGGAGCCACTTCGCCGACGTCGGGCGGCGTCGTCGTCGCCGAGAGGGTCTGCGCTGCTTCCGTTCGCGGCGCCGAATTCGGCCCGACGCGCAAGTTTCCGTACACCGGAGTTTGGGTGACGTTGAAACGTTCGGGAACGGTGAAACGGCCGCTGTACGTGCCGGCCTGCTCCTCGCGCATCTCGATGCCCGTCAAATAGTCGCCGATGTCGAAGGTGGCGCGGCCGCCCGGTGTTCCGTGGATAACGATGTCGAACGATTCGCCGGCGCGTAGCGGACGCTCGGGCGAAACCTGCACGCTCGTAATTTCGACCGCCTCGGTTCCGCCGGTCGGTGCGGCGGTCGCCGTTTGATTGGCAAGCGGCCGCGAGACGACGATCTCGCGCAATTCACCACTCTCGGGATTGCTGCGCACGGTCACGAAATCGCCCGGCTTCACGTCGGCCAGGCGCGCCGCGCCGCCGTTCATCGAGATTTCGGTCGTCGTCTGCGGTGTGATCACGCGCCCGTTACCCAAGACGAGCGCACTCGCCGAAACGGCGGTTACGGTGCCGCTCGTCGACTTGTAAAAATCGAAAACCGACACGACCCGCCCGTCGCGTGCGAGGATCGCGTGAATCGCGTCTCCCACCCGCACGTCGGCTACCGTGCCGCGCAGCTGCGAATGAATCGTCACGTCCTCGATCCAGATCTTTGCGTCGGACGTGACCGATATCGTGCGCGAGGTGCCGCCGTGCACGACCGTAACCGACGGTGGCTCCGATTCCTCATCGACCGCCGAGGCAACGCCCTGCACGTCCGTCCCCCCGCCCGCTCGTTGCTGCTCTGCTCCGCTATTGCGGCCGATATATGCCGAAACGATTTCGACCTTGGCGCCGCGCGCATCGTAGGATGCTTGCGCGCCGAAGGCGGCGGTCAGCAGCTTGAGCGGCGCGTAGGTCGTGCCGTCGATCTCGGCGACCGGCGCGTCGAGCAGTACGGGCGTCCCGTTCACGCGGGCGATCGCCGAGCCGATCACAAAGCTGACGCTGCCGGTCGGCAAGCGCGAGGTTACCGCGTTGCCCACGCGCCGCACGACGATTCCAAGCGCGTTGAAAACGTCGCGTAGCGGAACGAGAAGCCGGCCGTCTCGAACGATCGGCGGCGTATCGGTATCGACCGTTTCGCCGTTGAGCACGATCGCGATCGTGCGAATCGGCTTCTCTGCTTCCCGCTCCGCGTGTGCCGGCTCGGCTGCCGCCACCGCCTGCGGAGCGTGGAGCACGAAGGCTCCGGCAGCGAGTAACGCGCCGAAGACGTAACGCGAGACGTGCGCTTTCATCGAAGCGGGTTCTCCTCCAACACGTTTCGGTATACCTCGGCAGTTCGTTCGGCACAGCGGTCCCAGGTCAAGGTTCGAGCGAAGCGCCGCGCGGCGTCACGGTCCGCCGGCGTCGCCAGCGCGCGAGCCATAAGGGCTCCGAGGGTGCGAACGTCGCGCGGCGGGAACACGTCCACATACGGCCGCAGCACCGCGGGGACGGCGTCGTCACAAGCGATGACCGCTGCGCCGACGGTAGCCGCCTCGAGCAGCGGCAATCCAAAGCCCTCGCACAGGGCCGGATGCACGAGCGCCACCGCGCCGCAATACAGGCTTGCCAAACGTGCCGCCGTCACCTGACCGAGAAAACGCACCTCACCATGCAAACGTCGCGGACGCTCGACCCCGGGGCCTAGATCGTCGTCGCCGGTCAGTAAGAGATCGACCTCGCTGGCGGGATCGAGTTGCGCCCAGGCGGCGAAGAGGGTCGGCAGGTCCTTGTGCTCGCGATGATTTCCGACGTACAAAAAATATGGGCGAGGCTCGCGTGCCGGCGCGACCGGTTCGCGAAAGATATCGTCAACCCCGAGGCTCACCACGCGCACTTTTTCGGGAGGAACGCCGAGCCGTTGCTCGAGGTCGCCGACCGTTCGTTCGTCGTCGGTAATCACGCGGGCCGCGCGGGCACAGACGGCACGAACGATCGTTGCGTAGTACGGTCCCACCGTTCGTTTGAAATATTGCGGAAACCGCAAGTGAATCAAATCGTGCACCGTGATCACGTAGGGGCGCGGCGCGCGCAGCGGCGCGTAGAGCGACATGAAATGCACCAAGCGCGGATGCAAGCGCCGGAGCGCACGAGGCAACTGAAACTGCTCGGCAAAGTCGAGCGCCCGGGTGCGCGGAAGGGCTGCGAACGCAAGGTCCGGCGCAACCCGCGGCAAGCGCGCTGCCAGCTCCTCGGCATACGCGCGCATGCCGAGCGACATCTGACGAAAGCGCGGCAGATCGAGCGCGACATCAACCGGGGCTCCGCTCAACCGCGCAGCGCCTTCCAGGCGACGACGACCGGATACCAGGCGGAGGCAAGCGCCACGTACACGCCGCGCCAGCCGTCACGCCAGCCGTTGCGGCGCAGCAGAGCCCAAACGCCGCGCGGTGCCACGAGGACGCCTGCATGCGCGAGCGTGACGAGCGAACCGCGCACGCCGTTTGCCTCGAGCGTCGTATAGCGTTCGAACTTGGCGCGATAGGCGGCCCGCGTCGGATATGAATAGTGGTTGAGCGTGCCGTCGAGCCGCCCGATCTCGCCCGTGACGGTCCAGCGCTCATGAACGTCGGCGCTGCCGCCCGCGGCGGGTGCGGCCAGAAGCTGCGCGTGCGCGGTGCGAAAGAGCCGCAGCGGCGTGTCGCTGCCCCAGGCGCCGTAGCGAATCGGTTGCCCGCAGAAATAGGTCGCACGGCGGACGGCAAAACCATCCACTCCGTCGCCCGGGGTCGCCGCCTCGAGCGACCTGACGAGTTCAGCGTCGAGCGCTTCATCCGCGTCGAGCATGAACGTCCACGGCGTCCGCACGAACTCGAGCGCGAAGCGGCGAGTCGTCACGAAACCTTCCCAGGGATGCACGACCACATTTGCGCCGCGGGAGCGCGCAAGCGCGGTCGTGCCGTCGCTCGATTGCGCGTCGATCACGAGCAGCTGCGCGGCAAGCGGAACGCTGGCAAGCATGCGCGGCAGGTTTTGCTCCTCGTCCTTGGTCAGGACGACGAAGGTAACGTCTGCGAGATTCAGGAGGGCGAAGCGAGCGAGGCGCCCGCGGAGCCGTCCCACGCGCGCTCCGGCGCGGCGTTAGCGAGCGCTGCGCCGATGAAGTCGCGATACAACGGTGACGGACGGGTCGGGCGCGACTTGAATTCGGGATGCGCTTGGGTGCCGACGAACCAAGGATGAAGCGAGGGTGCAAGTTCGATGCATTCGACGAGCGTCGTACGGCCGAGCACATGATGGCCGGAAAAGATCATCCCGTGCTCTTCGAACAGCGGCTTGTAACGGTTGTTGAACTCGTAGCGATGACGGTGGCGTTCGCTGATATCGAGCGTGCCGTAGGCGCGGGCCGTCAGCGTACCGGGCTCAAGTTTACAATCGTAGGCGCCGAGCCGCATCGTCCCGCCCATCAATTCCAAATTGCGCTGCTCGGGCAGAAAATCGATCACGGGGTCGGGCGTCGCTTCGTCGACTTCCGAGGTCATCGCATCCGGTAAGCCGCAAACATGGCGCCCGAACTCGACGCAGGCGAGCTGCATACCAAAACAGATACCGAGAAACGGCAGACGCTTTTCGCGCGCGTACTGGATCGCACGCAATTTGCCTTTGACCCCGCGCGAACCGAAGCCCGGCGCAACCAAAATGCCGTCAACACCGTGTAAGACCGCCGTTCCCGAATCCTCGACCGTCTCGCTATCGACGCGCTTGATCTCTACCCGGGCGTCGTGATGAATGCCGGCGTGATAGAGCGCCTCGTTGATCGAGATATAGGCGTCTTTGAGTTCGACGTACTTGCCGACCAGCGCGATCTTGACGCTGTGCCGCGGCTGCATGATGCGCTCGACGATGCCTTCCCAGTCCTCGAGATCGAGCGGCCGCGTCTCGAGCTTGAGACGAGCGATCACCGCTTCGGCCAAACCCTCGCGCTCGAGGTTGACCGGTACCTTGTAAATCGTCGGGGCGTCGCCGTTCTGAACGACGTTCCGCGCCGGCACGTCGCAGAAGAGCCCGATCTTCTCCTTCAGCTCGATCGGAATCGGATTCTCGGAACTCGTGCGCACGACGATGGCGTCCGGCGCAATACCGATGGCGCGCAACTCGCGCACGCTGTGCTGGGTCGGCTTCGTCTTTAGTTCACCCGCGGCTCCGAGATGCGGCATCAGCGTGAGGTGCACGAACATCACGTTCTCGTCGCCGACGTCGTAGCGCACCTGGCGAATCGCTTCGAGAAACGGCAACGACTCGATGTCGCCGACCGTCCCGCCGACCTCGACGATGCAGATGTCGGCGCCGCTCTTCTCGGCAACGCGGGTGATCTGCGCTTTGATCTCGTTGGTGATGTGGGGGATCACCTGAACGGTTGCGCCGAGATAGTCTCCGCGCCGCTCCTTGTCGATGACCGAGGCGTAGATTTGGCCGGTCGTGACGTTGTTGACGCGCGTGAGCGACTCGTCGATGAAACGCTCGTAGTGGCCGAGGTCGAGATCGGTCTCGGCGCCGTCCTCGGTGACGAAGACCTCACCGTGCTGGTACGGGTTCATCGTGCCGGCATCGACGTTGATGTAGGGATCGAGCTTTTGAATGGAGACCGATAGGCCCCGGCTCTTCAGAAGCCGTCCGAGCGACGCCGCCGTGATGCCCTTCCCTAGCGAGCTCACGACCCCACCCGTGAAGAAGATATACTTCGCCACTATGGGTGTTCTGCTTTCGGTTCACGCAGGGTGAACACCCCCAAAGCCGCCGCCCTGACTTGCCGGGCGCTCGTTCGCCTCGAGTTCAGAGAATCTTCATCCCCTCCACCTAGCGTTTGGCGATGGTTCTTTATCACTAGTCCTCTGCTTGTCTCAAAGGGGATACTATGCATCGAATCTTGACCGGACTTCTGGGATCCGCGCTCGTAGTTTCGACAACCCTGCCGCTTAGCGCCGGCGCGACCGCCCGCGAAAGCAGCCACGGCCGAGTCGCGGCCGCCGAACCCGCGGTCGGGCCGCCGGTAATCGGCAACTTCAAGACGATCACGACGATCGGATCGACCGTCGATCCGTTGAACGGAGATCGCAATCCACACGGCTTGACGATCGCGCCGCTGTCGGGCGGAAGCATCGTGGCGGGCGACCTGATCGTCAGCAATTTCAACGATTCAGTGAACATCCAGGGGTTGGGCTCGACGCTCGAGCTGCTGGCACCAACGACCGGCGCTACGCCGCAAAGGCTCGCGGCCGATCCGACGCTTACCGGCCCGAGCGCGCTCGCAATCGGGAGCACCTTCCCGTGGGTGGCGGCGCTCGACGCAAACGACAATCCGATCGTCACGGATACGGGCGCCATCGCAACCTCACTCAATAACTTCGCGTGGACGGGCCCCTTCGGCCAGGCCTTCGTCGCCGGGCCGAGCACGACAGCTGCCTTTTACGAGACGAATGCCAACGACGGCAGCATCGTGCGAATCAACCTGACGAGCCCCTTCACCTTCGATAAAATCGCGACGGGCTTTCCCGTCAATCACGGTGTTCCGGGGCATATCCTCGCGCCGTCCGGGCTTACCTACGACCCGCAGCGTGACATTCTCTACTTTGTCGATGGCGCCGCCGACGCGGTCTTTTCCCTGCGTGCGCCCGGCAAGATCAAAGCCGGCGGGGTCAACTTCACCCCGTTCGTCGGCTTCAGCGGCCCAAGCGCAAGCAGTGCGCGTCTGCTCTCCTTCGGATTTCCGCTGAACGCGCCGATCAGTTCTACCCTATTGTTCAACGGCGATCTTGTCGTCGGCAACACCGGCAACAACGATCTCGTCGAAATCAATCCGTTCGGCCGAGCCGTCGCGGTCACGAAAGTGGACGGCGGAGCCGCGGGCGCGCTCTTCGGCCTGGTCGCTTCCGGCACGTCGGCGGCGAGCACCCGCGTTTTCTTCAACGACGACAACGACAACACGGTGAAAGTCCTGACTCCGTAGCGTTCGTGGGTGCGCTACGAAAGGGCGGTGCCGCTTCGGCGGCGCCGCCCTACCCGGCCTTCGGCTCGCGCTCCGGAGCGCGCAGGTCGAGCACTTCAACCACGCGTTGGCGGCCGCCGTAGTCCGCATATCCCGTAACACGAGCAGCCTCGTCGAACGTGCGCGCCGCTAGCGTCACGAGGCCTGCTAAGGTGTCGGGTCCCCCTTCCATGAAAAGCATGCCCCCGGCAGCGAGTAGGTTCGGCCCGCACGCGAGCAGATCGCGGTACGCCGCTAGGCCGTCTACGCCGCCGTCGAGCGCGAGGCGCGGTTCAAACGCTGCGGAATCGGGCTCGCGCGGCAGATCGTCCGTTCGCACGTACGGCAAATTCGCGACGACGGCATCGAACGGCGCCCCTTCGGCTAGCACCCCACGCGCATCACCCTCGACGAGCCGGACGCGCTCCGCTACCCCGAAAGCAAACGCATTGCGCCGCGCAACCGCGAGCGCCGTGGGCGAGATGTCGATCGCGACGATCTCGGCCGTGGGCACCTCGAGCGCGAGCGATACGGCCAGCGCCCCGCTGCCCGTTCCAACGTCGCAAACCCGTACGGAGCGTTCCGCGAAATGCGCGCACAAAAACGCGAGCGCTCGTTCGAGCAATTCTTCGGTTTCCGGACGCGGTATGAGGACGTCCGGTGTGACCGCGAACAGGCGGCCGTAGAAGCCGGCACGGCCGATGATGTAGGCGACCGGTTCTCCAGCTGCGCGCCGCGCGAGGGCGCGCTCGAAGCGCTCGGACTGCCCTGGTTCGAGCGCCTCGTCGCCGTGCGCAAGGAGCCACGCGTTGCTCTGCTCGAGGACGTATCCCAGCAGTAGCGCCGCGTCGCCGCGAGCCGACTCGCTGCCTCGCAAGCGCTCGCGCCCGAGCCCGAGCGCCTGTTCGACGGTCGGCACCGCTCGTTAGCTGTCGTCGGCGAGCGAGGCTAAGACGCAGGGAGAGTCTTCGTAGGCAACGCCGTCAAAATTCCAGCGCAGCGTCCAACCCTGCTCTCCGCTCAGGACGGCCAACCCTTCGTCTTCGGAATCGTCATACGACAACTCGAGCGAATCGATGCGTACGCTCTCGGGAAACGCACCCGACTCGTTCGCCAAGCTGAGCGCGCTTGTGCCGAAGAACGTCAGGGTGGCGCGAAACGTACCCGGATCGCGAGCGCGCAGCGAGCCGTAAATTTGCAGGGTCAGGCGCCGGGCCTGCATTTCGACGTCAAGCGAAACGAGACAGCTGCTCTTGTACGTGCGCCCCCGGGCGAGATCGTACGCTTCCTGATCGCGTCCGGAGAGGCTCATGCGGCTTTAGCTGCTAGCCGATCTGGGCTGCGTCCTGCATCGCGATACGCTCGAAAGCGGCAACTTGTTCGCGCTGCCACGCTTCGTCGCGACCGAGTTCCAGCGCAAGCAGCGCCGCTACCGACGGTGCCGCGGCCCGGGCCGCCGCAACGTCGATGAAAAGCGAGCGCGTGCGGCGTGATAACACATCGTCGACCGTGCGCGCCATCTCGCTGCGCGCCGCAAAGACGACCTCGGTGCGCGTGTACGGCAAACCCGCGGCCAGCCGTTGCGCAAGCGAGGGGTCCGCGCGTTCGAGCGCGAGCAGCGCGTCGCGATCGGTGCCGTAGGCCGCGTAGCCGGCGTCACTCGGATGTCCGGAAGGCCCGGGAGAACCGTGCAAGGGCAGGGTCGCCGTGGGCGAGGGTACCGGCGGCAAACCGCCTTGCCGCGCCGCCTCGTCGATCGTGTCCTCAGCCATCTTGCGATACGTCGTCCACTTGCCACCGGTCACCGTGACCATACCGCTCCTGGACGAAACGACCAAATGTTCGCGCGAAAGCTTTGCGGTAACGGCGCCCGCGCCGCTGACAAGCGGCCGTAGACCGGCGAATGCCGCCAAAGCGTCGGTGCGCTTCACCGGCTTTTCGAGATATGCATTCACCTGCTCGACGATGAAGTCGACCTCTTCGCGCGTGGGCACGGGATCGAGCTCGGCGTGCTGAACGGGAATATCGGTCGTGCCGACCACGACATGACCGTGCCACGGAACGGCAAAGAGGACGCGGCCGTCGGCCGTGCGGGGAACCAAGAGCGCGACGCTGCCCCGGAACAGGTCGCTCGGAAAAACCAGATGTGAGCCGCGGCTGTGCGAGAGCAACGGCAGCGCGCCCGCATCGTCGAGCTTGCGTAGTTCGTCAACGAAGATGCCCGTCGCGTTGACGACCACCCTGGCGCGCACTTCGTAGGTGCGACCCTCTTCGTCGTCGCGAACATGCACGCCGCAGACCCGGCCGTTCTCGTACAGGAAGGTCGTCGCGCGCGCATAGTTGGCGACGGCCGCGCCGCCGTCGACCGCGGTGCGCGCCAAGGTCAGCGCAAGGCGCGCGTCGTCGAACAATCCGTCGTAGTACAAAATGCTGCCGTGCAAGCCGGCTTTCTTCATATCGGGAAGCTTGGCGAGCGTTTCCTTGCGCCCAAGGTAACGGCTCGGATGGAAGTTCGCCGCGCCGGCGAGCAAGTCGTAGGCCTTGAGGCCGGTAAAATAATACGGGCCTTCCCACCAGCGATAAATCGGGCAAATGAAGCCGAGTTCATCGACGAGATGCGGCGCATTGCGGCGCAGGGCGGCGCGCTCGTGCAGTGCCTCCCGCACGAGCGCGACGTTGCCTTGCTGCAAATACCGTACGCCGCCGTGTACCAGTTTGGTCGAACGGCTCGATGTCGCTTTAGCGAAATCGACCGCCTCGACCAGCCCGGTGCGATAGCCGCGTGCCGTCGCATCGACGGCGGCGCCGAGGCCGGTTGCGCCGCCGCCGATCACCAAGACATCGAGAGGCTCCTCGAGTCGTTTGAGGTTCTCCGCTCGATTCATCGAGTTTTACGCCGGCTCTTCCCATTTCGAGGCGCGCTCGACCGCACGATGCCAACCGTGCAGCAAGCGTTCACGTGTAGGTGCGTCCATTTTAGATTTGAACCGGCGCTGCTCTTGCCAGTGTTTCGCGACATCCTCGAATCCGTTCCAAACTCCGGTGGACAGGCCGGCAAGGTAGGCAGCGCCAAGCGCAGTCGTTTCGGTGACCTTCGGGCGAACCACGTCGACGCCTAGGATGTCGGCCTGGAATTGCATCGTAAGGTCGTTGTTGGCCGCGCCGCCGTCAACCCGAAGTTCGGCGAGTTTGACGCCGGCGTCCGCTTCCATCGCGCGCACGACGTCGGCGGTCTGATAGGCCATCGCCTCGAGCGCGGCGCGCGCGAGGTGCTCGCGCGTGCTGCCACGCGTGAGCCCGAGGATTGCACCGCGTGCGTAGGGATCCCAATACGGCGCTCCGAGACCCACGAACGCCGGCACCATGTAGACGCCGCCGTTATCTTCGGCCTTCGCGGCAAGTTGCTCGACGTCGGCCGAAGCGCTGATGATGCCCAGGCCATCGCGCAGCCACTGGACGGCGGCACCGGTGACGAAGATGGCTCCCTCGAGTGCGTAGCTCGCTTTACCTTTCTCCGAACCGAAAGCGACCGTAGTGAGCAGTCCGCTCTTGCTCGCAACCGGGTTTGCGCCCGTGTTGAGGAGCAAGAACGAGCCCGTGCCGTAGGTGTTCTTGGCCAGACCCTTTTCGAAACCGGCTTGTCCAACCAGCGCCGCTTGCTGGTCACCCGCGATGCCGCCGATCGGAATCGGCGCGCCCAGCAGTGACGCTTCGGCCGTTCCGAATTTTCCGATCGAGGGCAGCGCCTCGGGTAGCACCGAACGCGGGACGCGCAGCATCGCGAGCATCTCGTCGCTCCAGTCAAGGGTCTTCAGATCGAAGAGCAGCGTGCGCGATGCGTTGGTGTAATCGGTGACGTGCGATTTGCCGCCGGTGAGATTGTAGACGAGCCAACTGTCGACGTTGCCGAAAGCAATCTCGCCCTTTTCCGCGCGTGCGCGCAGTCCCGGAACGTTGTCGAGCAGCCAGGCGACTTTCGTTCCGGAAAAATAGGGATCCAAGAGCAGGCCCGTCGTCCGGCGGACCTTGTCCTCGAGTCCCTTTGCTTTCAGTTCCTCGCAGAGCGGCGCCGTGCGCCGGTCTTGCCAAACGATCGCGTTGTTGACCGGTGCTCCGCTCTTGCGATCCCACATCACCGTCGTTTCGCGTTGATTGGTGATGCCGATCGCAGCGACGTCTTTTGCCGAGAGGCTCGCATTGCGCAGCGCCCCCTTGGCGGTCTCCAGCTGCGAATTCCAAATGTCCATGGGATCGTGCTCGACCCAGCCGGGTTTGGGGAAATGCTGCGGAAACTCGCGCTGGTCGAGTCCCCGGATCGCGCCGTGTTGGTCGAAGACGATTGCGCGCGAACTGGTCGTGCCTTGATCGAAAGCCAATACGTAGGGCATGGCGCTCTCCTATCTTTGAGACGCAGCAGTTACCGGCACGTCACGCACGCGTCCGCCCGCCGTTTCGGTCATGGGGGCTCCAGCGGGACGCGGCAGGTAAGGCAGGATCAGGACCTGGTAGAGGAATCCGCCGAGCGGTCCGCCGATCAGCGGGCCGACGATCGGTACCCACCAGTAATTATCCGGCGCCGGAAACGCTTGCGGTCCCCAGCCGGCCACAAAGGCGAACAGGCGCGGTCCTAAGTCACGCGCCGGATTGATCGCCCAGGCTTCCAGGTAACCCATCGAAGCCCCGATCGTCGCTACGATGAAGCCGATGATGAGGGCTCCCGTATTTGCCATCGGAGCTTGTGTATTGTAGGCCTCGGTGACCGCAAAGATTCCAAACACGAGGAAGGCGGTCAAAATGATTTGATCGACCAGCGCATGGAGCGGCGTGATCGCTAGGCCCGGATGGGTGAAGAACACGCCCGCGGTGGTGGGATCCGTTTGGCGCGTCACGTTGTGCACGGTATTGTAGTGGTCGATGACGGGTGCGAACAGGATGTACACGACGACCGCGCCGATGAACCCGCCGACGATTTGCGCGCCGATGTACGGCAGCACTTTCTTGCCCGGAAACTTTCGGAAGGCCCAGAGTGCAGCCGTCACCGCTGGATTGGCGTGGGTACCCGATACGGCGCCGGTCACGTAGATGGCGATTGTCACCGCCAAGCCCCAAGCGATACAGACGCCCCAATACGCGTGCTGATATGGGCTTGGATCGTATAGGAAGTACATCGCGGCCGCCGAGTCTCCGAACCCGATGATGATGAACACGGCAACAGCCTCAGAGATCAACTCGCCCCAGGATTGCTTGCGTTCGTCCACGTTGTCCCTTTCCGCGGCTCAAAAAGCGAAAAAGCCGCTCGCGGCCGGCCCCGCAATGGAGGTCGACGACGAGCGGCTTTCTCAAAAACTCTGCCGCTTCATAGGCGCTACGAACTACGGGAAAATATATCCTTCTAAACGATCCACAGGTTTGGATCGCTGACCGAAACGGCTCGAATGCCCGCGCTCACCAGCGCATCGATCTCAGCTAACGAAGCGACCAAACCACCGGCGGTAAGGACGACGTCGGGATGCGCGCTCCCTAGCCGCTCGACGGCGCGCGGTGCGACCGGAGCGGGCAAAATCTCGACGGCATCGGGTTCGAAGCGCTCGAGCGCACGCAACACGTTGGCAACGGCTTGCGAGTCGAGCATAAAGCTTCGTTGCACGGTCGCGAGCTTGCGTGCACGCGAAGCGCGCAGCGTCTCCGGATGGGTCGAAATGATGCCGGCGCTGCCGCAACCTTCCAAGAACTGGACGGCCGCCGCGTCGCCGCTCAAACCCGGCATCAGGTCGATGTTGACGAGCGTCGCCTTGCCGCCGGCATCGAGCGCTGCGATCAACTCCGCGGCCGTCAGCACGGTACCGCACAACAGGTAGACGACCTCCGAGGTTGCTGCGATGGCAGCCGCCAGATGCTCGGGGTGGCGCACCGCGGGAATGACCGGCGAACGGCCGATCAGCCGCGCGAACTCGCTCAGGCGGCGGTCGTTTCGCCGGCGAGGAGCCTCGTCTTTTCGTCTTGCTGCAAGCGCGCGACGATGCGCCCCAGATTTCCGTCCATCACGTCTTCGATGTTACCAAAATTTTCGTTGATGCGATGATCGGTGATGCGATCCTGGGGAAAATTGTAGGTGCGGATCTTCTCGCTGCGATCGCCGGTACCGACTTGGCTGCGCCGAAGCGAACCAACGGCCTCTTCGGCTTCGCGCCGTTTCCGGTCGGCCAGGATGCTGCGCAGCATCGTCATTGCGCGCTCGCGGTTCTGCAGTTGCGAACGCTCCTCGCTGCACGAAGCGATCACGCCGCTCGGCAAGTGCGTGATGCGAATGGCCGATTCGGTCTTGTTGACGTGCTGACCGCCTGCGCCCGACGACTTGAAGGTATCGATCTGCAAGTCTTTCGGATTGATCTCGACGTCGGTTTCCTCGTCGGCCTCGGGGAGCACGGCGACCGTGGCCGTGCTCGTATGAACGCGCCCTTGCGATTCGGTGACCGGGACCCGTTGCACGCGGTGCACGCCGCTCTCGTACTTGAAGAAACGATAGGGTTCGCCGCTGCGAATGCCGAGCACAATCTCCTTCACGCCGCCGGCTTCGCTTTCGCTCTGGGAGAGGATCTCGGTCTTCATCTTCAGCGATTCGGCGTAGCGCAAATACATACGCGCGAGTTCAGCGGCAAACAGGCTTGCTTCGTCGCCGCCGGCGCCCGCGCGGATTTCAACGAAGACGTCCTTTGAATCGTTGGGATCGCGCGGCAGCATCATCTCGGTAAGGGCGCCTTCGAGTTCGCGGCGCTGCTCGCGCAGCGCGCGCGCTTCCTCTTCGGCCAGCTCGTGCATCTCCGGATCGCCTTTGTCCGCCAGCAGCGACTCGTTTGCATCGATCTCGGCCAGCAGCTTCTTGTAGGCGCGGTACGCGGCGACCATTTCCTCGTTCGCTGCACGCTCCTTGACGAGCAAGGTGAAGCGCGCTTGATCGAAGGTGTCGCCGGGATTGGCTAATTCCACTTCGATTTCGTCGAAGCGTCTCGAGAGCGTCTCTAAGCGGTCGAAATTGAACTGCATGGCTTTGGCCTCTGGAACGCCGAGTAACAAAAAGACGAGCCGCATTGCTGCAGCCCGTCTTCGAGAAGAGTAGCCTGGCTACGCCTCGGCGGACGTGGCCTCGATCTTCTGGCGCTGGCGCTCGGCGGCTTCGGCCTTCTTCTTTTCAGCGGCAGCCATGCGCTGGTTGAATTTGTCGACGCGACCGGCCGTATCGACGAACTTCTGTTGTCCCGTGAACAGGGGGTGGCAAGCCGAACAGATTTCGACGTTGATGACCTTCGCGGTCGAGCCGGTGGTAAATGAGTTGCCGCAAGCGCAGTGTACGAGCGCTTCACGGTGCCAATTGGGGTGGATCTTGTCTTTCACAGCCTCCATATCATAGCAGAAGGCGCAAGAGGTTGCTCCTGCTATTGGCCGGTCACCGTCCTAATCAAGCTGCGAGCGAACGGTACGCCAAGGCCCGTCGTCAGGTCGTAGCCGATTCCGGCGGTAAAACCCGGGTCCTGACCCGAGCCGCCGCTGGACGGCAGCGAATTGTTTCCGAACTGCACGTCGTAGAACGTGGCCCCATATTGCTGCGCGTTTTGATAGATCTGATAGAAAGACGTGTTCGGGTTGCCGAGGCGCCAAGGGAACGCACCGGAGCCGTTCGCACAACTTGGCGCTTGCTTACACGCCTGCAGGACGAGGGCCCACATCGCCGCTAACTCCGGCGTCGCGGCGCTCGTCCCGCCGACCGATACGATCTGCCGCCCGATGCTGAACGTCGGTGAGGCGTATTGGACGACGGTCACGCCCGTGGCGACGTCGGCGTCGAGCGATACGTCGGGCTGCGTGCGCATGCCCCCGCAGGGGAGATTCGGCACGCCGCTCGCGTAGGCGGGCTCCGGAAAGAAGATCGAGCAGCCGCCGCCCGTACCGCCCGGTTGCGTGCCGCTAATCTGGGTGAACTCACCCCAAGCCGTCATCGGACCGGTCAGCTGACCCGCGGCATTGAGCGGCGTGTTCACGCCCCCGACGCTGACGGCGCTCGGATCGGTTGAGGGGTAGCCGACGCATGCCGAGTCCGTATTGGCCGAGCCGTCGAGGAAGCAACCTTCGGCTCCATTATCGCCCGAGGCAACCAGAATCGCCGTGCCTTCGGCCAGCACCGAGGCCAGTTCCGTCGGCCCGAAGCCGTTCGACCCCGAGCCGAAATAGAAGCCTTCGCTCGTGGCTTCGCTGCCGTTGAAGCTGAGGCTCAGCACATCGGAGCGGCCGTCCGCAATCGCTTGCTGGATCTCGTCGTCGGTCAGATCGATGCCCATTTCTTGCGTGGGCGGAGAACTGCCGGTCGCCCCGCACGGCCCGCCGCACTCCATCGGGTTGTACGCGATGAAAAACAAGACGTTTGCGTCCGGCGCGAGGCCCGAGGCTTGCTCGGTGTCGAGTTGCGCTTCGAGATCTTCGGGGTTGCAGGTCGTAAAATCGGTCGGCGCGCTGACATTCTGATTCGCGCAGCCGGGCGCATTGGGATCGGTTACGGGCGGCGGCGAAGCGAGGCCGGTCGAAAACTCGGAACCCGGACCGGCCGTCGTATTTCCGGGCGAAACGTTGTTGAGGTCGTAGACCTGTTGCACCGTTCCGCTGCCGCCGAGACCGAACAGCTTGCGATACTCGGCGACATCGCCGCCATTGCCGCCGTCGATGCGCGGATCGCCGTCGGTGATCGGCCCCGTTCCGATGATCCCGATGTTGATGCCCTTGCCGGTAAAGCCGGCGTTGTACGCGCTCGTGTAGTCGAATGCGTTGGCCAGCTGTTGCGCTGAGTAACCGTCGATGAAACCGTTTCCGACCCGTACCGGAACGAAATTCCTCGAGCGCACCCGCAGTGCAACCGCATTACCGAACGCGGCGATGGGCAGCCCGCCGGGCGGATGCGGCGCGGACGATAGCGCGAGAAACGTTTGCTTAGCGCTCGTATAGATACCGAAGTGCGCGCCCAGCATCGCTTCGACGTTGGCTTGCGGCCCGCGAATGCGCACCATCTCGCGCTGGGGATACAGCTTGACCGCGATCCCGCGCAGATTCAAGGCCCGAACCAGCGCCTGATAGTCCGTTTGCGAGGCGCCGAAGCGGTCGCCGATCTGCTGCGGCGTCAGCCAATGACGGTAATTTCCCGAATGTGGATCGTTCGCGTCTTTGGCATACGAAACAAGGCCCGCCGCGTCGCGCATTACCGGGTAGATGTCGAGGCCGACCGTATCGACGCGCGCGGGCCCGACGTAGGTCGCCCCACGCAATAAACCTTGCCCGTACGGAATCGCCGAACCGTGTGCTGCGCCCGGGGTGCCGGCCGGCATCGCCGGTGCGAGCGGGGCGACCGGCCCGGGCACGGAACGGCCGCCGCCGGAACAGGCGGCAACGCTGACGAGCGCCGCAAGCGCGCATGCGCGACAGCGAGCAATGACGTTCATCGGTGGTGCTTTCTTCTCTCACGGAAGAGCGCGCTCAGATGACGCGCGACGAGTTCCATCCGCTGTGCCCGGCGCCGTTCGAGCGTTGCCAGAAATCTCGTGCGCGCGTCGGCGATGCGCAGCGAGACGCTCGACACCTTGGCCGCGTCCGGGCGCCGGCCGACCGATTGCAGCGTCGCGCTCGTCAAGGCGAGCGTCGTGGTCAGATCGTCCACCTGCAACGGCGACGAGCCGCCCGAGAAAGTGAGGCCGAGCGGCGCTTCATTGCCTTGACCCGTCAGATCGTAGTAGGCGTAGATGACGTCATTCAAGGTCACGCAGACCGGGCCGTCGTTCGGAACGACGTAGGTAATCTGGTCGAACCACTCGTGCGTGCCGTCGACCGTATCGATTCGCTGGATGCGCTGATCGATCGCATCGGCCAGCGTCGCGAACGTCGCGACGTTGCAGCCGGTCGGAATTGCCTGCGCGCCGTCGTCGGTGTCGCTTTCAGCATACAGCGGCGTGCTGAACCAGCCGGCAACCGAAAAGTCGAGCGGCGCGTTCTGGCCGGTCGGATCGACGATCGAGATCGCGATCGAGCCGCCCTGCGGCGCGCCATAGTTGATCGTCACGTTCGGCAACACACCGTCGAGCGGAAATGCGTACGAGCCCGAGCCGTCGGAGTTCTCGGTGAGCGTGGCCGTCAGCGGTGCCGGCGTCGAGAACTGCGAGGGCTGTGGAATAACGTCGTTTTCGACGTACGAACCGTCCGCATTCTCGCTCCGCGCGGCCGTGAACCCGTCTGCTTCGCTTTCGTTGAACGTTTGCGCGGCCGAGTTACTCCACTGCGCGCCGCCCGTTTCGGGCAGCAGATCCAAAAGTTGGCCCGCGCCCGGATACGTGACGGAAATCTCGGTGTTGTCGCTGTCGCTCGAGGTGTAACCGAAGGTAAACAAACCGGTCGATCCGCCGCTCGGCGCAGTACCGTAATAGCCGTTCGTCGTGGTATTCAACTGGACGCTCGGCGAGGTGGACGTGTCGCTTTCGACGGTCACGAAATCGAAGGCGTTCGTTTGTCCGTTGAAGCTGACGGGGCCGGACACGGTGATGTTCTGCGCGACCGTAGAGTTCGTCGTGACGGATGGCTGCGGCGCGACGTTGCGATACAAAAACGATTGCACGGTCCGGCCGGCGAGCGCGAAGAAATCGCCGCTCGTGATCGGACGTGACGGAACATTGAGGGCGGCGTCGGGGGTCAAGGGCCCGGGCGTGGCGGGCGGCGGCAATGCTGCCGGCGTTTGGAACGGCGTCGGGGATGGGCCGGGCGTTCCAAAAGACGGTTCGGTGCTCGGGCCTGACGACGGCACCTGCGTCGGCGCGGCTGTCGCCGGAGGGCCGGCACCCGATCCGCCGGAATGGCCGCCGGAGCATGCGATCGTCGATGCGCAAGCCAAGCCGAGCAACGCAAAGAACGCACGCCTGCCAATACCCATCGTGCGTAGCCCTTGCGTCGTGAGGCGCTCCATTCCTATCGCATATCGTCCGCGAGCCTGCGCTTTGTGAGCGCTTGAAGGTCGCGCTGCGCAGCGAACTAAGCGCGCTTGCGCTTGCACTCTCGATATTTACGTTGTGTGACGCCGCTTTGTTCGCGACGCCGCTCTACCGTAGCGTGCTCGATCCGGCATCGACCGCGGGCAGCTTCGAGCGCGCGCTCGAGACGACGGATCGGCGCGCCACGAGTCCGTCGACCGACGTGCTGGTCCTCGGCGATTCCCGCATCTACAACGGCCTCGACGAGCGCACGGCCGACCGTGCGGCGCGCGGTTTACGATTCCTGAACGCCGCCGTGCCCGGGACGACGCCGCGCTGCTGGACCGTGTTCGATCGCGCGCTCGATCCGGCGGCGCGCCGCTTCCGGGCGATCGTCGTGCCGGTCGATACCTACAACGACGACGACAGCGCGATCGGCAGCGTCGACGGAGATAACCGGCCGTTCGATTTGCGTTACATCGTCTTTCATACGAGTTGGCCGCAGAGCGCCCGCATTGCCGCAAGCTTCTCGACCCTCGACGCGCAGAGCGAAGCCTTCGCCGATCTCGTGTTGCGCGGGCCGCTCGTGCGCGAAGACTTGCAGGCCTTCGTCGCCGACCCGCGCGCGCGCTTTGCCGCACTCGCCGGTGAACCGGCAAGCGAACTTGCTGACGCACCGAGCGCTCATCTGCGGGTGGGGTCGATGCAGGGCCTCAGCGCCGATTTTTCGCGCGGAACCCTGGTCGCGCCGGCCGGCTATCCCGCGAGCGCGCTCGCCGAACTACACCGGCAGGTGCTGCTCGTACCGAGCGCCAGCGCCTCGTACGCGCGCTACCGGCGCGAATGGCTTGGCCCGATCGTCGCGCGCTATCTCGCAAATGCCACGCCGGTCATCTTCGTGCGCATTCCAACGCGGCCGTTGCACCGTGCGCTGACGACGGTTGACGGCGCGACGCTGCTCGCTTTTCAGACAAGCGGGGCGCGCCTTGTGCCGCCGGCCCCGTATCTCGCGCTCGAACGCCCCGAACTTTTCGCCGATGCCGATCACTTGAACGCCGATGGCGCGCAACTCTTCAGCGCCCAACTCGGTCGCGACGTCGCCCGCGCCCTGAGCGATCCTTCGTTCGGAGCGGCGCCCGCAAAAACTGTTGCGCCGAGCGCGCAGCCCGCTGCACCGGCGGCCGCGGAAAGCGCAGCGCCCGAAGCGGCCACAATGCGACATCGTCTCGGGGCGCTAGCGCGCGCGCTCGGCATCGGGATTCCGATGCGCTTTCAATCCTACGAATTCGCGCTCTTCTTCGGCGCGATCGTCGCGCTCTTCTATGCCCTGCCGAACATGCGCGCGCGGCGCGTGCTGCTGCTGATCGCGAGCTGGTATTTCTACGCGCGTTGGAACGCGTGGTATGTGGCGATCTTGCTGGCGCTGACCGTGACCGACTATTTCTTCGCGATTGGGATCGCGCGCAGCTCGGGTTTACACCGGCGTGCGCTGCTCGTCGCCGGAATCGCAGCCAACCTCGCCTTTCTCGGGACCGCGAAATACGCTGACTTCTTTTCGGGAAGCCTGGCCGCCCTGCTGCGCCTGCCGAGCGATCCCTGGGCATTGCACGTCCTCGTGCCGGTCGGCATCAGCTTCCACACCTTCCAAAGCATTTCGTACGTCGTCGACGTGTCGCGCGGAAAGATGCGCGCCGTGCGCGACCCGCTTGACTACGCGCTCTACATCGCGTTCTTTCCGCAACTGCTGGCCGGACCGATCGTGCGCGCCGGCCGTTTCTTCGGCGAGCTTTGGAACTGGCGAGTTCCCGCGGCCCCGGTGCTGGCACGAGGCCTGGGCGAAATCGCGCTCGGTCTCTTTAAAAAAGGAGCGCTGGCCGACCACTTTGCGCCGGTAGCCGATAACTACTTCGGCGCGATCGGCGCCCATCCGGGCGCTCCGGCAGCCTGGGGCGGTGCGCTCGCGTTTGCACTGCAGATCTATTTCGATTTCTCGGGCTACAGCGACATCGCGATCGGCTGCGCCCGCGTGCTCGGGTTCGATTTCCCCGAGAATTTCCGGCGGCCGTATCTTTCCTGGAGCATCACGGAATTTTGGCGCCGCTGGCACATGACGCTGTCGGCCTGGCTGCGCGACTACCTCTATATCCCGCTCGGCGGCAACCAGCACGGCCGGGCTGCCACCTACCGGAACCTGATGATCACGATGCTGCTCGGCGGGCTCTGGCACGGCGCGAATTGGACCTTCGTGGCCTGGGGCGCCTATCACGGGATGCTGCTATGCATCGAGCGCGGGCTCGGGATCCGGCGCAGCCGTGAAGGCCCGGCACCGGCCGGCTTGCGTCGGGCCGCCGCGACGGCGCTGACCTTTCTGCTGGTCCTTTTCGGTTGGGTGATTTTCCGCGCCCAAACCTTTGCTGACGCGGCTACGGTACTGCGCGCCATGCTGACCGGCGGTCCAGGTCCGGCCCTCCTCGAGGCCCCGCTGCTGTGGCTAGCCGCGCTCGCCCTCGCCGTCGAAATCGGGGTCGAGCGCGGTTGGGCGAAGCACTTGCCGGAAACGCCCGTCCTCCTGCGCGGCGCGGCTGCCGCGGCGCTGTTGCTCGGTCTCGAGCTAGCGACCTACCCCGGCGCCGCCGCACAATTCGTCTACTTCAAGTTTTGAAGGCCGCAAGAAACTTTGGTGCCGGACGCGAACGCGCTGCGTTGCTTTGAAATTTGTCCGCTTCCCGCGTAACGTCCCCACGCTCGGCATCGCGCTTACCCTGGCCCTCACCGTTGCGCTCTGGCCCGCCGCCCGCGCGCGAGTCGGAGCCCAAAACAACCCGCCCCCGCCGCCCGTGCCTGGGGTGACCCCGACGGCCTCGAGTCCGGCAAGCGCGATTCCGAGCGGTGCGGGTATCCCGTCGCTCGCGCCAAGTCCCCAAGGGCGCAGGGGCCACCGTAGCCATCCGGCCGACACCTCAACACCCACCCCGGAGCCCTCCGCGACCCCAACATCGCCGGCCTTTGCCACGCTCGACGGAACGTGGGAACTTCAGCTGCAGTACCAAGACCGTACGGACTATTCGTATCTGGTCGTCGCCCAAAAGGACACGACGATCTCAGGCGTTTGGCGCATTTCGAAGAGCGTCCAATATCCATTTGAGGGAACCTACGACGGCCGTTTGATTCGGATGCTCATCAAGAAGCCGGATGGTACGGTCACGATGAGCGGCTACGTCGAGGGTGCGTCCGACATGGTCGGTGTTCTTGATACCGGCAACGGTCAAGCCGTGCCGACGGCCTTCACTGCCGAGCATCGCGCGTCGCAGAAAGGCAGCCCCTTCAAGAAGATCAACACGTACTGAGCGGCATGCAGGATCATATCTTCGGCTTCCGCACGCGCGCGTTACACGCCGGTACGCCGCCCGACCCAGCGACCGGCGCGCGCGCACTTCCCATCTATCTCACCTCGAGCTTCGTCTTCGACTCGACCGAGCACGCCGCGGAACTGTTCGCGCTGCGTACCTACGGCAACATCTACAGCCGCATCGGTAACCCGACCGTAGCCGCCTTCGAAGAACGGATCGCAAGCCTCGAGGGCGGGCTCGGCGCGGTTGCCACGGCGAGCGGTCTGGCCGCGCAGCTTTCGACCGTGCTCTGTCTCGCGCAAGCGGGCGACCATATCGTCGCAACGGCCAGTCTGTATGGCGGAACGGTCACGCAGTTCACCGTGACGCTGCGCCGCATGGGGATCGGCTGCACGCTCGTGGCGGGCGACGATCCGCAGGCTCTGCGCGAGGCGATCCACCCGAACACCAAGCTCGTGTACACCGAAACGATCGGCAACCCGCTCGGCAACGTTGCCGATCTTGAAGCGATCGCCGCAATCGCGCACGAGAACGGTCTACCGTTCGTCGTCGACAACACGTTCGCGTCACCCGCGCTCTGCCGGCCGATCGAATGGGGGGCGGATATCGTGGTCCATTCGGCCACGAAATTCATCGGCGGACACGGAACGGTCATCGCGGGCGCGATCGTCGAGTCGGGCAAATTCCCCTGGAACGCCGGCAAGCATCCGCTGCTCTCGGAGCCGAGCCCGGGCTACCACGATATGAATTTCGCGGACACCTTCGGGGAGTATGCGTTCTTGATGCGCGCGCGCACCGAGGTCTTGCGCGACGTGGGCGCATCGCTCTCGCCGATGAACGCTTTCATGCTGATTCAAGGACTCGAAACGCTGCCGCTACGGATGAAGGCGCACGTCGAGAACGCGCGCATCATCGCGAACTTTCTGAACGGGCATGAAGAAGTTGCTTGGGTCAACTATGCCGAGCTCGAAGACTCGCCCTATCGTGCCCTCGCGCGTAAGTATCTGCCGGAAGGCGCCGGCGCGATCTTCACCTTCGGCTTGCGCGGCGGCCGCGACGCCGGCCGCGCGTTCATCGAAGCACTCGAGTTGTGGAGCCATCTGGCCAACGTGGGCGATGCCAAGTCGCTCGTCATCCACCCGGCTTCGACCACGCACCAGCAGCTGACCGACGAAGAGATGATTTCGAGCGGCGTTACGCCCGAGATGGTGCGACTGTCGGTCGGCTTGGAAGATCCGAGTGACTTGATTTGGGATTTGGAGAACGGGCTACGGGCCGCCCGCGCGGCAACGCCGCTGGTCGAGAGAGCATGATCCTCACGACGGTTTCGCAGCGCCGCGAACTGCTCGCGCGCTCGAAGACGGTAGCCATGGTCGGTGCCTCGCCGAATCCAACCCGCCCGAGTTACTTCGTCTTCTCCTATCTGCGCACGAAGGGCATCCTCGAGGTGACCCCGATCAATCCGGCCGTGAGCGCGATCGACGGCATTAAGGCGTACCCGTCGCTCGAAGCGTACACCGCCGAGCGCGGGGCAGCCGATATCGTCGACGTCTTTCGCAAACCTGCCGACGCGCCTCAGGTTACGCGCGAGGCCATTGCTGCCGGGGCGAAAGCGATCTGGTATCAGTACGGCGTCATCAACGAGGAAGCGATTCGTCTGGCCGACGACGCTGGACTCGACGTGGTCGTCGACCGCTGCATCAAAGTGGAGTCCGCGCGCTTCGACGGCGGTCTCTCGATCGGCGGCCTCAACAGCGGCTTGATCAGCGCGCGACGCGCTGTCCCGTTCAGCAAAGCCGCGACGTGAGCGACTCGGAAACGCGCGCGCTCGACGACGCGTTTCTGCGCATCGTCGCCGCTTATAACGCGGGCGGTGAGGGCTGCGACGAAACACAATTCGATGCGCTGGCACGGGCGCTGTTTGCGCATCAGATCGAGCGCAACGAACCCTACCGCCGTTTCGCGGCAACGCTCGGCTACGACGACGCTCGTCCGCCGGCGACCTGGCGCGACATCCCGGCCGTTCCTTCGAGCGCTTTCAAAGATGCGATCCTCGCAACATTCGATCCGTTGCAAGCCGAACTCGTCTTTCACACGAGCGGCACGACCGCCGCCGCAAGCGGCAAACACTATATTGAACGCGCAGCGCTGTATGATGCATCGCTGCTCGCCGGCTTCGACCGCTTTATGCTGCCCGGCCGCCCGAAGCTGCGCTATCTGCTGCTCGTTCCAAACCCGCGTTTTGCGCCGCACTCCTCACTCGGTTACATGATGGGTCACGTCAGCGTCTTGCGCGGCGAGGGTCACGCCGCCTACTTCCTCTCTGATGACGGCGTCGAGGCCGCCGCTTTCGCGCGCGCGCTCGACGAAGCGGTCGCGCAGCAGCAGCCGGTCTGTATCGCCGCTACCGCCTTTGCGCTCGTCGCGCTGCTCGACGGGCTTGCAGCGGACGGCCGCACCTTCGCAGCGCCGGCCGGCTCACGACTCATGGAAACCGGCGGCTTCAAAGGCCGCACCGTCGCCGTCGAACGGGAGGAGCTCTACGCGCGCTGCACCCGCGCGCTCGGTATTGCGCCGGACTCCATCGTTGCCGAGTACGGGATGACCGAACTGATCAGCCAGTACTACGACAGTCCCGAGTCCCGCTCGTCACTGCTCCGTGTCAAATGCGCGCCGCCCTGGCTACGTACGCTCGTCGTCGACAGCTACGGCCGCGAAGTGCGCGACGGCGAAACCGGTTTTCTGCGCCATGTCGATCTCGGCAATCGTTCATCCGTCGTCGCCGTCGACACCGAGGATCGCGGCTACCGCGTGCCCGGCGGCATCGTCCTGCTCGGCCGCGATCTCGATGCTATCCCGCGCGGCTGCTCGCTTGACGCCGAAGATTTGGTCGCCGCCTCGAAACGCTAAATCCCGACGACCGCTCGGATCAGCGCCCGCGCGAACGGGACGCCGAGTCCGGTCAATTGGTTATAGCCGCCGTTTGGATTCGCGCTGAAGCCGGGATCGAGCACGGGCGGCGGTGAGGGGCCGCCCGGCGGGCAGTCGACCGGGTCGCTGCCGCCGGTCTGCGACAGTTGGAAGCAATACTCGGCTTGCGAATTGTTCCCGTACGTCTCCGAGAGAAAGGTTGAGGTGTAGATCGTCGCCGCGTTCTTGTAGAATCCGTAAAACATCGGCGCCGGATTTCCCAGACGATACGGGTGCGATCCCGATCCTTTGGCGACGCAGGACGCGGTCTGTTTGCAGGCTTGCAACACGAGCGCCCACATCGCCGCCATCTCGGGCGCAGCAACGCTCGTTCCACCGATCACTTGGATCGTGCGAGCAGCGAAGCTCGGGTCGCCGTAGGTAACGACGGAAACACCGGTTGACGGATCGCCCTCGAGTGCTACGTCGGGAATATTGCGCGTGCCGCCGACGACGCCGGGCGCGCCCTGCTGCCAAACAGGTTGACTGAAATAGGCGGAAACACCACCGCCCGTGCCGCCGAAGCCGTTCGAACTTTGCAATCCCCACGCTGCGATCGGGCCGATCAATTGGCCCGCGCTATTGAGCGGCGTCGTGACCCCCCCGACGGCAACGACATTTGGATCGGTCGCGGGATACTCGACGCAGAGATCGTTTTCTTGCGTCTCCACTTGCCCCAGGCACGCCTCGGCGCCGCCGTCGCCGCTCGATACGAACACGGCAACACCCTCGGCGGCGAGCATCGCAAACGCGGTCGGCTCGAGACCGGAGCCGTCGGCGTTGAAGTCGCCCCCGACGCCCTCGATCTCCGCCTCTCCGAAACTGAGCGACAGCACGTCGGCCGTACCATGATCGATCGCCGTTTGCACCTCTTCTTCGGTTTCCGCGATTCCCTGAAGGGGAATTCCGGCGCCTGCGGGACACGGCTGACCAATCGTCTCAGGCGTGCAGTCGTCGTTTGGATTGTAGGCCCAATAGAACTCGACGCTTGAATCGCGGGCGAGCGCGGCCGCCTGCTCGACATCGATCTGCGGTTCCGCATTGTTCGGATCTTCGGGGTTGCACGAGGGCACGGGAGAAATGCCGGGCGGCAGCCCAGGAGCACCCGACGTCGTGCACGGAGCCGTGACCGGCAGCGGCGGCGCAAATCCGCTGGCACCGTCCACGACCGGATCGCTCGAGGTGGTCGGCACGATCGTTACGCCGCTCGAACCCGCAACATGATACAGGGCTTTGTAGGCTTCAGCATCACCGATGTGACCGCCGCTCGACGTCAAGATCGGACCCGCCGAGATCACGCCGACCGTAATGCCCGCGCCGGTGAAGCCGGCCGCGTACGCGCCGTTGTAGTCGAACGCGGCAGCGATCTGTTGCGGCGAGAAGCCGAACTGGTTTCCGTGCGAGATGATGAACTGCGGTATTCGGCCTTCGGGGCGAAAGACGATGTCGTCCGAACCCGTCACCGGGACGCCCGCGTCGACCGACGGCGCGCTCATCGGCGCGATGAACGATTGCCCGGTCGTACTCTGAAAGGTGCCGAACTTCGTGTGAAAGGCCGCTTCGAGTTCAGCCTGAGTGCCGCTCACCGTCAGCAGCATGCGCTGCCGCCAGCCGCTTACGCGGAGATGGAACTTCTTGAAGTACGCGATCGCCCTTGTTTCGTCGGAAGCTGAAGCACCAAAGCGGTCGCCGATCTCGGCCGCGTCGAGGAAATGCCGGTAGTTTCCCGACCCCGGCAGGCTGACGGAGGTCGCGTACTGGCGTAGCGCAGCCGCGTTGTGTAGCGGCAGTCCAACGCCGACCGAAAGAGCGCCGAAGTTTGCCGGCCCGAGCAATTGCGCCGAGCGTACCAAAGCCGCATCATAGCCGAAGCCGAGCGGCGCGTTGCTCGAAACGAGCGGCGCCGCGGGAACTGCGGCCGGGGTCACGGGCGCCGAACGCGATCCGCCGCAACCGCTCATCAGCGTCGCGAATACCGCTCCCAGCAGCGGCGTGAGCCCACGTTGCCAACCCATCAGCGGACTCCCTTGACGCGCAACGCGCGGGCGAACAACGCGTGCCGTGCCAGCCGCTTGCGCGCGAGCAACGCTCGGAAGCTTGCGATCGTCGCGTGCGCGAGCGCCGCCCGGACTTGCGGCGAACGGGCGACGGCGCTCGTCCCAAGAATCTGTTCGGTTCCGAGCGCGAGCGTCTCGACCGTCGTCGTCTCTTGCAGAGGCGCCTCGGAGATTGCCGGAAAGAGTCCCGCCTGTCCCGAGAAATCGAAGAACTGATCGACGACGTCGTTGAGTTGGAGACAAGCGACGCCGATGCCGGGCTCGGTATAGCTCACGGTCGTCTGCTGATCGAGTTCGCCGAACAGCGGATCGATCGCCGTATCGACCGCGATCACTTGATTGGTCGTAGCATTGAAGCCGGCACCCACGTCGCAGCCCGGCGGCAACGACGAAGGCCCGTTGTCGGATAGGATGTGCGACGACATGACGAGCGGCAGCGGATAAAACGCGGGGAATGTTGCGCTCTCGACGAGCGGGGTGGGCGAGGTCGCGGGCGGCGCAGCGAGCGGAATCGTAAGCGTGACGGAGATTTCCGGCGATTGCGACGGACCCGGCGTGGGCGCACTGATCACGAAGGTTTCGTTCGGCAACGAACTATCGGCGAGCGGAAACGAATACGTTCCCGAACCATCACCGTGCACGACGGCTTGGGCCGACGATCCGTCGACGTAGGCGATGGTTTCACTGTACGAACCGTCTGCGTTGACGGCGCGAGTCGTCACTTGACCGTCGGGATCCGTCTCCGTCGTCGTCTCGGAGGCATCGTTCTGCGGCAAGATTACGCCTTTGGTTTCCGGCAGCACGTCGATCAGCCCGTTTCCACTGCCGTTCACGGTGGCGAAGGTCACGCCGTCCGATGTGCTCACATTCGAACCGAGCACGACGACGTCGGTAGCGGCGCCGTTCTTCTCGTAGGCGTAGAACGTATCGCTTGCCGACGACGAGCTCTTCAGGCCGCTGCCGAGCGTATCCGTCTCGACCGTCTTGAAATCGAAGGCGTTCGCAAACCCGTTGAAGGAGACGCCGCTCGTCACGGTCGTCGTTTGCGTGACGGTACTGCTGAGGGTCTGGCTGCTGGCGGGGTTCGGCGAGGGCGTCGGCGGAATCACCAGCGGCGCGCGCGTCGTCGTCTGCACCGAGGTCCCGGCGTAGCTGAACGAATCACCGGCAGCAGCCGGCCGCTCCGAGGTATTTTGCGGATGCGGCACGCCCGGCCCGCTTCCGGGCGCTCCTCCTCCACCACCACATCCGGCAGATACGGTTGCAACCACCAAGAGAAGAAAGAGAACGCGAGCCTGCAACACGCACCCCGATTGAAATCGAATTCGAGCAGAGGTTCAGACGCCGCAGTAAGCAGTCCTTTTGCGGTGAAAGCAAGCGGCGTGCCGGACCTACGTGCCAAACAGATCGTCGACGCGATTGCCGATGCGGCGGCACGCTGGCGCGATGCCGATTTTCCTCCGCGCGTGCGGATCACGCGCGCCCTGATGAATCGTACGCAATATACGGAACCCGTGGTCGATGTCGCGCTCGACCGGCTCTTCGGTGCGATCGACCGCACGACGCTCCGCGCGACGATCGCGGGCGAACTCGGAGCGCTCGAAGCACTCGACGATTTCATCACGCGTCTCAACCGTCCGGACGTCCGTTATCGCGCCGTTGAGGGCGTGGCGATCGTTTCGAGCGACACGACGATCGGCGTTGCCGTTCCGGCGCTCGTCTTCGCACTGTGCGCGAAGGCCCACGTCGTTGTGAAGGACCGCGACGATCGTTTGGTAGCGGCATTCGCCCAAACGCTTGGCGAGGAACGGCCGGAACTCGGCCGGCGCATCGTAACCGGCGTCTGGCGCGGTGACGACGAAAGCGCGACGCGCGCGCAGCTTGCAAGCGCAGAAACCGTCGTCGCCTTCGGACGCGACGATACCCTTGCGGCAATCCGCGCGCAACTCGCGCCGGAAACGCGTTTCGTTCCCTTCGGTCATCGCACGAGCATCGCAATCGTCGCGCGCGAGTCGCTCACCGATCGGGCCGGCGCGCAAGCGAGCGCGCGCAGTATCGCCGTCGATATGCTGCTTTACGACGGCGACGGCTGCCTTTCGCTGCACGCGGCCTTCGTCGAAAGCGGCGCGCCCGTTTCGCCGAGCGAGTTCGCGCAACTCCTCGCACAGGCATGCGACGAGGTTTCCATCGAGTTTCCGGCGGGCTACCCCCAGCCGGATACCGCAACCGGCGCGTACGCCCGCGCAGCGGCATTTCGGGCAGCGCAAGGGAGCGGCGCCGTCTTCCCCGGGAAAAACGGCCCGCATTTGCTCGTGCTCGATCCGCCCCACGACGAGCCGCCACCGTTTCTGCGCCGCACCCTCGCGCTCTACCCGGTCGCGGGTCCGGCGGAGGTCCTGGACTTCGTGCGCCGGCACGCCCTTTCGCTCGAAGCGGTAGCATTCTCCGACGCCGGCCGTACCGACCTTACCGAACTTGCGCTTGCCGCCGGAGCGACGCGGATCGCATCGCTCGGAACGCTGCAAGACCCACCGCTCGGGGGAGAACACGGCGGCGTTGCGCGAATTCTGCCGTTCGTGCACGCGATTTACCGGCAATGAACGACGGCCTCGAGCAGGTCGCCCCGCACATCCCGGGGCCGCGCTCGCGGGCACTGGCGGCGGCCCTGGCCGCGAGCGAAACGCGTGGCGTCACCTACCTTGCCGACGACTTTCCGATCTTTTGGGAAGAAGCGAGCGGCGCGCTCGTCACCGACGTCGACGGCAACCGTTATTTGGATTTCACGGCGGCCTTCGGCGTCTCAACGACCGGTCACGCAAACCCGGCCGTCGTGCGCGCCATCTCCGAGCAAGCGGCGCGCCTGCCGCACGGCATGGGCGACGTTCATCCCGCGTCGATCAAAGTGCGGCTGCTCGAGAAGCTCGCCGAAATTGCGCCGCTCGAAGGTGCCAAGTCATTTCTGTGCAGCAGCGGTTCGGAAGCCGTCGAGTTCGCTCTGAAAACGGCAATGCTCGCGACCGGCGACCCGCACGTCCTAGCCTTCGCCGGTTCGTATCATGGTCTCTCGTACGGTGCGCTCGAAGTGACCGGCATCCCGAAGTTTCGCGAACCATGGCGCAAGCAGTTGCGCGAGTCGACCACCTTCGTGCGCTTTCCCGACCCGCGCGAACCCAAGAGTTCCGAGCGCGCGCTCGAGGCAGTCAACAAAGCCCTTCGCAAGGACCGCGCGATCGGCGCCATCATCATGGAACCGATTCTCGGGCGGGCCGGCGTCGTCGTACCGCCCGAAGGCTTCTTGAGCGGGCTGCGCACGCTCTGCACCCAGACCGACACGCTCCTGATCCTCGACGAGATTTACACCGGTTTCGGACGCACGGGTAAAATGTTCGCCTGCCAACACGAGAACGTACAGCCCGACATCGTCTGCGTGGGCAAAGCCCTCGGCGGCGGTTTCCCGATCTCGGCGACGATGCTGAGCGCTGAGATCGCCGCTGCTTGGAAACCGTCCAGCGGCGAAGCGCTTCACACCTCGACCTACTTAGGAAATCCGATGGGCTGCGCGGCCGCGCTTGCGAACCTCGGCGAGATCGAGCGCCTCAATATCCCCCGGCTTGCGCGCGAGCGCGAACGGGTCATGGCCGAGCAGCTACACGCGCTGCAGCACTTCAACACGCAAATTGCCGCCGTGCGCGGGCGCGGCATGCTGTGGGCTCTCGAGTTCAAGGACCCCCGCTTTGCAAACGCCTGCGTCGTGCGGGCCTTGCAACGCGGCCTCATACTCCTGCAGTCGGGCATGCAAGGGGAATCGATCACGCTCGCTCCGCCGCCCGTGATTTCGGACGGTCAACTCGAGCGCGCGTTCGAGATTCTGGCCGACGTCGTTCGCGATCCGGTGCTCGCATGAGTTCGGCCAAGTTGCGGGTCGGCGTCGTCGGCTCGGGATTCGGCGGCACCGTGCACGTGCCGGCGTTCCAAGCTCAAGGACGCTTCGAGGTCGTAGCGATCGCCTCGCCCTCGCGCGCACCCGACATCGCCGCGCAACGCGGCATTCCGAACGCTTTTCGCACGCTCGCCGAGATGTTGAGCGCAGTTGAACTCGACGTACTTTCGATCTCCTCACCACCGTTCGATCATCGTGACGCTGTGCTCGCGGGGCTCGGGCGCGGGCTGCACGTGCTGTGTGAGAAACCATTTGCCCTCAACGTCGCGCAGGCCGAGGAGATGTGCGCCGCAGCCGCTGCAGCGGGCACCGTCTGCGCCTTAGCTCATGAATTTCGCTATATGCCGGCGCGAGCGGCCATCAAGGAGCTGATCGAAAACGGTCATCTGGGCGTACCCCGCGCGATCGAGGTCTCCTGGACCAGCCGCATGTTGGGGGCCGATTCCGAACGGCCGCCGTCGTGGTGGTTCGAGCGGCGCTGCGGCGGGGGCATCAGCGGCGCGATCCTGTCGCACTTGATCGACAATGCATCCTGGTTCGCAGGCCGCGCGCCCGTGCGTGCCACCGGTTACGAGCGCACGGCCATTCCCGAGCGCATCGCGGGCGGCGAGCGCTTCTCGAGTGACGTCGCCGACGGCGCCTTCGCAACGATCGACTACGGAGCCGGCTTGATCGCCACGGTTACGGCCGACGCAACCAGAGTGGTCGACTCCGCGCTCGTGGCTGCCCACGGCTCGCTGCGCACCGCGGTCGCAAGCGGCACCATGCTCGAGCTCACCACGTTCGTCGTCGACGACGAAGAAACCGCGGAGATCGAGGTGTCGGCGCAACCCCACCTCAATCTGCGAGCCGCCCACCCGAACCTGCCCGCCTTCGTGACGCTGCTCGACGCGTTCGCCGCGGCGATCGACGGAAAGCCCGCCGCGCTGCCGACCTTCGACGACGGCCTGCAAACACAACGTGTCCTAGCCGCGATCGGCTATTGCGCCTGAGGCTGCAAAACCGGCAGCCGCGAATCCAACGATCCAACCGATCACGCCTTCAGGATCCGAGTAGTCGCAGGCGCCGAGTGAAAGCATTTCGAGGCGTTTGCGATCGTTGATCGCGTAGTGCATCACGCCCAGGGTGAAGTGCAGCCGCAAACAAATCTCCGCATGCGAAAGTTGCGGCATCGCGCGCGCCAAAGAAACGACGAAGCGCTGCAAGTGTCCCACCTCGGTCTCGATCAGCCGACGAACTTCGGGCGTCGCCTCGACGATGGCCCGCACGAGGAAGCGCGCCGTGCACGAGCGGGCGGGATCGGAACTGAGCCAGCCGCGTACCGGCGGTGCGATCAGAGCGTAGAGCACCTGCTCGAGCTGCGGAGCTCCGGGTCCGGCTGTCTCGGCATCGTGCAACAGCCGCGCCCGTTCGCGATTGAGCTCGATGCTCCGTAACTTGAACAGCTCGCGCACGAGCAGTTCCTTGGAGCCGAAGTGGTAGTTGACGGCCGCGAGGTTGACCGCTGCTGCGGTCGTGATGTCGCGTAGCGACACGGACGAAAAGCTCCCGTCGGCAAATAGACGCTCGGCTGCCTCGAGGATCGCGATCTTCGTAGCCTGCCGGGGACGGAGTGTCGCTCGGGCGATGATCGGCACCCTTTTTCGTCGGCTTGCTGGATTCATAGTCTTGTTTGAAACGCTTGACCGACTTTCAATCCGCTTTTGAAACGCAATTTACCTTGCCACATCGGCTCGTTGGTCGGTAGAATTAAAACGTACGTATGGCTTATGAGGGGCCGATAAATGCTTGAGTCGGGCGATCTGATTTCTCGGGTGAGAGCCAATTCGGACAGGGCGGCCTTCCACCGCTGGCTTGGTCTGGAGGTATGCCAAGCGAAACCGGGGGAAGTTGAACTCCAACTGCGCTGGCGCGAAGAGTTCGGCCAGTATCTGGGTTTCTTGCACGCCGGCATCGTCGCAGCCCTGATCGACACAGCCTGCGGGTTCGCCGCCGGCACCCTTGCAGGCCGGCTGTTGACGTCCCATTTCGCGGTCCGCTGTCTACGGCCGGCGGTTGCCGAAATCTTCGTCGTGCGAGGTTGGGTCGTAAAGCCCGGCAGAAAGCAAATATTTACTGCAGCTGAACTGTCGGGTCTGGATAAAGATCCGGCTAAGCCGTTCGCGGTCGGAGACGCGATGCTGGTTCCGATCGCTGACGAAGCAAGCGCGGCCAAAAACGGCAAGACGTGACGGAGTGCAACACAGTGATTTCCTGGTCGATCGTCAGGACTTAGCCGAGTTCCGCTGGGCCACTGCGCCAAGCGAGTTACGCACGGAAGTTCTCGCGCCGGGATGGGCGCTGCTCGGAGTGCGCCGCTTCGCGTTCACGGCCAACAACATCACCTATGCCCTGCACGGCGAGGAGACCCGGTTTTGGGATTACTTCCCGGCCCCGCCGCGCTTCGGGCACATTCCGGTTTGGGGACTGGCCGAAGTCATCTACTCACAAGCGCCAGCACTCCGCATCGGGGAGAGCATTTTCGGATTTTTCCCGATGAGCACGCATCTTTTCGTGCTACCTCAAAAACTGAAAGAAACCGGATTTATCGACGGAACGGCGCACCGCTCGGATCTTCCGCGGACGTACAATGAATATGCGCGCATCGAGCACGACCCAAGTTACGAAGCGGAGACCGCCGACTATTTCATCGTCTTGCGGCCTCTCTTCATGCTCTCGTTTTTCCTCGCCGAACATCTCAAGGAGGTCGACTTCTTCCACGTTCGGCGTGTGGTCATTTCGAGCGCATCGAGTAAGACGGGGCTTGGGTTAGCGTTCTTGCTGAAGCACAAGGCCGTCGATGACGTCGAGGTCGTCGGGCTGACTGGGGCCGAGCGCGTCGCCTCCGTCAGCGCGCTCGGCCGTTACGATCGGGTCGTAAGCTACGACCGGATAGATTCCCTCGCAACCGATAGGACGACGTCCTACGTCGACATTGCGGGTGACCCGGCCATCAACCAAGCCGTTCACGGACAGCTCGCAACGTGTTTGAGATACAGTTACGGCGTCGGCTCGACCCGGGCCACTTCGGCACGTAGCGAGAGCGAGCACGAATTGCCGGGTCCGCGCCCGATTTTCTTCTTTACGCCTTCGCACATCGTCGCCCGGCGCGAGGCCTGGGGAACCGCGCTGCTCCGCCGCCGCCTGAGCGAGTCATGGACGTCGTTCCTCGCCTACATCGCGCCGCTTCTGCACATCGAGACGAGCTTCGGCCGAGCTTCGATCGAGCGCGTCTATCGCGAGGTGCTCGAAGGGCGCGCGCCGCCTGACAAAGCGCATATCCTCTCGTTCGAACAGGCGGCCATGAACGATCATGTCCTGGCGGCCGCTACAGCGTCTTGTTGAGATACCGCCATACGAGACCGAGCGCCGCGACGGTGGCGCGATTGCGCACGTCGTCGCGGTTGCCGGGCAGGGTCAGCCGGCGCACGACGTCCTCGCCGTCGTTCCCCGCGACGGCGATGTAGACGAGGCCGATCGGCTTACCGTTCGTGGCGCCGGTCGGACCCGCGATGCCGGTCGAGGCGACTGCGACGTCGGCGCCCAAGCGTGCGCGGGCTCCCCGCGCCATCGCGCGTGCAACCTCGTCGGACACCGCGCCATGCTCTCGCAACACGTCTTCATCGACGTCGAGCAGCGCCGTCTTCACAGCGTTGTCATAAGCGACGACGCCGCCGCGAAAGGCCGCCGAGGCGCCCGGAACTTTGACGAAGGCGTCGGCGATCGCGCCGCCGGTAATCGACTCCGCCGTCGCTAAGGTTTGGCCGCGCTCCGCCAGGATGCGCAGGGATGTGCTCTGCAGCGTATCGGCATCGACCCCAAAGATCACGGGACCGATCAATTCGCGCAGCTCCGCTTCGACCGGAGCGATCACGCGTTGCGCGGCTTCGCGGTCGGGGGCTTTTGCCATGATCTTAACGTCGACTTTGTACTCGTGCGCGAGCATCGCGATCTTCGGGTTTTCGAGCGTGCGAAAGAGCGGCTCGATGCGCGCGTCGAGGTCGGATTCGCCGACGCCGTAGGTGTGCAGGATGCGAGTGAAGATCGCGTCGCCCAGGCCGTAGCGCGCAACTAGCCACGGCACGAGCCCCTCGGCGAGCATCGGCTTCATTTCGCGCGGCACGCCCGGCATGCAGGCGACGAACTTTCCGTCCGCGCGCAGTGCCACGAAGCCGGGCGCCGTGCCGTGCGGGTTTTCGAGCACGAAGCTGCCTTCGGGCAGGATCGCTTGGCGGCGATTGTTCTCGGCGATGGGATCGGTGCGCCCGAGCGATGCAAAGCGCGCGGCGATCGCAAGCAGCGACGGTTCGTGCAGCTCGAGCGGAACACCGACCGCTGCCGCGACCGCCTCTTTGGTGAGATCGTCGACGGTCGGACCGAGGCCCCCGGTCGTCACCACGCCATCGGCCCGCTCGAGCGCACCACGCAAGAGCGTCTCGAGCCGGCTCGCGTTGTCGCCGACCGAGTGCTTTAGAAAAACATCGACCCCGTGGTCGGCGAGCACGCGCGCGATATGAACGGAATTCGTGTCGACGATATCACCGAGCAAGATCTCGGTGCCGATCGTGACGATCTCAACGCTTGCCATAAAGCGCTACATGCGCTCCGGCAGAACCGCCGCAAGCTCGTCCTCGAACCATTGCGGAAAACCAAGCGCGACCTTCGCTTCGAACCCCTCCGCGGCCGCGATCATTGCCGCGCGGCGCGCCTGCGAATTCGTCAGCGCAACGCGGTTGCGCTGACGCTGCGCGTTGAGGCAATCGATGAAGCGCACGAACTTCGAATCGAGCGCGCTCTCGAGCGCAGCGCGGAGCTGCTTGCCGACGCGCGGTGCGATACCCCCGGTCGAAACCGCGATGCGTACGGGTCCCGCCTTGACGATCGCCTGCATCGCGACGAAACCGTGGTTCGGCTGGTCGATCGCGCACAAAAGAAATCGGTGCCGGTCGGCGAGCTGGCGCAGCCGCACGGAGAGTTTCTCATCGTTCGGGGTCGAGATCACGAAAAAGGCATCGGCGACGTCGTCATCGCGCAGGGCCGCCGGATCTTGCAGCCAGAGCACGTCGGCGCCGACTTCGCGCAGCGCTTCCTGCTTCTCGATCGCCTCCCGGTCGTCCGGCGCGCCGATCACGACGCATTTTCGCCCGCGGAGATTAAGGCCCACCGGGAAGAAGACGAAGGGATATTCCGTCACGTCACGAGGCCCGGTAGCGGCCATCAGTAGTCGACCGGTCGCAAATAGAATTCGTTGATCGCCGTGTTCGACAGCATCGCCGTCGTCGGCAGGTGACGCTTCCAATGCGTGCTCTCTACGCGAGCTCTGACTAGACGCACCTCGTGCTCCGAAAAACCACGCGCGACGATCTTGGGGTCGGGAAACCCCTCGAGCATCAACGACAGGATGCGGTCAGCCTGCAGGTAGGTGATACCGAGATCGGTTTCGTCGGTTTGATCCGCTTCAAGGTCCGCGCTCGGCGGCTTGCCGATGACGCGCTCCGGAACGCCCAGGTGTTTCGCCAGTTGCCACACTTGCGTTTTGAAGAGATCTCCGATCGGATTGACCGGCGGCGAATCGTCGGCGTGCCAGGTAAAGTAGCCCATCATTCGCTCGGTCTTATTCCCCGTGCCGACCGGCAGCGCACCGAGTTTGGCGGACTGATCGAAAAGCACGATCATGCGGGTGCGAGCCATCACGTTGCCGCGCCGGCGGGGACCAGCCTCCGGTTCGAACTGCAGGTAGCCGTCGACGGCAGCGCTGATCTCGATCGTGCGCGAGGGGCAGCCGAGCGCATCGATCACCGTCTGCGCATCGACCAAACTATCGGGACTCGATGTGCGGTAAGGCATGCGGATGCAGTGGACGTTCTCCGGCCCAAGGGCGCGCGCGCACAAGAAGGCGACGACGGCCGAATCGACGCCGCCGGAGAGCGCGATCACGGCTCGCGGGATATTGCGGCGCTCGACCAGCTCGTCGCGCAGGAACGCGATCAACCACTCGGTCGCGAGCGCTGCGTCGATGTGAAGCGCCGGAGCCCGCAGAGCGGGAGCTTCAATGACCGGAAGACTCATAGCACAATCTCCGGTGCGACGCCCGCGAGCGCCTCCGGGTCGTCTTCGCTCAGCAGGTCGGGCAGCACCGCATGCAGATCGCCGAGCAGCGGCAGGCGCGCGCGCGCCACCTCGATATCGCTCAGGTCGATCTCAGCCGACAGCACGACCGCACCGAGCGCCGGCGCGGTGACGAGCGTCTCGCCGAACGGATCAACCACGGCCGACGAACCCGTAAAGCCTTTACCGCCTTCGAAACCGGCAAGCCCGGCGTAGATGACGAAGATGCCGTGTTCGACCGCGTACGAGCGCAGCACGTTGCGCCAGTGCAAGACGCTCTCGAGTTCGCCGCCCGTTGCAAACCCGCGCCCCGGGGAAGCGCTCGGAACGATCAGCATGCGCGCGCCGCGCATCGCAGCCAACGTCGCCGAGATCGCGTGCCAGGCGTCTTCGCAGATCAGCAGCGCGATGCGGCCGAAACGCGTGTCGAACGCCTGCAGACGCCGGCCGCGCGAGAGGAACCGCTCCTCGTCGAACACGCCGTATGTCGCCAAGAACATCTTGCGGTGGATGTGGATGATGCGATGCGTCGTGCGCTCGATCTGAAGGTACAGTGCCGAATTGTAGTACGTACCGCCGGCGTTCTCGTAGAAGCCCAAGACGAGATCGACCGGCGCGCGCCCGGCACCGGGCTGCGCACGCCACAAATCGGCGAGGCGCTGCGCGAGCGTTTCTGCCTCGAATGCTCGCTCGTACACGGCGCCCTCGAGAAAATACCCCGTCAGCGCCGCTTCCGGCGCGACGATCAGATCGTACGGCCGCTCGGCGTTTGCGAGTTGCGCGAACACCGAACCGAGCGTCGCCAGATTCGCCTCGACGTCGCCCTTGCTCGGCTTGAACTGAATGACCGCGACCTTCAGGCTTGGCAACGGCGGCACGTTACACGGCCGCCGCGACGGCACTCTCGGCCCGGCATGCAAGTTGGTTTGCGATGTCCTCGGCCGGATAGGTGAGAATCTCGGCCATGGTGGGATGCAGGTGCGGAATCTTGATGAACTCGGCGACCGTCCCGTCATAGTACATCGCGACGATCACTTCGTGGATCAGATCCGACGCATGCGCGCCGACGATCGCGGCGCCCAAAATCTTCCCGTCGAGCGGCGAGGCCAGCATCTTGACGAAGCCTTTGGTCTTGTCGGTTGCGACCGCCTTGCCGTGCTCACTGAAGAGATACGCACCCGAGAGATACGGTACTCCCGCGGCCAGCAGCTCTTTCTCGGTGCGCCCGCTCACCGCAATCTGCGGGTCGGTGAAGATCGTGTGACTGCGCTGCAACGAATAGTCCGCAACTTCCGAGGAGCCCGTTATGGCGTTGCGCGCGGCAATTTCACCTTGATAGATCGCAACGTGGACGAGCGGATGTTGACCCGTCACGTCGCCGACGGCGAAAATGTTCGGCACGCAGGTGCGCATGTCGGGAGCGACTTCTATGCCCGTGATGTGGTGGCAGCGCACCCCGGCCCGCTCGAGATCCATTCCTGCGATGTTCGGTACCCGGCCGAGCGCATAAAAGATTTCATCCGCCGCAATGCTGCGCCGCTCGCCTTCCAGCAAGTAGTGCACGATCTTCTTACCGCCGGCAGTTTCCACGTGAGAGAGCTGAACGCTCGTGACCACGTCGATTCCTTCGTCGCGGAAGTACAGCGTCAGCGCGTCGCCGACGTCGTCGTCCTCGCCCGAAAGCAGATGCTTTGCGCGGATCAAGAACGTTGTCTTGACACCCATGCGCGCGAGAAACTGCCCGAGTTCCGCGCCGACGTAGCCGCCGCCCAGCACGACGATCGACCCCGGTAACGCTTCCGCTTCGAGCACCGCGTCGCTGTCGATGTAGCCGGCCTCGACGAGACCAGGTAGCGCCGGCGGCGCGACGACACTGCCGGTCGCAATCACAAAGCTCTTTCCTTCGAGCACGACGTCGTCGCCGACGCGCAAACGCCGCGGCGATTCAAACGAGGCAAGCCCGCTGTAGAGCGGAAACGTATTGATCTGGTCGATCCGGTAGTCGGCAAAACCCGCGATGATGTGCCGCTTGCGCTCGAAGATCGCTTTGAGATCGAACTGCGCCGGCCCCGTATGAACCCCGAGGTGGCCGCTTTCGCGCACGTCCACGGCGCGGTCGCTCGAAGCGATCAAGACTTTCGAGGGCATGCAACCGCGCAGGATGCACAAGCCGCCGAGCGGGCCGTGGTCGACGAGCGCGACGCTTGCGCCCAAGTCACGAGCGGTCCGCGCGGCCGCGTACCCGCCGCTGCCCGCCCCAATCACCACGAGGTCGTACCCGATCGTCTTCACGTCCCTCCCAACCCGCTCGAGGAACCGAGCGTGGCAGTCACGTTTGCCGCAACGGGTTCGGGGGTCCCGCACCCTGCGTACCGAAGACGAGGCTCCGCATGTCCGCACAAGCCACGTTCACGGAAGGCTCTGCACGCCGTCCTTTCGGAGCGATCGAAACCTTCGCAGCGTGCGGGCCCCTCGCGATCGCGCTGGTTGTCGCCGGTGGCGCATCGCTCGGTTTCTTCATGTGGTTTTCGGCGCTCGAACTGAGTGCCGGCCCGGGCGAAAGCGAGCTTGCTTTTGTGCTGTTCGTCCTCCTTGGTGTGAGCTCGACGTTTGTCGCATGGTACTTGTACGGCACCTATTTCGCGCGCCGCGCCGGCATCAGCGTCCCGGCCGCAATGCGCTGGGATGCCTGGTCGTGGGCGGCCTTGGCCGCCTTTGGTCTGGGTTTCGTCGTTCCCGTTCACTATGGAACGCCCGCGCGCGCCACGGCACTTGCGATCGGGCTCTTTTCGCTCATAAAAGTGCTGGTCGCAGCACGTTTCGTGCACACGGTGCGCGACGTCCTGATCACCTTCGTCACGACGCGGCTTCCGATCATCGTGATCGCCGAGCTCGCTTCGATCGTCATCGCCCAGCGCCCGGGCGAGCACGTTGCCGAATCGCCGAACCCGCTGTTCGCCGTGTGGGGCCGCTGGGACGCGGTCCACTATCTCGATATTGCTCACCACGGCTACTACGGCACCGACATGGCCTTCTTTCCGCTCTACCCGAGCCTGATACACGTGGTCGCGATGTTCGTCGGCAACGACCTGATCGCGGGCCTGCTCCTCTCGAACGTCGCGTTCTTCTTCGGACTGCTCTTTTTTTACAAGCTCGTCGAGCACCAGTACACGCGCGCGGTTGCGCACCGGGCGATCTTCTATATTTCGATTTTCCCGACGGCCGTCTTCTTCTCCGCAGTCTACACCGAGTCGCTTTTCTTCTGCCTGACCGTCGCGTCGTTCTACTACATCCGCGAGCACAAGTGGCTGACCGCGGGCGTCGTCGGAGCGCTCGCGGCCCTCACTCGCGTTGAAGGGGTCCTACTTTTCGTGCCCTACGCAATCGAGGTGTTCGCGGCCGCGAAAGCCGCCGGCTTCGGGCACTTCTTCGGACACCGGCGCCGCACCGCACGGGTGATCGCCGGCGCCTTAGCCATCCCGTTCGGCCTGCTGATTTACATGGCGGTGCTCTGGGTCCTCAACGGCGACCCCTTGTATTTCTCGCACGTGCAAACCCATTGGGATCGCAAACTCGCCTGGCCATGGGTCAGCGTGACGCACGCATTCCGGCTCATCAGCCACGCCAGTACGACGCTCGTCGTCGCGAACGAAGGCATCGAAGTCGCCTTCACGGCGCTGATGATCGGCGTTTTGATAGCCGGCTTCTGGCGCTTGCGGCCCTCCTTCACCGCCTACATGGCGCTCTCGATTCTCGTGCCGATGTCGACGGCGAGCTTGATGAGCATGCCGCGTTTCGCACTCGTGCTCTTCCCGATGTTCGTGATGCTCGCGCTGTGGGGCGGACGCTCGTGGGTCAACAACACGATCGTCGCCTTCTCGTTGCCGCTGCTGGGACTATTTACCGTGCTGTTCGCGGATTGGTACTGGGTCGCGTGAAGGAACCCGAAGTCACCGTTACGGCGGGCACGATGCCGCCGGGCGCGCATAGCCCCGACCTGCTCCCGGCCGGCCGCATCACGATCGTTCATCGCATCACCAAACGCAGGGGCGTGCGCCAGTTCGTCAAGTTTGGAATCGTCGGTGCGTCCGGGTTCGCCGTCAACCTGGCCGTCTTTTCACTGCTGCAGCATGTGACGCCGCTTGCGATGCAACACGCCCGCTACACGCTCAACTTCTCGCTCGCGTTTCTTTCCGGCGGCGTATCGAACTACTTCTTGAACCGCATTTGGACGTTCCGTTCGAGCGGGCACGCGGTCGTGCAGGGCGTGCAGTTCCTGACGGTTTCCGGGATTGCCCTGGTCGTCGGCCTGATCGTCTCGCACGTTGCCGAACCATATTTTGGCCCCGGGCACCGCACGTGGTTCCTGGCCACGCTGTCCGGCATCGTCGTCAACTTCTTCGTCAACAAGTATTGGACGTTTCGCGAATCCTAAGCCGCGACAGAATTTGGTGCCTCGCGCTCGCCGCGATCCTTCTGCTCGGCTTAGGGCTACGCCTGATCGGCGTACACGACCCGATTCTCGATCATCCCGGCTGGCGCCAGGGCGATACGGCTGCGATCGCGCGCAATTTTGCCACGCTCGATTTCAACCCGTTTCATCCGCAGACCGACTACGACGGACCCCCGCCGAACTACGTTGAACTCGAGCTGCAGATCGTCCCGTGGCTTGCGGCGCTGCTCTACAAACTGTTCGGCGTCCACGAGATCTTCGGCCGGCTGATCTCGATCGGTTTCAGCCTCGGCACGATCGCCCTACTAGCGGCCTTCGGCCGCTGGATGTTCGCCGGTCGCCTGGCCGGGCTTACGGCAGCGCTTGCGTTTGCGATCTATCCGGGAAGCTCGTACTACGGGCGCACCTTCATGCCCGATACGGCGATGGCGTTTTTTCTGTCGGCCGCCCTCTACGCAAGCGCGCGCTGGATCCTCGACGACGAGGCGCATTTTGGAAGGTGCTTTTGGATCGCAGCCGGCTTGACGGCGAGCGCCCTGCTCGCAAAGCCGGTCGCCGCCGTCGGCCTCGTCCCGATCGCGGTTGCGCTGGTGGCAAGCCGCGGCTGGCGCGACACACTCCGCCGGCCGCAGACGTACGCGTTCTTTGCGATCGCGCTCTTGCCGTACGTTCTCTACGATGCCTATGTCAGCTCGATCGCGGAGTGGCATTGGGCAAGCGGCATCACCCGCCGCCACGTGCTGCCGGCTCTTTCTGCATCGCTTATGTCGCCTGCGGCCTTCGGCACCAAGCTGGGCGCGTTTTTCGGCGCGCTGCACCTGCTCGGCAAGACGATGCTTGGCCCCGCCGGCTTTGCGGTTTTCATTGCGGCGATTGCCGCGACCGTGCCGATGCGCATCCCGAGCCGCTCGCAAGCGCTGCTCTGGGGATGGCTTGGCGCGGGGCTCGCTTACGCCTACGTCGTCGTGACGGTGGAGCGGGTCGACTATTATCTCTACCCACTCGTGCCGCTGGCAGCGCTCTGGAGCGGCGGCCTTGCCGAGGGATTGCGGCGCGCTCTGTCGCCGGCGTGGCGGACGCCCGCGCTGGTCGCCGGTGCCGTCATTGCGCTGTTCGCGCTCTATAGCGGACACCAAGAAGTGAAATCCTATTACGGGTATAGCAAAGCGGTCTATCGGCAAGCCAAAGCGCTTTCTGCAACGCTCGAACCCGGCGCCCTCGTCGTTATGGGCCACTACGATCCGTCCGTGCTCTACTACATCGATCGCAAAGGTTGGGAAGAGGATCCCCACCTCTGGACAGCCTTCGACGAAGAGAGCGCGATTGCCAAGGGCGCTCGCTACTTCATCGCAATCGAGCCGCGCCGGCTCGAACGCAACGTAGAACTCTACGCGTGGCTGCAACGCTTTCCCGTTATGAACGCGCAGGCTCGCTGGCCGGTCTACGAAACCGACAGCGCCAAAATACTACCGGGTGCCCTCGAGCGCTGGCGTGCCTTCCGCCGCGCCGAGAAGGCCCACGCGGCCGTTCTTAAGTTACGGTAGCGGCAACAGCGACGCGGCCGGCGCAAGCGCTGCTTGCCCACTTTTTTCCGGGGCTCCGGAGGACACGAGCTGCCGGTAGTACACCAGGCGCGCGGTCAGCTTGGTGACCTCGGCCGAGAGCTGGTTCGATTGCCGGATCGCGCTGTCGAGTTCGTTTCCATCGTAGTTGTAGTCGAAGCGCTGGAGAATCGTCACGATCGCGTTGCTGGCCTTGCGCAATTGCGCATAGGCCCGTCGCAGTTGCTGGCCCGTTTCCTTGTAGGTTGGATAGTTCGAGAGAACGATCTCGCGCTTGACGCGCGCCTCTTCCACGAGCGTCTTCAGCTCGGCCAGCCGCGCACTGTCGGAATCGTACTTGGCCGCGACCGCGAGGGCCGTCAAGGCATCGTCGAACTTGGAAAGTGTGTAATCTTGATAAGCGATTTGAAGCTGGACGGCTGCGAGACCCGCGCGCGCGTGTGCGTCTCCCGGCGCGATGCGTAGCGCCAAGCGATAGGCGAGCGCCGCATCGGGAAAATTCTTGCGGCTCAAGGCAACGTCGCCCTGATGGTTGCGCGTCTGGACGATGAATTGCGCGATGTCGCCCGAGCACCCGGCTAGGCCGAAGACGGCGACGCAAACGAGCAACTGTAGGAGTCGGTTCACGCCAGATCCTCGTGCGTCCATGCTACCGCGGAATGTTTATCAAGTGAGCTGCTCCGCCGATAAACCAGGCAGCCGGAATCAAGAGGAATTGCGAGAGGAGCGTTCCGATCACGGCCGTGGCTCCGAGATAGACGACCATCGTCTTGACGTCCTGCTGCGTCTTCTCTCCTTTCGCGGCCTGATCGACGATGTAGGCTGAGGTCGGATCGACGATCAATGCAAACGAAATCGTCGCGACCCCGTTCACGAGCCCCGACGCAGACAGGGCCGTGCGCGCGACATCGGGCCGGATCACGCTGGCAAGATACGCGGCAACGACGCCGACCGCATAGATTCCGGTGACGACCGTATTGCCGACCAGCAGCTTGGCCGGGACGTGCCGAATCGAAAAACGGCGAAACGTGTCGAGAGCCGGGAGGCGCACCGTACGCAGGATCGCTCCGAGCACACTCGGGTCCGTCAGGCGGGCCAGCGCATGCGGAATCGAGCCCGTACGCTCGAAAGCGGCGACGCCGCGCACGAAAATATAGGCGAACGTCGGCAGCAAGATCGCGCCGAGCAGCGAGCCGACGGTCGCGGCCAAAATGATCGCGCGCATCTGCCACTCGTACTGCGTCACCGAAGCTCCCGCCAGCGCCGGCAGGTGAACGAGCTTGCCGGCCGCATCGGAAAGCGACCCGAGCATCGGCGCATAGAACATGTTCGCAACACGGCTCACGGTCACGAAGAGGTTGAAGAGCGAAATCGAGGTGCCGACGCGACCGGTGAGGACGCCCGCAAGGCGTGCTGCATAAGCACCGATTTGCACGGCGTTGAGAAACACGTTGAGGACGATGGCGAGGACCAACTGGTAGGACCAGAACGAACCGAGATGGGCGGCCACACCGATGCTTTGCGCATCGTGGCCGCTCACGCCGCGCTACGCTGCCAGCGAAGCGTCGCCTCGTCCACGGGTCCCAGTACGCACAGACCTAGCTTGGCCGGATCGAACAATTCGCGCGCCAGCGCGGCGACGTCATCGATCGTCACGGCGTCGACCTGCACCTCGATTTCTTCGATGCTCACCTGCCGTCCGAGATTGAACTCGCTGCGCCCCAAGCGAATCATGCGGCTCGAACTCGCCTCGAGCGAGAGCGTCAAGCTGCCCTTGATCTGCTCGCGAGCCAGATTGACCTCCGTTTCGCGCGGGCCGCTTTGCGCCATCAGCGCGAGTTCCTCGACAATCACGTCGACGCACTCCTGAACGCTCGCCGGCGAGGTTCCGGCCGAAACACCGAACAAGCCGGCTTCGCGGTAACCTTGTTGGAACGAGTACACGCTGTAGGCGAGGCCCCGCTTCTCACGCACTTCTTGAAAAAGGCGGCTCGACATACCGCCGCCCACAATCGTGTCGAGCACCGAAAGTGCAAAGCGCCGTTCGTCGCGCACCGATAAACCTTGCGTACCCAGCACGACGTAGGCTTGCTCGGTGTCCTTGGTCTTCAGCAGCTTCGCGGGCGTCAGTTGCGGGCGTTCGGGAACGATCGGCAGCGCTTTACCGGTAAACCCGGCAAAAGCCGTTTCGAGCAGGACGACGATCGCGTCGTGATCGACGTTGCCGGCCGCGGTGAAGACGACCGTATTGGGCGCATAGCGATCGCGCATATGCGCGCGCAGATCATCGCTCGTGAGCGACGATACGGAGTCCGCATAGCCGATGGTCGGCTCGCCCAGGTTCGAACCTTGCCACATCGTCCGCACGAACAAGTCATGAATCATCTCGTCGGGCGAGTCGTCGTACATGCGAATCTCTTCGAGCACGACCTTCTGCTCTTTGGCCAGCTCATCGGCGGCAAAAACCGAATGGAGAAACATATCGGCCAGAACGTCGATCGCGAGCGGAACGTGATGGTCGATGACCTTGGCGTAGTAGCAGGTCATCTCTTTATCGGTAAACGCGTTCAAATTACCGCCGACGGCGTCCATCGTTTCGGCGATTTCGCGCGCGCTACGGCGCCCCGTCCCCTTGAAGAGCATGTGTTCGACGAGGTGGGAAACCCCGCGCTGCTGCTGCCGCTCGGCCGCACTTCCGACGTCGGCCCAGATACCGAGTGACGCCGAGCGGACGTAGGGCATCTTTTCGGTGATGACGCGAACCCCGTTCGCCAGCGTCGATTTCCGGTACAATAAGCGCTCCAAGCTCGTAGAGAAAGACCTACTACGATTGGGCCTTGGAGGGCGTAGACCCTTGCCGAAGCGAGCGCCGCCAGGCCGGGTCCCAAAAGACGTCCCCGCCGCGGCGCAGGCGAACCGCAAACGCTCCCTGCTCCTCGCGTGGAACCGTGACCGCGTACACGATACGGGTCACCGGCAGCTCGTCGCCGCTTTCAGCAGCCCCTTGGGGCTGGGTGAGCGGCACGGTCGCCCAAACGTCGACTTCTTCCACGTCGCTCGCGGCGAACGCTCGCTCGACCAAAGCGACCACTTCCCCGGTGAAATCGTCCGCTCCGAGCGGGCGATGGAACTTGACGCCCGACAGCACGAGTCCCGCGACTTCGCGCCGGCCCACTCCATCGACGCGAATCTTCAGAACTTGGGCGGGCCACCTGGTCGCAAGAAGTGCGCTGCCGAGGCGAACCGCCGAAGCCTCGCGATTACCGGCAGCTCGCTCGCGCGCGCTGAGCACAGCTGCCGGGTCCATCACGGGCGACGCGGTTGCAGGCAGACAGGTTAGGGACGAAGCGAGCAGCGCGGCTGCCGCCAACTGCGTTGCGCTCGGCTTTCTCAATAGCTTTGGGCGAAGTAGGCTCGAACGGTTGCCGGTTCACCGCAGGCGACGCAGATTGTCTCGCCGCCCTCGAGGGGGCGCGTATTGCGTGACGAGGCGCTCGTCTGCGCTTTGACGATCGCTTCGCATTCGGCCCGGTTACACCAGGGGATGTCGATCATGCCGGCGCGCTCTTTGCAGAGCCGAAAGAACTCTTCTTGCTCGCTCGTGCGCAGCGTGTGCGTCTCGAGGAACGAGCGCGCCTGCGCGTGCAGGTTGGCCCCGATCTCGTCGAGCAGCGCCGGTACGCGCGTGGGAACCTCCGCCAGCGGTATCGTCAGCTTGCCGCCTTCCTCGCCCTTCTCCTTATCGCGCCGTACGAGCGTCGCGACGCCTGCTTCAAGGTCGCGGGCGCCGAGTTCGACGCGTAGCGGCACGCCGCGCATTTCCCAATCCGCATACTTGTTGCCGGGACGCAGATCGCGCTCATCCAGTTTCACGCGCAGCCCCGCAGCCTTCATCCGAGCGAAGAGTTCACGCGCGGCGGCCACCACGTCGTCGCTGCCGGCGCGTACGATCGGCACGATCACGGCCTCGAGCGGCGCCATCTTCGGCGGCAAACGTAGGCCGCGGTCATCACCGTGTACCATGATCAGCGCACCGAGCATCCGCCACGACATGCCCCAGGACGTGGTCCAACAGTGCTGCACGGTCTGGTCTTCAGCGGCGAACTTGATGTCGTACGCCTTGGCAAAGTTCTGCCCGAGTTCGTGCGACGTCCCGGCTTGCAGGGCGCGGCCGTCCGGCATCAAGGCTTCGATCGAAAACGTGTGGTTCGCGCCGGCGAAGCGTTCGCTCGAGGACTTCTCGCCCTTGTAAACGGGTACGGCAGCGACGTCTTCGGCAACCTCGCGGTAGACCTCGAGCATGCGCGCCACTTCCTCAGCGGCCTCGCTCTCGGTCGCGTGTGCGGTGTGGCCTTCTTGCCACAGGAACTCGAGCGTGCGCAGAAAGGGGCGCGTACGCTTTTCCCAACGCATCACGTTGGCCCACTGATTGATCAAGATGGGCAAGTCGCGATAGGACTGAATCCATTCCGCGTACATCACGCCGATCACGACCTCGGAGGTCGGCCGAATCGCTAGACGCTCGCTGAGTTTCTCATTGCCGCCCTGGGTGACCCAAGCGACTTCGGGAGCAAAGCCTTCGACGTGCTCGGCCTCGCGGACGAGCAGACTCTCGGGAATCAGCAGCGGAAAATAGGCGTTTTCGTGTCCGGTCGCCTTGAAACGCGTATCGAGTGCGCTCGCCAAGCGCTCCCACATCGCATAACCGTAGGGCCGCAGCACGACGCAACCGCGCACGGGCGCAAGCGAAACGAGCTCCGCTTTGTAGCAGACGGCTTGGTACCACTCGGAGAGATCGGCGGCCTTGGGCGGGATCTCTTTGACGAGCGGCGTCTTTTCGAGAGGGAGCTCTGACATGACAAGCCGAGGCTCTTCGCAGCAATCCGGGGCACTCCTCGGGTTGTTAGCGCAAACCGGGGAGCGGCCGGGTGCGCGCCCGGCAACCGCGAAGGCGCAGAAGTGCCGAAATTGACGAGGATCTACACGCGCACCGGCGACGACGGAACGACGGGACTGGTCGGAGGCCAGCGCGTCAAAAAAGACGCGCCGCGCATCGAGACCTACGGGACGGTCGACGAACTTTCGAGCGTGATCGGGCTTGCGCGTACGGCACTCGGCGAGGTCGTGCGTAGTTCGAGCCCGGGCTCCACGCGTGCGGCAGAGCTGGACGCATGGCTCGCGTGGACGCAAGACGTGCTCTTCAATCTCGGCAGCGATCTTGCGACCCTGCCCGCGAATCGTTGGGAGGGCATGCCGCTCATTTCCTCGAGCGACGCAAGCGCACTCGAACGGGCGATCGACCGTTGCCAACAGGATCTCGAGCCGCTCGCGAATTTCATTCATCCCGGCGGCTCGTATCCCGGCGCCTTCCTGCACCAAGCGCGCACGATCTCGCGCCGGGTCGAGCGTCTGCTGGTCATGCTTTCCGCTCACGAACCCGTCTCGCCCGAAGTGATGCGCTACGTCAACCGGCTTTCGGACGCGCTCTTCGTTTGGTCGCGTTGGATCAATACGACGCTCGGCCAACCCGAACACCTCTGGAACGCGAGGACCGCGCCGCCCGCGTAGGGCCGTGACGCCACGACAGCCAAGGCCCCGCCTCAATGTTAAAAGAGAGCGCGTTATCGTCGTTTGCGCACAAGCTGATCGCGACGACGTCGATCGACGCGATGCGCGACGAGAAACGACCGTCCCAATTGCGTCGTGCGCTACGTGCGCGCGATCTGATCGCGGTCGGCCTCGGCTCGATGATCGGGGGCGGCATCTTCACGACGATCGGCCCGGGCATTCACCTAGCGGGGCCGGCCATCGTGCTGGCCTTCGTCCTGGCTGGGCTGGCGTCGTTTTTCGCAGCGCTCTGTTATGCCGAACTGGGCGCGATGGTGCCGGTGGCCGGGAGTGCCTACACCTACGCCTACGCGACGCTCGGACAACTGGTCGCATGGCTCATCGGCTTTAGCTTGCTGTTCGAATACGGCATCAGTGCAGCTCCGGTCGCCCAGCAATTTTCGTCGGCCTTCCAAAACGTGTTGCGCATGATCGGAATCGTGGTCCCGGTTTGGGCTCAACAATCGAAGTTCATAGCGCACGGCGCGTGGTGGGCGTTCTGGCAATGGGATTTCGCCCACTCGCACTACGACCTGATCGGTGCGGCCTTCGTGCTGGTGCTCTCCGTGCTGCTCTCGATCGGCATCCGGGAAACCGCGATGACCAACAACGTCTTCGTCGTTTTGAAAATCCTAGCGCTCATCGTGTTCGTGATCGCCGGAATCTCGCTCTTCCATCCGCAAAACCTGGTTCCGTTCGCGCCGCTCGGCTGGGGATCGCTTACCCCTTTTTCCGGCGGCAACGGCAGCGGGATCGTTCCCGCAGCGGCGCTCGTCTTCTTCAGTTACATCGGTTTCGATACCGCGACGACGACCGCCGAGGAGTGCCGTAACCCGCAGCGCGACGTGCCGGTCGGGGTGCTTGGAGCGCTCGGCATCGGCACGGTCATTTACTGCGTAACGGCGGTGATGCTCGTCGGTATCGTACCTTGGCAAAAGGTCGATGAGAATCAGGCGTTGGCGGCCGCGGTTGCGCCACTGCACAATGCCTTCGTCAACTGGGCGATCACGATCGGCGTCATCGCCGGCACGACAAGCGTCGCGCTCGCATCGCTGCTCGGCCAAACGCGCATCTTCTACGTGATGGCGCGCGACCGCATGCTACCGCCGTTCGTCGCGAAGGTCAACCCGCGCTTTCAAACGCCGGTACTCATGACGATGATCACGGGATCGGCGATTGCCATCTTGACCTTGATCGTGCCGCTCGACGTGCTGCTCGATCTGGTCAACATCGGCACGCTCTTCGCGTTTTCAATCGTATGCGCCGGCGTGATGTGGCTTCGTTATCATCGACCTGAGATTCCGCGCCCGTTTCGCGTTCCGTTCGTGCCGCTCTTCCCGATCCTCGGAATCGTCTTCGCGGGATTCCTGGCGGTCTGCGGATTGACGACGCTGACCTGGCAACGCTTCATTATCTCGCTTGCCATCGGCTTGGTCATTTACTTCGCGTACGGCTTCCGCCAATCGCGTCCCGAGCGTGATGTGGTGGCGACGACGGCCTCCGTACCGTGAGCTTCAACGACTTCTTGCGCGAGTATCTCGAAGTCCACACCGACCGCCGTACGCAAATTGCGCACGCGGCGGGGACGTTCGGCGGCGTCGCACTCATCGTTGCGGCCCTGGCGTGGCGTAAACCGGGCCTGCTACTCGCGGCGCTCGGAGCCTTCTACCTTCCGGCTTGGCTGTCGCACTGGTTGTGCGAAGGCAATCAGCCGAAGCTCTTCACCCACCCGCTGCTTTCACTGCGCGCCGACTTCGTGATGGCCTACCTGCTCTTGCGCGGAAAGCTCGCCTAAGGGCTCGCGGTTAGGGCGTGTCGCCCTGTGAACCCGCTTCGTCGGAAGAGCTGGTCATCACGTCGATTTGCGCGTGCGCCGTGTCGTAATGCACCTTGGTCTTGAAAGCTTTGGCGATGACCGCGAGCGGAACCATCGCGCGTCCGCGCACCGAGAACGGCGCCGACTTCAAGGTCAGCTTGTTCCCGTTGAAGGTTGCGGCACGGTCGCCAACATGAATGCGCATCGTGTCGTTGGCGCGGATCAGTTCGATGGCGCCCGTCTTCGGGTCGTAGTTCGTGTTCGCGCCCAGCGTTTCGGCGACGGCGCGCAACGGAACGTAGACGCCGCGCGCCGTGGTGACGGGCGGTACGTCCGAGACCATGCGCTGCCCATCCACGCGGAGCGCTGCCGGATGCGAGAGCGACGTCAGCGCAGCCGCGAATGCGGAAATTGCGACCGTCGCGGCGATCGTCTTGCGGCTAGGTAACCGGGGCGAGATCTTTTCCATAAGCCGTTTCATGCAAGAAGTCGGGATAGACATCCGCGATGACCTTTTCGATCTCTAGACGTAGCGCTCCCAGCAGCTCCGCCTCGGGGAATGTCCCGACCAGCTCGCCCTTCCGATAGATCGCACCCTTACCCTTGCCTCCAGCGACGCCGACATCGGCCATTTTACTTTCGCCTGGGCCGTTGACAACGCAGCCCATGACTGCGACTTTAACGGGTGCGTTGTACTCCTTGGCGATCGCCTCGACCGAACGCGCCAGTTCGACCACTTCGATTTCGGCGCGGCCGCACGACGGGCAAGCGGTGATATCAAAGCCTTTTTCGCGAATGCCGAGCGCCTTCAGGATGCCCCAGCAGACCGGGACTTCTTCGATCGGATCGGCCGCGAGCGAACAGCGCAGCGTATCGCCGATGCCCTCCCACAAAAGCACGCCGAGGCCGATGGCGGACTTGATCGTGCCTTCGCGCGGCAGACCAGCCTCGGTGATGCCGAGGTGCAGCGCGTACGGCGTTTTACGCTCGGCCAGCATCTTGTCGGCGAGCCGGTACGCGTAGATCGTCGTTGGTACGTCGTGCGCCTTGAGCGAAATTACGATGGCGGTGTGTTCGAGTTCCTCGAGGATGTCCACGTGGCGCAGAGCCGAGCGTACCATCGCCTCGGGCGTATGGCCGAACTGTTTCTCGAGATCGTGCGCGAGCGAACCCATGTTGACGCCGATGCGAATCGGCGTGCCCATGTCTTTGGCAAGCTGCACGACTTCGCGCGTCTTCTTGGGATCGGTAATGTTGCCGGGATTCAACCGCAACTTCGCAACGCCCGCTTCGAGCGCCGCGAGCGCCATCTTGTGATCGAAGTGAATGTCCGCCACGATCGGTACGGGCGAGCGCGCGACGATGGCGGGCATCCCCGCGGCATCCGGCGCGTCCTTCACCGTAACCCGAACCACTTCGCAGCCGGCGCCCGCGAGGCCGTAGATCTGCTCGAGGGTCTTGTCGACGTCGGCCGTGTCGGTCGTGGTCATCGACTGAACGACGACCGGGTGATCCCCGCCCATCCAGACTTTTTTGGCGCCGCTCGACCACTTGGATTTATTTTCGAGCAGAACCGGCTTCGATTGACGCCGGAGGCGGAGCATAACCTAGAAGACTCCCTTGCCGGATACGATGTTGGCGATATCGTGATAGGCCACGAAGACCATGAGGCACATGAGGACGGCAAAGCCGGTCACATGAACGAGCGCTTCCTTTTCGGGTTCGACCGGCCGCCCGCGCAGCATCTCGGCGATGATGAACACCGCGCGGCCGCCGTCGAGCGCGGGAAACGGTAGCAGGTTGAGCACGCCGAGCGCGATCGAAATTGCAGCTGCCAAACCGAGGTACGGCGCCCAACCGAGATCCTGGACCGCCGAGGCGGCGCGTTCCATTCCGATGACGCCGGAAACGCTCGAAGCATGTTGCGCCGGATGCGAGATCAGCTCGGCGTAACCGCTCAGTTGCCCGGTCAAACCGGTCACGAACTGGTCGGCGGCAATCGGCACGGCCGCGATCGGATTGACCCGCTCGTAGGCGGGAATGCGCGCGAAACCGATGCGACCGACGACCTTGCCGTCGACTTTGTCGGCGCGCGGCGTCACCGTGTAGGCGAGCTGGGTTCCCTGGCGGTCGATCGTGATGTGTAGCGGCACGCCCGCCGAACCTTGAATCTTGGCGACCAGCTTGTTGCCGTCCGTATACGGAACGCCGTCGATCGCCATGATCTTATCGCCGATCTGCAGTCCGGCGCGCGCTCCGGGTGAGCCCGCCATCAACGGCCCGATCGTCGTACTCGAGACGTTCGACGGCGTGCCGAACGTCACGGCCGCGACGTACAGGATCAGGAAAGCGAGCAAGAAGTTGGCGATCGGTCCTGCCACGACGATCGAAAGACGTTGCCAGGTCGATTTAGCCTGGAAATTGTCGGATGGGGAAGTCCGCGCAGGCGACCGCTCGGGCTCCGCTGCGGGCGCGGCGCGTTCGAGCACAGCCACGCCGCCGGCGGCGCTGCCGGCCGCGAGATCGTGGGCGCTTGGCGACGTCTCGTGCTGCTCGCGAAACTGGCGCTGCTGCTCGGCTTGGCTGGTCGCGCCGTCCTCACCCTGCATGGCGCAATAGCCACCGATCGGCAAAAGGTTGATTCGGTAATTCGTCCCGCTGCGCGGCGAGGTCCACTTCAGCAGCGTCGGCCCGAAGCCGACGGCGAAATCGTTGACGCGCACGCCGTTCCAGCGCGCGAGCAAGAAGTGGCCCGCCTCGTGCAAGACGATCAGGACCGAAAGCATCAGGAGAAAAACCAAGACCTTGCCGATGCCTTCGAAGTTGAAGGCGAGCGCAAGGATGAAGCTGAGCGGCATAGCAGTCATATCGGTTCCTATTTCATTTCGCCGGAGCGGCCGAGCTGGCCTCGACTACGGCCCGCGCAAGCTCCCGTGCCCGCGCATCCGCGATCCGTACTGAATCCAAGCTAAGCTCCTCGTCCGGTGTACCCGCCAAAGCGGCCCGCACGACGTGGGGGATCTCGCCAAAACGGATCTGCCCCCCTACGAACGCGGCCACGGCTATTTCGTTTGCGGCGCTGAGCGCCGCCGGCACCGTCCCGCCGCGGCGTAAAGCTTCATAGGCGAGGCCCAGGCACGGAAACCGCTCGAAATCGGGCCGCTCGAAAGCAAGGCTGGCAGCCCCGGCTCCGGCGGCCGCCCCCAAGGCCGTAAGCGCGTCGATCCGCTGGGGGCCTGGCAGACGATCGGGATAGGCGAGCGCATAGCCGATCGGAAGCCGCATATCCGGCGGTGCCAGCTGGGCTTTGACGTTCCCGTCGGTAAAGACGACGAATCCGTGGGCGACCGAGGTGCGGTGGACCAGTACGTCGATCCGTTCCCCCGGCACCCCGAACAAACGACTGGCTTCGATCACTTCGAGCCCCTTGTTCATCAGCGAGGCCGAGTCGACCGTATTCTTGACGCCCATCTGCCAAGTCGGGTGACGCAACGCATCGGCGACCGAAGCCGCTTCGATCGCCTCGCGCCCGAGCAGCCAGAACGGACCGCCGGAGGCGGTCAGGATCAGCGTGCCGATGCGCTCGCGCGGTTCACCGGCCAGGCACTGAAAGAGCGCGCTGTGCTCGGAGTCGACCGGAATGATTTCGGCACCCGAGCGTGCGGCCGCGGCGATCAAAAGCTCGCCCGCCGCCACGATCAATTCCTTGTTGGCAACCGCGATGCGAATGCCGCGCGCGACCGCGGCAAACACGGCATCGAAGGCCACGGCACCGTCGGTCGCGGCGAGCACCACGTCTGCGCCGCTTTCGGCTGCGACGGCCGTCAGACCGGGGGCGCCGTGAAGGACCCGGACTTTGAAGGGCAGCGCGGCGCGCAGCGCCGCGACGTCGCTCTCCGAAGCGCACGAGACCGTCGCCGGCTTGAAGCGTTTTGCTTGCTCGACGAGTTCCGCCACGCGCGTCCCGGCCGCGAGCGCCGCCACGCGGAAACGCTCGGGGTGGCGCGCGATCACATCGAGCGCTTGCGTTCCGATCGAACCGGTCGATCCGAGAATCGCTACGTTCTTCTGCACGTCGCTCCGTTCGCTAAGCGTGGGGTATGTGCCCGGTCAAATAGAGGCCCGCATAAAATGCGATGCCGCCGAATGTATAGGAATCGAAGCGATCGAGAATCCCGCCGTGGCCCCCGAGAAAGGTGCCTGCATCTTTGACGCGCGCATCGCGTTTGAGGGCCGATTCAACGATGTCGCCCGCTTGCGCGGCCACGCTCGTGAGCGCTCCGATCAGGGCGCCGTGCCACCACGGCAAATCAAGGAACGGTAACAACCCAAGCGTCGCAGCGATCGCGGTTGAGGCGACGAACCCCCCGAGCGCGCCTTCCCAGGTCTTGTTCGGCGAGATCGAAGTGAGCGGCGTGCGTCCGACCGTCGTGCCCACGATCATCGCAAAGATGTCGGTGAAGGCGATCGTTACGACGGCGGCCGCCGTGCAGGCAACGCCGATGTGCGGCAGATTGCGTAGCGCAATGAAATACGATGCCAACCAACCGATGTAAAAGACGCCGAACAGCGTAAAGGCGCTGCGCGCGAGGTAGCCCTGGCGCTCACCGAACAACGAGAACGCAAGCGCCGCCAGAATCGTGAACCCCAGAACCGCTGCTTCGTAGCGGTGCTGCAAGCCCATCGCAGCAAGCACGATGTACACCGATACCGAGGTTGCGGCGACCGGAAAAATCAAGGCCTGACCTTTGCGCGCCGAAAGCCCGGCCAGCTCCCACAGCGAACCGAGCGTGATCGCAAGTACCACGATCGTAAAGGTCTGAATGTACGCGAGCGATGCGAACACGACGGCCGCAAGCATGAGGCCGATCGCCACGCGGCGCAGGAAATCGACGCCGCGTGCGCTGCCCGCGGAGGCGGCCGTCACAGACCTCCGCTCGCAGCGGTGACCGCGTGCTCGGGTCGCGAACGGTACGCTTCGAGCGCTCGGGCGAAATGTTCGCGGTCGAAATCCGGCCAGTACGTATCGGTCACGTACATCTCGGCTTCGGCCAACTGGTAGAGCAAGAAATTCGAGAGCCGCGACTCGCCGCCCGGCCGAATCAAAAGATCCGGATCGGGCATGTCGGCCGTCGAAAGATAGGATGCGACCACCGCATCGTCGATCGTTTCGGGGTCGAGCTTGCCGCTTTGGACGTCGCGCGCGACGTTCTCGACCGCGATCCGCAGCTCGGTGCGCGCGCTGTAATTGACCGCTAGGTTCAACTGCAAGCCGTCGTTATGCGACGTCTTTTGCATCAGGTCGTCGAGCGCTTCGCGCGAAGCTTTCGGCAACGCCTGGTACTGACCGATCACTTGGACGCGCACGTTGTTGCGATCGAGTTCGGCGAACTCGCTGCGCGCAAAGTAGACGCACAGGTCGAGCAAAAGCGAAATCTCGGTCTTGTCGCGTTTCCAATTCTCGGTGGAAAAGCCGTAGACGGTCAACAGCGGAATGCCGAGGTCGCTTGCTGCTCGCGTCACCTGACGCAGCGCGACGATGCCCCGGCGGTGCCCCTCGATCGCGGGCAGCCGCCGCTCCTTGGCCCAGCGGCGATTGCCGTCCATGATGATGGCTACGTGGTGCGGCAATCCGTTCACGCGGATGCGCCGCGCCGCCCCGAGGCATCCAAGCGCTCATACGCTTCGTAACCGGCGACGATTTCCGTACGCTCGCCACGTTCGGCGATGCGCAAGACGCGCAACGTGCCGAGCCCAAGTGCGGGATAGGGCGGCAGCAGCACGCGCAGCGAAAGCGCGCGGCCGGCAAGCAGCGCGCGCGCTTGATATTCGGGGATCAGAGCTAGCGTCGGCGGCGCCTCGGAAGGGTTCACCGCTCGTCCCTTGATTGGCGCCGCCCGAAAACCCTGGTCTAGCGCCGCTATCCTAAGACGAAGTAGAAGTACGCGACGTTGCCTTTGCCGTCGCTGATCTGCGCGGTTTCCTCGTCGGTTCCGTTGTCAATACAGGGGTTTGCCTGCGTCACGGGATCGGTCGGCGGGTTCGCGTTCGCGACCGTAAAGGTGATCGTATTGACGTGACCGACCGGGTCGGTTGGCTCCGATATCGCCGCCTTGCCGTTGTCCGTCGGCTCAAAGCACGGAATGCTGAAGCCGTTGTTCCATTTGATCATCGTGACCGTGTAAGGCCCGTTGACGTTCGTCTCTTCGATGCCGACCGAAAAGCCGCCGATCGAATCGACGAATGGACTCCCGACCGAGGTGACGATCTGCTTGTTCGTCGTCAGGTCGACGACCATGATGTTTCCGCCCGCTTCGAAATCCGTGCCGAGAAAACCATGACCACCAGTGCAACCGGCGGATCCTAAGGCAAGTAGCATTCCGAAGGCGGCGACTCGCAGCGATGACTTCATATGAATGTGACTACTCCGAGCAACATGTAGTGGCGTGAGCCGCTGGGGCGCAGCCCTTCCTCGCAGTCATCGGAGCAGGAGTGCAATTGCTTTAGAAAAGTGAGCTGGACCGCGCCTTTTTTCCTAAGGTTCTATTTATATGGATGAAATGAACCTCAAATTGGGAACGCGCCGGACCGATATCCTTAAAGAGTATCGAGACCGCCGTCCGGCCGAAGCGACCCCTTCGCCGGTAAGGAGAGTCCTGTTCTGTGATTCGTCGAGTAGCGCTCATTAGCGTGATGTTTTGCCTTGCCGCGTGCAGCGGGGGCGGTGGCGGCACGGCCGCCGTGAGTCCAGGCGCATCAACGGGCAAGCCCGGTGCGACCGCAGCGATTCAACTCGCGTTGAGCACGGCGCTCAGCACGGGCTCGCTTGCCGTCGTGCCGGTAACCGTCACCGCGATCGGTTCCAACGGCGCTACGATTACCGGCAGCTACCTTGCCGGAATTACGGTTGCTTCCAACGACCCGAACGACGTCGAATTCTCGGCCACCGCATCGGGTGCGAACCCGACTCCCAGCATAACGCTTACGAGTTCGATGGAGCCCGTGTTTCTCGTTTACAACGGAAACACGTTGCCGGCCGGCACCTCGATTACAGCCGCTACGACGACCGCGGCGGAGACGACCCTTGCGCTCAGCGCAGCAGTCAATCCGAATGCCTCCTCCGCACCTTCTTCCGCGCCCACGGTCGCGACGTCGTTCCTCAATCTCATCTACGTAACCAGCGGCGGCGCATCACCCGTCGGCACGCAAGGCGGCGCGATCCCGATCTTCATTATCGCGCAAGACCAAAACGGCAATGACGTAACCGGCACCTTTCCGAGCCCGATCGCCGTGACGCTGACGAATGCTTGCGACGAATCGCTCTCGATCGGCACGTCGGGCCCCGTCAGCCCGTGCGAGAACGCCCAAGGCGCGATCTCGAACGTGGCGGCCTTGACGATCACCTCGGCGAGCGAAGTCGTCTTCGTCAACTACACCGCCTCGGCTGCTTCCACGACGGCACGGCAATCCGCCATCTCGGTCTCGACCTCGTCGGTCGTCGCCGGGTCGGGCACGACCACCCAGATCAGCATCTTTTGCGATGCGATCAGCTTCCCGTACAACGTGACCGAAACGTGCCAGCCGACGGCCACGCCGCCCCCGGTCGGCCCGCAACCGATTGCCTCGCCGCTCGCCCGCCATCGGGCCTTCTCGCTCCACTAGCGTAGCGCAGGTCTGAGCGTCGCCGAAACGGCGGCGTTCAGACCTCCATGATCTCTTTTTCTTTGCCGGCGACGAGCGAGTCGACGTCCTTGATGTACTTGTCGGTCATCTTCTGAATTCGTTCGGCCGCGCGCTTGTTCTCGTCCTCGGTAATCTTGCCGTCTTTGAAAAGTGCCTTGGCTTCGTCGACACCCTTGTGACGAACGTTGCGAATCGCAACCTTGCCGTCTTCGGCCTTCTTGCGAATGACCTTGACCAAGTCCTTACGGCGGTCTTCGGTGAGCGGCGGAATCGACAGACGGATGTTCGACCCGTCGATGTTCGGCGTCAAGCCGAGATCGCTCGTTTCGATCGCTTTGCGAATTCCACCGATCGTATTGCGATCGAAGGCCGCGATCTGCAGAGTGCGCGCATCCGGCGTGCTGACCGTCGCCACTTGCTTGAGCGGTACTTGCGAACCGTAGGCTTCGACATGCAGCCGATCGAGCAGCGCCGGCGACGCGCGTCCGGTGCGCACGGAGGCAAAATCGTTGCGGGTAACCTCGATTGCCTTCTGCATGCGTTGTTCGGAGTGTTTGAAAACCTCGTCGATGTCGCTCATATAGGCACATTCTCCCTATTCGCCGGTACGCCCGAGCGCGTGCTGACGATCGTGCCGATCTCTTCCCCGCAGACGACCCGCAGGATGTTGCCGGGAACGTTCATGTCGAAGACGATGATCGGCAAGCCGTTGTCCATGCAGAGCGTGAGGGCCGTGTTGTCCATGACCTCGAGGCCGCGTTGCAGCACTTCGAGATAATCGAGCCGGGTAAAGCGGGTAGCCGACGGGTCCTTGTTCGGATCGGCACTGTAGATGCCGTCGACCTTCGTTGCCTTGAGAATTGCTTGCGCGCCGATCTCGACGGCCCGTAGTGCCGCCGTCGTATCGGTCGTAAAATACGGATTGCCGGTGCCGGCGCCGAAGATGACGACGCGGCCCTTCTCCAAGTGCCGGATCGCGCGGCGCCGAATGTACGGTTCGGCGATCTGCTGCATTTGAATCGCGGTCTGCACGCGCGAAGCGATGCCGATGTGCTCGAGCGCATCCTGCAGGGCGAGCGCATTGATCACCGTGGCGAGCATGCCCATATAGTCGGCGGTCGCCCGATCCATGCCGCCCGCTTCGTGCGCTTTACCGCGCCAGATATTGCCGCCGCCGACCACGACCGCAACCGAGACGCCACGGCGAGCGACCTCGGCGATCTGCTCGGCCATCCAGGCCGTCGTGATCGCATCGACCGAACTTTGGCCGCCGGCAAACGCTTCTCCCGAGATTTTCAGGAGGATGCGCTCGTATGCCGGTACGCCGGCCGCGCTACTCGCCAAGCGCGAATTTCGCAAAGCGCCGGACTTGGATCTTCTCACCGAGCACGCCCACGACCGAACCGATCAGCTCGTCGACGCTTTGGTCGTCGTTCTTGATGAACGGCTGGTCCAACAGCACGTTTTCCTCGTACCATTTGTTGACTTTGCCTTCGACGATCTTCTCGACGATGTTTGCGGGCTTGCCTTCGGCGGCTTTTGCAAACTCGGCGCGCAGCGGCGCGAGCTCTTCTTCGGGAACCTGGTCGCGCGAGACGTATTTGACCGGCATCGCGGCGACGTGCATCGCGATGTCGCGCACGAGTTCGGCGAAGCGTTCGTTGCGAGCGACGAAATCTGTCTCGCAGTTGACCTCCACCAACACCCCGATCTTGCCGCCCACGTGAATGTAGGAGCCGACCAGCCCTTCCTTCGCGGAGCGATCCGCCTTTTTGGCGACCTTGCTCATGCCTTGCTCGAGCAGCTTCTTCTTGGCGCCGTCATAGTCGCCGTTCGCGCCCACGAGCGCAGCGCGGCAATCCATCATGCCGGCACTCGTGTCGTCGCGCAGCCGCTTGATCTCGTCGGCGGAGGGCTTATAGGTCGTAGCGGAACTCACGGGGTCTGCCCTTTCTCGGGTAAAGCACGGCGCTGCCGTGCGGCAAGACGGGCGCCGCTCGCGCGGCGCCCGTCCGGGTAGCGTAGCGGGGGTTCGGGGCGGCTAAAGCGCCGCCTCCTCCGGGGCCGGTTCCGGCAGGTCGACCGGCATCAGCTCGGGTGCGGCGGCGTAAGCGTCTTCATATGCCTCGTCGGCGAAGGCGCCGCTCTCCGCCTCAGTGCGCCCTTCGATGATCGCGTCCGAGATTTTCGAGACCATCAGCTTCACGGCGCGGATCGCGTCGTCGTTGCCGGGAATCGGATAATCGATCTCGTCGGGATCGCAGTTGGTATCGATCACGGCAATAATCGGAATCTTCAACTTACGGGCCTCAAGGACCGCGATTCGTTCTTTCTTGGGGTCGACGATGAAGACCGCGTCGGGCAGCCGGTGCATGTCTTTGATGCCGCCGAGAAAGCGCTCGAGTTTATCGAGTTCATCGCTCAGCCGGGAGACTTCTTTCTTGGGCAGCAGATCGAAGCTGCCTTGCGCCTTCATGCCCTCGAGTTCGCGCAAGCGAGCGATGCGCTTTTGAATCGTCGCAAAGTTGGTGAGCGTGCCGCCGAGCCAGCGTTCGTTCACGAAGAACGTGCCCGCGCGTTCGGCCTCTTCCTTCACCACATCTTGCGCCTGCTTCTTGGTGCCGACGAAGAGCACGACCTTGCCGTCGCGGGCCATCTGCTTGACCGCCGCGTACACCTCGCGCAGCATCAGCACCGTCTTCGAAAGATCGATGATGTAGATGCCGTTGCGCTCTTGGAAGATGTAGGGTTTCATCTTGGGGTTCCAACGCCGGGTCTGGTGCCCGAAGTGGACGCCCGCCTCGAGGAGCGCTTTCATGGAAATAACCGATGCCATCGGCTGCGGACCTTTCTGGTCTCACGCTTCAGGACGTCCCTGTCCACCGCGCCTCGAGACCATAGCACCCAGCCTCCCGCCGGGTGAAGTGAGAAACAACCGTCCTAGTATATCACGCCTGGAAAGATCGAACTAGTGTTTGGGACGAGGGGCGGCCTTGGCTAGGCTGGAGCTCCCGACTCTGGTGATTCCGGCGGCTGCTGCACCTGCTGGACATCGGGGCGCTGCCGGATTTCCTCGTAGACCTCGGCTCGGTGTACGGTGACGTTGCGCGGGGCTTCGATGCCGATACGAACCTGATCGCGCTCGATGGCGACGATCACGATGCGCACCTCGTCACCAATAACGATCGCCTGATTGCGCTTCCGAGTTAGGACCAACATGTAACACCCCGTAGCGTAAACGGCCGCTAAGGCGACGACGGGCAATTGCTTCTGACGTTCGGGGAGCGCGCCCAGTGACCCGCACCCGGCAGTAGGTCCTTATGCCCATGCGTGCATGCTCAAGCATAGCTCAAGCAAACTGCGCTGCATGAAGAGCTGCATACGCTCCGCCGCGCGCGAGCAAGTCGTCGTGCGTGCCGACCTCGACCACGCGCCCGGAGTCGATGTAGAGAATTTTATTCGCGCGCCGGATCGTCGAGAGCCGATGCGCGATGATCAGTGTGGTGCGGCCGGGCAAGAGCCGGTCGAGTGCGGCTTCGATCAAGCGCTCGGAATGGCTGTCGAGCGCACTCGTGGCCTCATCGAGGATGAGGATTCGCGGATCGCGCAGGACCGCGCGCGCGATCGAGATTCGTTGACGCTGACCACCGGACAGCCGCATGCCGCGATCTCCGACGAGCGTCTCGTACCCGAGCGGCAGATCGAGCACGAACTCATCGGCGTTAGCCTCCCGGGCCGCCGATTCGACATCCGCTTGCGTGGCATCGAGCCGGCCGTAGCGAATGTTCTGCGCAATCGTGCCGCTGAAAAGGAGCGGCTCTTGCGGAACGATTGCGATCGCTTCTCGCAGCGCGCTGAGACGGATCCGTGCCAGATCGACGCCGTCGAGCGTGACCCGGCCCATTTGCGGCGAGTAAAAGCGCGGAACCAAATTGACGATCGTCGTTTTGCCGGCACCCGAAGGTCCAACCAGAGCCACGATCTCGCCGGCTTCGATCGTGGCGGTCAGATCGCGCAGCACCGGCGCACCGTCCGACTTATAGGTGAACGAAACGTTCTCGAAACGCAGACAACCGTCGATCTTGGCCGGCACGATGACGTCCGGTCCGTCCGACTCGACCGCTAGATCGAGGATCTCGAAGACTCGTGAGGCGCCGACCAACCCTTTGGAGATGTCGCCGATGAAGGCGGCAAGCCGGTTGAGCGGATTGATCGCGAGCACGACCAAGGTCCAGAACTGGAAGACTTGCCCGCTCGTCATGCGCCCGACAATCGCCTCGCGCACCGAAAACGCCATGATCGCAAGCAGCGCGATCGTTACGATCATCGCGACGATCGGCGTCTGCGTCTGTCCCAGCTGCAGCACTTTCATGTACGCGCCGAAGTAGCCGTCGTTGCTGCGCGTGAAGCGCACGACCTCGTAGTCCTCACGCCCGAATGCCTTGACGATCCGCTCGGCTTGCAAGACTTCGGTGAGATTGGAGGAGAGATCCGCGATCCGCTCCTGCGCGCGCTTGGTGTTCGTCGAGATCATGCGGGTGAACGTGGCCACTACGAAATTGACGACCGGTGCGAAGACGAACAAGAAGAGCGACAACAACCAGTCGACGTAGAGCATCAGCGCGAGCGAGCCGAACAGCGTCACGAGCGCCACGAAAAACTGGGGCAGCGCCACGCTGAGGGCGTCGGTCATCAGCGTGAGGTCGCTATTGAAGCGGGCGATCAGCTCGCCCGGACGCCACTTGTCGAATTCCGTCATCGGCAGGCGCATCGTGCGTTCGAAGAGCCGTACCCGCAGGGTCGCGACCAAGCGCTGGCCGCTCCAAGCCGTCAGATAGCTTTGCCCGTAGGTCGCGATGCTCGAGATCAAGTTGACGACGAAAACACCGGCGATGACCCAGACGAGCAGCCCGATCGGATGCTTTGGATTTTCGATGACGCCGTCGATGACGAGCGGAAACGCCTTCGTCAGCGCGAGCGGTCCGACGCCGGCCACGATGCCGAGCAGCAGCGCGACGATCAACCGTGGATAGTAGGGCCGCGCCTCGCGTAGCAAGCGGCGGGCGACCGCCTGGAGCGCGGCCGCGTCGAGCGTTGGGGTCTTCACTAGCCGATTCTCTTCCGCATCGCTAGCGCGCTGCCCCGGCGCCTTGCGCGCGCAGCGCAACGGCAAGTTCGTACGCCTCGAGCGTTGCGGTGGCCGTACGGCGCCAGCTGAAGCTGCGCAAGCGTTGCTCCAAGGCGTCGCCGGCCACGCGCGGCGGCCGGCTCAGCGCGCGCACGACCGCGGCGCGCATCGATGCGGGATCGTCCGGTCGCGCGTAGTCGGCGTGCGATCCGAAGTACTCGCGCTCGACACCGGCGTCGCCCACGACCACGCGAGCGCCGGCCGCGGCCGCCTCGACCGACGACAGTCCCGGGATTTCGAGCCACGACGGCATCGCATGCACGGCGGCGCGTGCCATCATGCGGTGCAGTTCCGACCGTTCCACGTATTCCACAAAGTGCGTGCGAGGCGTCGCCCAGCGCCGGCAAAGTTCGAGATACGGAGCGTCGCGGGCGATCCCAACGATCGTTACGTCGACGTCGACGTCGCGCAGCGCGTACAGCAATGCAGCTTGGTTCTTCTTCGGTTCGATGCGACCGGCGCAAAGCACGCCGCTGCGCGCGACCGGCGCTTGTGCGGCAAAGGCTTCCGCGTCAACGCCCATCCGCGCGATGACGAACGGCGTCGCTCCGGCGCCGAGCCCGACACCATACAGGTAGGCCTCAATGTTGCTGGCGGGCAGCAGAACGTCGGCCGCCGCCGCCAGCCGCTGTTGCTCGCCAAGGCGTTTTCGCGCAGCTTTGGCCGGCGCGTCGTTCCGCCAGGGCCTGGCAGCGCGGGCCTGCACCTTGCGCAGCCGTCGCTCGACGCCGGCTGATCCGTGCGCGGCCAGTGCGCGCTCGACCAGCGGCCCAAGCGTCATCAGCGGGAACAAGTCAAGCCAAATCGGAGACAGAACAAGCGGAGTCCCGCTCGCACGAACCGACTCGAGTTGCCGCTTGGCCGTAGCGGGCTCGAAGATACCGAAGACGTGGACCACGTCGTATCCGCGCGGATCCGGAACGGCCGTAGGGACGAGGGTTGCCTCGACCCCGAGTTCACGCAATTCGGAGGCTGTCCGCTCGGCGTCGATGAGGTCGCCGCCCGGATGGGTCGCGGCATTAGGACGAACGACCAACAATGCGCGCACTAACCTTGCCTCGAAACCTTTGGATGAGCCGCAAAGTAGATGCGCACGAACCCTCGTTCGCCGGAGTGCCCAAAGTGGACTGTTACTATCACAATGCCGTTCCGTCGGTCGCCACGTGTGGCGATTGTCTCAAGACCGTTTGCGCGACGTGCCGTGACGAGCAAGGACTTTGCCCGGGCTGCCGGCTCGCGCGCCGCATCGACGCCGCGGGCGGCGGCCGCGAGCGTCTGGAGGGTGGGGTGGGCCCCTCCGCGCCTCCGCCTCCGCCGCCGCAAGCCGGACCACGGCGGCCGACCGTCGGGCCTGCGATGCCGGCCCACCGCCCGGCCGCGGCGCTTGCGACGATCTCGCCCGAAACTCGCGCGCTGCTTGCGCTCGGCTATCCGCTCTGGCCGCTGGCCGCGCTTGCGCTGCTCGACCCCAAACGCGACGTCGCGGTGCGGCGTCAGGCAACCCAAGCAATTGCGCTCAACTTCGGCACGGCTGGGCTTTGGTTTGCGTTGCTGGCGATTTCCCATATTCCGCTGCTCGGCTTTGCCGCCTGGCCGCTGATCCCGCTGCTCTTTCCGATCTGGCTCGTCGCCACCGTCTGCTATGCCTTCAAGGTGTGGCACGGCGACGACGTGCGCGTCCCCTTGATCAGTGATTGGCTCGACGAACGCGAGAACGAAGCCGTCACCGTGTAAGGCCGGCTTGACGGAACGAGGCGTAACGCTGCAAGAAATGGCGCGCTGCCTGTTCGTGATCGACGACCGGCGCCGGGTACTGCGCTCCGTCGAAGAGCGGCAAGGCCAACTGCCGGCGCGCCGTTGCCCGCGCGGGCTCGAGCGCAAGATGACCGGGCACGTTCGCCAGTTCAGGAATCCACGTTCGCGCGTAGGTGCCGCTCGCGTCGAAGGCGCGGGCTTGTTTCGCCGGATTGTAGATGCGCGGGAACTGGGCGAGGTCGGCGCCGACGCCGGCAACCCATTGCCAATTGCCGGTCGCGAGCGCGAAGTCGTCTTCGAGCAGCTCTTCTTCCCACGCATCGCGTCCGACGCGCCAATCGACGCCGAGATCGAAACAGAGAAATGACGCCGCGATCAGCCGCACGCGCGGATGCATCCAGCCGGTCGCGCGCAGCTGCCGAATGCCGGCGTCGACCAACGTGAAGCCGGTAGAACCCGTACGCCAAGCCGCCAGCGCCGGATGATCGTCCGCAAAACGAAAGCCGCGCATGCGCGGCTGCAACGCCCGGTCGGCTTTGTCTTCAAAGAACCAGGCGAGCTGCAAGAAAAAATCGCGCTGCGCGAGCGCGCGCACGAAGGCGCGCAAGGCAACCCGTTCTTCGGCCAGCAAGAACGGATCGCGGGCGCGCTCGTCGAGCGCCCCGAGCACCGTGCGGGCCGAGATCAGACCGAAGGAAAGCGCAGCGGAAAGGCGCGAAGTCGGCGCGCCGGCCGGCACGTTGCGCGCGACCGGATACTGCAGCACGGGTCCCGCGACGTAACGTGCGAGCGCGTGCAGCGCAGCCGATTCCGATGCGCCGGCGGTCGCATCGAGCGCAATCGCAGGACCGTCGCCCGCCGGCAACGATGCCGATACCAGAGCATGCCGGGCGAAGTGCGCCGTCGCTGCTAGCACAGCGCGCGGCTGCGCGTTCCAGGCGACGAAATACGGCACGAACGCACGATAACCAAGACCGGCATCGTCGCTGCGGGCGCCGGCGGTTTCCTCCGGTGCGACGGCCGGAGCATCGTGCACGATCACTACGCGCAAGCCCGCTTCTTCCAGTGCGGATTGCAGCGTGCGCTGTTCGCCTTGCGCGCTCGCGTCGTAGGCGGCCGACCACACGACCGCCGTCACGCCGGCCTCGCGCGCCAGACGGATCACTTCACGCGCTCGCGACTTGCCCCGCCGTACGACCAGCTGCGTGCCGCGCGCTTCCAAATCGCGCGCTAGCGACGTGACGGCTTGCGCGAAATACGAACGGCGCCGGGCATTGCGTGCCAAGCGCCGCTCCGCTGCATCGTCGAGCACGAGCGCCGGGACGATCGCTCCGAGGCGAGCCGCGGCCGACAGCCCGGCGTGATCGGCCAGCCGCAAATCGCGACCGAACAAAAAGAGCGTCGTGGCTAAGACTTACAAGCTCTCGACGTAAGCGGCCACGTCGTCCACGTCTTTCTCGGAGAGCGGCGAGGGAAACAGCTTCGGCATCGGCGCTTGCGGATTCTTGATCCAGGCGATGGCAGCCGGGTAATCCTTGCGCGACTTTTCACCCTTGAGGACGGGGCCGATACCACCGCCGGCGCCTGCTTGACCGTGGCAGACGGCACAATTTGCCGAGAAGATTTGGGCTCCGTGCGCCGGATCGCCCATCAAATTTCCCGCCGGCGTCCCTTGCGGTTTCAAGCCCGAGTCGGCGCTGTCGGTTACCGGACCCGAAGCGGTTGCGTTCGCGCTCTGATCGGACGAACTCTTCGCACATCCGGCAAGTATCGAAACAGCGAGCGCACACGCCGCAAGCGTCGACAAGGTACGTTTCAAACGACTAATCTCCCCAAAGCAATGTTTCCGCCGACTTCGGCTTGCAAACGGCCGCGTCCCCGTTTAGGGTTGAGAATTCGTCGAAAGCGCTGCGACGCTGCGCGCGCTCGTGCGTCTGCCGTCGAGCTCGAGTCCGGCAAGCACGTCGGGGATATCGCTTGACGCGGCCGGAAGGTGAGTGGGGGCGGCGAGACCCTGCACCGCCGCAGCGGGTCGAAACGGCCTGCGCACACGCGTCGTAGCGACGAACCTCGGAGCGCGTGCCGTCGCTGTCCGCAACACCGGCTGCGAAGCGAGCCGCACGCTCGCCGGTGCCGATTGTCTTGCGGAGACGCGTTGCGCGGCGGCGACATCTTCGCGCACGGCGGGTTGCAGAGCATCGTACAGCCGCAGCCCGGCTCCGGTCGTGAAGGTTACATCGAGAACGATCGAGAGCGCGACGACCCAGCCGAGTGCCGCTACCGTTACGCGGAAACGATTGGCGCGCGAGCTGCGAATGCGCGCGAAGACGCTCTCGCCGATGTCCGGCCGCCACGCCTCCGCACTTCGCGCCGCGTCGACCGTCGTTGCAAAGTTCGCTGCGAGCGCGCTATCTTCGCGACAGCTCGTACAACCGGTCGCGTGCAGTTGGAGTTCGGCCCGCTCGGCGGGCGTTGCTTCGCCGAGCGCGACCGCTCCGGCCAAAGCTTCGAAGCGATCGTGCGCGCTTCTCAACACGGCTCCGCCAGATTCTTACGCATCGCGCGCATCGCCCGGCAGACGCGCTGACGCACGGCGTCGGGGCTGGTCCCCAAAATCAGCGCAGCCTCGGCGGATGAATAACCCGCGTACGTCGTCAGCAGTACGCACGAAAGCTGCTCCTCGCCGAGCGCTGCCAGCGCCTTCTGCAGGTCGAGGGACTGCGCCGACTGTTCGTCGGTGCGGAACGCACAGTGGTTGTCTTCGAGTGCGAGCGTTTCGCCGCGACGTTTTTGTTTACGCAGGTAGCTGATCGAAAAATTGGTCGCCGTCTTGTAGAGCCAGCCGGCGCTCAGCGGTCGCGACGGATCGGAACGCAGCATGCGATAGGCCGCGAAGAACACGTCCTGCACGATGTCGAGTGCCAGACCCGAATCGTTGACAAAGCGGCGCACGTAGCGCGCGAGCTTCGTTTGATGCTCCGACACTAAGCGCTCGACGCGGGCTTCCGCATCGAGTTCGCGGTCTAGTCCTAGGACGTATACGTGTTCTACGGCCACCTGCGTCTCCCGAGCCGCCGTGCTCGTAGACTCAACGCGCGCCGCGGGAAAAGCGTGACATGGGGCGAGCGCTTAGCCGCCGATTTCCGAAAAAGCGCGCATCCGGCTCGAAGGGCGGCCAAGGTCGAGGTGGTGCCGCTCGGGCTTGATCAGCATCCCGCCGCGGAAGAGGGCGGCGATGTCCTCGCGGCCGGCCCCGGCCCGTAACGGCGTGCGCAAATCGATCTCGTAGTCGCCGAAGAGGCAGAGCCGCAAGCGCCCGTCGGCGGTGAGGCGCACGCGGTTGCAGCGCTCGCAATAATCGTGTGAAAGCGGGCTGATCACGCCGACCGCGCCGAGGGCGCCCGGGTAAGCGAAATAGCGGGCCGGACCATTTCCGCCCGGGCCGATCACCGGTGCCAGCGTGCCCGCTTCCGCTAAGCGAGCGAGGATGTCGTCCGCCGAAAGGTAGGCTTCGCGCTGCTCGGCCACATTTTCGAGCACCGGCATCATCTCGATGAAACGCACGTAGACGTCGCGCTCGCGCGTCATCGCCGCGAAATCGAGCAGTTCGTCGTCGTTTTGACCGCGCATCACGACGCAGTTGAGTTTCACGGGCCCAAGCCCGGCGGCGATTGCGGCGTCGATGCCGGCGAGCACGCGCTCCAGGCCCGGACGCCGGGCGATCCGCTCGAAGCGGTCCGCCTGCAGCGTATCGAGCGAGATATTGACGCGCCGAAGACCGGCCGCGGCGAGCTGCTCGACTTGCTCCGCCAGCAGCAACGCATTGGTCGAGAGGGCGATATCTTCGATGCCCTCGATTGCCGCCAGGCGCGCTACCAAAAGGTGCAAATCGGGCCGGACCAGCGGCTCACCGCCGGTCAGGCGCAGGCTGCGCACGCCGACGGAAGCGGCCGCACGCGCGATCTGCTCGATCTCGGCGAAGCTCAGGATCGACCGTTTGTCGATCCAGGGCAAGCCCGCCTCGGGCATGCAGTAGACGCAACGCAGGTTGCAGCGATCGGTCACCGAGATCCGCAGATAGTCGATCGGCCGGCGAAACGCATCGGCGAGGCCCGCGCGGCCGCCCATCCCGACTAGATCGATCGTCTCCAGCGCCATCGTCCGTTGCCTCGGTCTGCCGTTGGGGTTACTTCTCGTCGAAGACCGAGTCTTCGATCGCGACGTTGAGCTTGTAGTTCGAAAAGTTTGACTGGACGTCCGCTTTATACGACGGCAACTCGACGTGCCCGCTCTGCTTGTCGACCAGATAGTTGCCGCCGATCGAGGTAAACTGCTGGTCGAAGGTCACGTATCCGCCGTCCTTATAGGTCCACGTGTAGCTGCGCACGGTCGCGGTCGGATCGTCGACTTTGACGTCCAGATGCTCGACCCGGCCGCCCTTTTTCGGCACGAGGCGAAAGGTCGTCGTTCCCCCACCCTCGTTCAGCAACGCGACGTCGTAGAGCGCGGGCCAGATCGACGGCGGGTCGAGGTTCGGGTAGACCTTCTTGAATTGCGACGCGAGGGCGGGAACCGTATCGAACACGACCGCCTGCTTGTCCGGCTTCTTGAAGTAGATGTTGCCGTCAAGCGAGGGGCTGAGGTAAGGGAAGCTCTTGAGGGCCACGTCCAGATGAACGGTTGCCTTGTAAGATTGCAGGGCCGCGTTCAGGCCGACCATGCGCTTGAAGAGCGCGTTGTTTTGCGGGTCGAACGGGGTGGCCCCCTGGCTCGCGGCGCCGAGCGGAGCTGCTGCGAGCAGCGCCCCGAGCAGGGCGGTTAGGAGCGAAAGTCGTTTCATCGAGGGCGTTTCCTTTCGAATGGGGGCGGACCGGCGGACCGTTCAGAGGGTTCCCCAGGCGGACAGTGCCGCACCGGTCTCCTCGCGCACCGTCCCGTCCGGTTCGGAGCCGAGCGACGCCCGGAGCGCCGCGAGCGCCCGGGGGGAGCCGATTTTCCCGAGGGCCCAGGCCGCGTGCCCCCGCACCAAGGCGTGGGTATCGGCCCTCAGCGTAGACTCCAAGGCTGGGACCGCAGCCCGGTCGAGGGAGTTGCCGAGGGCGAGCGCGGCGTTGCGGCGCAAAACGGCCGCCCCGCGCCACCCCATGGCCGTGCGGCGAAAGTGCCGCTTATATTGGGCGCTGCGCAGGCCGAGCAAGGCGATCAAGTCCGGAAAGGCCGAGCCGGCGCCGGCAGGGGCAAAGGCGGCATCGGGGCGCGCTCGGGCGCGGCGGGTCGGAGGGCACACCAATTGGCACAGATCGCAGCCCCAAACCCAGTCACCGATCAGCGAGCGAAGTTCCCGCGGCACCGCGTCCGTGCGTTGCGTCAGATCGGCAATGCAGCGCGCCGCATCGATCGTATAATCGCCGCGCAGCGCACCGGTCGGGCAGACGTCGACACAGCGCGTGCACGCGCCGCACGTCTTGCGTAACGGGGCGTCCGGTGGAAGCTCGAGCGTGGTCACGATCTCGCCCAGAAACACGAACGAACCGAGCGCGGGTGAAATCAGATTCGTGTGCTTACCGACCCAGCCGAGACCCGCGCGCGCCGCTAGCGCCCGTTCGCCGAGCGGTGCCGTATCGCAAACGACGCGCGTTACCGGCTCGCCCGCCAGCTGATCGAGCGCGCGCGCGATGCGCGCGAGCGTCGCTTGCATGCGAGCGTGATAGTCGGCCGACCATGCGTAATTGGAAACGCGGCCCGAAAGGGGGGCACGACCGGACGGCGGCGCGTGCGCGTAGCTTACGGCGACACAGACCACGCTGCGCGCCCCGGCCAGAATCGCCTGCGGATCGGACGCTTTGGCGGCGTACACCCCGTCGTATCCCCACGTCTCGAAATCGCCGCGTTCGAAAGCTGCTTCCATCCGCATGCGAGTCGCTACGTCGGGCAACGCCGTCGTCACCGCGACCGCGGACGCGCCGGCTGCGAGGGCAGCCTCGATGACGCGCTCCCGCAGAGCGCTTTCCGCGCCGTTCAAAAGAAATCGAAGTCCGGCCGGGTGAGCGCGTAGGCGAGCAAGCCGTCGCGCAAATGAAGCAGGCGCCGGAAACCGGCATCGTGCAAACGGCCGGCGGCCCAACGGGATTTCGACCCGATCCGGCAAGCGACGACATATTCACGGGCCGTGTCGAGTTCGTGCAGGCGCGCTTCGAGGGCACTGGCCGGCAGCGCGACGCCGCGTGGTGCGCCGCCGAGCACCATTTCGTGCGGTTCGCGAACGTCGAGAACGAGCGTGGCGGGATGCGCCTCCAGATATGCGTCTAATTCCGAGGCCGCCAATTCCGGTACGATCGCGGGGAGCCGCTCGAGTGGACGCTCGGCGACCACGTCGAAGATCGTCTGGTACTCGCCATGTAAGGGGCACGCCGGATCGGCCGCAACGGCGATTTCGCGCACGCGCATGTCGAGCGCATCGATTAGCATGAGACGCCCCGCCAGCGTCCGCCCGATACCAAGGAGCAGTTTGAGCGCCTCGTTCGCCTGCCACGTTCCGATCATACCGGCCAGCACGCCCAGCACGCCGCCCTCCGCGCAGGTCGGCACGCTGCCCTCGGGCGGCGGTTCGGGAAAGATGCAACGGTAACACGGACCGCCGGGCGCAAAGACGCTCACCTGACCGTCGAAGCGGAAGATCGATCCGTAAACGTCCGGCTTGCCCTCGAGACGGCACGCATCGTTGATCAGGTAGCGCGCGCTGAACGTATCGGTTGCGTCGATCACGACGTCGTAGAGCCGCACCAGATCGCGCGCGTTACGCGCATCGAAACGCTGCGCGATCGGATCGACCGCGACTTGCGGGTTGAGCGCGAAGAGTTTCTCGGCAGCTACCGCGGCTTTCGGGCGTCCGACATCGTCGCTCGAGTAGATGACCTGGCGCTGGAGATTCGTCAAATCAACCGTATCGTCGTCGACGATGCCGATCCGCCCGACGCCCGCGGCGGCCAAATACTGCAGAACCGGCGCTCCAAGCCCGCCGGCACCGATCACGAGCACCCGTGCGCGCGCAAGCTTTTCCTGGCCCGCGAGCCCAACTTCGGGTATCAAGAGGTGGCGGCTGTAGCGGCGCAGATCGTGCCGCACGAGCGTGCTCATCGCGGATGACGTTCGTTGAGCCACGCCAGAACCGCTGCCCGCGCGTGTTCGCCGGCATAGGTATGGTCGCTTGCGATCGTAACGAAGGTCTTCGGCTCCGGCGCGAGCGCGAACAGTTCCTCGGCGCTCGCGCGCGAAACCATCGCGTCGTGCTCCGCAGCGACGTAGAGCACGGACCGTCCCTCCAAACGCGCGAGCGCCCCGGGCAGCAACGGTTCGCTCTCCGCGACGAGCTCGGGCAGCGTCAGCCCGTCGACGTATGCCGAACGTAGGTCGATTGCTCCGCGCGAGCCGAGCGCTTCGAGGGCGCTCGGCCGGCGGTAGCCCGTCGCAATCGAGATCGCACCGGCAACTGCCGCATCGGCCGCACAAACGCGCAACGCCGTTGCCGCGCCCATACTGTGCCCAAGCGTGTATATGACGCCACCGTAGGCTTCGCGTGCGTACCGCACCGCCGCATCGAGCGCTCGATCCAAGTCGGCGACCTCGCGCAGACGGCCGCCGCTCGCGCCGAGTTTGTGACCGGGAAAATCAATGCTGATGATGCCGAAACCGTGGCTCGCCAAGAACGCGCAGAGCAGATCGAGATTGTGCTTTGAACTCGAGTAGCCGTGGCCGACGGCGAGCGAAACGCCGCGCGGCCGGCGCGGTTCGTAGTCGAGCGCCGCGATGCTCTCGCCGGCAGCGGTCACGAGACTGCGGAGTTCGAGTTTCACCGACCCTCGCGGGCGGCGTTCTCGCGCCAGCGCGCCTCGCCTTCGCGATAGTGCTCCTTCTTCCAAATCGGCACGCGCCGTTTCAACTCGTCGATCGCGTATTCGGCCGCGTCGAAGGCCGCCGAGCGATGCGCTGCGGCGACCGCAATCGCGACGGCTGCTTCACCGAGCGCAAGCGCGCCGATGCGGTGCGCGATGGCCACCCGGACCGGTCCGAAACGGGTCGAGGCCTCGGCCCCGATCGCGCGCATCTCCGCGAGCGCAAGCTCGCGGTGAGCTTCGTACGAGAGGCCGGTCACGGCCCGGCCGTCATCGCTCGTTTCGCGAACGTAACCGACGAAGGTTACCAGGCCCCCACTGCCGTGCGTCTTGACGGCCGCGATCAGCGCCTCGAGATCGAGCGGGCTTTCGGTTAGCTCGTAAAGCATCTAGCCGCCCCCATACGGCGGCAGCAGCCCGAGCTCGTCGCCGTCGCGCAAGCTCGCCTGCGCTTCGACGAAGGTGCCGTTGCGCAAGAGACGCGTCGAACCACGCAGTTCCTCGAGCGCCGGATATTCCGCGGCAAGCGCGCTCCAGATGTCGCCGGCCGTGACGCCGTCGGGAACCAGCCGCTCGAGCCGGGGCGCGCCGACGATTTCGCGCAGGCGCGCAAAGAGCACGACGCTCACCTTCATCGCTGGGCTGCGCTGCGCACTAATACCCGCCGAGGTCGGTCGTGTAGCCGTGGGCGGTCAGCCACGAGCGCGACTGCTCGTGGAGACCGAGCAAGTCGAGCCGGTTGCAGGTGAGTTTGTGCAGCATCACTTCCCAAAAATGCTGCGGCTTCACCTCGATGTCTTCGGGGATCGCGTTGTACTCGCGCGCGAAATCGCGCAGGCCTTCCCAATCGCGGGCCGCCAGGACCGCACGCAAGCGGCCTTCATACTCGGGTGACGGCGAGCCGCCGTTTGCGATCATGCCGGCCGCTTTTGCGCCGTACCGAACACGAAGCGCTCGATGGCGAGCGCCACGCCGTCGTCCGCATTGCTCGCGGTCACGTAGCGCACGCTCTCCTTGACTTCCGCCGCCGCATTGCCCATCGCGACGCCGATACCCGCCCAGCGCAGCATCGGCACGTCGTTGCGCGAGTCACCGATTGCAAGCACGCGCTCGGGTACGATCTGAAAATCGGCACACAGCTGTTTGAGCGCGTTCTTCTTGCTCGCGTCGCGATTGAGCACCGCACACTCGTAGAAATCGCCCCACGTTTCGTAGCGAAAGCCGAGCGGCCAATCACCGAATTCGCGTTCCATGACGCGCACGGACTCTTCGCCGAGGAAGCGAATGAAGGTCGGCGCGCTGCTCAAAATATCGGCAAACGTCTTGGCTTCGCGCCAGGCCGGACCACGCATGTCGTCCATGTAGACGTGCGAGCCTTCGAGCCGCCAGAAAAACTCCTCGGCGTAGATCGCGAGCGACAAGCCGTGATGTTCGGCATATTCGACCATCGGCTTGGCATACGGCAGCGGAACCGGCAGGTGGACGAGCGTCCGGTTCGCTCCAAAATCTTTGGTCAGCGCACCGTGGCAGCAGATCACCGGCAAATTCAGATTGAGCTCGCGCGAAATCCGAATCGGCAGATCCGTGCCGCGCCCGGTCACGAGCACGACTCGCACACCCATTTCGAGCGAACGGCGAATCGCTGCACGGTTACGTTCCGAGATGTGCTCTTCGGAGTCGAGCAAGGTCCCGTCGAGGTCAAGGGCGATCAGATCGATACGCATGAGGCGACCCTTCAGGTTATGGCCCGAAAAAGCGCGCTCCTGTGCGCGCCGCGCACTTCGGCGAAACGTCCCGTGCTCAGAGCGCGTTGTAGTGGCTACTATGCCGGCAGGTCGAGCGAGCTTAGTTCTGCTGTTTGCCCTCTCACTTTCGAGCGCGCCGGCGCGCGCCGCAAGCCCGTGCTCGGCCGACACCTTTTCGATCGACTCCGCCGCGCTCGCGGTCGCGGTCTGTCCGCCGGCCACAGCCCCGCACCTGGGCGGGAAGGTTACGCTGACCGAGACGCTGAGCGTCAAGGGTCAGCCGCCGCTGACGCGTGATTTCACGCTCGAGCTGCTGGCCGATTCCGACAGCTCACGCGGCATCGACGACGTGCCGTTGCAAAAGCTCGGAATCGAAAAGACGCTCCATCTGACCCTCGCCTACAAAGCCGGTGCCGTCCGCCTCGAGCACGCATTGCTCGTTCCTGGGGCGATCGCGCTCAAATAGCGAGCCCGTCGCAACCCGTGGCCTGCCTGAGGTTTTGAGGGGAGTCATGAGACGCCGCTACATCGCGTTTTCGAGCGCCAAGCTCTTCGAGTGTCGATGTCGGCCCGTTGCCCAAGCGGCCTCGGGTCCGTCGCGGTGTAGCGCTCGGACCAGACGAGGATAGGCTAGGCGAAGTGGGCTGTACGGCGCTCGACCCCAACATGACCGCGCGCGATCAAGCGCACTTTCTCAACGACAAGATGCCGCCTGGACTATTCGGCGGTGTCGGGGTCGACGAAACCCGTGTCGCCTGGCGTCTTTCTCCCGAACCCTTTTGGATCTCGCCGCAAACCCTCGCGGCGATCGAGCTGCTGGGTCCCGACCTTCTCACCTTTTACCGAACGCTTGCGAGCCTTTATCACCGCAGCGTCCGTGGCACGGTACCCTCGTTCATTGCCGAGTATCTCGATCTGGGGAAACCGGAATCGATCGTGAAGCTCGGCCGCCAGAACCGCTTCAAGGGCGATATCCCGGGCGTGATTCGGCCGGACCTCATCCTCGGACGCGACGGCTTCATCGCGGCTGAACTCGATAGCGTGCCGGGCGGCATGGGCTTCGTCGGCGCAATGGCGCAAGCATATTGCGAACTCGGTTACGACACGATCGGCGCGACCGACGGCATGGTCACGGGACTTGCTGCGATGTTAGCCGTGGCGGCCGGCAAGGAAAAGCCGACGACCGCCGTCGTCGTCTCGCAAGAATCGAACGACTATCGTGCCGAGATGAGCTGGCTTGCAGGCGCAATTACACGTCAGGGCCTGGGCGAAGTGCACGTGTGCCGTCCCGAAGAGGTCGTCTTTACCGAAGAGGCACTCTTCGTGCGTCTCCCAGGCGGTGAAGAGCGCAAGCTCGACGTGCTCTATCGCAACTTCGAACTCTTCGATCTGCTCAACGTGCCGAAGCAAGACCTGATGCTCTACGCGGCACGCCACAATCGCGTTAAGATGACGCCCCCGCCCAAAGCGCATCTGGAAGAGAAGCTGACGTTTGCGCTCTTGCACCATCCGTTGCTCGCAAAGCTCTGGCGCGCCGAGCTTGGGCCGGCCTACGACCGGCTACGTGCGATCTTCCCCGATACCTGGGTGCTCGATCCGCGCCCGCTTCCCCCGCAAGCTTCGATCAACGGGTTGAGCGCCGACGGCGAGCCCGTGCGCGACTGGACGCAACTCGTTCCGCTCGGCAAGAGCGAGCGTGATTTCGTCGTCAAGCCCTCGGGCTTTTCAGAACTCGCCTGGGGATCGCGCGGCGTGAAAGTTGCAAACGATCTCACCAAGGATGATTGGAAACTAGCGCTCGAGTCCGCCCTCGGCTCGTTCGAGAAGACCCCATATATCTTGCAGCGCTTCCATAAGGGCAAGCGCGTGAACGTCCCGTACTACGACACCAAACGCGATGACATCGCCACGCTCGACGGCCGGGTCCGTTTGTGTCCGTACTACTTCGTTACCGGCGAAAACGTGCGCCTCGGCGGCATTCTCGCGACGGTTGCACCGGCCGACAAGCGCCTGATCCACGGCATGTCCGACGCGGTCATGTCCCCGTGCGCGGTGCGCGAGACGGGCTACTAAACCGCTCAGCCCGTTGAGCCCGGCCCCGGCGTCGAGACGCCGATCGAGTACGGTGACACTTCGAGCGGTATCAACGTCATCAGGCGCACGCGCAGCTCGTAGCGGCCCGCGCCCGCGGTGCTGAATTGCGGCCAGCTCGCGGTAAACATCTTGGTCTCATTCGCTGCGAACGTCAGCTTGCCGGGTTCGGTATCGTTCGGATGAACGATCTGCGTTCTCCAGACCTGCGTGCCGTTGCGCTCGACGACGAACATGATCTCGGTTGTGGTCGGAAACAAGACGGTGAAGGGCTTGGGAAGTTTGTTCTGAATCGCGACGCTAACGTGCAACTCGCCGGCGACGACGCTCGCCGCCGGGGTGAAGCCGAGCGCTTGCGCAGGCGACGGAAGGACATCGTCGTCGTCGGGAGCGGGCGTCGGCACAATCGTTGCGTAGAGGCTCCCGCTACCGGATATGAGATTGACGCGATGGCTTTTAGAGAGGACCACGACCTTTGCGCCGGCGAGTCGTGCAACCGAATCGAGTGGAACGTAGGTGACGCCTTGCAGCGAGAACGGCGCCCCGGGAAGCCGAACGCGGGTATTGATGTCGAGCAACGCCGTCGTCGATCCGGAGGTGAAGGAGAGCGTTCGCCCGAGAATCGTCACGCGGATCAGACCGCCGCGGAACGTCAGCAGTCCATCGAACGCCCGGACCGCGCGCACCACGTCGATATAGATGACATGGCGGTGCAACAGCGCGCTCTTCCCCTTTATATCGAGGCGGCGGCCGTCGATCTGAACGCCATAAGGGACGTCGGCCGCCCGTGCGGCGGGTGCGAAAGCGAACGGCAAGGTCATCGCCAGGAGGAGCACGAGCGTGCGTCTCATTGCGATCAAACTATCAGACCTTGCCTAGCATCTCCTTTGTGTGCCACGCCACGTTCTGCGCCCGGTCACCTACGCGCTCGAGGTTCGCTAGTACGAACAGCATGATCGTTCCCGCGCGCACCTTGCCCGAATCGGCTTGCATTTCTTCCTGAAGCGCCTCGATGCCGCGTGCGTACAGGTCGTCGACTTCATCGTCGCGCGCGATTACCGCTTCGGCGATCGCCGAGTCGCGTTCCGTGTACGCACGCATTGCCTCGCGCAACATCTCGGTCGCAATCGCCGCGATGCGGCCGATCTCGACCCGGGCGGGCCGGATCGCTACGTCGGCGAGCTTGATCGAATGTTTTGAGATCTCAACGGCATAATCACCGATGCGCTCGAGGTCGGTCGCCAACTCCAACATTGCGGCCACTTGACGCAACTCGCCGGCGACCGGCTGCTGCTTCCAAATCAGTTCGATCGAGGTTTGCTCGATGCGGCGCCGCAGCGCATCGACATCGTCGTCGCCCGCGATGACGCGAGCGGCCAAGGTCGTGTCGCGTTTCTCCAGCGAATTTACGGATGCATGAACGGCATCCCCAACCAAGGCGCCCAACCGGACGACATCGAGACGCGCTTGTTCCAGGGCTTCATGGTAGGCCGTGCGCATGCCCGTCATTCGTTCCTTCCCTACATTTTGGAAGCATCGCATTGCGGCGTCGAAGCGCCGTCGCTACTGCCTTTTGCCTGAGTATAGCACGCCGCGAGGGCGTAGCACCTTCGTTCCGGAAACGCGCGGTGTGACCTATGAAACGATCCTCGTCGAGTACGACGAAACACACGCCGTTATCACGCTGAACCGTCCCAAGGTTCTTAATGCTCTTAATGCATTGATGATTCGTGAATTGCGAGCTGCCTTCGCGCGCCTCACTATCGACGCACAGATCCGTGCGGTCGTCCTGACCGGTGCCGGTGAGCGAGCTTTTGCGGCCGGCGCCGACATCGCCGAACTCGCTGCGCTCCCAAACGCGGTCGCCGGCGCGGAGCTTGCTCGAACCGGGCAGGCGTTGACGCTCGAAATCGAGCGCAGCACGACGCCCGTAATCGCAGCGGTAAACGGCTTCGCGCTGGGCGGCGGCTGCGAGCTTGCCCTGTCCTGTGACATCCGCATCGCAAGCGAGAATGCGAAGTTTGGTCAGCCCGAAGTGAATCTGGGCTTGTTGCCGGGCTTCGGCGGCACGCAACGAACGGCGCGGCTTCTCGGCCGCGGCATGGGGATGTATCTCTGTTTGAGCGGCGAGCCGATCGATGCGCGCGAGGCGCTCCGGGCCGGGCTCGTCGAGCGCGTCGTGCCTGCGGCCGACCTGCTGCCCGAAGCCAAACGGCTGGCGGCCACGATCGCCGCGAAAGCGCCCCTGGCGGTGTCCGCCGCCAAGCGTGCGATCGACCGCGGGATCGCCCTGGACATCGGTGCGGGGCTCGAGCTCGAAGCCCTCCACTTCGGCAGTTTGGTCGACACCGCGGACTTCGCCGAGGGCACCCGGGCATTTCTCGAAAAACGCCCGGCCCGCTTTTCAGGCACGTAGCCGGAAAGACGCCGCCCCGCCGGGTGGGGGAAGGCGGTAGCTGCCTTGCATCCAATGAGGGAGCGCCATGGCAAATACCCGCGTCCCGGCGATCACGCTTGACAGCCGAACGCTTCCGAACACCAATCGGAACCTCATCATTCTCGAGGCGTTCGACAAATTGCAATTGGGCGGGATTCTCGAACTCCCCGAAGAGAGCGATCCGCGAGCGTTGCGTAACGAGTTCCTGCAGCACCGGCCCGGCCGGTTCTCTTGGGACGCGCGGAATCTCGGCTCCGGACGCTGGACCGTTCGCATCGAACGCATCGACGAGCATGCGGATGTCGGCACCTTCCTCTCACACACGACGCCGTTTTCAAACGCCAAAGCATCGACGGTCCGCGAACTTGCGGCGACGGCGACCGAACGGGCGTACAGACAAGGCGAAACGATCTTTGACGAAGGTGAGATGTGGCCGTATCTCGCTTTCGTGCGCACGGGTAAAGTCGTCTACACGCTGCTTTCGCCCGACGGCAAGACCCACGCGCTCGGCGAACGCCTCCCGCTCGATCCGCTCAACGAGACAGGCACCTTCGACGGCGGCGGGGCGACCACGCGCGCCGAGGCGCTGACCGATTGCGGCGTCGTGCTGCTGCCCACCGAAGCGGTGCTGCACGCAATCCGCAACGACGCCGAGCTTGCGATCGGTTTTCTGACCGACGCTTCACAGGCGCGGCGCCGTTCGATCGACACGATCGCAGACCTCGCGTTCGCTCACGTCCTGCAACGTGTCGCCAAGTTCTTGCTCTCGTATGCGCCCGCCACCACCGGAATGGCCAAGGGTCTTTCCGGCATCGAAAATCTCTCGCAAGCGCAGATTGCCGCAGCCGCGGGCACCGTTCGCGACATGGCCGCTCGCGCGCTGTTGCGCCTCAAGAACGCCTCCGCCGTTGAACTCGATCGCGGGCGCGTGCGCGCCCTCGACCGCGAACGCCTCGAAGCCTTCGCGCACAACGTCCAGGCGCCGCCCGTCTAAGGCGGCGCGGCGGCGCTAGCTGTGGACCTCGACCGGATCGAGGGCCGCGGTTTCGTCTTGCGCGTCGAAAGCGGCGCGTTTGGATTTTGCCGCCGCTTCGGCGACGGGTTGCCGGGCGGCTGCGGCCGGTCGCGGCGCGAGCGCTTCTTGGCCTTTCTTGACCGAACCGAGCGCGGTGCCGAGCCGCATCTCGAGGTCCGCCAAGACTTGGTGCGCGTAGGCGTCGGCGCCGGCCCGCGTTTTGCGCGCCTTTTCTTCAGCTTCTCGTAGAATGATGTCGGCCGTCGTGCGAGCGGCTTTGACGACGTCGGTTTGATCGACCAGTTCGTTTTTCTGCGCCACCGCTTCGGTAACGATCTGCTGCGCCTTCTCCTGCGCGTCACGGATCACCCGATCTTTGTTGGTCGCGATCACCTTGGCTCGTCCGACTTCCTCGGGCAGGGTCGAGCGCATCTTTTCAATGTACTCGACCAGCCGCTCCTCGCTCAGAATACGGTGTCCGAACGGTACCCACGTTCCCTCGCGAACGTAGGCCTCGAGCTTATCGATGACGCGATAGATCGACAATTTCATGTCCTCCCTTGGGCGTGACGTTTCAGTAACATATATTCGAGAACGACGTCCGGTACGTATTTGGAAATGTCTCCTCCTTGAAGGAACACTTCTTTGATCAAGCTCGAACTCACGAACGAGTAGCTCGAATCCGACATCAAGAACATCGTGTCGACGTCGGCGAGCGAACGGTTCATGTGCGCGAAGGCCATCTCGCTCTCAAAGTCCGAGACGACACGCAGCCCCTTGACGATCACGTCAGCTTCTTTGAACTTGACGTAGTCGGCCAAGAGGCCGCGGAAGTGATCGACCTTGACGTTGTCATATTGACTCGTACAGCGCCGCAACATCTCTTCGCGCTCGTCGAGCGTGAAGAACGGGCTGCGTTTCTGCGGATTGACGACGACGGCAACGGTGACCAGCGGAAAGATCGCCGCGGCGCGTTCGATCACATCCAAATGTCCATCGGTCGGCGGATCGAACGAGCCCGGGTAGATCGCGTGACTGTGCCGGGCGGATGCGCCGTTACGCATGTTCGGCGGCCTGCAGGAACTGGAGCACGACTTCTCCGTAGCGTGATTCGCGTTCGGTCGAAAAACCGGGACTCTCGAAGGGCGGAGCCGTATCGCGGTGCTCGTACACGAGGATCGTCGACGGATCGACGGCCCCCCGCATGCGCAGCGTTGAGAACGTCAAATGCGGCGGAGGCAACGCATAGGGCGGATCGGCGTAGACGAAATCGAAGCGACCGGCGACACGGGATGCCGCCTTTTCAGCAGGTGCAATGAGGACCGTCGTGCGCGCGGCGACACCGAGTTCGGCCGCCGTCGCTTTGATCGTCTGCGCGGTCGGTGCGTGCAGCTCGACGAACGTCACATGTTCCGCGCCGCGGGAGAGCGCTTCGAAGCCGATCGCGCCCGTGCCGGCGTAGAGATCCAGGACGCGCGCGCCCACCAGCCGGTCGCCGATAATCGAAAAGAGCGCTTCCTTCACGCGGCCCGGTGTCGGGCGGACGGCCAGTCCCTGCGGCGACCGGATCAGCCGCGAACGAAGTTCGCCGCCGCTCACCCGCATGTCGGGGTTTCTCGAAAAACCGCTAGCGCGTTACCGTTAACGCGCGGCCGGTGCATCATTCCCCCAGCTTCGCCGCTTCCTTAACCTGACCTTGAAGAATGCCCGGCAACTCGTCGAGTTGCTCGATCACGTGGAGGGGGGCCGCCAGCCCGGTCGGATACGTTTTCCCTTCCCAGTTGAACCAAACCGTCCGCATCCCCAATGCCTGCGCGCCCGCGCAATCGATCGCGGGATCGTCGCCGACATACCAAATTCGTTCAAATGGAAGTTCGAAGTATTTCGCGAGTGCGCCAAATGCTTCAGGTGACGGTTTGCGCGCGCCGATTCGTTCGCTGACGTACACCGGTTCCCGAAACTCGATCAGCCGTGCCTTCTCCTCTTGCAAGGGACTCCAACCGTTCGTCAAGATCGCATAGCGCACGCCCATTGCATCAAGCCGCGCCAGCATTTCATGCACGCCGGGCAAAGCGGCGATGTGTTGCGGAGCGCGCTCGAGGACCCGCGTGCGAAAGTCCGCCGCTTCGTCGACGAGGCCCGCACCGAGCTCGAGAAAGCGCTCGAAAAAACCGGCGACTGCGCCGTCGATGTTGGGAACCGCCCCGCTACGAAAGGCGTGCAGCATTTCGTCTGCACCGGCCTCAGCGGCGGCGGGATCGTAGCTCACGCCCTGCGCCTTGGCAAGCTCGGAGAGCATATCGAGCGCCGTCATCTTCTCGAGTTTGTTGTCGACGCCCAGGGTGTGGTCGAAGTCGAACCCGACCGCGAATTCAAGTGACATAGTGCGCTTCTTCCCTTAATGTCGACGTACCAACTTTCTACGAACTGACGAGCGTCGCGCGGACGCTCGCGTCGTCGTCGAGGTACGCCTGGAGGCCCCTGTGCTCGGGCAGCGCCAAGGCCGGATCGGAGCTTACGAGCGAGTCGGCGTCGGCTTTGGCGCGCATGTACAGGGCGAAATCCGAGACGAGGTTCCCGAGAGTACCCGTCCCGCCGCCCGCTTGGGCGGTTCCGGCGAACTCGCCCTCACCGCGCAGGCGCAAGTCTTCTTCAGCGATTTCGAAGCCGTCGGTCGTGCGCGCGAGAATTTCCAGGCGCTCGACCTCGCCGCGGTCGTCAGGCGCGATCAGGATACAATAGGAACGCGCCACACCGCGCCCGACCCGCCCGCGCAACTGATGCAGCTGGGCAAGACCATAGCGGTGCGCATCGAGGATCACCATGACCGAAGCGTTGGCCACGTCGACACCGACCTCGACGACGGTCGTTGCGAGCAGAACGTCGCTCTCGCCGCGCGCGAAGGCGGCCATCGTGGCATCTTTTTCGCGCGAGGGCATGCGCCCGTGCAAGAGCGCCACGCGTAGATCGGGGAACACCTTGGTGCGCAATACCTCGAGCTCGGCAAGGGCGCTCGTGAGCGCCGACTCCGATTCATCGATGGCCGGCGCGACGATGTACGCCTGACGGCCGCGTGCCACATTCTTACGGACGAAATCGTAAGCGCGCGACTTACGGCTTTCGCGCAGGACGTAGGTTTCGATCGGCGTGCGTCCCGGCGGCAATTCGTCCACGACCGAGATGTCGAGATCGGCGTACTTGGTCTGAGCGAGCGTGCGTGGAATCGGCGTCGCCGTCATGTGCAACGTGTGCGGCGCGCGGCTCTTGGCGCGTAGCTTTGCGCGCTGCGCGACGCCGAAGCGATGCTGCTCGTCGATGATCGCAAGTCCCAAGTCGCGAAACTCGACGTCGTCGACGATCAAAGCATGCGTGCCTACGGCCAAATCGCACTCTCCGCTTGCCAGACGACCCCGGGTTGCCTCACGTGCGCGCGCGCCTAGACTACCGAAGAGCGCATCGACGCGTATGCCGAACGGTAACAGCAGCGGGGCAAGCTTGCGCGCGTGCTGGGCCGCCAGAATCTCGGTCGGAGCCATCAGCGCGCTCTGCACGCCGCGCGAGGCGGCAAGTACGATCGCCGCCGCGGCCACGAGCGTTTTGCCGCTACCGACGTCCCCCTGCACCAAGCGATTCATCGGTGCGGTCAGGGCCATGTCGCGCCAGATTTCCGCGATGACGCGCCGTTGCGCCGCGGTGAGCGTAAAGGCGAGTGAGGCTTCGAAGCGCGCCAGCAGATCGGGTGCCGCTGCGAGCGCCGGCGCTCCACCCCCGGCCTTACGCTCGGCGCGCTTCACCGCCGCGGCGAGCGCGATGCCGAAGAACTCCTCGAAAATCAAGCGCTCGCGCGCCGCCGCGGCTCCCTCGGGCGTGTGCGGACGGTGCGCTTCACGCCAGGCGCCGCTGAGCGCGCCGTAGCCGTGCTTGGCGAGCACCTCGGCCGGCATGAGGTCGCGAACCTGCGCCGACAAGGTTTCCAAGTTGCGCTCGATCGTCGTCGCTATCGCGCGTGATGACAACTCCTTTGAAGCGCGGTAGACCGGCACGACGGCGCCTTCGTAGACTTCGTCCGGCGCAAGCACTTTGTGGTTCAGGACGTTGAGTTCGACACCGACCGAGCCGCGCGTACGCTTGAGCCCCACCCGCCCGTGCACGAAAACCCGGTCGCCCTCGTTCAGCTTGCCGCCCAAACCCCGCCGGCCGAACCAGGTCGCGCGGATCTTCCCGCTGCCGTCGTCGATGTCGGCCGAGACGATCGGCACGCGACCGCGAAACTCCGAAATACGCACGATACGGCCGAGGGCGATCTCTTCGATCGTGTCGGGCTCGGCGGCAACGTGTGTGCGCTCGAGGGTGGCCCGCACGATTTCCGCAATCGGCGTCGGCCGCCGCCAATCCTTATAATCGCGCGGATAGGTGGCCGCGAGCTCTTGCGGCGTGTGAATGTCCATCGCCGCGAACTTGCGCGCCAGCTCCGGCCCGACGCCGCGCAGGTCGCGCAGCGTGCCGGTCACTTTCGGGTGTGCTACTTCGCGCGTCGCAGCAACTCCGCACCCACGGCATCGAGCGTCACGCCGCGCTCCTCGAGCAGCACGAGCGTGTGATAGAGCAGATCGGCAACTTCCCAGGCAATCTCGGCCCGATCGCCATTCTTGGCGGCGATCACGACTTCGGTTGCCTCTTCGCCGATTTTTTTGCCGATGCGATCGACGCCCGCGTTTAAGAGCTTTGCCGTGTAACTCGTGTCGGGGGAAGCTCCGCGGCGGGCTGCGATCGTCGCGCTCAGGTGGGCCATCGCTCCGGCAAACGAACCCTGTTCGACCGGGACCGCGCCCGGCAGCAGCTCGCCCGAGAAACACGAGGCCGCTCCCGTGTGACAGGCCGGCCCATTCGGGTGCACTCGATAGAGCAGGGCATCCGCGTCGCAGTCATAGGAGACGCCGACGACCCTCTGGGTGTTGCCGGAGGTCTCGCCCTTTTTCCAGAGAGCGTTGCGCGAACGGCTGAAGAGCCACGTCTCCCTCGACGCGAGCGTCCGTTCCAGTGCCTCACGGTTGGCATACGCGAGGGTCAACACCTGACCGCTAACGGCGTCCTGCACGACGACCGGCAACAAGCCGCTTTGGCCGAAGGCCAGCTCATCGATAGACATGCGGGCTTGCTACGATGGGCCGCAGCGGGATTCCGCGTGCGATCAAGTCCGTCTTGAGCGCCACGATGTCGAGCTCGCCGAAGTGGAACAGCGAGGCGGCTAGGGCTGCGTCGGCTCCGGCCGCAAAGACCTCGGCGAAGTCGTCCGTGCAGCCGGCCCCGCCCGAAGCGATCACCGGCACCTCGACAGCCTCCCGCACCGCGCGCGTCAAAGCGAGATCAAATCCCGATTTGGTCCCGTCCCGATCGATGCTGGTCAGCAAGATCTCGCCGGCACCGAGCGCCGTTGCCTCGCGGGCCCAGTCGACCGCGTCGCGCCCGGTCCCGGTGCGGCCGCCGTCGATGACGACTTCCCAGCCCGCGCGGCCGGTCTGCCGGCGCGCATCGATCGCAAGGACGATGCACTGGCTGCCGAATTCGTCGGCGGCCGCGCGCAACACGGCCGGATCGCGTACGGCGGCACTGTTGAGGGACACCTTATCGCAGCCGGCACGGAGCAGGGCACGCACGTCCTCGGCGTTCGAAACCCCGCCGCCGACCGAAAACGGAATCGTCAGCTCGCGAGCCACCGCGCGGACGACCTCGCGCATCGCGCGGCGTCCTTCGATCGTGGCCGTGATATCGAGGAAGACCACTTCGTCGGCGCCGCGCGCTTCGTACAGCCGCGCGAGCTCAACCGGGTCGCCCGCGTCGGTGAGTTCGACGAAGCGCACGCCCTTGACCACCCGGCCCGCTTTGATGTCCAGACACGGTATGATTCGGCGCGCGAGCATCAGCGGCGGCACACTAGGCTTGGCCGTCGATGCCGATGACGAGCAGCGCAAGGTCGTCGTGCACGACACCGCCGCTGCGCAGCCGTACCGCGGCGACCAGCTCGTCGGCGCAGGACTGCGGATCTTGCGACGCATCGCGCAGCAGTTCCATCGCACCCACGTCTTCCAAGAGCGAACCCGTCCCGTCGCGCGCCTCGGAGAGGCCGTCGGTCGCAAGCACCAGCAGATCGCCTTTGACGAGCTCGAGGCGCCGCGTCTCGTAGTCGAACGAGGCGTCGAGCCCAACGATCGGTCCGGTAACGTCGAGCTGCCGCACGTCGCCGCCGCGCCGCAGGTAGGCGCCGGCATGACCGGCGCTAGCATATTGTAACGTCGCGTTGCGGGCATCGAGCACGCCGACGAATGCGACGACGAACAGATTCGGGTCCGCGATCGTATCCAGAAAGATCTTGTTGAAATTGTAGAGGATTTGGGCCGGGTCGTCGTGTGCGCGTGCGAGCGTCCGCATCGAGTATTTGACAAAGGCCGTATTGACCGCGGCCTGGATCCCCTTGCCGCTGATGTCGGCAACGATCACGAGCCCGCGCGTGCCGTCGATGCGGCGCACGTCGTAGAGGTCGCCGCCCACCGCGGCATCCCGGTCGGCCGAAATGTAAGCAGTACCGATGCGGGAGCCGGGCAGAATGTCGAGGTCCGTGCGAAAGGCGCCCTGCAACGTCTCGACGATCGAGCGTTCGCGGTCGATCGTTGCGAGCATGTGCTGTCGCGATGAGACAAAGGAGATCGAAACGACGCCAAAGACCAGAATCGAGGTCAAGCCGCCGATCAGCGCCGCGTTGATGCCGCGTTTGAGTTCGTCCTGGACCCGTGACAGGCGTTCTTCAAGCAGGTCCCGGGTCCGATTCGTGTCGCCGCGCAGCACGTCGATCAGCACCTTACCAAGAGTTTCCCGCGTCAGCGCGTCCCGGGCGTGCGGATGCTGCAAGAGGGGTGTTGCGACCTGGCGTTCCCACTGGTCGTGCAACTTGCCCAGCTCGACGATGGCGGGCTTCAGTTGCGAGATGCCGAGGCCTCTTGTCGTTTTGGCGAAATTCCGGAGTTCACCCGAATAGTCGTCGTTCGTGCCGCTATCCGGTTCGAGGAACAAGCGCTCGCCCGAGGCGAGATAGCCGCGCAATCGCGTCTCCTGATCGAGTTGCGCCCGGACGATTTCGTCGAGCTGCAGCTCCGCGCGAACGAGCGAGCGTTGCACCGTGGCCGCACGATCCAGCTGGATGTAGATCAAAACGGCCGTTGCGATGGCGACCAGCAGAACAGCAGTCAAAAGCGTGCCGAGCAGTAACGCTCCGCGCACGTTTCCATTTCGTATTGTCGTGCGGTTCGGTGCAAACATCAATAAAAGGAGCTCGAGGCGACGCCCAGATTCGAACTGGGGAATAGAGCTTTTGCAGAGCTCCGCCTTACCACTTGGCTACGTCGCCGTCATCCACACCTTCCGAGCGGGTGGCGGGAATCGAACCCGCGCGTCAACCTTGGGAAGGTCGCAGGCTACCATTACATCACACCCGCAGATTCGAATCCTTCGGGTTCCTCTTCGTACCACGAAGCTCCCCCCGGGGCCGGTCACTCCTCGAGCGCCGCGAAACCTCGCGTGACCTTGCCGAGGAGTTCGACCAGGGTCTTTTTCTCGCTTTGCGTGAGCCCCCGCATGGCGACCTTGTTCTTAGCGAAGTAATCCGGCAGCATTTGCGCGACGACACGCTTGCCCGAGCGTGAAAGCGATATAAAGGAAACGCGCCGATCGTGCGTACTTGCTTTTCGATCGATGTAGCCGTCGCGCTCCAAACCAGCCACGAGGCCGGTTACGTTGGCTTGCGTCGTCCCGAGGTAGCGCCGCAAAGCAGAAAGCGAAATCGGCTCGCCCTCGGCCTGCAGAACGATCAGCACCCCAAATTTCTGCGGCGTGAGACCCGCCTCTAAGAACCAGGCACCGAGCGCGTTTTCGACCCGCTGCGCGCTCGTGCGCAGCGCGAGCAGCGCACGAACCGTGGCCGGATCGAACTCCGCAAAACGTTTGCGGTGCTGGGAAAAGTGTGAATCGGGCCAACCCACGATGTCTTCGGATGCGTTCGTTTCGCCGTTTTTCATGGCCCTATGCTATCACACGGCGCAGGAACTTCGGTAGTGATGTTTCAGCAGTAGATCGGTTACGCATGAAGAAATTCTTCCTATAATTCGGTGTTTTGATGTTTGTCATTTTTGCGGGCAGCGGCCGGGATCGAAAGACCGCGCGACCGAAGGGCTCGATTGCCCAAAGATTGCCCGACGACCGACTCGTTCCTATCGGCGCGCGAAATAAGAGTTCGTTAATGCGACGCTACGGTCGTGAACAACCGGTGCTTCCCACCCAAGCGCCGGAAGGTGCCGAGCGCGCTTTGCGAAAGCTGCCACGGCCCCGGTGCTTCTTAAGACGGCGGTGCCGTCTGCGTTTAGTAGGAGAGCGATTCTAATGGCCTATCATGTGACGTGTCCGCTTTGCGGCCAAAAAATTTCGGGAGACAACGAAGACGCGCTCGTCGCGGCAGCCGACTCCCACGGCGATGAAAACCACGGAGCTCGCGCCCCTCGCGAAATGATCATCAGCGCCGCCACGCACGACGCCGCCGGACATGACGCCTCGACCCATGACGCCGCCACTCCCAGCAACCCCGCGAGTCCGCCGGCCGCTACCCACGATTGATCTCCGGACGATAGGAGAGGCCCCGCTTACGGCGGGGCCTCTTCGGTTCTTTGTTCGTCCGTTCGCTTGTCCTCGGACGGCTCGGTGATCGGTGCCGCCGGCACGGTCGCTCCGGCCCAACCATAGGCACGCAGAAGGTGATGCCGCTCGTGCATCTTCTCTCCTCTGTTGAGGTCGTAAAGCCGCAGTACCCGCGTCTCGGGGCTGTCAAACCGGACGAACGGTTGATTCTCGTACGGCACTTGTTACGACTCGCGCATGCGCTCGAAGAAGGCAGCATGTTCGGGCCCCACTGCGAGATCCGCCCGATACCCGGCACCAAACCACGCGGGCCATTCGAGCGCGCGCACAAACGGTAACAAAATGTGTCCGTCGAGGTTTTGCAAAATCGGTCCGACCCACAGCACGATTCCGTTCGGGTCGTAGATACGCAAACGATCGCCGCGCCAGAGCGCATGGAAGCCGGCGTAATCGTCTCCCACCCGAGGCGCCACGTCTTCTTGGAAGAACAGTGACACGTCTCCGGTCCGGTCGTCACCCGTGCGTCCGAGGCGGCCCTGCAAGAACGATTCCGGAAACTCGGGTGCCCGGGGAGGCTCGAGCACGCTGACCGCTTGGATCGGCGCGATCTCGCGCGCGAGTAAGAAATCGCAGCGCAGTTGCATCTGCATGATCCGCTCGGCCGAGATCTGCAAGGCTCGCGACAGACGCACGGCCGTCTCGACGTCGAACGAGATGCGTCCCGCCAGCATCTCCGCCAGACGTTCGGCATCCATGCCGAGCTGGCCGGCCAGCTGCGCGACTCCGAACCCAAGGGCATCCAGGAAATCGCGCTGGATGATTGGCCCGGGATGTGGCGCGGCGACGCGACGTTCGATACCGACTCCCAACGAATCTCTCCTCGCTCCGTGAAGAGACAGTTTAGCGCACACCGGGAGGTGCCGGGAAGTAACCGGCGCCGTAGTGTGACGCCTAAAAGAAAACGACGCTCTGCTTGCCCGGCCTAGTGGGCACCCCAGCCAAGCAGCCGATCGACCACGCTCGTCACGGTCAGATAGAAGCCGCGGCGCGTCGGGGTCGTGGACAGCGACGGGTCGGCGGAGGCGCTGAAATTGTAGCCGAACCCGAGCCGCGTGCGCTCGGCAACGCGCACGCCGCCCTCGAGCGCAAGCGCGGTCGAGGTCGCACCGTCCACCCCGAGCACGTTCGCATGCCGGACCTCCGCACCGAGATCGAAACGCGAACCGAGCTTTTGATCGATGCGCAATCCGGCAAGCGAACTCTTTGCCGCGTAAAGCGAGTCGCCGTCGACTTTGTAGGCGAGCCGGCCGACCACTTCGGTCCCGCTCCCCACGCGCAGAACTTGTTCGAGCGAAAGCACGCCGCTTTGCGTTTCCAGATCGGTCCCGCTTCCCGTCTCGCGCTCGTATTGGAGCAGCGTTACCCCGTCGTCATTGCGGGATGGCCGCCAGGCGAGACCGACCCGCTGGTCGTCGTTGGTTTGTCCGACCGTGTCGGAATCATTGATATTTGCGAACAAACTGAAATCGTGCGCGACCTCCCCGACCGCGCCGATGTTCAGCGACAGGCCGCGGGTCGCGCCCGTGCGCCATTCGATCTGCTCGCTCGCGTGGAACCGGTTGCTCGGATCGCCGTAGGTAAGCGAGGTGCCGTAGACGTTGAACACCCCGCCTGCAACACTACTGGTGTCGGTTCCGTGCTGGACGTACGCGTCGCCGTGAATCCGCCCGAAGGACAAACGCTCGCGCACACCGATTGCCGAGTAGACGTCGCCGCCGTTTGCCGAGCCGTCGATGCCGTAACTGGTGTCGATCGTCGTGGCGGGCCCGACACGCTGTTCGATACCGAACTCGGTTGCGTGGGTTCCGTTGGTCGGTGCCGTCAAGGCTTCGGTTGAGGTCGCAAAGCTCTGTACCGGCGAGGCGCTCCAGCGCTCGCGGGCGTAAGCTCGCGAATCCTTTGAGATTTGATAGGTCAGTTGCGCATCGGTCTGCGTCGGCTGCGTCGAGTTCGCTCCCGAAAGCGTCGCGATGTGATCGACGGAGAGATCGAGCGGCGGAGCAATTTTCCAATCCGCACCGAGCTGTGCTTGGGTGGAACTCTGGTAGCCGGCGGCGGGAACCGGAGTGGCCATTCCAAGCGGCAGCGGCGTCGGCGACGGTGAGGGCGTAGCGCCGAGCTGCGCCACGAAGCCGTTCACGTTCGAAGCATTCGTGCGTTCAAGTGAAGCGTGGAGCGAGAAGCGCTTCGAGAGCAAGCGTCGCGCGCGCAACGTCTCGGTCGTTTGCGAGCTTGCACCGCCCAGTCCCGAATTCGATTGATGGCTTACGTCGAAGCCGATCTCACCCTTGGCTCCGGGCATTTGATAGGCGTAGGTGAGATGTTCGTCAAGCAAGCCGGGTGTCGAAAGGCCGCCGAACGGATTGTCGTAGCCCGCGCTCGTCTGATTGTAGAGGAGCGACAAGTGACTCGGGCCGATCGTCTGCGCATACTGCGCGTTCAGCGCAGAGCCGCCCGCGCCGGGCGCGACGGGTCCGGTTTCAAGTGACGGCAAGGCACCCGTGCTCGAGGCATGTTCGATCGACCAGCTGCCGCCCTGCAGTTTTCCGCCGAGGTCTTCGGTCATCAGCGTCAGGTTGCCCGAACCGCTCGAATCGTTGACATAGCCGGCGCCGGCGTGCACGTCTTTTCCAAGCGATGTCTCGACCCGGCCGCCGGCCGTCTTCGCGCTATTGCCCGGATCATCGAACTCATAGGTGAGCACGATCTCTTGCGGATTGAACGAATCGTCGAATGGGAGCGGGACGTTGATAAAACGTAAGGCGCCCGAAGTATAGTCGAGCGTATAGTCGACGCCCCGCGTAAGCGGGGTCTGCGCAAGTACCGCTCCCGTGCGGCGGTCGATGCTTGCGAGGATCACGACCTCGGACCCGACGACGATGCTCGGCTTGAGGAACACGCCGTTCGCAAGGCCGGTCGGCGCGAACGTGCGACGATCGTAACCGATGTCGTTACTCGCCGCGAAGGCTGAGACGCGCGTGCCCGGAGCGTCGACCGATACTTTCGCTCCGTCGACCAGTTGATCGAATCCGCCGAGCCCGCCGTCGGGACCCGTTTGCGCGCGAAACTCTCCCCATTCTGCACTCGCCCGCCCGTCGTCGATGCGGGCGTAGAGGTGGTCGCGTGAAAGAGCATCATCATAGCGCGTGCTCGAGTCGCCGGTGACGTCGTAGGGCTTGTCATCGGCGTCGGCCCCGGAGACGGTCGCACTCTGCGCGGTGCGCTGCAGTGTATTGGACGTATCGTAGGCCACGCTCGCGAGCGCTTGACCCACGGCGCCGACCGCGAAGAGCGCGATCCGGCCGCGGCGCGACGAGGTGCCGTCGGCGACACTGTCCGGCGCATCGGGAATGCCCGGCACCTGGCCGACGCCGGCTTGCACGAGGCCGGTAACGAATGGCTTACGCAGGCTCGGTGCGAGAAAGAAGCGTTCTTCTTCGCTAACGCCGTCCGCTTCGATGCGTAACACGACATTGCCCGAACGCAGCCCGGGCCGGAGGCGCACGATCGCTTCTCCGTCGCCGTTTACGCCGACGTCGATCGTTTGCAGCGGCACCGTGCTCGTAACGATGCCCGTGGACGACGTCGGCAGCGGCACCGGGGTTGCATTGCTCGGCGGCGCCGGTTGGGTCGCACGTTCGATTTGCGCATCGCCGCTGATCAGCACCACGTGCAGCAGATGCCCGGCGTCGACCGGATGGTCCCAAGCATCCCGCGCCCGCAGGTGCAGTTCGTCGATGCTCGCGCCGTCGGCGCGCAAGACACCCGTTGCAGCAAACGAAAGCGACGCGACCCGGCCGGGACCGAAGATCGTGTGCGTGATTGTTTTGCCGCGCAGCCCAGCGGCACCGAGCGGCGTCAAGGCGATCAGGTTCGGCCCCGCCACGAGCGGCACGCCGTAGTATGTGTAACGCGTAAGCCCGGTCTTCGTATCGACTTCGCGTTTGCCGATGTTCGCGAACGGAACCACCTTGCCGGCGACGCTGACTTCCACGCCCGCGCCCTTGACCGTTGCAACGACGAGCGATGTCGCCAGCACCGACGTCACGGAGCCGTCTTCGGGCGAAACGAGCGTTGCACTCAGGTCGCCCGTCGCGGTAAACGCAAGATGCGTCAAGTCGCCGGCACCGCTGGTCGGAGCGGGCAGCGGTTCGGGTACCTCCGGCGCAGCCTCCGACGGGACCGGCAACGGTTCTGCGGACGGCGTGGTCGCCGTCTGCGACGCGGACGGGTCGATCACGGCGCGCGCGCTGCGTTCGCCGGCATGCGGCAACAGCAGCGCTGCGCAAACCGATGCGTAGACGAGCAGTCGTATCCGTGCTGCGCGCGTCACGAAGCGGGCTTCACCGCGAAGTTCACGTCTTGCATCAAGCCCGCGTCAAAGATTCCGTGAAGGAGACGCTCGAGACTCCGCTCGCTATCGAAGCGATGGTCGTCGTAGGGTCGCACCGTGGGCGGCAAGGTCGATGCGTCGACGCGTAGGACGTGTTCGCCCGGATGCACGGCGGGAAACGTGAAGCGTCCGTTCGGATCGGTTACGACGTACTCACCGTCTTCGAGATACACCCGAACGCCCGGAAGGCCGTGGTCACCGGGTGTAAAGCGCCCCGTTGCGCGGATGTCGGCGAACACGCGGCCGGTGATCACGATGCGATTTCCGAGCGGCCCCGCGATCACGCTCGTATCCGCCGTCGCCGTGCCCGAAATCGTACCGCCCGTCGCCGTCGTCGCGATGACATCGACTTGGTTGACGAGGGTCGTGCCCTCGGTAACGGTCGGCATCACCACGGCCGCATAAACGATCGTGTGTTGGGTGGCAAGCGCCGGCAACGTCCAGGTCAACACGCGGCCGGTGCGGACCGGCTCGGCGGCCGTGCCGTCGAGACGCGCGCTTCCCGGTGCGTAAACGGCGCCGGGCGGCAGCGTATCGACGACCCGCGTCGCTCCGAGCGGAATGCCGGGCGTCCCGAATTGCAGCGTGTACAGCAGCCGGTCACCGCCCGAAGCCACGTCGCGGTCAACCGACTTTGTGACGCTGAGCGGATGCGGCGCGAACATCGGGATGTTGCCGAGCAGACCAAAGACGTCGCTCAGCGTTACGTTGCTGGCGGTCAGCGCGAAACCGCCCGCGACCGCTATCATCTGACCGTCGAGCGAGCGCAGCGAGGCGTCGTACAGAACGCCGTTCGACTCGGGCGTCAGGGCGATACCGATACGGCGTGAATTATATCCCGGTGCGCTGATGTCGAGTTCGTACTGCGCCGGTTTCCCGGGGCTGCCGAGCTGATTGCTCGCAAAGACGAAACTGTAACCCCCGTCGGCGCCGGTCACGTACGGATTGGCATTTGCGGTGTTGGGCGGCAGGCCGACGACGCCGCCCGGGCCGACGGACGAGGGTGAAGCCGAATTCGATCCGCTGCCGCCCGACTGCGGCAGCCCCATCACGGCGCCGGTCACGGCATCGCGTAACGTCAGCTTGGCTTGCGCGATACGCGTGCTCGCGCCGGCAAATCCGTCGTACACGACATCGGCCGCGCCGACGAAAACGCTGGCCGGCATCGTCGGTGCGGCGGGTGTGCCGTCGGCCGAAAGCGAGGCAACGTTCACGTAGGTGCTGCCCAGGGGATCGCGCGTGACGACCGCATCAAACGTCAGGGTCTCGGGCACACCCGGCGGGACCGTGCCGACTTTCACGATCAGCATTTGACCCGAGAGCGTCGCCGCTGAAGCGACGTTTGCGCCATTGAGCGCAACCGTTGCCGGTAAGGGCGTGATCCCGGACGGCACGTCGTCGGTCAGCACGGCATTGGTTGCCGCTGCGCCGCCGTAGTTTTCGAAGCCGATCGAATAGTTGACCGTTTGCCCGATCGATACCGCGGCCGATGGCTCGTTGTTGACGAGTTTGGAAACGGTGCTCTTGGGTCCGCTCATGCCGGCTAGGATCGCGGCCGGCATCGCATCCGCCCATTCGCGTCCGCTATCGGAAACCAGTCCGTTGGCGGTCGAGGCGTTCGAGCGCGCCGTCAGCGTAATTGCAAAGGGCGCATTCGTGCCGATACCGGCCGTAGAAATCGTCAATTGTACTGCGATCGTCGCGCCTGGGGCGACGGTCGGAGAGACGGTCGTGTTCAAGCTCGCCGGCACCGGTGCACCCGAACCGGCGAAAGCGATCGCCGTGATGACGCCGGGACTCGCCGCAGCTGCGGTGATCGTATAAGCGTCAGGCAAATTGCCCGCGTTGAGAATCGTGAACGTCCGCGTGATGGGGGTTCCGACGGGATAGCTTTCGGTCTGCGGATTGACGGCCGTTTCCTTTGGAGAGACGACGATCGCGCCGACCGCCACGACCGCCACGACAACCGTGTTCGATTGCGCAGCGTACGCCGACCCTTTCGAATCGACGTACGATGCAACAGCTGTATTTACGATGTGCAGCCCCGCCGTGGAAGCCGCCTCTCCGCTCGCTGCCGCTACCGCGGCAAGCGAAACGGAGAGGGCGATCGTGCGCGCGAGGCGCCCGACGACTTCCATGAGCGATTGCTACTTGATCTGGACTTTGAAGATCACGTTACCCGAGGCACCGGCGGCGAGTGAGGCCACCGTATCCGTGAACTTCGATGAGCCGGCGGCGGCCGGGCCGGGATTGAATCCGGCAAGCGTTCCGCCAGTCGAGTCGACCGGTGTCGCGAAGAGACCGGACGTGTTGGCTGCCCAGTTGTTGGCATAGGCAACGCCGTCGGTCGTACCCGACGCCGTTCCGTCCTCGGTGATCACGATCGTCGAGGCATTGAGCGTCAGGTCGTTCGTACCGCCGGTCGGTGCAACGTTCAGGTACACGACCGTGTACTGTACGCAGTCGCCGGGGTTGACGGTCGTCGAGACCGTGAAGGTCGCCGCGGTGGAGCAAGGCACGCCCGAGTCAACCGCGACCGATTTCGTCATCTTGACGAAGCCGCCCACGAAGAACTCGTCGTTTGTGATGTTGGTCTTCGTGTTGTCGTTGGTTGATGTCGCGGTGATTGCGACGCCGTAGGGAGCGTACGTCGTGAACGTCGTGGCGCTCGCCGGCGGTGTCATCACCACCTGATAGGTCGCGGTCGAACCGGAGGTCACGCAGATGCTCGTGATCGCCGTACCGGCCGTGACCGCCGGGCAGCTTCCGCTCGCGGTTTGGCCCGTGCTCTTGAAGGTAACCGTCCAACCCGTCGGAAGCGCGTTGCCGGCGAGATCCGCCGCGAGCGTCCCCGTCGTCAGGCTGAAGGTGTCGTCTTTGTTACCACCGTTTTGCGCGGAGTTCGTGACCGTCACGGCGGCCGCACTGGCGGGCACCGCTTCGCTCGCGCCGTTAGTTGCGGCTAGGATCGTGCCGCCGTTCGTGTAGCTGACGGCCGTGTAGTCGTCGTTCGTACTCGTCTGTCCGGTAGCCGCCGGGAAGCCGTTCGGACCATTGAGCACCGACGCGGTCGCCGGTGAAGCGGCTGAGGTGATTTGGGCTGAGCCCGTCAGCGTGCCGTTTGTATTCGCAATCGCCGGAGCGGTTTGCGAAGCGGTCGCGGAGCTGGTGTTCGGCACCGATTGGAACGTAATGCCGGGGCCTTCGATGAAGCCCGACTGGTCGCCGTAGATCGAGTTCACGACGTTGGTGATCGCATTCGCATTGGCCGAGCCGCTTGCGGTCGAGCCGTTGATCGTGAAGCTGAACGCGAGCTGGGCTTGGGCGGCGGACACGGTATTCTGCGACGAACCGGGGTTCGAAGCGCCGAAGGAGCCGGTGATCGCCGAGGATGGGATGAAGACGCCGACATACACGGCACCGGTCGCCGTCGTCGTAAAGTTGACGCCGTCGGTCGAGTAGATGAAGGTTGCACCCGCCGGCTGCGTCACGAAGGTCGGCGTACCGTTCAACGTGAGTTGCGTCCCGGACGGGAACTGCGGCAGTTTGTCGGTGACGACGATGCCGGCACCGGTGATACCGGCACCCGCCGGAAGGCCGCTGCGGTTGACGGCGACCATCGCGCGTCCGCCGCCGTTGTTGGCGCGAACCGTGTAGGTTACCGTCGGTGCAGTTGCGGTTCCACCAACCGTTGCCAGTTTCTGGAGGTCCATGCGGGCGTCCGTAACGACGTTGTCGTTGTACTGGCCGATGACGGACGCCGAGGTTGCCGCCGGAGCGGAACCCGCTGCCGGCTGCGTGATCGCTGCCGTCAGGTTCGTCGTGATCGTTCCGGTCGCGCCGGCATTAGCGGAGTAGGTGACGCCGATCGTGATCTGATTGGCAGAGGTCGGCGTACCGGAGACCTGCGGTACCGTGAACGGCGTCCCGCCTGTGTTGCCGGTCGAGAGGTACGAGTTGACCGCTGCGATCGTCGTGAAGGTCTGCTGGGTCTGGCCCGGCACGTTGACGATGTATTGCGTGAAAGTACCCGAGCCCGCCGTTACACCGTCTGCCGTGCCTTGAGCGCCGGTCAGCTGGAAGAAACCGGAGGCGTTACCGGTGTTGGTCAAGGTGTAGGTGTCGGTGATCGAGGCGCCGGGGCTGACCGTATTGGAGCCGGGCGTCGATTGCGGCGGAGCGATCGTTAACGCCGGCGCATTTTGCACGGTCGTCGTGACGGTGTTCGATTGCGACGTATAGTTGTTGGTTCCGTCGGAGTACGTCGCGGTCGCCGTGTTGGTAATCGCGGTGCCGGCGGCCGTTGCGGCTGCAGCGGGACGCGCGGACCCCATCAGAAATGCGACGAGGGCAAACGCAAATGCCACCACGCACGAGCGCAGCAGCGTTGACAGTCGTAGTTGAGGCTGCGTCATTTAACGCGGACCTCATAACTGTATTGCACTTTGGCTCCCGGCGCGAGCGAACCGCTGCGGTCGAAGCGCACGGTCGTGTAGGCCGACGGATCAGCCTTCTTGCGAACCGGACCGCTCGGCGTATTCACGGTGACCATCGGTGTGGCCGACCACGTCTTGCCGCCGTCGATCGAGAACTGCACGATGGCATCGACGCCCTTGGCGCTGCCTGGAACGTAGGCCGTGCCTACCGGAATGCGCGCCATCGGTACGAGCCGTAGCGCAGCACTCGAACCGGTGTTGCTGGCGACGACATCATATTCGACGTCGTCACCCGGTTTGAGAGCCAGGCTGTCGAGCGGCGTACGCTGCACCTTGCCGTCGATGGTTTGCAGCACGACGCCGGTAAGTTTGAGGGCGACTCTTGGGGCGGCCGTAGCGAAGGCCGGCACCGTCAACGCCAGTGCAAGCAGCGGAGCGGCAACGAATAGGCGGCCCGCGCTTAGTCTCGGATGATGGTTCATATGGGAACCTCCTATTTGTCGCCGTCTCGCAATCGAGAGAGGAAAGACGACGGTAGACAAGTTGAATTAGAGCTTGAAGGTCAAGCTGTTTTCGTGTGGGAGTGAGCTCATCGTGACAATGAAATGCCGTCGGGTCACCTAAGTGGCCCTGCGCCGGCTTCACGTTTTTATGCGCAAAGATGTCAGCGATACGAAATTCATCGGCACGGCCGTAAGCACACCGAACGCGTATTTACTAATCAAAGCTTCATTGTGAGCAACTCACAGTGACATGCTCACAACGACGTCGCTAGCTTTGCTGTGATCCGATCACAGCGACATTTATCGGACAAAGTCGGAGGGGGAGCGACGCCGCACCTTGCAGATAGGCGCTATGAAGAGTTGCGTTTTCGCATTTCCAAGCCTCACCGCGCTCGTCTTGATCCTCGCATCCGGACCTGCCGCGGCACAAGGCCAGGCGCTGGTCACGTTACCGAACGGCGACCGCGCCTCGGCTCCCGTCACTGGTCAAGGCCTGGACGGCCCCGGAACCTACGTCTTCTCCGACGGCTTGCGGGTCTATGGTTTTTACCACCACGGACTTATGCGCGGTCCCGTGCGAGTCGGGGACGGCAGCACGATCTATCCGGGTACGATTTCCCGCCAGGGCGTCTTCTATAGCTTTAGCGGCCCCGTCGATCGCGACTGGCGGCCCAACGGCTGGGGGATCTCCCGTTATCCGGCGGGCGACACCCTGCGCGGCCGGTGGGTGCATGGGCGCATGACCGGACGTTTTACCGACCTCTTACACGACGGTTCGAAGATCAACGTCTCGATCGCCCGGCCATCGGATGAGTTACGCGGACCGGCCACGGTCTCGCTGCCGAACGGCGACAAGGAACTCGGGCGGATGGACCGCTCGGCCCTGAGTGGTCCGGGCGTTTATATCGATGCGTTTACCGGAAACCGCATCAGCGGAGTTTTCGTCCACGGTGCACTGGAAGGGCCGGCTACCCTCCTCACCCCCGAGGGCGAAACCTTCTCGGGCGTCGAGAAAGGCGGAGTCTTCTACCAGTAGCCGTTACGCCGGCAGCAGCGCGCGCGTACGAAAAACGGCGACTTTCCGATTTTCACCCTTACGCGCGGCTGGAACCGCGTGCGCAGCGTCCGCGAGTAAGTGCAAGCGCCGTTCATCGGTGACGACCACATACTCGGAACTCATGTCGATCAGCTGGTCGTCCCAAAAACGGTTGAGCGTGCGATTTATCGTCTCGCGGGTCGAGGCCGTCATGCGAGCCATCTCGCCGTTGGTCAGGCGCAAGGTGATGCGCGTTCCGGTCGAGGTGCTCTCGCCGCACTTCTTCATGAGCCCGAGAAGCAAGGTCGCGACGCGCGGGGCAACTTCCTGATGGACCTGGGTGCGGATCGTTTCGTTCGCTTCGCGGATGCGTGAGGTCAGGGTCTGAAGTACACGGGTCAACAGACGCGGTTGTGCGTTCAAGAGCGCATCGAAATCGCTTCGGTTGATCGCGCCGAGTTTAACGGGCGTTACCGCACGGACGCTTGCAGAGCGCGTAGCGTTCTTGTCGAAGAGACACATCTCGCCAAAGTAATCGCCGGGCTGCAAGATCGCGATGATCGTGCCTTTGTTCGCTTCGGTTCCCTCGCTCGTGACGGCGACGGAGCCTGCGAGGATCAGATACAGCGTCGCGCCGAGCTCGCCTTCGCGCACGATCGTGTCCCGCCGGTCGAAGTGCACCGCCTCGACGAGTTGCTCGACTTCGAACAGTTCGCTCTGATCGAAGTCCTCAAAGAGCGGGACGTTTTGCAGCGAAAGGCGCTCGCTGCTTGCCGGCTGACCGTCTTGCCGTTGTACTACCATGCCTGGGTTATCGGTCGAATGATCCATTCATAAGCCAACTTTACAAAACTATTGTTGGTTACCAAGAAGCAAGCGTGCGCGCGGTTCGTCGTCTTTTTCCGATGCGGGGCGCTCGACGAGGCAGCTGTAAAGCGGAGGAGCTGGAGCGCTGCGCACCGGACGGACGTGCTCCTATGGACGTTTTTGAGGCCCTCAACACGCGGCGCAGCATTGCAAGACTCGAGGGCGATGTCGACGACGCGCAGCTGCACGCGCTCGTCGATGCCGCTCTTTGCGCACCGAACCACAAGCTGACGAGGCCTTGGCGCTTTACCGCACTTCGCGGAGCCGCTCGAACGGCACTCGGCATCGCGTGGGCTGCAATTCTCGAGCGATCGACTTCGCTTGAAGGTGCGGCGCGTGACGCGTTCCTGGCTCGCGAGCGCTCGAAGCCCGTGCGTGCCCCGCTCGTGCTCGTCGTGAGCACCCGAACCGACGATGACCCGGTGATCGCCGCCGAGGATTTCGCGGCGACGGCAGCGGCCGTCCAGAACCTGTTGCTCGCCGCACAAGCACTGGGTCTCGGGGCCATCTGGCGCACGGGCGAGATGGCCTACAATCCGGAAATCAACGCGCACCTCGGCCTCGAGCCGGCCGACCGCATCGTTGCCTTCGTCTATATAGGGCGCCCGGCGATGGAAAGCCCGCGTGGTCTCCCGCGCGATGTCGCCGCCGTATTGAGGATATTGGAATGACTCGCTCGCCGTCCGCGACCGCCCCAGGAGATGCGCTCGGAGGGATGAAATGTGGCTGGTCGCGATCCCGCCCCATGCAGTAACGCGCCGAGATAGCTCAGTCGGTAGAGCACAGGTCTGAAAAACCTGGTGTCGCCAGTTCGATTCTGGCTCTCGGCATAACGGTTTTTGAACGCTCGATCTTGTTTGAATGACGTATTGAATGACGTATCCACGAAAGAGCGCTCCACCTCACTGCCTGTTCTGGTCCGCTGCCCGGCGCTCGTCGAAGCGCTGCGCTGGCCGATCCTCGTCCTGCGGGGCCGCGCGGGCATAGGCGCTGAGGGTCGTCCCGACAGAGGCGTGCCCTAGTCGCTGGGCTGACCCGGGCGACGGCTTCTCCACCGGCCAAGAGCAACGTCGCGCAGGTATGCCGGAGATCGTGGAACGTGTGGCCGGTGAAGTCGAGCTTACTTGCCTCTTGAGCCGACCTAAGGAGCGAGGCGAAGGCGCGACGGTTGAAGTTCTGGCGTCGCAGATAGCCGCCGGTTTGATCGGGGAAGACCAGCGATCGCCGCGCTAACACGCAAGGAGCGCCGGATGCTCTCGCCGTGGTGGACGATACCCATTTCGTCCCTCTCCCAGCGCGAGAGAGCGATGAATGTCTTCGTCTTCGATCTCTGAAGGGCCGGAAAAGCCTCGCCACTGAGACGGGTGGGAAGTCCGATCATTCGGCTGACTGGTTTCCGCCCGCACGCAGAGGGCGAATCTGATTCGATGTCACGGGAAACTGGACGACAGTTTCACCATTTTTGCCGACGATCTCAAGTTCATACGCCTCTTCGGGTTGGTCGAAGACGAAAACAATCGTCGCCACGGCGCCTGACTTTACGCCATGGGCCGGCACGTCTTCAGTTAACTCGACGCCCTGGAGAAGCTCGAATCTCGCCACGCTCGTCCGAGTTCGCGCTCGAAATGCAAGAAGCCGCCCGCCACGTTCGGGGTCGAGGGCCTCTCGCTTGCCGCGCGGATTCGGGCGCGCGAGCGCGAAAGTGCCGATATGACTGCGAATCTCATTTCGGACGAAATTGTTGCGGACACGACTACGATCCGCCGTGACCTGCACGCTCATCCGGAGCTTGGCTTCCAAGAACGTCGCACGGCCGGCATCGTCGCCGATCGGCTGAAGACGCTCGGGTTCGAGACGCACAGGGGCATCGCCGAGACGGGGGTCGTCGGGCTATTGCGCGGCGCGAAGGACGGCCCGACGATCATGCTGCGGGCCGATATGGACGCGCTCCCGATGGCCGAGGAGAACGACGTCCCGTATCGTTCGACGCATCCCGGGACGATGCACGCGTGCGGGCACGACGCGCACGTAGCGATGTTGCTTGGCGCGGCAGCGGTTTTGCGCGATCGCGCAGACTCGTTTGCCGGGCGCATTGCATTTGTTTTTCAGCCGGCTGAAGAGGGCGGCGGTGGCGCGCTCGAGATGATCCGTGAAGGCATTCTCGGGCGATTCGAGATTCGCCGCGCCTACGGGCTCCACGTCACCAACATCTTGCCGAGCGGCGTATTCGGTACGCGCCCGGGACCGCTCATGGCGTCGGTCGATCAATTCGATCTCACGGTCGACGGGGTCGGCGGACACGGCGCGATGCCGCATCGTTCGGTCGACCCCGTTGTCATCGCAGCCGATCTGGTGGGCGCGTTTCAACGCATTGTGAGCCGCGAGGTCGACCCGATCGACACGGCGGTCGTGACGATCGGCGCGATCAACGGCGGCACGACCTACAACGTGATTCCGCCGCGCGTGTCGATGAAAGGCACCGTGCGCTCGTTCAACGAGTTGACACGTGCCGCGCTCGAAGCGTCGATCCGCCGCATTGCGGAACACACCTGCGCTGCCGGTCGCGCGACGTGTAGCATCGATTGGCAAGCGTCCTATCCGGTAACAGCCAACGATCCATCCGAAACGGCGTTTCTACGCGAGACTCTGGCCGCGCGTTTCGGTGAAGCCCGCGCCATCGAGATTCCGCCCGTCATGGGCAGCGAAGATTTCTCGTACTTTGCAAACGAAGTGCCTGCGTGCTTCGCGTTCCTCGGGACGGCCGATGCGACACACGCGGCACCGAACCACCACCCGGCCTTCGACATCGACGAGTCCGCGCTTTCGGCAGGCATCGCCGCGCACGTCGATCTCGCTCTCGGCGCGCTCGCGCGCAGCTCCTGATCGGAATTTTGAACGATGGGAACAGCGCTGGAAGCCTGGCACGAGATCGTCCGCACAAGCGACGGAGCGGGACTGGCGGCGCTGCTCGACGACGATGTGGTTTTTGAGTCGCCGGTCGTGCATACGCCGCAGCTCGGCAAAGGCATCACAACGCTGTACTTGCGGGCCGCACTCTCGCTCTTGGTCAACGAGAAGTTCCGGTACGTCAACGAGTGGCCGGGTCCGTCGTCGGCAGTGCTCGAGTTCGCGACCGAGGTGGACGGGATAACGCTCAACGGCGTCGACATAATCAGCTGGAGCGAGGCCGGGCACATCACACACTTTAAGGTGATGGTCCGGCCGCTCAAAGCGATCAACACCCTGCACCAAAAAATGGGCGAGCTACTCGCGGCAAAGTTGCCCGTTTAGAGGTAGCGCGTACCCGCCGCGCCCCCTAGGCCATCGTCGTCAGATAATGGCGGTCGAACGCCTGGAGCAGACCTTCGGCGTGCGCATAAGGCCCCGGTTCGAACGCGCGCGACGTGATGCCGGCGTGCGTCAGTTCGTTGACGTGCCAATCCTGACGGTTCGTGAGATCCCAAAAGTCGACGGCGTCGCTCGGATCGAATTCGGGACGCTTCATCGTTTCGGCGTCGAATAGAAACACGCAGTCCACCTGCGTGCGATCCGGCGCGATCGGCCGTATCGTGTGAATCATCACGAGATCAGGATGCAAGCTCAGCAACAGCGACGGAAACACCGAGTAATAGTACGACCGGCGTGCGTCCAAGCCGTCGACGGAACCGAGGAGCGGACGCGCGGTCGCTCCCGTCGTCGTGAGAGCACCCGCGCCCGGCCGCAGATCCGAGTACCCACCGAGCACCGGTCCCTCGAAACAATCGTTCCGCCCGCTGTCCGAAGGCGAGAGCTTCTCGAGTTGCGGATGAACGACCGGACAGTGATAGCACTCCGAATAGTTCTGAAACACGAGCTTCCAGTTGCAGGCGAGCTCGTACGAGATGCGCCGCGCTTCGCGCAGTCCGGCCGTATTCCAACGCACGAGCCGACTGCGTAGCGAGAGCAGCGGCGGAGCGCTCTCGGGCGAACCGTCCTCGAGCGAGACGAAGACGAAACCTTCGATGACGCGCAACGCGGCGCGCTTGAGCGGATAGTCCGCGGGGTCGAAGCCCGCGACGTCCTGCATGTTCCGTGCCGCGAGTAGCGCGCCGTCGTAGGCGTACGTCCAGGCATGGTACGGGCATTGAATCACGCCGTTCGCGTGCGCGTCGCCCCCCTCGCACAAGCGCGTCCCGCGGTGACGGCACACGTTGTAGAGCGCGTGTACCTCGCCCGACTCGTCGCGCACGATGATCAGGCTCTCGCCCGCGACCGTAGCGAGAAAATAGTCCCCGGCCCGGGCGATTCGGCTTTCGTGACCCACGCAGTTCCACTCGCGAGCAAAGATGCGGGCCTGCTCGGCGCGGAACGCGCCGTCCGACAGGTACCACTTCGCGGCGAGCGTCCGCGCCTGCGCGCTCACGCCCGGCCGGACGAACGTCTCCATCTCGTTCAAACGCCTCCGCCCGGCCGATTCGTTCGAAGAACACGCAAGTCCGCCCGCTCCGCGTGGCCGGTCATTGCCGGTCCATAAGGGATTGCGGGGTTTTTTGCTGCTCGCGCGCGTCACACCGGATAGGGGGAATCCCGGTTAGACCAACAAGCAGGTGGGCAACGTCAGGAAACTTGGCTACGCCAACAGGGAGGTCCGCAATGAATACAATATCTGCTGCGCTATTTTTGCTTCGCGCAGCATGCCTAGCATTGGCGTTCGCCTCGATGATGCCACTCGCGGGGCGCGCCGCCGCACCGCCCTGCGGGCGCTGGGCGACGGCCGACCGGGTTGAAGAACTCGACGTCTTCAGCACCGGCTGCCGGTTTCTCGTTCGAGGGCGGACCCAATTTGTTGGACGGTGCGGCTGGACCCCGTCGTCCCGGGGGGGCATTCTGACGATCATCTATCCGATGCCGCTTCGTCCCGGAAGAGTTCGTTACAGCATCGTTTGGATCAACAAAACCACGATCACGGTGTTTGGCGACGTCATGCATAGCTTAGGCGGCGGCTGCTAGCGTTAACAGTTCGCGCTATCTAAGGATGTAGATTCGGTCCGCGTGACGTTGACCGAGAAACTTTTGGTCGTAGTACACCTTGACATATTGACCTGGCCGAAGCTCCGCAAGCGAGCCCGCTGTCTTACCGTCGCCGGAAAAGATTTGCTTGAAATGCGGTATTAGAAGAAAGCTAAGCGATTCGTGAGTCCTCGGATTGATGACTTTGATGTTATTTGTGGATACGTGCGAGACCTCACCATCAAAATGCGCCGACCCGACCGTATCCGCATTCGCCGGAATGAAGGCTAAAATGACGAGCAAGTTTGCTAGTAGGAGCAAACGAAACGTTCTTATATGCATATGGGTGCTTCCGCAAGAGCGCATTGCAGCCTAGACCTTCCGTCATTAGCACGCCATTGTCCTAGCCGCTGCGCGCGAAGAGCCCGAGCCTAGGCAAGATCGCCTTCATTCTCCGAACCGGCGCTTGGATCGGGGAGCGTAAGTGGTACGACGGCTTGGCGCCGCGGTCCCGATCTCATCGCGCGTTTATCTCGCGAAGCTTCGGGAGGGCTCAGATGGTGCCCGTCACGGCGCCACTCAGCCGCCTCGAGCGCATCGTATGCGTTGGCGGCCGCATTGGCGGCACGTTCGAGGAGCGCGCGCTCTTGCGGGTCGAGATGCGCTTCGCCGGTGCGGTGACCGTAGAATACGACTCCGGTGACGCGATGACGCCGTACGATTGGGATAGCGATGTCGGGGCACGCGTCGCCGATGGGAAAGTTTTCGGCAACTATTCCCGATGCGGCAAGTTCGAGTGTTGTTTCGTGGGCACGGATCATTCGCACGATCAAATCGTCCCGCCCCAGGGACGTTGCGAATCCATCCCAGCGAATCGCCGCCACTCGAACGAAAAAAGGATCGCCGTTCGAACGAAAAACGGCTGCCGAGCGCAAGCCTAGAATGTCCGCGCATTCGCGTGTCAAGACCTCGTCGACGGTCGCTGCGGATTCGGCGAAATCGATTGCCCGAATGCGCTCTCCGAGTCGTTGGGAAGCGATGTGACGTTCACGGAACAACACCCGCTCGACAATGCTGCCTATGCGGTCGTGAACGGTGTTGAGCGCGACACCGAAAACGACTGCAACGAGGGCCTCGAGAGCCGTAGCGAACTGCCTTTGGCTTAGTAATTTCCCAACGGACCAATCGATCAGCGAGACGGCAACGACGATGGTAGCCGTCAGGACCCCGTACACCAGCGTGCGATTCAGCGCAAACCCCAAGTCCATTACGCGATGGCGCAGCACCGCATATGCAACCGTAAGTGGCAGCGCTTCTGCCAAGATGATCGCTACGATAAGAACAGGTCCACTCAGATTGAGGTCTTCAAGCCAAACGCTGATCGCCGCGAGAACCGATCCGATCAAGACCCAGCCGAGCCGCCGTCGAGTCAAACCGTCGGCGCCCGTAGATCGAACGGTGGTCACAACCAGGAGCACCGCAATCGCCGCTGCGCTGATTCCAGACGCGATGGCCTCGTATATCCATTCCGTTACGAACGGGTCGAAGAAGATGAGGATCGCAGGCACGGCTAGCACGAGCGCTGCATCGCTCGCCCTCGTGAGCGCTTTGCCGATCGGCCCGGAAAATGGGGTCGGAAAGCGCAGCGCAAACGCGATGAGTGCGAATGGGCCTAGCCCTGCGGTCAGCAACCACACGATTGGCTGAAGAATGGCGCTGAAAGCCCCGCCGGGGATGCCGACGGCTTGGCCGAGCGCCACCGTCGGGATCGTGAACGCGCAGTAGCCCGCGAATGTGAGCGCTATCGCGCCCGGACGACGCAGGAGCAGCAGCCCGGCGACGACGACCGAAATGAGAGTGGCCAGCGTCGACACGAGCAGGGTGATGGTGTGCCGCGGCGACGAATCGTAGACGTGGCTCGGCCCGAGCGTTACCCGATATTTTCGGCCCGCGCTATCGATCAAGGGATAGACGATGGGGCGGCCGATGGTTCCGAAGAAGATCTCATACCGTTCGCTGCGCGTGAGCGCCCCAACATCCAACGCATCGCCCAAACGAATGCGCCGGAGCTGGGGGTCGCTGCCCAACGTTTGGTCGACGACATAGCTCTTGCCGCGCGCGGCAAACTCGACCTGTGGAGGGCTATCATCCGTCCATAGCACCCACAACGAAGCCAGCGCGCTGATCAAGAGCACGCCTGCGGCTATGCGGCCTGCTATGACCTGCCAGCGCATCGGGTCGAGCTTCGCGGTCCCGGCTAGAATCCATCGCGCCCAAGCGCGCACCGAGGCTGCCACGGCATCTTTGTAAGAACGTACGATGGAACACCGCCCGGACGGTCTTGCAATCCTCGTGGTTTGAAGACGCGCTAGCTTTGGCCCATGAGGCGCTGAAAATTGAGCCGGGTCGGCCGTAGGGGCACGCCCGCGATGATTCGTATTTAGCTCTACTGTCGCTTAGAGACTCGCATTTTAACTCGCCGCCCCCCGCGGCTTGGGGAGTATCGGTATGCCAGAAACGCCCAGCCTCAATCGCCGTCGCTTCTGCGATGCTGCTGGGGCAACGGTCGCTGTGGGCCCACTCGGTCTTCTCGGTCTTTCAGAAAGGGCTAATGCTATGACTCAAGTTTCGCAAGAGACGGGCCGCGATACGGCCGCTGTTCGTCCGTTTCATCACGTGCATTTTCCTGAGGCGGAGCTTACTGACTTGCGCCGGCGTGTCAGCGCGACGAGATGGCCGACGCGCGAGTTGGTCAAGGACCAGACACAAGGCGTGCAGTTGGCCGTGACTCAGGCGCTGGCACATTATTGGGCGACCGACTACGATTGGCGCAAATGCGAGGCGAAGCTAAACGCAATTCCGCAGTTCGTGACCGAGATCGACGGGCAGGAGATTCACTTCATTCACGTTCGTTCCAAACATGAACATGCGTTGCCGCTTATCGTCACACACGGGTGGCCCGGATCGGTCATCGAGCAGCTGAAGATCATCGGGCCACTGACTGACCCGACGGCGCACGGGGCGAGTGCATCGGACGCGTTCCATCTCGTGATTCCGTCAATGCCCGGACACGGATTCTCGCCGGGGCCCAAAACGTTGGGCTGGGATCCCATACGCATCACAAAGGCCTGGATCGTGCTGATGGAACGACTGGGTTACGATCGCTACGTCGCGCAGGGCGGCGATTGGGGCGCTAACGTCACGCAAGAGCTGGCGTTGCTTGCGCCGACGAAGGTAATCGGAATCCACACGAACATGCCGGGCACCGTGCCGGCGGACATCTTGGCCGCAGCTAAATCCGGCGCCAAGTCTCCGGTGCCGCTTTCAGGCGACGAACTCCAGGCGTTCGATCAGCTGAGCGATTTCTATGCAAAGCATCTCGGCTACGCGGTCGAAATGTCTAACCGCCCGCAAACGCTCTACGGGCTCAGCGATTCGCCGATCGGCTTAGCGACTTGGATGCTCGACCACGACAAGGACAGCTACGAGATGATTGCGCCCGCGTTTTTTGGGCACCCGGGTGGCCTGTCGCGCGACGATGTCCTAGACAACGTTACGCTCTACTGGCTAACGAACAGCGGAGTCCCGTCGGCTCGTCTCTACTGGGAAAATAGGCTCGACTTCTTCGACATCAAGGGCATTACCGTACCAGTTGGCGTAAGCGCGTTCCGGTACGAGCTCTACCAGGCGCCGCGCAGCTGGTCCGAAAAAGCGTATCCGAACCTCGTTTACTACAAGAGGCATGATATCGGCGGTCATTTTGCCGCCTGGGAACAGCCGCAACTTTTCAGCGAAGACGTTCGCGCGACGTTTCGATCGCTGCAAAAGGGAAGCGGATGATGAATGACCACATCACGCCGGGGTTTTCTCGCGGCGTCGGCGGCTGCCGGCGCGGCAACCGTGCTTAGCTCGTCCGTTGTCGGGGCCGCCGAGGGTGACACGATTCGGTCGTTTCAGGTTCACGTTCCTGAAGAGGATCTCATCGATCTCCGGCGGCGCATAGCTGCGACACGGTGGCCTGACATGGAAACGGTAACCGATGACTCGCAAGGCGTGCGGCTCGCGACGATTCAGGAGCTCGCGCGCTATTGGGGGGCAGCTTACGATTGGCGCAAGTGCGAGGCGAAACTGAACGGCCTGCCTCAGTTCATAACCGAGATCGACGGGCTAGACGTTCATTTCATTCACGTTCGTTCGAACCATGAACATGCGTTGCCGCTCATCGTTACGCACGGGTGGCCAGGCTCGATCATCGAGCAGCTGAAAATCATCGATCCACTTACCAATCCGACGGCGCACGGAGCGAGCGCATCGGACGCATACCATCTGGTGATTCCGTCGATTCCGGGCTACGGCTTTTCAGGGAAGCCTACCACGACCGGTTGGGATCCTGCCCGGGTCGCTCGCGCCTGGGTCGTGTTGATGAAGCGCCTTGGGTACCAGCAGTTTGTCGCGCAAGGCGGCGACGTTGGTGCACTCATCACGAATGCGCTGGCCGAACAAGCGCCTCCGGAACTGCTAGGCATGCACACCAACTTCCCCGGTACCATTCCACCCGAGGTTGCAAAAGCGCTCGCGAGCGGCGATCCGGCGCCCGCGAGCCTTTCACCCGACGAAAAGAGCGCGTACGCCGGGGCGCAGGGCTTCCGGACGAAGCACGCTGCTTACGCAGCCATGATGGCCACGCGTCCGCAGACCCTATACGGACTGGCGGATTCACCCGTCGCCCTAGCGGGCTGGCTGCTCGATCACGGTGACGGCTATGGCCAGCCGGGGGCGATGGTCTCGGCTGTACTCGATCGCACGATCGACGGACGGTCGGCAGGCGACGTTACGCGAGACGACTTCCTCGACAATACCACGCTCTATTGGTTGACGAACACCGGGATTTCCGCGGCCCGGATGTATTGGGAAAATAAAGTGAGCATCTTCAACGCCGTCGATGTCTCCATCCCGGCTGCGGTAACGATCTTTCCTGAGGAAATCTATCAAGCCCCACGGAGTTGGACGGAGCGGGCCTACCACAACCTCATCCACTACAACCGGGTCGACAGAGGCGGCCACTTTGCGGCCTGGGAACAGCCGCAACTGTTCTCAGAAGAGCTTCGCGCGAGCTTCAGACCGCTACGAAAATAGCGATAGCGGAAGAACTGAGCGGCGGCGATCCCCGCTCAATCGGGCGGGTTCCCGAAATCATTCGTCTTGTCGAGCGATCTCCGGACCGATTTAGCGAACTCATGCAAGGGTTATCTGTAGACGATCCCGTCGTACGTATGCGAGCAGCGGATGCGATCGAGAAAGTATCGGCCCAGCATCCTGAGTATCTTGAGCCATACCGAGCG
>Ga0302325_10000341_pt1 | contig 132819 bp, 266 predicted proteins | sample Palsa_T0_2_FD_201948 | JGI IMG/M metagenome (GOLD analysis project Ga0302325, IMG submission 201948) | Peat permafrost microbial communities from Stordalen Mire near Abisko, Sweden - Palsa_T0_2 | ecosystem: Environmental > Terrestrial > Soil > Palsa > Peat permafrost | place: Sweden: Abisko...
AGCGAGGTATGATCTTGGCCATGCGATGCCGTCGAGGCGACGGATGACCCGGCGGTCCTGCGGGTGCGTCGCTTGGAGGCGGCTCGCCTCCGAAGGCTCCATCAGGGACGGTCCACCTCAAGCGAGGTATGATCATGAACGCGTTCAGCCTCGGCCTCGAACCAGCACCCACCAGGACACTCCGCCTCATGCCGCCGCCCCCCTCCCGCACGCCGACCGAGCCCAGCCTGCACGGCGTCGCCGCCGGCATCGACGACGTGCTCCGTCGCCAGGACGCTACTCACCGGGGCCTCCACGACCTCAGTGAGAGCGTTGGCACGCTCGAGGCGAAGGTCGTCCACCACGGCGTCGAAATCCGCGAGCTCAAGGAGGCGCACCACGAGCTCGTCGCCGTCGTCGGGGAGCAGGCCGACCTGCTCGGAGATCACGGGGAGAAGCTCGAGGAGATTTCGAGGCTCCGTCACCCGCCGCAACACACCGGTCACCGGACCGCACCAGGAGCGACGCTCGTGCCCGCCAAGACGCCATCGATCCCACCGCTCGCTGACATCGGAGAACGGCAGGCCACGGGAAGCTTCAAGGTCCGCGAGGCATCCTGGGACATACTCACCGATCGCATTCAGAAGATCGAGACGCAGGCGGCCAGCGACCGCTCCCGCGCGGAAGGCGCCGAGGCTGCGCTCAAGCTCGCCAACGACCGCTTCGACCGGATCATCCGCATCATGGCGGTCGGCATCGCGGGCGCCGGCGTCATCGGCGCGCTCATCGCGTGGCTCGTGACGCACGCGCATGGCTAACTGGCGCGACGAGCACTCCGTGAACGTCGGGTGGCTGGCACAGCCTGAGCTCGGAACGCTACGGTGCGACGTCGTCAGCACGTGGTCGGACTCGCCGCGCGCGTTTCGCGAACCTCACCCGGTCAAGACCGTGCGCTGGGCATCGGGGGCCGTGGTTCCTGTCGTATGGTCCGGATCGGAAGGGCGCTACGTTTTCCGACCAGATAGGAGTAGGAGGCGTCGACATGGCTGAAGGGCGCCTCAAAGGCGTCGCCGGCATCCTCGTCGGCGCGGCTGCCCTCATCACCGCCGTGCTCGCCATCTTCCGTCCCGAGACGGCAGCTCGAGCTGGCTATGACGAGCATGAGCGAGCCCTCATCGGGGTCGAGGCGGTCGAGCGACAGAACCACGAGGACATCGTCGCGCTGCGATCCTACATCGACACATACACGAAGGGCCACGAGGTCGTCGTCGCCCCCGTGGTGACGACGCCTCCGTCACCCTCTCCGTCGTCCCCGGTCCGCGTCGACGCCGGCGCCCCCCAGCTCGTCCACGCCTCGGCGCCCGCCGACGCTGCCCCTCCTCCGCACGTCGCCCCACTGCCTCCGCCGCGGCAGGCGCGCTCCTTCGACAGCCTCTGATGCCGTGGGTCTGCCGCCTCGTCGACAACCCCACGCAGGAGGACAAGTCCACACCCGGTGTCGTCTACTTCGCCCCGTGGGCGCGAGAGAGCGGGCGCCTCTCGGTCAACTACAAGCGCGACTGGGCCTCGAAGCGAGCCCCCATCTGCCTCGTCATCCCCAACTACGGTCCGATGCTCCTCGACGGCTCGTACTACCCCGAGCTCCCGAACCATCCGGGCGAAGGCTGGACGATCACGGGTGACGCGCCGCTCCTTACCGCGCACCCGTCACTCGGCATCGGGCAGTCGGAGAAGACCGGGAAGTGGGTCTATCACGGGTGGTTGAAGGACGGCGTCCTCAGCGATCCTCTTCCGTGATACGATTTGGTCTTCCCCGCCTAAACGCGGGCGTCGGGCCGGTCATCGTCGCGCGGTGACCGGCCCTTCGTTTGCGCGCTCTGCGAGAATCGAACTCGCGTCGGCAGATTATGCATTTCTGCTGCACCACCACTGTGCGAAGAGCGCTTGGTATTCACGTGGTTTTTACCATGTTTTTACTGAGGCTCCGACCCCTGGTGCTGCCCCAGGTACCTCCTTCTGTGACGCAAGCGCCGTGAAGGTGCTCTGCTGTTGAGCTAGGTCGGAATGGTGGCAGGGGCACGACTTGAACGTGCGACCGTCGGCCTAACAGAGCCGCTGCTCTTTCTCTGAGCTACCCCGCCGTGACGATCACTTCAGGAGCGGGAGCGACGACAGGTATCGCCCCACCACCTCCTTCCTCCCCGGCACGCAGCCGATGGCCATCAGTTGTCCCGCGTACGGCGGGTCAACCTCCTCGACGCGCACGCACGGCACCCGCGCGAGCTCCAGCCGGGCCGCGACGGCGCGCAGCGCGCTCTCGTCGGGCACCATCAGGACGACGACGTGCGTGCCGACGGGCAGGTTGCCGGGTGACGACTCTCCGGCGGCGTGGGCGATGTTCGCTCCCAACGGACCGAGCGGGAGATCGCGACGAATGACTACGAAGTGGCAGAGGTGGTCGGCTTCTTCAGCCGGGCGGCGGGCAGCCGACTCAGCGCATCAACGAGTTCATGCGACGAAGGTAAACCCGGTCGCCACAAAAGACAAGAGGCCCCATCTCTGGAGCCTCTTGAGGGCCAACTGGCCTCCACCATCCCTTGCGGGAGTGGACCTGCCGGCCTTCGAAAGCCGGGTCCGAAAGACGTCTGGTGTCACCCTCGTCCACGTGCGTGGTCGCCGTTTCCCCGGCGACTGAGTGCCCGGATTCGGCCGCGCGCCCTAGCTTCTCCTGCTTGTCTCACCTCGCACCCGGAGAGCCCGATGCTTCGGCCAGCCCCTAGGTCGGCGGTCTCAGGCGGGTAGGGCGACCTACCGGAGACCGGCCATCAGGCCGCCTTGGCGGTGATGGCGATGCGGTTGTCGTTCGCATCTAACGTTGCTCGTTGAAGAGACGAGCGCTCTTTGCACGCGAGTGACTCCGTCGATCCTCCGTCGAATCCTTTCAGGCCCGCAGTCACTCTGACTTATACCTGCGCGCCCTTCAAGGTTCGAAGAGGTTTTCGGACAACATCTTCATCGGACAATCCGCATGCCTTGCGATAGCGCAGCGTGCTGTGCCCGATGCCGGTCTCTGCGCTCCACTCTGCCAACGTCTTCGTCACGCCATCGATCGTGAGCGTGACGTTTTTTCTCGCGTTGTTGTTCTGGACAACGCTCGTCGCCCATCGAACGTTGCCGGGCTGATAGCCAAGGTCGTTCTCCTTTCGGTCGACGCTGAATCCAGCGCCGGGTCGTGGACCGATCTCGGCAAGGAACTTCTTGAAGCCCCCTCGTCCACGCCACTCCGCGCAGACGGTGATGCCTCGCCTGCTGTAGTCCTCGCTCTGTTTGAACTTTGGATTTGTGGCGCGCTGGATCATGTTCTGCCACGCCATGTACTCCGGCGTTCGGATCCACCCCATGCGGGCAAGCTACCACCTGATCGCGATCACCTCCAGAGCCGACTCCGCTGTTCGCGATCACCCCTCCGCACGCCCAAGTCCGCGACGTCACACGCGGCACGCCAGCTGCAATCACAGGTCACATGAACACCACCGAATGCCACGACTGCAACCGCCCCATCCCAGACGAGGGGCTCCCCAATGTGACGGACGACGCTGCGTGGCAGCGCGAGGCGCAGTACCACGAGTTCCACTGCTACGCGCTCCTCACGCGCGGCCACCAGCGCCCGAACCCGTGCGCGCACGTCCCGGGCGTCTGGTACATGGGGCGTCGGCGGTGGCTCGCGCTCGAATTACCGAAGCGGCCGCTTGCGTGATACGCGCCGATGCGGCGGGGTCCGTCGGTATCCAGCGTTGGCCTCAGCGTGCGCTTCTTTGCATGGCGCGCATCGGCAACGCCCTCTGGTGTAGCGCCCGTTCGTGCCGTGTTCCGGCAGCGGCGCACCTAACCGTCGCCTCAGTGGCTTCGTCAGAGCGTCTTCTGCAGGCCACTTCAACAGCATACGGGTACGCAGTGTCTCTCGCGTGAATCCAGTCAGGCGTGCCCATTCCGTCAACGTCTTCGTTTCGTCATTCATAGTTAGCGTGTGCTCTCGTACGCGAACTCTCCTCTTCACAGCGTCTTCGTGCGACCACCCTGCCCTCACTCGTGCGGCGAGCGTCCCCGGTTGTATCTTGTGCGCTTCTGCCCAACCCGCGACAGACTGACGCTCCGCATCAACCGTCAGTAGTCGATTGGTACGTTGGTTGCGGTTCTGCTCTGTCTTCGTCGCCCACCTACAATTTGCGGGCCAACCGTTCGCTCTGCATTCGTCACATTTGCCGCACGAGTAGTGTCCGTCGTTCTCTTTACGGTCAATCGAGTGTGTGGCGCTTGGTCGTCGACCCATCTGGGCGATGAACGGCTCGTACGTTGCCCATCCAGTGCAGACACGGATACCGCGCCCGCCATATCGTTCGTACGCACCGTTCTTCGTGTTCTCGCAACGACCGTGCAGTCCCAGCCAGCAGTTGTGTTCTGGCGTTCCGGAATCGCCATGCGTAGTGAGACGCGCCCGTGATTGCTCGGCGCGGAGGCACCCGCAGGATCGACTTTGGCCTCCTAGGAGGTGCGTCGTGCGCGCCTCTTTCTCTGCTCCGCACGCACATCGACACCACCAATACAGACGCTGGCCGCTCCTCCCTCTTCGCTCCGAACGCTTCAGAACCGTCCAGTTCCCAAAGATGTCGAGCGGGTGTACGCTTTGCTTCATCGCTCCTACTCCAAGGTAGGCGGTCGGCTCCCGGCGCTTGGCGGCGTGCGGGAGCGCTAACTCATGGAGCCTACCAGAATGCTCGACGTGAACGCGATTATTGCTGCCATCGCCATGCACCGCTGGGTGCTCGTCGGTGCACTCGTCGTTGGTGCACTCGTGGCGACGTGCAAGCAAGGGTGGCTCGGGACGAAGCTTCAGTCCCAGCTGCCGCCTCGCTGGATCCCCTTCCTCGCCCCCATCTACGCAGCGCTGACGGTCGGGCCGACGGAGATCGTCGCGGGCAAGACGTGGCAGGTGGCGGTGTCCGACTCCGAGTCGGCGCTGGTAGCTGGCCTAATTGCGGTGCTCGGTCACCAAGTCTTCATCGAGGCGCTGAGAGGTGGTAAGGAAGTGATCCCCAACAGGGCTGAGCTCGCTGCCAAGCGTATCGCGGCCGACTCGAAAGGCTCCCCATGAACCGTCACACGTCGAAGCTCGCGAACCTCGTTCCCGCCGCCATCCTCTCGGCCTTCCTCGGCACCGCCGGCGTCGCGGTCATCACGGAGCAGCCGGCGTGCTCACCCGTCACGCAGGCGGCTATTCTTACGGCCGAACAGGATGCCTGTCAGCTGCTCGTACTGGGTAGCTCGGTGATTCCCATCGGGACGGACCCGGCACAGGTCACGTCCGACATCAAGCTCGCCTGCGGCATCGCGGAGACCGCCACCTCGTACGTCGAGCAGGTCGTCATGGCGTACATGGCGGGCCAGGCGGATGCCGGTGTCGCTCCCCCGGCGGCCGCTGGCCCGTACAAGCCGAGCCCGCTGGTCCTCGCGAAGCGCAGCATCGTGATCGTGGAGGCGGGGTCCCATCGGTGACGGTACGCCATCTCCTCATCGTGCCTAGCCTCCTCGGCTTGGCCTCCGTCGCGTCGGCGCTGGCCTGCTCGACGCACCTGAGCGCCTTGGACGCGCGCGCCGAACTCGACCAGGAGCGCGCCTGCGCGTCGATTGCCGGGCGCAGTGACGGGGGCGCCGTGCAGGCGCTCGCCGAAAGCTGCGTCTGCGGCGCGCAGGGCATCCTTCGCCGAGCGGGAAAGCCCTTCGACGCCACGGACGCGGGCTGCCCGTGAGCACGCAGGAGTTCTGCAGTCGTCTCGCTGAGGCGTGTCCGCAGTGGGAGGAGGCGCGATGGTCGGCGTTCTTACAGGCGACGTCTCAGGAACAGACCCTCATGCTCCAAATCCTCGCGGATTCCAGTGAACCGCCTCCCATCGTCGTTTGGACCGTGGTGCTGACGATCCTTCAGGATGCGCTCGCGGTGGCCGGTGCAGTGACGGGTATCGCCGGGGCCATTTCTGCGGTACAAAGTGTCATCAAAGGATGACCGCTGCACTCCGCCACCCGTCCGTGGACATTCCCCGTCGTCCCGGTGAACCTCCGAAGAGTTTCGCCGAGGTAACAGATCGTCCGACGACCCTGCACGGGGCTACCGACGGCGCCAAGCAGCGGGCTGCGTACATCCGCGACGGGCTCGTCAAGCCAAGCCCGCCCCCGTCGGAGACGTTCCCCGACTTCGTCGTCACCACGAGGTTCCACGACGACAACTGTTGGGACCGCATCCTTGGCGCGCAGCGGCTCCAGCAGCGGCGGCCGTCCTGTCTGCCCACCTGTCGCGTCGGGCAACCGCTCGAGACGTGCAAGCTGCTGGGTACCGAGGACTGGCGGAAGATCATCCGTAAGGAGTGGGAGTCGTGAACAAGCCTGAATTGCCGAAGTTGCCACATGTCGCTCGTCGCATGGACGCGGCCCGTCGGGAGGAGCGCGGAATTCACGCGAGCCTGCTGTCGTTTCCAGTCCAGCGGATCAAGCCGGGTGCAACGCTTGCGTTCCAGACCACCGCGCATTTCTACTTCGACCCGGCCCGCCTCATCGTCGCGGTCGATGGCAACCCCACCGAGGTCGTGCTGACACGCGCCATGATCGGCATGGAGATGGTCTTCGACCGTGAGATCGCCGCCGCCCACTTCCTCGACAAGATCCCCACGAAAGCGGATGTCTCCTCGAGTGACGAATGGGACGATGGCGGGCGCGTCGAATACCCTCGCATCGCACCTGGCATCCAGGCGGAAATCGCCATCGAGAATCGTGGCGACTTGCCCGTGATGGTGTCGGCCGCCTTCCTCGGACTGCGATCGCATTCGCCGTTCCCGTGGGACGAGTTCGACGCACCGCCGTGGGATCACGTGAGACGATAGGAGACGACCATGTTCCCGATCAGCCACATCCGTCCGACACCGAGACACAAGCTCGCAGCCGCCACACCGCACCTAGCGAGCGCTGCGCCTACGCAGTATCTCGTGCTCCCGGCCAAGCTCAGCATGTGGCTCAACAATGTTGATGGAGATTGCGTCACCGCGGGCGAGGCGGCGGCAAAGGCCACTACGGGAGTCTTCATCTCCGATGACACCGTGAAGGCATGGGCCACCAAGAACGGTGACCTCAACGGCGCGGACCTCGACACCGTCCTCACGACGATGCAGACCGCCGGCTTCGAGCAGGACGGCAACACTTACAACGACGGCCCTCACACTTCGGTCGACTGGACCGTGCCAGCGACGCTGCGAAGCGCCATCTCGCAAGGTCCGGTCAAGATCGGCGTTGCCTCGGCGCAACTCCAGAACGTGCACGGCATCGGGGTGTCCAACGGATGGTTTGCGACCGGTTTCAAGACCGACACGGACGAAGACCACGACACGGAGTTGTTCGGGTACGGCCCGATCGGGTGGCTCGCGCAATGCTTCGCCGTTTCGGTGCCCGAGGGTGTGGACGCGACGCAGCCGGGCTACGCGCTCTTCACCTGGGGCACGGTCGGGATCATCGACGCACCGAGTCTCGCGGCCATCGTGGGCGAGGCGTGGCTCCGCAACCCGACGACCGCGATCGTCGGGTCCTCTCCGCCGTCGCCCGACCAAGTGTCGTACTTCCCAGCCCCGACTCCCGCACCGGCTCCGTCACCCGCACCGGTTCCTGCGCCGCCTCACCCTGCACCTGCCACCGCATCCATGGCACAGGCCGAGGGGTGGGCGATGATGGGCGTTCGCAACCACTGGGTCGCCGACTCCACGCTCGAGCAGGCCATCCAAGGGGCGACGGACGGGCTCACGAATCACTGGCCCAAGTGATTCTTCAGCCGTCGGCTCGTGAGGTCCGCCGCTACGGCTCTCGCCGCGAGAAGTGGCGTTGTGGTCCACCGCCGCCACCGTTCGGGGTCGGGACCCGACTCTTGGGTCCGGACGCTGTCTCGATTCCGCCCATTCCGACGGCGAACCAGACGCTGTGGTTGAAGCCGAGCAACTTCTCGGCTCCATCGCCATCACTATGGACCGATGTCAGCGGGGTGGGCAACAACTTCGAAGGGCCTGGTGGAGTCGCCGACCCTACGGCCGGGACAAGCATCAACGGTAAGCCCACGGTCAACTTCAACGGGACGTCGCAGTACCTCTCCGGCGTCGCGGGCGTCGAGCAGGCGACGATCACGGATCCGACGGGTGAGTTTTGGACGATCTTCTGCGTTTTTCTCTACACCGGCACGAGCGCAGTCTCTCCCCCGACGGGGCCGCCGATCATTGCCAACGCCATCACGGGGTCCTGGGGCTGTTTGGCGGGTGAGTCGGCCGGGCTCATTCAAGCGTATGGGATGAATGGGTTCGCTTCCGACGCGGACTTCGGCACGATCATCAGCGGACTAAGTGCGGCGCCGCACATCATGGCCTACCGACAGAACGGCATCGCTGGCGGCTCCGTTCTCGCGTTCGCCGTCGACGGTGTGGCCGCCGCCACCATTTTGCCCGCCGCTGTGGCGAACGTCTCTCAGCCGATGACGATGGGTAAGGACGGGTTCGGCAACTACTTCAAAGGCGCCTTGGGCGACATCATCGCCTACAACACGTACATGACCGATGCGCAGGTGCTGGGCGTGTTCCAGAATCTCGGGGCCGAATATGGGATCGCCGTGTGAGCGAGCTCGACCGCTGCGACCGCTGCATGCATCGGCGGCAGCACCATCACGGCCCGGTCCGCGTCGATGGGTCGTGGCTTGAGGACTCGGCTGGCCCGTGCTGGTCGAAGCGCTGCACCGAGGATGGCGCGGAACGCTGCCCAAGCTTCGTCGAGCCTGCTAAGCTGGTGGAGTGAACCGCCTGCGACACCCTCTCGTCGAGCCTGCCCACGGCACGGACCAACCGTACCCGAAAACTCGCTGCGACAAGCACATCGAGCACCCCGAGCTCAACGAGGGGTGTGGCACCATCACGTGTCAAGAGTGCATCCGTCTCATTCGAGGTTGGTCGTGACCCATTGGTCGTCGCTCGCGGAAGATCTCGCCGAGCTCGAACGGACCGACCCGGTCGTCCGCGAGGCGAAGCGGAGGTACGACGAAACGTGTGCAGCGATCCTCGCGAAGCCGCGCCCCTTTGACACGGGCGCCCTGCCCGCATTCCTCGACGAGGACGACCAGTGACATCGCAGGAGATCGTCGACCCGCCGGCGCAGGGCCCAAGCGACGACTGCATCCATCGGTTCGTCGATGGCTCGTGTGACGACTGCGGCCTGACGTTCGACCCGCCGACGGTCAAGGATCTCTCGAAGTGGGCGGGGGAGTACCGGGGGAGACGCTCGTGACGTTGTTGAGGGGACTCGTGAAAAGCTCCGTGCCCAGCGACCGTCGCACGCTCAGCAACGCGCAACCGGCGAATCTTCGGCACCTCGCGCGCTACGTTCACGTCGCTCCTCCGACCTGCGGTTGCGGTACGTGCCTCTGCGCGCTCGTCGAGCAGCTTGCGAGGGCGCTCCAGTGACGACACTCGCCTACCACGACAACGCAGCGCTCGAGAACCTCGCCGAAAATGAGTGGGTGGTGCGCTGGTGCGCCGGCTCCGGCGCAACTCGGTGGCTGGTCCTGTGGTTCTACGTCGCCCGCGAGGCGGACGGCATGCTCGAGGACTTCGGCGTGCCCATCAACCCGGGGGGCGACTACCAGGAGAACGGGCCGGGCGGACGTACGTGGGGGCTCCAGCAGACCGCTCCCGGTACGTGGCAGGTGTCTCCGTCGATCAACATCGAGCACGACACCCGTGACGCGAAGCCGGGCCCGCAACCGACGAAGTCGGCGTGGCACCAGACGCCGACCATCGTAGGCGTCCCTGACCCCGCGCCGTGGACCCGCCTACCGGCGAGGCGCTCGTGATCGTCGTGTGGCGGCGCAAGCTTCGGGGTCATCGCGAGCGCGCGTACATGGCTCGCCTCAGCCGACTCCACGAACTGCTGACAACGATGTGGGCAGCCGTGGCGAAAACGAAGGGAGCTTAGGATGAGTCGGTTCTTCAATGAGTCGGGAACCATCGTCGGCAAGGTGACGTACCAGCCCGCCACGGTGGCGCCGCTCACCGTCGCCAACATTGACTCCCAGATCTTCCCCGGTCAGACGACACCCGGCAGTCATACAGGCGTCGTCATTGCGACGATCCCACTGCCGGGAACGACCGGAGCCGATGCGACGCGCGGGCTCTTCACGCTGAACGTCGAGGTGGAGATGCAGTCCACGACGACAGCGGATGCCGCGTACTTCAAGATGTGTTGGTCTTGGAGCGTCGAGACCCCAGCGAATCCCATCGCGCTAGGCGCTCTCATCACGAGCCTCTCCACGGGGACGAACGCGGGCGCGCCCCCTGCGGGATGGAGCGCCACGATCCAACTCGACGGTCCGACGGAGAACGCCGAGGTGGCCGTCAACGGGGACCCTGCGCTCACGGTGAACGTGAAGATCCTCGCACAGTTCAGCTACACGAACTAGGAGCCGCGCACATGTTGTACGGACTCGATGTCTCGGACGACCAGGGCGTTGTCGACTGGCCGAAGGTAGCCGCTGCTGGCTTCACCTTCGCCATCATCAAGAACGGGAACGGCAATACCGAGACCGATGGCAAGGATGCCGACGAGCGCTTCGACGCGAACGTCGCAGGCGCTCGAGCCGCCAGCCTATTCTTCGGCGCGTACAACTTCTGCTATGTAGGCCTCCCCAGCGGACCAAGCACGCCCGCGAACCGGAGTCCCGAGGACCAGGCGCAGCGGCACTGGGAGTCGTCCGGCGGGCTTGGCTCGAACCCAGGCGACCTCGTCACCTTCGCCGACTTCGAATGGCCTGAACTCGCCGACTGGGCGAAGTACGGGGTGACGGTCGCCGGCTGCCAAGACTGGATGCGCCGCTACTGCGCCAAGCTTGACGCGCTCACCGGGCGCACCACGGGCATCTACACCGACAGGTGGTGGTGGCTCGACGTCGTCCAAGGTGACGAACTCGCGGAGTTCGCCTCGCGCCCCTTCTGGCCAGCGCAACCAGTCGCCGCGCGACCCGTGGATGGCTCGGCGCCGAGGGTGTGGGCTCCCTTCACGTCTTGGCAGGTCTGGCAGCACTCGCAGTCGTCGATCATCCCCGGCATCGGGGACAAGGTCGACCTCGATGTCATCCCTGACGACGCCACCTTCGCGATGCTTACCGGGAGATCGCCATGAGCAGCATGAAGCCCCGCGTCGTCTGGCTCGAGCCATCTCGCGAGAATCCAATCGTCGTAGGGCTCGGCGCCTGCGCGCACTATCTCGCTCGCGAGGCCGCCATCGAATTGCGTCGCCAACTCAGCGAAGTCCTCGACGAGGAGTTGCCGACCCGCCGTGACACCCCTCTCGCCGTCGCGGCGGTCCGGGACACCGATCCAGCGCCCCGGACGACCTCAAGCGCCGGGTTCAAGGCGGTGAACGTCACGCGGCACTTCGAGGAAGTGAAGAAGGGAACGCCGCCGGATAGTCAAGGGAAACCGTAGGCGGCGAGATCCGCGCGTGACGCCCTCACGTGGCGGCGGTATGAATCGGCATGAATACAGCCATACTGTATGCGCCGATCGCCAGGTACCTGCTTGCTGCGGCCCTATCGTGGTCACCCCTTGCAGCCCACGATTACACTAGGGTGGCCCGGGCGGACACGCAGGCCCGGTACGAGTCCATCGTGGCCGACCTCGAGACGGTCGCGCTCGACCCGTTCGAGGACCCCCTCTTCGAGGGACCCACCGGGCGAGCTCAGACCGCGCTCTTGATGCTCGCCATCGCCTCCTACGAGTCAGGCGGGTTCCGGGCCGACGTGGACCAGCAAGACCATCCTAGCGGGGATGGGGGGCACGCGTGGTGCTTGGCGCAGCTGCACGACGAGGCCCCCTCCCACTACGCCAGGGGCCTCACCGACCGCGTCTCGTGCTTCCGGGGCATGCTCCATGCCCTGCGGGACTCATGGTCGATGTGCGTGACGGACGGCTGGGACCCCGCCTACCGGATCACTGGGTACACGGTCGGCCACTGCGAGCTCGACGAGCCGCAGGCCAAGCATCGCCTCGAGCGGGCGATGCGCTGGTGGGCAATGGCTCCGTGGCTGCCACCTGTTTCGTGACGGGCGCGCGCCACTCATACCATCGGGTCTTCGACACCTTGAACGAGAAGACCCCAGGAATCGCCGTGAACGCCTGAAGCCACCGATCAGCCGTCGGCACGCTGATGCGGAACTGGCGGACGAGCGTGTGACGGTTGTGACGCCCGCCGAGCATGAGGTCGCGTAACGCGCTCAGCAGGCCGCCGAACTGCTCGCGGCACGCGGTCACGGGCTTGACCCGTCTCACCCGTATCGCCTCGACGTGTCCGTGCCCGACGAGCCGAACATCGCGACCTACCGTCACGCTCGGGCCTGGGAAGTCCCTGGTGATCGTCGTCGCACGCCTCGTGTCACTCATGGACCTTCCCAGGATTCGCATGCTTGTCGAAGCATTTCGGGCAGTGGAGCACATGCCTTCGCTCAGGAAGGTCTATGCGGCGCCACCCGAGAAGGAAGACGACCGCCGCGTGCTCGTTCGTCGGCCTAAACACTCCAAAGTTCGTGCAGAGGTCGCAGCCGAAAGCGAGGTTACCCGCCTCGTCCACCTGAAACACTGCCATTTCCCCACGTGGGTCAGCCATAGGTCACCTCTTCTCTTCGTGCGTGCGAGCCACCAGGGTCGAGCGCGAATCTGGCCATGAGCAGGAACGCCGGTTGCGCTGCCTCTCTCCACGGCTCGACCCACTCGCCAGCCCGATGCAGGCGCTTCGCCATGGCCAGTACCTCCGCCTCGGTCGGTGGCGTGCTCGGGAGCACGTAGCGTTGCACGGTGAAGTGGTGCGAACCCGTCCTCGGTCGTCGCACGCCCCACCAGAACACCTTGCGACCGTCCTCGGCCAACGTCACCCATACTGCCTTCGGTGGCTTCACACGGATCGTCACGGGGTGACCCCACCCACCAACTTCGAGCTTGGCACGTGAAACTCGATCTCGTCGAGCAGCTTACGTCCGTCCTCACCGAGGTCTACGCCGCTGTCCTCGAGCCGCTGGAGCAGTCGCCACGCGTCGCGAATGAGTTCCCACCGAGGGTCGCTGCCCGTAGTGCCAGTGACACGTACGAGGTCGGTCTTCGCCTCTTGAAGGCGTCGCACGCAGTCGTTCCAGTGCCTCTTCGCGGCGTGGAACCGCGGCCAGTACGTGGTACGCCCGTTCGGGTCGGATGATCCTCGCACGGCTGTCAGCGCGTCCTGCGCCTCGCGTACGGCATGCTTGCGTTCGTCGACGATGGCCTTCAGTTCGGCCACACGATCCATTCCGCTCATTTCGGTTTCTCCACTCCGCCGCACTTCGATGGCGGCCACCACGGGTCCGGTGCGAACGGGTCTACGGGCGGCGTCGGCTCCACGTCCTTCGAGCCCTTCTCGTGATTGCACGGCCAGCACGCGAGCGCGAAGTTGTCGGGCGCGTTCTTCCCGCCCTTCGCGAGCGGCTTGCGGTGGTCGACCGTCGCAAGCTTGAGGGTCAGCGGCTTTCGGCAGTAGGCGCACCGCCGGATGCCCTTGCGACGGAACTGGTCCCGTTTCCATTCAGCCGCAAGCATATTGGTCATGGTATAAGCGCCCCATGAAGACGATCCTCGTCGTGACGCTCCTCGCGATGGTGTCCTGCAGCAAGCCCGTCGCGCCGCCCGCCCCCGTGACGATCACCGCGACATCGGCCATCGAGGTCGAGAACCGGACCGCCGAGCCGACCAAGGTTTCCGTCGCCTTCGGTGCGAACTCCGTCGTCCTGCCGGCGGCGTGGAAGGCGTTCTGCACGGAGACCGCCAAGCTCAACTGCTCCTTCGACCTCGCGGCGCACGCCACGCAGTCGCTGCCGACCGGTGGCAGTTACCTCAACGCCACCCTCGCCTTCGACGACAAGGTCGGCTGCGGCTCGACGAAGGCCGAGCTCAACGTCAACAACCCCAAATGGTATGACATCGTCGACATCTCCCTGGTCGACGGCTTCTCGAGCGGCCTCAGCATCGATGTGCTCGACCCCGAGGCGGGCAAGGCGATGCTTGGCCCGGTCGTCAGCAAGACGGGCAACGAGAAGGCGTTCGGCGTCTACCCGCTCGGCTGCGACATCTGCGTCGCCCGGCAGAAGCCGTCGTGCGGCATGGCGCCCGGCAAGGATGGCTGCAAGACGGGGGCGCAGAACAACCCTGACGTGCCGTGCCAGTGGCAAGGCACTGTCATGGGCGGCGGGGCAACCACGATTCGGATCGCGCGGCTGTAGCACGGTCAGCCTCCGTAGTCGGTTCATCGTCATCGCTTGCGCCACGTCCAGAAATTCAACGTCAAGGCAGGGACCCGAAGCTCGGGCAGTATGAGCCACCGAAGGACCGCCACCCAGAATCGAAGCCATCGACGCTTCCGACGACTTGGCCATGGCACCCGAGGTGCTAGCGGTCGCTCCCCTTTCTCACGGTACGGCTGGTTCACGTTGGCCTTCCTCCATTCGGGCGCAACGGATGGGAGTCTACTTGCCGGACGCCGCACGATTGCGGCGCTTGGTCGAAACCTGCTCGCGCTCCTTCACACACGCAGGGCAGTAGTCCTTGTCGTCGTTCTCCCACCCATTGTCCTGAGACAGATCGATGACCTCGTCCGCGTTGTCATAGGCGGCCACCGGCCCCTGACGACCGCACGCGTCGCAGTACATGACGGTGCCCATCACCGTGATCGTTTCGTGCTTGATGCTCATCGAGAAACCTCCGGGCGCACGGACGGGAGTGTCATTGCGAGCAGGCGGTGCAGGTCGTCACTTGGGCGCCGCCCCCTTCTTCGCCCCCGTCCCCGCCGGCCACGGCAGCCGCTCCCGGTTCTTCTTGAGCGCGGCGACCATCTCGTCACGCCCGTCCTTCACGCCGTTCGCCTTCTTCGCGATCTCCTCGAGCGCCAAGCGCGTCTCCGCCTTGTCGAAGAGCACGACGTACTCGGCGGCGGTCATGAGCTTCTCCTCGGCCGGCGGCGTCGGGTCGGGCGGGCCGTCGTCCCAGAATTCGGCGTCAGGTATCTCGGGCGACGGTTTGCCGGCGGCCTTGGCGTTCGCCTCCACGTCCTCCATGTCGGGCGCGAATATGTCGGCGCTGCGCGTGACGCTTATCGTCGCCCCGACCAAGGCGCGCTTGCACGCCATGCGCTCGAGCGTGTTCACGGCGTCGTAGATTTCGGGGTTTGGCGCGAAGTACACCGTCTCCTCGAGGCCGAAGACCGTGTACGGCTTGTTGGTCTTCTTGCTCGTGCGCTCCAGCGTTTGCAGACCCTCATGAGAGATCCCTCGGTCTCGCAGTTCGGAAGCGAACACCCAACGCATGCCCGTCTTCGACCGGAGCCGGTCGAGGTCGACATCGTTGGGCACCTCCGCCTTGGGCACCCAGCGGCCGGCATACTTGCTCTCGCGGCTGTTGCTCGAGGCGCTCGCCTCGCCCACGCACCGGTCACCTCGGTAGAGGCGGCACGTCACATGATAAATAAACAGCGGCTTGTCCCAGTCTTCCTGCCGAGTCACCTCGTACCGCGGGACGAGCCCGTAAATCTCGCAGAGCTTCTCGGCCCCCGGCTTGAGCAGGGTCTTTTTGTTCGTGCCGGGAATCAGCCCGTAGTCGTGGTCGAGCCCTTCGACCATCACCTCGCTGACGAACTGCTGCAGCGCCTTGAGGCGCGTCTTCGCCTCCGCGATGGTCGATGTCATCTCGAGTGCAAGCTCCATCGGGGCTCGCATCATCGACGTGCTGCCGTTCTCTTTTGCTGCTGCCGTCTCTTTCATGATCGTCATCCTCCGTCCAACGTGGTCTTCCCGTCGGCCGACACTTCGAAGTGACGGGCCGTCACGATCTTCTCCCAGGTGTCCAGCGCGAGGTCCTCGATCTCCTTGTCGGTCATCGACCGCTTCTCGAGACCATCGCGCAGCGGCGCGGTCATTGTCCGGGTACCGAGGCGACGCGCGCCCATCGCCATGCCGATGTCGTGGAGCACATCCAACGCTTTTCGCAGGTCTGACCCGACGCTCATCGCACCCTCACACGTCCGCTGCCCTCGCAGCCGTCACATTCTTGCAGCCACTGCTCTCCGCAGATGTCGGGTTCGCTGTAGACCGAGCCCTTCCCCTCGCAGAGCATGCAGGTTGGTCCGGTACGACGCTCGCGCTCCGACAGCAAGCCCTGCGCAGCTCGGCGGAGCTTGCCCCCGTCACGGAGGAAGCCTGTCGCTGTCGCCTCTTGGGCGGCCTTGTGCAGGTCGTCCGGCGAGCGCTGGGGGGCGAGTCGGCCTGCCTTCCGGAGGCGCGCGAGACGCTCACTGGGCATGATGAGGCGTCGGGCCATCACTTGGCGGCCGCCTGTCGCTTGCAGTAATCGCAGTCGCAGTCGGGTGCTGGTCCCTGTCGACGACCCCACGCCTCGATGGCGGGCGACCACGTCCCGTGGACGCTCAGCCACTTGTGCTTGAAGTAGGTGAACCGCTCCTCCTCGGTCCATCGGTTCGACGTGTGCCACACGAATGGCGTCCCGCACGATGGGTTGTGGCACGCGAACCCGTAGCCTTCGATGGGATCACCGCAGTCCGCCTTGCACATCCGTTGACATCGCGGGCACGCCTCTTCGGGGAAGGCCGCGTACGTCGCGGCGGAGCGTGCGCAGGCAGCGGCGTAGTCGCCATCGCTCATAGGACCGTCCTCATCTTCCTCTCCTTCGCGGCCATTCGTTCCTCCAACCAGCACCTCACGTTCCGCCTCCCGGTCACCGTCCGCGTCTCCACGGAAGAGATCGTTGGGCCCGCAGCGTGATGCCCGCGGAACCTATCCTCCAACCAACACCTCAACTCCTGCCTCCCGCCACCCCTGGGCGCATCGGCATCATCTGGCACTACCTCCAACCAACACCTCAACTCCTGCCTCCCGCCACCGAGAAGGTACGGCAGAAGTCCGCTGCCACAAGCTATTATTCAGCGTCCTCGATGCGTCTGCTTGGGCTGCTGCGATGCGCGTCTGAGCATGGTGCCCAACTACCGGCATCGACCAGACCACGGGCAGGTACCCGCGTCCGCAGATAACGACGACAGCGCCTCTCTCAGCCAGCGCTACCGCAACCTCGCTTGTGTATGTGCAGCCACGAGCCGTCACAATGACCGCTTGAATGTCATCGAGCGGGATGTGACCGAGTTCCTTGTCGGCCGCGCGTACGACCATGAAGCCGGCGTCGACGCTCAGCGAACGCCCATGCTCCGCGATCTCTACGACGTGCATGGTTTCCCCGGCTGCCTTCCGAGTTCTCGCCTGAGACCGTTCCATGCGACGATCTGGTCCGTCCCACGCGTGAACCCGCACTTCTCACACGTCCACGTCGGCGCCATCTGGCGCTCGGCGTGCACGTGCTTGCAATCGGGGCACCCGCGCGCGTCCCAGTGTGCGTCGAACTGCGCAAGCTCGACGGATGCAGTCGCGGCGGTGGCATCGCGCGTGGCACGCCCCTTGTCGTCCACGTAGATCTTCGCGCAGGCTTGCTTGATTCGGTCAAGCATCTTGGCGAACGGCCACTGCCTGAGCAAGGCCTGCACCACGTCCGGCACGTCGTCACCCATCTCCTTCGGGTTCATCTTCGCCACGAGGAGCTTGCTCACGCCACGGTTCACGCATTCGTTGGCAATCGACCTCGCCCAGACCTTGCACCGCGTATCGACGAACCGGTCCTCGGCATCATCGATCTTCCTAAGCGCTGCAAACCGACGTCGTTTGCCTCGACCCCTGGCCCCGTCGCCGGCCTCCATCTGTCCCATGTGTTCCCCGATGGAGACCTTACGCGCCTTCAGGCGCCTCTTGAATGCCACCACGTCGCCGCCATCAATCGTTCGGATGGACCCGTCAGCGAACACCAAGACGAGAGCGCTCCACACGCCTCGACGGAGCGCAGCGGTCGTGCCGACCAGTGGTCGCGACATCTTCCGCGTGAGGCGAATCGTCAGCTTCGCAAACCACTGCTTCTTCCGCTCGGAATAGACGACCCGCGCGTCACATAGTTTCACGTCCTTCTCGCCCAGCATCCGCTTGGCGTACGCGTGCATGCTGGGTCCGTCAGGGATAACCGTGAATCCGCTCCGCGTGACCTTCTTGCCATCGGTGTCGAGTTCGAGCGTAAGGTTGTAGCGGCCCTTCGCATCGCCTCGGTCGAAAATCCAACTGCCATCACGCCACCGGATCGGCTGCCCAGCTCGGTAGGTGTCGTTGGATCGGTCACCTCGGAACGCTTCTTTCTTGTAGATCGCGTACCGCGACGCCGTGTAGCGCACCGCCGAGTCGTAGACCGATGATGGCATGCTGTTGGTCGCCTTGATGCGCAGGCTCGCGCATCGCTTCTGTGCGAACGTGAGACGCTTGCTCAACGTCACGGCCTCCTCCGTGCGCTCCTTCGAGCGGGCTCGGCCGAGGTCGACGCGAATCTTCTCGACCTCCGCCTCCGCCTTCGGCACCTGTTTCGACCAGTAGTCGCGCTCGCGCTCGAGGAGCGCCTTGACCGCATCGGTCACAGGACCGCGTGCCAGCGTTTCCTTCTCCGGGTTTGTCTTCGACGCCACCTTGTCGGCGCGGTGCCACTCGCTAATGGCCGTATTGAGGACGCGGTGCATGCAGTCGCGCATCGCCCAAAGCCGATCGAACTTCTCTTGGTCGCCATCGTAGATGACGGAGAACTGTACGACGACCGTGTCCTTGGTCTCGTCGCTCTCGGCACCGCCAGTCGCGCCGCCACCCGCCGGTTGCCCGGATTGAGGTGTTGGCTGCGGATTGGTTACCGCCTGCTTGGTGAGCGCTCGCTCATCCTTTAGGACCTGGAGCGGCCCTACAGTGACGGCGCGGCTGTCGGTGTCGAGTTTCACTACAATATCCTCCTCATGCGTGTCCGCAAAACTTTCAGCATCCGCCCGTCGTCCATCTCGACGAGGTTGTACTTCCCGACCTCCTTGAGTTCGCCGAGTCCCTCGAACTGGACGCGCACGCGCTCGCCTGGGGTCAGCGGTTGGGCCATGCCACGAGCTCGGCCCGTCAGCAGGTCGTCGATAGCCTCAAGGAGGCGCCCTTCCGCATCATCACTGCGCCGACGCCATGCGCGCTCGGCGTGCCACGCGATGGCCATCTCCACCACGAGGTTCTCCTTCGCGCGTATCTCGCGTGCTTTGCTGGCCGTGGGAGCCGTTGCGTGGCCGTCGCTCACGGGACAGCCTCCGACATGCGTTGCGCCGGCGGCACCGTCTGCTCCTTCCGTCCGCACAGCACGGCGGCGTATAGAACCGCCTTCTGCGCGAGGTCAACGCCTTCGGGGTCGCCTGCCGTCACGGCCTCGACGAGATCATACGAGAGCTTGACGAGCCCGCGTCGAGCCGGCGTGAGGATGAGGCCGTCGCGCACGAGACGTCCAGCGGCCTCGACAAGCGCGTCGTCCTTGATGATCTGGTCCTCCAGCGTGGCGATGCGCGCCTTGAGGCGGGTGATTTCTTCGTCGGCGGCGGCGAGATTCAGGATGGCGGTCATTCGGGCTCCATGTAGTGGTAGAGGTCTCTGTCTTCGGGTGTCGCCACCCGCAGGAACTTGGACTGCATCTGATTGCAGGGGCACGTGTTGCCGTGCACCTCGATGCGCTCACATAGCGTTAGTAGTTCGTTGCTCGCGCAGTGGCTGCTGTCGTTCAGGAAGAACTCGGTGTTGTGGGCGAGATCCTCGCCGCGCCAGTCGCTCGGCACGTCGACGACCATTTTGATGGTCACCTCGACGACGACGGGGACGCGGTCGCTCATCCGTTGGGCCCGCCATTCGCGCGTTTCGCCTGCACCTCATGCCCACACCAACGGAGCCCACCAACGGGCCCAGGCGGCGTCTCCTCGACAATGATCGTTCGCAAGGCGCTGCCGATGTCGAGCCTGGTTGCTGCCGCTTTGAGCTTCTCCACGATCCGCGCTTGCTCTGTTGCGCGGACCACCCGGATCACTTCGTCGATGTCAGTTCGGTTCATGTTGATCGTCCTCCTTTCATCGGTAGTGCGTGAACGCGACTTCCGCCGCCTTCCGCTCCTCCTCGGTCCACCGACACGTGTGCGGTGCCGGCGGGTCCCCGTCTTTGCCTGGGCAGTCCGCCGCCGCACCGGGGCCGTCCGTGTGCGCGCAGGCGATGTCGAAGTGCTTCTCAGCCGCTGGTGCGCATTCGTCACAGAAAGTGTAGTCGTCGGCATATCCCCACGGCGTGCCCATCTCGTGCCCCTCGTGATCGTCACGCGTCCCAAGGCTCTTGCCGCACTTCGTGTTGCTGCACCTGACGATGTCACTCATCGTCGCCTCCGTACGCGCGCGCGATGTCCACGACAGCCACGGCGCAGAGCCACACGAGGAGGCATGGAACGAACAGGTGGATGGCGTGGGCGACGAGGCTACTCATCGTCGTCCTCGCTCTCTTCCGCATCGATGTCGTCGTGCTCGTCGTCCGAGGTCGTCTCGCGTGGTCCGAACGGACGCGGCGAATTCCGCTCGTACTTCCGCTCCCAGAAGGCGTCCTCCTTCGTTTTCGGTCCGCTCACCTGTCCCTCAGATTCCGGGCAGTGTTCCTCTTCGCCCCCTTCAGCACCGCGATATTCTCCGCTGCGACGACGCGGTCGGCGGCGTACGGCGACTGCATCGCGTCACGCGCGTGGCGCAGCGTTCCCTCATAGGCCACGAGGATGCAGTGGGCAGCCGCTGCGTTCAGCGTGCTCCCGTCGAGCCGGGCCATCGCCTCCAACTGGCGCAGCGCGGTCGGCCCCAGATGCACCGTTGCGCCGTGGTCGCGCCTCATCGCCGCGCGCTTCTTCTTCGGCGACTTCGACCGAGGCGGCAGGATGTCGAACCGCTTTCCGCCGACGAGGATGCTACTAGGCTTTCTCACGCTGACCTCCGCTGCTTCGCTTCGTACGCAGCTTTCCAAGCGGCCATGCCGGGAAGCATTCCCTCGTTGTCCTCAGGGAACGTCGCTGCGCGGTCGTTCGCCACACCGACGAACGCCGTCGGTCCGAGGACCTCGCGCATGACCGCGTCCGTGTGACGGTGCGCGTCGAAGTCGACCTTGATGACCTGCTTGCGCGTCTTCATGGCGTCCCCACCGGGCAACACCAGTAACTCGTGTTCCCTGCACTCATCGTCTCGGTGCAGGCGAGTGGAAACGACGCTGCAGTGAGCGTCGCCGGACACGCTAGGGATTCCACGCCGTCCTTGACGGGGCACAGGACGGCTGCTTCCGACTGCGAGGGCGACGGTGTGCACTCCGGAGGAGTCCCTCCCGTGCCGCCACCGCACGCGACGAGGCTGAGCATGACGAGCAGGTGCTTCACGACGCACCTCCCGACTCGACCAACTTCTTCGCGCACTCCAGCCGCGCGCCATGGTCACCGAGGAGCGCCTTGTCGCACACCGAGGTGAGGTCGTGGTTGTCCGCGTCGAACGCGACGCGCATGAGCCGTCGCACACGGTCGTCGAAGTCGGGGCGACGAGCGATGGCGGCAAGATTGACGACGTTGATGGTCATGTGAGGGAGTCCCTTCTGTTGTTGACGAACCGAAAGCAACCCGCGTCTGCCGTGATTTGAACCCGGAACACGGAGGGGCGTGCAACTCCCCTGCTGGCTCTACCGCTCTCCGTTGCACGGAGGCTCCCGCTTTTTACCTCGGGATTTTGAGCTACAGACGTGGGCTGCCTTCGATTCGTCATGGACACTCGACGGAGGGTCCGCTGTTTGCGTTGTCCGTGCACTTGGTGGGGCCTGTGCTGCTCGCGCAGAACGCAGGCGTGTCGACGCCATGCGCGTACAGGCAGGCACAGGTGAAGGTTGTCTCGCACTGGCACTCGTCGGGTGTCACCGTGGCCAGGTACTCGCTGCTGATCTCGAAGAAGGTACAGAACGTACCCGGAGCCGAGCCCATGCCGCAGACGTTCGGCGCCTTGACGACGAACGGCGTGCACCCGGCGTCAACCGGCGGGGGCGGGGGCGGGGGTCCGGCATCGTGGCCGGCATCGTGCCCCGCGTCCGTCAGCGTTACGGGCGAATCGGTACCGCCATCCACGGGCGGCGCCGTGTCGGCTCCCGCCTCGTGGTGGCCTCCTCCCTCGTGACGCGCGGTCTCCGCAACGTTGCTGTCGGCGGGGTCGCTCGCCTCGCTGCCGGCGTCGTCGCCGGGCATCGTCAGATGCTCGCCGGCCGTGAACGGACTGCCGCACGCGGTGAGCGCGAGGCAGAGCAGTATAGCGTTCTTCACGACGCCCTCTTCATGAGGCCGTACGACGCCGCCAACTCATCACTGCGGTCGATGCCCGCCTCGTCCACGCAGTCGATGCAGGTCTGCACCTCACGCCGGAAAGCCGACGGGCTCAGCGCGTCCAGCGTCCCGTGCTCCAGACGCATCCACCCCTCGATGTGGCGTGGGTCGATGTCCAAACGCTTGAAGGCGACGAGGCATTCGGCGATGAGGCGTTGGTAGTAACTCATGGGAGGGAGACCCTTCTCGGCGGCGTTTGCCGCCACACCAGACACTCTACTCCCGCTGCCTCGCGTACGCAAGCGCGTACTATCTATTTCCGTGTCACCCGCTTTGGCGACCGGATCGGACGCCCTTTTGTGGCCATCGGCGTCAGGCCATGTGTCGCCCGAATCATCTCTGCGACAGAGTGGAACCCGCCATCCGCTCGTTCTTGATCGAGCTTGTCGATGTCGGCCTTCGACGCGAGCCGCACGTAGAGGCACGGCTGGGCGGGTTCGCTGTCTGTTCGCATGCTGGCAATGTACGTGCTGAATTGTGCGGATGCAAGCTTGCGCTTGCGCGCGCAAGGCGCTATCCGTGGTGACGTGATGCGCCACCGTGCTCCTCTTCTCGCGGCCGTGATGACGTTGACCGCGCTCGGCACCTACGCCTTCGCTCGCGTCTGTCACAGTGGCGACGCTGGGTGGTGGACGCTCTTCGTCACATGCTTTATCGCGGTTGTCGCAATTGGAGCACTGACGTGACGATGCAGCGCACCGACACCGTCCGCGTCCGCGTGTGCCAGTGCGGTCACGAGGAGGAGTGGCACTCCGGCCAAGCTCCCGCACGATCCTGCATGTACGGCCACACGGCTGCGACGGGCGGCTGCGACTGCGTCAAGTTCCGGAGCCGTGGTCGAGCGGGCGTCCGCGCCTTACTCGTGCCGCCGACCACCACCATCGACACGATCATCCGTGAGATGGTGCGCTCCGAGGTGGCGAAGCAGTTCGCGGCGGCGCGTTCCGCTCGCGTCACGGCGGAGCCTGCACCGGCTCGTCGCATTCTAGAGAGTCGCACGCCCGTACGTCACACGAACGGCTCGGTCCCCCTCCAAGGCATTGACCGCAAGCTCCTCCAAGCGCTCGCCACGCACGGCCCGTCATCCGTCAAGCGCCTCGCGATCCTCGCTGGGTACTCGCAGTCCGGTACGTTCAGCGCGGCCATCACGCGCCTCCGGAGAGGCGGGTACATCGTGTCCATGTCGGGCAGCCACGCGATCACCGACCTCGGGCGCCCGCTCGTCAGCGTCGGCCCACTGCCGACAGGTCAGGCGCTCATGGACTACTGGTCGTCGCGCCTCGGCTCGTGCGGGACATCGATTCTCGAGGTGCTCGTGCGCGCCTACCCGCTCGAGGTGAAGACCGCCGAGCTCGCTGAGGCGACGCACTACAAGGCGTCCGGCACGTTCAGCGCGACGCAGACGAAGCTTCGTCATCTGGGGCTCGTTGACGGGCACCGCGCCTCGCGGGAGTTCGTTGAGGCTGTTCGTGGAGGTGCGTCGTGACCGTCTGCCGTCACTGCGGGCTACCCGAGTCGTCCCACGTCGTCGCGCGCCCGCGCCTGCGCCTCTGCCCCAGCGGTCCGCTGCGCGTGTTCGACGCGGACCGACCGGTGACGTGGCATCGGAGGTTCGGCGGGGGACGGGTGACGAAGGCTCTCGCTGAAATTCGGCGTACGCTCGCGATGAGGAGGTCGGCATGACTCCGTACCGAACCGTCACCTTCCGGCTTCCGCGTCACGCGTGGCCTGCGTGGGCGTGGACGTTACTCTGCCTCCTCGCGGTTGGCGTGGTCATGGTTCCGTTTGGGTGTGTAGTCTCGTTCGCCGAATTCGGCGCTCTACGCGTTCCGCCGTGGTCTTGGCTCCTCCCCTCTATTCTCATCTACGGAATGCTCGTTGTTGCTCTACTGAAGAGGCATTCCCCGTGACAATCTGGGACTTCGCGCACGCTCACTTCGTTGGCCTCGCCGTCCTTCTGGTCGTGCTCCTCGTGTTCCTCGACAGCACCATCGTGAACTGGATGCGCGCGCGCCTCGTGCGCGACCTGACGAAGAAGCACGGCAAGTAGGTGGGCTACTCCGTCGACCTCGAGAAGGGCCGCAGAGTGCTCGCCATCGGTGTTCCGTCGAAGCGCAAGGGCGACCACGTCCGCCTCGTGCCACCAGGAACGCTCTTCTGCACCCACTGCGGCGAGAAGTACGCGATGGCGCTGCCGGTTTGCGTCGGGCTCATGGCGGCGGCGTGCGACGCGTTCAGCAAGGAGCACCGTCGCTGCAAGCTTCGTTCGACCGGCCCAGCGTGCACCTACTGCTTCACATTCGGTCACCACTGCCAAGCGTGCCCATCGCTTGAGTACAAGGGATCGGTCGAGGCGTGGTGGCACGGGCGCGACACGGGCATGTCCTCCAAGACGCTGTGCGCCAAGCTCACGAGCTTCGCTATGTGCCCCGACGCCGCTCCGCTGGACCCCGACGACTTCGGACGCTGCCACCGCTTTCTGAAAGCGTTCCCGCAGTACCGCTCGCGCATCCTCGAGATGCGCTCGGTGGAAGGCTGGGCCAAGCTCGCCGACGCGTGGGACGAACTGGAGGCGCTCTACGAAGCGGAGTATCCATCGGGACGAGCCCCGAAGCTCTACGCGCGTATGCGCGAACTGCGAGGCGACAAGTGACGCACTACCTCGTCGCTCTCGCTTGCCTCCTCCTCGGCTACCTCGTCGGCCGAGGCACACACCAGCGCAAGCTCGACCGCGCGCTCAAGGCGTACATCCGTGACGACCGCCCGTATCTACGGAGGCGACCGTGAGGGCGTTCTGGCTCTTCTGCATTTTCGTCGCCATCGTCGTGGGCGTCGCCGATCTCGAGGCCATTCAGCGCGACCTCCACGCCATCGCCATCCAGCGCGGTGCTCTCGACGCAGGTGCCGAATGACGACGCGTAATCCACCCCGCCCCGTGACGCCTCGCTGGGGCTGCACCACCTTGGAAGGCCGCGAACTCGTCTGCTACGCTGCGTCTCCCGCCAAAGCGCGTGAGCGCTTCTCGGCAGCTGGCATCGGGCTCCTCGTCGGCCAGATTCGCCCCCTTCCAGCGGATGACAGGGTCGTTATCCAAGACAAGCGGGCCACGTCGTGATGGAAGCGCGACGCTTGCTACGTGTGCCGGCCATCGACCAGGAACTGACGGTGAACCTCATTCCGAACGCCGACTGCGAGATCGTCGGTGAGCGCTCCGCTCCGATACGGCTGAGTCTTGAGCAACTCCGCGTCTTGATTCATGGGCTCAAGGCCGCGCAAGATGAAATGGAGCGGATGCTATGAAGCACCGTCACCCCTTCGGCCTGACCACCCCGTGCCCCCAGTGCCCGTTCCGTTCGGACATCCCGCCGTACCTCTCCGCGCGTCGAGTGCGCGAGATTCAGCGCTCGCTCGAGCGCGCTACGTTCCCATGCCACGAGACGACGGGCGCGAAGGGGCGCCGTCACGCTCGCGGCGGTCCTGTCTCCTGCGCGGGCGCGCTCATCCTATCGGAGAAGGAGGGTCGCGCCGGGCAGATGATGCGCATCGGCGAGCGCCTCGGGCTCTACGACCGCCGCAAGCTCGACATGACGGCGCCCGTGTACGACAGCTTCGACGCGATGGCGCGGGCTCAGAAGGCGCCATGAAGACTCTGCACGACCGTCTCAAAGAGTACGTTGTCGACACGGAGTTCAGCGCTAACGCGTCTGATGGACGTGGGCCACGGTGTCCATGCTGCGGTCGCCCTGCCGTGGACGGACACAACCCGCCCAGCAACGGTGGCTGTCGGCTCGGTCGTCTGTGCGACGACATCCGCCTCGTGCAGCGCGCTCGCGAGCTGGAGCCGACACCATGATCGTCGGCCGAGGCGTAGAAAAGGTCGAAGGGCGCTGCGGCGGCCAAGCCGTGCTCGTCGGCACCCGCCTGACCATCCGGTGCCTCGACGCGATGTGGCAGTCGGGCGGTGACGCGCTCGTCGCCAAGGAGTACCCATACCTCACCCGCGAGCAGCGCTTCGACGCGTACGGGTACGCGGAGGAGCATCGGGCCGAGCTCGACGCGGAGTTGGCCAAGGAGGTGGTCGGTGAGCGGGAGCGGACCCTTCCAGAGACAGACGAAGACATCCGTGCTGAACTAGCGAAGGCGTCTGATGCGCCACCGGACTTGGTCCGTCGCCTCGAGCGCCTCCAGGTCGAGCACGACGCCATGGCCAGCGCCGGCCGACAGGCGCACGACGAGTGCGTGACGGCCCAGCGCCGAGCTGCGCGCGCGATTGCTGCGCTGCGCCTCCTGCAGTCCGGCCTCGTCTCGCTCCCCGACAAGGTGCAGTCCGCCGTGTCGGTCGCGCTGAGTGACGAGCCCCCGCCGCCTCGCGTCTCCGTGCGCGACATCGGAGTCGGCGGCCCTTACCGTCTCTTCGTCGATGATTGGGGGATCGCCACGTGGCCTTCGAAGCCGTCGCTCGAGGACCCTCACGGGTATGCTGAGGAGGTCGCTCGTTGCCTCAGGCGCGCACTGGGGGTGGTCGAGTGAGTGCGATGGTCGTCCACTGCAAGCGCTCCAAGTTCGACGTCTACATCGGGCGCCCAGGGCCGTGGGGCAACCCATTCTCGTGGAAGTCGGGCACGCTCGCGACGTTCATGTGCACGAAGGAGGACTGTCTTCCGAAGTACGAGAAGTGGCTCCGGGCTCAGCCTGACCTCGTCAGACGGGTACGTAAGGAACTTGCGGGCAAGGTGCTTGGGTGTTGGTGTGCGCCAGGCCCATGCCACGGTGATGTGCTCGCGCGCATCGCTGCGGAGGTCGCATGACCGGCGAGCGCCTCGACACCTGCGTCGCGTGCCTCGCCGAGCACGCCCCTCAACTGAAGGACGCTGACAACTCCTACGTGGCCGAGGTCGCGACGGTCACCGTTATCGCGCATGCGGTACGGCATCGCTTGTCGGTGGACGACCTCGTGTCGCAGATGTGCAAGACCCACGCGCTGGCGCTCGCCGTAGGCCTGCGGTCGTTCGCCGAGACCGACAAGGAGCCTCTCCAGTGAAGACCCTCTCCCCCGCCGCCGTCGACGCCCTGTCTGCCGTCGACATCTCCGGCAAAAGCGTCCGCCTCACGGCCCAGCTCGACCGCAAGCTCTACGTCGAGGTGAACGCGGCGCTCGAGGCGCTCGGGGGCAAGTGGAACCGGAAGGAGAAGGCGCACCTGTTCGAAGCCGACCCCGCTGACGCCATCGATCAGGTGACGGTCGACGGAGCGTTCACCGACAAGCGGCGCGACCTCGACCAGTTCTACACCCCGCCCGGCCTCGCGCTGCACGTCGTCGCCAAGGCCGATGTCAAAGGCTGCTCCGTGCTCGAGCCGTCCGCGGGACGTGGGGTGCTCGTCGCTGAGGCGCTCCGGCAGGGAGCGAAGGAGGTCGAGGCCTTCGAGTGTGACCGTGACAACGTTGAAGCCATGATGTTTCTCGTTTCTCCGATGCCCGAAGCTCGACTCCTCTGCACGCTGGGGGACTTCCTCAAGCCGTTTCCGTTTGACCACCGCACCTTCGACCGCGTCGTTATGAACCCTCCGTTCGGGAAACAGCAGGACCTCGCCCACGTGACGAAGGCCTACTCCCTCCTCGCGCCCGGCGGTCGCCTCGTCGCCATCATGTCCGCGGGCGTCACGTTTCGAGGTGACCGTCGCACGCAGGCCTTCCGCGCGCTCGTCGACGACGCGCACGGCACCATCGACCCGCTCCCCGAGCACTCCTTCCGCGAGAGCGGAACCGACGTGCGCGCGGTGGTCGTCACCATGAGGCGACCGTGACGCGCCCCCACTTCTACACGCTGAACAGCGAGACTCACGCGATTCACGCTAATCCTGATTGCTGGCCTGACCTCCGTGGCGTGTGGCCATTCATTCGCGTCGCGGAGACGTGGTTGGGGCCACCGACAGACGGTCGCCCTGGTGCAGTCTACGTCTCTACCGTGTTTCTCGGCATCGACATTCAAGTTGCAGGGCCCCCCGTTCTATTCGAGACCATGACCTTCGGTGGTGCGTACGACCGTGCCCAGCGAAAGCATTCGGCGACCTGGGACGCAGCGATTGCTGAGCATGAGCGCCACGTCAGGCTCGCGAAGGAGCGCCTATGACCATGTCGATGGAGGACGCAGCTCGGCAGCGTGAGGGAGAGGCCCACGACCAGCGATGCAAGCACCGCAGGGCCGCTCGGATCTGGGCCGCCATCGTCGAGGAGAAGCCCGATACCGCTGCCGTGAGCAGGATCCTTGCGTCGTGGATGACGGCCTACGAGGCGGCGGACGCTGAGGCGGAGCGGGCGTTCCGCGAGCTCGCAGCAATGAGCTCGCTATGACGTGGGATGCGAAGACGTCGTGGAACGTGTGCAAGACCCGCACATGCCGCGGCCCGGTCGAGCGGTTCGACGGCAGCGTAGACTTCTTCGATGGCAGCGAGGCGCACTGCATCGAATGTGACCGTGAGTACACGGTCTACATCGCGGGTGACGATACGACACCGTGGCTCTCGCCCGTGCGCGTACCGCCCCTCACGCCCGCCATGCGAGAGGCGCTCGTCGAGGCCGTCGGGCCACGCCGCGGCCTCATCCTGGCCGACCCGCGCACCGTTCGCGCACTCGAGGAGCGACGCTTCGCGCAGAAGACACCGCAGCAGAATCTGGAGTGTCGCCGTGACCAGTCGTTTCTCACGGATGCCGGCCGAGCCGCTGTCGTCACGCGGAGGTCCGCGTGAACGCCGCCTTCGGTCCGAAGGAGATGTCGTACATCGTCAGCGCGCTCGCGCGCGGCAAAGGCACGTGGGTCCTCGCTGCCGCTCCGTCGGAGGTGGGATTGCACAACGTTGCTGCCATTGCGTGCGGCGCTCCTCAGGCCATCAGCATCAAGGGTGGCGTGATCGTCATGCTCGGTCTCACGCGGGAGAGTCTCACGACGCTGCGTGACCTCGCGGACGAACTGCTCAAGGGGGCGCCTGCGTCATGAGCCGCGTCCTGCACGTCTCCGTCCCTGTCCGTCGCGCCATCGATTGGCCTCCCGCTCACCTCGCGGTCATGTTCAAGGACGACAAGGGTGGCTTCCTCGACGCCGACGCTGCGCGCGAGGCGCTGCTCGACAACCTTGAAGCGGGCCACAAGTATCTGCCCGTGGGTCCCGCCTGTGACGGATTCTCGTACGAGACAGGCTGTCCGGGGCACGACGTGCCATGAACGCGCTCTCCACCCGCGCTCGTCACGTGCTCGTGCACGCCGTGTATCCCACCACAGGCGACGACTACCATCCATGGGCTGCCAACGTGGCTCCTCGCGTCGCCCTTCGTCTGCTCCGTCGGCGGGCGAAGGATCTGCGATGCAGCGTTCGTCACGTCATCCTGCGTGCTCGAGGAGGCGGCCACGTCACCTGCCACGAGCTCCTCGCGTGGATGGGCCTGCCTGAGGACGAGCCGCACGTCCACGTCTGCCGTGACTGCGGGCAGAAGATGGGGAATGGCTCGTGACGACTCCCCACCGCAACAACCCGTACCTCGCGGGCATGCCGACGGATCTCCGTCAGCCCACCGTCTTCCGCGAGGTCGAGGAAGTCTTCTCGCTTCCGTTCGTCGAGGTGCCGCCACGTAGCGAGGCCCACACGCAAGGCGTGCTGCAGACGCACTTCCGCGCCAAGCGCTTCTGCATCTACGCCGACGACGCCACCAAGCTACGCGTCAACCTACATTTCGGGTGCGAGGTGGGAGGCACGAGCTCGAACGTGCAGATGCCCGCCGCCATCTTCGCCGATGGCCCGGCGGTAGACCGCACACCTTTCGTTCTCCATTGCAGCGAATGCGGCGCGCCCACGAAGGAGGCTGCGCCGAAGTGCTCCTACTGCAGCGCTCCATTCACATGGCGCCTGACGGAGACCGCGTTCGGACAGTCGGGGCTCGCGCTCGACTTTCCGACCATGCCTCCCGGCGTGGTACTCGCCGCGCACTTCTCGAATCGGAGCGATAAGGCGATTGGTGTCGATGCGGCGTTCGTGGGGATTACAGCGCACATGGAGTGGCGATGACGACGCGTCCTGGGCTTTGGGAATCGCTCACCATGACCGACGAGGAGTGGCATCGGGAGTGCAACCGTAGGTCGGACGCCAACATGGCCTACTACTACACGGAGTGCGCCCGGTGCGGGCACGAGCGCTCGCGTCACGAGGCGCTCGACGCCAAGCGATGCACGTCTGACCCGTTCCACTACACGGATGTGACGACCACGTGCGACTGTCCTGGCTTCGTCGAGCCAGAGGATGGTGACGAGTGACCTCCGTGACCCCTTGCAACCTCTGCGGCCTCACCTGCGCTCTGCCCACCGGCCCGGCTGACGCCACCGTGCTGGACGACCATGGGCTTATCGCCTGCGAGGTGATGGGCCACTACGCCTCCACGCCAGGCAATGGCCATGGGGCGCTTGATGATGGCGATGCGTACACCTTCTCGCTCTGTGAGTTCTGTCTCGACTGGCTATTCACGCAGTTCCGTATCCCTCCGAAGGTCGAGGCGGTCTCGCTTGGCACGTGCGACATCGACGGCAACCCGGTCGTGCATCCGCGTCGCCACGTCGAGTGGCGTCCTGCATCGCTGCGCGTCTCTCGTGACGAGTGGCGTCACGGGCAGAGGTTCAAGGGGCACGACGCGTTCTATGCGGAGGCGGCTCGGCGCGACCTCGCGCGCGGGCTCAAGGAGCGCGAATGAGCTCTCTCTCCCATCTCATGATCCTTACCTCTGACACCGAGGGTACCAACGACGCCCGACGCGCACCGATGCGCGCCTTGAACGCATGGTGTGACGAGCATGCCAACGGACAGCGCTTCGCACTTCTCCCGAGTAATGCTGCCGGCGGCAGTAAGGTCTGGGGCCGCGCCATCTGGGCCTGCTGCGGCAACTACTTCCCGACCCGCGAATTCATGACGGCCTTCCCGGCGTTCGGGTGGGACAGCTACACGGCGGACACGACCATCCTTGTCGTGCGCGACGAGACTATCCATGCGGGCGACGCGTGGATCGCCATCGATGGGAACGGGGGAGCGCTCACGAAGGAGCCTGACCTCGGCTACGGGCGAGCCGAGGTCGACCCGTCACGCAGGACGCCCGCCGAGATGCGGGTGCTCGCCGCCGCCATCGCGTGGAGCGAGTCGTGCGAGGAGGATGACCCCGACGGGGAGACCGACTTGGCGCTCATCGACGCGGTCGAGGCGCTCGTGGACCCTAAGCTTGACGCACCTGAGGCGCGGCTCACGCTCTTCCACTGGGACTACCTCGACGCCATCGGCGACTGGGGGCCTGGCAACGCCGTGGCCATGGCGGCGACGAAGGAGGAGGCTATCGACCTCATCGTCGCCTCATGTGACGACGCTACTCTTCAGCCTCTCCTCCGTGCCGAGCTGGTCCAGACCGACCCGGTCATCCACGACGAGCCGACAGGCTTCACCATCATGGGGTCCGCATGACCGCCCCCGGCGCATGGGCCATGCTCCGTCGCTCCCGCGGACGGACGTGGAAGGTCGATGGAGGCGCGCTCAACCGCGAATTCTTCTTCCGCGACATCACGCCCGCCGAGGCGAGCGAGTACGCCGACCACGAGCGGTGGCTGTTCATCTTCTGCCCCGAAGGCGTCCGCGTAGGGGCGACGGTCCGCCTGACCGACGACGGGCTCGGCATCGTCTGGCCACCGGAGACGCCATGAGTCCCGAGGCCATGCTCGCCGCCCGGTACCCGTCCCCGGAGTGGGCCACGTTCTTCGAGGTCCAGAACGGGACGGGGTGGGAGTACAACCGTCCAGGGCGCAAGGCGCGACGAGCGGACGCGCTCGCGTTCGGCATCTGGCCGTCTCGCGGGTACGCGGTCCACGGCTTCGAGATCAAGCGCAGCCGAGCCGACTGGCTGAGTGAGCTCGCCGACCTCACCAAGTCGGACGCGGTCGGGGTCTACTGCGACCGATGGTGGCTCGTGCTGTCGGAGGCCAAGATCGCGCTCGACTCCGAGGTGCCCGAGACGTGGGGGATCCTTGCTCCGAAGGGAGCCAAGCTCGTCGCGCTCCGGGACGCCCCAAAGCGCGAGGCGGTCCCGCTCACGCGCCCGCAGATCGCCGCGATTCTCCGTCAGGTCGGCGAGACGACCGTGCCGAAGGCCATCGTCGACAAGATGATTGACGAACGCGTCGAGCAGGCGGTCAAGCGCGCAGCGCCGCAATACGAGTATGCGCAGCGCGCGCGGGACCAAGAGCTCGACAAGCTCAAGCAAGAGGTGGCTGCCTTCCACGAGGCGAGTGGCCTTTACATCGGTCAGTACACGGGTGGCAGATCGCTGGGGGAGCGCGTCGCGAAGCTGAGTCACTTCTCGAGCGTCACGGGTCCGGAGCGGCTCGAGCAGGCCAAGCGCCAGCTTCTTGAACTCGTCAGCTTCATCGACCGCGACCTCGGCGTCATCTCCGACCTCGCCAAGGTTGGGTCCTGATGCTCGCCTTTGCTGCCTTCCTGCTGTTCTTCGGCGCGCTCGCGTACCTCGCGCTTCGACGCTCGCGTCTGCCAGGCAGCGGCGGCGCCGGCGGGCGACGAGGTCGTAGTGGTGGTGACGGTGCGCACGGGCGCGTCTACATCACCTTCTACGGGAGGGACGACTGATGTACGGCGTCGCCCATATCTGCGTCTTCCGGGGCAAGCGCTGCCCGCCCGTCAAGCGCAAGCGCTCGGAACCGCGTGTGCTCTGCTCCATCTGCGACCGCAAGGCGACGGGTTACGCGATGTTTCCGTGGGGCGCGTCGCCGCTCTGCACGCAGCACATCAAAGAGGAGTGCGGCCCGTGACGCTCAGCTTCCTCGACGAGTACGGCGCGCGCTTCTCGGCGGACCGTCGCTACCGCTACCGCCTCTGGCGGAACTGGGGCACGCTCGACAACTGCTGCGTCTGGCTCCTACTGAATCCGTCGACCGCCGACGAGATGGCGCCTGATCCAACGGTGACGAAGTGCATGCGCTTCGCCCGACGGTGGGGGTACTCGGGCATCACTGTGGTGAACCTGTTCGCGCTCGTCTCGACCGACCCCAAGGGACTGCTCAAGGTGGCCGACCCGGTCGGTCCCGGCAACGATGCTGCCATTGACGAGGCCGTCCGTGATGCACGGCGCATCGTCCTCGCGTGGGGCACCCACGCCCCCGTCCGAAAACTCATTCGCGAGCGCGAGACGTTCCGTACGTTCGACTATCGTGCCGGCACGCTCGGACGCAACGCTGACGGGACTCCTCGCCACCCGCTGATGCTCGCGTACGACACGCCGTTTGAGCCGCTGGGGTCTTCATGACGACCGCCGAGCGTGAGCTCCTCGAATACTGTGCTGGGCTCATCCCCCTGCCCGTGCGCTGGAAGCCCGAGGAGGATCGCAGGCGCTTCCACGAGTGGGGCTGGTCTCCAATGGAGGCCGCCATCGACGTCGATACTGTCGAAGACTGCCGGCGACGTGGCTGGCTCTCCCTTCCGGGTGACGATACATGTCACACAACCGCGCTGGGCATCCTTGCGCTGGGGCAACTCTGAATGGAGTGGCGCCTCGAGCGTGACGCCTCCGGCACGCCCTGCCGCATGCACTGGCAGGCGCCATGCCCGTGGTGCAGCGACCACGGCATCATCGTCAAGCACACCGAAGGGGCGCGCGTACCGCAGGTGTGGCCGTGCCCCGCGTGCTCCAATCCGCGCTCGGGGGCGATTCGCCTCCCCGACCACATTTCGCCCAAGCCGTTGGAGGTTCGATAGATGGACTACGACTTCCACGTCGACGGTGGCCGCTACGGTGGCCACGACAGCACTCTGGGCGACTGCGACACATGTGACGCCAAGCGCGTCCCGTGCATCTCCATTCCTGCTGCGGAGGACCAGTCCGAGACGGGCGTGTGCGAGGCGTGCGTGCGACGCATGCTCGCTGCCTTCGAGGCTGCCCGCTGATGCGCTTCCACGTCGCCCGCCTCCCCGGCTCTCGCGACTGGGTCGTCCGCGACCAGGACGGCACCCAGGTCGCCGGCCCGTTCGCGACGCGTCTCGAGGCTCGTGATGCAGGCCCGTGGGTCGTCCGTACCTCCTTGACCCTCGCCGATGGCGGCTCCTACGTCATGCACGGCGGCAATCGCGAGGGTCCCGTGCTCTTCTTCAACCGCGCGACCGCCGACCGGTGTGCCGCCTCGTGGCGCGGCATCGTGGTGAGGTACCAATGATGTGCCCGATCTGTAAGCGTGGTCCGATGGACGACCATCCCGACTTCGGGCTCATGTGCGCGTTCAACTACGACCGCAAGCGCCCGTGCGACTTCGCGGTCGGGATGGGACCGATGGCGGAGTCGGTAGCTCGCTGGCACAAGGCACACCCTCCTGGCTGGAGGCGCGCGCGCATCCTCGTCATCAAGCTGGACCCGGAGGAAGCTGACGCAGTACGCGAGGCTGCCGGTGGCGACGACAACATGACCCAGTGGGCCTACGAGACGCTCCTCGTCACGACGGGGAAGTACGTCGCGCGTGCCACATGACCCAGATTTTCGCCTGCCAGATCGACGAGACCCTAGGCCTAGGAGAGGACCCGCCCATGAAGCTCCGCTACAACCCCCAGAAGAAGGACATCACCTACGGACCGCCTCCGAAGCACCTCGTCGCCGCGATCCGCAAGGAACTGCGCCGTCTCCTCGACCTGCCCGACCTCGATGCCAACCTCGGCGCCATCGGGCGCTTCGCCATGCAGGCCGACGACCTCCTCATGCACGTGAAGGCCCCCGAGGCGGTCATGCGTGACGAGCACGAGATCACGCTCCCGGCGATGCCCAACACGGCGCCGAACGTGGAGACGTACGGGGCGACCATTCTGCGCGAGCTCGTTTCGGGCGGCATGCAGAAGCACGACGCAGCGGAGCATCTCGTCGAGGCCATCGCCACGGCTCGTCGCGCCGGCATGCCCGACGTGGCGGCCGCGCTCGAAGTGAAGCTCACGGGCAAGGCGCTCGATGGTGCTAGGCCCGTGACGGGCGCGCTGCCCACGGTGGAGTCGTTGCTCGCGCCTTGCAACGGTGACCACCTCGGGCCTGGCGGCTGTTTTACACCCGTGAAGCCTAAGAAGAAGGTCATCATGCTCAACGGCAGGCTCACCAAGGTTCCAAGCGAGGACGCCTCGTGAAGCGAATCATTCACATCGCCGAATGGGGAATGGACGGCCATGGTGACGGCACCGAGCTCCAGCCGTTCCGTACCGTCGCGCGCGCGATGCGGCACCTCCGGTCCACCGCAAAGCCGGTTCCCTTCACCATCCTGATAGCGCCAGGGACGTATGTGGAAGAGCCGCTCCATCTGCCTCGCCGAGGCAAACTCCGGGGGCGCCGATGAGAGCGTGGTACGTCCCATCGTGGAATGGCGACCTCCGCCTCGAACCCGACGAAGAGGACCCCAAGCACACGGTCCTCAGCATCGTCGATCCGACGCCGGCCGAGCAGAAGCAGCTGATCGCGCTCTCTGCAATCCTCGTCGACCGCGAGTGGCTCGAGGAGGCCATTCCCGATGGACTGCGTTCGGTGACGATCAAGGCCCCGCTCGAGGAGGTCGGCCCCGTCTTCGTCAACGCGCTCAAGCCCGGCCCCGCTGTGCTCACCGCCGTGCGCTTCCACGACGGCAAGGTCGAGGTCGTCGAGCACCGACCGACCGGCAAGACGGGGAAGGAGCTCGCCAAGATCGCGAAGCGCCCGAAGGCTGAAGCGGCCGTCACCGTCAAGCGCCCGACGCTGAGCTGCCCCGAGTGCGTCCTCGGCAGCGTCGAACCCGCCCGCGAGGTCCTCCTCGCGTTCCTCACGCCCGAGCAGCACCGGACGTGGGCGAAGCGCCGCTACATCGTCACGCGAGGCGGCATCACCGGTCACCGGTACATCCTCGCGCACCGGGAGTCCGAGATCGCAGCGCTCAACGGGCGCATCGCGTGGGACGCCGACGACAAGGACATCCTGCACTTCCACGACCAGACCGTCCCTCCGGAGGAGGAGGTCCTCGCTGCCAAGCTCATCCTCGAGCACCGCGAGCCGTGGCTGCGCAACGATGCGACGTGCCTCGGTCCGCGGTTCACCAAGCACGTCTTCCTCAACCCGTTTGGGACGTGGAAGGACGGGGTCGAGGACGCTACATTCACGAAGGCGGTGGGGGCGATGGCGGCGGTGGTGCTCGGATGACCCGCGACGATCTCATGGTCGTCCACGACAAGCTCGTCGCGGCGGGCCGCGCGCTCGGCGGCAACGCGTCCGGCCTCGCCTACTTCATCGAGCAGGCGTCCACCCTCTTCTCGCTCTCGAAGTGGAAAGTGGGCGCCCAGGTCGAGCTCGCGCTGACACCACAAATCGACGAGAGGCACGCGTGGGGCTGGCTGAGCGCGAAGCACTTCATTATCGAGGGTGCCCGCGCTGACGTGGTCGACGTTCACTTCTCGAATGGCGCGTTCACCTACTATGTCGTGTTCGACGACGAGTCGTGGGCTGCCGGTCCGGTGACGGACAAGGCTCGCAAGGCTCGCTTCTGCATCCCCGAGGCGTGGCTTCGAGGTGTCCGATGAGGTGCGCCGCGACGGCTGCGGGCGGAGCCCCCCAGTGCGACCGAGTCGACGGTCACACCGGCTCCCACGCGGTCTACGAGGAGGGCAAGGCCTTCCGGTGGGGCGTCGGTCTCGCCCTGACCGAGGAGACGGAGAGGACCATCGGCGTGTGGACCGACCGTCACGCCTGCGGTGACGAGGCCGAGGTCATTCACGAGTGCCTCGACGCTCTCGCGGTGGAGCGCGACCGGAACGTCTGCGACGCGTGCGCCGGCACCGGCATTCCGACGAGCGGTCCCGGCTGCATGTGCGGCGGCTCGGGGCGGATGAGCGATGCCGTTCACTACCTGCGCGAGCGGTACGCGGCGGAGCACGTTCGGGCCGAGCACGCCGAGACCGAACGTGACGACCTACAAGAGCGCCTGACTACCGCCGTAGGCATTCTCGACGCGAGACACACGGGCGTCGGCGCCATCGCGGCGAACGAGGCGACCCGCAAGGCAGCGCTCGACTTCATCGCTGCCGAACGCGTCCGCGTACGGCCTGCGGACCCCCTGCGCTGGTCGCTCTGCGCGCACGACATCCTCTACAAGGACTGCGACGATCCTCGGTGCGCCGAGTGGCTTACCAACGAACGGGCCGCCATCGCTGCGAGGCGCCCGTGACGACCACCGCCATCTGCCCCGACTGCCTGCGCCCGCTCACCGCGCGTCACCGTTGCCCTCCCAAGAAATATCGGGTACGCGCGCGCAACGCTGAGCTCACGTGCTACGGCACCGTGGGTTCGAAGGATGCGGCGATCAAGCTCTGCGCGGTGCTGGGCGAGGGGGCGACGTGGGAGGAGATCACATGAAGCGCTCCCGCTGCGACGTGTGCGGCCGCCGCCCCTCCTGGTGGGTCTCCCTCCTGCTGGGTCCCGTCACCTGCGGCGTCACCGCTCCCGTCGCACCCGACGGCTTCGATGGGGTCGCGCTGTGTGACGACTGCGTCATCGAAGGCGTCCCTGCCGGCTGGCAGGTCGCTCCCTACACCCCCGCGGAGGCATCATGACCACAACGGTCGGTACGAATCAGCCGCTCAAGACGTGCGAAGTGTGCGGCGAGACCAGTTATGGCGGCAAGCTGCACAACCCGGTCATCCACAGGCTGCATGACCGGATCGTCAAGCTCGAGGAGGTCGCCAAGGCTACGACGGTGCCTTCCGTATACGTCGGCCCATGGAGCGACCATTGAACTGGCACCCCCGTCCCGAGTCCGACGCCAACCTCGGCCGCCCGCCTCCCGTCCGTCGCCCCGGCGACCTCGAAGGCTACCTCCTGCCGTCCTACGTCGACCTCCGTGCAGCTCGGTCGCGCATCGCGGGTGACGGCATCCGCGCACTTCACGCGCTCGAACCTGCCGACCTCGAGCAGCACCACCGCGACAATTCGTGGCGCCCGTGGCACGCCAATCCTATCTTCAACGACATGCACCGGGCGAACGACGCTGCGTGGGAGAAGTTCATGGCGACGCCAGAGGGGCGACGGGGGCAGGCTATCGCGCAGGCGGTTCTACGGGAACATCAGGCGCGGTGGCCCGAAAACATCATCGCGCCGGGGTGGAGGGCACGTGGCTAAGCGCTGCGACCACTGCGACGGGCCCATCGTCGGCGACGGGCTCAAGGCGCCGTGCACCGACGCCGTTCTCTGCTCCGACGCCTGCATGAACTGCTGCGGGACGCGCTGCGTACATGCGACGCGCCTCGTCGAATCTTTGCAGGAGACGGTGCGCGCTGCCAACGGGTTCATGCTCGGTCGCCGCGGCGTCGTCGGTGAGCATTCGGTGAATGTCATGCTCCTTGGGAGCCTCGATGGGTCGCGTCCTCCGATGTGGATGGTGCAGGCCATGCCGCCGCTCCCTCCCCCCGGTTCGCCTCCCGTACCGATGACGTTCGATCCCGACGACTGCAAGCAGTTCGAAGACCAGGCCGACGCACTCACCTACGGCTGGGCGCTCCTCCACGAGCTTCGAGGCGAGTCGTGAGCGCCTACGGCAAGCTCTGGCAGGAGGTCTCCGAGATCCGCGATGCGCTCAAGCTCCTCGTCCCCGAGATCAACACCTCCTCGGTCGACGCTGCTGCTGAGGCTGTGACGGGCAGCGCGCGTGACCTGCGCTCGCAGGCTGAGCGCATCGAGCGGCTCATGCGACGGTGGCGCGTGCTCGAGGCGGCGATGGCGGGATGCAACGACCATACGGGGGACGAGTACGACACGGGGGACCAGCATGGGTAAGACGAGCATCGAGTGGACCGATCAGACATGGAATCCCGTACGCGGGTGCGTCAAAATCTCACCCGGCTGCAAGCACTGTTACAGCGAAACGTTCGCTGAGCGCTGGCGCGGCATTCCAGGCCATCCATACGAACGCGGCTTCGACCCGCGCTACGCCGAGGACCAACTCACCGCGCCGCTCTCATGGCGCAAGCCGTCGATGGTGTTCGTCAACTCGATGTCGGACCTCTTTCTCGACCAGTTCGCCTTCGACTACATCGGCGCGGTCTACGGCGTCATGGCGCAGTCGCCGCGGCACACATACCAGGTGCTGACGAAGCGGCCCGAGCGACGGGTGAAGTTCTTCAAGTGGGTCGTCGACTCCTGCGGTGGTGACGACGGACCACCTCCTGACGAGGTCGTCACCATCCTGGCCGCCAACCGCGTCGATCTCGACCAGATTCCACGGCCGTGGCCGCTGCAGAACGTCTGGGAGGGCGTCTCCGTCGAGTCGACCGACTACCTCGATCGCATCGACATCCTGCGCGAGACGCCCGCGGTCGTACGCTTCCTGTCGCTCGAGCCGCTCCTCGGCCCGCTGCCGAACCTCGACCTGCGCGGCATCGGCTGGGTCATCGTCGGGGGCGAGTCGGGGCTCGGTGCGCGCCCGATGGACCCCGACTGGGTGCGCGACATCCGCGACCAGTGCCTCGCCGCCGGCGTCCCGTTCTTTTTCAAGCAGCACGGGGGGCGCCTCAAGAAGAAGGCCGGACGCGAGCTCGACGGGCGTACCTGGGACGAGATGCCGGTCGTCCGAAGCGGTCGTGTCGCGGCCGCCGTCGATGCCATGCTTGCCGTGGGCGCGAGGGCGACGTGACCGACGTTGTCGTCACCGTCCCCGCCACCTTCTGGCTCCAGTGGCTCGAGGAGGGCGACTGCGCGGGCGACTCCGTCACCGGCTCCATCGAGTGGGGGTACAGCGGCGGCGGGTTCCCTCCACCCATCGAGCCTGGCGACCGCGTCTACGTCGTCGCGCACCGCCGCCTCCGCGGCTATGCGCCGCTCACGCGCCTCGACGTGACGGGCCGCCGCTGGTGCCTCTGCCGAGAAGCCGGTGCCGTGGCCATCACCATCGACAAGGAGATTCCAGGCTTCCGCGGGTGGCGCAAGCGCTGGTGGTCGCGTGACGAGGAGCGCCCGTTCCCGGCGTGGAAGACGGATGGGGTGGTAGCGAAGACGCTGGATGAGAAGTGGTTGCTGCGGCAGTTGCTGGGCGCTGGACCACCCGTACCCGTGGGCCCATGAAGCCGCGCAGCGAGCGTCAGCGCCGCCGCTTGGCGGCGATACAGACGACCGTGATGGTCCGTCATGAGACGCGTGACGGCTTGCGACGCATGGCGAAGCGGCTCGGGGTGACGATATGCGACCTGGTCGACCAACTCCTCTGCGACGCCTTCCCAGGCTGTAAGGGGCCCCATGAGTGACGAGGTCACCCGCATCGGCGACCGCCTCCCGATGACCAGCCGGCGCGTCGTCTCCTACGGCAGCAAGCCTGCGACGTTCAACACTCCGCTCGCGCGCATCGAGGGGCTCGCCGATGGCGTCGTCCTCCTCCGTCACTTCGCGACCAAGCTCCACCTCGAGTTCACGCCAGCGCAGGCCCGCCAGGCGGCGGCGGCCCTGTCGACGGCCGCCTACGCCGTCGAGCAGTGGCAGAAGCAGGCGAGCGGGTTCAACACGATCCGGGTCTTCCGGTCTCCGACGGGTGACGTGACGGTCGAGTATCGCGGGCGGACGCGGCCGATGCGCCTCTCCAAGCTACGAGCGCGCACGTACCGTGACGGCAGCATGCAGTTTGTTCGCTCGTGCCGCCACTGTCGCAAGTCACCGCCAACGCTCTACGTCGCCGCCGACGATGTTCGCGAGCATGGGTCACGCGTCCATCACGTCCAGATCTGCCCCGACTGCGTCGACAAGCTAGCGGTGGCGACGCGGACGGCCGTGGCGGCGCTGGTGCGACGATGACGTTCGCGTACCAAGAGGAGGAGCGCCTGAATGTCGGGGCGCGCATCGCGGTGTCTGTGGCTCTTCGTCACGGTGTGACGGAGACTGAGCTTCGTGGCCCGCGACGCCATCCTGCGCTTGTGTCGGCCCGCGCTGAGCTCTATCGCGAACTGCGCGCGCGTGGCTGGAGTTACACGAAGATCGGCGTGTTCGTCGGTCGCGACCATACCACCGTGCTCGCCGCCATCTCTGGTCGCCGCCGACGCCCAGCGGGTACGCCGCTTCCGCTCGAGCACTGTCCAGAGTGCGGTGGCTTCCGCGTCGCGAGGATTGCGCAGCCTGAACCTGAACCCACATCGACCCAGTGCGATGCGGTCGTCATGGACATCGGCACGGCGCCATCGCCGTGGGACGGTTTCCGGTACGCTCCTCATGGTGCCCCATGAGCGACGACTGCCTCGGTTGCCTCAACGTTCGTGGCGCGGTATCCGCACAGGAACACGGGCTTACCATCTCTGACATCGCCAAGAGTTGCAGCGTGATCGCGCTCAAGGCCGCTCGTAAGTACGGACTCGCTTCCACCGTCGACGCACTATGCGCCGACTGTCGTGATCGCCTACGGCGGCTTGAGGAGTCCAGGCAATGAGCGACGAGCCCATCTACTGCCCCATCTGCGGCCTCGAGCACTGCGGCTGCGACTGGGAGAACGCTCCCCACGAGGCGTTCGTCTTCTGCCAGACGTGCGGCGTGCGTACGGGCCGTGGCGACCCATGTGACGAGTGCAAGGCGGCGATGGACCGGATCCGTCCGGCGACAGTGACAGACAGTGACGAGGATCCGTTCGAATGAGCGCCATCACCGCACCGTCTCTCGGTTGGGACACCGACCGACTTTCCCGAGGTGGTCGCCGTACTCGTTCCCGCAGAGGTCGCACGTCTCGGCCATGTCCTGTTCAGTCACGGTGTCGCCTCCGGTGGCTTGGGAATCGCGGCGAGGACCTCGTCGATGCCTGACGGACGCCCAGCGCTCATCGGCGGCATCTGCGGCATCGCCCGCATCGTCGACTGCCACCCGCCGGGCTCCCTCTTCCTCCGTGGCGAGCGCTGGTACATGCCCGAGCGCGACGGAGTCCCGCAGTACGGCATCCTTCTCTCCGACGTCGCCCCGTTCCCGTTCACCGCGTGCAAGGGTGCGCTGGGGCTCTGGTCGTACGAGCCGACGGGCGAGCTTCTCGAGGCCGTGGAGGCGTGGCGACGGCGCTGCGCCGCCTGAACTCCCGTCGGCACCGCTCGCACACGCGTCCGTACGGCATCCCGTGCGGCGTCAGATCGTCACCCTCGAGTGTCTTCGGCGCGAACGTCGGATCGTACGGCGCCCGCACGCTCGCCATCCCGAGGTACCGCCCGTGCTGCGTCGAGCACACCTGCCGGTCACCGTCGTAGAGGTGGGCGCACCACTGGCCCCAGCGCACCCAGCGCATCGTCAGTCGGTGCCCGCAGCGTAATCCGCCGGGTCGAGGTACGCCGAGGTCCCCCGGAACTTCGCCGCCACCTTGATCGGCTTGTCGCTCGGGTTCCGCAGCACGAGGGTCGCCTCGATGCCGGGCGCTATCGTGGGGAGGCAGATGCCCATGTCCGGCGCTGTCTCTGCGAACACCGACACCACGATCGGGTTGTCGCTCACCATGCACGACTCGCTGCCGATGAGCATGCGTTGCAGCGTCGCCACGACCTCCAATCCCGACGGTACGACGATGAAAACGCGCTCCGGCCGGAACATGCGCGCGTCCTCCGGCGTGACGGGCCTCCCGTCCTGCCCGACGTTCCCGCAGCGCACGCGCAGCGTGATCTCTCCGTCGCGCTTGCAGTGCTCGCATCTTGCCGGAATTTCGCCTTCGGGGAATACGAGGTCGTCGTTCTCTACGCTTCGCATTCTCCACGTCTACGCCTCGGACGATTTTTTGTCACGCCTCGCGCGAATCCTCGTGCTGCATCCGAGACTTGCGCGCTTGTGGAAAAATTGGTGACGATTTCGTGTCCGTATTTCTTGCTCTCTTGCCTCAGGCGTAGCAAGGTGGTCGTCCCTCGTTGCTGTCGGAGCGGGGCGTCTGACTGTCCGTGTCGGTGTCGAGCCGGGTGAACTTAGAACCCTCCTCGGTGCTGACCCGACGTCCGGCGTCGACGTTCCGCTCGGCCAGCAAGGCGGGTCGTGATTCGCTGAGGGTTCTGTGGTGTGGAGGGTTCTATGGGCGGCGCAGTTTGCGACGGCGGTAGCGGTGTCTCTTGGGCCTGAGGGGCTACCAAGTAGAGGCCATCGACGAGGCTCGTGCGCAGGTGCGCGCGGGCAAGCGTGCGCCTCTGCTGTGCGCTCCTCCCGGCGCCGGCAAGACGAAGACTGCTGCGGCGATGGCCGCGTCACACATCGCAAAAGGCGGACGTGTCGCGTGGTTCAGTCCACGCATCGAGCTTGTTCAGCAGGCGGCTGACGCGCTGGCCGAGACTGGGGCTCCGCACGACCGATGGGTCTCGCAGACGTACCAATCCGTACTCGCTCGAGGCGAAGCGCCCGAGGCGACGATGGCGATATTCGACGAATGCCACTGGTTACCATCGGCTCCGGCAGGCGGCGGAGGTGAATTCAAGCGGATCGTGGAGGCTTTCATCCACGTCATTCGCCTAGGCCTTACGGCCACCCCCGAGCGGGCCGACGGTTCGGCGCTCGCCGGGTTCGACTGCATCATTCCGGTGTCGTCGTACTCCGAGCTCATCGAGCTTGGACACCTAGTGCCATGCAACGTCTTCAGTCCAGACCACATCCTCAAGTCCAAGGAGATCATTGCGCGTCCAGTCGACGCGTACTTGGACAAGTGCCGCGGCGAGCTCGCGGTGTGCTTCGGTCCAACCGTCGAAGCGTGCCGTCGGTTCTGTGACGAGTTCCGTGGCCTCGGCGTTCGTGCCGAGGTTGTCCACGCGCAGTCCACTGACCGCGAGGACGTGCTCGCTCGGTGGCGGCAACGCGAGACGATGGTGGTGTGCAACGTCGGAATTTTGGGCGAAGGCTTCAATCTGCCCGAGATTTCCTGCGTGATCCTTGCGCGCATGATGGGCACATGCGGATTTTTTCTCCAGACAACTGGACGCGGACTCCGTCCAGCTCCCGGAAAGACGCACATGACGCTGCTGGACTTGAGCGGCGCGGCTAATGTCCACGGATCTCCGACGTGTGACAGGGTGTACTCGCTCGAGGGACGCGGCATCCGCCAAGCGGGCGTCGAGATGCCGTCCGGCACCATCTGCGCCATCTGCGGCAACCCGCCTCCCTGCGAGTGCGGCGGACGCGAGCAGCTGGAGATCGCGGTGACGGGCAGCGTGCGCGACCTCAAGCCGTGGATCGCGGCGATGCGCAAGGAGCCCGATGACCAGCGCGCCATCCGTCTCGCGCGCTGGTTCCGGGAGTGCGAGCGCAAGAACTGGAAGGAGAGCGCAGCTCGGTTCAAGTACCGCTCCGTGTACGACCACTTCCCGACAACGGAGATCGTCGAGGCCGCGATGCGCCTATGCTCGAAGAAGCGCGACGAGGAGACGGCGCAGACATCGTTGCTGGAGAACGCCTCGTGACGTGGCGCATCGAGACTGGTGACGTGCTCGACGTGCTGCGCGCGATGCCCGCGTGCAGCTTCGACGCGCTCCTCTCCGACCCGCCCTACGGGCTCGGCAGCCGTCAGCCCACTGGCGACGAGATCGTCGCGTACATCCAAGGCGCCGAAATGGACACCGGCGGCGACTTCATGGGCAAGAAGTGGGCGCTCCCGTCCGTCGCGGTGTGGCGGGAGTGCTTCCGCGTACTGAAGCCGGGAGCGCCACTGCTCGTCTTCGGTGGGACGCGCATGTACGACCTGCTCACTGTTGGGTTGCGTGCTGGTGGGTTCGAGATTCGTGATTCGATCGCGTCCTGGGTCTACGGATCTGGCTTTCCCAAAAGCCTAAACGTCGCCAAGGTCATCCGTGCGGAGCTAGAGGAACAACTCCGCACTCACGGCGTCGAGGGAGAGATCCGATGGAAGTGACCTGCGACAACATCCTGTGTGGCAGGGCCTTTACCTTCCGAGGAGGCCAGTCGCATTTTCGACGGAACAGGGACCATTACTGCTCTCGGTCCTGTCAGAACACAACTCACGGGCTCGACGGCACCTTGCGGCATCGACTCTGGGAACAGGCGAAGCGTCGCGCTAAGTTGAAGGGGATCCGGTTCTCCATCACGCTCGCAGAGATGCCGGATGTCCCCAAGGTGTGTCCTGTGCTCGGCGTCGAACTCGTCGCGAACTCGGTCGCTGGTCCTCTCGACACAAGCCCATCACTTGACCGAAAGGTCGCAGGCAAAGGCTACGTTCCGGGCAATGTCCGCGTAATCAGCAATCGCGCAAACAGGCTTCGGAGCGACGGGACGGCACGAGAGCTACATCTGATCGCAGACGACGCAGCGCAGCTTGAGGCGGAAGATGCGTGAGTTCCTGCTCAAGCTCGGCGATGTTCCGGTCACTGTCGTACAGGACGATGACGGGTCGTTCGTGCTCCCGGAGAGGCTTCGGGGCCAGGGCGGTACTGCGCTGAAACCAGCATGGGAGCCCATCGTCCTCGCGCGCAAGCCGCTCGACGGCACCATGGCCGAGAACATCGCGCGCTGGGGCGTCGGGCCCATCGCCATCGACGCGTGCCGCATCGGGTTCGCCTCGGATGGTGACGAGCACGAGTCGAAGACCAAGAACGACCACGAGGCGTTCGGCAGCGGCGCGCGCGGTCAGGCCACCGCGTTCAGCGCACACACTGCTCCGCGCGCGTCCTACGCGGCTCCGGGCCGCTGGCCCGCGAATCTGCTGCTCAGTCACGACGACCGGTGCATGCCGAAAGCGACTAGGCGCGTGAACGGCTCTGCTCGAGGCGGCCCGTCACCCGGTCATCGTGGCAACGGTTTCGGGCACGCCAACGGTCGCGGACCGGACCCGCGCTTCTACGCGGACGCGGATGGCAAGGAAGAAGTGGAGAACTGGGAGTGCGTGCCTGACTGCCCGGTGCGCCTGCTCGACGAGCAAAGCGGCGTTACGACCTCGGGCGCGATGACACACGATGTCAACGGCTACGATGGCGAGTCCGTCACCGGTTTCGTCCGTGGCCGCTCCGGTCCGTCGAACCAGCGCGCTGATACTGGAGGCGCCTCGCGCTTCTTCTTCTGCGCGAAGGTTTCTACGAGGGAGCGTGAGCTTGGCTGCGAGGGTCTCCCCCTGCGCGACACGACCGAGACCGTACAACGCGACCCGGACAGCGCGGGCGTCCAGTCCCCCCGAGCTGGTGCGCAACGCGGAGCGGGCGCCCCCATCCTCAAGTGCTCGGTCTGCGGCCTGAACCTGAACAGCGGGGAGCGCGCGGGAACGCCCTGCACCGATGGTGACGAGCACACGCCCGTCGAGGTCGGGCGCGGGGCGAAGGTACGCAACCACCACGTGAGCCTCAAGCCCATCAAGCTCATCACCTACCTCGCCACCCTCATCAAGCCGCCCATCGCGGGTCGCCTCCTCGTGCCGTACAGCGGCGCCGGCAGCGAGATGATCGGTGCCATGAGGGCAGGCTGGGAGGAGATCGTTGGTGTCGAGCAGGACGTGGAGTACGTCGCCATCGCCAAGGCGCGCCTCAAGCGCTGGGCCGAGGTGCCCGCGCACGTCGACCCGCTGGTGACGAAGCCCGAGCCGAAGCTTGCGGCGCAGGGAGCGCTCTTCTGATGCCCACCCTCGCCCCCCGCATCCCCAAGCGTCGCACCGAGGCCACGGTCCAGGCGGAAGTCCGCCTTGCGCTGAACCGGCTCGAAGGCGTCACCGTGTGGCGCAACGCGCGCGGGTACGACGAGGAGCGCAAGGTGACGTACGGGCTCGCGCCGGGGGCCGCCGACCTCGTGGGCGTGATGACCGTCAGCGTCTACCAGCGTGCGGGCCTCTCCTCGCCGCCACTGGGGGTGGCCATCTTCGTCGAGCTCAAGAATCCACGTAGGGGGTCCCTCGAGCCGGACCAGGTGACGTTCCGTGAGGTGGTCCTGAAGCTCGGTGCCGTTCACGTCGTCGCCCGCTCCGCCGACGAGGCTGTCGAGCAGGTGACGATGGCCCGTCACCGCATCGAGGGAGGCGTGTTCCGTGGCTGACACCGTCGCTCTCGACAAGCTGCTCGGCGAGGTGACGACCCTCGTGCTCAAGGCGGAGGGGTCCTTCCGCGACACCATCTCGTGCTACCGCGCGCTCGAGCACGCCGAGAGCGCCATCGCCTCGCACCCCGACGCGACTCCTCTCGACCGCGACATCGCCACGCGCGGGGCCGCGAACGCTGCGCGCATTCTCGCGCTCCTAGAAGGAGGCGCTCGTGGGTAAGGTGCGCTCCACCGACTCCGTCGAGAAGCTCTTTCCCAACGCTGCTGGCAGGAAGGCTGCGGACGAGGCAATTGATGCGCTGCCGGTGACGCTCAGCATGAGCGAATTCATGACGGCTTGGGAAACCGCTTACTGGGAGAGGTGCGGCAAGAGTCCGCTGAGAGAAAGGTGAGTGAGGTCATGGATAAGGATTCCGCAGATAACATCGCCAAAGCCATCAAGGCTCTGGCCGACTCGATCGCGCCACGCGGAGTTGCGCCGGGGACTGACGCCCAAGGAGTCTCCGTTGGCAGCCTTGCCGAAGCGGTGATGGGAGTGACCGCTGCGCTCACGGACATCGCTCGCACCATACAAGATGTCGCCGACAAGCTGGACCGGTCGTGACCGTGTCCGTGCCCTTTCAAGAGTGCCGTCTCTTCCCTCCTCCTCCGCGTGATCCCATCGGCAAGCGTCAGCGCTTCCGCATTCTCACGCGTGACGACTACCGATGCCGCTACTGCGGGCATGGGCCGCCTGAGGTGAAGGTGCACGTCGACCACGTGCTCGCCGTCGCTTTGGGCGGCAAGACGGTGGACGACAACCTCGTTGCCGCGTGCTTCGACTGCAACATCGGCAAGAGCGCCTCGCGGCTGCCAGGACCCGTGCCTCGACGACGCGCCGACCCCGAGGCTCCGGAACCTCCCGAGCCGGTCGTATCCCACTACGACGCTGCGCTCGCTGCAGCGTGGCTTCGCTCTCACGGATGGGACGTAGGCCCCTCCCGCGCACGTCTCGGCGCCTACAGCATTCCGTCGCCGCTCAATTCTCGATGGGTCGGCTGGTCGGGAGGCAAATACCCGCTCCACGACATTGCGTGCTTCGAAAACCTCTGCGCGACGGAGATGGCGCGTCGGATGACCATCGACCTCAGCCGCCCACCGAACCCCTACCGATGACAACGATCCGCTTCCACGTTCACCGTTGGCTCGTCGAGATCACCGAGGTCGAGGCACTCTCAGACCCATGGGAGGCCCCCACCCGCAACTGGCTTCGTGACGCTCCCACCCGAGTGACGGTCGTTGACGTGCTCGACGGCCCGCTCTCGTACCGCCCCGGTTACGGGCGGCCCACATGAGCGATCCGCCCCCACCGCCGTCACGCCCCAGCATCGGCATCAAGAGTCCTCCCACTGGGAGCGGCGAGACTCCGACCCCGTCGGACGTGCACATCAACGGCACGACGCATGTGATCTACGGGCTCAAGAACGCCGACCCACTCGGGCGGCTCACTGACCTCGAGACGCTGCCGTCCGAGTGGATGCGCGCGCTTCTCTGGGTCTCTCGGACCGAGGGCAAGGGCGACAACGCCTGTACGTGGTACGTGCCCAAGGCTTGCACGGCCAACGCCTGCACGATTCTCTCGATGGATGAGCGCTGGGCGAACGTCATCGCGCGCGACGAATTCGCCGAGTGCGACATGATTCGCTCGCCCCCTCCGTGGCATCCGGTCGATGGCGTGGGCTCCAAGCTCGGACCGTGGACGGACGCCGACACGACTCGCCTCCAGATGTGGTTCGACCGAGCCTACGGCATCTTCCTCCGCCCCACCGACCTCGAGCGCGTCGTAGCCGTAGTCGCGGAGGGTCGTAAGTACCATCCCGTTCGCGACTGGCTCGACTCGCTCGTCTGGGACGGGAAGAGGCGTATCCCAACGTGGCTGACGGACGTGATGGGGTGCGCCGACACACCTTACGTACGAGCTGTTGGGCAGGCGTGGGCCGTCTCCGCCATTGCGCGCGCGTACAAGCCCGGCTGCAAGGTCGACACTGTCCTCGTGCTCGAGGGGAAGCCGGGAACCTTCAAGAGTTCCGTCTTGCGAGCCCTCGTTGGCGACGAGTGGTTCCTCGAGATGGCGATCACCGACGTGTCCAACAAGGACGCGTTGCAGGTGCTGCGGTCAAAGTGGATTGCAGAGTTCCCCGAGATCGATGGGCTCTCCCGTAACGAGCAGGCGGCCGTCAAGTCGTACTTCTCTCGCCAGGTCGACACCTACCGAGCGAGCTACGGCCGTGGGAGCAAGGACTATCCGCGGCAGACCGTCTTCGCCGCGACGACGAACAAGAGCGAGTGGCTGACGGACGAGACCGGCGGCACCGGGCGTCGTATGTGGCCGGTGAAGTGCACTCGTGGTGACGTGGCGATGGCGCGCGCGCTGCGCGACCAGTTTTGGGCTGAGGCCAAAGTCCGCTGGGAGTGTCACGAGGAGTGGCACATCACCGACCCAGAGATCATGGACGCCGAGCGTGCGGAGCAGGACGCTCGATTCCGATCCGACCCGTGGGAGGAGACCGTCAGCGCGTGGCTCTGCAACGACGCTTCGGACATCGGGTCGAGGGCGGTTCTTGGCGTGACGGTCACCGATGTCCTCAGCGGCCCGCTCTCGCTTGACACCGCTCGTCGTGACCATGCCGCTGCGACGCGCGTGGGCTCGATCCTGCGTCGCCTCGGATGGATTCCTGGGAAGCAAGAGACACGCAGCGGCGCTCGCGTTCGCCTCTACCGTCCAGCCACAGGGGCGGCCACGAACGGCGATCTGGAGCCACTCAGCGAACCCGACGGTGTCATCGACCTACTCGCCGCACGCGAGGAGTCGCTCCGCGACTCGCAGGCTCCAGAGGCGCTTACCCATCCTCGCAGGGTGTAACTTTGCGGCGTCATCATAATCGCACCAGTCGCTACTTGCTCCTACAGCACCATCGGTGTCGCTATAGTCTCGTCACCAATATTCGCGCACTTAGCGTCGAAAAGTGCACAGCCTGCACAGCCTGCCACCCTGTTTCCATGGAGTTGCGTGAAACCCGTTCACCATCTGCACACCCTATACATGATCCGCGGGTGGGTGTGCAGGTGTGCATTAGGATCCAAGTGCGCGGTTTGGTTGAGAGAAGCACTGCACACCCATCATGTCGGTAGAGGCTGTGCAGGCTGTGCAGTAACGTTGCGGTGATCTAACCACGCTCGGATGTCGTCCAAGTTGGGTGAGATCTTGACCCTCGGCAGCGCGTGAAGAAGCGCTCCTTACTGGCGTGGCGTCCTGGTACTGGTCGTGACGGTCCTTGCAGAGATAGTTTTCTCTGCCTTTCAGGACCGAATAGGTGAACGGCCATGGCACGAGCTCACGAATTGTGCGCAGATCGAGGTCCACGAGCTGCTGTTGCAGGGCGATATGGGCGGTGACAATGAGAACGCGTTTCTTGTAGAGAGACGCGTGGTACGAGGCGGGAACGCCATAAGCGAAGCTCTTGCCGGTGCCAGGTGGTCCTTCCACCATGAGGGAGGTCTGCGAAAAGCAGGCTCGGTTGATTTCGTGCGCCGATCGAATCTGTGGTTCCCGAGGCACGTAGTGCCGCTTGATCCGTGACAGGTACCCATCGATACCGAAGAACGCGTCAATGTACTCGTCGCTCGCGGGCATGCTCACGGCTCCCTCTCCCCCTCCAGCCACGCAACGACCTTGACCGTCGCCCCGTCGAACTTCCCCGCGTTCACGTCGTCGCGGTACCGGCCCGCCGCCTCCCCCGCCTCGAGATTGTGCTGCCACCGAAACGGGAGCCCGGTACGCACATCGATGGCGGTCGAGCGGTGGAAGATCGTCACGAACCGCATCGCCGCCCCCGTCGCTCAAGCATCTGCCGAAGCCGCTGGACGACATCGGACGAGCACATGACCGAGCCGCTGTCCGTGACGCACGACGTGTCGCAAATGGAGAAGACGGTGAGGACGTGTGACGGGGTGCCTTCGCGTCGCACAACGATGTGAGCAGCGTCGTCACTCAAGAAGGTCCACGTGACGATGAGGCCGTGGCGCTCGGCGCCGGCGAGGACGCGCTCGCGGAATGTGGCGGGTGACGGGGCCATGCCGCGGAGGCCCATCAGCGGCCCCCGTCGTGCGCGCAGGCGCAGAACTCGTAACCGACCTGACTGGGGGTCCGTGTCGAGCACCATGACGGGCATGAGCGCAACGCGTCACGCGTGATCTCGAGCGACGTGCGCTCCATCTGGAGGCGTACGTACTCGTGCCATCCGGCGTCGAGCGCCTCCTCGGCGCGCCGCCTGCGCTCCTCGGCGATGCCGGTCTGACGACCAATCTCGATGGCGTCGGTGACGATCTCGTCGCACGTGGGACGCCGCGTCTCCAACTCGGCCGGAGCGGTCGAGCACGAGCACGCGACAGCCGCGAAGACGATGATGAGGTGCCTCATGCAAACAGTCCTTCCTGCGAACCGATGGCAGACATAGCCGCCGGCATACGCGATGGACGAAGCACGAAGGCGAGGAGCCCCCCTTCGGTCTCACCATCGCGCTCGAACCCGGCTTTGAGGAAACAGCGACCTGGATCGCGCTTCCGCCTTACCTTGCCGGCGTTCACGAACGTCACCATCCCGAGCTCGGGAGGATCTCCGAAGAACGCGCGCGTGGCGGACACGGCATCAAGGATGAGGTCGCTGGAGCGGTAGAGATCGCGGCGTTCGTTCCGGAACGCAGAGCACACCCACGCCCCGCCCCAGCGATGCTTGACGTACTCCGCGAACGGCCACGAGGTCACCCAGAACGTGCCGGGCGCGAACAGCACGAGGCAGCGCCCCGGAGGAACGAACTGGTCGGCGCCGATGGACTGTCGGTTGTAGTGGCGATCCGCGAGGTCGCGCGCGCGGGGGTCGGCGCGCCACGAAAGCGACCAGATCATCGCGTAGCCCAGAGCAAGGCTAGGACTCGTCGTCCGACGACCTCGGCGCAAGCGGGGACGACGGCATTCCCGAGAGCGCGGAGTCGAGCGTTGCGGTTGGGGGGTTGTCCGGTGACGGTGCGAGGCGGCTCCCACGCGTGCTGCGCTTCGCCGGGACCGGCAGGCCAGCGGTCCACCCGAGGGGGAAGCCCATGAGGCTCTCGACCCAGTCCGGCGACAGTTTCCCTCCCTCGGCCTTGGCGATCGTCTCCAAGCTCGGCGTCCCCGCACTCGGGCGCTCGAACTCCCCCCCTTTGCCGTTGATCCCGTTCTGGCTCGAGCCGTACGGCGTCGCGCTGGGGGTCGGCCATGTCTCCCGTCCCGAGAGGAGCGCTGCCGCTTGCAGGTCGCCTCGGTCGTTTTCCCTCGGCTGGCCCGAGTGTGAGGCGCTCGCCTTTGGCGTCGGCCACGCTCCCGCTCGAACTGCGCCGAGCAGCGTCGGATTCCCGCGTACGTGCGTCTCGCTTCCCCGAGACCCGTCGGCCGCTTCCGGCGTCGGCCAGCGCCTCGGCTCCGTCGAACCACCCGTCGTCACCATGTCGGTCAGGCTCACCCCCGGATGCGCCTTCGACCCCTCCAGATTCCGCGAGCCGGAGGACTTCGCGTCGCCCGCCGTCGCCGTCGGCCAGTACCTCGGGTCGTCTTGGTAGCGACCGAGGACCCGGATGTCGAGCTTCGTCTGGCCCGGTGCGTTGCTCTCCTCCCCGTGGCCGTAGCTCATCGGGGTCGGCCAGTCGTCGCCACGCGATGATGAAGATTCGCTCTCGTCGATGAGGCGCGCCCACATCGGATGCACGTAGAGTCGACCACTCCGCATCGTACCCGAGCGCGGCAAGGTCTCCGAGAACTCGGTCCAGCCCCCGAACAAGGAGCGCTGAGACGTTTTCAACGACGACGATTCGTGGTCGAAGAACGCGAATGACTCGTGCGAATTCGGACCAGAGCCCACTTCGCTCGCCGTCGATTCCGGCACGCTTGCCGGCGTTGCTGATGTCCTGGCAAGGAAAGCCACCGCAGAGGAGGTCGACTGGTGGGGCGGTGGCGTCGATTGCTCGGACATCGGTGTACCTCGTTGCAGTGGGCCAGTGCTTCTCAAGCACCGCAAGGCAGAAGGGGTCGATCTCGCATTGGAAAACCACGGGACCGAGTCCGGCCCACTCGAGCCCGAGCTCAAGCCCTCCGATGCCTGAGAACAAACTTCCTATGCTCAGCACGGGTTCGCCCCCAGCCATCGTCGAATCGAGCGCGCGACCGCCTCGGCGAGCGGCGCCGGCATCGCTTGGCCGATCATCGACCATCGCGCCTTCTTCGTCGCACCGAGGAATTGCCAGTCGTCGGGGAAGCCTTGCAGGATCGCAGCGGCCTTCTCGCTCAGCTTGATCGCGTTCGGGCCGTGACCCCGGTTGTCGCCCGTTGCGGTCTTGTCGTGGTGACCAGGAGGAGCGAGGCGGCCGCCGACGTCGGAGTGCACGACCGTCGCCGGACGCTCCCATGGCCAGTCGAGCACCTGCGCGCCTTGACCGCCACGGTCCTTCGCTCCAAGCGTCGGCGCCGGCGCATCAAGCGCAGCCGGCGGGTGCTTGCCGTTACGCGCGAGGACCTTGTCAGGCGTCGTGCCGGAGTGCGCGCGCACGGTGCGCGACGGTTCGTCGAAGGCGCTGGGCGGGTGGTGCGGCGTGACGATGAGAACGGAGCCGTCACCTTGGTTCTCTCGCGACGTGACGACGCCGGCAGGGGCGTCGATGGCAGACGCGCGCGGTCGCTTCGACGTCTTCTTCTTGCGAAGGCGCTCCGCCGACCTCGTCGCCTCCGTCTCCGGCGCGAGAACGTTCCCATCGCTCAAGCTGCTCGTGCCGACGACGCGCGCAGGCTCGTCGGGTGACGAGGCGATCTTCGCACCGTTCTGTCCGCGCCACCGGAGGCGGATGGGAGAGCCGAGCTCAGCGGGAGACAGGTGCCCAAGCGCTTGACGGCACGTCACCCACGGCGTCAGCGGCTCGAAGAGGTCGACGTTGCGCTCGCCGGGCGGGCCGTGCGTGCGGACGGGCCACGTGATGTGCGGGGTGCCCATAGGGTGAAGGAACCAAAAAGGCCGAATGCGGTGCTGGGGAACGCCGTACGCGGCTGCATCAAGGCGAGTGAAGTCGACGCAGTACCCGTCACGCGTGAGCCCGCCGATCGTCCTCTGCACGGTGGGCCAGTTGGGAGCGTCGTCGAGCCCCGGAACGTTCGCGATGAGCGCGACGCGAGGTCGCATGAGGCGGACGATCTCGACGGTGACGAGGAGCATGTCGCGCTCGTCAGACGTGCCCTTGCGCTTACCCGCTCGACTCCACGGCGTGCAAGGTGGATCTCCGATAAATAGGTCGACTGCGCCGGGCGACCATCCTGCGCGCAGCATCCGCTCGAGGTCGCGGGCGTCCATGCCGACGGGGGCGTGACCGAGGTTTGCAGCGTACGACGCGCGCGCGTCAGGGTCCCAGTCGAAAGCCATCGTCACAGGCAGGCCGGCGCGACGGAAACCTTCGGCCATCCCGCCTGAGCAGCTGAAGACCTCGACGATATTCACTGGCACCATCCGTCTGCCATGAGTTTGTCGAGGCACGCGTGGCCGCAGACGTGGAGCGCGCTACCAGTGCCATCGAGGTTGGTCCACAGACCGATCCACGCGCCAGGCGGCAGTTGCAACATCTCGGGGCACTCGGGGTCGGGCGTCGTCATGATCGGACACGCGATGTCCGCCTCGCAGATGCAACACGAGAAGTGACGAATGGGAGTGCGCGGCACGCGCTTCTCGAGCGCCTCCACGTCGAAGGCGGACGCCTCGCGGAGGTGGTCGCACGCTGCCGCCGGCACCGTCGAGCGCTTCCCGTCGTGGTAGTGCGGATCCATGTCGCGAAGGTTGCATACCCACACGTCCCCGAGGAGGCGAGGCTCGCTTGCGACGGTGCCGAGATAGTCGTGACCGGGCGACGACGTGTAGACGACGCGCGTGCCGGGGACGATCCACGCGGGGGCGGTCATGCGGGCGCACCGTAGACGAGGAGTTTGGCCGCCTCGCGATCCTGCGGGCGTCCGGGCATTTCGGGAAGAAAGCCGTCGAAGATTGCGCACTCGATGAACTCGTGCCGACCGCGACGAGAGCGTAGTGCAGCGACGATGGCGGCGTCTGAAACGAAGAGCGGAGCCATGTCCGTGTACGTGGAATACCGCCAGTGCCAGTCGCGACGGCGACGGATGAGTTGGAGGCACGTGCGGACGTAGCGCGTGGCGTGACGCTTCCAGACACGGCGCTTCATCGCGACAGCCTCTTCGGCGTCACATGAACAACCTCACCCTGAAACTCGCGCTTCGGCCATGCGTCGATAAGCCCCTCCAGCGCGCCCATCGACATGGTCTTCATCGTCGCCGGATCCACACCCGTCATGCTCGCGAGTTGGGTGATGAGATGGTTGCGCGTCTTCATGCGCTGGCCGCAGGTAGGGCACACGTTGCTCGTGTTCGGCTTGCAGGATCGGTAGCGACGATGCTGCCGGGGCTCCGGATGGAGGACGAACTCGGCCATCACGGGTACCTCTCGGGGCTCGCCCACCCGCGCCCATCGGCGGGCTTGTGGCACCGCGCACATCGACCGAGCGACGACATGCGGTGGCCGAAGATGCGGCAGAGAAGACTGAGCCAGCGGCCGCGCCACGTGAGTCGACGCGTTGTCCGCGCCGTCGCCGCGCGCCAGAGCCCTTCACGTGTGCCCGGACCACACCCGTCGCACGCGATCTGCTCTCCGCCGCGGTAGTGGAGGTTCCGGTCCGTGCGGCCGCAGCGCTTGCAGGCGTAGAGGGTCATAGGCGCCTCGGGGCGAGCCACGGGCCGCACTGCGAACCGTAATCGTGACGGAGCGCACCACACGCGCGACACCAGAAGAGACGGAACGGTAACTGGGAGGGAGGCGAGAGCGCAGGAGGCCGCCCCTCGTAGACGACGGCGTCCGAATGCAAACAGTCCGTCGAGTTCGCCGCCACAACGGCGTGAGCAGCCTCCTCATAGCGGCGCTGCGTGTCGAGTCTCTCGTCACTCCATCGGCGCAGGCTGCGCTTGAAGAACCACCGCGCCTCGTATGCGACTTGGCCGAGGGAACGGGTCATGACAGCAGCCGAGCCACCTGGTCATTGTGACCCTCTGCGACGCGCTGCATGAGGGTCGAGCAGTCGTCACACAGGTCGAGCCCGTCCAGCGCGAAGACGCCTGACTTGCCGATGGCGCACCCCTTGACGAGCGCCACGGCGAGCGAGCTTCTAGGGCCGATCTCGCTGGAGACCTCGACGAGAACGCAGAGGACGCAGGAGTTACCCACGGCCCGCGCCACCGTCCGGCGCGTTGCAGACGCAGGTGCCATCAGCACGGTACTCGGCCATTCCACCTTGGCACACCCGTCCGCACTCGTCGATCTCGCACGCGCGCCCACAGCCAGTGAGCGTCAGCAGGAGCAGCAACAGTCTCATGTTTCCACCGATGGGTGCGTCTCGCTCTTCCCGAGCACCCAGTCGAGACACGAGAGCCAGTTGCGCCCTTCGTCGTCGTCACGGGAGTCGAGCGACTTGCGCAACTCGGAGATCTCCGTGCGCGGACGGAGAGCGTGCCCGTTACCGCTCTTCTTCGGAGGCGCGACGGAGCGCATCTTTTTCGCGCGCGCGCGCTTCCCCGTCGACCCCTCGGCGGCCGCCAGCATCTTGCCGAGCGTCGCCTTGGCCTCGGCGGGTTCGAGCTTGGATAGCTCGTAGGCGCGGGTCGCCGGAAGCTTGCCGCTCTCGACGGCTTTGCGCACGTCGGCGGGACAGTCGAGCAGCGCGAGGTAGTTCTTCACGGCCGAGTTCGAGCAGTGAAGGATGACCGCGATCACGTCCTCCGTGTAGCCCTGCTCGAGGAGGCGCTGGGCGAGCTTCGCGCGCTCGGTCGGGGTGGGGTCGGTGCGCCCCTCGTTGGCGACGATCATCGTGGCGAAGAGCGCCTTGGGGTCGCCCCGTTCGACGATGGCCTTGACGAGCTTGATGGGCTCGCCCCTCTTGCGTAGGCGCTTGTTCGCCTCGCGCGCGGCCTTGACCCGCTGGCGGCCGTCGAGGACGCACACGTCACCTGTCTCCGGATCTTTCCAGACGATGAGCGGCTCGACGACGCCCTTGTACTCGATGCTCGCGATGAGCGACTCGAGCGGGTCGTTATCGACGCGCGGGTCGTAGAGGAAGTGCGTCTTGCTGGTGACGAGCTTGAGCTTGTCGGGGTCGAACGTGAGCAGATTCGAGTGCCCTTCGGCGCCGTAAGCGTCCTTGGAATTCTTGGCCATCAGTGCACCTCTCGGTCGTACCAGGGTTCGACGACGTGATGCTCCTCGGGGAGGTGGAGCAGTTCCATCTCGCGCCCTGGCAGCGTGAGACAGAGGTGAAGCGCAAGCATCTCCTCTGGAGGAGGCACGGCCCAATCGTGCACGCAGTAGGCGTGGCCGAGGTCGAGGTCGTACAGTTGACGGAAATTGGTCTGGGCCTTCATGAGCGCCGGCTTCTCGCGGTTGGCGACGAGGTAGCGACGGCCCGTGTCGGCACCGGTTGTCACGAAGGCGCCCTTGCGGCGGTAGTCGTAGATCTGCTCGTCGCTCAGGAACGTCTCGAGCACACGCGAGGCGCGGATGTCGGCCTCGGCGAACGCGGGAAGCGGGCAGCCATTGACGGGGCGAGCGACGGTAGCAGCCGTCTCCGGCTCGGGAGCGGGTGCCTGCGCCGGCGCCTCGGGCTTTGGCGTGGCTGGCGTGCGGTAGGTCTCGAGATCTTTGACCGTGCCGTCGGAGAGCTTGACGACCTTGACCAGCTGGCGCTCGGGCCGCATGGCCTTCGTCAGGATCTTCTCGACCTCGCCGATCTTCGCGGCGAGCTCGACGGTGACGCCATCCTTCGTGCGGTAGGCGGCGTTCGTGAGGGGGAGGAAGTCGGACTCCTTCGCCCACGCGTCACCCAACAGCCTCTGGGCCGTCGCCTGCGCCCGCAAGGACGCCATGGCCTTCTCCTCCCACGCCGTTAGGTCGTAGGCGTGGAGGAGCGTTCGCTTCTCCCCCTTGCTCTCCAGCCGGATGTCCCCGTGAAACGTCGGAATCAGCCACGTTCGCAGCATTGCGTGTCTCCATGTGCTCGATGAGCTTGGCGATGCGCGCCTCGAGCGTCGCGCGCTTCGGGAAAGGAACCTTGTCCACCAGTGCGATGAGAGTCTTGAGCTCGTCCGCCTCGTGCAGGGCGGCGGCCGCGCGCACGGTCTCGGTGGAGGCTTGCGCGAGGGTGCCTTGGGCCAGTCGGTCGTTGCGTTCGACCTCGCCTTGGTCGCCCATGTACGCCGCTTGGTTCTGGATGACGCCGACGTTGCCGTGGAAGCGAGGCATGACGGCACCGTTGACGCCGTAGTTGTTGAAGCCTTGGACCGCCATGGGATTGCCCGGATCGACCGCTTGAAAGTCCTCGACGCTCTTCGCCTCCAGGCGCGCGAGCCCCTGACCAAGTGAGCAGAGTTGGGCCGCCTTGCCGAAGCGACCCGGCTCCTTCCCGCGGAGCGTCGCCTCCACGAGCGCGACGAGCGCCTCCACGGCCTTTGCCGCCTCGTCGCTCACGGCGACCTCAGCGGGACGGGCGTGAGGTTCAGCCCCAGCGCGCTCGCAGTCGCCTCAAGCGCAGGCAGGCACTCCCCGCAGATGAAGGACTCGTCACGTCCGGGCCAGGTGAACCGGTGCGAGGCGACGAACGGGCACGGAAGCTCGCCCTTGAGGATCTGTTTGCAACGTTGCAGCGTGGCGATGTTTGCGGGGTCGGACATGGGAGCGCTCCGTGCCGGGCGGGGCCGGGGAGGGGGTGGAGTGTCGCGATGGCTCGGTGGGACAGGGATAGTCGTGCGGGGTCGTTACGGGCGAGGCGCTGGCTAGATCCGTCGCGATGGCGTTGTGGGCGGCGACGAGTGCTTCGACGGCCTTGCGGTCGGGCGTCATGACGCCGAGCTCTTCGGTTGCCGTCGCGCCTCAGCCAGCGCATACCGTTTGCTGGCGCGCCACCGCAACGCGCTCATGCTCTTCGGGTGTTGTACGGGCGTACCACCTGTGCAGAGCTGCGCAGGAAGCGCAGCGCCATGGTTGTCCGCGGGACAACGCCCCACTCCTCGGTACGGATCGATTAGAGGCGCAGCCGGTCGCAGGTGAGGGCCCCGCACAGACCTTCTGTCGTCGAGGCAGATCCGTCACCCTCACAAGGTCGCCATCGACTTCGACGGGCTCGCGAAAGCTTACGTGGCCATCGGCGTCTACCGCAGCCACCTGTTTTGTTGGCTGTAGGCGCGCCTCTAGCGACCACCCTTGATCAGCCCACGGGGCGCCGTGGATCCACGACATGCCGGCATGGTCGAGAATGATCGACGGAGTCCCTGGCCGCATGACACGCCCACACCATTGGAGATACCGGCGTAGGCTCGCGGTCGGGGCAGCGATGATCGCGCAGCGGGCGGCCGGAAAATCCCAACCTTCGCCGAGAACGTCACACGTCCAGAGAACGCTGATCGTGCCGCTCGCCAGCGCCGCGAGCTTCCGGTCGCGCTCGGCATCCGTGTGGTAGCCGAGAAGCATCTCGGTCTTGATGCCAGCAGCCGTAAATTGCGCAATGAGGTCGTCGATTTGGCGCTCGCTTGCCGCGAAGCCGACCGTGGGCACGCCTTGAGCGTGCTTCTTCCAATGGTCCGGCATGCGACCAACGATCAGCCGCATGGAGCGCTCTGCGTCGGCTGCGGAGTAGTCGCCGCGCACCTTCTTCAAGCCCTTCAGAGAAGGCAGCGCGTCCTTGTCCCAACTGAAGATGTCGGGGCGCGCCAGCCATCCGGCTTTGATCAGTTCCTCCACGCTCTCGGTCTGCGTGACCATCCGGTCGAAGTGCTCGGCGAGCGGCTTCCCGTCGAGCCGCACTGGAGTCGCGGTGAGCCCCAGGACGGGCATCTTCGGGTAACAGGCGAGAAGCTTCGACCACCCTGCGGACGCCACATGGTGAGCCTCGTCCACAACGATGCGCGTGATGCCCGGAATCACGTCGCGATGCCGTAGCGTGTCGATGCTCGCGATGTGGATGGGCGCGTCGAGGTTGACTGCGTAGTCCTTCGAGCCTTTGCGACGGTGGAAGCTCATCATCGACCGCGGGAGGCCGGCTGCGAGGAGCTTCCGCTCGGTCTGCTTTAGGATCTCCCACCTGTGCACGAGGTAGAGCACCCGGTCGCCCTGGGCGACCCAGTGGCGGACGAGGGAAGCCGCCACGACGGTCTTCCCGGTCCCCATGAAGGCGACGTAGAGGAGGCGCATCACGAGGTCGCAGGCGACCTTGAGCTTGCCGATGTCCTCGCGCTGGTAGTCGCGGGGAGCGTCGACGGGCGGCGTTAGCTGCTTGGCGATGGCACGGTTCATGGGCGCGACATGCCCGACCTCACCCGTCCGCACCATTGCGCGGAGCGACTCGGTGTAGCGGTTGGTAATCCCACGACGAAACATCTCGCCGGGAAGTCCCAGCCCTCGCGGATGGCGGAGACGGCAACAGGACGATGGGCCTCGTCCACAACAACAGGGGCAAGCGGCTTAGCGGAGCGGTTCATGTCGTGGTCTCCTCGCCCGTCACCCATTCGGGTGACGCGGCGACTTCGTGGTCAGGGGGCGTGGTTCGTGGTCATGGGCGGCTTCATGGTCAAAGCCTCACGGATCGCTCTGCCAAAAGCGGCGCCACGACCCGCGTGAGCATAAGCCACGTGACCCCTCCACCGCATGGTCATTGTCTGTTTGGTCTGCCCGACATACTGACGACCGGAGGCGACGTGCGTGCAGCAGTAAATGATGTAGGGACGGGGCGCCCTCATGGTCCGGCACCGTAGTCAGCGACCTTGAGACGCTCCTTGTCGAGCTCGGCGTCACCACGGAGGTCATACCGAGTGGTTGTCTCTTGGTTCGCGTGGTGCATCAGCTTCTGCACAACGCTCGTACCGAGTCCGCCTGAGAACATTTTCGTGGCGAAACTTCTGCGGATGTCGTGAACCGAAAAAGGGCGAATGCCAGCAAGCTTGCAGAGCCCAGCGTCGCGCTTGCGCCCCACGAAGAGGTACCAAAGGTGCCACGGCCGAAGCGGTGTCCCGGAGACAGGGGAGGCGAATAGAAACTTGTGATTCCACCGAAGGCCCCGACGAATCTTCGACCACTCGTCGAGCGCACGCTTCGTGGATGGCGTCAGGAAGTGCGTGACCTCATGGTCGCCCTTCGCGATCACGTGGATGGCGCGCCCGTCGAAGCAGTCCACCGCGAGACGGCAAATCTCTGCCCGTCGCATGCCAGTACCGAGCCCGATGAGCAGGGCGGCGCGAAGCATCGCACCGCGAGGCTGGCGGTCGACCGCGCATGCCTTGAGTAGGGCAGTCACCTCGTCTTCGGAGAGCGCACGTCCCTTCGGCTGTCTCGAGCCAGGCACCTTCCTGAGGGAATCGCCTACGTCGTCGCAGAACTGTTGATCCACAAGACGGCGCCGACGGGCCGCGCGAACAATGGCGCGCATGGCGGCGAACCGAACACGAACGGTGTACGGCGAAGGCTTCCTGTTGTCGCGGCTCAGCCGCTTGAGAAGCTTGGTGCGACCACGTTCGATGTCGTCGATGGAGAGCGTCTGCCACGGCACTAGGACCTCAGCCCTCTCAGCGACCTCACCTGCCGCGTTCCGATAGTCCTCGTATCCGAGCGCCCAGGCCCACGCCCGCAAGCCGGAGCGCATCGTAGCCTTCGACGAGTCTGCAAACTGGCGGTCCTCGACGGCCTTGACCAGCTCGGCGCTCGTCGCGAGGACGGCCTTGTGCGCGGTCGTGGGAGGCTTCGCGAGCGTCATGAGGGTCAGCCAGCTTTTCCACCCTTTGGAAACGAAGTCAACAGAATTGGATGTTACATTCGACTCAACAATTCGTTGACAGCGCCTACCAGCGGCGTAAAGGTGGACGCCGATGCCCGACGAGAGCGACCCGGAAATCGTCACCGGCCCGGACCCCGAGAGCGACCGCGAGCTCGTCACCGATCCGGACCCCAACTACTGCCGCATGCGGTCGCACGAGAACGCGAGGCTATGCCAGTGCCTGCACGCGTGCTGCTCGCACGACGCGAACGGCGAGTGCCGGTCCTGTGAGTGTCGCGGGTTCGTCGAAGCGCCGCCGAAGCCGGCGCCGAGGCCGCCCCCGCCGTGCAGCGAGTGCCGGTACGGGCGCATCCGGACCGACTGCCCGGTGTGCCGGGGCACGGGCGTGATGATGAGGGGTGGGTCGTGACGGTGCCGAGCGAACTCGACGAAACGATGCATACGATGCATCGCCTCTGGACGCGTGCGGTGGGGACGCCAGAGTACGACAAGGAAGAATGGAAGACGCTCGAGCGCGGCATCTATGCGCTGGGCAAGGAACTGAGGGAGACGCGCAAGGATGTGGCGCGGTGGAAAGACAACTTCGATAGCGTCGAGGACGTGCTGCGGGAGTGCGCAGACGCATGTGACGAGCTCCGGAACACGCTGTCCTACCCGCTGCCGGCCTGCGTCACGCGAGCGCGAGCGCTTCTCGGCGAACCGTGCGCCATCGTGGGACGCGTCCCGAAGCCGCACGACCCAGAGACGTGCCCCGGATGCCGAGGCGCGAACGTCACGCCGGCATGCACGTGTGGCGAATGGACCGAGGAGAATCCCATCGCCTGCCCGCGTCACGATACGCCCGAAGAGGCGGAGCGCGTGCGGCAGCTTCTGTTGGCGACGGCGAGGAAGGTCATTGCGGCGAAGGAGTGCGGCGCAAAGGATCCCGCCGGCTGGGGCGGTACGTGCATTCACCCGCCTCACGGCGCAGAGCGCGAGCACCAGTACCAGTCGACGCGCAAGGCGAAGCACAGCGACGTGACGCACATCCTCGAAGCGGGCATGTCCCTCTGTCGGTTCACAACGGTCGTGCCGGGAGATTGGCCGCCGGGCAACTACTGGGTGAGGCTGAGCGAAGCGAAGGAGGCATCGTGTCCGGGGTGTCGAACGCGAGCGGCTGCGCTGGGGAGGAGCACATGATCGACTTCGCCAAGCTTGCACGGGAGTTCCGAGCGGAGAAGTGCGCGAACGCCGCCTCGAGCTTCACTGAGAGCGACATCGTCGCGCTGATGCAGCGGGTCGCAGCGGAAGCGCTAGCCTCGGCAATTGCCGCCGCAGAGGCGTACGCCCGCGAAAACGAAAACTACGACGACGACGGAGTCCTGAGCAAAGGCGTGCCCGATGCACTGCGCACCCTGCTGGCCGACCCACAGTCACGCGCGCCCGAGCCGTGGGAGGACGTGGACGACGAGTGGAGCGAGGCGATCAAGGCAGCGTTCCCGACGCGCAGCGGCTCGCACGCCCAGTACGGCGTCGCCATGAAGATGGTGGGTCACCGTCACTCGAAGATCGCGCTCGTCGCGCTGGTGAACTGGCTCCTGGTGAAAGCCGACGCGAGCGAGGAGCGAGGCTGGGCCGACTGCGTGCGAGGCATCGAGATGTCACGCGATACGTTCCGGCCAGACACCACGTCACGCGCAGCATGTGAGGTCGTGCTCGCCGACCTGCGGAAGCTTGCCGCGCTGCCGAAGGTCGTCACATGAGCGACGAAGACCGCCTCGTGATGCTGGAGTCTGAGCTCGCGGAGACTCGGCGCAAGCTGGCCGAGTCCGAGCAGCACCTCGCGTCGGCGAACCAGATCATCGGCTCGTACAGCACCGTGCGCTGCGGGCTCGTGAAGGGCCACGCCGACCCACGGTACGCAGCGCTTGCTGCGCATCTGAAAACGGAGATCGCCGAGAAGGAAACCGCGCGCGCCCAACTCGCGGTTGCCCGAACGCCGACCGATGGCGTGTGGATGTGGCAGGGTTGTGGCGACGAGCCGGAGGGGCTTTCGTGCCCGGTGGTTATGAGCGCGGACACGCTGCGTGGGCTGCTCAGCGCGCGGACGAAGACCGTCGAGGAGATCGTCGCGTACCTGCGTGACGACAAGGACGTGACGTTTCGCTTCGGCGAGACACTTGCTGCTTGGCTGGCGAATCGCGTCGACGGGTGGATGAAGCGCCCGTCGGCGTCGCCTCCGGCGCATCGCGCGGATGCACTGGATCGCTGTCAAGCCTCGGAGTCGGGGGCACAGTGCAGTCTCCCGTCAGAGCACCTGAGCGATCATGTCTTCGGCGTGCCACCACTAACGACGCTCCAAGCCTTTGCGTGGGCCGAAGAGCGGGCACGTGCGAGAAAGGCCGAGCGCGGCTGTGCACTGCGTGAATTACAGCGCCGGGCGGACTGGCTCGCCGATGAATGCCGCAAGGGCGGGACGTGCTACGTCGAACGTGACGAGGCGTACATCGCGGTCAAGACGCTAGAGCGGTTCTACGAGCACGGGACACCAAAATGAGCGCCCGTCCCGACCACATCTGCTGCGTTGTGCGCGACACGAGCCCGCACGGCACGAGGACCTCGTACTGCAAGCGCGTGCTGCCCACGTTCGAGTGGGCGTTCGTCAGCCGCGAGCACGCGGAGGCGAACGAAGCCCGCGAGGGGCGGCTCGTCACGTGCCCGGAATGCAAGACTGCGCTGCGGAGGAAGGCGTCATGACTACGGAGAACACGTCCGCCGAGGTGCGCGAGGCGCGTATCCTGGCGCTCGCGTTCGCGCTGGATGTTCTGAAGCAGCAGTGGTCCGCGCCGGACAAGACGGACATGGTCATGGCGGTCGCGCTTGGCGCAGCTGGCAATGGCGACGTGTTCGCAGACTGCCTCTGGGCGATTGGCTTGTACGGCCATGGTCTGCCGGTGGACGCGGTCGCGGGCGCGATCACGAAGACGAAGGAGATCGTATGAACACCAACGAAGACCCGCTTATCACGTTGCTTCGCCAACAGCGAAACACCGCTGACGCTCGGATCGCCGAGCTTGAGGCGCACGCGGGAGAATTGCGGCGTGAGCGTGACGAAGCGCAGAAGGAATTGGGCGATGCGTGGACGGTACTTCAGGTCAACGGATGCGACGCACACTGCTTGAAGACCCACCAGATCCACCACGCCATCGAGACGCTCGCGTACGAACGAGTGCGAGCGTGTCGCGAAGTGGAGCGACTACAAGGACTGATTCGCCAGCCAGGCCGCGAAAGCTGTGCGTGCGAGTGGACGAAGCGTGATGGTCCCATCGGCGAATGCGCGCCATTCCTGAAGCCGTGCGCGGGTCACGAGGTCTACGGCACGTGGCGAGCAGCGGAAGCGACGAAGGCGCTCGAGGAGTGCCGTCACCAGTTGGGCCTTGTCGAGGACGAACTTCGTGCGGCGCGGCAGCGAGTGCCGCTGGGGCAGCGGGTCGCAGACCTCTTTATGGCTGTTGCGGCGGTACTCCAAAAGGAGAGGAGCAAATGACAGAACGTCTGACGTGCTCGCTATGCGACCGGCCGCGAAAAGCACGTGGCTACTGCAACACGCATCTAGGGCGGTTATACCGAGGCGCTCCACTCGATGGTTCACGGCAGCCACGAAAGGTGCACGCATTGTGTTCGGGCGGTTGCGGGACGGCACGGTTTCGAGGGAGTCCAGACTTCTACGTACATAAGGGAGTGCCTCGTACAAAATGTAAGACGTGCTTGGCGCAAGAGAGCGAATCGTGGAGACAAGCGAACCCAGAGAGACACAAGGCCATCTTCCGTCGGTGCAACCACCGAATAAATCTGAGGCTGCGCTTTGGACTGACGGTTGAGGAGTTCGACGCGCTGTTTAGGAATCACAACGGTCTCTGCGATAATCTGCGGTGAACCAGAGCCGCGAAAAGATCGTCGCCTGAGTCTCGACCACGATCACAAGACGAACGAACTGCGCGGCTTTCCGTGCTCACTGTGCAACTTGATCCTCGGCCTTGTGAAAGACAACCCAGAACTACTGGAGAAGATGGCGTTCTACTTGAGACATGCTCGATTGGTGGTGCCAGGACGGCACGTTGCATGAGCGTCCGGTTCATCTGCGACGCGTGCGGCAAGAGCGCGCCGTCACACGTACCGGACGGATGGCACCAGACGCAGATGGGGGTCCACGCGTGCTCGCAGGACTGCGTCAAGCGAATCGCTGAGCAAGGCGTACGCCCGCTCGCCCCAGTAGTTGCGCTCCGTCACACGGAAGGCAATGAGCCATGGCGCAAGGAAGTCGCCGACGCGTTCGGCGGCTCGGCCTTCCTCGGCGCGTTGGCAGGGAGCGTGCTCGGCCATACGCTGCGGGACGTGGCGCCATCAGGCTGGGCTCGCCCCACCCGTGGCGAAGCCTGCCACTACTTCGTCGACCGCAACTCGCTGTGCGGAGAATGGAAAGGCTTCCGTGGGGCGGTGCAGGTGAAGCCGACGTTGAACAACGTGTGTGACCAGTGCAAAACGAAACGACCGGAGACCGACCGATGACCCTACAATCGAAGATCGACAGCCTCGCCGTGAAGTTCGCCGTGCAAGTGTTCGACGCCATCCGCGAGTGCTCGCTCGAGGAACTCGGCGGAGTGCCTGCGCGCCCACGCCTTCGCCTCGTGCCATCACGGAAGACCGGACGCCTTGCGAGACGATCCGACGTGGCCATCGGCAAGGTCGTCACCCAGATCGTCACCCTCGTGAAAGCGAACAAGAGCGGCCTGCGCGCGGAGGACATCCGGACGAAGCTTGGGCTCCGCGCGAAGGAACTGCCGAAGCCGCTCAAGGTCGCGCTCGCGGCGAAGCAACTACGGAAGACGGGGAAGAAACGGGCGACGGTGTACCAGGCTGGGAAGTGACGATCGGAGCGTGGGCGGCGGTAGCGGGACTGGGCATGTACGCGTACCTGTTCGGAGGTCTGATGGAGCCGGTGAGCGAAAAGATTGCGGCGGCACTCGAGGCAGCGGGCCAGGGGCTCGACTCCGACGAGCGCGGAGTCGTCACGATCACGAAGGCGTGCGACGCCATCGAGCGCCTCGGGCACATGTGGCGGAAGGCCGAGGGGCGCGTCCTCAGTCTCGAGCGAGCCGTGAAGCGCCTCACCGCCGAGGTCGCAGCGGGCGCGAAGCGAGAGCGGGAGGCGCACGACGACAGGCTGCGAGCTCGTGAGCAACTGGCCATCGCCGAACAGACCATCGCAAACCTGAGAGCCCAACTCACACCGAAAGGGAAGCGGCGGTGACGAACAACGAGCGCCACCGCGGCTTCGTCTCCTCCCCCGAGTTGGACGACATCATCGAGGCGCATCGCGTCCGCCTCGATGAGCAGCGGCCCGAGGGGGCAGAGTTGACCAGCGTATCGACGGCGATCCGGAACCTCATCCAAGAGGGTGACAAGTCGGTCAGGGCACGGGAGAAGAAGAGGTGAGCTACGAGCACGGGGACATCGTGAAGGTCGAGCTCACGCACGCGGACGGGACGGTCAAGACCCTGACAGGTGAGGAGGCGACGAAGTGGGGCGAGTACGTTGCCGCGCAAGGCTTCCATGCGGCGAATCACGGGATGGCGTGTCCGCCGTTCGCGTGGGTGGAGACGAAGCCGACGACGAAGGAACGTCGTGTCCCTGTGCAGGGCGATGGCAACTACAGTCTTCGCCCAGACGACCCTCGCCGGGCTGGTGCCCACTACCCAGGCACCGTCACATGGGAAGAGCGCTGCGAAGCGTGGGTGGGCTACGCCAAGAGATATTCCGGCCAAGATGCCGAGCGCATCGCAGAACGCGGCGGGTTCGGCTACGCCGAGATGACGGAGTACATGGGCCACGAACCGGTGACGTGGCGCGTGCATCCGCAGTACGAGGGACGATGACATGAAAGCTCTCGTCTGGAGCCGCCTCGGGGCTCCGTGCCGCCTATGTCGTCACCTGGGCGCGTCGCACAACCACGTGACGAGCGCCTGCGGCGGTCCCCGCTGTCGCTGCAAAACGTTCACGCTCAAGAACGAGGATCTCGCGCGAATTGCGAAGGCCGCGCTCCGTGAAGGGCTACGGTACGTGGGCGTCCGGGGAGCCCGCATACAGACGATGGAGGTCAAGGGAACCATGCTCGTACGAGCCGCCGTGGTGACGGGCGCCTGGGCCTCACTGGGGCATCAACAACGCCAAGACCTGTGCCACCGCCTCGTGGAAGAGTGGGTCGGTCGTGACGAGCAACGCGTTCTCGTAGAGACGTGGACATGAAGTACGACGAGATCACCACGGCAATGCGCGCTTTCGTCGGTGCGCGCGAGGCATTCCGTAAGCTTGGGTACGCCGCGAAGGACCTCTCCCTCTTGGTGGCGAGGAGTGCGCGTCACAACGGCGTGCTGAGCGCGTTCGTGTTCCTGCGCGCGCAGAACAAGACCTTCAGCCTCGAGTGCGGCCCGGTGAAGAGCGAGGCATCCGCCAAGGCGGAGTACGAGCGCGTGTGCGAGGCGATCAACAGCGGAGTCGTCACGCAGGCGGATCTCGACCGGATGTGGCAGGAGAGCGAGCCGTTCAACGACAAGGTAGGCTTTGCGACGGCACTGATGCTCAAGGGCTTTGTGACTCCAAAGGGGCTGTCGTGAAGCACCTCGTCCTCCACCACGAGCTCCACTGCGACCCCGACACGTACTGGGCATGCGTCCTCGACCAGGCGTACAACCAAGAACTCTTCATCAGTTGCCTCCAGTTCGTGCGCTACGAGGTGACGATGCAGCGCGACATGGGCGACCACGTGCTGCGGCAGGTGCGTGCCGAGGCGTCACGCGCGGGCGTGCCCGGTTTCCTTCAGAAGGCGCTCCCGTATATCGAGGAGGGCGACCTCGACCGGCCGCGGTCGCTCTACTCCTTCCGGACCATCAACGAGACGATGGGCAACCAGGTGAAGATCCACGGCTACATGCATTGCGCCGAACTAGGACCGCGCCGCTGCCACCGGACGACGGAGATTCACATCGACGTGACGATGCTGGGGCTGGGTGGATTCGTGGAAAACCGACTCGGTAACGACCTGACGAAGTCGTACAACGTGAGTGCGGAGTTCACGAACAGATGGGTGCGATGAATCGTCGGGCCTCATGCGCCCGGAGGATCCGATGAAGAAACGAAAGCCGAAGTCGGTGTGGCTGTAGTGTGAACGTCAGGACCGCCTCATCAAGTGGTACCAGCGGAGAGTGAAGATGGGACGCATGAAGGTCGAGACGAGGGTGGAGTGCTATGAGGTCGACGGCACGGAAACGCCCGTCATGGGCGACGTGTCGATCGCGGTCCTCTCACATTGGAACCGGGACAATATGGTCGTCCTCAAGCTCGGGTCGAAGTCGTACACGGTGGTCGGGAGTCAGCTTGAGCGAGCCATTCGCAACGCAACGAACGTCGAGCGGTAGACTCCCATCCGTGCGCGCGGAGGATCTGAAACATGAGGACGACTCCAAAGTTGAGATGCGATGCCCGAGAAACCCTTGGCGCAGACCCTCCCGCGCAACGAGGCGTTGTCGTCGAAGGTATGAACTTAGAATCCGCTCTTCTGTACGACCTGGAGGAGGCTCTATCCTCACTTCGCGAAGTGACGAACCGGCTCAAGCTGGTCATGCCGTGTCCAGGTTGCTCGTCCCACATTGCCGGTGATGACGAGCATGTCCTTGGTTGCACGGTGGCGCAGGTGCTCGACAAGGCCCGTGCCGTACTCGAATCACATAACTGAAAATGCGCGCGAGGTCCTGTTGAGGCAGATCGATGAGGTGATGTCTGGGGCGTCGAGGTGGGCGCTTGTCGAGGGCGACTGCCTCGACGTGCTGCCGACGATGGGCGAGCGGAGCGTGGCGCACGTCATCACGGATCCGCCGTACGAGGCGGAGGCGCACACGCTCCAGCGGCGGTGCATGCGCGGCGGCGCGGAGTACCGGCGGCGAGGGAACAGGGGCGGCGTGGCACTCGTCGAGCCACTGACCTTCGAGCCGATAACCGAGGATGTGCGCGATCGTGCCGGCGCTCAGATCGGTCGGCTCGCGGCGCGCTGGGCTCTCGTCTTCTGCCAGGTCGAGGCGACGAGTCTGTGGCGCGGAGCCCTGGTGTGCGGGAACTCGTCCCAGCCGACTGGGCACGCCTACAAGCGAACTTGCATCTGGTACAAGCCCGACGCGCAGCCACAGTTGACCGGCGATCGTCCGGGCACGGGCTACGAGTCAATCGTCGTGACGCACGCATCGGGTCGAAGCCGCTGGAACGCTGGTGGCCGAGTCGGAGTGTTCCAGCACTCGGCGCGCTGGAGCGGTGGCCGCCCTCACGATCATCCGACGGAGAAGCCTTACGAACTCATGGCAGACCTGGTGATGTGCTTCACCGACCCCGACGACATCGTCCTCGACCCCTTCGCCGGCAGTGGCACCACGGGCGTCGCCTGCCTCCGCCTCGGGCGCCGGTTCATCGGCATCGAGAAGAACGCGACCTACGCCCAGCTCGCGCGTGACCGACTGGACGCCGAGAAGGCCGATAGCACACTTGTTGCAAAGCGATCCGGACAGACCGCTTTGTTCGGAAAGTAGGTTCCCACAAATGCGCGCTTTTCGGGTGGAAACGGCTCTGTCAAGTGAGGAGGTAGGACCATGTTCAAGGTGATGAAGCAGGTGGTCGATGGCGCTGGAGTGCATCGGTGGACGGCCGCCGGGCCGGCGCAGTACCCGACCGAGGGTGAGGCGGAGAAGGGCATGCGGCGGGCCATGCTGGCCTCGCTGAGGGGCCAGCACGCCGAAGGGTACCGCTGCGCCCGATTCAAGATTGCGCCCGTCCTGGCCGCCGTGGCGTGCCTGGTCTTGCAGTGACCGGAGTTCTCCACACAGGGGACGCTCTCACGGTCCTGCGCACGCTTCCCGCCGCATCGGTCCAGTGTTGCGTCACGAGCCCACCATACTGGGGCCTGCGGGATTACGGTGTCGAGGGCCAGCTCGGCCTCGAAGAGACGCCGGACGCCTACGTGGAACGCCTGGTGGGTATCTTCGCAGAGGTCCGGCGCGTGCTCAGGACGGATGGAACATGCTGGGTCAACCTCGGGGACTCGTATGCAAGGAAGGGCCAGCACAAGCCGGGGGATTCGGGGAAGCAGGCTGGCGTCTACGACAGAGGTGGCGGTCGCGCGAGTGCCACCATGGACTTCACGACGAGCGGATTCAAACCCAAGGACCTGATCGGCATTCCGTGGATGGTGGCCTTCTCGCTGCGAAAGGAAGGCTGGTATCTGCGCTCGGACATCGTTTGGGCCAAGCCGAACGTGATGCCCGAGAGCGTCACCGATCGCCCAACAAAAGCGCACGAGTACGTTTTTCTCCTGAGTAAGTCGGAACGGTACTTCTACGACGCGGACGCGATTCGGGAGCCGCACACGATGAAGCCACAGAGGCGAATCAGTCCGATTGAGGAGCGCCCAAAGCACGGAGGCCGGCAAGCCCACACTGAGGCCGGATACCGGACGAGAGCGGCGCTGGGCTTTGATGGGCATCCTCTCGGTCGCAACGCTCGCACCGTATGGTCGATCAACACCAAGGCGTACAAGGGCGCCCACTTCGCGGTCTTCCCCGAGGAGCTGCCGCGTCGCTGCATCTTGGCCGGCTCTCGACCGGGCGATGTCGTGCTGGACCCCTTCGCGGGCAGCGGCACAACGTGCGCTGTCGCGAAGTCTCTCGGTCGCAACTTCCTCGGAATCGAGCTGAACGAAACCTACACGGCGCTGGCAGAGAAGCGCATTGCAGAATCCGCGTGATCACACTCCCACTTCTGCGCGCGGGACAAGGAAAGACGAGGGAACTATGAGCCGATCGGGGTACACGTACGATTACGACGACATCGGGAGCCTGAACCTGTACCGGGCGAACATCGCTCGGACCATCGGAGGCAAGCGCGGCCAGGCGTTCCTTCGCGAGATGGGCGCCGCCCTCGACGCCATGCCCGTCAAGGAGCTGGTCTCCGAGGAGATCGTCCGCGACCCAGAGCACGTCTGCGCGATCGGCTCCGTGGCGCTCGCGCGGGGGCTCGATGTCTCTCAGCTCGACGTCGAGGACGGGGAGGCGGTCGGCAAGACGTTCGGCATCACGGCGATCCTGGCGAGAGAGATCGCTTACGAGAACGACGAGCAAGGCTCTCACAAGGAGACACCCGCCCAGAGGTGGACGCGCATGCGGGCGTGGGTGGACGAGAACCTCACCAAGGCGCCGGCTACCCCAGACCAAGGGACGTGAACCGTGCGCGCAAAAGGCGAGAAGATGACCGAAGCTGAGCGAAAGCGGCGACCGTGTGCCGCATGCGGTAAGCCGGTGGGCCTCGCGACCATCGTGTGCGGCGGGGACTTCCCTGATGCGCCGCTATGCTTCACGTGCGGCGAGCTGGAGCCCTTCGAGGAGCTTCCGAGGCTGATTCGAGAACGACAGGGGGACCATTCGTGTGGTCTGCCCATGGGCTCACGCGAAACGTGCGCCGCGTGCCATGACGGAAAGCCGCGTTAGGGATGCGCGCTCGTTGGGCCTAGACGAAAGAAAGGAACGGAGACCGATGACGACGCCACGCAGAATCAGACTTGACCTCTCAACCCCACCCGAGGTCGCCATTCGTGCGGCGATGCATGCGGTGGAGTCGATGGGAGCAGACCCGCGGTTGACGTCGGCGGTCAACCACCTGAGTAAGGCGCTGGACTTTGTGTCTGCCCATGTGGACGACGAGATGCGTCTGGCCGACCTCGGAGAGAATCGGCGGATGGTCTCGGAGGCCAACGACCTCGCATGGGTCCGACATAACCCGGACGTGCTGCCGCCATATCGTAAGCGGCCGGCGCTGTCTCCGAACCAAGCGCACTGGATGCTCGCCCGTGCGATCAACGGCAAGGGTGACGTGAGCACGAAAGCGATGGCCGAGTGGTGCGGGGAGGTCGAGCCGGACCCCGAGCAACTCAATCCGCCCATCCGGTTGCCAGGCTGAGCGTGCGCCCGAATGACGGAAGGAGGACGGAGACATGGGTACAGACCCGAGCAATGACCCGATCGTGAGGACGTGGACGAGCTGGGGCGCACCGACCGGAGAGGCGGTGCGCTATGTGACCGAGTCGGGCCGTGAGTGGCGGTCGGACCCTAGCGGCGAGGTCGTGAGCGGGACGGACCGAGGGACGCTATCCGGGGGCGGCAAGTTCGGACCGACCACCATCACACCGTCTGGATGGCGAAGATGATGCGCCCGGATGAAGGAAGGAGGACCGAACGATGACGAAAGCCATGGAAGCCTACGCGTGCATGCAACGACTGCGGGCCCTGCACTCCGAGGTATGCAGCGAGCAACAACGTCTGGCGGATCTGCGACGTGAGATGGGGCACCCCACCGACGAGCAGATCGAGCGCGCAGTGGAGATGAAGAAGACGATTGTGCGCGGCTGCACTCAGAACCCGTGAGCGAGCCGTGCGCCCGGAGCAAACCAAGATGAGGAGGACGTGATGACCGATGTGCAGAAGAAGGTGATCCGCGACAACGCGCAGGCCATCCGAGACCTCGCCTACTACCGCCTGGGCGAGTCCGGTGTGGTCGACGAGAACGTGAGGAGCGACCTCGCGCAGATCGTGGGACTCGCCGACGCGGTGTTGCTGACGGTGGGCGATCCGTATTCCACGGAGCCAGTCGCGTCCCAATCGGTAGAGAAATGATGCGCCCGGTCAATTCCTACAGGAGCCGACTGCTCAACAAACACCCGGCGTGAGGCTGCGCCCGTTACGTGGAAGGACGAAGGATGCGGAAGGCGGTGCGTACGTCTGGCAGTTGACCGGTTTTTCTGGACGTGCGACGATTCTGGCATGAATCCTCTACTCCTCGGCGGCGCCGCCTTGGTAGCCCTTCTCGCTCTCTCAAGCTCCTCGTCGGCCTCTGCGTCGCAAGACCAGATGGTCTTCAAGGACTACATGTGGACCACGACGCTGCCGGCAACCTTGCCGATCGCGAATGGCCTCATCGAGTCCACGCTGCTTGCAGCAGCCCAGGCAGGTCAGTGGCCTGCGCCGAGTCCGCTTGCAGCGGAGCTTCCTGCACCGCCCAATGCCAGCGCTACGGGTGGAAAGTGGGCGCACTACCCGTGCGGCTGGGCAAAGACGAACAGCGGTGGAGCGATGGTAGCAAGCGTGTTTCCGGGCTGCCCGGGAACCGTGGACGTGTACGCGTGGATCCCGAACTTCTCGTGGAACCCCAACAACCCTAGCGTTTTGCCGGTGACGCAGATCAACGGCTACTACGTCACGATGGCCCCCAACGTATGGTCCGACAAGGCGGACGGTTCGACAGGGCCGTCTGGACCAGGGGTTTTCTGGACAGTTGGTCAAGCAGGATGGCCGCCTCCTCCACCCGGACAGTCATCGGGCCACTGGTACATGCGCGCGCCTGGTTACTGCGTCTGGCTGACGTCCGCCAACGCGAACACGGGTGAACTCGCGTCGTACGCGTTCAACCTCGGCACCGCCGTGCCGACCACCGCCGCCGCCCCGTCGTCGTTCCTCTCGTCTCTCTGAGGTCACCATGGCGAAGAAGCACCCGAAGGGGCATGTCGTCGCGGCGAAGGCCGTGAAGCGTCGCGCAGGCTGCATGTACTTTGTCGACGCGCACGGCAACGTTCGCGAGACCGAGATGAAGGGCAAGCGCAAGAAGGGCCAAGGCGCTCGCAACGACCTCTGCAAGCCCGCCAAGCGGCGCAAGCGACGTCGGTGAACAAGGCTCGACGTCGTCGGCTGAAGCGTCAGCGACCTCGCCTCATGGTGACAACATGGTCGCCCGTGCGCGCAGAGTGGCGGCTCCGTCGCACCAGTCAGCGGCTGCCGGGGCATACGGTCGGGCCGGCGTGTAGGCCGCGGTGACGCGCGAGGAGTCGCAAGCATCGGCCGCTTGGCGCCCGGGCATAGGCGGCTACTCGGTCGACATCCTCCCGTGGATCGACGCCATCGCCCCGACGAGGCCGAAGCCGCTGGCGCTGGTCGAAATTGGGGTGCTGTACGGCAGATCGATCCTCTACTGGGCCGAACGCCTCCGCCAACTCGGCCACGGCGCCGACACGCGCCTCGTGGGCGTCGACATGCCCGTCCTCGACCCAGACGGCCATGCGGTGCTCAAGCGCAACCTGGAGGAGACGAGGAGCGCGTGGGAGCCCGTGACGGTCGAGCTCGACCTCCGGCCCAGCGTGGAGGCGGCAGCGAGTTATGCGGACGGGTCGTTCGACATCGCTTTCATCGACGGCTCGCATAAGGAAGCCGATGTCCGAGCCGACATCGAGGCGTGGAGGCGGAAGGTCCGCGCGGGCGGCATTCTTGCGGGCCACGACTACGGCTGGCGGAGCGGTGACCATGCGGGCGTCAAGATTGCCGTCGACGCGCTTCTCGGGCCGGTGGAGCACCGCGACAGCGTCTGGTGGCAAATCGTCACGCGGGAACCCATCGCCCGTCCGTGAGGAGTCCGTGGTGACCGCATGCACGGCACTCGAGTGAGGGTGAGAGCGAGAGCGGCGACTAGCGTACCAGATCCCAACCGTCGTCCCACGCAGGCTTGACGGAGACGCAGCCTTGGCATTCGGAGCCATCCTTCGGGTTCGGATGCCAGTAGAAGACGTGTGCGATGACGCCGTTCATGCGACGCACCTCGAAGCGCACGCCGAGGCCCGCGTCAACGATGGGGTCCGCAGTGCAGAGCGTCACTTGCTACGGTCGCACCTCCCATACGGTGCCGTAGATCGCCACGCGATCCCCAAAGACGCGATCCACAGCGGCCTTTACACCAACATAAAGAGGGTGGCCGTAGTCGTGGCCGGAGAGGAACCCGGCCCCCTTCTTCACTTTCGGCAGCCACGCTTCGATGTCCGCGCGCACGGAGTCTTCCCGGTGATCGCCATCGAGAAACACGAGGTCTAGCGAGTCGTCGTCGTAGAACCGGGCGGCTCCGGGGCTCGCTTCCCGAAAAATAGAGATGAGTCGGACGACATCCAGGTCGAGCTTCTCGAGATTGGCGACGAGTTGCGGGAAAGAATTCCACATGACGTTCGCCGACCCCCAGGGGGCGACCTGAGCGGGAGGATACTGGTGTCCGGCGTCCTCTTGCCCCGGATCGAATCCGTGGACCTCTGACCGATGCTTTCCGCAGCGGACGAGTTCCTCCGCGAGGAAAATGAGCGAACGGCCGAAATAGCACCCGACCTCGATGCAATGCGCATCCTCGGGGAGGGACGGAACGATCCTACGGTAGTAAGGGAGGATGTCGCGGCTCCAGCCGACGATGTCTTGGTGCCACGCGTCGGACCACTCGAGACCGTCGACGTTGCGGAGGAGGTCGGCCAGTTGCGCCGCAATCGGATCCATCAGACGAACTTTCCATAAATATCGGCCCTCGTCAGCACGGCCTGCGTGTTGCCCCAGTGGTGACGACCGAAGATGGGAGCGTCACCTGGCGCCGGCGTGCCCGTGTAGTGCTCGGGTAGGAAGTGCCGAGCCGGAAACACGTGGGTCTCGCGATGGTGCTTCCCTATGCGCGTGAGGAAGGCCGGGCCCACGCACTCCCACGCTGCCACTTTCAGGTTGCAGGTCGGCACGCGGTTCACGAGCTCGTTGAAGAGGCGCGAGCCAGGCCGAGCCCCGAGGACCGTCGTGGCCATCATACCTGGGCGGCACGTCTCGTTTTCCCAGCAACACCAAGACTCGTGTTCCAGAAATCTCTGGTCGAGCGCGTCGAGCGGCTGCAGACACTCCTCGTCGGCGTCAACGTAAACGCCGCCATGCTTCGCGAGGAGTTCGAACCGCATGATGTCGGCCTTGCCGTTGAGCTCGGGCATCAGGTCGATCTGACGCTGGTTGCGCCATCCACGGTCGGAGATGTGCAGGCGGAACTCCCACTTCGGATTGAGCGCAGCCCACGTATCGAGTAGCTTGCGCGGAGCGGGCTTGGGACCGATCCAAATGGCGTGGATGATGCGAGGGAATTCCACTGTGTCGAGCGTATCATGACCGTCGCCATCAGCGTGATAGTGCCATCGATGGGGCAGGCGAAGTACCTCCCCGAGGCGCTTGCGAGCATCCGTGGGCAAACTTTCGCCGGTGATGTGGAGGTCGTCGTCGCCGCTGGCACGGAGGCGGAAGCGAGTCTCGCGCGTGCGCTGGGCGTCGTCGCAGTGGTGGACGGTTGCGACCGAGGCCCGGGTGACGCACGGAATCGGGCCATCGATGTGGCCACGGGCCCGTACATTCTGCCGCTCGACGCCGACGACGTGCTCGAGCCGATGTGCCTTGAGCTCTTCATGAGTCACGCGGACGACAACACCATCGTCTCGTCCTCGACGAAGTCGTTCGGGATACGCAACTCCGTGTGGGTCCTGCCGCCCTTTGACAAGGTCCTCGAGATGAACCCGCTCAGTACGGCGTCGCTCTTCCCGCGGAAGATGTGGGAACAGGTTGGCGGGTTCGACGTGGGGCTCGGGTACGAGGATTGGGACTTCTGGGTGAAATGCAGCAAGCTACAGCCGCAGGTCGTGCAACTCCGGGAAACGCTCCTTCGCTACCGCGTGCACAGCGAGAGTGCGATGGCGCGCATCGACGCGGAGCGGCTCGATCCGCTGTATCGAGCGATGCTGCGACTGCGTCACCCGGACTGCTATGCGGGCAATGAGCCGCGAGACCAGGAGACGGTCGCGAGAATGTCGCCCCAAGTCTATCGTCGCCTCATCGAGCGTCTCCGTGCTTTCCCGGACAATGCTGCGCTGCTAGCCTTCAAGGCCATGGTGTTCTCGTGAGACCCGACGCGCCTGAAGAGATCGTGGCGAAGCGCATCCCGCCGAGCGGCGACAGCGACTGGCACCCGGAGATTCTCGGGTGGTCGGGCGGCATCCACGAGTTCTACGGGAAGATGGCGGTCGAGTTCGCGTCGGACGCGAAGTTCGTGGAGCTCGGGGTCTACAAGGGGCGGGGCATCCTCTGGTTGGCGTGCAAGCTGCGCGAACTGGGCAAGCTTGACGTGCAACTCGTGGGCATCGACGATGGCGTCTACTACGACAGCCACGGCGAACTCATGCGCAACGTTGCCGCTGTGACGGACGGCTGGGGCGAGCGGCCCGCCGTGGAGATACGCAGGATGCGCGGGCGCGACGCCGCCCCCAGCTACCCCAACGGGTCGCTCGACTGCGTGTTCATCGATGCCGACCACTCGGCGGACGCGGTCTACCAGGACATCGTCACGTGGCTGCCGAAGGTGAAGCAAGGAGGGGTGCTCGCCGGACATGACTACGCACACGTCGACTGCCCAGGCGTGAAGGTGGGCGTCGATCGCTTCTTCGGCCAGGGGCGCGTCACGCTGGACCCGGACACGATTTGGCGGGTGCGGGTCGGCGCGTGAGCAAGTCGTGCGATACGTGCCTCTCGTTCCTGCACGACACCGCGCAACACGACGGGCTCTGTAAGGAACCGATGACGTACAGGTGCTCGGCGGGCGCAGCGTGCATCTTCCACGAGCACAATGCCGCATGCGATAGACCGCGCGAGCACGAAGGGGCGCACGACTGCATGGAAAGCTACGTGATGTGATGCCCGAAGGGCCGTACCGAACGTCACCACGAGGCCCCGTACGCGTCATGTCGTGCGATCCTCCGTGCGACTGGTCGCCGAAAGATTGGACTGCGGCGGGACGCGCATGCTTCGCATCAGGCCCACGGACGACACGCTCGTCATCGTGGCTGGAATTGCCCATCTGGAGTCGTGCCCGACGGTGCCTCGCGGCACCTGAGCTCGCTCTCCAGCCACTCGCTCGGGTACGGCGAGCACTGGTGGCAGAGCATGTGTCGCAGCTGCTCGACGGTGAAGGTGTGGAGGTCGTGCGGTCGCACGCCCGTCGCCCAGATTGCGGTGGCTTCGGCGCGCGTCATGACGCCCACTCCGAGCCGACGAGGCGGCCGTCGCGAATCGCGCAGGCTTCCTCGTGGCGGTGGATGAACTCGCGTCCTTCAGGCGTGACTACGTACGCGAGCACGGGGCGACGCCCGAAGACGTTCTCGGTGTCGCCGAAGCGCGAGGGGCGAAGGTAGCCCAGCCGGAGCAGCTTGCTGATGGCGGCCCGGTCGAGCCGGTCGTGGTCATGCGGGTTGGGCATGTCATCGAAGTCGGCGAGGATGTCGTACAGGACGGAGGCGGAGAGGCGGTGCGGCTTGCTCATATGAGAAAGACGCGGGGGGAGGCGGGTTCTGACAGAGACGATCAGAATGCCCGATGCCGCTCCCAGAACGCCCTGTCGAGCATCGCCCCCCGCGTCCCGCTGAAGCTGGTGGCGCCCACGTGCTCGAGCGGCGCCCCTTCGCCAAGGTAGAGGTGCAGGCGGCCGCCCATCGCGCGCCACCGGTCACAGAAGGCCACGTCCTCCATGGTGAACACGCGTCGCTCGAGGCCCGTGTGAAAGAGGCCGACGTGCTCTTCATGTACCGGCTTGCCGTCGTCGTCGAGCCAGTCCTTGTCGTACCGGAGCGAATCCTTGTAGTGGGCCGTCATCTTCTCGAAGACCTCGCGCTTGATGAGCGCGAACCCGAAGGGGACGTGACGCGGCATCTCCGCGATTCCGTCGGCGCCGACCTCCCCGAGGACCTCGCAGCGGAAGTCGGGCACGTACCGAACGGTGTAGCCGCGTAGGATCTCACCGAGTTCCTCGGCGGTGACCTCGGGGTGCTCGCGCAGGTGCTCGATGGCCTTCTGCGCCCCTTGGACCCAGTGTCGTGACTTCTGGATGTACGGGACGGCGATGATCGGCTTATCGGCCTTGAGGAGGCGCGTGAGCAGAGGCGCGATCTGGCCGGAGGTCGTCGGCTTCACGTCCGAATCCCATAGGAGCGCGTGCGTGTACTGCCGCGGGTGCGCCAAGAAGAGGCGAACCAGGTTGTTGCGCGCGTGCTCGATGCAGTTGGGGTACGGCTGCGGGTCGAGCTCGACCGAGCCCCCGTCCCACGACTTGTCGTCGCAGATCACGTCGAGTTGCTTGCCGAGTTGGTAGAGGGTACCGGCGATGGCGCGGCTGAGGCCGGCGGCTTCGCTGTCACCGTATAACGGCAGAAGCGCGCAAATTCGGAAGTTGGCCATCGTCACTCACCCCGACCTCGCCTTGAACGCCTCCCGAGCGGCCGTATGCCCCCCGAGCGACTGGATGCGGGTGAAGTCGTCAGATCCCGCTCCGTACTTCCGAATGAACGCGAACCATGGCGCGTCCGCTACGCGGCGCTCCTCGTCACGCGCGCGACGCTCGGCCGCCTCACGATCCCGAGTCGCCTCGCGCTTCTCTGCGCTCGCCTTACGCTTCGCCTCGAGCCCGGAGACCGCCTCCGACGAGAAGCTCGCCTCGCCCGGATCGAACATGCGCCCGTGGTTCTTCCCCGAGCACTGGCACTCGCAGGTAAAGCCGGTCGATGACGTGCACTTCGCGGAGCACACCTCCTTCGCGCTGTACCGCCCACGGATCTCGGTGGCCCGGCGTGGCTTGTGGCACTGGCGGCAGTCGATGACGAAGGCCCCCTCGACGTTGAGGTGCGGCGCGCCCTTCGGCTGCGCGTAGACGTAGACGTTGCTGCCCTGAGGCGCACGGCGCGCCTCGTCGGCGCTCGAGGTGCGGCTCGTGGCGATGCCACACGCCTTGCACTTGGCGATCCAGCGGCAGCGCTTGAGGAGGACCGGGCCGGGTAAGGTGGTACCGATGAGGCTCATCGCTGCACCGGTGCGGCCTTGATGACCTTGCCTCCTCGCCGGTACGTCTCCTGCTGAATCGCAACGATGGCACTGCGAGGTGCGAAGACGCGGACGTAGAGGAACGGGCGCTTCGGTTCACCCGTCTGGTACCCTTGACGCTCACACCACTCGCGGAACGCCTCCGCTTCGTACGTGGCGCCGAATTCGCTCAGGCAGTGCCACGGGCGGTCCATGAGGCCACCGTTCATCGGGACACCACGTCGCGCTTCGCGCGCCCCAGAGGGTCCCGCTCGGACGTGGGGTACGTGAACACGCGGTGGGGTCGGTCGGAACTCTGCTCGGCCGCATAGGCGCGCGCCTTGGCGAGGTCCTTCGCGTCACCCCGGTTCTTCCACATCGCCGCCCGTGGCACGCGGACCGTCTTGAAGGTCGGCAGGCGCCACGTGGACCCCTCGCGCTCGACCTGCTGCTCCTCGGTCGTCCACGCGAGGACGATCTTCATCTTCGCTGGCTCTAGCGGCTCGCGCGCCTCACGCTTCTCCTCGGCCTCGATGAACGCCTCGCGCGCCATCTGCTCGCGGTGCTCGCTGGCGTCAGGCGTCCGCACGCGTGGAGCCCGAGGCGCCGTCGGCGCCGCCTCGCGCTCGTTGAGTACCCGGACCGCCCACGCGCACGCCGACGCTGCTGTGGAGCCGTACGGACCCGCTGCGTGCTCAATCCACCTGCGCTTGCCGGTCCGCTCGACCGAGCCCATGAAGACGCCCGACTGCTCGACGCGCCATGACCGCTTGCAGACCGGAGACGCGCCTCGGTCGGGGATGAGCGTCAGGATGCCGTGCGTGATCGTCTCACGCGGGTCGGGCTTGCGTCCGATGAGGCTCATCGCACGCGCTCCTCATCCTCGGCCTTCCGGTACTCCTCCATCTCCTTGGCGTACTCGCGCATACGACCGGCGGCGTACTCCGACCACCCATCGGCCCAAGCGTCGTGGAGGCGTCGCTTCTGCGCAGGTGTGGCCGTCACACCGGTCGGCATGTAGTCGTCGACGTCGGGCGGCGACCCCTGGTCAAGGAGCCACCGCTTGATCGCAGCAGCGGAAGGCGTCTTGCCGACCTCCTCCGCGATCTCGGCTGGACCCATGGTGTTGCCTGCGTCCTGGCGCCCGGTCGTCCGCCAGAACGGAAGCTCCTTCACGAGCTCGGTCTCCGTGAGCGTGCGCGAGGGGGGCTTGCCGATAAGGCTCATCGCAGCGCCTCCACGGGCAGGAAACGAACCCGAGCGCCGCCACCCATGACGGTGACGGTGTCGCCCCGGTCGGCGCGCCTGAGGGCGGCCAGGTCGGTTGCCGACAGGCTCTCGCGGTTGTCGCGGATGAAGGTGACGAGGCCGCATTCCCCCTCGTCACCCCGGTCGGACCGCCAGTGCACCGGGAGGTCCTGGGCGCCTTTGGCAAACGCCTTGACGGCGGGGGCGAGGGTTCGGTGGCCTTCCGAGGTGATGCGCCCGTCCTCAACGACGTAGAAGCCACCGCTTGAGGCGATCCCGATCTGACCCCGGCGAGAAAAGCCGAGCGTCACATTGTAGCGCAGGCCCGTACCATTTGTTCCTGGGATGGCCGTCACCGTTGGCTTGGCCGAAGGAGCCTTGTAGAGCCCGTGCGTCTTGAGTGCGCGCTCCTCGGTCTGGCGACGCTCGCGGCCCTCGCGACGGGCCTCGGCGCGCTTGCTCCTGGCCACCCACGCCGGCACGGCCCCCATCTTCGCGAGGTTCTCGTGTGCGCGCGCGACCTCGAGAGCCTGCGCTTCCACGCGCCGACGGTAGGCGATGTTCGACTGCTCGGCTTCGGGCAATTTGCCGATGAGGCTCATGCGCCACCCAGCCGGTACATCTCGTCGCTCGAGCCGCGAATCTCCTTCGCGCCCGACCCAGGACGGTCCCAGACGCGGCCGTTGTAGCTTACGTGTCCGATGACCTTGCCGGAGGCGTCACGGATGTCCCCGCCCGTCCAGTTACCACCCCCGAGCTCGTTCTTGGTGATGAACTGCTGCACGACGCTGGACGCCTCCAGGTAGCTGGTGACGGGAACCCGGTGCGAGCGAATCGAGACGGAACCACGATGGTCGCTCGAGTAACTGGAGTGGGTGAAGTCGGGGTTCGGCTCGGCAGCGAGCTCCACGGACCAGTTGCCCGACTCCGCCCCGCGCGACTCCTTCGCCTTGAGGTGCGCCTCGAGCAGTTCCGCAGCTCGGCGGCACACGAGGACTCGCCAGGTCGGAAAGGCTTGCCCAGACCGCCCCCCTTCGCCCCCGTTCGGGTCGAGGGACCATCCGTTGTACGGGATCGCGTTCACGTGACGCCGGGGGGGCGCGCCCCGCTTGACGCTGCCCATGAATTCGCCGTTCAGTTCGACGAGCCACGACCCCTTGTTGGGCTGAAGCATCATGAAGTTGCCGTCCGTCAGCACCTTCGTCGAGTAGGGGGCGATGTGCAGGGGCGAGCCGGGGACGTTCGCGGGGATCGACGCCTTCGCGCGCCGTGGGCGCTTCGGAGGCGTGGCGTAGGGGTCGGCCATGTGCGCTCGGAGGTCGGCCCGGCGCTCCGCGTCCGTCCGCTGGGTCCGCTGGGGCTTCGGCGCGGGCCGGTCGAAGAGCGATAGCGATGTCGGCTTGCCGATGAGGCTCATGGCGACCTCGGCATCACATAGGCCACCCCATCAACGACGTAGCCACCCTTGACCACGCCACCGATGCGCTTGGCAGCGCGGGCCATGGTGTCCTTGGAAATGCACGCCTCGACAACACGAGCATCGTCGCGACGAGATGTCATCGCGAAGAAGATGAACTGAGCCCGGTTGAACCCGCGAACGCTCGCGGCAGCATCGGGAAACATCTGATGCGCGCGAGCGCCTGCTGGCACATTGGCGGGGACGTTCGCGGCGGGCGCGGGAGCCTGGCGAGCCGGGCTCGGGTGCTTGTCTCTGGTGAGACCGCACTGGAAGCACTTGTCTGAGCCGCCCGGCATGCGGTCGAACCGATGTGTGACGGGTTCGGCATCCATGGTGGCCATGAGCGCCCGGTACGCGGCTCGACTCCCAGGCTTCGGCGCGGTCGGCGCGGGCGCGGGCCTGTCGAAGAGCGACAGCGATGCCGTATCCTTGGGCTTGCCGATGAGCGCCATCAGTACCCCTTCATACCGCGAAAATGCGCTGCCTGCTCGCGAAGTCCCTTCGCCCGCAGTTCGGACGGTTCGAGGCGCGCAGCTTCGTCGAGCAGGTCAGCAGCACGGTTGTTCTTGGCCGCGCTCAAGCCCATGTCGTCGGCTGCTGCGTTCGCTGCGACCATGGCCACGCTTGTCGCGTGGTCGGCCTTGCTGCGCCGCTCGTCCGCCGCCCGCCCCTCGGAACTGCGCGACCACGCCTCGGAGGCCCGGTCCTCGGCGGCGAGCCCCGCACGGAGCTTGCGCCCCATGTCGCGCTCCTCGGCGGTGGGACCCTTGCGTCCGATGAGGCTCACGTCCGCCTCCCCGCCGCAGCCTTGCGCTCGCGCGCGCGTCGCTTCGCGTCACGGTACTCCCGCGCCTCGAAGCCGGTCCTCGGTCGGTAGTCGCGATCGCGAACCGGTTCGCCGAGTTCGGAGTAGAGCGGGATCGACGCGCGGCTTGTGAATGAGCGACCGCCTTGGTAATTCGAGGAACGCTCGTACTCGACGCCGCCCCACCGTCCCACCGCTTCGCCCATCCGGATATTGCTGTACTGCGTGCCCATGCGCCGGGTGGTGATCGTCCCGTGCGTGAGCAGCATGCGCGCCTCGATGGCAGCGGGGTCCAACTTGTCCTCGAGAAGCCCGATGGCGATGCGGTCGAGCGGCCCGCCCGATGGGCGCGCGTAACCCAACCACGTCTCGATGCCGTCGCTGCCGGCGGCGCGATAGAGTTCCACGCGGCCGCCTCGGAACCGGATGGCGACGTACTTCCGTCCCCGGTAGGTGAATTCCTTGCGCGCGAGCTTGGGGGCGTCGTGGAGAGGGTCGTGGGGAGCGCGAGGGAAGCGACCGATGAGGCTCATGGCGTCCTCCGAAGATGCGTGAGGCCGGGATTGTACTTCGTGTCCCAGTCGCCGTGCTCGATGCGGAAGCTCGGCGAACCGCGCAACTCGTAGGCTTCGCCACCGTAACCGCGACTCCCCACCTTCCACGGGAACAGGTCGTTCTGTCCGTCGGACACCTTGAACATGCCGGTGACATGGCGGCCGCTCAAGCGACGAACGATGGCGACAGCGCCCGACTTGCTCTTGGAGAACCCGACCCGGTTGTACGCCGCGAGGTCCTCGGGATCGCTGTGCGTGGCCCAGACGCCCCACCCGCGCTGGATAGACGTGGGAGCGAACGTGAAGGCGACCTTGGAGTAGCCGCTACCGCCGATGAGACCCATTACCCGCGCCTCGCTTTCGCCGCCCCAGCGTCCACGTACTCGTGAAACCGACGGATCGCACGCGTGACCTCTGCGTCGGCGGCGGGCAGTTCGTCGCGATGGTACGCCTCAGCGTAGTGCTTCGCCTTGAACGCCCTATCCTTCTCCTGCTCGAGCCGCTGGAGCTCGGGGTCGTTCCACATCGAGGCGTAGTACGCCTTCTCGCGCACAGCGCTCTGAATCTCACCGGGCGAGCGACCGAGAATCGCGCCCGTGCGGATGCGGTAGTCGAGGTCAGTCTCCCCGTGACGATGCTCGATCGCCTTCCGGCATTTCACGCAGTAATTCTTCGACCCGCGGATCTTGTTGCCGCAGTAGCAGGTGCCGGAGATGAGCGTCGTCATTTTCGCCCGAACTTCCCCTGGTCGAGCAGCCCGTACTGCTGATTGAACAGCGAAAACTGCTCGGCGGGTGGCGGTGGCGGCTTGGGACGCGTCTCCATGCCGGCGAAGAGTGCGGGCGTGCGCGCGCATGCCGAGCAAAGCTTACGGTTCTTCTGCGGGCGGTGGCACCCGGGGCACTTGTTCTTCACGCCGATGAGACTCATCCGAGCAACCTTCCTTGTCTGCCGCCATCGTCCGTGACGAGCGCCTCGCGGTACGCCCACCCACGCTCACCGTTGTCCCAGTGAATGAGCGCGCGGCCAGGTCCAGCGACCTGGTCGACGGTGCCCTTGGCGTCGGCCGACACCGCTACGCCCGTCACCCGGAGCGAGTACGCAGCGCAGACGCGGTCACCGCGACGCAGGCGTCTCATCCGAGCAATCCTCTCCGGGGCTTCCCGATCTCAGAGTCTCGCACGTTGATGACCGCGTCGAGCGATGCCTTCGGATAGTCGACGAGCGCATCGTAGACCATATCGCTCCACGTCAGATACGTCGTGTGCCCCTCCGGCCCCTTGTGCGACACGCGCGTTACACGCCACTTCCGCGAGGTCGGGTCGATGGAGAACCAGAGCTTGCGCGCGACGTATGGGCCTTTGGAGGCGTCGCCCGTCAGTATCTCGAAGGTCGCCTCGCCGTGGAGCCTGCGGAAGCGCCCCACAGCTCGCTTGCGGTTCGTCGCGTTGACGTGCACCGCCTTGAAGATGAGCTTGCCGTCTGCGCCGCGAACGGGCGTGTGACCGCGCTCGTCCAGCGGGTACGCCTGCCGCCACGCGCCGAGGCTCATCCGATGAGCCCCTTCTTCGCGGGCGGCTTCCACCCCTTCTCCCACGTCACAGCAGGGAGGCCCGCGACTCGCCCGACGCGGTAGGTCCACATGAGACCGGCCGAGGCAAGACGAATGCGGCAGCCCGACGGTAGGTAGGCGGCGGTCCGCAGTGCGAGCTCGGCCGCGCCTTCGCCACGCGAAGTGACCGTGTAAGTGTCTCCACGCGTCCCGTCCGCGAGGTAGACCTGAACCTTCACGCGCTGTCCGTCGTACATCAGATGAGCCCTTCGAACGCGTGAGGTTCCTCGTAGACCGGCGTAGTGACGGTGCGCCACTTCGCGTGGGGGTCGCAAAGCTCCTTGACCCGGTACCGGTTCGGCTCGGCACATGGCACTTCGACCGAGCGGCCCGAGCGAAGGAGTGACGACCCCATCCACTTCGGGCGCCTCTTGCGGGGCGTCTCAGGGTTGCAGGCGGCCTTGGTGCGGAACCGCCACGGGTCGCGGCAGGGGACGGCCACGGCGGCGGCGTTCAGCTTGGTGCGGACCAATTCCGTAGCCTTCGCCTCCGCCGCCTTCGAGCGCTGGTGCGTCGCTTCGCGGGCGTTCGCCTCGAGCCACTCACGAAAGAGCTCGGCCTTATGGTCGGGGGTGCCCGTGAAGCGCATCCGCCCGTGCTCATCCTTGGCGTAGCGGTTCTTCCGCCAGAGAGCGACCTCCCACGGGTCCAGGTTCGCCTCCACGCGCTCCTGGGCCTCGGCGCGGTGTTCGGCACCACGAAGGTAGCCGGTGCGACGACGCTCCTCGGCGGCAAAGTCGGTGGGCTTGGACTTGGGGCCGATGAGGCTCATGAGCGCTTCAGGTCCTTGTAGCCGCCGCTGGCCGTCCAGTAGCCGATGTTCGTGTCGCGCCTTCGGGCGCGCATGGTGAGTTCCTCCGGCCCCATCCCGTCACGCTGGAGCCCGGCTACGTCGGCCTCGCTGTGCTCGTAACCGTTCCGGATGAGGATCTCGCGCATCTCGTCGCGCTCGCGCTGCTCTGCGGACCGGACGGCGGTTGACGACCGCTCTCCACGTCTCCAACGCCGACCTCTCTGACCGCTTTCGGTAGCGTCTCGCGCGCGCGCATCCTGCAGGCGACGGAACTCGCCTAGCTTGCGGACGGCCTCCTCATTGGACAGGGGCTTGCCACCGATGAGCGCCATGGGTCAAAATGGTACCAGATGAACCCACACACCGTCACCTTTCTCGCGCGCGCCGCTGCCTTCGAACTGTCCACCCGCCTGGGTGGACTGGCCCCACCGGACCAGCAAAGCCGAGAGGCGGAACTGGAACGCTTGTGGGAACTCGTGCCGGAAGACGAGGAAGTGTTCTGCTACTGCGCGCGACGCGCCCCGGTCACTGGAGCGTCGGCGGCTCTGCCGGGTCTTCCGGCGTGCTTCCGTCAGTAGGCGCGGGCGGCAGGGCGGGAGGCGGAGCAGGGGGAAGCGCCGGGGTCGCCTTCGTCCCAAAGAACAGGTACCCGAGGAGCGCGCCGATGGCGACGCCGGGAAGGCCCCCGATGGCACCGCCAATCGCTGCGCCGAGGGCAGCCATGGCGATGGAGTTGTCTTGCTCTGGGGGTGCAGCGGGCGCGGGGAGCGCCAGATGAGCCGACGCCGCTTGGACAGCGGGGGCCGCCACTGGACCGGCGGCCGCGTAGTGGTGATGGTGGACGTGGACCTCGCCGATGTTGATCTGGACACCCGGCTTGGTGTCCGCCGGAGGCGGGATGAACTCGGCGTGCCACTCTTCCTGCGCGGGCTCGGGAGGTCGTAGCGACACCAACGACTCTGCCTGGGCCGCCTCGTAGTCGGCCAAGAGCTTGTCGATGACCTTGCGGACCTCGCGCTCCTTGAGGCGGGCGACGGTCTCGTCGAGGAAGATCTGCGCCCGAACCTCCGGGGGGACGGGGTCCTCCCAACCGCCCGTAGGCGGCGCTCCTGGTCCAGATGGGCCTGGGGGTGGCGTGACGGGAAACGGGATGAAGTCGCGGTCGATCCACCCGGACACGTCGGCGGACACGTCCATCCACGTCGCGTGGTAGCCATCGACATCCCAAGACCCGAGGCGCGCCATGGCGCTGCTAGCTTACTCCAGCCAGCGGCGATTCGCGGGGTCGGCGATCCAGCGGACCGTCTGCTGGAGGCTTTCTTCGAACGGCTTCGGGATGTGCCACCCCATCGAGGCGAGCTTCTCGCCCGAGAGCGCATACCGGAGATCGTGCCCAGGTCGGCTCTGATGAAAATTCACCAGATCGTAGTCGGGACGACGCCCGAGGATCTCGCCGATGAGCTTCACCATGTCCTCGTTAGTGATCTCGCGCTCACCCACGATGTTGTAGCGCTCGCCCGCCTCGCCGCGCTCGAGGAGGAACGTCACCGCCGAGGCGACGTTGCGCGCGTGGATGTAGAAGCGCGAGCCGGACCGCGTGAGGTCGGGGTTCGCGTGGACGAGGATCTTCTCACCCGCAAGCGTGCGCTTGACGATGAGCGGCACCCATTTCTCTCTGTGCTGTCGCTCGCCGATCACGTTCATCGTCGAGCTCACGAAGACCGGCAGCTTGTACGTGTTCGCCCACGCCGCGCAGAGTTGGTCACCGGCGCTCTTCGTTGCCGCGTATGGGTTGTTCGGCTTGTGACGATCCCACTCCTTGTACCGGACCCCGTCCGGCGCCGGCCCGAACACCTCATCCGTCGAAAAGTAGAGCATCTTCTGGAGGCGCGTGAGCCCGCGCGCCCACTGGAGCATCCGGTACGTCCCCACGACGTTGCTCTGGATGAAGGGCCACGGATCCTCGATGGAGTTGTCCACGTGGGTTTCGGCGGCCATGTGCACCACGTAGTCGGGCTCCCCGAGCTCGTGACGGAGCCCCGACCCGAACTCGTGCGTCATGTCGGCGGTGAAGATGTGGACGCGCCGGTCATCGAACGCCTGAATGTCGCGGAGGCGGTCGAAGCCGCTCGAGGCATACGTGAGGCGGTCGAGGACCGCGATGTCCCAGTCGGTCGTCTTGAGGATGTGCTCGACGAGGTGCGCACCGATAAAGCCGGCACCGCCGGAGATGAGGATTCGCGTGGTCATTACATGCCCCGTTCGCCACCGGCTAGCAGGGATGCCTCGTCTTCGTCGCCGCCAGTTCCTGCAGCGTGCACATCGATCAGTGGAGCGTCCAAGACGCGCGCGAAGACACGGTACTCCTCCGTGTCCAGACGCTCGGCCCACAGCTTGGTCAGCGCCTCAAACGAGAGAGCGCCGGTCGAATCACGGTCGACCGGCTCGTCGCCCGTGTCCGAAACCTCCAATTCGTCCTGCATCATCAGCCGCAGCGCGGCAATGGCAAGTGCGCGTGACGAATAGACGCCAGCCGGACCAGGAGCAGCCTCATCGTCATTGCTCCAAACGCCTCCGGGAGACTCGACGATGTAAAGCGTCATCGTCATCGGGCACCCTCGTAGTTGAACGCATGCGCGATCCCCTTCGCGAGCTTGTCGAGGAGCCCGTCACGACCCCCTTCGTACGACTCCGCGTTCAGCGCCTTGTCGAGTGCGGCCTTGACGATGGCATCGAGCTTCGCCCGAGCCTCCGGTTGCGCGAGCTGCTCCGTGACGACCTTGCGAGCGGCCTGCTCCATCGCGTCCGCGAAGAGCTTGCCCAGCGGACTCTCAGTCCGACCCGAGTAACTGCTGTAACGCGTCGCCAGCAGGCTTGAGATCGCCGTCGCGAAGAGTTCGTCGCGCTTCTCCGGCGTGAGGCTGTCGAGGATCGTTTTGGCGACGAGAGTTTGCAGATGGTCTGCGGACAACTGCATCGTCATGGCGTCACCGGCTTCTCTTCTTTCCGAACGGTGATAGCGAGGTCCGCGTGCGCGTTGCAGCGGCTGCAGATGATGAGGCACCCAAGCATGTCGTGGTTGAAGGGACTCACCGATGGTAGGTCCCAACGGTGACCCTCCAGCGCGCACCACTCCTTCTTGATCGCCTCTTCCTTGGCGAGGAGTGCCGCCTTGCCCGCCGCGAGCTCGTCCTTACTTCGCGCTACCATTCGGAGCCTCCGAACGACCCAGATCAACGGCAGGCGGTGGAACCATCGGTTCCTTCGGCGTTGTCGAGTCAGGCTGCGGCAGCCTCTTGAGCTTGGCGACCCAGTCCGCCGTGACGTTCCAGAGGTGGATGTAGCGGTACTGGAGCGCCTCTGGGCTCTTCGTGCCCTCCTCCGCCATGAACGTCGGATTGACGTCGAAGTTGAAGTTGGCCGTCACGCGGTAGTGAGCGAGCCCGTTCATCTTCCGCCAGTCGTGGTTGAAGTAGAGGAACGTCTGCTGCATGAAGAACCGGCGGTGCGTCGGGTCCCAGAACGCGCGGTCCGACCGGCCCGATGGAACGACGATGTTGATGAACGCGTCGACCTTGAGGATCCGGTAGACCTCGTCCATGAAGGCGAAGAGCATGTCGGCGCCGAGGTACTTCGCTCCTCCAAGGTCCACGTCGCCAATGCCCTTGAGGATGTCGCTCTCCACGACCTCGCGCGCCGGCACGTGCTCGAGGAAGTGAGAGCAGTTCATCTCGTCGACCGAGTTGTCCGCCCACGGCCACGGGAACTTGAAGAGGTCGACCTTGTGCTTCGCCTTCTCCCCGTAGAGGTCGACACCCTCGTGTCCCTCCTTCGGGTTCTGCCCACATCCGAGGTCGAGCTTGAGCATGCTGCGCGAGGCAGCCTCTACGAGAGTAGGCGCGACGAGCCCCAGCGCCGTCTTGGGAGACAGATCCTTGTCGACCTGAGCGGACAGCGCCTTGAGCCGGTCGTACTCCTCTTTCGAGATGGAAACGTGTTCGCTCACGAGAACCTCCCTAAAAAACGATGCCGCTGTTGACGTCGAGATGTCCCACTTTGACGCGACAGTCCGTCGCGAATCGTTTGCCGGCCTTCACCGCAGCCTGGCAGAAGTTGAGGTCCTGGGTGTAGCCGACGATCCCCTTGCCCGGTATGAGGTCGTTGACGGTGACGTACCAAGGGGCCGGGATGTCGCGGAACAGACTCATCCTCCAGAGCGCACAGCCCATGGCGATCCCGTTCACGGGCATGACCTGACCCGCAGAGACCGCCTCGGTGACGTTCCGAGGGCGGAAGTCGAGCACGCCCGTTCTCGCGTACTCCGCAGGGTCGCCGTAGGCCATGGGCATGTTGACCTCGCCCTTAGTGAAGTAGAGAGCGCTCACCGCATCGTAGTTGCCCCACTCGATGCTCTCGAGGAGACGAATGTGCGCGTCCGGTGGCGGCAGGTTGTCGTCCTCCAGAGTGAGGATGTACTTCCACGTCGAGAGTTCGGGGTGCTTGATGATCATGTCGATCATGGCGTTGTACGCCTTGCCAACCTCGTGACCGCTCGCGAACATCCAAGCCCGCTTCTGGTTCATCGGACCGATGAGACCCAGCCACTTCTGCACTACGGTGTCGGGGATGTTTCCCCTCGAAGGGACGATGATGACCGTCGAGGAGTCGTTGTAGGTTGTACCGACGATGTGCTCTACGCGCTCGAAGCCGAGCCCGGCGCTTTTCATCTTTTCGACCACGTCGGCGACAGGCTGGGTCATAACTTCTTCTTCTCCAGGGCAACGGGTGCACCGGCGCGAATCCAAAGACGCACGATGTCGGCCACGGTAAGACCGTACTTGTCGGCCCTACACTTGATCGTGGCAAGTTCTTCGGGCGACAGACGCAGGTTGAGCTGCTTGGATCGCGCCTGCACCATGCGACGCAACGGATATACGTTGCGGTACGCGATGTCAACCCGTGTTAGGTGCCCTGCAAAGCGATCCAAGGCATCTGGGCCGCAGTCGCTCCTGTACGGATGTAGCTGGCGGTGTTGCTCATCCCGAAGCTCGTCGGCAGGGCGTTTGTCGTCGCCTGCGAGTAACCGGGAAGCATGAGTGTGCTCATCGCCGCGATCTGACCGCTTCCGATCAAAGGCTGCTGCGGCGGACCGTAGTACGAGACCGTCGCCGAGTTCTGTGTCGAGATCCACCACGCGAGGAGATACGGGCCTGGAGTGATCGACCATGAGTTGAGCGACATCTGCTGGTAATTGATTCCGCTATTGCTCGAATAGGCCGCACCGCTCGTCCACGTGATGTTGCTAGAAGCCGAGCTCGCGAGACTGAGCGTGGACACGTTGAGCGTGTAAAGCGCCGCACTGATCGAGAACCCGCCCGAGGAGTTGGTAGCGTGGTTCGTGACCGAGGCGAGGAAGAGCAAGTTCGACGCAGTGATGCAGTCTGGAACGATGATCGGTAGGAAGTAGAGCGTGTTCTGCCCGCCGGAGATGGCCGTCGCAGCATGCCCGTTGCTCCAAGATGACAGGCCACCGTTCTGCGCGGTCACGACGGACCCGTTTAGGCCGAACGAGATGCCGTTGCTGTTGGCGAACGTGACGGCGGTGAGGTTGTTGCTCGTCGTTCCTGCCGAAATGTTGATGGCCGTCAACGCCGACGCAACAGACGCCGTGAGGGTCGCTACGCCAGCGCCCGTGCTGAGACCGAAGGTCACGCCTTGGGAGTTGGCGAAGGTGAGACCGCTGATGGCGTTGCTGGTTCCGCCGTTGGCACTGACGTTGAGCGCGTAAGACCCGGTGACGGTCGACGCATTCAGGCCGAAGCTAACGTTGTTGGAGTTGGAGAACGTGAACGCGCTGGCGAGGTTCGAGGTCGTACCTGCGGAGATGTTGATGCTTGCTTGGGTGGAGGCGACAGTGGCCGACGCCGTAATCGTCGACGCATTCAGGCCGAAGCTAACGTTGTTGGAGTTGGAGAACGTGAACGCGCTGGCGAGGTTCGAGGTCGTACCTGCGGAGATGTTGATGCTTGCTTGGGTGGAGGCGACAGTGGCCGACGCCGTAATCGTCGACCCGTTCAGGCCGAAGCTAACGTTGTTGCTGTTCGAGAGCGTGAACGCCGTCAAGTTGTTCGACGTCGTCCCGGCGCTCAGGTTGAGGAACTCCATGAGAGTCCCGTTGCTCATGGTCGGGAACCAAAGGGTCTGGTTGGCCGTCGGAGCACCCAGCACCGCGAGCGAGCCGGCGGTGTTGCTCATCCCGAATGTGAGCGTCGATGCCGCAGAGTTCCCAATCTCGAACTGCTCGCCGAGATGGTAGAGCGTGTCCCCGCTGAGCTGAACGAGGTCTTGGAAGTTGCCGGTTGTATCGGCCATGAACAGAACTCCGTTAGATTGTTCCCGGCGGGTCCGTACTCGCCGCGCACATCGCTTCTACCATTCGTGAACCGCGTCCTCCACGGACAGCACAGCACACACACCATACCACGGATCGCATGACGACCGTTAGGTTCCGTTCTTCACGCATCCTTGGATCGTCATCAGGCGGCAGTGAGGTTGGACACCCCTCCTGTACCCGCCATGTAAAACCCGCCTGCGATCATTAGCCAAGGCGTAGAGCCACTCATGTTCCCCACTGGATTCTGGGCTCCCGTCACATTCGTCTGGTACTCGATCAGCCACGTCAGTGAATTGGTGATCTGAATGAGCAAGTAGGTGGAGTCCTCGCCCCCGGGGTTAGAAAGGGGAAGCGTCGGACTGCTGGCCACGGCGATGACGATCTCGTTCGGCTGACGAAGCGTGAACGAACCAGGTGTCGACGTGGTACCTGTTCCCGAATTGCCGGACCCCGTGTCGTACGCGTTGACGTCGCGGACCTCGATCGCATAGACGCCCGACGTACCAAACGTGCCCGTGTACGAGGCGTGCACTGCCGGGGCAGTCCCGCCCGCCACACCGAAGGCCACGAACATGGCACAGCCCGCCACGCTCGCCCCCGCGCAAGCGTGGTAGGTGTTGCCCTCCGCGTCCGTCACGCCGGTCCACGTCATACCGCTCACGCCCATGCAAGCCACAACGATGGCGTTCCCCGCCGTCACGTTGTTGGAAAACGTAGCCGTGATGGGCGAACCCGCAGACGTGGTCTCCGTGACCGCGACCTGCACCGGGACCGGCCACGGGTTCGGATTGTCCACGGAGGACAAGCCGACAGCCATGATGCCGTAGTCCGAGTTGATCGCTGCATTCCAATGTCCCGCGTAGGTACCCGCGGTCGGTGCCGCGAGGTCACCAGAGGCAGTCCACACGTCCGTGCTGAGGTTCGATCGGAGCGTGTAACCACCACCGATCGAGGCGATGTTCTGATCGATGAATGCCGCGAACGAGAAGATGACGTCGTTCACCTCCGCCGTGGTGAAGTTCGCCGTTGCCAACGCCGTGCCCGTCGAGCCGCTCCCCACGGCGTACCCATCGATGGGGTGATGCTGGGCACAACCGCTGTACTCATGCACGATGAGCGCGACGTCGGCCTCAGACGCCAGGAGAGTGACGGTGACGGTCGTTGCTCCCGCGTTGCAGTTCGGGACATGGTAAACCGCACCGCCGGAGTTACCCCTCTGCTGGTTGAAGATGGCAGGGATCCAATTGTTTCCGTTGTTGTCCGCGACGGAGACGATCTGACCCTTCTGGTACATCCCGATGCCGAGGATGAGCAGATTGCCCGCCGCGTTCGGCGTAATAGAGATATTGAACGACGAGCCCGTCTGGGAAGCCGTCTGGACAACCTGCGTGAAGGTGATCGACATAAACGACTCAGGTGCCTTGAAGAGCGAACCACGGTTGCACGAGAGCACTCCCCGTCCGCACGTAGTTGTTCGTCGAAGCAACGGCGATTGACGCTGGAAGCGCGGCAACCGTAGAAGTAGAATAGCCGGCTAATACGGCTTTGGTGAGGTTGCCAGCCGGGTCAGCGATCAACGGAAAGCCCAACCCCGTTGCCTGACCTGCGATCGGTATCAGAGCGTAGGTGACGCTCGCCGTGTTCGCGTTGCTCCACGCCATCCCAAGCACATAGGGACCAGGTGTCATCGTCCAAGCGATGGCGACCGACCGGTATTGAACACCCGTGAATTGGCTCGACGATGCACTGGACCAGGAGAAGGCTCCAGACGACGACGTCGCAAGACTGAGCGCCGTACCGGCATTCACGGTGTACGCCCCCACGGACATGGTCATCGACCCACTCGTGCCCGCGCTCGCCGAGACCTCCGCAAGGTACACGAACTCATTCGCGGTCATGCAGTAGTCGAGTATGAACGGCTGCAAGTAGAGTGTTCCGCTCGCCAAAAGCTGACCGCTACCCGTACCGGGAAAGCCTTGGACGAAGCTGGAGAATCCCCCGTACTGGGCCGTGATGGTTCCTACGCCCGCTCCGGTGCTGAGACCAAAAGTATATCCATTGGAGTTGGCAAACGTGAGACCGCTCAGAGCGTTGCTGGTACCACCTCCAGCGCTCACATTGAGGGCATAGGACCCTGTCATCGTGCCGACGCCAGCACCCGTGCTGAGACCGAAGCTCACGTTGTTGGAGTTCGAGAACGTGATTGCGCTGAGGGCGTTGCTGGTACCACCTCCAGCGCTCACATTGAGAGCGTAGGAGCCCGTCACCGTCGAGGCATTGAGTCCGAACGAAACGTTGTGAGAGTTGGAGAAAGTAAAGGCCGACGCCAGGTTGGAGGTTGTCCCGGCGCTGAGGTTGAAGCTTCCCTGCGTACTCGCGACCGTCACTGTCGCGGTCATCGTGCCGACGCCAGCACCCGTGCTGAGACCGAAGCTCACGTTGTTCGAGTTGGAGAACGTGATCGCGCTGAGGGCGTTACTGGTCCCACCGCCAGCACTCACGTTGAGGGCGTAGGAAGCCGTGATGACGGAACCGGCGATCCCGAACGAGACGTTGTTCGAGTTCGACAGCGTCGCCACGCTCACGGACGCGGTAAGCGTCGACGCGTTCAAGCCGAAGGAGACGTTGTTCGAGTTGGACCACGTCCATGCCGTGAGAGCGTTAGAGGTGGTCCCAGCGGAGATGTTGACGCTTCCGCCTCCGCCCGCCGCGACCGACGCCGTGATCGTCGACCCGTTCAGACCGAACGAAACGCCGTTACTGTTGGAGAACGTGATCGCCGTCAGGTTGTTGCTGGTCGTACCCGCCGACACGTTCATGTTCGTCATGAGCGTGCCCGTCCCCGAGAGCCAAAGCGTCTGGTTCGCCGTGGGAGCCCCCAGCACCGCGAGGATCCCCGCAGTGTTACTCAGCCCGAAGGTGAGCGTGCTCGCGAGGGAGTTGCCGATACCGAACTCTTCGCCGAGGAGATAGAGCGTGTCTCCACTGAGTTGGACGAGATCGTTGAAGTTTCCAGTGGTGTCGGTCATCTAGGTCCCCAGAAGGATGATACCGGGCTGTAGAAGGGCGGAGAAGCCCGTTCGTGCGTAGCCCGTGTCCGTGACCGCGACGCTCGCGGGGAAGGTGTTGACGCTCGAGATGGAACTCCCGTTCAAGAATGCAGCAACCTCGACCCCGTCGAACGCCCCGACAATGTTTGCAGCCATTCGCCCGAACGGCCGCACGACCACACCGTTGGCGGTCGAGACGGCCCACGCGAAGAGGTAGTCGCCGGGGGTCATCGAGTAGCTCACGCCCACGGACCTGTACCGCGTCCCGCTCACGTTGCTGTAGGCGGCTCCCGCCCACGAGATCGTACGAGACCCAAAACTAGCCAGACTCGCCGTGCCGGCCGAGAGCGTGTAGACAGCGTGATTCACGGTCACGGCATCGGACGACGCGACGTTCCCTCGGAAGTCGGCGAGCATCACGAACTGCGTGGCCCGAAGATTCATGGGAAGCGAGACCTTCTGAAAAGAAAGCATCGCTTGAGATGCGGTGAAGTTCGTGACGAAGTCAGCGTCCTGGGAGAACACTGAGATCGTCTGCCCACCGAACGAGGCCGTCAGGGTCGACGCGTTCAACCCGAATGAGACCGCGTTGGCGTTCCCAAACGTGAGAGCTGCAAGGTTATTCGATGTCGTTCCCGCCGATACGTTGAACGCGTAGGAAGCCGTCAATGTCGAGGCGTTCAGTCCAAAAGAGATTCGGTTCGAGTCGGCAAACGTGAAGGCACTCGCGAGGTTCGACGTCGTGCCCGCACTGAGGTTGATGGCCGTGAGACTCGAGGCGACGGACGCCGTGACCTGCGACGAGCCGCTCATCCCGAAGGTGATGCCGTTCGAGTTCACGAAGGCAACGGTCCCGCTCGTCGCGGTCTGGGTGCCCGCCTCGATGGCCGCGATGCCTGCCGCCGCTCCGGGGGTCACCGTCGCGGTGATGGTGTTCCCCACCATCCCGAAGGTGACGCCGTTCAGGTTCGAGAAGACGATGGTGCCCGACGACCCGAGCGTGGCTCCTGCCGAGATGGCGGTGGGTACTCCTGGATCGACGAGCGCGCGACCGAAGGGGTTGAGGACGACGAATCCGTCGGCATCGGTGCTGTACTGGATCGAGTAGCCGGGAAGCAGGATGATCGAGAACAGTGGGATGGGCGTGACGCCATCGGTCTGCTGAATCGAGATCGCACACGGAGAGCCGCTCGTGTTCGTGACGGTCAGAAACTTGATGTTGCGGTCGAAGCCCGCCGGTGGTGACGCGACCGCCACCGTGGTCATCGCAGTCGTGATGATCGTGTCCGTCGCCCCCGGCACGACCACCTGGGTCAGGATGCCGATGTCGTTGAACGACGCGTGGACCGCGATCTCGTTGACGCCGCTGCCCGTGACGACGAGGAGCTCGGAGGTCGCGGTGGGGAGATTCAGCATCCTAGTTCACCGCTTGCAACCGGCGACCGCTCGTGTCGTAGAGCACGAAGCTGTTGCCATCGGTGTCATACTGCAGCGTGTACCCGGAGAGGAGCGTGAGGGGAGGCAGCAGTGGAATGAGCGACACACCGTCGGTGTGCAGCACCGTCACCAAGCAGGAAACATTGCTCGTGTTCTGAAGTGACAGGAACTTCACGTTTCGGTCGACCGTGGGAGCGGGTGACGGAACCACGACCGTCGATGTCGCCGTCGTGATGAGCGTGTTCAGTGCACCCGGTACGGTGTTGTTGGACCCAGCGGTTACGTCGATGAAAGAGGCGTGAACCGCGATGGATGAGACACCACTGCCTGTCACCACCATGATCTCCGACGACGTGGTGGGCAGGTTGAGCACGGCGGCCTAGACTACCAGTAGTAGGCTAGGCGCGTCTTCCGCCAACGACCAACGGAGCCCCTCGCGGCTCACATCGGAGACATCGGAAGGTCACCCGTCCCAAGGAGTCGACGCTCACCCAAACCTGTGATCGTGGTAGCGCCCACGGTCGTCCGTCGGCGTCCCACTGGCCCAGTACCTCGAAGGTCGCGCCGCACACGACACACGCGAGGCGTCTCTCGAGACTAGGAACCCGCGTTGACATCGAGAGGCAGTTCCGACCATCCGCGTTCGGTGAGGAGGAGCGGATAGGCCCCGCAGCCGCCATGACGGTTCTTGCTCACGACGAGCCAGCGCCGTAGCGACGCGAGCGGATCCTTCTTCGAATCGTCGCCAGCGACCAGCGTGGTCTTCTCGAGGCCGATCACGACCTCACCTTGGTACTCGATGCCCCAGTCGCCGCGCATCGTCCCGCCGCCCTTCGCGCGCTCGCCGACGAGCAGAAGTGAGGTGTGCGTCTCATCCACGAATCGCATGAGGCGCTTTGCGTGGATGAGGGCGTCCGCGCGCGGCTCGAGCGAATGCAGGGAGTCGACCATGGCCAGGTCGGGACGCCTCGCCTCGAGCATGGCGAGGATGTCCGTCACGCTCTGGCTGAAGTAGATGTCGAGATCCTTGCCGAGCCCAGTCCGCTTGACCATGAGGCTGAACATCGTGTGGTTGCTCTCGCTAGGGCAGTAGATGGCCGAGCGACCGCTACGTTGGAACGCCTCTCCCACAAGGATGGCGAGCGTGCTCTTGCCCGCGCCTGGGTCACCCGCGCACGTCACGGAGCTTCCGACGACGAAGCCCCCACGCCCGTCGGCGTTCAGGCCCATGGCCCGGTCGAGCGTCTCGAGCCCCAGAGAGACTCGGACGGGTTCCTTCACGTTGGGGTCGGCCTTCGTGAGGCCGGTTGGTTCCACTGGGCGGACGATGGAGAGGACCGGCACCGGCTTGCGTACGCGACAGACCACCCCCTTGCCGCACGAGGAGCACTTGAGCGCGTACGCTTCGGCGATGGCTCCGCAGACCGAGCAGGCGAATGCAGGCAGACTCACATGCCACCGAGTTGCTTCATGGCGATACCGCCCTGCGCCAAGAGTGTGTGCTCACGCGTCTTCCACAGCGCAGCGAACATCTGTTGTTGCTTGGACTGTCGCATGACAGGCTGCATGACAGGCTGCCCATCTGCGTTGACGAGAGGGGCGCCTTCGGCGTCCGTCCCCTGCACGAGTTCCGTCGGGTCGGCGGTGGCGGGGTCGAGTAGTTCGTAGATGCCCGCCGCGAGCCGCTGGTCGATTTGCGCGAAAATCTTGGCGGCCGCTGCGGGCACGAGAGGGGCGGCGATGGCGCCTTGGTAAATCTGCATGATGCCCATGCGGAGGTGGTTCGGGAGCAGGGCGCCGATCCTCTCGAACTGCCCGTCGTGCATCGACTTGAGGAACTCCTCCATGAGCTTGTACTCGGCGACCACGTCGAGGCTGCCGTTGCCCTGTCCGTTGGCCTTCATCCACCCTGAGGCGAGCGCAGGCAAGAGCACGTCGAGGTTGCTGATGACGGCGGTGAGAGCCTGCTCGTTCCTGGCCTCGGCTGCCATGACCCGCCTCCGGTTGTCCCCTTGCACGAGCGCCTCAGAGTGGCTCTGGGCGTTCGCGACGGCCTGCTGGCTGGTGTTGAAGAGGAGCTGGGCCATACCGGTTGAGTGGGCGCGCTCCAACTCCAAGTCCCGTCGCGCGCGGTTGACCTCGTCCTCGTGACGCTGAGCCACCATCTTCGAGAACTCCAGCATGGTGCGGCTCATGTCGACTTGGGCGGCGGTCTGCTGAATCGCCAGCGACCGTTGGTTCGCGAGCAAGCTTGACCGTTCGCTCGCCTCGGTCGGCGAGCAGTCCTCGAACACCAACGGGAAGCGTTCGATGGGAGCGGGAGCGCCGTCGCCTTCGCCTCGGCAGATCCACACGAAGTACGGACCCTCCGTTCGCATGGCGCGCGCGTCGGCATGAGCCGCCTCCACCAAGACGGAGGCGAGTTGCGGAATTCCGCCATCTCCCACCTCTTGGGCAAAAACCTGTTCAATCTGGGTCGCGCGGCTCAGTGACGGACCAACGCTGAGGGTCACCGAAGTCCACTCGCGACGCCCCAGTTTTCGTTCGAGAAATTCCGATAGAGCTTGCGCTGACGCTGGCATGGACAACCCTTCTAACACGTCTCTTGCGGCGCTCAACAGGCACGTTGCCGACCAAAACGGAAACGTGTGGTACCGTGGACAGTTACGTGGTCAGTAGAGTGCAGACCATAGGTTGAAGCGGAGGTGCATCGTGGCGCGCGTGATCGATGTGATGATTTGCCTCGGGCCGGAGGATTTGAAGGAGCTCGACGCGTGCGCGCGCAAGCGCGGCTGCTCGAGATCGGCAGAAATCCGCTTCCTTCTGCACGAGCGCCACCACGGAGAGGATCCGCGCGTCACGGCGGCTCGCTACTACGCAGAGGCGAAGGAGCACGAGCGGATTGGACGCGAAGCGCGAGCCAAGGCAAGCATCGAGAGATCCCATTGCATGCAGGTTACGGCCAGCCTGAAGACCAACGAGCGTCTCACGCTTGCAGCGATGTCACCCGCGAAGCCTTCCGTAGTTCATCCAACGTCAGAGACCACAGGCTGACCCTCGACGCCCGCCTTGTAGTCACGGTAGACGTCGCGCACGTACCACGGTGGCTGCCCGGTCTGGATGACGATGTCCTCGAAGGCGACACCGCTCTTGAAGAGCGAGTACATCTCGACGTAATCGACGCCGATCACCAGGTCCTCGACGACCCTGGAGCAGGAAACGCGTCGCTGCCGTGACAGAGCCGTGATGCGAGCGGCGGCTACAATCGACAACGAAAAGCTCCGAGTGACGCGTACACGCACGCGACGAGAAGTCTTCCGCTCACGCTCTTTTTGCATATTGTGTATCCTGCACGTAGTCCAATAACTTTCCTAATAGTGCCACACTACTCGCGTGGACGTAGCACTTTTCTCTGGTCACTGGACCATGGAAAAGCGCATGATTCTGCTCATGGATGGATACAGCCACGCAGATTTCCAACGACTCGCACACGAGAACGCCAAGCTCAAGAGCCGAGAGGCCAAGGAGAAGAGCCAAGCCGTCGAGTACACCGAGAAAGCCATCGTCGGCGTCTCGGCTGTTGCTCTCGGCTTCGGCATCGGCGTCATCAACGCGCAGAACGGCGCCACCGCGGAGGCCCCCTTCCAGCTCGGAGGGACGGTTCCCATCGATACGGTCGCTGCCGGACTCGGCGCCATCGCCATTCTCGCCACCCCGACGCACGGTCCCAGCGAAAAGCTGATGCCGCTGTCGCTCGGCGCTGGCGCGGCTGCCCTCGGCATCTGGGGACAGCGAACCGGCTACGCGTGGCAGCAGTCGCGCGCAGGTACGGCGGCGGCTGTCGCTCCGGCGACCACCACCGCCTCAGGCACCGTCGGCTGGGGCGGCGGCGGCATGAGCCCCCGCTTCCAAGCGCAGGGTCAGCCTGGCGGCCACTACGGCGGTTTCAAGAACGCCTACGTGGACCAGTACGCCGGCGGCTGAGCCGGACACTCCACTCCTCCGTCAACCAACGTCACGAGAAAGCAAAACGAAGATGAGCTACGGATATGGACCCCGCGGTCACGTCGGTTTCTCCCCCTACATGCCCCCTCGGGGCCGTGGACGGGTCGGCGTTCCGCTGATTCCGGGCAACGTCGCGCAGGCGATGCAGGTTCTCGGGTCGTTCGCGACGGCGCAGGGCGGCAACCCCGCCGTGCTCTCGCCGAGCGGCGCGAGCCTCCGCGGTACGCGCGAGGGCATCGGCTTCCCCAACTTCACCCTCGCGGGTGTGGTCGGTACGACGCAGACGCAGGGAACGACGAGCCAGGGCATCTTCCGCCCCAGCAAGATGATCCTCGCGAACAGCCAGGATGCCGGTGGCATCTCGGTCTCCGTCACGCAGATCCTCGTCGGGTCCGAGACGGCCATGGTGAACCAGAACCCGCTCATCGGGTGCGTGTTCCTCGCCACGGCGGTCGAGTGCGGGATCACCTTCCCCACGGCGAACCCCGGCATCACGATCAACGTGACGCTGCAGAACAACACGGCGTCGACGACGTCCGCGTACATCACGATGCTCGGGGAGTACGTCAGGGGCGGCGGCGCGGACATCGGCGGCTGATAGCCGTTCGATGTACCTGAGTCGTAGCGAACTCGCGGCGTTCGACTTCCTGTCGGACGCCGCGAAGTGTCGCATCATCCTGACGTGGGTACGCGCTCTCGTCGAGACGAACAAGCTCATCCTGAGCGAGTTCCACGCCCCGATCTTGTACGACTCGGGCGTGCGCTACGCTTTCCAGGGGGACACGGACGACTGGCAGGACATCGCCCGATGTCTGGCAACTCGGGCCGCCTCATGCAACTCGCTCGCCGCGTGGCGGTGTGCTGAGCTCCAGATGGCAGGCGAGCAGGCGACGCCGTACATCCAAAACCAAGCCGTTCGAAAGCCGAACGGTGAGCGCCTCGACGTGTTCCACGTGATCGTGCAGCGGGAGCTTCCTCCGCCGCACCAGTGGGAAGACCCGTCGCGCACGTTGGGTATGCCATCGAGCGACCCGAGCATGGCGGGCGCGCGCGTGATTTCTACCGCAAGCGGCGTGCTCGTGGGGGACGCAGGAGCATTCGTTGGGATGGGGTTCCCGGAGGATGTGGACGCGCCCAGTTGGGGAGACTGACATGCCAGGTCCGTTCACGGGAGCCATCGGGCTCCCTCAGATTCCGGCGCAGGAATTCGATCTGCACCGATGGTGCTACTTCTCGCGCCGAGCCGCGCGACCGACGTGGCGTCCGTATACTGCGGCGGAGTCCGGGACAGGACGCGGTGCTGGTCCGGGTCATTGGAATCGTCACGGGGCCGCGTGGCTCTGGTGCCCCATCGGCGAGCAGTTCGTGGCACACGGCGGGCAGCAGCGCGAGGTGTGGTGGACGCCACCGACACCGCTTGCTGCGCCGTGGGTGCAGACACTGACCGCCTACTGGGTCAGCGAGTAGGCGCTCTACACTCGTTAGAGCACCAACCTTGCGCGCGCAGGTCTGACCGAAGCTTCCGTGAGCCAGCAGCGTAGTTTGCGGCATCGGTAAGCGCGGAGAAGGCGTGAAGAAGGCCGTGCGCGGGTTCCGTGTGCGCGTAGATGTCCACGTGCGACGCACGACGAACCTCTTGAACATGTACGTGGCGACCGCTTCGAAGCGGTACCGTCCACGCTTGGATCTCTCCGTCACGCTGGTAGCGATGTCCGGTGTGCGGGCAGTAGCCAGCTCGACGAAGCGCCATTCGGAAGCGCTCGACATCGTGCAGTGGAACGATTACTGCCGGTCTCTCCCCTTGCTTGAACACAGGCAAGTAGAGTACACCATGGGGAGCGAAAGCGGAGGCTTGGATGTTCGGATTCGTACCCGTGTGGGCATGGTGGCTGTCGGGTGGGTGGGCAGCCAAGACGGTCATGGACAAGATGAAGCCGCCGCCCGGTGGACGTGTTCCGGTGCCCATTGCGGGCCCGCAAGCGGGAGCCCCTGTCGTAGTCGCTCCACAGCCGCCGCCTCAGCAGGTGGTGATCCAAGGGCCGCCGGCTCCGCGCCCAGGCCGTCCATGCCAGTTCGATCCCCACATGGACGAGCGGACCGAGAGGGCGGTGGTCAAGTGCCTCCAGTCGGGCGACATCGAGAAACTGCGCGGCTTCGCAGACTCGGTGACGACCAAGCTCCCTCCGCAGGCATACCCGTACGGCTACTTCCCTGTTGCAGCGACGATCATGCGAATGCAGGCGACACTGCTCGAGCAGCAGGCCGCGCAGCACGCGGCTGCGCCGCCTCCCGCACCGTCGCCGCCTCCCGCACCGTCGAAGCAGACCAATGGGGCGGCTGCAGCGCCCGTCGCAGCCATCGTTGCAGCCGGCGAAGTGACGGCATCGCCGGAGGGCTGATTCGATGGGAGCGCCTCGCGGACGGCTCGCCGGGACCGCCACTGCCACAGGTGGTCTCATGTGGCAAGAGGTCTGTCGCCTCGAAACCAACAACGACCACGACAGTTTCACCGGTACCATTCTGACAAGCGCGGGACTCATCTCGCAGCCTGCTGGGTCAAACGTCGCGAACCCTCGCATCGTCGTCCGAGCGCTGATTGGCGGTGGCAACAAGAATGGCGGCAGCGCCATCGTCACGCAGTACGCGCTGGCGGGCAACCCGATGCCGTTCTCGGGAACGTCGTGCATCGTGTCGGTCCTCATCTGTCCGACCGAGAATGCGGACTTCTCGTCACAGACGGGTCTTGCCGAACTCCCCAACGAAATCACTTGCGAAGTGACGGGCATCATCACGATCGGAGGCTCATCCGATGCCCAGCCGACGCAGTGGCTCGTTCCGATCCCGCCGCTCGGCTTCCAACTGCAGGTGACGCAAGGGCCCTGTCGCCTCCGTGAAGTGCAGGGTTTCAACCACGGCCCGAACCTCGGCTACCTCATGTTCTTTGACACGGAGGACGGTGGCCTGCTTGTGAACGGAGCCTTTCCGCTCTTCACGATTCCTGTGGGCGGTCTTCCGACTGCTCCAGGAGGTGATGTCGTGTTCAGCAATGACTTCATCACTTCTACGCGGGTGTTCCAGTACGGGCTCTTCTGGGCCGTGTCGTCGACTGCAGACACGCTCACGCTCGATGGTACCGGACTCTTTCGCGTCGACATCGAGCTCTTCTCGCAGCAGCAGACTCTGTCGAACGGCCAGGTGCAGTAATGAAGCGCTGCGAGCTCTGCGACCGCGTGGCGACGAATCTCGTCATCTTCGAGGCGACGCTGGCACCAGGCATCCTTCCGCGCCTCCCGTACAAGTGGATGTGCCAAGAGCACTGCAACGACTCGTGGGCCGAGGTGCTCTTCAAGCATGGCAAGCCCGCCGGGCACCGCTCCCTCAAGCGCATCGACATGCAGTTGTTCGAGCGCATGTACGCGGACATCCGGAAGCGCTGCGTGGCCAACAATCCGGAGCTCTGGGACGAGAAGGAGAAGACGGGCGAGGTCATTCCGCTCATCTGCTGCCCATCGAAGCTCACGGAGCTCGAGGCCGAGGAGTTGCGGCAGGCCGCCGTGGACCAGGGACGAACCATCCGTGAGGGGCGCGCGCCCGTGATCGAGTACGTGTCGATGGAGGATGCCGCACGCGAGATCGCGAGCCGGTCGTGAGGCGCCCGCTGTCGGAGCGTCTCACGCGGGGATATGACCCGCGCCTCACCTCGCTCCTGCGCGTGTCCGGCGCGGGCAGTGGTGGTGGAGTGACACCGATTCCGCCGAGTGCAGATTTCATCATCTGGGTCACCAAGGGTGGGGACGATTCGACGGGTGACGGGACGGATGAGGCCCCGTACCTGACGATTGGAAAGGGGATGGCGGTCGCGGCGTCTTTGCCGCTTACGTTCGATCAGCCTGCGCAAATTCTCGTCGGCCCAGGTGGATATACCGAGAATATTGTCTGGACGCCCAACGTAGTCGTCTCTGGACTCGATGCGAGCACGCTGGGATTCTTTCTGAATGGATCGATCACGCTCAATAGCGCACTTTGGATAGCGGCTGGAGCGTCCAACCTCGTCTTGGGAGGTCTCGACGCGTGTGAGGTCGGAACGGATGTCACGCTCGATTTCACGGGCGTCAACGCAGGTGGCTTCTTCGGGCAGTTTTTCTTCGGCGCGAAGACCAACGTGGACGGCAACCTCAGCGTGACCGGAGACACGACGGGCGCGGTCGGCGGTCTTTTCATCATTCAAACAGGTTCTACAATCGGTGGAACCGCGTCGTTCGTTGGCATGTCGGTCGAGACGAATCTGACACTGTTTGGAGGAACGACGAGCTTCGCTTCCAGCGCAACAGTTGCAATGTCTTGGCAGAGCTTCGGGGACATCATCAACGGGATCGCACTCTCGTGCGATGCGTCGGCGGGACAGCCTCTGTCTGCATCCTTGACAGGAACGGGATGTGGGACAGGCACCGTTTTGACGCTGACGGACGGTGGGGGCGGCCACACATCGTATACCGCCACGATCGGCGGTGTACCAGCCACCGTCACGCGACTGGGCGGAGCGGCAGCCCCCGTCACCGTCCCGATTTACGCAGCCGCGTTCGGGCCGATTGTTCCACCGGCGCTTCCCACGGTACCCATCGTGTACGCGAGCGGGTCCATCACCGGCACGGGCAACGCGGTCGCCTCCACGAGCGATCAAGGCGCCATCACGGTCCTGTCGATCGCGGGTGGCAGCGACCGCGAGCTCGTCACGCCGGACGCGGTGGAACTGCTTGCCGTGGCGGGAGGTGGCGGGACGGCGTCCGCATCGTACGGACTTCCGGCCGAGACATGCTCCAAGGTCTATGTGACGGTCGTTGGAGTCGGGGCGACCGGCTCTGACGGTTTCTGTGAGGAGGCCGTGGCGACGGTGCGCGTCACGGCGGGAGGCGTCGCCGCCTTCCCGGCAGCGGTGGGCGGCTCGTCGAATCCGGTGTTGAACCCGAACCTCGACAAGGTGAGCGACACGACCTTCAACAGCGGCGGCGGTGTGCCGAGCGGCATCGCGCTGACGGTCTCTGCGGGCAACCTGGTCGTCACGGTGACGAACCACGGAGTGGGTGCCAACGACTTCGTCGTCTACTTCTACACAAAGGTGTTCGCGTCATGAGAGGCCGAAGACCGTTCCCCCGACCGACTCCGCCGAAGCCGACGCAGCCGACCACCGTGGACCCGCCTCTTCCGGACGGCATCGATTCCAATTCCATCCGGGGCAAGCTCCGTCCCCGCGCGGCGAGACCGAAGAAGCCATGAGACGCTCGCTCATCGACCACGACTTCAACCCGACACTCTGCGCTCTGCTCGAGGTGAGTGGAGGAGGAGGTGGTGGCAGCGTGCCGCCTGGCGGAGGACCGCCAGTGGAGATGCTCTACGTCGCGCCGGGAGGGAACGACACGACGGGCAACGGTAGCTTGGCGCTGCCGTACCTCACGATCGGGAAGGCGGAGAGCGTCGGAGCTCCTCTGGCGACGCTGCTGAAGCCCTACGTCATCTTGGTCGCACCAGGAACATATGCGGAGACCCCGCTCCTCTACCCGTACCTCACGATCTCTGGGCTTGACCCGGCGTCACCGCCACTCATTACGGGTGCGCCATCGATTGCGCCATCGTTCCCCGCCTCCGCCCCTACCGGCCTGAACAATCTCGCGTGGAGCAGCGCGGTCCCCGTCAACTTTGGGTCGGCGGCCGGACCGACGCTCACGCTGACGAACAACGACTTCAAGGCGGGCCTCTCCGTCACTGGCGCTGGCGGTGGCATCACCGCGGTGTTGAAGAGCAACCTTGTCGGCGGAGCGCTGTCGTTTACCGACGTGAGCACGGTCGGGACGTACTTCAATGCGTTCAGCGGTCCGGTGGCCATCACCGCAACGAACTTCAACGCCGCGTGGAATTCGACGGGCGACGTGATGTCCGACGGCCTGTCGGTCGATGCCGCAGTCGCGAAGACGAATATCGTCGAGGCGCTCGGATCTTCGGTGTCGGGCGGCAGCGGGCTCACGCTCACGGGTGCAGGTGTCTCGTACACGGGCACCGAAGGAGCGATTCCTTCCGTTGTGACAACGAGCGGCGGAGCGCCGGCCCCCATCACTATTGCCGCGAGCGGCGGTCCGTCGCAGGGCGACTGGAGTGACGGGAATGTCACCATCTCCGTGCCGACCAATCTCACGCGCGACATGTACTACAAGACGCTCACCGTCAACTCGACGCTGAGTACCAAGGGCTACCGCATCTACGCGGATGTCGTTACGGGCACAGGGATCATCGACAACTCTGGCGCCAATGCCGTCACGATCACGCCAGGGGCGGGAGCGTCCTCCGGGACACTAGGCGGCGGGACGAGCGGAGGGGCGGGAGTCTTCTCCAATCTCGGGTCCGGGGCGATGAACGGAGCGCCGGGTACCAACCAGGCTGGAGGCTTTGGCAACGAGAGTGGAGCCGGAGGAACGGGCGGCGCTGCAGGCATCGGAACCGGTGGTGGTGGCGGGTCACTCAGCGTTCTGCCCGCGACAGTGGGAGGAATCCGAGCTCAGCCAGCATCGCTGACAGGCCAAGTCGAGGGAAGCACGGTCGCTGCAACGTTCGGAGGGACCGGAGGCGGGTCGGGCGGGTCGAATGGAGCGACCGGAGGGACCTCGGGAGCGGGTGGAGGAGGTGCCGGTCCGATCATCATCGCGACGCGCGTGCTGTCGAGCAGCCTCACCATTCGAGCCAATGGTGGAACAGGAGGCGCGGCCATAGGAGATGGCAACGTCGGCGGTGGCGCGGGTGGTGGCGCAGCGCCCATCGTCATATCCGCAAATGATAAGAGCGGATTCACGGGTACCATCGAGAGCAATGGCGGGACGGGAGGCGCGCCCATCGGCACCGGTGGCGTTGGAGGCGCGGGCGCGAATGCTTCGATCATCCAACTCGTGACGTAATGCCGATCTGGCTATGGATCGCGCTCGCGGCCGCTGGACTGCTCCTCATCGGAGGAGGAGGGGCGAGTCTTGCGCCGGGACAAGTGCCCGATACCGCCACGCCCGTCACGCCCGCGCAGTTGTACGCGGCCCTTCAGGCGGCCTGGCCCAGCATCGTGGGCGGAACGCCATCCCGCGAGGCATTGCTCACCCTGTTGTCGCAGTGGGCTTTCGAGACGGGCGGCGGCGGAAAGACAATTCAGTACAACATCGGCAACTTCAAGGCGACATCGTCGACCGTAAGTTGGACTAGCTACATGACGACAGAGGGTTCCGGTCCGAACACGGTCCACGTGATGCAGAACTTCGTCGCTTACCCTGATCTCGCCACAGGCGTGGCCGCGTACCTGAGCGCGATGTACGGCCACTTTGGTAGCGCGTGGCAGTACGTTGTGGACGGTGACCCGAGCGGGTTCGCGCAGGCGCTCAAAGACGCTGGATACTACACTGGCAGCGAGAGCGACTATGCGGCTGGGCTTGAGTCTTGGTATGCTCAACTGGACGCGCAAATCCCAGGAGCCGGCAATGCGTGAGGACATCGAGGAGATCGCTGCTGGACATGCCATCGTTGCAGCAGCAGCGGTTATCGAGCAGGGGCAAGCCCTCGAGCATCGTCCGGAGGACATCGCGGCGGATGCTCACGCGGCGGCCGAGGAAGCGTACGACCTCTACCTGCACATCGTCGCGCATGCACAGGCGGACGACGCGCACGCTCACTCCCACACGCATAGAGCGATTGTTGGAGCGGGACATCCGAGCTCGAAGCCGCATCACATGAAGAAGCCGCCGAACCCGCATCCGTCACGAGGCGGACCGGGTCAGGGGTTGGCGGGCATCTACGGGCAGGCCGAGGCGAGACTTCGCGAGGCGGCGTCCGTGGGAAAGGCCCATGGCGGCGGCGGTCATGGCGGTCGGCAGGGTGGTGGCGGCGGCGCAGGACGTCCACGGATGTCGTCGCCAACTGCGCACTCGGCCCTGCGACCGAGTGGTTCGGGTGGTGCTGGAACTCCACGAATGGCACCATCAAAGCCGCATCCAGGCATGGGCATGTTCGGCGGAGGTAGTGGCGGCAGTCCTCCATCGCCCCCACCTCTTGGACATCTTCCGTTCGGAGGAGGCGGCGGATCGCCACATGGGCCGCCGATTGCGCATCTCCCGTTCAGCGGGGGCGGAGGAGGGGGGTCGCCTCCACCGATCGCCCATCTTCCGTTCGGTACGACCCCCGCCTCTCCGCCCCCCTCCGGCGCACCGCCCGCTCACCTTCCGGGGCCGCCTCCTCACGGCGGCGGCGGATGGCCACACCACGGTTGGCCGCACGGCCATCCAGGTTTCGGTCTGGGATTCGGCGGAGGTAGCGACTGGGGCATTGGGACTGCCCCTCCGGAAGTCATCGACATCGAGGCCGAGTGCCCGCCCGGAATGCATCTCGAGGGACTGGACGACGGTACGGTCGAGTGCGTTCCCACGTGCCCTCCCGGCTATCAGCCTGAGCAGATGGAGGACGGGTCATGGGCGTGCGTCCCCGAGCCCGAGATCATCGTAGGTCACGGCGGCGGTGGTGGCGGCGGCGGAAACCACGGCGGAGGCGGACACGGAGGTTGGGGGGGTCGGGGTCGACGCTACTGGGGCGGCGGCTACGGGTACGGCTACCCGTACTGGCCCATCGTGCTCGCGTGCGGCCCCGGGCAGGTGATGCTCGCGGACGGGTCCTGCGCGAACGTCGCGGTCGGCCCGGTGACGGTCGGAGCTCCGATGCCATCGAGCGACGACGGATGGGAGGACGGGGAACCCGTGTGCTGCGGCATCGACGAGGACGGTACCGTCACGCTTCCGGACGGCTCGACGATCAATGCGCACGACCTCGACTGGAGCGATCTCGCGGACGCGGGCTGCGCGACGGTAGGGGACTCCACGTCGGATTTGCCGCCATTCACGAGCGAAACTCCGATGCCCGTAGCGATTGCTACGGGTACGCAGGCAGGCGGCAATGCTCAGGCAGATAACCTCAATCTTCAGTGGATTGCGCTTGCGCAGTTCCTCGCGGCCAATCCGCAACTCGGCACCAACCCGACTCTCCCCGCCTCCTACGCGCCCGATGTCGTGAGCGTGATCAACTGGCTCACGACCTACGCGGACTGGCAGACGTTCTACAGTACGATCGGGACGGTCAGCCTGTCGCAGTTGACGGGGGATCTGACGGGCTGGCAAGCCTACGCGAACGCGTGGGGCCAGTATTTCCAGTCGCTGGCCCCGAACCAAGCGGTGCCCGCGAACTACCCGACGGGCACGGCTGGCATCGCCTCGTTGCCCAGCCTTTCCAGCATCCTGCCTTCGGCCAACAGCACTGCAAACCTCCTCGAGTGGGCCGTCATCGCGGCGTGCGTGGGCGTGGGCCTCTGGGTCTTCTGGCCGGTTCTCGCTGGCGCGCACGGCGCGTTGGCGGCCGTCTGATGCTCCTCTCCTGTCGGAACGTCTATGCGGCGATTTACAAGCTGCAGGGCGGTCCGCCAACCATATGGGGCCTCGGATGCTCCGTCCCCGAGGCGACGAAGGCAGCGCGCCGGAACATGAAGGCGGCGGGTGGAGGCGGATTCTTGGGCGTCGCCTCGTGGCGTCACCACGTGGTGATGATCTCGCCCGCCGAGTACGAGCGCGTCCTCGCGGGTGAGTGCATCAAGCGACGGCTACCGTGGGACGTTCTGAGGAAGTCCATCTGCGTGGACGCGCGCGCGTTGGAGGAGTGACCATGCTGAAGGCCTGCCCACGATGTTCCGGTCCCGTCCTCTGGCTGGACGGAGAACCGTCGCCCAGTCTGACCATCGTGGCCGACCACGGCGTGCCTCGAGTGGTTGGATGCCACAACTGCATGGGTCGCGTGCCTGTCCAGCCACGACCAGTTCAGATGCCACAACCACCCATGCGACAGAACACCATTCTTGGGAGTCCACCGACGTCCGGCCACGACCCGCGCCCATTTCGCGAGAAGGTAGCGGAAGAAGGTGCACGCATGGTATCGTTGCTGTCGCACGGCTTGGACTTCATCGAGGCTGGAGCCAAGTTCTGGGATCGCCTCAAACCTCGCAAACCCTGACCGAAAGAAAGTCCATGACGCCTCTTCTCCTCCTCGGTGGTCTCGGTGCTGTCGCCCTGTACCTCTACTCGCAGTCAAGCGGTTCGTCGTCGGCGAGTTCGGCGCCTCCTCCGGCTGTCGCTTGGAATGCGGGTACGGCCGTACAGACGAGCAATCCATCGGGAGCCAACTACATGGCGCCCGCGCCGGCTGGGTACTATCCCGGCACGGGAGTGACGAATCCGACCGACGCGGTTGCTGCAGCGGCAGCGTCTGGCGCCACCCCCGTCGCGAACGGAACGCCTGCGGGTACTCCGACGGGTTCGACCACCACGAGCGGTGCCCCGCTCTTTCACACGGGCTACTCCGACGCCAACTCCGGCGCCGTGATCGCCAGCGACGCCACCGGCAACCCGTACCTGGCGTAAGTGCGATGCCGCTTCTCCTTTTACTCACGGTCGGCAGCGCCCTCGCCTACTTCGCTATGAGTGGGTCGAGCGACACAACGACGACCGACGCACTCCCGGCAGCGTCTGTGGCAACCAATGTGGCAACCAACTGGCCGCCAACATCCGACCAGACGGCGGCGCTGCAGGCCCAGGTACTCGCGCTCGTTCTCGCGGTAGACGGGAAAGCCGCGTTGTCGGCTACGCAGTCGCAGAATCTCTCCACGCTCCTCGCGAACGCACCTGCGCAGTATGCGGCAGCGCTTCCGGTCGGCTACACACCGAACTTCGCCGACTATGCGGCTTGGATGCTAGGTGCCTCGGCATCCGGAGCGGTGGCGACGTGGACCAACCCCGACAACTTGTCCAGCAGTCAGGGGCAGGCGTACGGCAATGGAATGCAGCCGGGCAGTCCGGCTGGTCAGGCCACGAGCGGCGCTCCGCTCATTCACACGGGCTACTCTCACGCGCGGACGGGCGCGCCCATCGCATCCGATCCGTACGGCAACCCATACCTCGTCTAGGAGTCGAACATGCCCTCATTGCTCATCCTCGCAGCGCTCGGTGTCGGCGCCTACCTCGTGTTCTCGTCGAGCACGGCCTCTGCATCCAACTCGTCACCCGCGGCTGCCGGGTCAGGCGTTGCGTCTGCGGCGACTCAGAACGCGCTTGCGATGCAGGCGTACAACGCGCAGGCAGCATCGGCTGGGCTCACGCCCGATCAAGCGCAAATGGCGCTTCAACTCGGCATGAGCCCGCAAGACTACGCCACCCGGCTGGGGCTGTAAGGTGAACCCACTCCTCCTCATCGGAGCGCTGGGTCTTGGCGGCTACCTGCTGGTGTCCTCGAAGAGCGGTGGAGGGTCGAACGTAGCGGCCGCCCAACAGGCGTCGGCAAGTCAGTTTGGAGGCCTCAATCCGTCCGGCCAAATCGGGGCGCAGTCGAGCCAGTACGGGGGCGTCAACCCGGGGCCGTTGTCGCCCGCCGATGCAGCGAACGCAGCGAGCATGGGTCTTTCGTCGCAGGAGTACATCGACGGGGGGCTGCAAGGCTCTGCAACAACGAGCGGGACGGTCGGCGCACGCTTCGACCCCATGTCCCAGAAGTGGTACGCCTGATGCCGCTCTGGCTGATTCTTGGCGCCGTCGGTGTGGGCGGCTACCTGCTTCTCTCGAAGAGTGCGTCCGCTTCGACGAGCAACGTCGCCGCTGCACAGGCGCAGTCGAACGCTGCCATCGCGCAGGCCATCGCGCAGAACCCCAGCGGGCTCGCTCCTGGGTTCGGGGGCCAGGTCCCTCCTGGGACGCCCTACTACCCGCCTGCGGCTCCGGTCTACGACCCGTCGACGGACCCTGGGCCGACAGCGCCTACGGGCGGTCAGGTGTACGACCCGAACCTCGGGGGCACGCCTGACATCAACAGCATGCTCGCGGGCATGCAGCCAGGCAGCGGGGTGGTCAGCGGCACGGTCGGCCGGAGGCGGTAAGTGCCCACGCTTCTCATCGTCCTCGGGCTCGGCCTAGGGGCGCTTCTGCTCATGCAGGCGAGCGCTTCGGCGTCGACGTCTTCGACGAACGCGTGGCCTCCCAGCCAAGCGGTCCAGCAGGCGCTCATCGACCAGATGAGTGCGATGGCGTCGGGGGCGCTCGGTCGTCCACTGACTGCGCAGGAGGCGACGAACATCGGCAACGGCATCGCGCAGGCGCCCGCCGAGTACGTCTCCACCTTGGCGGGCGCTACGCCCACCGTGGCAGGATACCAAGCGTGGGTCCTGAGTCAGCTGTACCAAGCGATGATGGCGGCGGCGCAGGCCGCTTCTGTGTCGCAGTCGATCGTGCAGCAGACTGGGTGACGCGGATGCCGCTCCTCTTTCTTGGTCTCCTCGGCGTCCTCGCATACCTCGCGTACACCAACAATGCGAACGCGAGCTCGTGGCCACCGAGTGCTGCCGTACAGCAGGGGCTCGTGAACCAGATCGCAGCGATGGCGTCGGCTGCCGGCAGTCCGATGGACGCGTCGCAGTTGTCCGAGCTCGCTACGTCCGTGAACGCGATGCCTGCCGCCTACCAGTCCACTCTGTCGGCAGGCACGCAACCGTCCACGGCGCTGTACCAAGCGTGGGTGCTCGCGCAAGGCCAGCAGGCCATCGCTGCGGGAGGCGCGACGGGGTACTCCACGAGCGGGTACGTGCTCGGGCCATGGGTCGGATGATGCCGCTGCCCATTCTCCTCGCCTTCGGCGGCATCGGCCTCTACATTCTTCTGTCGCCTGCCGCCCCGTGGGCACCGGCTCAGGCGGCGCCGGCGACTGCCCCCCCGGTCCCGACGCCGCCTCAGCCTGTGTCCAGTGACGCCGAGCCGCCATTCGTTCCTGGGTTTCAGGGGACACAGGCGACGGCGGGGTGGTACTATCGCCGGTACGGGTGACCAGAAATGGAGATGCTCCTCCTCAGCTTTGCAGGCTCGATGCTCGCGTACTTCGCGTTCCTGTCGGCCTCCTCGAGCGCCGCTTCAGCGCAGGCGGCCGCCGCGACGAACTGGCCTCCGACGGTTGCGCAGCAGCAGGCGCTGCAAGTCCAGATCTCCCAACTCGTTGACGAAGTGACGGGCCAGCCGCTCACCGCGCAGGAGCAGGCCAATTTGCAGATGCTCCTCGCGAACGCACCTGCGCAGTACCAAGCGGGCCTGCCGACGGGCATGTCACCAACGATGGCGGGGTATCAGGCATGGGTGCTTGCGGGATCGGCTGCTCAGGTGGCGGCGAGTTCGCAGATGCCCGCGACCCAGTACGGAGGATTCACCGGTACGGGGCCGCAGCCAGCGGGATCGGTGTCTGGACCACTGCGAGCGCCGCCATTGCCCGTTCCGCCAAATCGTCGTCACCAGGTCGGCGCCGGCCCTCTTCCCGTGCCGTACGCGCCAGGCCCAGCGCGTCTCTACTCGTACTATCCTCCGGACAACATGACCGTCCGTGAAGTGGTCTGGGACAGTTGGAACGACCCGTACACGCAGGTGTGGACAGGGCGCATGGATGCCGAAGGCGTCCGCTACCCCAACGTGTGAGGAAGCCATGTTCTTGATTCCACTTCTCATCCTCGCCGGAGGCGCGATCTGGTTCGCTACCGCGAAGGCCACAAATGCGCCGGCTCCCCAGGCAACGGCGGCCGCCGTGCAGGCGCAGGTGCAGCAACAGGAGGCCGCCGCGTTCATCGCGCAGTCGCGTTCGCTGGGGATGTCCACAGCCCAGATCGCGGATGCGTGGAATCAAGGCGTGTCGCCGCAGGCGTACGCGGCGAACCTACAGCAACAGTACGACCAGCAACTGGCGGACGCGCAGCAGAGCAATGCGACGGCCAGCGGCGACATCTCGATGGGGGTATGGAGCGGGTGGGGGAGGTCTGGCTGAGATGATGCAAGTCGAAGCCACGACACCGCCGAGCAACGTTGGGATCGCGCAGATGCAGGATTCCGCCGAACTCCTTGAGGCAGCAGCGAGGTACCTGCGTGAATGTCCGTGGAGGGGGCCCTGATGCCATCAATCCTGCTACTCGTTGGAGTAGGAATCGGGATGGCCTATCTTCTTTCGGTAGTCGGTCCCAAGCCACCGCCCGCTGTGCTTGCGCCAGGACAAATGGTCTCGATGCCTCCTGACCAAATTGCACAACTCCAAGCGGCGACCGCCGCGTCGCAGCAAGCGGCGCAGCAAGCGCTCCAAGCCCAACAGACCCTCCAAGCACTACAGTCCGGCTCGCTCTTCGATCCTGGCTTTCAAGGGCAGGTGCCGGCGGGTACGCCCGCACCCACCACCGCGAGCGTGAGCGGCGTCCTCGTGTGGCGTGGAGAAGTAACGCAGGATGGCGGTCAGGTCGTCTATGACGTCATCGGTAACCCACACGTGGTCTACGGAGCCTCATGAATCCTCTCCTCATTCTCGGTGCGGTCGGTATCGGCGCGTACATCCTGATGTCCTCCTCCTCGAGCAGCGCCTCACCTGCGGCGGCGAGCCCCTACGGTGGCGGGGGAGGAGGGGGCGGCGGAGCGGCACCCTCGAGCGGGTACGGCGGTCCGACCACGCTGGGTTCGGGCGGGTCAACGACGCCCCTCGGGCCGGCAGCGGTGAGTTCCTCGTCGCCATCGACGGACAGCGGAGGGTACGGCGGCCCGTCATCCTCGAGCCCGTCATCCTCGAGCGCTCCGTCACCGACGTACATCACCGACGAGACCATGGCTCAGTTCCCCAACCTAGCGACGGGCGCGGGGCAGGGGATGTCGAGCTACGGTGGCGTCGATGAGGACGACACGGGCGGGTTCCCAGCGGCGAGCGCGACGGGGACAGCGTCGGGACCTGGGGTGCGGTGGGATCCGATGAGCAGGTCTTGGTACTGAGATGCCTCTCTGGGTCGTCCTCCTAGGGGTTGGCGGTGTCGCGTGGTGGCTGTTCCAGCAGTCCTCCACGTCTACGAGCGCGCCCGCGCCGTACCCGGTAGCGACGAGCCCCCAGTTGTACGCGGCTTCCTCAAGCACACCAACCGTCACGCCTCTTCCATCGATGCTAGCGGCCGGATGGTACTGGGAGGATCAGGGCAACACCTCAATGGTCGTGATCGGTGACCCGATCAAGGCGATCGCGATGTCGCCCGATGACGTGGCGACCGCCGTGTATGGGACCGCCGTGAGCGCGTTGGACAACATCACCATGCAGGTGTCGCAGCCGGCGGCGGGGCTCCCGAGCGGTCAGCAGGTGACACTGCCGCTGTCATACGTCACCTCCGACTCCGTGGGCGTCTGAGTGATCCCGCTCTGGCTATGGCTCATCGGTGGTGGTGCGGCCGCGTGGTGGCTGCTCAACTCCACCTCGTCGAGCGCAGGCAGTTCGAGTGCGCCGGGCACTCCTACGAGCCCGCCAATATCGGTCGCATCCTCCGACGGTCCATCGTCACCCGTTCCCGTCTGGACAGGCTCGGTCCTCGCCTCGGGGTACTACTGGGGTGACCAGCAGAATGACCAATCGCCCGCGCTCATGAGTTCCGTGAAGGCACTGGCAATGACCTCGTATGGACTTGCGTCCACCATCACCGGTCGGGTGACGGTACCGCTGACACCCGGCGGGAACGTGACTTTCCTCGTGACGGCGCAGACACCAGAGGACCCGAACAGTGGAATTTCGTTCGGCCAGAGCATTACTCTTCCCCTTTCGTACGTGGCTGCGGCATAAAGGAGTCCATGGATCTATCGAAAGCAGTGAGGTGGTTGGGCTGGTGCCACGCGTCCTCGAAGGCTCGTATCGACTGGGCGTGCAAGCACGGACTCGACTGGGCACGAAACACACCGTGATTCCAGTGTCTACTGGACCGTGGTAAGGTAGGCGTAACCCTTCACTGGAAAGACCCAACGATGGCACTGCCCCTGATCCCCATCCTCGGCGCCGCCGGCGTCGCGGCCTACCTGCTCCTGTCCGGGAAGTCGACTCCCGGAGCCGTCACTGCCCCCACAGGTCCTGGGGTGGCGCCATCGTATGGTGGTCCCGCCGCACCCGCGCCGGGCGCGTCTGGCGGTGGTCAGACGTATGGCACGTCACCGGGGCAGATCGACCCCAACACGGGGATGACGATCCTCGGCCCGGGAGGAACCAACGAAGGTGGCGGGCTCCTCGGCAACGCGGTGGGCAGCGACGGGAGCGACGACGGAAGTGGCGGCACAGCCATGAACGCTGCCGTGGCTACGGGGACTGAGGTGTCTGGTGTCGTGGGGGCGCCGCAACTCCAGTATCACCAGCTCGCGGACGGCTCGTGGACGTACTGGAACGCTCAGCTTCGATGCTGGGTGCCCACGCACGACGGACACGAGTACGGGGCTCCGCCGCCGCCAGGGTTGCCCGTCTTCTGAGGCGGGTGGTGAACCCCCTTCTCATCCTCGGCGCACTCGGAGTCGGCGCCTACGTCCTGCTCTCGCCGAGCACGGCATCAGCGGCTTCAGCGGCCCAACCGATGACGCCTCCAGGGCTCGTGCCTCGCGCGAGCCCACTGGCACTGCCGCAGCCGCCATCGACATACGACCCGTCAACGGATCCCGGACCCACGAATCCAACGGGGGGTGTGGTGACGGACCCGAATCTCGGCGGTGTGCCAGACATGACCAGCGTGCTTCCGTCGGTTCAGCCGTGGCAGAGCGTTGTCGCCAGTGGTCCCATGCGTTTCGATCCGCTCAGCGGGAGGTGGTACTGATGGAGCCGCTCATTCTTCTCGGTCTGCTTGGGGTCGGCGGGTACTTCCTGTTCTCGTCGACTGCTCCGGCGGCCGCGTCACCGGCAGCACCGCCGACGCCTCAGGCGCCTGTCGCGCAGCAGCCGCCTCAGGCCCCATACGTTCTCCCCGGAAGTCCCGGTTACACGCCTCCAGACATGACCGGGGCGAGCGACCAGGAGCCGGGTGGATGGTCCGGCAACCTTCCGGTCAATCTTCCACCGACCGTCAGCGGCCAGGTCGGCTGGAACCCGTTCACGAAGAGGTGGTACTGATGCCGCTCTGGGCCTTCCTCGGACTCGGCGGCGTGGCCGCGTATCTGCTCCTGTCGAAGAACGCCGGAGCCGCCAATGAGCAGGGTGGAGCCAGTTACCAAGGGACGACGCTCGGACCGGGAGGGTCTTCCTCGCCTATCGGGCCAGCCGCGAGCACCCTTGGTACCTCGAGCGACGACTACTCGACCACGTTGGGGCCTGGCGGTTCGCAGACGCCACTCGGCACGGCTGCGAGTTCCACGGGGACACCCGACGCGTACACGCAGTTGCAGGCGGCGGCCTACAACCAGTCTCAGATCGAGGCCGCAGCAACGATGGTGAGTGGGTACGTCGGAGCCAACCTCGCGCCGGGCGCGCGCCACGTGTACGTGACGCCATCGCCATCGCCGCCCGTCGATCCGGGATTGTTCGGGGGTTATGGGGCCACTGGTGCCACGTTTTGCTCAAACGTCTGGGCGTGGATCGCGGTCGGATCGAAACCGCCGACTTGCCCACAGCCGGGAGGAGGCCGTTGGGTCCTCGTCTCGGCGCTCGGACCGGATGGGATCGTCGCGACATCGGGGCTGACACCGCTCAGCCTGCCATTGTGGGTCTGGTATCCGACCGGGCTCCTGACGATCATGCCAAGCACCGAGTGGTTCGGCTGCAATGTGGTGGGCGCGCCATCGCCACCCACTGGTGGCACGTACACCGATGGCAGTCCCATCACCTACCTAGAGATGTTTCCTGGATACTGGGTAGAGGCTGCGGCGTATCGCGTGAGCGACCCGACATCGCCCGCGTACTCACTTCCGTCGGCCCACGAACTATCGTTGCGTCGTGCACCGCACGCGCCTCGCTTCGACCCGATGAGCGGTCGGCACTACTGAGGACCTATGCCGCTCGTTCTCATCCTCGGGCTCGCCGCCTACCTCATGCTGTCGAAGGATGGTGGTGCGGCAGCCCCCGTGGTGGTCGCGCAGGCATCGTCCACGCAGGTGATGGCGCAGCCGTCCCCGCCTGTTGAGCCGCCATCGGCCCGTGCCGTAGCCGAATCGAACAGCGGCGCGATCCTCACACCCGATATGCCGAGCACGATCCTCGGTCCCGGCGGTTCGCAGACGCCACTCGGGCCGAGCGCCATCGCGACGCAACCGGATCCCGCCCAGATGACCCAAGCTGCACTGGGGCTGGGGGTGGAGACGCTGGGGATGCCGTCGTCAACAGTGCAAGGGCCATCACTGCGATGGGACCCCATGAGCCGGAGTTGGTACTAATGATTCCTCAGCCGTACGCGTTCCTCTTCTGCCTCGGGGCGTTCGCGATCATCATGCTCATCCCGGTGAACAAGGGCACTGCCTCTACAGTGACGACGGGTCGTGGCCCGATCATCCAGCCCGGTTGGTACATCGACGCGAACGGGCAACCATTCTACTGGGGTGGGTGAGGCGCGTGAGTTCCTCCCGCATCCTCCAGCACCTCCATCAAGGGAGCGCGCCTCAGGCCGGCTTCCCACTTCCGTTCGACCTCGTGGTCCTCTGCGCGCAAGAACGGCAGTATTCGCCCAGTGTCTACGGACACCGTCCGTTCGGTGCGCGCGCGAGGGTCCTCCGCGTTCCGCTCACCGATGGCGGACAGCCTCTGTCGCCTCAGAACGCGGCTCGAGCATACGCAGCGGGCACGGCCGTGGCGGCCGCCTTGGTGCGTGACGAGCGTGTGCTCGTGACCTGCGCGCTGGGTCTGAACCGGTCGGGCATCGTCAACGCGCTCGCGATGCTCCAACTAGGAGCCGACGCGCCCAGCGCAGTGGCGATCATAAAGCGTCAGCGTCCAGGGGCACTCCACAACCCACATTTCGTGCAGTTGGTGTATGCTGTGGCCGGTCGGTCTCTCCTTCGAATCCCCCTCACTCAGGTGGCGTAACATGCCCTGGCTCATTGGCGGTGGAGTCCTTCTCGCGCTCCTGCTCAGTTCGAACAGCAGCACCGCTGCCGCGACGCCCGCGTACGCGCCCGCAGTCCCCCCGCAGCCGCAGTCTCCGTACCTGCCATCGTCACCGGCGTACCTGCCAGTGTCATCCCCACCGCCGTCGCTTCAGGCGCACCTTGCGACCGTCTTGTCGCAACCGTCGAGCACCCCGTCCGTGGTGACGGACTTGTTCAACCCGCCCCCCAGCGTGACGCAGTCGGTGTTCACGTCGCCTCCGTATGGCTCCGCGCCCGGGCACAACCAGTTCGCATGGTGGATCAACCACTACACGGGTTCGGACTACAAGAACGGGCAGACCATCAGCCAGCACGACATCGACGACGCCGTGCACAACGCCATCCACACGGGTACGCTCCACGATGTCGCGATGCTGCAGGAGTTCGCCACGCAGCTCAACGGCCAGCAAGTGCCTGGCTACTCGACGATCCCAAACGTGCTCACGAACTTCATTCTCTCCCTTCAGACGGATGCCATCGCGCCGTACGTCTCTCTCTATGCCAACGTCCACAACTGGCCGACGGCGGACACGAAGGCGGACAACACTGCGATCCCTGCGGCTGAGAAGGCTGACCAGGCGGCGCTTCTACGAACCATCGCAAACGTGAAGACCCTCGGCACGGTGTCGGACTGCAAGAACCTCGGCACGCTCCTCATGGGTTACACCGACTTCGGCATCCAGTGGGATTCGTATGGGGCGAGCCTCGTCGCCTACGCCAACACGCCGGCGTTTCGGGCGGCCGCAGCCGCTCGAGCGAAGCCCAAGCCTGCTCCCGCCCCAGTACGCGCCACTGCTGTCTCGGTCGCTCGAGTGCGCGCTCCATCGAGCTCGCCCATCGGGGTGACACCGCCACCGGCGGCTCCCCCGCCACCGGCGGACACGGGCGAAGCCTCCTCGGGCTCTGGATTCAACTGGCAGGACCAGGGCAATACAACTCCGCCGAATCCCGGTGACGGGGTTGCGGCGGTCGTCGTCGGTCCGGACGGGACCTCCTACTCGGTCACGGGTATCGTGGATGCGGACGACGGGACCAACGTGACCTTCACCGTGAACACCGACACCTCCGGGGCACTGACCCCAGGTCAGCAGATGGTCGTTCCCCTCTCTTACGTCGCGGTCGTAGCAGGCGACAACCAGACGTACGACGAGGGGGAGCCTCCGATGCCATCCACCCCGTCCGCCGATGCGGGCGAGTCCGACGTCGGTTCCGGTGAATCTGGCCCCGAGCTCGGAGGCTGACATGCCCTGGTTGATTGGAGGCGGTGTCCTCCTCGCAATCTTGCTCGGATCGAAGGGGACCACGAGCGTTCGGGCGACTATCGCTGCTCCGAGAGGTACGTCCGTCGCGCGCGCGGTGCCCGCTTGGCGCATCCCCAAGGCGGGTCAGTTGTACGAGTGGGTCAACTACTTCAGCGGTACAAGCTACGGGCCCGGTGACGGGATGAATTCCGCCGCCGTAGCGAACGCAGTGCACAGCGCTTGCGCTCGCGCCGCCCCCTCCGACATCACGCTTCTCACGCGGCTGGCGGCCGACCTTCAAATGGTCATCAACTTGAGTCCCGGACACGGAGGCGGCCCCACGGGTGGCATCCAAGGCGTTTCCCAAGCGCAGGCAACAAACTACCGCAACCAGGTGCTGTCGACCATCGCGCGCCTCAGCGCTGGCGGTCGGGTCGTGTCGACCACCGCCATTCGCGGTCCCGCATCGGTTCCCGTTGGGCACACGGCGTCCGGCGGTATCGTGTCGTACACGTACACCGGCTCCGGTGGCTCCGCTCCAAGCGGCGGGGGCGGAGGCCCGTCGATGCCATCGATTCCGGGCGGGGGCAAGGGTGCCGAAGGTACCGATCCGCAGACGGGGCTGCCATCGAGCGTCGCTCCGCCGTCAAGCGGCGACCCATACAACCAGTATCCGTCCGGCGGCTCAGGCGGCGCGGAGGGGTCCGGCGATCCGGGCGCGACCGACATTGGAGACCTCGACGACGGCCTGCCGTCGTCCGGAGACGTTGACTAGTGTGGCCGTGGCTCGTGGGCGCCGGTGTCCTCGCGCTGCTCGCAACCTCGAGCAGTAAAGGCGCCACCGCGCCCGCGTACACGAGCAATACGTCGCAGCGCAATACGTCGCAGCGCAGCGCGTCCACGTCTCGCGCGGTAGCGACTACGGGTCCAAGCAACGTTCCGCTGACGGCCGCCAACATCCAGAAGGCGGCGGCCGTCGCGCTGGCGCAGGAAACGAACGTGTCGAACCTCGAGACGTTCGGCAAGGCGCTCTACATTGCGAACTACGGCAGCCTCGGCGTGCCACTCATTGTCAAGGCGCTGCGGCTGAGTCGTCAGGCTGTCAACGTCGCCTCAATTCTCAAGGTGCTCAACATCTACCAAGGCGTCGCGACCCCCGCGTGGCTCACGGCGGACATGCAGAAGTGGATGGGCGGAACGCCCGCTGTGACGACATCGATGCCCGCGACCAAGACAACCAAGAAGAGAACGAGCGGCTGATGGCTACCAAGTTCACACTGCCGACTCCGGGCGACATCAACGGCCAAGTTGCAGCGGGCGGCAATCTCATCCGCTCGCTTGGGGCGAAGGACGCAGCGAGTCTCTCGGGTGCCGGCATCTCGCTTGCACACGCGTCGGGAGGTGGTGCCGGCGCCATCCTCTCCGGTGCGGTGACGGCTGTAGGGGTCGGGGTTGCTGTCGAGACCGCTGCTGCTGCACTCGGTACGGCTGCCGCGGGGGCCGGAGCGTTCGCCGGTGCCATGTCAGGTCTCGCCGCGTGCGGTCCGTACGGAGCTGTCGCTGCCGCGGTCGTCACGTTCATCGTCACGCTCGTCAGCGCGTTTCAGAACAACTACCAGGGCGTGAAGTACGTGTACCCCGACGAGGCCGCAGGGAGCGGACCGAATGCGCCTTCTGTCACCATTGCACAGCGGATAGCGAGTTGGCCGTATGCGACTCCCCAAGGCAACATCGACTCGTACGGCGATTCCCCTGGTTACACGCTGGCGCAGTATCTGTCGGTCGCGTACCCGCCGAAAACAACACGACGTCCTTCGCTCGCGCTCCACCTCATGCAGCAGGTGGCGATGGACGTGCTCGTGGAGGGAATCATCGGTCAGAACCAGATCACGAGCGGTGACATCGCGGCGATCGCCGCATCCTCGAACCCGCTTGTCCAGTGCGGCGTGTGCAAGGCCGGTGCGCCAGGGATGCCGGCGCTACCCTGGGCGGCAGTGGGTTCAGGACCTGCGCTAGGGAGCCCGAACGCGCAAGCCAGCGTGAGCCCTTCGGTGTTCATGTCGCCTGCGGGATGGGGCAACAACGAGGGATGCCAGGCCGTTGCAGCAATGATGCTCTGGCACTGGGTGGACTGGCACAACATCAACCCCAACAACAGCACCGGCAGCAATGGGCCGCAAACGTACCCGTACAACCTCTACGCGTACGACATCACGACCGGCATCGGAAAGCTCTCGTCATCTTTCCTCATGCAAAAGCTGAAGAACACGATGCACCCGCTCTCGTCCAAGCTGAGCAGTTCGGCTTGCCTTGCTCGAGCGTTGCAGCGCGCGCCCGACCCACTCTTCTTCGATGCCGACCTCTATGGGTGTACGCCCAATCACTCGTACACGCTTTACTACAACGTCGACCTCGCGAACGCGCTGGTGACGGTCTGCATGATGCTGCAAGCCGGCATCTGCACGCAGGGCATCGTGTCGGAACTCCTCGTGCAGGCGAACGTGCTTGCGATGGGCAACGTGATGAACAAGGGGCCCGGTAGCGTCGCTAACGTGTCCGCTGGTTTTCGGGCGCTCCTCGACGATTACACGGCTCTCGCCATTGCCGAGAACAAGGACCCTCACGCGACGATGGCGTCAGTCATCTCCGCCTACCCGAGCGGATTTGCAGGTCGGTCGCCGTCGCCTACCCCGACCGCTCCGAGTCCGCTGCAGCACTGGGTCAACCTCTACGTTGCCGGCCACTCGTGAGCGGCCTCCAAGCCGTCCCCTTCGCCGAGCGCGAGGCGCGCGCGTCCAAGCGCGGCTACTGGCGCGTCTCGTCACCTGACGGGGTCCTCTTCGGCACGTCTCCGTCGACCGAGGCGGCCGACAAGCTTGCGCTCGCCCTGGGGTGCCCGGTGACGATCACGCCGCCCGGCAAGAGGCGGAAGCGTACGAGGTGTGATACGACGGGGACGGCACCATGAGCTTGCTCGGTCGCAGCGCGGCAGTGACTACCCCGAAGCGGGACTACGTCAGTGATTGGCGGAAGGCCGGTCGTTACTGGGTCCATCGGTACTCGATTCTGACGACCGACCGGGTCATCTACGCGTGCTTCGAGCTCGGGAAGCAGGGATGGGCGCTGCATGGGGCTCCCAGCAGCACGCACTCGTCGTGGATGACCGGTCCGGACGGGCAGTCACTCGGAACGGTCACGAGCCGCTCCGTACCCAAGCACATCGACCGCATCCACGTCGGCCCGAAGCGATGGGCCGCGCTCGACAAGTGGCGCGCGCGCCTCGAGCGCATCTGCTACTCCGCGATTCGGCAGGCGTACCCCGAGAGTCGGATGGGGGAGAGGCGGCACGGGGAGGTGGAGATGGGCTTAGCGGACGTGAGGCGAGGGTGACATGGCGCGGACGACCACGAAGTTCAACATCTACATCAACCACCGCACCCCGTCGGGCGACTACACGACCAGCGTGCACTGTGTGAAGGTCGTCGGCGCCACCCGCGTCGACGGTCCTTCCGTCACCTACGCGGCGGCGAAGCACTTCCACGTTCACTCGGACCGCGTCCTTGCGCTGCCGACGCCTCGGGACCCCATCGACGCGCGACGGAAGGTAGAGGCGACGCTCGTGCTCCCAGACCCGTTCGCGAAGTCGTCCAAGCTCATCGGAGGAGGCCACTGATGGCGAACATGCGCGTGAAGCACCAAGTCGAGAAGATCTCCAACGAACTCGACCGCCTCGTCAACTACGTGCGGCAGTACAGCGGCATCTCCGAGACGGACGCCCGGTACATCGACACGATCGCGGGGGAGATCGCCGTGCAGGCATCGCGGCTTGCCGCCGAGGCGCGCGCGAAGATCGGAAACCGTAGCGCTGCTACGGTGACGAAGAACGTTCGCAAGGCACTCGGGTACACGTACCCCTGAGGAGACGACCATGGCCAAGAAGCGCAAGAAGCCTCTCACCGCACTCGTCACCGTGTGTCTCAAGATTTGCAGGAAGATCCGCGTGAAGCGCAAGGGCAGGCGCTGATGCTCATCGGCGAGAAGCGCAGCCGTCCGACCGAACCCACCACGCCAGCCTCCACGCGCGAGCGCATCCGCACGACCGTCGAGCAGATCAAGACGCTCGCGCGCGACCTCGAGCTCGTCGCCGACACCCTGCCCGATGGTGACGCGCTCTCGCTCCGAGAGTTCTGCGACTCCGTCATCGACGCGGCGTCCGCGCTCGAGGCCGAGTCCAAACTGCTCGACGGTGCGCCGCCTGTGACGGAGCCGGAGCCAACGCCTGCGTGAACGCGCTCGCCCTCTGGCTCCTGATTGGCGTCGTCGCGACCTGTCTCGAGGTCTGGGGCGCGCTCCGTCAGCAGCCCGAGGTCTTGCGTCAGTACGCGGAGGCGTCGCCCGGTGGCGTCGCAGTGCTTCTCACGGTCTTCGTGCTCGGCGGACCCTTGACGCTGGCGGGCTCCCTCGCTAGCGCTTTCCCGAGGCGAGAATGATCGACGTACCCAAAGAGATTCGTGACGGCTCCCTGCTCTGCATCGTCAGCGTGAGCGGCGGCAAAGATTCCACTGCGTGCGCGCTGGCGCTCCGCGAGGCGGACGTGCCCTTCCGCATGGTCTTCGCCGACACCGGGTGGGAGGCGAAAGAGACGTACGAGCATCTGGACCACCTTCGCGCGAAGATCGGCCCCATCGATGTCGTCGGCGTCGAAGGGGGCATGGTGGCCAAGATCCGCCACCGAGCTGGCTTTCCCGCGCGGATGCAGCGGTGGTGCACGCGCGAGCTCAAGCTGCAACCGCTCCGCGAGTACCACGACGCGCAGGAGGCGGACCGCGAGACGGTGTCGGTCGTCGGCATCCGCGCGGCCGAGAGCGAGGCCCGGTCGAAGTTCCTCCCGTGGGAGGACGACGAGATGTGGGGCGGCTGGATGTGGCGGCCGATCCTCACATGGTCCATCGAGGACGTGCTCGCCATTCATCACCGTCACGGGGTCGACGTGAACCCCCTCTACAAGTACGGTCACGACCGCGTCGGGTGCTACCCGTGCATCTACGCCAACAAAGAGGAGGTGCGCCTCGTGGCGGAGTACGCCCCCGAGCGCATCGCGGTCATCCGGGATCTCGAGCGCGAGTGCGAGGCGCTGCGCGTCGAGCGCAACGCGGTGACGCCCGGACGCTACGGTCACGCGGTCGCGTCGTACTTTCAGACCCGAGCCCCCAACGCCGGCCCCATGCACATCGACGACGTCGTCGCGTGGTCGAAGACGACGCACGGCGGCCGCCAGCTCCCGCTCCTCGGTCCCGCGCCCGATGGGGGGTGCTTCCGCTGGGGGATGTGTGAACCGCCCACGACGGAGAAGGTCGCGTGAAGGTCCAAAAGCTCTGGGTCGTCCGCGACCCCACCCGTCACTCGGAGATGGGCGACATCCTCTTCTCGGTGACAGCCGCCGAGCTCCCTCGCGTCATCCTCGGCACGAGCCTCGGCACGTGGGTCGGTGAGCACACTACGCTCTACACGACCCGTTTCGAGGCGCAGGTGGACGCCTCCGGGCGGATGATGCGGATGTGGGGGCGGATCGGGCGTAAGGCTGGCCGTGAAGGGTTCGCCGCTGGCGTCAATGCCTCGCGGGCGGCACGGGCGATCATCGGGGGACGGTCATGAGCCTTCTTCTTGGTCGCGAGCCGCCCATGTACGTCGTCGACATCGGCGTGGATGCTGTCGACTACAGCACCAAGGCGGCTGCGGTCTCAGCCGCTCGCAAGATTGTACGCGAGGAGCATGAGGCCGCTCGGGTGTACCTCGTCACCGAGACCGGGCGGCAGTGGATTTGCGGCTTCCGTCACCGTGACGGCCGCGTCCAAGAGGTGCCCGCGGCACTCGTCGCGAGCATGCCGGAGTTTCAGCGATGACCCTCATCGGCCGCCAGCGCGTCGCCACCCTCCACAAGCGGGCTCGGTCCGCTGCCGTGGAGCGTCGCGCGCAGGCGCGCGTCTTCTACGAGTCGAAGGAGGGTCTCCTCGGCGAGGGGTGGTGGGTCAGCACCGAGAGCGGCGACCCCAAGCGCGCCTTTGCGACGAAAGGTGAGGCACTCGAGTACGCCCGGGAGTATGAAGAGGACGTACGATACCGCTACTAGGACTGCGTGATGGCGCGTCCCGTGACGATGAGTGCTGCGGCTGCGATTGGTTATGTCCCTCCCCATCCGGATCGGACGGCGTACCGCAATGCGGGTGGCGGCATGAATTTCGACCTGGTGTTTCGCGAATGGCCTTCACGCGCCGCCATGGTCAAGACCATCGAGATGCAGGGACGGCGCGAGTCACGCAACGACGACTGGCACGACTGGTCACGCTCGCGGTACGCCAAGCGCACCAACTTCGACCTCGGCATCTGCCCGTGCAAGTGTCACTGCGGTCCGATCTGCGACCACAAGACATGCCCGTGCGCGGAGTGCGTCGAGGCAAGGCCGAGGCGCTAGTAGCACCCACATCTGCGGCAAAACCTGATAGGCTTTCGATCCATGAGCTTGATCGGCCGCAAGCCCCCAACGCCAGCCGAGCTCGACCCGCTCGGCTACTGGTCGAAGCCGAAGCCAGCGCCGACCCTCGGGGCGTACATGGCTGGTCCGACCGCCGAGATTCGCCCCGTCAAGGTCGCGGGCGGCTACGTACCGTCGAAGCCAGCAGGCAAGTGGGTCGAGACGTTCCCGCACCTGCCCGGCAACGCGCGGAGCGAGCACTTCGTCCCATCGCGTCCTCTGTCGCCCGGCCTCGACATGCCCCGAGGAGGCTACGACTCGGGGGTCATCGGGCCGTTCCCAGGCCCACGGACCCCCCGCCAGCTTCGCAGCTCGGTGGCGAAGGCGAAGAAGTCCGCGCGCATCTACGCCCCCGCCGTGCACCCGAAGTACGGACCGGCGAAGTACGACCTCCACACCATCGTCGTCCCCGGCAAGCGCGTCACCATCGTCGGCATCCTGCCTCCGGGACACCGCTACATCGGCCCCAAGCACGAGGTGAACACGCGTCCCATGCAGATTCGTCGCGTGTTCCGTATGGGTGACGTGGCGCTCACGCACGGACACAACCTCGACTACATGGGGCGCATTCGCGGCATCACGGCGAAGCAGGTCAAGGTCGTCGAGCACGAGGGGATGGGCACGGGTCGTGACAAGGTGTTCCACATGTCGCTGTACGACTTCGCGGAGAAGAACGCGTTCTTCGACGAGGAGAAGAGTCGCAAGCGCAACGCGGAGTGGACAGACTGATGGCGCTCATCGGACGCGAACACGAGGCACCGGATCCGAAGGTCTACCTCTCCTTCTCGGGGGGGCGGTACCGCGTCATCGACCAGGGTATGGCCGTCTCTCGAGACGCTCCGACTGCGCAGGAGGCGCTCGCGAACGTCGCACGCTTCAATCTCAAGGTCTCCGACCGCATGTGGGATGGCGACGCCGGGCGCTGGGTCATGCGAGGTTACGGCATCCCCATCGCCTTACGCTCCGTCGACCCCGTCGAGGGGCGCTCGGTCGGCATCGCGCGCGACGAAGGCGGCTACACGGCACTGACGAACGTGGAGTCGAAGCACTTCAAGCGGGAGGCGGCTGCGAGGCGCTGGCTCGCCAAGCGCGGTTACAACGCTGACGGCACGAGGATCCGATGAGCCTCCTCAGCGCCTCCAAGCCGTCCCGCACCTCTTGGGCAGGCACCGACGCCATCGACCGCGAGTTCCACAACGTTCGCGAGCCGCTCGTCAGCATCTACCTCGACGGCATTCAAGGCATCTCCAAGCCCGTGCCAGACAACGCGCATCGCCTCTACCCGCGTGACCGCGCCGAGGCGGCCATCGAGAAGGCTCGCAAGACCCTCCGGTGGATGGAGGAGCAGAAGCCCGCCCCGCGCGGACGCACGAGGCGCTACCAAGAGCACACCGTGACCGAGCTTCGTCGCCTCCTCGGACAGGCGGAGGCGGTCTACCGGGGTGGCCCGCAGAAGATGGACGCTTCGTCGTATCGCGCGTACCGCGCATCACTAGGAGTCCGCTGATGAGCCTGCTGAAGCGCACGACCCGCCTCGACGACCTCAAGGCGTCGCTGCCAAAGGGTATCTCCGTGCACACCTACTCGCCGGGTGACGGTCAGACGCGATACCGGTTCTTCCGCAACGCTCCCGCAGGCCAGACGTACTACGGCCCGGACAACGGCATCTTCACTGCGCTGGGCATGAAGGAGGCGGTGACATACGCGCGTGGGCTCGCGCCCGTGGCGTTCAGTCACAGCGCTCTTCCGGGTGGCGCCATTGCGCGCGAACTCCGTGGTCGCGGCTGGGACTACTGGAAGGCGCAGCCGACGCTCGAGAGCGGCCACTTCGACAACAAGGTGTACGACGACGGGACGTTCCGCGTCTGGGTGACGCGCACCACACCGGAGGACTACGGGAGCCGCAGCGCGTGGCTCAAGGAGCGCCTCACCATCGAGCAACGCACCGCAGACGGCTGGAGGAGCACATGATTCTCGAGACCATCCCCGTAGTTTTCATGATCGGCGCGCTCGTGTACGCGCTCTCCGGCAACCCGAAGGTCGCCGAGCTGGGCAAGCTTGCGTACTTCGCCGGCATGCTCGTCGCGCTCTTCGGCTGGGCGCACGTCGGTGGTATCCGCGTGCTGCCGTGAGCCTGCTCGGGCCGAAGTATTACGAGCGTCACAAGCTCGCGAACTGGAACGTTCAGCCGAGCGTGCTCCTCGCGAAGGACGCTCGCCTCACGAGGCGCGTCTTCCCCGAGCTCAGCAAGGCCGACCACCTGCGGCTCGCGGAGGAGTACGCGAAGAAGGCGGGGGAGGCGCGTCGCAGCTACTACAAGGCTCTCGACGCGGCGATCAAGAAGTACGGTGACGTGAAGGGTCCGTACGTTTCTGGCATCTACAACCCAGACTTCCCGGAGACGGTGAAGAACCGTCTTCGCAACCTCGCGTCCGCGCCGGGTGAACTGAGTGACGCGTCCGTTGCGCACTGGGTGGCCGCCGGCAAGCGGACGCCGTGGCGCGATTCGCCGCTACAGGCGATGTCGGGGGTCCGATGAGCCTCATCGGCGGCTGCAGCGCCTCCTGCGCGTGCGCGAAGTGCTCCGGATTCCACCGCGGCCAGGACGTGGCGTTCCGCACCACGACGGGCACGGAGTTCGGCCACGTCGCCGGCTTCGAAGGCGACTACGTCATGGTGCGTTGGGTCGGCACGAAGGTCGTCACGGGGGTGACGCCGGGACGGCTGCGCGGGCTTCCGCCGGGTCACGCGGGACGGGTGCCCGATGACCTGCATCGCAAGGGCACGAGGCGCGCATGAGCCTCATCGGCCCGAAGTGCGGCCCCTCCTGCGCCTGCAAGGGGTGCCGGTCTACCTCGCCGTACGGGCGCATCCAGCGTGCGGGTCGCGCTGCAGGCGTCCGTAGCGAGCCTGAACCGAAGTTCGGCTACGACGACATCGTCTCGTGGGAGACCGGGTTCGGTTCGGTGTCGTCGTCGGCGTCCCTAGGTCGAGCCCGCGGCAAGATCTCCTTCATCGGGTCCTACGACGACGTCATCAAGGGCTACCGCTACAAGGTTCTCGAGCCGGACGGTACGCGCCTCTACCACAACGAGGGGTCGCTACGACTCGTGCGACGAGCCACGCGATGACCATCGAGCACCGCCGCTACTGCGGCACCCTCGAGCACTGCCCGGTCTGCACGCCGACCGTCGGCCACAACAAAGAGACCCACACTTGGTTCGTGTGGAAGGTCGGTCCCGCCTGCTCCCATTTGGAGTGCAGCGAATGCGGTACGCCCTACGGGGGCGTGGAGACGCCATGCGATGCCGTCGAGGCGACGGATGACCCGGCGGTCCTGCGGGTGCGTCGCTTGGAGGCGGCTCGCCTCCGAAGGCTCCATCAGGGACGGTCCACCTCAAGCGAGGTATGATCATGGCCATGCGATGCCGTCGAGGCGACGGATGACCCGGCGGTCCTGCGGGTGCGTCGCTTGGAGGCGGCTCGCCTCCGAAGGCTCCATCAGGGACGGTCCACCTCAAGCGAGGTATGATCATGGCCATGC
>Ga0302325_10000342_pt1 | contig 132619 bp, 111 predicted proteins | sample Palsa_T0_2_FD_201948 | JGI IMG/M metagenome (GOLD analysis project Ga0302325, IMG submission 201948) | Peat permafrost microbial communities from Stordalen Mire near Abisko, Sweden - Palsa_T0_2 | ecosystem: Environmental > Terrestrial > Soil > Palsa > Peat permafrost | place: Sweden: Abisko...
CTGTCTTCACCGAGGACTACCGTGTCCTCGACGCCGTCGACCGCTTCTACGGGGGGCGGCTCTTGTTCGGCGGGACGCTCTTCGAAGCGGCCCAGGACGCCGGTATCTCCACCGCGGTGGTGGGCAAGGAGGGGGCGGCCTACCTCCAGGACCGACGCCGGGGCGGCCTCATCCTCGAGGAGGGCCTGGTGTGGCCACGGGCGTTGGTGCACGCCATGCAGTCAGCGGGACTCCCGCTCCCGCACTTCGCGCCGCTCGCTTACGGGGACTCCGTGGACGTAGCGAGCCCCGACCCCACCTGGGTCGGGGCGGTGGCGCGGCTCGCCGACGGCGTCACCGGCGACCCGACGCGGGGGCTCGTCTCTCCCTCCAACCCGGACGACGCCTACCTGATGCGCGCCCTTACTGACGTCGTGCTTCCGCGTTTCCGTCCGCGCCTGTTGCTGGTGTGGCTGCGAAACCCCGACTCCACCGAGCACGCTTACGGCCCGGGGACAGCTGGGTACCGGGACGCGCTCCATGGGCAGGACAGCCTTCTCGGACAGCTCCGGACCGCCGTCGACCGGCTCGGGTTCTCCGCCACCACGGACGTCCTGGTGGTGTCGGACCACGGACACTCCAGCGTTTCGGGCCCGCTCGCGCTCTTCCCCCTCCGCGGCCTGGCCGACGGGGGTGTCAGCGGGGTGGACCCGGCCGGGTACTCCGTTTCCGGCGAGGTGCGAACGGCGGACCTCATCAACCGTGCCCAGCTTGGGCTCCACGCCTTCGACGCGCTGGGTTGTGTCTTCTCGCCCGTGCTCTCCGGCATCACCGCCTCTGGCGACGCTGTTTACCCGGGCCTTCGCTGCGCCGAGAAGGCGGCCACCACCAGGGTGCCAGGCGTGCCGGCCCTGCTCGGCCCGCGCGATGTGGTGGTGGTGGCCAACGGCGGGAGCGAGTACATCCATGTGCCGAGCCGCGACCCACAGCTGGTCAAGATGCTGGTGCGCTTTCTCCAGAGCCGCGAGGAGTTTGGCTGCATCTTCGTCGCGCGACGCTACGGGGAACTGCCCGGGACGCTCCCGCTGGATGCGGTGCGAGCCGAGACGCCTTCGGCTGAGCGGACGCCAGACGTGGTGGTCTCCTTGGCCTTCGACGCCGAGGAGGTGGTGCAGGGAATGGCGGGGACGGAGTTCTCGAGCTTTTCCGGGAACCGCGGCATGCACGGAAGCACGAGCCCGAGGGATGTGCACAACACCTTCATCGCCGCCGGCCCGCATTTCCGCCGCGGCTTTCACGACACGCTCCCCAGCGGAAACGTGGACGTCGCTCCCACCGTGGCCAAGCTCCTCGGGCTCCCTCTGGAGGGGGCCGACGGGCGTGTGCTCGAGGAGGCGCTCGTCGACGGCCGCTCGCTGGAAAGCTATGTCGAGGAGACACGGCTGCGGACGTCCTCCACCTCCGACGGCCTGCGCGTGCGTTTGCCCACCGACCCGGATGGCCGGGTGGTGGACCCCCGCCAGACGCACTACCGCATTGAGTTGCAGAGCAAGACGCTGCGCTGGGCTGGCCAGAGCGCGACGTACCTGGACTGGGCGCGGGCCGTTCGCGACTGAAGACAGGCGCTCGCGGGGCCGTGCTTTCCCCAAGGGGGGAACTACTGCGACATCTGTACTGGGCGGCCGTTGAGCGGCTGCACCGGGCGCGCATTGAGCGGGTACTCTTTGGCAAACGTCGCCACTTCGCCCTTGGACACCCGGACTGGCGTCCGGAGGAGGAACCAGGCCACCTCCTCGGTGCACGGCGGCGTGGTGAGCGAACCCGGGAAACTGAAATACGCCCGGTTGGTGGGGAGAAACCCGCTCGGGTCCACCGTCACACCGTCGGGCGCGTTCACCTTGCCCGTCTCGGTGGGCATGTACTTCCAGAGCTCGACGAGTGCGGGGTTGGCCTTGCCGTCCGCCATCAGGACGGCAACCACCGCCAACTTACCCTCGGCGTCCTGGTGGACGAGGTGCAACTCCAGAGGAAAGGCCTTGCCCTCGAGCTTCGACTCGGAGGGGTGGTGGAAATGGAACTGGATGAGCTGATAGCGCTTGGCTGCCAGGGTGATGAAGCTTCCAGGAGGGACGTCGACCTGGATGCCGTGCCCGGTGTTGATGATGTGCAAGGGCGCGGCCTGATAGCTGAACTCGATGGGCGGCAAGGCGGCCATCTTCGCGCCCCGGACGTCAATGGGCGACTGGAACTTGCCGAGCTTGCACTCCTTGAAGTCGCTGGTGAGCGCCGCCCAGTGTGTCGGGCCGGTCGCGCCCTTGTAGCTCCACGGCGTGGCCGTCTCGTCCGCCGCGGCGTTTGCGGCGCCAAGCAGGACGAGCGAGACGAGGCTTTGACTCAGGAGTTGCCGCATGTGCCCCCCTGGGCTCGAGTTGATGAAGAGCCGTACCTTCCGCCTCTTGCTGCGCCAGCGTCAACCCATTTGGTGCCTCACGGGACGGGCCGGCCAGCGGGCGAAAGGACCTGGACTTCCGAGCGCTCGGTGAGTGCCAGGCCGTCTCCCCGTGGCTCGGCGTCGGTGAGCGTCACCACGTCGCCCCGCTTCAGTCGGAAGAAGGCGGCATTGGCCTCGGTGCGGTGCTTCTCCTGCAGCGCCAACCCCACCCGGCCCTCCGGCCCGCAGCCCATGAAGCGCTGACGGCCCTTGCCCTCCAGGGGCTCGGAGACAATCCGGAAGACTCGGCCCGGCGGGGGTTCACGCCAGGGCTCGCCCCGGGGTGCGAGGACCAGGTAGCTCATCTTCAGCGCTTCCTTGTGGAGACCGGCCGTGCGCGCGAGCTGTTCGAGCAGCGGCGGCATGCTCCAGCTGCGCTCGGCGTGACACCAGTCGCTCGGCTTTACCAGGGCCGGGCACTGGCCGCGAAACAGACAGGGTGCACGCACGGCGAAGCCGCGGCCGACCAGCATGTCCCGCAGCGCGAGCAGCTCCCGGGAAGTGTCGCGTAACGCAGGCTCGATGAGGACCACCGAGCCGCCAGGACGGAGCGCTCCGAGCGCCTTCTCCACCAGCGCCGAGCGGCGGCCAAGCGCGGCTTCTCCCCTCCCGAAGAGCTCGTTGAGGACGTGGCCGATGAGGACTGCGTCCAGTCCCGTTGCCGGCAGCTCGCTGGCGCGGTTCGGGTCCCAGTCTCGGGTGGCGAGGGCCTCGCCCGCTTCGATGGCCAGCTCTCGCGCCAGTCCCAGCGCTGAGCGGCTTCTGTCCGCAGCGGTGACCTCCGAGGAGCCAGCGTCGAGCGCTGCGAAGGCGAGCGGCCCGGGACCGCTTCCCAGGTCGAGCACGCTGCGCGCCCGGGCCGACAGCTCACCGAGGACCTGCCGCCCTTGGGCGTAGGACACTGGCCAGTAAAAAAGCAGGTAGGCCCCGAGGAGCCGCGGGTCGTCCATGTAGCGCGCCCCGGCCAGCTGACGCTCGCGCGTCAGGCCGAGGGAAAGCGTCCGCACCCCCGAGGCAACCTCCTTCAGCTCCTTCTCCGTCAGCGACGGCGGGCCCTCGGGGAGTTTCCGCACGCGGCGCCAAACGGCCACCAGCCGCGGCATCCATCGAGCCAAGTCCTGGGCGTAAGCCTCCATGCGCGCAGGCCTGCCTTAGGGGTAGAAGGAGCGTCATGTCCATGACGCTCGTCCCCGAAGCCATCGAGTCCTACGCTGCTGAGCACTCCGAGCCGGTGGCGCCCCTCTTCGAGGCGCTTCGCGAGGAGACCTACGCTTCGATGAAGAGCCCCAATATGCAGGTCGGCCGCATCGAAGGAAACTTGCTCCGGCTCCTGGTGAGGCTCTCCGGGGCCAAGCACGCCCTGGAGATTGGCATGTTCACCGGCTACTCCGGCCTGATGATTGCCGCCGGACTGCCCGAGGACGGCACGCTCATCACCTGCGACGTCGACCCCAAGGCGGAGGCCATCGCGCGCCGCGCCTTCGCCAAGAGTCCCGTCGGAAAGAAAATAGAGATTCGGATGGGGCCTGCGCTAGAGACGCTGAAGACACTTCGCGGTCCCTTGGACTTCGTCTTCATCGACGCGGATAAGGAAAACTACCTCGCCTACTACGAGGCGGTGGTGCCGCTGCTTCGCAAGGGTGGCCTTCTGGTTGCGGACAACACTTTGTGGAGCGGCAAGGTGCTCGCGCCCAACAGTGCCTCGGACCACGCCATCGTTGCCTTCAACGCCGCCGTGGCCAAGGACACCCGCGTGGACAAGGTGCTGCTCACCGTCCGCGATGGAATGACACTGGCGCTCAAGCGCTGACACGTTCCTTCGCGCCCAGAAAGTCCTCGAGTTCCCCGCGGCGAGCCAGGGTGTCCTCGTAGCCAAGGGTCTGCAGACGGTCCACGTAGCTGCGCTCGAAGGCCAAGTAGCTCACCAGGTCCGAGCCGCCCCGGCGGCCGGCCCCCATTCCTCGCAGCAGGTAGCGCACCACCCGCGGGAAGTGGTCCATCTGGTCGGCCGCCATGCCGCCCAGCTCCCGAGAAGGACGCAAGGTGAGCACCGGGATGACCCGGAACTCCAGTGCCTCCGTCCCGCTGGGCCTCGCCCGGCTGAGCGAGTGGTTGATGCGCTCCAGGTGCTCGGTGTCCGAGTCCAGGTGGTCCAGAAAGAGGGCGTTGAGGAGTACCCCCGCCACCTGCGACACGGGCAGAATGCGCTGGTTGGCGTCTTCGCTGTTGAGGCGCTCTGTGTCGGCGGGCGTGCGCAGGTACCGCACGCCGACGGCCAGGAGACGGTCGGCGCCGAGATGGATGGCGGGACTCAACGGCTCGGTGAGGCGGACCTGGCCGTCGCCATAGAAGGTGTCGCCCAGCCGGACGGCGGGGAAGAAGACGGGAATGGCCGCAGAGGCCATCACGTGGTCGACGCTGAGGGTCTCTCGCCGCCCGAGCCGTCGGCTGCGCGCCCAAGGCTCCACGCTGGCCACCGCATCGAAGAAGGTGACGGCGGTGCCGGTGAGGTAGCTGGTGGCGGTCACGCCCAGGCCCCGCAGCTTTCCCGAGGCAATGTGGGAAGGGACGCGGTCCAGCGCGACACGTTCGAGGAGCAACTGCCGAAGCGGTGTGGTGTCCAGAAGGTGGTTCACCTCCCGGAGCGTCACCAGGCCGCCCGAGGTGAGATTGCGAAGCCACCGCGCGCCGATGGAGGTGACGCTCAGCACGTCGGTTCGGTACACGCGCTCCGGGGTGAGGGAGAGCCAGGTCTCGGCCAGGCGGCGCACGCCGCCGGCGAAGTCGTCGGCACTGGCGGCGAGCGCCGCGCCGTTGATGGCCCCCGCCGACACGCCAGTGATGACGGGAAACGGGTTGTGCGCGTTCCCCACCACGTCCACCAGCGCGCGCAAGGCCCCCACCTGGTACGCGGCGCGCGCACCGCCGCCGGTCAGGATGAGGCCGAGAGTCGCCACGCTGGGCAAGGAGGCTAGCATTCCGGGGCACCCGCCGGGGCTGTAGGGCTCGCGCTCGTGCCTTCCCAAGCGGTAGATGGGAGGTGCCCATGATTTCGGTCCGAGCCCTCCGCAAGCACTACACCGTCCACAAGCGGCCGCCGGGCTTGCGGGCGGCGTTCAGCTCGCTCTTCCGGCGTATCCCGACGACGGTGAAGGCCGTCGACGGCATCTCCTTCGAGATTGCGCCCGGGGAGCGGGTGGGCTTCTTAGGACCGAACGGCGCGGGAAAAACCACCACCCTCAAAGTCCTCTCCGGACTGCTCTACCCCTCGAGCGGCGAAGTCCAGGTGGACGGCCACCTTCCCCAGCGACGCGAGGACGCCTTCCTCAAGAAAATCATGCTGGTGATGGGTCAGAAGCAGCAGCTGCTCTGGGATTTGCCTCCGTCTGAAACCTTCGCCCTCAACCGTGCCATCTACGAGGTGCCCGAACCGGAGTTCCGGCGACGGATGGCGGAGCTCACCGAGCTCCTCGAGCTCCAGGAGCTGGTGAACAAGCCGACCCGCTCCCTCTCGCTTGGCGAGCGGATGAAGTGCGAGCTGGCGGCGGCGCTGGTGCACGGCCCAAAAGTTCTCTTCCTCGACGAGCCAACCATTGGCCTGGACGTTTCGATGCAGGCCACCATGCGCACCTTCATCCGCCGCTACAACGAGGAGACCGGCGCGACCTTGCTGCTCACCAGCCATTACATGGACGACGTCGCGGCGCTCTGCCCGCGGGTCATCGTCATCGACAAGGGCACCCTCTCCTACGACGGCCGGCTGGACGCCCTGGTGCGGAGGATGCGGCCGGAGAAGCGGGTGGTGCTGCGTCTAGACCGCCCGGCTCCGCCGCTTTCGCTGGAAGGGCTGGGGAAGGTCGTCTCGGCGGACGCAGCGCAGGTGGTTCTCCAGGTCCCACAGGACGCGGTGAGCCTCACCGTGGCCCGGGCGCTGGCGACGCTCAGCGTGCGCGACCTCACCGTGGAGGACCCGCCGCTGGAAGAGGTGATGAGCGAGCTCTTCAACCAGCGCCGGGCGCGGACGGAGACCGCGGCATGAGCGTCGCATCCACGGCGCGGGCGCTGCCCACGCTGATGCGGGTCGGGTTCGCCGAGGCCGTGGCCTACCGGGCGGAGATGCTGGTGTGGGTGCTCGCCACGACCATGCCGCTCATCATGCTCGCCCTCTGGTCGGCGGTGGCGGCCGATGGTCCTGTCGGCCGTTTCGACCAGCGTGACTTCCTGGCCTACTTCCTCGCCACCTTCATCGTCCGGCAACTCACCGGCGCCTGGGTGGCGTGGCAGATGAGCTGGGAGGTCCGCACGGGTGCTTTGTCCATGCGCTTGCTCCGGCCGATTCACCCCATGGTGAGCTACGCGGTGGAGAACCTGGCGGCGGTGCCGCTGCGCCTGGTGGTGGCGGTCCCCGTCGCCGTGCTGGCGCTCGTTCTTTTGGGGACCAAGAGCCTTCCCCACAGCCTCCTGCTGTGGGCGGTGTGGGGGCTGGCGGTGCTGGGTGGTTGGCTCATCACCTTTCTGGCCAACGTCATCATCGGTTGCCTCGCCCTCTGGACCGGCAGCAGCGTCAAGGTGATGGACGTGTGGCTGGTGGCCTTCATGGTCTTCAGTGGCTACCTGGTTCCAGTGGAGCTCTTTCCTGGCGCGCTCCGGACGCTGGTGGCCTGGCTTCCGTTCCGGTACCAGATTGGCTTTCCGGTGGAGGTGATGACCGGTGCCTATGCGCTCCGGGCCGCACTGTGGATGCTTCTGCGCCAGTGGGCTTTCGTCCTGGGCCTCTTTCTGGTGGCCACCCTCGTCTGGCGGCGCGGGCTGCGGCGGTTTGCGGCATACGGCGGCTGATGCGCACCCTCCGGCGCTACTTCGGACTCCTCCGGGTGCAGGTGCGCAGCTCGGTGCTGCTCGGGCTCCAGTACCGCGCCGACTTCCTCATCGATGGAGCCATCTCACTCTGCTGGACGGGCACGGCGCTGGTGCCGCTTTTCGTCGTCTTCCACGCCCGTCCGGAGATTGCGGGATGGAATTTCGCCGAGGCGCTGGTGGTGGTCGGCTGGTTCACCCTGCTCGAGGCCATCCTCGAGGGAGCCATCAACCCGAGCCTCACCGCGGTGGTGGAGCACATTCGCCAGGGCACCCTGGACTTCGTGTTGCTCAAGCCGGCGGATGCCCAGTTTCTCGTGTCCACGTCGCGCTTCGAGCCCTGGCGCAGCACCAACGTGTTCACCGCGTTCGCCATCTGGGTTTTCGCGTTCGTCCGGCTGGGGCACGGCCCGTCGCCTTTGGGCACCGTCTTCGCGCTGGTGCTCCTGGCCAGTGCCACCTTGCTGCTCTACTCGCTGTGGATTCTCACCGTCAGTGCAGCCTTCTACGTGGTGAAGGTGGACAACCTCACCAACCTCTTCGGCTCGGTCTTTGATGCCGCGCGGTGGCCAGTGCAGATTTTTCGCGGCGTGCTGCGCTGGGTCTTCACCCTGGTCGTGCCGCTTGCGCTGATGACCACCTACCCTGCCGAGGCACTCCTCGGGCGGCTCTCTCCCGGAGCGCTCTTGGGCTCCGTGGTGGGGGCGGGTGTGTTTTCCTTTCTGTCACGCCGGGTCTGGCTGGACTCGCTCGCGCGCTACTCCTCCGCGAGCAGTTAGCCCGCAACGAAGGCATCCCCCCTTGGGTTGAAGGGGGTGGCCGTCCACGGGTGCTCCGGGGTCGTCCCCCGGATACCGGGCTCACCCATTCGAAACCAGAGGGTCATCATGCGTCTCACGAAGCTTTCCTTCCTTGCAGCGACGACGCTTGTTGCCGCCGCCTGCGGCAGCAGCACCAATACCAGCTCGACCGACGAGCTCGCGGCGGCGGTCCCCGACGTCCCAGGCATCTCGCTCGAGGCCACCGGAGCAGCCTCCGAGGACACGCAGTTGTCGTCCGCCGTGTCCATGCCCGCTGACGCCGGCAGCCCGAGTGGGCTCGAGTTTCTGCCCGTCATCCGCCAGGGCATTCACGATTTGAACGCCGGCGTGCAGCAGTTCTTCGCCCCCATCGGACAACTCATCTCGACGCAGGGCACGGACATCGTCGTCGGCACCTCGAAGAGCTACGGGCCGGTGGACCAGGGCGGCGTCACCTTCCTCCTCACCGTCAAGCGTTTCGCACCCAACCGCTATGCCTGGGAGCTCCAGGGGAAAACCACCGGGGCGGCGCCGTCCGTCGCTTTCACCCTGCTCGCGGCGGGAACGCTTTCGCATGCGGCCAACGACGAGGTGCACCGAGGCCGTGGGCAAATTGGCTTTGATTTCGACGCGTTCGCGACGGTGAGCCCGGGCTTCATGGGGACGGGTAAGCTCTACGTCGCCTACAGCAACTTCGACGTCAGCGTCGCAAACGGAGTGGCAGGGGATGCGAAGACGCTGGTGTACGTCCTGGACAAATTTTCCATCGACACCTCGGCCCATCCGATTGTCTCGGCCGCCTTCGTCGGCCACAAGACGCTCGCCGGTGTGCGTGCGGCCCGCGTCCTGTACTACGGCGAAATCCCCCAACTCGGCGGGAACACGGACCTCAACGAGCTGCTCCTCGGTCGGGTGCGCTTCAACCCAGGTGTGGGTGGCCGTGCGGATGCGCTCGTCACCGGGGGCAATGTCACGGCCGGCAGCCTCATCTACGGCGCCGAGTGCTGGGACGTGAGTGAAAACCTGGCCTGGCGCAAGGTGTGGGACTGCACCACCACCCCCCTCGTCTGCACCGTGGCGAGCGAGCAGGGCAACGTGATGGCCTGCGCCGTCGGCCTCCAAGACGACACCTACGAGGCTCCCACCGACGCCGGCAGCACCACTCTGGAGCCGGGCGCCCCGGACCCGTTGGTGGTTCCCATCACCGCCATCCCCAGCTTCGACAACCCGAGCTGAAGCGCTCCGCGCGGCTTCTCTCCTCCCTGGCCGCCCGGACGTAAAGCAGGGGCTGAACCCTCTTCGCTGAAGAGGGTTCGGCCCCTGCCGTTTTCGTGAGGCCTCACTGGGCGGAGCGCCCCGCCGTCGCCAAGGAGGGCCACTGACGCCGGGCGGCCCGAAGCCTTAGGCTTAGGCCTACGAGAGGGTCCCATGAAAACGTCCCGAGTGCTTTGCCTCGTCACCGGATTGTGCGCTTGCGCCACCGGCTCCAGCGCCCCCTCCGGCACCGTCGCCCGCGCCCAGCAGGACTACAACCAAGCCCTTCAGAAGTGCCAGGAAGAGTACCGAAGGGACGGCAGCATCGACGCCGGTTTGGGGGCGACGACGACGCCGGATGACGCGAAGTTCAGCCAGTGCGTGAATCCAGCAAAGACAACGCTCGACGCACAAATGCGCCAGGCCGCGGCTGAAGAGGCGAGGCTCGTCGGCGACGCGGGCTCAGCGGGTTAGTCCCCCACCCGGGGCCCCTGGGCTGTAACCAGACCTGGAACGGGCTCATTGCGGCAGCACCCAGCGGGGGCCGGGTGCAGCGCACTCCTGCTTCAGCCCCGTCCCGTCTCGCCTAGTAACTGAGGCCTTGCCCCAACCCATGGGAGTCTGGCCTTCCATCCCGGGGCGCCGAGGAGCGGTTTTTGGAGGCTTCGTGGTAGGAGGCCACCCGCGGTCCCCACGGCCATGTCCACGGAGCTCGAGCGCGAAGTCGCCCGCCGGCGCACCTTCGCCATCATCAGTCACCCCGACGCCGGCAAGACGACGCTCACCGAGAAGCTGCTCCTCTACGGAGGTGCCATCCACCTCGCCGGGAGCGTCAAGGCGCGACGTGCTCGCCGGCATGCCACCAGCGACTGGATGGAGCTGGAGAAGGAGCGCGGCATCTCGGTGACGTCCTCGGTGCTCCAGTTCGAGTACCAGGGCCACGCGGTCAATCTCCTCGACACCCCGGGGCACCAGGATTTCTCCGAGGACACCTACCGAACGCTGTCCGCCGCGGACAGCGCGGTGATGCTCATCGACGCGGCCAAGGGCGTCGAGCCCCAGACCAAGAAGCTCTTTCAGGTGTGCCGGCTGAGGGCCATTCCCATCTTCACCTTCGTCAACAAGCTGGACCGCTACGGGCGGGCCCCGCTCGAGCTCATGGACGAGCTGGAACAGGTGCTCGGCATCCGCGCCTACCCGATGAATTGGCCCATCGGCATGGGACCGGAGTTCCGTGGCGTCTACGATCGGACTTCCAAAGCAGTGCATGTCTTCTCCGCCGAGGGGCGCCACGGGGAGTCCGCAGCGAGCGAGCGGGTGGTGCAGCTCGCTGCACCGGAAGTCTCCGAAGTCCTCACCGGCTCCGAGCTCGCGCAGCTCCGTGAGGACATCGAGCTGCTCGACATTGGCGGCGACGCCTTCGCCCGCGACAAGAGCGACCGCGGCCTCATCACCCCCATGTTTTTTGGCAGCGCGATGACCAATTTCGGTGTGCGGCCGTTTCTCGACGCCTTTCTGCAGCTCGCCCCGCCGCCCGCGCCGAGGAGCACCACCCACGGCTACCAGGAGCCGAGCGACCCCAAGTTCAGCGGTTTCGTCTTCAAAATCCAGGCGAACATGGACCCCTCCCACCGCGACCGGGTGGCCTTCGTCCGGGTGGTGTCTGGCCACTACCGGAAGGGGATGGATGCCTTCCACGTGCGCCTGGGCAAGACGGTACGGCTTGCCAACCCCACGCAATTCATGGCCGCCGAGCGCACCGCCATCGACGAGGCGTGGCCGGGGGACGTCATCGGGCTTTTCGACCCGGGGCTGTACCGCATCGGCGACACCCTCCTCGAGGGGGACAATTTCGAATTCGAGGGCGTCCCCCGCTTCTCGCCGGAGCACTTCGCCGTGGTGCGGGCCAAGGACCCCATGCGCCGAAAGCAGATGGAGAAGGGGCTCGAGCAGCTGAGCGAGGAGGGCACCATCCAGATTTTTCAGCAGCGGCAGATGGGGATGCGCGACCCGATTGTGGGCGTCGTCGGGCCCCTGCAGCTCGAGGTCCTGCAGTACCGCATCGAGCACGAGTACGGCGCGGACATCCTCCTCGACAAGCTGCCGTACGGCCATGCGCGCTGGGTGGTGGGCGACTTCGACCCGAGGACCTTCGACTGGGGAGGCAATCGCCAGACGGTGGAGGACCGTGACGGGCAGCCGCTGGTGCTCTTCCGCGACGACTGGGCGCTTCAGCACACCGTGGAGAAGCACCCAGAGCTCAGGTTCCTCGCCGCCGCGCCGCCTCTCAGGTCCGCGGGCGCAACGGTGGGCTAACTCAGTGGCTTCCCCTTCCGAAGGATGGGTCGGGCCGTTGACACCGTTGGCTGCGGGGGCGACGGGGCTGCCCTAGCAGCGTGCGTCTTTCACCTCACGCCGTGCGCTGGCCCTTCGCCCTCATGGGTCCCGGAAGGCGAGTGCCCATTCCAGAACCGGGTCGCGCCCTGCTTTGCGTTGCTCCCAGGTAGGGACAATCTCCTGGTCAGGGTGGATGGCGTTGTCGCCCCCGGGCAGGAACTCGTAGTACCGCGTGGAGTAACGCAGCGTGAGGTGGGTGTTGGGCAGCACGACCTCCTCCGGCTCTTGGTAGCTGTTCGGCTTCTCGCCAATTGTCTGGCCGACGAGCAGCGCGGCGGTTCGCTGCCGAAAGTGCGCAGCATTGGCCATCGCCGCGGAGAATGTGAAGGGCCCGATGAGCACGAAGAGGTGTCCATGGCGGTTCAGGTCGCCGAGCTCGCGAATCGGCTCCACGAGATACTTGAGCCCCTCGAAGTAGTCTCCCCCCCCATTCCCTCGAAGGTCGACCACCAGCTTGGACGGGTGCTCCTTGCGGATCAGCGCGAAGAGACTCTTGGTGTGGGCGGCCAGGTCCGTGTAGCTCCGGAAATTGCAGTACACGGCATGCTGGTCCCCGAGCCACACGACGCGAAACGACTCGTCCGGCTGCTGACGAAAGAGCGGTGGCTCCGCGGGCACGTTGATGGCCGTCGAGGTGGGGGAGTTGGGTGGAGGTGCGCGGACCTCGACCGTGAACTCTCCGTCGCCATCGGAGAGCGTGTAGTGCGCGATGTTCCGGTCGCCAGTCATTCCCCAACCGTGCAGAAGAATTCCGACGGTAAGGCGCAGCGGCGCGACGGCCTCGCGGTACGCCTCGTTTTCGTCGTCGGCCGTCTGCTCTCGTGCGAGCCGGAGGGCACTTTCGATGGGCGTGTTCTCCACCTTCAAGACGCGCGCTCCCAGGGCGCGCTCCTGTCCCACCACCGCGCTCGTCACCCGGTAGGCGTCGCCGAAGCGCCGGAAGTCGAATGGGAAATTGGCATCGTCGTGAGGAATGCGAAGGTAGGTGTGCCCGTCTCCGATGAGGTTGGCGATACGCGACATGCCGACATAGATGGCGTCCGCGTCGAGCCCTGCCAGCCGATGGTCCAGCGCCTGGACCTCGGCCTCAAACCGCTCCCGCGAGATGTGATGGAAGGCGTTCTTGTGCCTGCGGGGCAGCTCACGCGCGAAAAACTGGAGGTCCTCACGCCACTGAGCGGGCGTCAGTCGGAGCGTCTCGGGCTTTGAAGTGCAGGCCACCAGGGCCGCCGCGACCAGCAGGAGGGAACTCAGCGGACGACGCATCACCTCGGGCTTCACGTTGCCTTCGGCCCCGTCGCCCTCGCATCAGGATGGGCGATGTCCCCGAATCGGCGCGGCTTGGCCCTAGCGGATCGCCACACTCAAGAGGTACGCGCCGAGCCCGACTTCGATTGCGTAGGTGACGACGACGCCCGCCTGCGCCACACGCATTCCGAGGCGCAAGAAGCCGGCGGCATGCGCCAGGCGCGCGAGGAGGATGGCCCAGCCGAGGCCTACCACCCAGGGCGTGGGAAGGCCCGCCACTTCGGCCAGCACCAGCACCACCGCCAAGAGAAGGCCGTGCTCGAGCGCGTTTCCGTGAGCCCGGATGGCGCGCCCCAGATGCTGGTCGCCGCCGTCGCCGAGGATGACGCCGACCTTGCCGCGGAGCCGCGTCACGTTCATGGCCAGCCCGGCGATGAGCAAACACAGGGCTCCGACGAAGGGCAGCGAGTGGAGAGAGTGGCTCATGTGCCCCGGGGCCTAGCACGTCCGCCCCAAGCGGTAGGAGGCCGAACGTGACGGGCAGCCCAATGCTTCAGCGTCCGATGAAGGGGGCCAGGCCGGCGTGCTCCACGTCCCGCCACGGTGCGGCCACCATCGCCGAGAGCCGCTTCGTGCCCTCGAGGTGCGCCGGGTCCGCCCAGAGCCATCTTGGCGGTCCGGAGAGCATGCCGTCGGAATGCGAGAAGAGTCGCACCCGCCGGAGCTGGGTCGAGCTGCCGGCGTTGTAGAGGGCCAGCGGGCGCTGTCCGGGAGCTCCGAGGTGTATTTCTCTTGGGACATGCCGGTGGCCGTGCAGCACCAGGTCGCAGCGGCCACGCACCCGCCGCAAGAGCTCGCGGCCGAGCGGAAGCTCCGAGCAGTAGGGAAGCCGGAGCCGCTCGCTCCAGCGCTCGAGCCACGTCTCCTCGGGCAACGCCAGCGGGTGGTGATGCAAGAGCAGCACCCGGAGCGCGTGTTCCGGTGCCAGCCCGAGGACCCTGTCCACCTCCTCCACCATGGCTTGGGTGACTTGCCCATGCGAGGTGAGGAACGAGCGGTTGTGCTCGGCGGTGGAGTCGATGCGGACCAGCGCCAGTTCCGGTGTTTGCTCGAGGACGACGCGGCGGCCAGCCATGAGGGCCCGCCCGGCGTCGTCCGATGTTCGGTCGTGATTCCCGGGCACCACTGTCAGGCGGTGCGCGCGCTGCAGCGGCGCGAAAATGTCGAGGAAGAGCGACATCTCCTCGTCGCGTCCGCGGTGGGTGACGTCCCCCGTCACCACCACCTGGTCCACCTGCGCCTCCTGCTGCGCCTCCACCAGCGCCCGGGCCGCGGCCTCGCTCGCCCGGCCAAGGCCGAGATGCAAGTCAGAGAGGTGCGCCAGCGTCTGTAAACTCATGCCTGAACATTCGACCAGGCGCCCGGGGCGCTCCCATGGAGTCCGGGAAAACTCTCGGCGACGTCCGCGGTCCCGGGCCGGGACATGGCGGCCAGTGTGCCCCCCGGGAGCACCCGCAGCCGGTTTCCGCGCCAGAGGACGGTCCGGGCGAAGAGGCCATGCACCCAGGTGACGAAGAGCAGTCCGTCCTTCACCCAGCCCGCACCGAAGGCGCGCCAGGAGAAGAACTCCTGTCGCAGACGGCTGAAGGCCACCGAGTCGAGCGCCGGCTTGAGGACGGCGCAGGCCGCGAGCGTCGCCGCAGCGCCCGGGCCGGGCCGCAGCGCGAAGCCAATGACGGCCAGGGGAATGGGGTTGAGGAGTGACTCAGCCAGGTAGGCGGGAAACGTCATCGCCGTGCGGTGGGTGACGCTCCAGCGCAAGTAGCGTTGGAAGAAGGAGCCGACGCTCTTTTCCACGGCGATGTTCCACACGGGAAGGCTGCTCACGGTCACGCCAGCGCCGAGCTCGCGGACCAGCCGGTTTCCGAGCACGTGGTCCTCGGCCAGGACGTTGGCCACCGAGGCGAAACCTCCCAGCAAGTCCAGGTCGCGGCGCCAGAGCGCCATGGACTTGCCCACCACCAAGCCCTTTTTCAATACCCGCTGGGCGGACACCATCCCCGGCGCGATGGTGCCCCCCAGGTGGAGGTTGTCGAGGAGTGCCCCCAGTGACTGGTGCCCGTTGCCGGCCACCGGGTGCGTCACGCACCCCACCCCGGGGCGGCCCATGTGCCCGGCGATGTCCAAGAGGTACCCCTGCGGCACGCGAATGTTGGAGTCGCTCACCACCAGGAGCTCATGCCGCGCCGCGCGCGCCAGGCACACCAGCTGGTTCACTTTGGGGTTCAAGCCCGACTCCCCCTCTTGAAGCACCAGACGGACGCGGTCCGGCCAGCGCCGCAGGGCCTCACAGGCCAGCGGGTAGGCTTTGTCTTCCGTGCACTTCACGCCGAGCACCACCTCGTAGGCTCCCGCGTAGGGCAACGCGGCGAAACTGGCCAGATTCTCCGCCAGGGCGTCGTCCGCACCGCACAGCGGCTTGAGGACGGAGATGCCGGGCCAGACCGAGGGCACCGGAGCCGCCTTCTGCAGGTGGAGGATGGTGAGCACCACCATCAGCCCCACCAGGGCCACGCCGAGCGCTGCGGCGATGAGCAACAACAGTCCGATGAACGCCATCCGGCCTCGTCTGCCCTGCACGCCGCTGGGAGGGAAATTCGGCGTGCGACAAGCTGGGTCGGGAAGCCAGCATGCCCAGGGCAGGGCACGTCCAGGTGTCGGTGAGGCAAACTCTGCGTGGCGGCGCTCAGCCGCCTCTGGAGGCTCCCCGGCGCCACCGGAGGAGGAGGGTGGCGTACACGGCGGCGTTCACCAGCACGACGAAAATGCCAATGGCCGCCTCCAGGTGCAACCCGCCCAGGTGCGCCACGCCCGCCGGCACGAGGTAGTGGGCGACGAAGGAGCCGGCGTACGGAGGCTCTCCACTGCGTGCGCGCAGTGCATTCTCCAGCGTCGTCAGCGGACACGGCCAGCCGGCGAGGTTGACGGCTGCGCCCCAGAAGAAGACCGGCAGCTGCACCCACAGCAGGCGCGGCCAGCGAAAGACGAGGAGTGCCCCAAAGACAACCGTGGCGATGAAGAGGAGGTGCAGAAGCACGACGCCGCTGGCAAGAAGTCGAAGGGCCACGAGGGGGGAGTCCTGAGGGGGCGTTTTAGCGGTTTGGCCGGACGGTGTGCCCGTGGTGGCCGGACTGACGCAGGACGAGGCCCTCCTTGCAGGCGCGCGCCGCCGCTGGTCCGACGAGAAAGCCCACCGGGTCGCTGCGCCGGCACGTCTTCTTCAGCCAGCCCTCCACCTGCTGAAAGAGGTGGCGGAACCGGTCCGGGGCGGCGGTGCGCCGTCCGGTTTCCGGGGTGACATCCAGCTCCGCCCACAGCTGACCGGCCACGAGCTCTCCGGCCTCGTTGCGCACCGAGCGCTCCCAGAAGATGACCGGCGAGCGCACCTCGTCCACCCGCCAGGCGCCCTTGTCCGGCCCGCGCTTCACCTTGTCCACCAGCACCGGCCCGAGCTCGGCCGCCGCGAGGTACACCTCGGGCGGCAGCGCGTCGTGCTGCTCGGCACTGGCCAAGAACGGCTTCCAGCCCGCTGGCACCCGGCGGGGGTAAACCTCGAGCCGGTGAGGCGCCAGGAAGCGGAGGAAGGCCCGCTCGTCCTCTGGGGCAAGAAACAACGGCAGCTGCTGGGCCATGGAAGAAGCAGGGTGCGCGAGGGTGTGCCTTCTAGGCAAGGGCGCGGCCTCGGGGCGAAGCCCGAGTAAGCTTTCTCTTCAGTCCATGGACGAGTCACGAGAGGCGCTGCTGGGCCGGATGCGGGAGCTCAAGGACCTCTCCGGCATCATCGGCCTGGCCACCTGGGACCAGGAGACGTACCTGCCGTTGAAGGCGGAGGCGGCGCGCGCCAGCCAGCTCTCGACGCTGCAGGGGCTTTACCACCAGCGGCTGGTGGCTCCGGAAGTCGGGGAGTGGCTGGCCCATCTGGCCGCGACGCCTGCCTCGGACGACGAGAAGGCCATGGTGCGGGTGCTGTCGCGTGAGCGTGACCGCGCGGTGCGCATCCCGGTGGACCTGGTGCGGGCACTGGCCGAGGCCCAGGGGACTGCGCTCACCGCGTGGCGCACCGCCCGGGAGGCGCGCGCCTTTGCCCCCTTCGCCCAGCCGCTGGACCGCCTCCTCCAACTAAGGCGGGAGCAGGCCGATGCCATTGGACATGAGGGCGAGCGCTACGACGCGCTCCTCGGGGGGTTTGAGCCCGGAATGCGCACCGCACGGCTGATGCCCGTGCTGCATGCCCTAAGAGACCAACTCGTCCCGCTGGTGGAGGCACTCGCCGGCTGGCCGGCTGCCCCCAGCGTCCTGGCCGGATTGCGTTTTCCGGCCGACGCACAGTGGCGCTTCACCGTCGAGCTGCTCGGTAAGCTTGGGTTTGACCTCGATGCGGGCCGGCAGGACAAGAGCGTCCACCCCTTCACCGGAGGCACTCACCCCACCGACGTGCGCCTCACCACGCGCATCTCCGAGGACAACCTGTCCGCGGCAGTCTTCGGCACCATCCACGAGTGCGGGCACGGCCTCTATGAGCAGGGCTTCCGCCCCGAGGACTACCGCACGGTGCTGGCCGGCGCCCCTTCCATGGGCCTGCACGAGTCCCAGTCGCGGCTGTGGGAGAACCTCGTGGGCCGAAGCCTCCCCTTCTGGCAGGCGCTCTACCCGAGGCTGCAGGCAAGCTTTCCGGCGCAGCTTGGAGGCGTGGAGCTCGTGGCCTTTCACGCCGCCCTCAACCGGGTGTCCCGCTCGCCCATCCGCGTCGAGGCGGACGAGGTGACGTACAACCTCCACATCGTCCTGCGGACGGAGCTGGAGTTGGAGCTGCTAAGGGGCAACCTCCCGGCGGCGGACCTCCCCTCCGCCTGGAATGCAGCCAGCCGTGCGCTGCTGGGGCTCGAGCCCCCCGACGACGTGAAGGGCGTGCTGCAGGACATCCACTGGGCCTGGGGAGAGCTTGGCTATTTCCCCACCTACGCCCTCGGGAACCTCTACGCGGCCTCGTTGATGGGGGCCGCCGAGCGTGCGCTGCCCGGCCTCTGGGAGAGCATCTCCCAGGGAGACTTCGCACCCTTGCGCGACTGGCTGCGCGCGGCCATCCACGGCGAAGGCGCACGGCTGGACGCCGAGGACCTGGTGCGCAAGGTGACGGGAAAGGGACTCACCGACACCGACTTCGTCGCCTACCTCAAGTCGAAGTACGGCGCCCTCAGCGGAAGGACGCTGTAGAGCAAGAAGCGGCCGTGCCTGCTGCCGGGCCGCTTGGGAGGTGTCCCATGCCCGGGAGGGGCCCGGCTGTTTTCTTCAGCGCAGCAGCCGCAGCAAGGCATCTCCATAGAGGCGGACCCGCTTCTCTCCCAGGTAAGGGACAGAGGCCAGCGCCTCGCGCGAGGCTGGCGGGTCCCGGGCGAGCGCCTCCACTAGGGGGTTGGTGAGCACCACCGAGGGCGTCACCTTGCGGGCTGCGGCGGCTTCGGTCCGCCAGGCCTTGAGCGCCTCCTCGCGCTTCTTGCGCGCCGGGTCGCGCACCGTCGGGGGAAGCGGAGGAAGCTCGCCGCGGTCGGCCTGGGCACGAAAGCGAACCAGGAGCGCGAGCACCTCCTCGCCGTGTTCGCGCACCACTTGCCCGCGCACACCCATGGTCCGCGAGAGGCTGCGCACGTCCTTGGGCGGCTTGCTCACCAGCTCCTGGATGGCGGCGTTGGAAAGCATCTTCCCCATGGGCACGTCCGCGGCTTCGGCCCAGAGAAGCCGCAGCGAGTGCAGCGCCGCGCCGGCGGCGAGCATGAAGCCCTGGTCGTTTTCGCTCAGGGTGCGTGGCACCTTTGGCTCGAAGCGGGCCACCTCCGGTCGCACCGCGGCCTCGTCCGCGAGGCGCTCGCAGTCGAGGGAGACTTCCTCGAGAATGTCGGCCGTCACGCAGGCCGCCTTTACCCTGCGCCCCACCTCGGACAGGTAGCGGACGTCATCGGCGATGTAGGTGCGCAAGGGCGGCGGCAACGGCCTCTGCGCGAAGTCCGCCTGCTGGTGTTCCTTCTTCAACGTCACCCCGAGTTGCTCCAGCACCAGGTCCGCCAGCCCCACCTTGGGCCAGCCAAGGAGGGTCGCTGCCCGGTGGGTGTCGAACAATCCGCGGACGCGGACACCCGCCTCGGCGAGAAACTGGAGGTCCCCGCCGGCAGCGTGAAACACCTTCACCAGGGTCGGGTCATGGAAGAGTGGCGCCAGGGGCGTCAGCCCGGGAGTCTCCAGGGTGTCCAGCAGCCAGATGTCCTCGTCCGTCCCGAGCTGGACGAAGCACAGGCGCGGCCGGAAGGCATGCAGCGCGTCAGCCTCGACGTCCACCGCCAGCAGATTTGCGTCGGCCAAGGCCTCGGCCACGCTGGCCACGTCGGCCGGAGAGCGCACGTCGTGGGCGGGCTGCTGAAACGGGCTCTCCACACTCCCCACCCTAGTCGTTTTTTCCGCTGGCGCCGCTAGGATGCGCGGACTCGATGACGGGCGACGAAGCCAAACTGGAGAAGTCCCTTCTCGGCCACGTGGGCCGGGCCATCGCGGATTTCGGTCTCATCGACGACGGAGACCGCATCCTGGTGGGGGTGTCGGGGGGCAAGGACTCGCACACCCTCCTGCACCTCCTCTCCCTGCTCCGTGCACGAGCGCCGGTGCGCTTCGAGCTCCTGGCGGTGACGCTCGACCAGGGGCACCCCGGGTTTCCGGCGCACGTCCTGGAGGCCTACTTCCAGGAGCAAGGGTACGACTTCCGCGTCCTCCACGAGGACACCTACCGCCTGGTGCTGGAGAAGACGCCGCCGGGGAAGACGCACTGCGCCGTCTGTTCGCGGCTGCGGCGGGGAATTCTCTACAACGCGGCCGTCGAGCTGGGGTGCAACAAGATTGCGCTGGGGCATCATCGGGAAGATTTGGTGGAGACGCTTCTGCTCAACCTCTTCTTTTCCGGGTCGCTCAGTTCCATGCCCCCCTTGCTCCACAGCGACGATGGGCGGAACACCGTCATCCGTCCCTTGGCCTATGCGCCGGAGGCGGAAATTGCGGCCTATGCGGAGCGCCGAGGGTTTCCCATCATCCCCTGTGACCTCTGTGGCAGCCAGGAGAACCTCCAGCGCAAACGGATGAAGCGGATGCTGGACGAGTTGGAGAAGGAGCACCCCCACATCCGCGCCAGCGTGCTCTCGGCGATGGGCAACGTGCGGCCCAGCCACCTCATCGACCGCGCGCTCGGGAAAAAAGGGGTCGAGCGTGCAGCGTCCATCGGACGGTCAGGAGAGAGCGCATGGCTCGCGACCAGTCCGCAGTGACGCGCACCGAGCGCAACGGCGCGCTGGTGGAGGTGATGCTACTGGCTTCGATGGCCGATGGACCGCCCTCGGAGGTCGGCATGCAGGCGCTGGTGGCGCGGGTGCTGGAGCGCCCGGAATTCGACGGGACCAAGGCCGAGGAGTTGACGGCGCTGGTGCAAAAAAGCGCCAAGACGCTGGCCTCGGCGGAGAACCTGGAAACCATCCTCGGCTCGTTGCGTAAGCGGCTCCCCACCCACCAGCACCGGATGCTGGCCTTCGGGCTGGCGGCGGCGGTGGTCCTCGCCGACCGCCGCGCCACGCGGGCAGAGCTCGGGTTGCTCAAGACCTTTCAGGCCGCGCTCGGCATCTCCGAGGACGAGGTGGCGCGCATCATCGACGTGCTGGAGGCCGGTGGCTCGCTCGACGAGGCGCTCGGAGGGCCCCTGGAGCGCCTCTACGCCGAGGTGATGGTGCTGGTCTCGGCGGCGGATGGGAAGCTGGACGAGGAAGAGGCGCGGGCGATGGTGGAGAGCTTCGCCAGCGACCCGCTGTTTCACGACGTCAGCGCCGAGCGGGCACAGGCCTTCGTCAAAGAAGCGGTGGGCATGCTCGCCAGCGATGGGCTGTCGGAGCGTCTTCGCGCCCTGGCCCAGGGCATCAGCACCCATGCCCAGCGCCGACGTGCCTTCCGGCTGGCGATGAAGGTGGCCCAGTCCAAGGGCAAGCCGTCGGCGGCGGAGCGGCGGGTGCTGAATTTGCTGCAGGCGACGTTCGGTCTGGCCGATGATGAAGTGGAAGTGCTTCGCCTGGAAAGCGCTTAGCCTGGGGCACACGTCGCATGGGGGGTCTTACGGTGGTGGGCTCACGCAGCACGGACGTCCGGCTTGGGTTGCCGCCCTCGCTGCCGGTGGCGGCTCCGCCCGGCGGGATGGCGCGGCTGCGGCGCGTGCTCTCGGGCGCTCTGGGACGAGCCGTGGAGCTGGTGGTGGCCGCCGATGACGAACGGCTGGTGGAGGCAGCGCGCACCGGCCGTGTCGATGCTGTTTGGGCGCCACCTCTAGCCTGTGCCCGGCTGGAGGCCCTGGGGGCCCGTGTGCTCGCCCGGGCCGTGCGGGGTGGAAGCCTCGAGACGCGCGGCGTGCTCCTCACCCGCGTGGATGGGCCGCGGCAGTTGAGCGAGCTGCCCGGCACGCGGGTGGCGTGGGTGGACAAGGCCTCCTTGGCCGGCTACCTCCTTCCGGCGGCGGCCCTCCGCGCCCAGGGCCATTCTCCAGAACGCACCTTCTTCCAGCAGACATTCTACGGAAGTTTCCGTGCCTCGCTCGACGCGTTGCTTGCAGGCGAGGCGGACCTGGCAGCCCTGGTGGCCCCGGCGACGGGCGAGGACGTGCTCGCCGGCGTGGAGGAGGTGGCCCCGGGAATAAGGCGCGAAGTCCAGGCGCTGCTCGTCACCGGCCGCGGGCCGCTCGACGCCATCGCCGCTGCCCCCTCGCTGGCGCCGGCCGATGCAGTGCGGCTGCAACGCGGGCTTCTGGGGCTCGCCCGGTTGCCCGAGGGCCCGACGCTCCTCCGCGACGTCTTTCGCGCGGACCGCTTCACCGCCGCTCCCATGCTCGGCTACCGGGCACTCCTCGGGCTGACGGCGGTGGCCTGAAAAGTTCGCACCGAAGCTACCGTCCAGGCATCCGACGTCATATCCCCCATACTGTGATGAGGTCCGCAGGGACCGCGTCACTGCCCTAGGGGGCCGCGTTTGTCATGAGGACAAAGACGCCAAAGCCGCTCTTCCAAGGCCTGGGCCGCCTCGCGCGCGGGTGGGCCACCCGCAGCCTTGCGGTGGGTGCGGTGGCCACCATGGTGGACGTCTGCGTGCTGCTGGTCTGCGTCCGCCTGCTTGGCTTTCCCAATCCGCTCGGAGCCGCGGTGGGCGTTGCCGTCGGCTCGACGGTGGCCTTCTTCGGCAACCGCTGGTTCGCCTTCACCGACTGCGAGAAGGAGATGGCGCCTCAAGTCGTCCGCTTCGTGGCCACCATCAGCGTGGGCATCGCCATCCATGCCTCGCTGGTCCACGTGCTGGCGGACATGTTCGCCGTGCCCGTCGTCCTGGCGAAGCTCATCGCCGACCTGGCCGTCTTCGGCCTGGGGCAGCTCTTCCTCTTGCGCTACCTGGTATTTCCCGAGGCCAGGGAGCCCAAGTGGCTCCGCCGCGGTGATGGCGTCGTCCCGGACGAGGGGAAAAAAGTCAGGGACTCTGCTGCTCGCGCGGCTTGACGAGCATGGCGGCGAGCTGCTTGGCCTGAAGCTCCGAGAGGCAGCGGTACTCCTGCACCTGGCCGTTGGGCTGCTCCACCCGGAGCACCCAAACGTCCTCTTCCTGTCGAATGACCGCCGGTGTACTGGCCATGCTGCGTGAGTCTCCCTGAGCCGCCTAAATCCGTAAGCACTGAACATGCCGGAAAAGGCTGGCAGGAGACTTCAGGAAATTCGCGGAATTGGCCAATGGCCACCCGGGTCCTCGCAACGGCTTGCTATGCAAATTTTGCGATTCCTCAAGGAAGCGAGCCCCGTTCCAGGGGGGGTGTCTCAGTCGCCCGCGGGCCACTCCCAGGCGCTCCGGTAGCCGCCCGCTGCCTGCGCCCGCTCGATGAGGGCAGCGTAGAAGGGGTGGACGCCGAGGGTGGCCGAGTCGCCCACCAGGAAAAGGTGGCGGCGCGCGCGGCTGAGCGCGACGTTCATCCGGCGCAGGTCCGACAGAAAGCCCAGCTGTCCGTCGGGGTTGCTGCGCACGCAGCTGACGAGCACCGCGTCGGCTTCGCGGCCTTGAAACGCATCGACGGTGTCCACCTCCACGCCCGTTGCGTCGAGCGCCGCCTGAAGGACGCTGGCCTGGCCCCGGTAGGGGGTGATGACGGCCAGGGCCTCCGGTGCGAGCCCGGCCGAAAGCAGCTGCTGTACCCGGGCGACCACCAGGGCCGCTTCCCCCTGGTTGTCGTAGCTTTCCGAGCGCGCCTCCTGCGTCTCCTCGAAGCCCTTGCCCGCCGTGTCCAGGAAGAGAAAGGGTGGGGCGTCGACGGCGGCGCCTTGGGCCAGGACGTCCGCCAGGCTTCGTCTGGCCACCAACGGGTGGGCGCGCAGCAGCCCTCCGTAGAAGTCCTGGGAGATGAGCGACATGAGGGCCTCGTTCATCCGGTATTGCTCCAGCAACATGCGGTGCACGTCCGCGCCGTGGGTGTCCACCAGCCGCTCGAAGAGGCTCCTGCCGAGGCCGCCCTTGGCCGCCTCGGCTGAGAGCACGGTGGGCGGCAGCTGCCGGTGGTCTCCGGCGAGGAGGACGCGCTCGGCCCTGAGGAAGGCCAGCAGGGTGAGTGGCTCGGTGGCCTGGGTGGCCTCGTCCACCAGCGCCAGTGAGAAGTGCATCCCGGAGAGCGGCGGTGCACCGAGCGCGCTGAGGGTACAGCACAGCACCTGGGCGCGACCGAGTACTGCGTCCACGGCCTTTCTCTCCAGGGCGCGCGCTTCGGCCAGGAGGGACCGCGCCCCGGCCTGGGCTGTGCGGGCGTTGGCGAAGCGCTCGCGGCTGCGGCCGCGGGTGCGCTGCTTGCGCGCGTGTCCGAGGAGGGCGAAGGCCTCGTCGTAAAGCTCCGCTGCCAGTTGCCGGTCCGGGTGCGCCTCCAAGAGGACGTCGAGCACGGCGTGCTGCACGCCCTCGCCCACCCGCGCCGGATGCCCGATGCGCACCGCACGCAGCCCTTCGGCCAGGCACAAGGAAAGCAGGTGGTCCACAGCGGCGTTGCTGGCGGCCGTGCACAGCACCGGGCCACGCTGTGCCCCCACCCACGCCTTTGCCACCGCTGCGAGGATGGTGCTTTTCCCGGTGCCGGGTGGCCCCTGGATGCAGAAGACGTCGCGCGCCAGGAGCGCCAGTCGGGCGGCCTCCGTTTGCTCCTCGTTGAGGCCATCGCCGACGTGGGCCAGTGGCCCTGGCCTGTCGAATTCAGGGGGGCGCACGCCGAGGAGGAGGTCCCGGAGTCGCCGGCCAGCGCCGTGCTCGAGTGACGCCACCTGCGCCACCGCCGAGGAGGCACGGCCGAAGGTGACGTCGTCGGGCACCACGTCCAGCACCACCCGCCCGCTGCGGACGAAAGCGGGCAGAGGCCGGTCGAAGGCGAGTTCCACCCGCGTGCGACTCGTGCGCACCACCACCGCGCGCTCGGGGGCCACCCCCTGGGCGGCTCTGGGGTGCGCCACCACCACGTCCCCGGGCGACAGCCGGGCAGGAAGGGGCGCCTTGCCGGGCCGCTCCAGTGCCACCACGAAGCGACCGCCGAGGCCCACCGACTCCTCGACGGCCAGAAGGCCAGAGGCGGACAGCCCGCGGGCCTCGCGCTCCTCCTGTGTCAGCGCGGAACGCTCCTCGGCCTCGCGTGTCCGGGCCGCGGCGTGCTCCAGCCGCAAGAGGCGCTGCAGGTGCTCGAAATACGGAAGGTCGAGTGCCATGTCGCTTTGGAGCGGGGTGCTTCTAGCGCCCCCAGAAGATTCACACACGCCAGCCGGGGCCGGGTGTTTCTCCTCGTGGAGTTGTGCGCCGAGGCCGCAAGGCAGTAGGGGAGGTGTCCTTGCCATGGGCATGCCCTCGAAAGAGAACCGACTCGCGCGCGAGACGTCTCCCTACTTGCGCCAGCACGCGCACAACCCGGTGGACTGGTACCCCTGGGGGGAGGAGGCCCTGGCGCGGGCGAAGCACGAGAACCGACCGCTGTTGCTCTCCGTCGGCTACTCGGCCTGCCACTGGTGTCACGTCATGGCGCACGAGTCCTTCGAGGACGTCGAGATTGCAAAGCTGATGAACGCCCACTTCGTCAACGTGAAGGTGGACCGCGAGGAGCGCCCGGACCTGGACCAGCTGTACCAGGGGGTGGTGCAGCTCATGGGTCGGGGTGGAGGCTGGCCGCTCACCGTCTTTCTCACCCCTGCACTCGAGCCCTTCTACGGCGGTACCTACTTCCCACCCACGGACCGGCACGGCCTGCCGGCCTTCCCGAAGCTGCTCGCCACCTTGGCCGAGGCCTTTCGGACACGGCCGGAGGAGGTGGCCGCCCAGGCCCAGCAATTCACCACCGGGCTTCGTCACCTCTCCACCTGGGGCCTGAAGGCCTCACCTCAGGAGCTCACCAAGGAGGACGTCCGTACCGCGGGCCTCGAGCAAGCGCGGGAGCTCGACGAGGAATACGGCGGCTTCGGCATGGCACCGAAATTCCCCAGCCCGATGAATCTCGCCCTGCTCCTGCGGGCCTTTCGCCGCGGTGGTGGCCCAGAGCTGCGGGACGGGGCTCTCTTCACGCTGGAGCGCATGGCGAGGGGCGGCATCTACGACCAGCTCGGCGGAGGCTTTCACCGCTACAGCGTCGACCGACTGTGGCGGGTGCCCCATTTCGAGAAGATGCTCTACGACAACGCGCAGCTTCTCCATCTCTACGCCGAAGCCGAGCTCCTCGATTCCCGGCCCCTCTGGCGCACGGTGGCCGAGGGCACCGTGGGCTGGCTCGAACGCGAGATGACGGCTCCCTCGGGCGCCTTCTACGCCACCCAGGACGCGGACAGCGAAGGGGAGGAGGGGCGCTTCTTCACCTTCACCCTCGAAGAGCTGCGCAAGCTTCTCGGTCAGCCGCTGGCGGACCTGGCCGCACTGCATTTCGGCTGCACGCTGGACGGCAACTTCGAGCACGGACGCAACGTCCTGCAGGTGCAAGTCCCCGCCGCCGAGCTGGCCGAGCTGCGGGGCGAGCCGCTCTTGGACATTGAACGGCAGCTGGCCGAGGCGCGCGAGCGGCTGTTTCTCGCCCGCGAAGGGCGCGTCCGTCCCGGGCGCGACGACAAGGTGCTCGCCGGCTGGAATGGCCTCATGGTGCGTGGCCTGGCCTCTGCCGCGCGGGCTTTCGACAGGAAGGACTGGGCCGAATTGGCCGCCCGTGCCGCCTCCGCGGTGCTGCAAACGCACTGGCGAGAGGGACACCTTCTGCGACTGGCCGGCCACTCGACGCACCAGGGCTTCCTCGAGGACTCCGGGGACTTGGCCGCCGGGCTGGTGGCCTTAGCCCAGGCCACGCTCGACGCAGCTTGGCTACTGCCGGCGCGAGCCATCGCCGACGCCGCGGTGGAGGCCTTCTGGGACGAAGGGCAAGAGGCCTACACCAGTGCGCAGAAGGGCACCGCGGACCTCCTCGTCCCCACCTACGCCCTCCATGACAATGCGTTCCCCTCCGGGGCGAGCACCCTCACCGAGGCCCAGGTGGGGCTCGCGGCGCTCACCGGTGAGGCAGAGCCCTTGCACCAAGCGCTGCGCTACCTGCGCCGGATGCGCCAGGCGATGGTGGAAAACCCCTTCGGCTACGGCCACCTGTGGCTTGCGGCCGATGCCGCGCTCGACGGCGCGGCCGAGGTGATGCTCGTCGGCACCAAAGAGGAAGTGGAGTTGCTCCGGCGAGCGGTGGACCGCACCTGGGCCCCGACGGTGGCCCTGTCGCAAGTCGAGCCAGGACGCGTGCCGCCGGTGCTCAGCAAGGTTGCTGAAGGGAAAAAGCAGCTCGACGCGAAGCCGACGGCCTACCTGTGCCGCAACTTCTCCTGTGCGCCGCCTCTGGGTGACGCCGAAGCGCTGGTGAAGGCGCTGTGCGCATTGGGCTGATGGGAGTTGGTGACATCCGGCCTCCGCCAAGGGCAGAGTCGCCGACACCCGGGACGCGGTCGGCGTTTGTCCCTCTGAAACGAGGAGCTCCGCCATGCTCTTGTCTTTTGTGTGGTTTGCCATTGTCGGGTTGATTTGCGGCGCCATTGCCCGTGCCCTCTTTCCTGGCAGGCATCGGATGGGCCTCTTGGCCACCTCGCTGCTGGGCATGGCGGGCTCTCTTTTGGGGGGCTTCGCCGGCTCCCTCCTCTGGGGCGGGCTGCAGGGCGCGTCCATCCAGCCCGGCGGATGGATTCTCTCCATCGTCGGGGCCATGGTGGTGCTGTACGCCGTCAGCCGGCGCCGCTGAGGCACGAGGGGGCCCCCGGGCCTTCAGCCAGCGGGCACCACGTCCACCACTTTGAGCTTTCCCAGCAGCGGGACAATGTCCGCCTGGCTCTCTTCTCCCAGGGTGAGGTGGGTGGCGTCGGCCACCGGCTGCCCGAAGGTGGGGTCGAGCTGGGTCCAGCTCTTGCCGACGAAGGCTTCCACCCACTCGTGCCAGTAGAGGGCGGGCACCCCGTCACCAGTCTGGACGTACACCACACCGTCCACCCGTCGCGCAGGGATGCCCAGGGCCCGCAGCAGCGCCACCGAGAGGAGGGAGTGCTCGGTGCAGTCGCCCGTCATTTGACGGAGCACATCCGTGGCCCGGTCCGCCGAGGCGCCGTACTCCTTCTTCATGTGGGTCCCCACCCAGGCCACCACCTTGCGCGCCGCGGCGTAGGCGTCCGTCTCGGCGCCCGCAATCTCCCGCGCCTTGGCGACAATTTCCGGCGCCTCGGACTCCACCGCCAATGTGGCCTTGAGGTAGTCGGCTCCGCCGGGCGCCTGGAGGGGCCTCGTCCCCAGCTCCGAGGCCTCCGGGGCGGCGGCGCGGATGCGCACCTCCACCTTGTCGCCATCAAGCTGGCGGTAACTCTGCCGCGGCGTGACGCGTCGGAATTCCGGCCCCAGCCCCTCCACCACCAGCGTCAGCTGCCCGGGGACGTCGCGGGCGCCTGGAGGCAATGGCCGGGGAAGCACCAGGCGCGACAGCCCGAAAATCTCCACCCTGTCCAGCCGCTGGGCGACCGACTTCGCCTCGGCGCGGAAGGCGGTGTTGCCTCCGAAGGAGGTCTCGAGAATTTCTCCGCTGTCCGTCACCACGGACAGGGCGGGCACCTTGTCCTTTTCCGAGAGGGTGGTGGCCCGGTGGAGGGTGACCTTGACGCCGCTCACGGCACGCTTCTCGGTGCCTCCGGGGGTGGTGGTCACCTTCACGCTCTGGAGGTCGAACCCGTCGAGCACCATTCCGGAGACGGGCGCGTTGCGAAGCAGCGAGACGCGGACTTGGTCTGCGTCCTCGACTGTCTCTGCGCTGGGCGGCAGGTTGAGCGTCTCGTCGGCGTGCCCCGGCCGGCGGCGGAGCACCTCGATGCCGGTGGCCGAGGCCTTCCCGATGAGCGTCTGCGTCCCGCCGTCGCCCTTGTCCTCGAAGCGGAAGGAGAGGAGCCGCCCGCCCGGGCGCGACTCGTAAATGCGCTCCTCGCGGTGGTCGCGTTCCACCGCCGCCTGGCCAGCCACGGCCTTGAAGACCAGCTCCTGGACGGAACGGGCCTGGGTCGGTTTCCCAACGACGAGCGTGAGGTCCGTGAAGAACCAACCCACCTTCTTGTCCACCAGGTAGACGCCGAACCATTCGCCGCCGGCCGGACGGCGGGCGCGCAAGGCCTCGCTCAGGGCCGGGTGGGCGCTGGCCTCGGGCCTGGGGGTGGTGAGGAGAAGAAGGCCGCAGGCCACAAGGAGGTGCCCCGGAGCGCCATGGACGGAGCGCGCGGCGCGCCTCACGCTCACAGCTTCTTCTTCAAGAGGATGAGGTCGTCACCGTGCTTGTAGAAGTCGCGGAAACGCGACTCTTCCAGGTAGCGCATCGACTGGTAGAAGCCACGGGCCGGGCCGTAGTCCTCGGTGGCCGAGGTCTCGACCCGCACCATCCGCGCCTTGCGCCGGCGCAGGTCGGCCTCCATGGAGGCAATCAGCCCGGCGCCGATGCCCTTGCCCCGCAGGGCCGGCTCCGAGGCAATCCAGTACAAGTCGTACGTGCCTTCGGTCATGGGGGTCGGGCCGTAGGCCACGTACCCCACCAAGTCTGCGCCCATCAACCCCACCAGCACCACGTAGTCAGGGTTATTCGGCTGCAACGCCAGGTCGATGACCTCGAGCGCGCACCGCACCTCTTCGGGCGAGAAGTTCTCGATTCGGTCCAGGAGCCCGGTGAGCGCTGCCCGGTCGGCTGGCGCGATGAGACGGATGTCCATGAGTCCTCTCGAGGGCGACGTCCAAAAGCCGGGAGCCGAGGGCGGCGTACTCCATCCCAGCGGCGGCGGCGGCCCGCGCGTAGCCCGCCTGCGGATGCAAATCGCAGTTCGGGTTGATGTCAATGACGTAGGGATTTCCCTCAGGGGAGAGCCGCAGGTCGACGCGGCCATAGTCGCGGCAGCCGAGTGCGTCAAAAGCAGCGAGCGCTGCTTCCACCACCTTGGACTGCAGGGAGGGCGTCAACAGGCAAGGCCCGGACGGGCTGTCGCGACATTCCGGGCTGGCCGTCTCCCACTTCGCCCGGTAGCTGACGATGCGGGGACGCCCCTCGAAGGCTTTTCCGAAATGAATCTCGCTCAGCGGGAGGACCACCCGCGGGGTGTTTCCAAGGACCGAGACGTACACCTCGCGCCCGGCCACGAAGCACTCCACCAGTGCCGGCTGGTGGAAAGTGCGTAGCACGACTTCCACCGCCTCGCGCAACGCGGCCGGGTCGTGCACCACCGAGTCGAAGGTGACGCCCGCCGAGGCATCCTCCCGCACCGGCTTGACGATGAGCGGGAAGGGCAATTGCACGGATGCCACCTCGGTCAGCGAGGAGACCACCGCGAAGGGCGGGGTGGGAACCCCGCGGGCGACCAGCAGCTCCTTGGCCTTGTCCTTGTGGAGCGCGAGTCCGAGGGCCAGAGGACCGGAGCCAGTGTAGGGAATCCCCAGGACCTCGAGCAGCGCGCTGGCCGCCATCTCGCCGCGGCTGTCACCGGAAACCGACTCGCAGAGATTGACCACCACGTCCGGCGGGTGGCAGGCCAGAGACTGAAAGGCGGCGAGCGGTTCAGCCCCCACCGCCAGCGGCACCGCGACCTGCTTGCCGTGCGTCAAGGCACTGGCCAGCGCTGCTGCGACGTGAAGCACGTCCTTCCGCGCCGCTCGTCCTGGGTCGTCCTCCAGCGCGTCGTGGTCGGCGTTGTGAAGGAGGGCGATGAGCATGCTTGGGAAAGCGGAGAGAACGCTACCACGGTCTACCGTCAGCCGCGAGGCGCTCTCCACGTCGCCCTGCGACTCCTGCTCGTGCGAGAGTCGCTGCTGCCTTCTCGAATTCTTTTTGGAGTAGGGAGCAGCGGCGGCCCGATGCGCATCCGCGACCCCATACACGGCACTTTGCCCGTCTCGGACGACGAGGCGGCGGTGGTGGACAACCCCTACTACCAGCGGCTGCGCCATGTGCGGCAACTCGGCTTCGGCGACTTGGCCTTCCCCGGAGCGACGCACACCCGGCATGCCCACGGGCTCGGCGCGATGCACGTGGTGGGGCGTCTCTTCGACGGCATTTCCGCCCGGGCCGAGCTGCCCGAGGCGACGCGGGCCCGTTTTCGCAGCGCGGTGCGCCTGGCGACCCTCTGCCATGACTTGGGCCACATGCCCTTGAGCCACGCCTCGGAGCGCATCGCACCCGAGCGGGCCCGCCTCCAGCTCCCGGCCTGGGTGGCAGAGCCTTCGGGGCAGGCCACGCACGAGGACTTCACCGCCCAGCTCTTGCTGAAGAGCAGCCTGGCGGACCTGCTGCGCACCCGGCTCAAGTCTTCTGGCCTCGGGCCCGAGGCGTTGGCGGCGCTGGTGAGCGGCCGGACGCCGCCCGGAGGGCTCGACTTCTCCCATGGCGGCGCGGACTGGACGCCGCTCTTGCGTTCCCTCGTCTCCGGCGAGCTGGACGCGGACCGCATGGACTACTTGCTTCGCGACTCCTTCTACACCGGCGTAAACTACGGACGCTTCGACCTGGACTGGTTGATTCAAAACCTGCACCCGGCGCGGCTCGGGGACCGCATGGAGCTCGCCCTCTCCCGCAGCGCCGCCTTCGCCTTCGAGGACTTCCTTCTCAGCCGGTACCACATGTTTCTTTCCGTCTACCTGCACCACACCGCGGTGGCCTTCGACTGGATGCTGGCTGCCTTCTACCGGGAGAGCCGGGGCGAATTTGAAATTCCCACGGACCCGGTGGACTTCCTGTACTGCGACGACGTGGCGCTGATGCACACCCTGCGGCAGTCCTCCAACCGCTGGGCGAAGCGGATTGTGTCACGCGCCGGCTTCAAGCTGCTGGCGCAGTTCACCGAACGGGACGAGGGCTATGACTTGGGGGCGCTGGCCCAGGCTTTGGACCGGGCCTCGGTGGAGCACTTCGAGGTGGAGTCCGAGAGCGCGCTGTCCAAGTACTTCGACGGCACCGCCGGACCGAGCCTCTACATCCTCGACGAGTCGAGCGGCCGGCTGACACCGGTGGCCCGCTACACCCCGCTCTACCAGCGCTACGCGGGCGCGGTGCGTCTGTCGCGTGCCTATGTGCGGCCGGACCAGCTGCTGGCCGCACGGGCGGCGCTGGCGGAGGAAGCCAAGGAGGAGGGGTGAGCGAGGCCCTCCCGGGGATGCCCGAGGCTCCTCCACCCGCCCCACCGCGGGATGCGGCGGTGGCGGTGCTCGTCAGGCAGGGACAGAGCGGGGCCGAAGTCTTCTGGCTCCGCCGCGAGGCCGGCCTCTCCTTCGCCGGTGGCTTCCACGCTTTTCCCGGCGGCCGGGTGGATGCGTCCGACGCCGACGTGGCCGTGGAGGGCGCCCTGGGCGAGGAGGCCACACTGCGGGCCGCGGCGGCGCGGGAGCTCTTCGAGGAAACCGGTGTGCTGCGGGCGCGTGGGCCGAGCCTCGGCCAGCACCCAGCAGCGCTGCGCGAGGCCCGCTCAGCGCTGCTGGCTGGCACCCGCCGCTTCGCCGACGTCCTCACGGCACTCGGCGTCCGCCTTCACGCGGCGGACTTCCCGGAGGCGGGACGGTGGGTGACGCCGAGCTGGATGCCGCTGCGCTTCGATGCGCGCTTCTTCCTCGTCGAGGTGCCTCTGGGGACCCAAGCGGAGGTGTGGCCCGGCGAGCTTCTGGAGGGGGCGTGGGTGCGGCCTGCGGACGCGCTGCAGGCGTGGGCCGAGGGACGGGCACTCCTGCACCCGCCCACCCACTACTCGCTCCAGGCGCTGCTGGAAGCGCCCTCCTTCGAGGCGGCGCGCAGCAGAATGCTGGAGGCGCCCTCCTCGGAGGGCCCTGGTGCCCACCCGGTGGAGTTCCAGCGAGGGGTGAAGGTGCTTGCCCTGCGGAGCAGAACGCTGCTTCCGGCGACGCACACCAATTGCTGGCTGCTCGGCAATGGAGAGCTGTTGGTGGTGGACCCGGGGGCCGAGGAGCCCTCGGAAGTCGACCGGCTGGTGACGCGGCTTCAGGAGCTCGAGGCTCAGGGCTACAAGGCCAAGGCCATTTTTCTCACCCACCACCACCAGGACCACACTGGCGGCGTGGTGCCCCTGGTGGCGCGGCTCGGCCTGCCGGTGTGGTGCCACCTGCGCACCGCGGACCGTCTGGAGGTGCGGCCTTCTCGTGTCCTGGCCGAGGGTGAAGTGCTGACGCTGCAGGGCGAGCCGGACATGCGCCTTGCGGTGCTGCACACGCCCGGTCACGCGCGTGGGCACCTGTGCCTCGTGGACGAGGCGAGCCGCGCAGCGGTGGTGGGGGACATGGTGGCCGGCGTGGGCACCATCCTCATCGACCCGCCCGAGGGGGACATGGCGGAGTACCTGAGACAGCTGCGCCGTCTGCGAGACTGGCCGGTGCGGGCCCTCTACCCAGCCCACGGGCCGCCGCTTGCAGACGGGCCGACTGCCCTGGACAGGTACCTGGCCCACCGCGAGGCTCGCCAGGCGCGGGTGAAGGCCGCGCTCCGCGCCGAACCGCGCTCCCTGGAAGAGCTGGCCTTGGAGGCCTACGCCGACACGCCCACCGCCTGGCCGCCGGTCGCCGAGCGAAGCACGCTGGCCATTCTGCAGAAGCTGCTGGCCGAGGCCGAGGTGCGCCGCGTGGGCGAAGGGTGGGCCCAGCCGCTCTAGTCAAAAAAGAGGGCGCCGAGCGTGCTGCTCGGCTGCTGCCTCAATGGTAATGCGCCCCCGGCGCGTCCCCCCCCGGGCTCGGCAAGGCGCCGGAGCCCGGGACGCGAGGCGACTACTTCGGGGCGACGTAGCTGAGGTCGGGCCGGTACTTGTAGGTGGTGGTGTTGGTGCTGTGGACCGCCTTGCGGAGGGAGGCCAGGGCGGCCGCGCCCTGCTCCTTGCCGTAGGCCTCCTCCATCATCGCGTCGAGGCTCTTGGCATTGGGCTGAAAGGCAGCCCAGTTCGCTCGGTCCCCAACCAGCACGAAGAGCGGGCCCTCGCCGCCGTTGACCAGCTGGTACCAGCGGCTGGGCCCGGACAGCACGTAATTCGTCTTCTTGATGCCGTCGTTGATTTTCTTCACCGCCTCCACGAAGTCGTTCAACCCATCCGGCTTGAGGGTAAACGTCGAAATGGTGGCCAGCGGCGCGAGGGAGGAAGACGCCGACCAGGGCGAGAGGCTCATGTCGGCGCGCTCGATGTAGTAACTCACCGAGGAGTGGGCCAGCAGCGGAGCGACGGTGGCTGCGAAGTTGGCGTTGTCTGCTTCGTCGAATTTCTCCCGTCCGTCGAAGTCCTTCCAAGCATGCTGGAAGCTACCGGTCACGAACGAGCCGGTGGCGTCCCCGGTGAGCAGTTCCCAGGTGAACCAGGACCAGGTGTCCTTCTGGCTCCTGTGCCACGCCACATGCTTCCTGCGGGCGGCGTCGAACTGCTGGGGGGTGACGCCTGGCTTGGGCTGCGTGAAAGCAATTTCCACCACGGAACCGGATTGCTGTGCCAGTACCGGGAAAACCGGTGCCATCGCGAACAAGACTCCCAACGCTGCAGTCTTTAGACTCATTCGTTTGCTTTCTCTTGGTTAAGGGACGGCGCAGGCCCCCCAGGGCGACTCCTGCGAGGGTGACGTCAACGCCGTCCGACCCTTCGGGGCAGCGGGGCGACGTCTAGCACTTTCGAGGGGACGGGTTGCAGAAACCCGGGAGTCGTCGTCGGCCACCCCGGCGGCTCATGGGAAGGGCCGTGCCAGCCGCCTCTTGGGGGACGCGTTTGCCCCTCGGCGAAAGAGGCTTGCAGCGGCGCAACCCTCCGCGCCAACCTGCCTGCACCGGGCCACCTCCCGGCCGTCCCTGGCTCATGTTTTCCATCCGCACCGCGACCGCCGCCGACGCCGAGGCCCTGGCCGAGCTCGGCGTGCGCACCTTCCGCGAGACGTTCGCCAAGGACAACACGCCGGAGGACATGGCCCTCTACCTGGCGAAGCATTTCGGGGGCGGGCTTCAGCGCGCCGAGCTCGAGGACCCGGTGGTGTGCTTCCTCCTCCTTCTTGCGGACGGGGAACCCCATGGCTACGTCAAGCTTCGCCGGGGACCGGCCAACGGGCGTGGGCGCAGCCCCTTGGAAGTCTGCCGCTTCTACGTCGACAGGGAGTGGCACGGAAAGGGCGCAGCGCTCGAGCTCATGGCTTCCATCGACGCGCTGGCCAGGCGCGACGGGCACGACGAGGTGTGGCTCGCCGTCTGGGAGCACAACGCCCGTGCCATTCGCTTTTATGAGAAGCACGGCTTCACCCAGGTGGGCGAGCAGCCCTTCACCCTCGGACGGGACGTGCAGACGGACTGGTTGATGTCCCGGTCGGTTACGCCCGCGCAAAGTCGATGAAGCCGCGTTCCGGGTCCGTGGCCAGAAGCTTCAGCCGCACGCGGTCTCCCACGTCGAGGCCCTTCTCACCACGCACCACCCGGCCCTCGGCGGGGGGCGCCAGGAGCCGGGCGAAGGTGCCCTTGTCCGTGGCTCCAGTCACAATCCCGTCGAAGACTTGGCCAATGCGTTTCTGGAGAAGCACCGCCGCCGCCATTTTCCGCACCAGGCGCTCCACCTTCCGTGCCCCATCCTCCATCTCGGTGCAGTGCGTGGCCACGTCTTGGAGCTCGGCGTCGGAGTAGGGGGCGCTCGTCCCGTCCAGCACCGCTTTCACCAGCCGCTGGGTGATGAGGTCCGAGAAGCGGCGGTTGGGGGCGGTGGAGTGGGTGTAGTCCTGCACCGCAAGCCCGAAGTGGCCAATGCGCGGTGCGCCGGCGCGCTGCAAGTCGTATTCGCCCGGGCCCAGCAACTTCACCACCGCCAGCGAGAGGTCCGGGAAATGGATGGGGTCCGCGCTGCGCCGCTGCAGCAGGAAACGCTCGAGTGCCACCGGGTCAGCCGTGTTGGGAAGCGTCGTCCCCAGGGCGGCCGCGAGCTCCACGATGCGGTCCCAGCGCTTCGGCACCTTCACCACCCGGGCCAGCGCCGAGCGCTTCTGCGCCGCCAGGAAGCGCGCCATGACGCCGTTGGCGGCGACCATCAAGTCCTCGATGAGTTGCCGGGAGCGGCTGTCCACGGTGAGCGCCAGGTCCACCACCTGGCCGTCGGACATGACGGGACTGGCCTCGAGCGTCTCGAGGTCGAGCGCCCCCTGGGCCACGCGCCGGGCGCGCAGCGCAGACGTCGCCCGGTTTTGCAGCTCGAGCTGCTGCTGGAGCCCGGGGAGAGAGGACACCCGCGCCGGCACCGGTGCTTTCCCCCCGAGCCACTCACCGAGGCCGGAGTAGGCCAGCTTGGCGTGGTTGCGCACCAGGGCCCGCGACACCCGCTCCTCCTCCAGCGTGCCGTCCGGGCGCACGAGGTAGGAGATGACAAGCGCCGGGCGGTCGACATCCTGTTTCAGCGACGTGGCGTCGTAGCTGAGGGGCTGCGGCAGCATGGTGAACACCGTCACCCCGGTGTAGACGGAGGTGGTGTTCTGGGCGGCGTGGGCGTCGATGGCGCCATGGGCCCGGACGCTGGCATCGACGTCGGCGATGGCCACCCGGATGCGGACGCTGCCATCGCTCTGGGCCTCGGCGACCTCAATCTGGTCCAGGTCGAGCGAGTCGTCGTTGTCGATGGAGGACCAAAGCAGCGCACGCAGGTCCTCCACGCCCGAGGAGAGCGCGGCCGAACTCGCGCCAGCCAGGACCGAGGCGACTTCGGAGAGGACGCCGGGTGCGAAGTCCGGGAGGAAGCCCTTGTCCAGCATCGCCGCGCGGGCGCTGGCCACCAGGTCCACGCGGCGAGGGGCAGCGTCGCTCATTGTCTCTTTCGGGGCGAAGGCGCCCTTTGTCCGGCGCCTGGCTGGAGAACCGCTAGGCCTGGTGTCGACCGCTGGGATTGAGCTCGGCCGCCCCGGTGTTGTCGCCTCGCCGCCGCCACCACCAGAGTGCCAGGGGGACGAGGAGCATGGCCAGCTGGGGCGCCAGGGTGAGGGCATCCGGGAAGAGGCCCAGCAGGTCCAGGCGCGGCCCGCGCACCGGCAAGAGTGGCAGATAGCCGGTCTCCTGAAAGGCGTGCAAGCCCTGGCCGAGCAGCACCACCGCGGTGCCGTACAGCACCCAGGTGGAGAGGGTGAAGAGTGGCTTCATCGGCAGGACGTAGCCCACCCGTCGGATGAGCAGCACCAGGGCCGCCATGACGAGGAGCCCGGCCCCGGCGCCGAGGAGGGCTCCCCGCGGGGAGTCGATGGACAGCCCCTCGAGGAAGACGGCGGTCTCGAAGCTTTCGCGGAAGAGCGCGGTGAAGGAGATGGCGAAGAGTCCGAAGCCGCTGCTCCGACCGAGCGCGCCCTGCATCCGCCCGCGCAGCTCCCCCATGTAGCGGCGCAGGTTGCTCTTGGCGTTGAGCCATAGCGCGGCGTAGACGAGCATGGCGCTGGCGAGCAGCCCGGCCACCCCCTCCATCACCTCGCGGTTGACGCCGGCCAGGAGCTGCCGTCCGAAGAGGAAACACAGGGCGCCGGCCACCAGCGCCGACGCCCATCCGGCGTGCACCAGGCGCGCCTTCTGCAGCTGGCCCACCTTCTTCAGCACCGCCAGGAGAGCGGCGATGACGATGACCACCTCGAAGCCCTCGCGGACGACGACCAGGAGGGCGAGCCAGAAGACGGTGGCCGTCTGTGGGGCGCCGTGTCGAGAGCGAGCAGCGTCCTCCAGAAGGCTGCCCAGCGACCGCAGCTCGCTCTTGAGGCGCGGGTCCCGTCGCTCCGCGTAGACACGCGCGCGCAGCATGCCGTCCTCGAAACGCTGGACGAGGGCCGGGTGCCTCGCGCGCAGTGCCGGCTCCACGGGCTCGAAAGCCATGAGGTAGGTGTCGAGGAGCGCCTGGCGCGCACCCGGGAAGTCGCTGGCCGCCCCTAGCCGGCTGGCTCGGTTGATGCCGGCCAGGGTAGCGGCCAGGGCCTGGTCCTCATCGGCAGCGGAGAGCACCCGGCGCAGACAGGGCACCTCGGTGGGCCCGAATTGACGGGCCAGCTCGGCGTCGGTGGCGTTGGCCAGAAGCTGGAGCTCGGCGCGCGGCGGTTGGTGGGTACAGGCCGGCTGGCGCAGCGTCATCAGGTAGAAGCTGAGGGCCCAGCGCTCGTCCTCGGAGAGGGTGGGGTAGGCCGGCATGGCCGTGCCCTCCACGCCCAGGGCCAGGACGTTGAAGGCGCGGTAGGGCGTGTAGGGGTCCATCCGTTCTGCGGAGCGAAGGTCCGCCGGTCGCGGCTCCAGGCCCATGGCGGTGGGCGTCTGGCCGCTTCCGTCCTTGCCGTGACAGACGGCGCAGCCCTGCTGGTAGAGGTGCGCGCCCTGGACGAGGTCCGGTGCGATGCGTGGGCTGCGGCGCAGCCCACCGGCTCGGGCCAGCGCATCCACCAGCGTCCGGCAGTCGCGGGCCACGCCTTCGGCGTCCGTGCCCTGGGCCACACGCGCCGCCACCGCCCGGAGCCGTTCGCGGAAGGGGGCGCCGGCTGGGCCGAGTTCCCCGAGTGTGCGCTCGGCCTCCTCCACCAACCCCCGCTGCTCGGCCAGCTCGCTCGCGTTGCCGGACGCCACCGCGGCCGGGTAGTCCGAAGAGAGGTACTGCAGAAGCCCCACCGCCCGTTGCCAGGTGGCGGCCCCGGCGTCGCTCGGCTCGGCCCGTGCCCCGCCCAGCGCCGGGGACAGCAACAGCAGCGTGACGGCAAGGGTGCGCATCGTGGAAACCGGCGTTAACAGGGCTTAGTTACACCCAATCCTGAGAATGAGAAGCGTTTGCGAAAGTAGCACCCTCAAGGCGGCTTTGCGCCTGGGCCCCCCGGCTGGCCGGCCGCGGGTGGGCCAGGCGGTGTAGACAGGGGTCCCTTCCATGCCGCCGCTGGTTTTCCGCTCGCCACCTCCCGCTGTCCGCCTCACCAACGGCTTCGTCGAGGCCTTTGACAACGCCGTGGCCACCGCCCGGACGTGCTACGCCCCGCGCGTCATCACCCCGGAGGACGTGCGGCGCGACGAGAAGGCGCGCACCCTCAGAGACCGCATCGCCAAGGAGACGTACCAGGCGGGCCACCACACCACGTTGCAGCACGCCACCTTCCAGTTTGCCATCGAGAATGTAAGCCGGCAGTGCATCTGGAGCTTCCTGCACAGCCACCCCTTCTACAATTCGGAGCAAGTCAGCCAGCGCTACGTGGCCGTGAAGCCCGAAAGCGTGGTGGTGCCGGCCCTGGCCGAGCCGCTCGAGGCGCTCTACCGAAGCACCGTACGCGCGCAGATGGAGGCCTACAGCCGCCTCTCGGCGTTGCTGCTGCCCCGGACGGAGCAGGAGTTTTACCGGATTTTTCCCGCCCGCCGGCGCACGCCGCAGAAGTGGGCTTCCACCTTGCACAAGCGCGCGCAGGAGGTGGCCCGGTACGTGCTCCCGGTGGGGACGTTCGCGCACCTCTACCACACCGTTTCCGGCCTCACCCTGCACCGCTACCACCGCCTGGTGAATGCCTCGGACGTCCCTTCGGAGACGCGGTCCCTGGTGGAGGCCATGGTGGCCGAGGTGGAGCGGCTCGACCCCCTCTTCTTCCGCGACATGGAAGACAGCCTGCCCCTGGCACAGACGCACGAGGCGCTGACGCTTTCTGACCGCGGGCTTGGGGTGGGGAGCGACTCGGCACAGCGACACCGAAGCGAGTTCGACGGGGCACTCGGCGACAAGGTGAGCTTGCTCGTGGACTACAGCGCCCGGGGACAGGAAGCGGTGGCCCAGGGGGTGCGCAGCGTGCTCGGGCTTCCGCGTGAGGCGCTCAGCGACGCCGACGCCATCGAGCGGGTGCTTTCGCCGAAGCACAACCCGTACCTCTCCGAGGCACTGGTGCTGACCACCCACGGCAAGCTCACCAGGGCCCTGGCGCACGCGAGCTACACCTTTCAAAAGAGGCTGAGCCACACCGCGGACAGCCAGGACCAGCGCCACCGGATGACGCCTGGGAGCCGTCCGGTCCTCCTGGCGCAGTACGTCCCGGGCGAGCCGGATGTGGTGGTGCCGGAGCTCCTGGCCGAAGTGCCCGAGGCCCTCGACCTCTTCCAGGCCACTTGCCGGCGGGCGTGGCTGGCCATCGACGCGCTTCTCGACGCCGGCGTGCCGGCCGAAGGCGCGCTCTACCTTCTCCCCAACGCCTTCCCCATCCGTTTCCTCGAGTCCGGCGAGCTGCTCCACTTCCACCACAAGTGGGTGCACAGGCTTTGCTACACCGCCCAGGAGGAAATCTGGCGCGCCTCTCTGGAGGAGGTGCAGCAGGTGGCAGCTGTCCATCCCCTCCTGGCGCGTCATCTGGCGCCCCCTTGCACGCTGCGCCGAGAGGCGGGCGTAACGCCCTTCTGCCCGGAGGGGCCACGCTTCTGTGGCGTTCCGGTGTGGCGGATGGAGCTTCGGGAGTTCGAGCGGCTCCTCTAGAGTGGTGCAAGGGGCTTTCTCCCCGAGGCGAATGCTCCTTTCGCACCTGCCCCTGCTTGCCGCGCTGCTCGGGACTGCCGCTCTGCCAGCGGGCGCGGAGCCGGCGAGTCCGGAGGAGGCGGCGGCGGCGGCTTGGTCTGACTTTCCCGGCCTGCCCATCTTCACGCCCCTCGACCCGCTCGAGTACTCGCGGAGCGCGCTCTTCTCCCCACCGTTGCTGATGCCGAAGTCGGCGTGGGCCATCTCGGTTCATCTCGACTACGCGAGCGTCATCGAGCTCTACACCAACGTGCCCAACTCGGTGCTCCTCGACGCGGAGGTGGGCCACCTGAGCTTCAGCGGCACCTTTCGGGTCTCCCCGACGCTCTTCTTCTACGCCGAAGGAGGCGTGCAGGGCGCGTACTCGGGTTTCCTGGACGGGCTACTCAATGCCTACCACTCCCTCTTCGGGATTACGTACGTGGCGCGCGCCCTGCGGCCGCTCAACCAGTTCGCCTATTACTTCCAGAGTGGCGCCACCCGGCAAACCTTCAAGCCGGTGGGCCTGACGCTGCTCGACACCCAGCTTGGCGTGGGGTGGATGCTGAACCAGCAGCTTCAGCTCTTGACGACGCTGGTGCTCCCCACCGTGTGGGCGGAGGGCTATGGGGCGCACACGGTCCAGTTCGCCGCGATGCTGACCTGGCAACGGCCAATCCTCTGGTCCTGGCTCCTCTTCCAGGGAACGCTGGGCCTCGGCGCCACACCCCGCGCCGGCTTCGGACTCTTGCAGCCCTACCAGAACGTCGTCTTCGGCTCGTTCTCGGTCGGCTTCAAAGCAAGGGTCAGCCAGAGCAACTTCCTCTACCTCAACTTCTTCTTCCAGTCGCCGCTCTACCACGGCACTGGAGACCTGCCGCTCGACGGTGTCGACGGCTCGCTCGACTTCGGGTGGATGTACCGGACCGACGACAACTGGGAATTCCTGACGGGCCTCACCGAGAACCCCGTCGTCAACGGGCCGGCCCCGGACGTCGTCTTTCGTTTCGGCCTCCGGCACGGTTTCTAGACACGCCCGACGCTTGGCTCAGGAGACACTGGCTCGAGCGCGCGTTTCCACCCACGGGGCCAGGGTGCGCCACAGCGTGCCGAGCAAGACCAGACCGCCCCCGGCCAGCGCCCAGGGCCCGGGACGTTCGCCGGCGAGAAAGAAGGTCCATACCGGGTTGAGCACCGGCTCGAGCAGCGCCAGGAGCGAGGCCTCGGTGGCCGGCGTGTGGCGCAATCCACGAGCGAAGAGTGCATAGGAGAGTCCGAGCTGGAAGACGCCGAGGAAGAGCACAATGCCCAGGTCCGGCAGCGTCAACGGCGTGCCACCGAGTGCGCCGGGGAACGAGCCTGCCGCGGCCAGGAGATTCCCCAAGAGGAGCGCCGGCGCATTGCCTCCTCCGAGTCGCCGCAGGCCGAGGATGCACAGGGCAAAGGACACGCCGCTGGCCAGCGCGATGAGGTTTCCCGAGACCTGGCCCGGCGTCAGCCGGTCCCGAAAGAACAGGAGAAGCCCGAGGAGAAAGAGGGGCACGGACCACAGCTCCCCTCGCGAGGGACGCTCGGCGAGGAGCAGGGGGCTGAGCAACAGCACGTAGAGCGGCGCGGTGTCCTGAAGGAAAATCGCATTGGCGGACGTGGTGAGCTTGTTCGCCACGGTGAAGAGCACCACCGTCACCGCGTAGGCGGCCGCCACCGCCCACACGCCCCGCGAGGGACGCGCCCGGGCGCCGGGCAGGAAAAGCCAGAGCACCCCCGCGGCCACCAGCGAACGGCCGAGCGAAATTTGCCAGGCGTTGAGTGTGCACAGCTTGATGGCTGCTCCGGCCGTGGACCAGAGCGCGGCGGCGGCCAGGATGAGCCAAGGGCCGCTGCGTCGCTGCTCCGCCGTGGCGGGAACCATGGTGCCTTTAGCCTTCCGGGCCTGCTAGACGTTCGGGGCGTGAAGATCTACACGAAGACCGGCGATGGCGGGGAGACGGGGTTGTTCGGCGGCGGTCGCGTCGCCAAGGACAGCCCCCGCGTGGCGGCCTACGGCGAGGTGGACGAGCTCAACGCGACGCTCGGCGCGGCCCGGGCGGCCGGCGTGGGCGCCTTGGATGGGCTGAGCCAGACGCTGCAAGAGCAGCTCTTCACCGTCGGCGCGGTGCTGGCCACCCCACGGGGGACGAAGGCCGATGCCCACATTCCGCACATCAAACCGGAGTGGATTGTCGACATGGAGACGGCCATGGATGCGCTCGACGCCGAGCTGCCGAAGATGACGCACTTCATCCTCCCCGGCGGGACGGCCGGCGCGGCTGCGCTGCATCTGGCCCGTACCGTGTGCCGCCGCGCTGAGCGGAAAGCCGTGGCGCTGGTCCGGGACGGGACGGTCGACGTCCAGGTGGTGCAGTTTCTCAACCGGCTCTCGGACCTCCTCTTCATGATGGCGCGAGCGGTGAACCATCGCGCCGGGGTGGAGGACGTGAAGTGGCTGCCGGAGAAGCCGACGTGAGGCACCAGTCCCCACCGTGAGCACGCTCGGTGCCGCTCGGGTGCGAAGCCTGGCACGCGCCTCTGGATTCGACCTGGTCGGCTTCGCCCGCGCCGAGCCGCTCCCACCGCGCATGCTGCTCGACTGGCTGGAAGCCGGGATGGCGGCGGACATGGACTGGATGGCGGAGCGGGCGGCCGACCGCCTGGACCCGCGGCGCCTGCTCCCCGGCGCGAAGACGGTGGTCGCCCTGGCCTGCAACTATTTCCATGAAGCTGCCTGGGCCGCGGCCTCACCGCTGGCGTCCTACGCCCGGGGGCGCGACTACCACGCCACCATGCTCGACCGGCTTCGCTCCCTTCGCCGGCGGCTGCGGGCGGAGTTCCCGGACCTGGCCGACTTCGGCTCGGTGGACCATTCCCCCCTCATGGAGAAGGTGTGGGCGGCGCGCGCTGGCCTCGGCTACGTGGCGCGCAACGGGTGCCTGGTGACGCCCGAGTTCGGGTCCTTCGTGGTGCTGGCCGGGATGGTGCTCGACCGGGCCGTCGAGTCCGAGGCCTACGGGCCAGGACCGGCCGAGGACCGCTGCGGGCGCTGTCGACTCTGTGTCGACGCCTGCCCCACGGATGCTCTGGACGGCGAGGGCCGGGTGGACGCCCGCCGTTGCCTCTCCTACCAGACCATCGAGAACTCAGGCGACGTCCCGCTCGACTTGCGCTCGGCTTTCGAGGGCACGGTGTTCGGCTGCGACGTCTGCCAGACGGTGTGTCCACTCAACCAGGCGCCGGTGCCGACGCTCAGCGCGCGCTTCGCCCCCCGGTCGGTGGCCGCGCTCGATGCGCGGGCCCTGGCCGCGCTGTCCCGCCCGGACTACGACGTCCTGGTCCCCGGGACGGCGCTGGCCCGGGCCGGCTTCGACGGCCTTCGTCGAAATGCGGCGTATGCGCTTGGTGCCGCCCGGGACGTCGGGGCCAGAGCGGTACTGGAGGTGCTGTGCGGCGACGCGAGCCAGCCGGTGAGCGAGGCGGCCCGATGGGCGCTCGCCCGGCTCCCCTCGTGACTCTTACCGAGCGCACTCCGCGCGGCGTCGCGCGGGGCGTGGTGGCGCTGATGTCGGTGCACGTGCTGCTCAGTGCCATGACGTACCTCGCCGCCAAGCGCGGGGTGGGGGAGCTCCCGCCGCTGACGCTCCTGGCATGGCGGCTCCTGGTGAGCGCCAGCACCTTCGCGGTGCTCCTCGCCTTCCTCCCGGCTCGGCGCCTGCCGCCGCGCGGGCTGCTGGGGCGGGTGTTGCTGCTCGGCTTCCTCAGCGGCCCTCTCAACCAGGCGCTGTTTCTTCTGGCGATGCAGAACACCAGCGCTGCGCATGGTGCGCTCATCTTCTCGCTCACCCCGTTGGGGGTGTACCTCGTCGAGCTGGTGCAGGGACGCGAGCGGGCGCGCTGGACGGCCACCTTGGGCATCGGCAGTGCGCTGAGTGGGGTGCTGCTGCTCTTGCTTGCCCATGGGCGAGCCGCGCTGTCCGGGCTCTTCTACGGGGATGTGCTCTTGCTCGGCTCGCTCCTGGCGTGGGTTTTCTACACCACCGAGGGCCGAGAGCTGGTGGCCCAGCAGGGGCCGCTTCGGACCAGCGCCTGGTCCAATATCGCCGGGGCCCTCTTGCTGCTACCGCTGGCCCCTTGGGTGCTTCGCCCGGAGTTGGTGGGTGCCTCCTCGCTGGTGGCGAAGGGGGCCCTCCTCTACCTGGGCCTCGGCAGCTCGGTGCTCTCCTACCTCATTTGGTTCGCCGCGCTGGACCGAACGGACGCCTCGAAGGTGGCCGTCTTCAGTAACCTCCAGCCCGTGGCCACCGCGCTGGCAGCCTGGGTGCTCCTGGGTGAGCCCATTGGCTGGGAGGTGGTGGTGGGGGGGGCGCTGGTGCTCCTCGGCGTGCGCCTCACCCAGGCACCTCGAACGAAGGACCTCCCACCGGCCGCCGCGGGGCTCTAGCATGGGCCCTCTGATGCACTTCGGCCTCTGGAAGCGCGAGTCCCTGCGAACGTTTCTCGGCCGCCTCTGGGAGCGCTACCACGAGGTGGGGCTGGCGGACGCCGCGGCGCAACTGGCTTTTTCCCTTCTCTTCTCCACGTTTTCCTTCCTCTTCTTCCTGGTGACGCTGGCCGCCTACCTCCCGCTCGAACCGGCGGTGAAAGCGCTGATGCGCGGGATGCACAACGTGCTTCCCCCCGAGGTGGCCGAGGTACTGGAGGGGCATTTGCGCCAGCTCATCCGCGAACCGCGGCCGCACCTGCTGGGCCTGGGCCTCATTGTGGCAGTGTGGAGCGCCTCGCGGGGCGTGGATGCGATGCGGGTGACGCTCAACCGCGCCTACCACGTCACCGAGCGGCGAAAATGGTGGAAGGCGCAGCTCAACAGCATCGGGGTGACGCTCGCGGCGACCGGTCTCATCGTCGTGGGGCTGGTGGCGGTGGTGCTCGGGGGCCGCTTCGGTGTCTGGCTCTTCGAGTGGTTCGGCCTGAAGACGGAATTCCTCGTCTTCTGGGGCTGGCTCCGCTGGCCCACCACCGCGCTCCTGGTGATGGGAGCCATGGCGCTGGCCAATGCCCGTCTTCCGGACATCGATGCTCCGTTTCACCTCGTCACTCCTGGCTCGCTGGTGGGAGGCGTGGTGTGGGTGGCGGTGACCTGGGCCGTCGGCCTGCTGACGGCAAACGTGGAACGGCTCGACGTGGCGTACGGGTCCCTGGCCTCGGTGATGGTGCTGCTCAGCTGGTTCTATCTGTCCGCCTTCGCCTTTCTATTGGGTGGGCTGGTCAATGCCGTGCTCGCGCCCGAGCCGGCCGAGCGCGCCCCGAAGCGAGTCGCGGCTCCTCTGGGCGCCCCCGACGGCGCACTCGGGCCCTAATAGAAGTCCGAGCACGAGGCGTAGTACCCACAGCGGCAGAGAAGCTTGCACTTGCGCTCCTGCAGCTCGGCCCCGCAGTTGAGGCAGGTGCGCACCAGCCGCTCAGCGTTGGACTCCGGACTCTGGGGAGCGGCCAGGCCAACAGACGCACGGGGTGTCTTCTCTGGTCGCGAATGCTGGCGCATGGGGCCCTCTCGGACGCAAAGACGGTAGCAGGACGCGCCGACGGCCCTCGTTCTTCCTTCCAGCGGTGGAGTGTGGGGGTGGACGAAGCCGCTTCCTGTGCTCCTGCAGACGGCCTCTGTCGGGGCAGACTTTGGGCCCGGAGCGCAAACCCATGGAACCCCTCCTCCCGGTGACCCTCGAAGGGATGCACGTCCGCCTCGAGCCCCTGTCTGCGGTGCACATGGCTCCCCTGTCGGCCATCGCTGCTCGTCACCGTGAAACGTACCGGCTGACGTCCGTCCCGGAGGAGGCGAGCGGCATCGCCGGTTACTTCGACATCGCCTTCGCCCAGGTACGTGCGGGAACGGCACTGGCCTTTGCCACCATCGAGCGGGCGCAAGGGACGGTGGTGGGCTCGACGCGCTTCTGGAGCCTCGAGTTCTGGAGCTGGCCGCAAGGGCACCCGCTGCGCCGCCCGGAGGGGGTTCCGGACGCTTTGGAGATTGGTTACAGCTGGCTTGCCCCGGAGGCCCAGCGCACAGCCGTCAACACCGAGGCCAAGCTGTTGATGCTGGCCCACGCCTTCGAGCGCTGGGAAGTGCACCGCGTCACCTTGAGGACGGACGTGCGCAACACACGCTCCCGCGCCGCCATCGAGCGGCTCGGCGCCCGCCTCGACGGAGTGCTTCGCGCCGCCTTCCCGGCCGCTGACGGCGGGATTCGCGACACCGCCTCCTACTCGCTCTTGCGGAGCGAGTGGCCGGAGGTGCGCGAGCGCCTCACGGCGAGACTTCGACCCGGCCGTTGAGGGCGTTGGCGGCGCGGCGAAGCATTCCCTTGACGACGAAGCCGTGGAAGGGCCGGATGAGGGTGAAGTACGCCCGCCCCCAGCCGTTGTTGAAGCGCACGAGGGTGGCCAGCGTGGCCTGGCCGTCGCCAGTGACGCGAAGGCAGACGCGGAAGTCCAAGTGCCGGTCGTCCTCGCCGACCAGAAGCTCCACGGCTGACCGCTCGAAGACGGTGAAGAGTCCAATCCGCTCCCCCTTGAGGAAGCGGGACAGGCGGCGCGGACCGCGGGGAGTCGTCTTCAGGCCGAAGGGACGCACCAGCGCATCGCGCAGGCGCATCAGCCGCAGGGGCCGTCCGCCCAGCATCGGCTGCGCCACCTCCTCCAGCGTGGCCTGCTTCGCCACCTCGGTGGCGTAGACGTCGAGGTAGTCGACACGACTCAGCGCCCGATAGGCGAACGAGTCCGCCGGGAGCCCGAGACGGCGCTCCCCGGCAGCCCGTGACGCATCGGGCACGCGCGCTACTTATTGAGGCGGCTCTCTGCCGCCGCCCAGTCGATGTTCGTGAAGTAGGCATCGACATACTTGGCGCGCTCGGTGGCCTTGTAGTCGGGGACGAAGGCGTGCTCCCAGGCGTCCATCACCAGCACCGGCTTGAAGCCGGCCGGGTTGCCCTCCTCGTGGAGCGTCACCCAGTGGTTGCTGAGCCAGCCGTTGTCCGGGTTCTGGTAGGTGATGGCCCAGCCCACGCCGGGCATGGTGGCGACGGCCTTGAAGTCCGCCAGCCAGATGTCATAGCTCGTGAAGCTGGCCTCGAGGGCCGCCTTCAGCTTCCCACCGGGCCCTGCGTCCGAGGCACCGGGCTTGAGGTTTCCGAAGTAGTACTCGTGGAGAACCATCCCGTTGTACTCGAAGCCCATCCGACGGGTCATCTCGGCGTAGGCCGGGTTGGAGCCCGCGGCCTGCTTCTCCTTGGCCATGCCGAGGAGCGTCTCGGTCAGCTTGTTGGTGCGGTTGACGTAGCCCTCGTAGAGCTTGAGGTGGGTCTCGAGGAGTCCGTCGCTGATACCCTTGAGCCCCTTGAGGTGCGGAAACGGCTTGGGGGTGTACTTCTTGTCGGCCATGGGATTGCCTCCGTGAAGGTAGCAAAGGCTTAATCATCTCGACGCTGGTTGGCGACCCCCCCAATGCCGGAGCTACCCGAGGTGGAGATTGCCCGCCGCAACCTCGAGCGCTGGTTCAGGGCCTCGCCGGTGACGGCAGTCGAAGCGGACCGCACCCGAATTTTTCGTGGGGCGAATCGGCCCTCCTTCGAGAGGTTGCGCGGGGCGCTGGCGTTCGCCCGGCGCCGGGGCAAGACGCTGCTGCTGGGCTTCGAGCAGAACCAGGGTTTCCTCTCGCACCTGGGGATGACGGGGAAGTGGGTGCGACGGCCGCTCGGCCACTCTGAGCCCTACAGTCGGGCGCGTCTGTGGCTCGCCGATGGCTCGGTGGTGCACTACCGGGACCCACGTCTCTTCGGGCGCATCCATCCGGCCCCTGCCGACGCGCTTCACCGACTCCCGGAAGTCCTAGGGCTTGGCCCGGACCCGCTCCTCGAGCGCGTGGACGGTGCGCGGCTGGCTGAGCGTTTCGGGAGGTCGCGCACGCCTTTGAAGGTTGCTCTTCTGGACCAGCGTCGCCTCGCCGGGCTGGGCAACATCCACGCCGCCGAGGCGCTGTGGCGGGCGAAGGTGTCGCCCTTGCGTCCGGCCTCCTCGGTGACGGCCGCCGAGTGGAGACGCCTGGCCACCGCCATCCGCGCCGTCATTCGCTTCGCCCTCAGGCAGCAGGACGACGAGGAGATTGCTTACGTCGAGGAGCCCGGGACAAGAAACCCCTTCCGGGTGTACGGGCGGGCAGGAGAGCCCTGCCTCCGCTGCGCGGCGAGCATCCGCAGCGTGCGTCAGGCCGGACGGACGACGTACTTTTGTCCCCGGTGCCAACCGGGGAGGAGGACGAAGCGATGAGCTTGAAGGCCAAGGGATTGGACCACGTGGCCATCGTGGTGCGGGACCTGGACGCGGCAATCCGCCTCTACCGGGACACGCTCGGCCTGGAGCTCACCCAGGTGGAGGAAGTGCCCGAGCAGCACGTCACCACGGCCATCTTCGGCCAGGGAATGGGACGGGTGGAGCTCATCTGTCCCACCACGCCGGATTCGGGGGTGGCCCGGTACCTCGAAAAGCGAGGCGAGGGGCTGCACCACATCTGCCTCGAGGTGGAGGACCTGGACGCGGCACTGGCAGCCCTCAGGGCGGCAGGCGCGCCGCTCATCGACGCCTCGCCAAAGCCCGGTGCGGGTGGCGCTCGAGTGGCCTTTGTCCACCCGCGGGGCACCCACGGGGTGCTGACGGAGTTACGGGAAGGTCCGAAGGACTAAGGGTTGGTGGGCAGGCCGCCATCGGGCAGCCCTGCGAAGCAGAAGGGCGCCGGGTTGACGTCACTCTGCGAAGGGTCATCGGCCAGCAGACACTGGTCGTATTTGTTCGGGCAGGTGGAGGCCGTGACGCACGACTCGGTGCAGAAGCAGCCGGCCTGGCTCAGGGTTTGACACCGGCACAAGAGCTCGCCTGTGCATGCCGGCCCCACAGAATAGACGGTACAGGCGTCGCCATAGTTGCCGGGATTGTTGCCGCTGTTGCAGGCGACGGCCACCGCCGCGGCTCCGACGGCGAGCAGGCCCACCGTCAGGGTGCGGAAAGTGCGGTTCATGGCCCAGGAGCGTAGCTCGGAAACCGTACACCGCCCACTGTGCGGCGTTGACACACCAGAGGGTGGTGGCTTTACTGCCGCGCCCCTTTGCCCGCGCTTGGAGATTGCTCTTGAAGGTACCCGCACTGGCGGCGTTCCTCGTCTGTAGCACCGCTTTCGCACAGGCTCCCACCTCGACGCCCAACCCCAGCGATGGGGGGGCGCCGAGCACGCCAAGTGCACCGGGCGCGATGACCAGCACCCCGGCGGATGCGCCGGCGGCCACCAAGCCCACGCTGCCAAGCACGACACCGTCCCTGCAGCTGGACGAAGCCATCCAGCGGGAAATTGACGCCCGGGTGGCACTGGCGAAGAAGGAGCTCCAGGACGACATGCGGGCGCAGTCGGCCACCGCCGCAGCGACGCAGGCCACCTTTGACGACTCCACCATCACCAACCGAACCAAGCTCCAGCTCTTCGTGGCGCATGGGTACTTCCGCGTCCGGCCAGAGCTGTTCAACTTCTTCGACCTCAACCAGCCGGCCTACAACGGCTACTACCTGTTTCCGGTCCCCAATGGCGGAGGCATCAACAATCCCGGCGGGCACACCATCACCGGCACCAACATGCGCTTCCGGCTCGAGCCGACCATCAACGTCTCGGAGGAGCTGCGCATCAAGTCGCAGATTGACATGCTGGACAATGTGGTGTGGGGCAGCACGCCCGCTTACGCCTACACCCAGTACCAGGGCACCAACGTGGCGCTCCTGTCCACCGGACAGGTGCCCCCAGCCGCCGGCATCAACGCTGCGGTGAACAGCATCGCGGTGAAGCAGGTCTACGGCGAGGTGTCGACGCCGGTCGGTCTCTTCAAGTTTGGCCGGATGCCAAGCAGCTTCGGTCTGGGCATCAACTACAACGATGGCAGTTGCCTGGATTGCGACAACCAGACAGACATCGACGCATTCCAGTTCGTGGCCGAACCGCTGCCCGGCTTCTTCATCATCCCCACCCTGGAATTCGACGTCGCCGGCCTCATCGGCTCCCAGTTGCTCACCAACGCCGAGCAAATCGACGTCACCCAGTCCGACAACTCGACCAGCTACCGCATCGTGATTGCGCGACTGGACACCGACCAACAAATCAAAGCCAAGCTCGCCTCAGGTGGAACGGTGTTCAACTACGGGCTCGACTTCTCCTTCCGGACGCAGAAGTACGAATACCTGCAGAACGCGCCGGCCACCTACAACGGCAACCAAGTCGACGTGTACCAACCGGGGACGACCCTCACCAACCGCGTGGCGCGCTTCGGGAACCTGTCCATTCCCGACATCTGGTTGAAGTTTCAGACGCGCTCGCTGCGCATCGAATTCGAGGCCGTCTCCTACCTCGGTGAATTTAGCGCCCCCATCCTTCCCGGCGGTGGTGCCACCAATGTCAACGTCGTCCAGTTCGGAGCGGCCGGCGAGGCTGACCTCAAGCTCCTCAACGGCGTGGTGGTCCTTGGCTTCCGGGGTGGCTACGCGAGCGGCGACTCGGCACCGGGCTTCGGGGTCAAGGTGACGCGAACCTCCCTGGCGCCAGGAGTCCCGGCTGGCAGTCCGGCGCAGCCTGGAGACATCGACGGAGCGCAGTTCGGCCGACACTTCACCTGCCCCAACAACCCGCAGCGTACGTGCACGGACACCGACATCCGCAACTATGTCTTCAACTCCGACTACCACATTGACCAGATTCTCTGGCGCTACATCATCGGCGGCATCACCGACGCCTGGTACCTGAAGCCCTCGGCGGTGTGGAACATCACCGACGCCCTTCAGCTCGATGGCAGCATCATCTACTCGCAAGCCATCTACGCCAGCTCGACGCCATCGGCGTCGCAGACCGGCCTCGGTTCGAACGCCCTCGGCCTGGAAGTCGACCTCGGCATCCGCTACCAGACCGAGGATGGCCTCTTCGCCTGGCTCTATTACGGCATCCTGTTCCCCTTCGATGGCCTGCAGAACACCTCCGTCGGCGGCCTCGGCATCGTCGACCTCCACGTGGCGCAGAGCATTCGCGGCATGGTGGGCATTCGCTTCTAGGGGACTCCCAGAACACCATGCCGCTCCGGCGCTTCACTGCGCTCCTCCTCCTCGGCGGCTCGCTCACCGGCTGTGGCGTCCGGGGCAACCCCCGCCCGGCGCTTCCCGACGTGCATCCACTTCAAGCCGACGCCGGGCCAGCGGCGACTTCCGTCCCGACGCCGGACGCCGGGGTGCCGGAGACTTCCGTCCGCGCGCCGGACGCCGGGCACTGAGACCCTGAGCGACGCTGGCCATGGACCACTTCCCCTACCGACGAGGCGGGCTGTACGCCGAAGACGTGCCCCTGGTGCGCATTGCAGAGCGCGTGGGGACGCCGACGTACGTCTACGCGTTGGCCACGTTGCGGCGGCACTGGGAGGTGGTCTCCGGGGCTTTTGCCGGACGGCCGACACTGGTCTGCTACTCGGTGAAGGCGAGCTCCAACCTTGCGCTCCTCGCCCACTTCGCCCAGTGGGGGGCGGGCTTCGATGTGGTGTCCGGCGGGGAGCTGGCCCGGGTGGTGCGGGCGGGCGGTGAGGCGCGCCGGACGGTGTTTGCCGGAGTCGGCAAGACGCGCGCCGAGCTGGAGCAGGCCGTCCGGGCCGGCGTCCTTTTGGTGAACGTGGAGAGCGCCGAGGAACTCGAGCTGCTGGACCAGGTGGGGCGCGCCGCGGGAGTGCGCGTGCCCTTTGCCGTCCGCGTCAACCCGGACGTCGACGCCCGCACCCACCGCAACATTGCTACCGGCCTCAAGACCTCCAAGTTCGGCGTTCCACTGGCCGAGGCACGCGCCCTCTACCAACGCAGCCGGCGCATGCGGGGCCTGCAGGCCAGGGGCGTGGACTGTCACATCGGCAGCCAGCTCACCGACACCGGGCCTTTGCGACAAGCGGTGACGCGGGTGGCGGGGCTCTACCGTCAGCTCGCCTCCGAGGGCCACCGGCTCACCCTGCTCGACGTGGGCGGTGGCCTGGGCATTCGCTACCGGAAGGAGACGCCGCCCCGGCCCGAAGCGTGGGCGCGTGTTCTGCGCGAGGCGACGGCCGACATTTCTGCCACCCTGGTGGTGGAGCCCGGGAGGGTGCTGGTGGGCAACGCCGGCGTGCTGCTCACCCGCGTGCTGTTCCGCAAGCGGGCTTCGGGGCGGCGCCTGGTCGTCGTCGACGCGGGAATGAATGATTTGCTCCGCCCGGCCTTGTACGGGGCCGAGCACGAGGTGGTGAGCGTGCGACGACGGCGGGGAGCGAGGGTGCTGGTGGACGTCGTCGGCCCGGTGTGCGAGTCGACGGACACCCTGGCCGCTGGGCGTCGCCTCGTCTTGCCGGCGCGTGGTGACTTGCTCGTGGTCCGGACCGCGGGTGCCTACGGCATGAGCATGGCCAGCAACTACAACGGGCGGCCGCGGCCGGCAGAGGTGCTCGTCACCGGACGGCGCTTCCAGGTGGTGCGCACGCGGGAGACGCTGCGAGACCTCTGGCGCGGCGAGTCGACGGGACGCTAGCCTCCCACGCAACGTCATGCTCCGACTCGCCGGCTCCCTGGTTGCACTCGCCACTCCGTTCCGGGATGGCCGGCTCGACGAGGAGGCCTACCGGACACTCATCGCTACACAGCTCGAGCAGGGCACCTCGGGGTTGGTGCCGGTGGGCACCACCGGCGAGGCGGTCACCATGACGGCCGCGGAGCGGGCCCGGGCAGTGCGGCTGGCGGTGGAGGTTTCCCGCGGCCGCGTCCCGGTGGTGGCCGGCGCGGGGAGCAGCTCGACCCAGAGCACCATCGAGGGCATTGCCCAGGTGCGCGAGGCAGGCGCCGACGCCGCCCTGGTGGTGACGCCCTACTACAACAAGCCGAGCCAGGCCGGACTGCTCGAGCACTACCGCGCCTGTGCGCGGGCCCATCCCGGCTTCCCACTCGTGCCCTACAACGTGCCCGGCCGCACCGGATGCGACCTCTTGCCGGACACTTGCCTCAGGCTCTGCGAGCTGTCCGAGGTTGTGGCGCTGAAGGAGGCCACCGGGAGCCTGACCCGGGCGGTGGACCTCCGGGAGAAGTGCGGGGACCGGCTGGTGTTGCTCTCCGGCGATGACTTCACGGTGGCGCCCTTCATCGCCGTGGGCGGGGAAGGCGTCATCTCCGTTTCCGCCAACGTCATTCCGCGCAAGATGGCGGACCTGGTCGCTGCCGCCCGGGCCGGCGACCGCGCGCGCGCCCGAGACCTCCAGGTGGAACTCAATCCGCTCCACCGCCTGCTCTTCATCGAGCCGAACCCCGTGCCGGTGAAGTGGGCGTTGCACCTCATGGGCGTTTTCGGCCCTGAGATTCGCCTGCCGCTGGTGGCGCTGGCCGAGCCGCACGTGGGTGCCCTCGCCGGCGAACTGCGACGGCTCGGGCTTCTTCGGAACTGAGATGCCCCGGCGCGTCCTCGTCACCGGAGTCGCCGGCCGGATGGGGTCCGCCGTGCTGCGCGCGGTCCGCAGCGACGTCCGCTTCTTGCTCGTCGGCGGCATGGTGCGGGCGGGTCGCGGGCTGGCCGGCCAGGACGCTGGCACCGTGGCCGGCTTAGCGCCGCTGGGCGTTCCGGTGTTCGAGGACCCGGCCGAGGCCACCGCCGAGGCGCATCCCGACGTCGTCATCGACTTCTCCTACGGAGACTTCACCGGGGACTGGGCGGAGGTGTGCGAGGCCAGCGGCACGGCGCTGGTGGTGGGCACCACCGGGCTATCGGGTGCGGTACGGGAGAAACTCGACCGGACAGCGCGCTCTGCGGCGGTGGTGCTCTCTCCCAACATGTCGGTGGGCGTCAACGTCCTTCTGGACATGGCCGCGCATCTGGTGCGGGTCTTGGGGGAGGGTTGGGACGTGGAAGTGCTCGAGCTCCACCACCGCCAGAAGCGTGACGCGCCGAGCGGGACCGCGCTCCGGCTGGCGGAGGTGCTGGCACGGGCAGCTGGGCGGGACGCCTCCGCCTTCCGGCTGGCCCGGGCCGGGGAGGTGGGTCCGCGGGCCAGCGGAGAAATCGGCGTGCAGACGCTGCGGGGCGGGGACGTGGTGGGAGAGCACACCGTCTTCTTCCTCTCGGATGGCGAGCGCATCGAAATTACCCACCGCGCCACCAGCCGGGAGCAGTTTGCCCGGGGCGCGGTCCGCGCAGCGGCCTGGGCTTGCGCCCAGGAGCCCGGGCTGTACTCCATGCAGGACGTCCTCGGCCTATGAAAGACTCCGCTCGACACAGCGCAGAGACTGTCTACCTGGGCGTTGGCTCCAACCTCGGGGACCGGGAGGCGAACCTGGCCGCTGCGGCGTCGGCCCTCCGCGACGTGGTCGGGGTGACGGTCCTCCGGCGCTCGCGTCTCTACGACACCCTGGCCGTCGGTCCGCCACAGCCTCGCTACCTCAATGCGGTGTGGGAGCTCGCGTCCGCGCTCCCACCGTGGCGGTTGCTCACCATCCTGCAGTCGGTGGAGAAGGCGCTGGGCCGCACCGGCAAAGGGCTGCAGCGCCCGCGCACCGTCGACCTCGACGTCCTCCTCTGGGGTGAGCGCATTCTCGCCGAGCCAGACTTCCAGATTCCGCATGCCGAGATGCACCGCCGGCGCTTCGTGCTCGAACCTCTCGCCGAGCTGGCACCGGACGCCCGCCATCCGGTGCTGGGGTCCACCATTGGCGAGTTGCTTGCCGGCCTTCCACCGGGCGACGTCTTCCCCGTCGAGGCCGCCACTACCCCCGTGGAAGCGTTGAGGACTCGCCCCACGTGACGCTCGTCCTCAGCCTTTTCCTGCTCTCAGGCGGCGCCCTTCCGCCCGGCCATCCTCCGCTCTCTGACGCCGGCCCAGCCGCGAGTCCCGCGGCCCCGGCGCTTCCCCCAGGCCATCCGGACATCTCGCGCGGGCGTCCCGCCCCGAGCGCGCGCGAAATTCTCGAGCAACTCGACGCCACGCCGGACCTCAAGACGCGTCAGAAGCCCTTCGAGGTAGCCGCCAGCGTGGGCAAGCTGTACTTCACCCAGGGCCGCCACGCCGACGCGGTGCTGTACCTGCGACAGGCCCAAGAGGGTGCCGCGCCCCTGCGGGCCCTCTACCTCGCCGAACGCCGCAAGGCGAAGGGCCAGCTTCCCGGAGCCAAGGCGGCAGGCTGTGCGCCCGACGCCAGCGCGGCGCCCGGTGCGCTCGCCGAGCGCGCCCGGGAGCGGGCCCTTGCTGAGGACCATGCCAGCGCTGCAGCCTGTGCCCGCTTGGCGCTCGAGCCAGCGCTCGAGGCCGCGGCGCTGCTCGGAAACGCGCTCTTTCTGGGCGGCGACGTCGCAGGCGCGCTCGCTGCCTATGCCTGGGCGCTGGAAGTGGACCCGCTCCAGGCGCAGGCGCTGTACGGGCGCGCCGGCGTCCACTTCGACAGCCGTCCCGATGACGTCGGCACGCTGCGCTCGGTGAAGCAGGACCTCACGGAGTTTTTGGCCAGCTGGCCCAATGCCCGCCAGGCACCGCAAGCCCGGGCCCTCCTGGCACGGACGGAGGAGCTGCTGCGTGCGGGCGGATTGAAGAGATTCGAGGCGGCCCGTCCAAAGCCTGTACTGCCCGCGGACGCAGCGCCTTTGGCGCCCACCTCCAACGAGGCGCCCCCAGCCCTGAGCGCGGAGGCGGTGGAGGCCATCCAGAATACCGAGCGCACGCCCGAGCTGGAAAAGGGGCTTCAGGAGCTCGTCGTGCAAGGCGAGGAGGCCCTCAGCAAGGGCCAGTACCAGGCGGCGCTCGACGCCTACCGCCGGGTGGTGCCCTTCGAGCCGGAGAATGGGCGGGCCAAGGCGGGCATGGCCTGGGCGTTGGTGGGCCTTGGCCGACAGCCCATGGCGGACCGGGTGTGGGGCGTCGCCGTGGAGGCAGACCCCAAGGCGGTGGACACCCTGGGCGACGTCTTGGCCCAACGGGGAAATGCCAAGGACGCAAGAGCTCTGTGGGCCAAGCTCGCTTCGACGTCGCCGGCGTACGCCGAGAAAGCCAACCTCCAGAAGAAGCTTCACTGAAAAAGCGCGCAGGGGAGGGCCTGGCGGACACCGCCCGTTTCGTGGAGATTCGCCTCGCCCCTGCGCGGCCGGCCGGGAGGGTGTAGGAGTGAGCCCATGAGAGCTCCCTTGGAAGCCAGCGTGCAGCAGCTCGTCCTTCGCAGCGACGAGGCAGGCGTGGCGACGCTGACACTGAATCGCCCGGCGCAGTACAACGCCATCAACGGCGCCATGCTGGTGGAATTGCAGGCCGCGCTGGACGCCATCGCCGTGGATGCGGACGTCCGCGTCGTCGTCCTGGCCGGCGCGGGCCGGGCCTTCTCCCCGGGCCATGATTTGAAGGAGATGCTGGCCAACGCCAACCGAGACTTCATCGGTGACTTGTTCCGAAGGTGCTGCGACGTGATGCTGTCCATGAGGCGCCTCCCGCAGCCGGTGGTGGCGAAAGTCCATGGCATCGCCACCGCGGCGGGCTGCCAGCTCGTCGCCGCCTGCGACCTTGCAGTCGCCACGGACGATGCCCGGTTCGCCACCTCCGGCATCAACTACGGGCTTTTCTGCGCGACCCCCGGCGTCCCGGTGTCGCGCAACATCTCGCAAAAGCGGGCCTTCGAGATGCTGATGACGGGCAGCTTCATCGATGCGTCGACCGCGCTCGCCTGGGGACTCTTGAACCGGGTGGCACCGCCCGCGGAGCTCGACGCAGTCGTGGCCGAGCTGGTGCTGCAACTCAAGGACAAGCCGCGCTCGGTGGTCGCCTCTGGCAAGCGCTTCTTCTACCGTCAACTCGAGCAGACGCTGGAAGAGGCGTATTCGGATGCGAGTGAAGTCATCACCGCCAACCTCCTCTCCGAGGATGGACAGGAAGGCGTCGTGGCCTTCGTCGAAAAGCGCAAGCCGAAGTGGCGCGATTGACGGCTTGCGGCTGCTGTTCTGGAGTCAGCCCCGGACGTCGGGCGCCCTTTTCTAAGGTGCCCGAGGCCGCTAGCCAGGGAGGGTGACTTCCTCGATGGGGTCGGGCCCGGGCACGTGGGCCAGCGTCATGAGCGGCGTCGGCGTACCGAGGAAGCGGGCCGGCGCGTCGACGCCGGAGAAGCGGCCTCGGCGCTTGAGTGCGACCACCACCGCGAGGCAGCCGAGCGCCGCGGTGACCATCACCCGGCGAAATCCGAAGTGGTCGCCGCCCCAGCCGAGCACCAGCAGGCCGAGCGCATAGCTGGTGCTGAGCACCAGTCCGTAGAGGCTGGCCACCCGTGCCTGGAGGAGACGTGACACGCGCGACAGGCACGTGCTGCTCAGGGTGCTGAGGGTGGTGAGGTAGGCAGCTCCCAAAAGCGCGATGCCGAGCACCGCCAGGCCGAAATTCGGAGAGAGCCAGTAGAGGGCGGCCAGGACGGCCAGTGCCGCCGAGGCCCGCGCCAGGAGCCGTTGGCGCCCCCAGCGCTCCGCCAGCGAGCCGGCGAGGAAAGCCGCGCCAACGGCGCCCACGCCCTGGGCGGTGGCCAGCAACGAGGTGCCAGAGGGGCCTCGTCCCAGCTCCTTGATGGCGAACACCGGGAGCAGGCCGATGAAGGGCGCCACCAGTGCCCCGACGGCTAGGGTGAGCCAGAGCGCGGTGCGGATGCCAGCGTCCTCGTGCGCCACGCGCATCCCGGTGCGGATTTCCGCCAGCAGGTGGCCGTGGACGCGTGGCTCGGGCGCCGGCAGCTGTACCGTCGCCACCGCCACCATCACTGCGACGAAACTGAGCGCATTCACTGCGAAGGCCGCTCCCAGTCCGCCGGCGGCCATCACCAGGGCGGCGAGCCCAGGGCCGACAATGCGGCCGAGGTTGTACTGGGCAGACGACAGACTGACGGCCGAGAGGAGGTCCTCCCGGGGAACGAGCTCTGAGAGGAGTGCCGAGGTGACGGGCGCCAAGAGCGCGTTGGCGCAGCCGCTGAGGAACGCCAGCACCGAGACCGCCGGCAGGGACAGGCGCCCGAGGAGCGCGAGCGCGGCCAGCGTCGCCGCCAGCAGGAGCTGGGCCCAGGTGAGCCATGCGACGAGCTGGCGGCGGTCTCTGCGGTCCGCGATGGCTCCGCCCAGCGGCCCGAGCACCAACGCCGGCATGTACACCAGCGCCGCCACCGTCGCCGTCCAACCGCCGCGGCCGGTGGTCTGCGTCACCCACACGCCGATGGCGATGGTTTCCATCCAGGTGCCGACGTTGGACACGAAGGCGCCGAGCCAGAACCGGCGGAAGTTGCGGTGCCGAAAGGCTCGCAGCGAGGCAAAGCGCTGCAGCCCGAGCCGGCTGTACATGGAGAAGCGCGAATGGACGACAGCCACTGGATGCCCAATCTAGCGTTGGCGAGTGGCTGGACGAAGCTGGCCGCCGGTTTTCACGCTCGAGGCTTGCCCCCAGCGATGCACCCGGGCAGAAGAACGCATGTCTTTGCGCGAAGAGGGTGTTCCAGCACCGGAGCCTCTCCGACGGCGGAGACGTCGGTGGCTTCCGGTGCTGGTGCTCGCCGCCGGTGGGCTGCTCTACGCGACGGTGTGGCAACTGCCGGCTCTATTTCCGCGGCGCACCGAGGGCGGCCTCCTCCTCTTGTCGCGTCTCGAGGGGGGCGAATGGGTGGAGCTGCAGGACGGCGTCGAGGTGCCGGGACGGGCGCGGGTCCGTTTCAGCGTCGTCCTGCAACGTCCGGCCTCTCTGGTGCTCATTGGCCTCAACGCCGAGGGGCGGGCCACCCTCTACGTCCCGGCCTCGGGAAGTCCTCCCCGGCTGAAGGAGGGGACTTCCACCGTCGGTGAGCAGGTTCTCGACGGCGTCCCTGGTCCGGAACTCTTCCTCGCCGTGCTCTGCAACACACCCCTTGCCCCGGACGTCATCGTCAAGGCTGGGGAACGTGCGGCGGCCGCCGCGGGAGAGCCGGGTCGGGTACAGACGCTGGACCTCGGCTGTCCGGAAGCTCGGCTTCGACTCCTCAAGGAGCCGCCTGGATAAGCGAGCGAGCGCGCGTGCTACACACCTGTGGGTGGAAACTTGCCGCTGGTGCGCCTCACCGTAGAGTGCCCTCCAGACGCTGGCCGAGGCAGGGCGCGGGCCGCGTCGGGGAACGTGCCTGAACCGTGGCGCTGGCTGGTGACTTCAAGGAGATCCTCTTTGCGGATCTGCTTCAGTTCTACTGCCTGAGCGGGCAGACGGCCGCGGTGTCGGTGCGGGCGTCTGACGAGCGGGGCGTGGAAACCACCGGAACCTTCTTCATCGACGGAGGCGTTCTCGTGGACGCCGTCTTCGACGGGCGCGAGGGTGCCGAGGCGGTCCGTCGCGCCGTACGGCGGCTCAACCGGGGGGCCTTCCAAGTCGAGATTGGCGCCCGAAGCCAGCGCCGCACCGTCCACGAACCGTGGAGCGCGCTCGTGCTGGAGGAGCTGCGCCAGCTGGAGAGCGCCGAGATGCCCGGCGGCCTCAAGTCCGCAGCGCCCGCGCTCGCCGCGGCCTTCGCGCGCGCAGCGCCACGCACCCCGACGCCGCCAACAGGGACGCCAGGGACAGCCGGCGCGCCGAAAGTGCGAGCGCCGACGCCGCCAACAGGGACGCCAGGGACAGCCGGCGCGCCGAAAGTGCGAGCGCCGACGCCGCCAGCAGGGACGCCAGGGACAACCGGCGCGCCGAAGGTGCGAGCGCCGACGCCGCCCGTGGGCATCCGGGTGACGGGTACCAACGCTCTGCCTGGCACCCCGACACCGCGACACGGCTCGCAACCGCTGTGGGGCACTCCCACGGGCGGGCTACCGGCAGCGCGCCGCACCCCTCCGGGCGGGACGCCCGTGGTGCCTCCTGCTCCGCCAGCGAGCGGGCCTGGGAACCCCACGCCACGTGAAGGCAGCGTCGCTTCCTCTGGCTCAAAGCAGCTGCCGGGAAGTGGCCCCCACGCCCAGGCCTCTGGCTCCGGCCCTCGCATGACGCCACTGCCAGGCCCGCTCGAAGCCCGGACTGGCCCGAAGCAGCCGCCGGGAAGCGGCCCCCACGCCCAGGCCTCCGGCTCCGGCCCCCGTCTGACGCCCGCGCTGGAGGCTCGGGCGTCCAGTGGCTCCGGACCCAGGCGCGCTCCGACCGCGCCTTTCTCGCGCATCCGGAGGGAGCGTGGCCCCGGCCGCATGGTGCGGTGGGCACTGCTGGTGGCGGGCGCGGTGGGCGTCGGTGGCATTCTGGCCGTGGTCGCGGCCCGGCTCATCGCGCAGGCCGAGTCCACTGCAGCCCAGCGCGCGTCCGCCGCCAGCGCGCCGCCGGTGACTCAGGCTGCTCCTCCCGTGCCTGCACCGACGCCGGGCGTCTCGGACACGGAAATACTCTTCGGCATGGCCGCGCCCTTCACCGGCGCCTCCAAGGAGCTCGGGCGACAAATGAAGGTGGGCCTGGAAGTGGCGTTTGCCGTCGCCAACGCGGAGGGCGGCGTGCACGGACGCCACTTGCGGCTGCTGGCGCTCGACGATGGCTATGAGCCGTCGCGCACCGGCGAAGTCATGCGGGAGCTTTCCGAGCAACGCGGCGTCTTCGGCTTCGTGGGCAACGTGGGGACGCCCACTGCCGCGGTGGCCCTCCCCTACGCGCTCGGCCGGCAAATGCTCTTCTTCACGCCCTTCACCGGGGCACCTCTCTTGCGCAAGGACCCTCCCGACCACACCGTCTTCAACTACCGGGCCAGCTACCTCGAAGAGACAGCGGCCATTGTCCGCTACCTGGTGGAAGTGCGGCGCATCCGGCCTGACCAAATCGCCGTCCTGGCCCAGAGCGACAGCTACGGAGACGCTGGCTACCAGGGCGTGGTGCGGATGCTGCGCAGGTACCGGCGCGACGGGGCGGTTCTGAAGGTTTCTTACGAGCGGAACACCACCGATGTGTCGAGCGCGGTGGCTCGCGTCCTCGAGCGCAAGGACCACATCAAGGCGGTGGTGATGGTGGCCACCTACCGTGCGGCGGCGCGCTTCATCGAACAGGTGCGCACGCAAAGGCCGCAGATGGTCTTCACCAACGTCTCCTTCGTGGGCAGTCAGGCGCTGGCCGAGGAACTGATGCAGCTCGGACCGCGCCTCGCGGACGGCGTCATCGTCACCCAGGTGGTGCCGCTTCCCACCTCGCGCTCGACGGCTGTGCTCCGGTATCAGGAGGCGCTCGCCCGGTATGCGCCCGGAGAGAAGCCCGACTTCGTCTCCCTCGAGGGCTACGTCGACGGGAGCCTGCTCGTGGAGGGACTCAGGCGCGCCGGCCGCGCGCTCACCACCGACGGGTTGGTGAAGGCGCTGGAGGACCTCCGCGGGCTAGACCTGGGCCTGAGCACGCCCCTCTCCTTCGGGCCCTCGGAGCATCAGGCGTCGCACAAGGTTTGGGGCACGGTGCTCGACCGGACCGGCACCTACCAAGCGCTGGACCTGGACTGAACCGTCCCCCAGCGGAAAGTCGCCCTACACCAGTCGGGCCGCGAGGACGTCTTGCACGTCGATGAGGCCCACTGGACGGCCCTCGGCGTCCACCACCGGGAGCTGGTCGACATGGGCTTCTCGCATCAGCGTCGCGGCGGTCAGCACCAGATCCTCCGGAGAGACGCAGCGTGGGTGCGGACCCATCACCGTCTTCACCTCGACCTCGAAGTTGGACGCCCCGCGTTCCACGAGGCGCCGCAGGTCGCCGTCGGTAAAAATTCCCACCAGCAGGCCTGCACCGTCGACGACGTTGGCGGCACCGGGCCGGCCCGGGGTGTTGGTCATCACCACCACGGCCTCCGAGAGGCGCGCCGTCGCCTGGACCACCGGGTTGGAGGTGCCGGCCCGCATCACTTCGAAGACGCGCATCACGCTGCGTCCAATTTTCCCACCGGGGTGCAGAAATGCGTATTCCTCGCTGGAGAACTGTCGGCACTTGAGGGCAGTCATCGCCAGGGCGTCCGAGACGGCGTGCAGGGCTGCTGAGGAAGCCGTCGGCACCAGCCCGAGGGGACAGGCCTCGGGGATGCTGCCCACGTCCAGTACCAGGTCCGAGAGCCGAGCCAACGGCGAGTTCCCGTCTCCAGTGATGGCCACCACTTTCGCGCCGATGCGGCGCAGGGCTGGCATCAGGCGGAGAATCTCCTCGGTGGCACCACTGTTGGACAGAGCGAGCACCACGTCCCCGCGCGAGACGCGTCCGAGGTCTCCATGCATTGCCTCGGCAGGGTGGAGGTAGAGCGAGGGGATGCCAGTGGAGGCGAGCGTGGCGGAAAGCTTCTGAGCAATGAAACCGGGCTTTCCGAGCCCAGTGACGACGACGTGGCCCTCGCAGTCGAGCAGAAGGGACAGGACGCGGAGGAAGCTTGGACCGAGCCGCGCCTTGGCGCCGGCGATGGCCTCCGCCTCGGCGTCGAGTACCCCGCGAGCGTAGGCCAGCTCCTCGGCACCGGGACGCGAGCGTCGGGCGCGGGCAACCGTGACCGGTTTGGGAGGTCGGCTGCGGGAGACCCGGGGAGCGGGACGGCGCATCGGAGGCTCACGGCTTGTAGCTCGGGCGGCACTGCCGATGCCAGCACCAACCACCCCGACACCGAGTGCTAGTCTTGGCCGCACCATGCCGCTGCGGGCTCGAGCCAGACGGACTCTGGAGTCCACCGCGCCGGTGAGCGTCGTCCTTGTGTGGTTTGCCTTCCAGACGTTGGAGGCCCCCGGTTCCTGGAGCCGGTGGTCGCAAACACCCTGAGCCTTTCCTCCTACACCGGCCGTTTCATCCTCACCGTGGCGCTCTTCACCCTGACGCTGGCCGGCGTCGTGCGCCGCCCGCGGGGCTGGCACGAGGCCTGGTGGACGTGCGGAGGAGCGGTGCTTGCCCTGGGCTTGGGCCTGGTGAGGCCGGCTCAGGCGCTCGGCACCATCGAGGCGGGTCGCGAGGCGCTTCTCTTCTTGCTCGCGCTGCTCCTTCTCTCGCTACTGCTGGACAAGAGCGGCTTCTTCGAATGGGCGGCCATTGTCTGTGCGCGTGCCTCGAAGGGGTACGGACACAGACTGTTCCGGAACTTTCTCTTCCTCGGTGCTCTGGTCACCATCACCCTCTCGCTGGACACGACCGCAGTGCTGCTCACTCCGCTCGTGCTGGTGTGCGCGCACCGAGTAGGGCTTCCAGGCCGACCCTTCGTCGTGCTCTGTGCGCTGGTGAGCAACGTGGCGTCCCTCCTGCTCCCGGTGAGCAACCTCACCAACCTTTTGCTGGTGCATCTCACCGGTGCCACCTTCGCCCAGTTCGTCGCCGTGCAGCTGCTGCCACAGCTCGCGGTCCTGGCCGTCCTGGCGGCTGGGCTTTGGGTGCGGTACGGCCGGGAGATTCCGGCCCGTTTCGACGTCTCTGCGCTTCCCGAGGCCGCCTCGGTGGTGCCCGACGGGCCATTCTTCCGCGGCGGCTGGGCGGTGCTCCTGACCGTCCTGGGAGGCTACTTTCTCGCCTCGCGGCTGGGCTTCCCGGTGTGGGCGGTGGCCATCGCGGGGGTGGCGGCGCTGGGCGGTCTCGCGGCCGCCCAAGGCGTGCTGCGACTCGAATGGTTTCGCGAGCTCCCCATTGGCATTTTTCCGTTCGTGGCGGGCCTCTTCGTGCTCGTGCGGGCGGTTGAAAACCTCGGGTTGGAAGCACCGGCGGTGGCCTGGCTCCAGAAGCCACACGGGACCCTCGCGCTTCTGGCCGGTACCACCGGGGCGGCGGCGCTTCTGTCCAACGTCCTCAACAACCTGCCGGCAGTGCTGTTTGGCCGGAGTGTCCTGGTCGACGCTGCGGCACCGCCGGCGGCCGTCTACGGCGCGCTCCTCGGCGCCAACGTGGGCCCGTGCTTCGGCGTTTATGGCTCGCTGGCCACCGTCCTCGTGCTGGCCGAGGCGCGTCGGCGAAGCGTGGACGTGAAGGGGATGGAGCTTGCTCGGCTCGGGGTGTGGTTGACGCCGCTCCTGCTTCTCTTCGGAGTGGCCGCGCTGTGGCTGGTGCTTGGCCCTCTTTCCTAGCTGAGGGGCCAGAACGGCGGGAACCCTCGGCGCGCCGCCCTCTTAGAGGGCTGCTTCCCCGAGGAAGCGCTGCCGCACGCGAGCATCATTCAGGAGCTCGGTGGTGGTGCCCTTGAGGGTGACGCGTCCGGTTTCCAGGACGTAGGCCCGGTGGGCGAGCCGCAGCGCGTGCTGCACGTTCTGCTCCACGAGGAGGATGGTGACGCCGCGACCGTTTATCTCTTTGAGCGCTGCGAAGACTTGGCGCACCAACATCGGAGCGAGTCCCAGCGCTGGCTCGTCAAGCATCAGCAGGCGAGGGCGGGCCATCAGCCCCCGGCCAATGGCGCACATCTGTTGCTCGCCACCGCTGAGCGTCCCGGCGTTCTGGGCCAGTCGCTTTTCGAGGATGGGAAACATCTGGAGGACGGCCTGCAATGTCTGGTGGCGCTCGGCCCGGGCGCCACGGGTGTAAGCCCCCATCTCCAAGTTGTCCCGCACGTTCATGGTCGGCCAGAGCTGGCGCGCTTCGGGGATGAGGACGAGGCCCCGGGCCACCAGCTGGTTGGCCGGGAGCCCGGCGACGTCCTGGCCCTCGAAGAGAATGCGACCGGCGCGCGGACCGAGCAATCCGGCCAGCGTGCGCAGGGTGGTGGTCTTGCCGGCGCCATTGGCCCCCACCAGGGTCACAATCTCGCCGCTGTCCACCTGGAACGAGACGTCCCACACCGCCTGGACGTCACCGTAGAAGACGTCGAGGTTTTCCACGCGTAACGAGCTCACCCGGGCGCTCCCTCTACGTCGTTTCCGAGGTAGGCGGCGACCACGGCCGGGTCGCGCAGCGCCTGGAGGGGTTCCCCTTCGGCGATGGCCTTGCCGAAGTTGAGCACCATCACCCGGTCCGAAACGCCGAGCACGGCATGAACATGGTGCTCAATCATCAACACGGTGATGCCGCTCGAACGAATTTCTCGGATGAGCTGCATGGCCCCCTCAATCTCGGAAGGGTTGAGGCCACCCATCACCTCGTCCAGGCAGAGGACCTCGGGTTCGGTGGCCAAGGCCCGCGCAATCTCCAGCCGCTTGAGCTCGCCGATGGTGAGGGTACGTGCCAGCGCCTGGGCCCGTGACGCCAGCCCCGCGCGTTCCAGCACTGCCGCCACCCGGGCCCGGGCCTCGGCGCCGCGTCGCTGGTGGGTGCCGAAGAGGGCTCCCACCGAGACGTTTTCGACCACCGTCATGTCCCGGAAGGGACGGACCACTTGGTGGGTGCGCACCACGCCGCGTGCCACCACCTGGTCGTTGCGGAGGCCGGCGATTTCCTTCCCCTTGAAGCGGATGCTGCCGCTGGTGGGCTTCTGACTGCCCACCAGGCAGGAGAAGAGCGTCGTCTTGCCGGCGCCATTGGGCCCGATGACACTGAAGATGGAACCCTGCTCCACGCGGAAGCTCACGCCGTCGAGCGCCACCAGCCCCCCGAAGCGTTTGCCCACGCCGCGGACCTCGAGAATGGGTTCAGGCGCCACCCGAGGCCTCCAGCGTCGGAGGAGCGCGGCGGCGCCAGAGGCGACGGAGGCGCTCCCAGATGCCGACAATCCCGCGTGGCTCGAAGAGCATCACCGCCATCAACAGCCCGCCGTAGATGAAGAGGTTCCAGTCTCGCAGTGTCGGGCTGGCCAGCAGCTTGATTTGCAAGTAGCCGAAGAGCACCGCCCCCAGCACCGGGCCGACCAGCGTGCCGATGCCTCCCACGATGGGCATGAGCACGATGCGGAGCGAAAGGGGGAAGTCGAAGACGCTCCCCGGTGAGATGTACTGAAAATTCATCGCGAACAGCCCGCCGCCGGCGCCGACCAGCGCTGCCGACAGCGCGTGGGCCAGCAGCTTGTAGCGGGTGGAGTGGATGCCCAGTGCCTCGGCGGCGTCGATGTCCTGGCGAATGGCTTCCAGCGCCATGCCGAAGGCGCTGACGCGAACCCAAGCCACCAGCCCAACGGTGAGGAGCGCCAGCCCGGCCATGCCGTAATAGTTGCTGAGGAAGTGGAAGTTGGCAGAAGGCATCCGCAGGCCGCTCGAACCGCCGGTGAACTCCATTCCCGAGGCGATGACGCGGACCGCCTCGCTCACGCCGATGGTGGCGATGGAGAAGTAGGGGCCCCGGAGCCGGAAGGTGGGCAGGCCCACCACCACGCTGAACAGCACCGCCAGGACCGCCCCCACTGGCAACGTCAGCCAGGGGTTCCAGCCAGCATTGGCCAGCAGCACGGTGGTGTAGGCGCCGATACCGACGAAGGCCGAGTAGCCAAGTGAAATTTGGCCGGCAAAACCGCCGAGCAGGTTCCAGGCAGAGGCCAGGACGACCGCGAAGGCGACGCTCCACAAGTCATTGAGGGTTCCCCGGTCGGCCACCAGTGGCGCCAAGAGAAGAGCCGCCGCCAGCACGACCATCCACGGCGCAACCCCGGTCTTCTTCAGCCAGGCACTCACCTGGCCACCGCCCGCCGGGAGAAGCCGCGAAAGAGTGCCGGGAGGCCGTTCGGGGCAAACACCAGCACCAGGACCAGGAGGGAGAAGCTGATGGCATCCTGGAAGGAGGTGGGAATGGTGGTGTAGGCGGCGGCCAGGTTCTCGATGAGCGCCAGCACGAGGGCTCCGATGGCCACTCCGGTAAAGCTCTCCATCCCCCCCAGCACGATGATGCAGAAGGCCTTGAGGAGAAGGCTGCGACCGAAGTCCGGAGTGAAGGCGTAGAGCGTGCTGAGCATCGTGCCGGCGATGGCGGCGAAGGCCGTACCGAGGCCGAAGGCCACGGCCGAGATGCGGCCCGCGTTCACCCCGGAGAGGAGGGCCGCGTCTCGGTTCTGGGTCACCGCGCGGATGGCTTTCCCGAGAAAGGTCCGCCGCAGGACGATGGTGAGGCCCACCAAGGACAAGAGGCTGACCGCGAAAACCAGGAGCAAAGGGACCCCGTAGCGCTCCCCGAGCAGCGGCACCGAGGACATGGTGTAGGGCGTGAGGATGGACTGCGTGTCGCCACCCCAGACGACGTAGGCGAGATTCTGCAGCACGAGCCAAAGGCCGAAGAGCAGCAGCAAGGACTGCATCGAGGGGCCGGTGCCCCCGCGGGGTAGCCGGCGGATGAGCGTCAAGTCGAGGACCACGCCCAAACCGAAGAAGAGCGGTGCCACCACCAGCAGGCTGAGGAAGGGGTCGAGCCCGAAACGCGTGTTGAGCGTCAGGGTGACGTAGGCGGCGAGCATCATCAGACCTGCGTGCGCCAGGTTGATGATGCGCATCACTCCATAGATGACTGCCAGCCCGTACGACATGGTGGCGTACAGGCCCGCCAGGAGCAGGGAGCTGAGAAGGACGGAGGCGAGCCGCTCCAAAGCCTTACGCGCTCAGTGCCAGGGAATGGGTGCGACTGGCTCGCCCGTCTTGTCGTTCTTGGGCCACACCAGGTCGACCTTGCCGTCCGGCTTGTTCTGCGTCACCACGAAGGGCAGGTCGACCTGGCCAGTCTTGGTGAAGGACAGCACGCCGCCAGGAACGATGCTCTCCGTCAGTTTGAGGCTCGCGAGCGCGCTCCTTATTTTCTCCGGGTCCAGAGACCCGGCGTGCTGGATGGCCACCAGGAGCGCACGGACCGTCTCGTAGGCCATGGCATGGTACCACTGCGGCTCGGCCCCGGTGGCCGCCTTGTAGCGGGCGTTGAAGGCCTTCACCTGAGGGTAGGGGAGGAGGTCGGACCACCAGCCGCTGGCGAAGATGTAGTCGGCGGCCGCGCCCAGACTCTTCCGCCCCGACACGTCCGCACCCCGGGCACCGTAGGTAATCATCTGGTTGCGCAGTCCCATCTGCGTGTACGTGCGCTGCATGTTGACGAAGTCCTCCAGATGGGCGTCGGCCATGAAGAGGTCGGCCTTGGCTGCCTGGACGCGCCCGAGGAGCGGGCGAAAATCGGCCGTGTAGAGCTCGAACTTTTGCTCCAGGGGGAGTTTCCAGGCCGCAGGATGTGCCGCGACGTACTCCTTCACGCCCTTGGCGTAGTCGTTTCCATGCTCCGTCTGCTCGGACAGCAGGGCAATGGAGAGCGGAGCCTTGAGCTTGCCGGTGGCTACCAAGTCCTGAAGGAAATCCATCTGCGTCGCGGCCAGGTGCTCCACAGGAGAGAGTGTCCCGAAGACCCACTTGCTGCGACCGTAGATGCTCGTCGCGCCGGCTCCGCCACTGATGTACGGGATGCCGTAACGCTCTGGCACCACCGACTGGGCCTGGACCAGCTGCGAGCCGTAACCGCCGATGACCGCGTGCACCTTGGATTGCGTGATGAGCTGTTCGACGAGCTGCGCGCTTTTTGCCGCGTCCGAGGTGTCGTCGAGCAAGCTGAGGTCGATTTTCAGCTTCTTACCGCCCACCAGGAGGCCGCCGGCGTCGTTGACTTCCTTGACCGCCAGCTCGGTGGCCTGCTTGTAGGCGCTGCCAATCTTCGACTCCTTCCCGGTGACCGGAAGGACGGCGCCGATGCGAACCACATCCTGCGCGTAGGCGGCCGGCACAAGCACCAACCCAGCGAGCACCCAATTTCTAAGCACTCCGAGGAGTTTCATGGCTGGCCAGCCTCCCTACGGGACGACAGACGCACGCCTCCGTAGCACGAAAACGCTGGGCCTTGGTTCAATCAAATGAGACTGCTGCACCGCGACAAAGCGGGTGCCGCTCCACTTCCTGGGCATTGTGGTTTGCCCTGGTGCGAGGAGCGGGCGCCTTCCCGCAAAGGAGAGGAGGGACGCGCACTGGTGTGCGCGTCCCTCCTCGAGTTTCAGGACAGCCTGCGGCTGCCTAGGGGATGTCGGCTGCCTGCGCCGGGGTGACGTAGAAGGCCACGTCCTCCTGAAGCAGGAGTCCTTGGGCAACCAGGTCATTGGCCGCCGCGGTGACTTGGTTCACGTAGTCGGCGTGACTCGTGTAGCGCTCGGACAAAGCCCGTCGTGGGTCTCCCGCGACGCGCGTCCCGGGCGTTTTGGCGAACGGAATCATCGAGCCGTAGATGTAGCAGGCGTCTCCCGGAGCGTAGTTGGGGGCGCGCGAGTTCCAGCTGGTGTAGGTGGCGATGGGCGCGGCGAAGTCGGGTGTTCTGACTCCGGCCACGTCGTTGCCATCCGCATCCGTTACCGACACCAGCACCTTGTAGGGCTTGGTGAGGTCGACCACTGGAACGCCTGTCGAGTAGTCGGTGACGAAGAGCTGGTTGTAGGTGGGCCCCCCATAGGTGACGCCCATGCCGCTCAAGTCGGGGAAGCCGACCGCGGCCTGGTTGGTGGGGTCCGCCGATGTTCCGTCCGTAACCGACGGGAACCGAGAATTCGGCGGTGGGATGCCCTGGGTGAGCCAGCCTTGGAACGCCACCACCAAGGCGCGGATGGTGGATCTCTCGTCGATGGGGGAAGCCAGGTTGACGCAAATCGCAGGCAGGCTCTGGGTCCCCACGCCCGAGCCGCCGCCGTGGTTGGTTCCCGGGACGGCGTAGATGCGGACGGTGTCCGGGACGGGAAGAGCGTTCCCCTGGCCGTCTGTCGTCACCAGCATGTCGCGCCCCCCCCAGGTCTCGTAGGCGCCATCGACGTGAATGATGAGCGGGCAGGTGTTGGTAGCGGTGCACATTCCGAAGATGCCGTCGGTGAGGCCGCTGACCGGGTCGGTGATGACTTGATAGGCGAACGGAAACTGGTCACCTTCCTGGAAATGGTCCTCGTGTTGCTTGGAGAACCGACCCGGCTGCGAGAACCGGTAGTTGGTCCAGGTCTTTCGGCTCGCGGGAATGATGGGCATCAGTCCTTCGAAGACTTTGTGCCCAAGTGTGTCGTCGTTGAACCCCTGCCAGAGGAAGTCGCGTGCGAAGCGACCGGACTGGGAAACGCCCTCCATGATGGCAACGTCGAAGTTGTTGCTCGGCGACGCCGAACAGCCGCTGCTCAGCTGACAGGGCGCGTTCTTGAAGTCGTTCAACGGGTTCGGATTCCCCGTCGCGTCGGCGGTGCCGTTCCTGAGGAAGGCAACGATGTCGCGGACGGCGGCAAAGCCGATGCCGTTGACGATGGGGTTTGCGGCCGTGTAGATGAAGTCGTAAATGGCGCCCTTGTCGCCCAAGCCTGTGAGTGTGAAGCTCACGTGCTGGTTGTCGATGTAGCTCCACGCCGACGTCGAAATGGCTGTGGAGGGCGACGTGAAGGTCTGACCTTGCGCTGTGACGTACGTCTCACGCCAGTTGAACGTGACGGCGGACTGGTCCAGGGTGGCAGCGGGGTAGGTGAGCGCGAACGTCACAGTGCCGGCGGCGTCAAGAGCAGGGGAACGCGAACTTGACTCCGGCAGCATGAACGCCGACGCCCGCTGCGCGGGCGCGGAGGGAGGGGTGACTTGCCCGGCTCCGGTGGGCGTGGTGGCCCCATCGTAAATCTCCTCGTCGAACGTCAGTCCGGTGATGGTCCCTCCGTCGGCGTACGTCGCCACCGGGAAGCTCGCCCCGATGGCCATCGTGTCGCCGTGACCGGTTTGGGCGATGTCTCCCTGCCAGCCGCTCCAAACGATGGTGTAGCCCAGACGGAGCAGCAGACCGTCCCCCTGTGCGCCGGGCGCGAACCCAGCCAAGCCATTGTTGATGAACCCCTGCGCTACTTGGTTTCCGCGGTTGTTGATGTCGTAGAAGAGGATGCGTGTTGCGTGGGTAACCGCCGTCGGGCGGAGGATGACGAAGTCGGTCGTGTAGTCCACCATGCCGTCGGCGTCGACCGGCGCCAGCCCCAGGTCGACGATGCCGGCGTTGGCTGGATGGTTGGGATTTAGCTTTCCGTGGACGATGCCGCTGATGACCGTGTACGTCCCGACCGTACCGAACGTCCCGCCGTCGTAGGCGGTATAGGTCGAAACAACCTGCAAATCTTGGATGATGCCGGCCACCGGTCCTGCATCTGGCGAGCCCGCGTCCGGAGTTGGAGTTCCAGAATCAGGGGTAGGACTGCTACTGGAACTGCACCCGGCGAGCACGGCTGCAATAAACAGCGCGCTAGCGATTCTTCCGTTCATGAACTCCTCCCGAGCGACGGTTTCAAACCCTGCGGCGTCGTGCTGCCAGAGTGGTCTCTTTCCCCAGGCACCATCGTCGGGGAAGCGAACGAGTGTATACAAGCCGCTTCTTTTTGTAGGCAAGACGCAGTGCGGCTTTGGCGCGAGCGTTTCTGACATCCGATCCTCGTTTTTCGTGGACCTTTGCGATTTTCGAGCGGGCTGACCACCTCCCGTCGCACCGACGGGAGGTGACCCACGCGGCGTCCCGGCTTTCCCCCCTTCCTTCGAGTAAGAGGCGAGCAAGCAGGCTTGGAAGTGCGACTCAGGGGCCCCTGCCAGCGCTGGGCGCCGGCTCAGCACCAGGCCGTGCCGACGAAGGTGGCGTCCTCAGGAGGCTGCTCGTCGTAGGCCGGTTTGGCCGCCGCCCGAAGCGGTGTATACAAAACCTTGACATCCTGTAGGCCGCAGCCCCCTCAAGGGGGCGGCATGGTTGGGGCATGCGAGACAAGGCGGAGTCTTCTCTCAGACACGGGACGAATACGCGCTCCGGACGCGTGCGCGAGCTGATTGAGGAGTCCATCGCCACTGGCCGTTTCCCGCCGGGAATGCGGCTGGACGAGACGATGCTGGCCGAGCGCTTCAAAGTCTCCAGGACGCCCCTGCGCGAAGCCCTCTTTCAGCTGGCTTCGGTGGGCCTCGTCGAAATGACACCGCGTCGAGGTTCGGTCGTCGCGGAAGTGACGCCGCACCAGCTCTTCGAGATGTTCGAGGTGATGGGCGAACTCGAGGGCATGTGCGGACGGCTCGCCGCCAGGCGCATGTCGCACGCCGAACACGTGCGCTTGCTCGAATCGCTCCGGGCCTGCGAGTTCGCCAGCAAGGCCATGGACCCGGACCGCTACTATTATGAGAATCAGCAGTTCCACCACCTCATCTACGCCGGCAGCCACAACAGCTTTCTTCACCAGCAGGCCTCTGCGCTCCATCGGCGGTTGAGCCCCTACCGCCGGCTTCAGCTTCGGGTTCGGCATCGAGTCCCGAAGTCCTTCAGCGAGCACGAAGGCATTGTCTCGGCTCTCATCTCCGGTCAATCCGACCAGGCGGCCGAACTGCTCCGAGCGCACATCATCATTCAAGGACAGCGCTTCGCCGACCTCATCGCCTCGCTCGCCGGGATGCAGGACGGTGACGCTTGGAGACGAGCCCTCACCAACTCGGTTGGAGGCCGACGGCCTTTACCGGAAAAAGGACGCGACGGACGCCGAGGAAGGAGGCCGGCCAGAAAGACGATGCAGGCGAGCCAACTGGGTTGACCCGGTCCGGTGGAGCAGGAGGAGTCCGGAGCGTCCGAAGCGGCAGCGTCGCTGCAGGCTCCCGAGACGAGACAGTACTTCCCGAGGAGTTGGCTGCTGCAGTCGGTGTCGCTCGAGCACGCCCGGCACGTGTCGGTGCTTGGTCCTGCCGACGTGCAAATGGGCGTCGTGGTGCTGCAAGTGGCGCTGCTGGTGCACTGCACGCAGTAGCCGAAGCGAGCATTGGGCTCGCTGGTCTCGCAGATGGGCGTCGCCCCGGTGCATCCCATCGGTTGGCCGTCGTCGGTGGAGGAACAGGGACGACAGTCCTTCAGCGTCCCGCTGCAGATGGGCGGCTCCGGCGTACCGGCGCTGACATCGAAAGTCCACACGAGAAGGCCGAGGCTGCTCGCGCGCATCCAGGCGCCTGCATGAAAGTCCCGACGCACCATTCGAGTCGCTCCTAGCTCCGACTGGTGGCCAACGCAGTGCCGTGGTCTGGTGGCCCTCAAATGCGCCGTCGAGTTTACGTCATCGTTGGAGAATTCAGCGCGAACCCGCGGTACCTTCGCCCGGAGCGCCGTTCGTCCGAATGGTTAGCCGAGCCCGCGCCCGAGCCCTCGGCCGAGGAGCTCAGCCGGCTCTTCTTCCGTTACCCCAACCGTTCCGAAGATGGCCGGGCGAAGCCAGAGGACTGGGAGCGCGAGTTCGGGCTGCCTTCACCCGTCGGCCTGGTCGACCTCCTGGCCTCGTCCGCGCACCGCGCGCTTTCCTCGTTGCACGCGCTGCTCGGAGAGAAGGTGTACCGGCGAACCTGCGAGCGCGTCACCGACCTGGTGGTCACCTCCATGCCCGGCCTGGACCCCAACGAGCGGATGAACATCGGGCTCGTCCCGCAGTCGCTGCAGGCGCAGCTCGGTCTCTCGCGGCGTGCCCGCTGCCAGTTCGTGGTCGGGACCAGCGACAGTGGGGCGTGGGCCTTCGCCCAGGCGGTGCGCGCCGCCCGGACGTCGGAACGGCCGGCGACGGTGTTGGTGGTGGCGGGACAAATCATCCCTGCCGGGTATGCCTCGCAGTACCAGATTCGCAGCGTGCTCGGAGAAGAGGACCAGGCACGCGGTCTGGACATGCTGGTGGTCGGCGATTTGCTCATGGACACCATGCGCCGCACCCAGGGCAGGACCAGGGCAGATGTCGAGGAATTTCTGGCCCGGGTCTCGGAACGTAAATTCCTTGCTGCCCAGGCCTACCCAGCGGCCATGCACTCCGGGCAAGCCGCCCGGCGAAGTGCGCGCCGCACGCCCTACTTCGACGGGTCGGACATCGCTGCGCCCTGCTGCGGCGCGGCCGCCACCATCGTGACCTCGGACGAGGAGCTGGTGGCGCAGGTCGCCCGCGCCCGACTCCCGCGACACGCAGGTGTCCCGGTCGTCGAAGCGCTTGGAGTGGGGGAGGGTTCGAGCAATTCGAGCTTCCTGCACCGCCAGTCACCGCTCGTCTTCGCCACGGCAGTCCGTGAGGCCTTCGCTGCCACCGCCGATGATGCACGTGTGCCGGTGAGCGCGTTGTCCGCCTGCTCGTTCGCCGTCGTGCACGACGCTTTCCCCAGCATCGAGCTGGCCTTCCTCCTCGGCCTGGGCTTCGGCTGGGAGCAGGCCGCTGACCGAATCCGGGATGGATGGTCCAATCCCTACGGTGGGCTTCTCACCTTTGGTCATGCCTTGGGCGCCTCGGGCCTGGTGCAGGTCAACAAGACACACCACATCTTTTCGGGGGACCGCCGCTATGTGCGCTCGGGAGGAGATGCCAGTCGGGAGCTTCCCGGTCCGGCCAACACCGGCGACATGGCCTTCACCACGTCGGTGGGTGGTCCGCTCTCGCACGTCGTAGGAGCGCTCTTCCGCTCTGGCCGTCTCGCGCTCGAGCCGGACGTGGCCGAAGAGATTGAACGTTCGGTGGCGGGCGTCCGTTTCGGCGAGCAACGCGCGCTCTTCCGCCGGGCATTGCCCCTCCACCTCAAGGAGCTCCAGGCCTCAGGTAACCGGGCGGCCCTCATCGAGGGCGTCACCTACGTCTCCGTCCGGAGCTGCCTCAAGGCCCTCGAGCCCGAGGACGTGTCCGCCATGGAGTTCGACGGGCTCGAATACCTGGTCCGTCCCGAGCGGCTGTCGGACATTCGCGACAAGCTGCGCGACCTGGTGTCCCTCGTCGTCCGGGAGTCGGAGCGACTGGCATCGCTCTTCGACGTTTTCCGGGTCTTGACCGACGAGGTTCGTGCCATGGCCACCGAGTGGAGGCGCGACGGCGTCTTCGTGGCCGAGCTAGACGCTTTGACCGAGCATCGGTTGGCGGACCAGCTCAAGGAATGCCTCCGGGTCCCCTTGGCCGTGACGTGCGAGTTGGAGAACGGTGAGGCGGTCCACCGGGTTCGCTTTCTTCCGCTCGATGGGCTGGGGTACGAAGCGCTGGCGCGCAGCGACGTCTTGCTGGAACAGAATGGTCACTGGGTGACTGCGCCGGCAGAGTCCGACGCGCTCTTGCTGCCGTGGTGGGACCAACGCGCGCGAAGGAGGAAGTCCGTCTCCTCCGGCAGTCCCGAAGCCTGGGCGGTCCATGCGCAACGTCTGCTTCGGGGCGAGGTGGCCCAATCCAGCGACGACCTGGCGCTGTTGCGCGCCTGGACTGCGCTCGACGCGAATCCGGCCGTCCTGGAGCAACTCGTCGGTGGTCCGAAGCGGCCCTCGGTCCCGCTGGTGGCTTACCTGGGACTGGCGGTGGCGCCTCCTGGTGCAGATGCGGCAACCGGGGCTGCGCAGGAGGTGCTCGGCCGTGCGGCGGTGCAGGCCCGCGCCTGGATTGGCTCCACACAGACCAGCGTGGTGCAAATGGGGGCCTACTTGCTGGCCGCCTGCTTCGACAATGAAGGGGACCCCCTGGGGTGGGCTGCGCTCCGCGCCGTGCGATTCGCGCGCGAGGTGGCCTACGCGGCGCGCTCGGCGGGCATCAGCGTGCACGCCGCAGTCGTCGCCGGACAGGGCGTTCCCTACCGCGACCTTCGCGGTGAACTTGCTTTGGCCTCGCCCTCCCTGGCTCGGGCCGTGGAACTCGTCACCGAGCTGGGTGCTGAGGGGACCGGCGTACGCCTGGCAGTGGAGCTCGCCTCAGGCGAGACCAAGCTCCTTGCCCGGGAGCTCTCGCGCTGGACGGTCCAGAGGGACGTGGGCGCCGCCAACGTCTGGGAGCTGGCGGCAGAAGCGTCGGATTCGACGCGCTAGGCGTCAGCCGCGACAGGCCTCGCGCCGGTTAGGTTGCCACCGGGCACCCCTCGTTCGCCGGCTGGAGGCTCCGCGGCGTGGCCGGAAACGGTTGATTCGCCCCCGGTTGACGCTTAAGTCAACCGCGACTGCTGGGCAGCGCCGGAGCAAGTCATCCCTATGAAAATTCTCGTCACCGCCAAGCGGGTGGAAGACCCCGAATCGAAAATCAAGGTCAAGGCGGACGGCTCGGGCATTGTCCAGGAGGGGTTGAAGTACAAGATGAACCCCTTCGACGAGATTGCTGTCGAGGAAGGGCTGCGCCTGGTGGCCAAGCACGGCGGCGAGGTGGTGGTGGTCTCCATTGGCCCGAAGGAAGTCCAGGAGCAGCTGCGCCATGCCCTGGCGATGGGCGCTGCACGGGGCGTGTGGGTCAACCACCCGGGTGCTCTTGACCCGATGGGAGCCGCCGGTCTCCTGCAGAAGGTGGTGGAGAAGGAGAAGCCGGACCTTTGCATTCTGGGAAAGCAGTCCATCGACGACGACCAGAGCCAGACTGGTCAGTACCTGGCGGAGTGGCTCGGCTGGAGCCAGGGCACCTTCGCCTCGAAGCTGGACTCTCTGGAGAGCGAGGCGGAGAAGGCGAAGGCACCGGCGCTCGCGCTGTCTGCTGACGGAAAAGCCATCCAAGTCGTGCGCGAGGTGGACAGTGGCCTCTCGACCCTCGCCTGTACGTTGCCGGCCGTGGTGACGACCGACCTGCGCCTGAACCAGCCGCGCTATGCGTCGCTCCCCGGCATCATGAAGGCGAAGAGCAAGCCGGTCGAAGAGCTCAGCCCACAAACGCTGGGCGTCGACGTCGGCCTCCAGGTGGAAGTGTTGCGCATGGTGCCTCCGCCGCCGCGCAAGGCAGGCGTCAAGGTGGGCGATGTCCAGGAGCTTTTCCAGAAGCTGAAAAACGAAGCCAAGGTTCTCTAACAGGGAGCGCCAAGCGTCATGTCAGTCGTTCTCATCGTCGCCGAAAGCCAGCCGGACGGGCAGCTGCGCAAGGCCACCCTTCACGCCATCGCCGCCGGGGCCGACCTGGCGGCCAAGGCCGGCGCCGAGCTGCACTTGGCGGTCCTCGCCGAGGCGCCCGGGCCTCTGGCCGAGCGCCTGCGCGACGTGGGCGCCAGAGTCATCCATACCCTGGCTTCGCCGAGTTACGCCCACTACCTAGCCGAAACATTTGCCCCGGCGGTCGCCGAGCTGGCGAACACTGTCGGAGCCGTCTTCGTCGGCGCCGCGGCCACCGCCCAAGGGCGTGACCTCCTCCCCCGCGTCGCCGCCCGTCTCCGCGCGGCAATGGCCTCGGACGTCGTGGCGTTTTCCGGTTCCGGGACGGACATCACCTTCACCCGTCCCATGTGGGCAGGGGCCGTCATGGCAGACGTGAAGTTGAAGACCAAGACCAAGGCCTTCACCGTCCGCGCCACCGAGTTTCCGGCGGCTGCGCCGGGGCAGCCGCCGGCCGAAGTAAGAGTCGTCTCCGGGACGACCGCTGTCGTTAGCCCCACCCGCTTCGTCGACTTCAAGGAGGTGAAGAGCGCGCGGCCGGAGTTGACCGAGGCACGCATTGTCGTCTCCGGTGGCCGGGGGACGAAGGGCGACTTCAAGGAGGTCGAGGCCCTGGCCGACGAGCTCGGAGCAGCGGTGGGAGCCTCCCGCGCCGCCTGCGACGCAGGCTGGGTGCCCAACGACTGGCAAGTAGGCCAAACGGGCAAGGTGGTCGCCCCGCAGCTCTACATCGCGGCCGGCATCTCCGGCGCCATCCAGCACCTGGCCGGGATGAAAGGCAGCAAAGTCATCGTGGCCATCAACAAGGACCCCGAGGCCCCCATTTTCCAGGTGGCCGACTACGGAATTGTGGGCGACCTCTTCAAAGTCATTCCCGAGCTCCGGGCGGCCATCCACGCCGCCAAGTAGTCAGGACGCCGAAGCGATGCCAGGCACCTCCTCCAGCGACGCTGGTCTCGCGGCCCTGGGCATCACCCGCATCGCCCTCCCGGTGCCCTTCGCGGACGCGGGGGGCCCGGTCAACGTCTACGCACTCGAGGACGACGGCGGCTGGGCGCTCTTCGACTGCGGCATCGGTACCGAGGAGGGGGAGGCGGCGCTGCGGGCTGGCGCCGCCCAAGCTGGCATTGAGCTGCGCCGCTGCACGCGGCTTTTCATCAGCCATGGCCACGTCGACCATTACGGCCTGGCGCAAACCCTTTCCGAGGAGAGCGGGGCGAAAGTTTTCATCCATCCCGCCGACGCGTCGAAGGCCGTCGGGCCGGACGGTTGGCACCGCCGCGCGCACCTCTACCGCGCCTTCCTCGCCCGCGCGGCGGTCCCCGAAGACCAGCTCGACCGACTGGCGGCGATGGGCAAGTTCACCGGCAAGTACGGCCGTCGCGTCGACCCGGAGCGCGCTCTGCCCCTCGCCGCCGGCGAGCGCCTTCGCTTCCGGCACTTTCAGGCAGAAGTGCTTCATCTGCCAGGACACACCCCGGGCCTGGTGTGCCTCTGGGACGAGGAGCACCGGGTTTTCTTCGCCGATGATCACGTGCTCGCTCGGACTTCTCCCAACCCCTTCCTCGAGCTGGTGGGTGAGGGTCCGGTCCGCACCGGACGAGCCCTCGTGCACTACTTCGCTTCCATCCGGAAGGTGATGGCCTTGGACGTGGACTGGGTACTCCCTGGTCACGGGCAGCCCTTCCAGGACGTCCATCCGCTGCTCGAGCGGCTCTTCGGCTTCTACGCCCGCCGCCAGGAGAAGCTACTCGCTGCCATGGCGAGCGGAGTCGACACCCCCTACGCGTTCGCCCAGGCGCTCTTCGGGCCGCATGAGGGCCCACGGCTCTACCTCACGCTCTCGGAAGTCTACGGAAACCTCGAGGTCATGGAGGATGAGGGCCGGGTGCGCTGGAGCGAAGTCGACGGCATCCAGCGCTGGGCACCCGTGTAGCCGGGCCGCCCGCGGTTCGTCGCACTCCAGGACGGCTGGGGTTTCTCTTGCAGGGCCTCCGCTTCCCGGGGGAGAACCCGGTGGCGCCAGTGACGCACGCTGCTCAGTCCATTCCTTGCTTCACCAAGCGTTCGCTCGGCAGCGCGATGCTGCCCGGCTCCTCTGCGGTCCTGGCCAGCGTCTTCTTTTTCGTTCCATGAGCTCCGCAGCCCCCATCGAGGCTCGCCGCGCCGACGCCGTCCTCCTCTGCATCACCGCCTTCTGGGGCGTCACCTTTGTGACGGTGAAGGATGCGGTCGTCCTGGCCGACCCCTTCACCTTCCTGGCACTGCGCTTCTGCCTGGGAGCAATCCTGCTCACCCTGGTCGCCTGGCGCGCAATGCGGGGAGCAGCGCTGGTGGGCGCCGGAGCCGGGCTTGGGGTGTTGCTCTTCGTGGGGTTTGCCGCCCAGACGTCGGGGCTTCAATTCACCACCCCGTCGAGAAGCGCTTTCCTCACGGGCCTCTCGGTTCTTCTCGTTCCCTTCCTCTCCATTGCCATTCACCGCCGCCGTCCTGCGCCGGCGAGCCTGGTGGGCGTGGCCTTCGCGGTCTGCGGCCTGTGGGCGCTTGCCGGGGGCACCTCCTTCGGGATGCCCAAAGGTCTCGGCAAGGGCGAGCAGCTGACGCTGCTCTGCGCGCTCGCCTTTGCCCTGCACATCACCCTCATCGGGAAGCTGGCGCAGAAGTATTCCCCGGCACCGCTGGTGGCGGTGCAGCTGTGGACGGTGGCGCTCCTCGCTCTTCTCACCCTGCTGGCTCTCGGCCCGAGATTGCAGGCGACGCCCACCGTGTGGAGGGCGGTCCTCATCACCGGCCATGGCGGGAGCGCGGTGGCCATCCTGCTGCAGGCGTGGGCTCAGGCGCGGACCACAGCGGTGCGGGCAGCGCTCGTCTACGCGCTCGAGCCGGTCTTCGCTTCTGCCTACTCGGTCGCCCTCGGGCGGGAACAGCTCGGGCTCCGCGAGCTGGCAGGCGGGGGACTCATCATCCTGGGCGTCATCGCCTCGGAACTCGGCGCGCAGGGATGGACATGGGCGCGACGAGTCCTCGGGCGGCAGGGGCGTCGGCCTGGCCCGGTATAGAATTCCCTCTCTGGTATGGCGGTCGAGCTGCGACGTGGAGGGCTGCATCTCTCGGGCACCGTGCTCGCGCTGGACGCACGTCGAAAGGGCGAGCTGTCCTTTGTCAGCCACGCGCACGCAGACCACATCGCGCGACATGACCGCGTCATCGCCACCGCGCCGACGCTGCGGCTGATGGCGCACCGCCTGGGGACACTCGCCGGCCCTCTGAGTGTCCCCTACAACCGTCCGTTTGCGCTCGGCCCGCTGACGCTCGAGCTCTTACCGGCGGGCCACATCCTCGGGTCGGCTCAGCTACGCGTCACCCGGCCCGACGGACGGCGCATTGTCTATACCGGAGACCTCAACCTCGTCCCGGCCTTCACTGCCGAGCCGGCTCAGGTGGCGAGCTGCGACACCCTCGTCATCGAGTCCACCTTCGGACACCCGCGCTACGCCTTCCCGGACCGCGCCCTGGTGCTGGAGGCGGTGGAGGCCTGGGTGCGCACCGCACTCGAGCGCGGCGCAACGCCGGTGCTGCTCGGCTACGCCTTGGGAAAGGCGCAGGAAGTCATCTCCTCCCTTACCCGGCGGGGGCACGCCGTGGTGGCACACGCCAGCATCTGTGACATCTCGGCGCTCTACCGGGAATTCGGGGTGGAGGTGGGCCCTGTGCGCCGCTTCGACAACACCTGGAAGCCGGGTGAGGTGGGAGTCTTCCCGCCTCACGCCTGGCGTTTCCAGCGCCTCCACCGCCCGTGGCCTCGCCAGACGGCGGTGCTCACCGGCTGGGCGATGGATGTCGGCGCCGCGCGGCGGTACGGAGCAGACGTCGCCTTCCCGGTGTCGGACCATGCCGACTGCGCGGCCCTGGTGGGGTATGCGTGCTCGACGGGTGCCACCGAGGTCGTGACGCACCATGGTTTCGCCAAGGAGCTGGCCCAGGCGCTCTCGGCCGTCGGCCTCGACGCACGCGTGCTGGGCAAGCCCAAGCAACTGTCACTCCTTTAGATAGACTCTCGGCTGTGGAGCCCTGGCCAGAGGCGGCGCTGGAGGCCCCCCGGCGTACCGGGATGGTCATTGTCTTGGCGCTCCTGCTCACCACGGCCGTCGGCTGTGGGGCGACGGTGTTTTTCCTGTATGGCCAGCTCAAGGAGGCGGAGTCAGTCTCGGCGCGGGCCGCGGCTCGCAACAGCGAGCTCGAGCACTCGGCCCTGGCGCTGGGAGCCAAGGTCGAGGGCCTGGAGCGGCGGGAGCAGGGCCTGACCCAGCTGTTGGACGAGGCCGGTAGCCGGCAGCGCGTCCGCGATGCCGCAGCCGCCGAGCGAAGCGCTACCTTCGATGCGCTCGGGGCCGTGCTCCAGCCCCTGGTGAAGCGCGGCGATGCGTTCCTCAAGGAGGAGGCCCAAGCGGTGGACGTCCACCTCACCGAGCGTGCGCTCTTCCTGGCCGGGACTGCGCGGCTGAGCACCGGCGGCGCGCGGCTTCTCCGCCAGCTCGGAGGTGGAATGGTCGACAGCCAGTGGCGAATCGAGGTAGCCGGGCGCGGCCCCTCGCTTCTCGTCGGCCCCCTGGCGGCAGCGGCCGAGCGGGCGCGGCTCGCGGCCGAACGGGCAGCGTGCGTCGCGGCCTACCTCATCCGCCGGATGGGGCTCGCGGAGGAACGCGTTTCAGCAGCCGTCTACGGCCCGGTGCGCCGACGCCCGGGTGAGCCCTCGGCCGTCCGGCGCTCGAGCATCGAGTTGCACCTGCTTGCCCCGGCGGTCGACTTCGACCGGCCCGGTACGACGACGGCCTCCTCGGCGGCGCTTTCCTCCCCGCGGCCCTGAGAAGGCCTTTTGGAGGCCTGGGGAGTTACGAAGGATTCAGTCCAACGGGGGGAAGCTTGCCCTGTCGCGGAAGACAGAAGTCCTGCGGCTCACCAAACCTTACAAACCTTGGCGGGTGCCTTGGCCATGGGCTGGCCAGGCTTGCAGGCAAACGCTGCGGCGAACTCGGGGATGTTGACCATCACACCGTTGACACGCCACACCGGAGGTGAGTGCGGGTTGGTGACGGCGCTCACGCGCAAGTCCTCCGGTCGCAGGTTGCTGCACGCCCACTGCGCGTACCCGACGAAAAAACGCTGGTCGGGCGTGAGCCCGTCCCGCGGCTCGAGCTTCGAGGCGCCGGTGGCCTGCTTCCAGGCGCGGTAGGCGAGCAGCGTCCCACCCAGGTCGGCCACGTCCTCTCCAAGCGTCAGCTTTCCGTTGATGTGGATGTCATCGACGATGAGGTAGGTGGAGTACTCATCCGAAACGCATCGCGCGCGGCGGAGAAATTCCTTGCCGTCCTGCTTGGTCCACCAGTCCTTGAGGTTGCCGAAGGCGTCGAACTGGCGTCCCTCGTCGTCGAAACCGTGGGTGAGCTCATGGCCGATGGTTCCTCCGGTGTTGCCGTAGTTGGGAGCGTCATCCAGCTTGGCGTCGTAGAGCGGCGGCTGCAGGACGGCTGCCGGGAAGTTGATGTCGTTGAGCTGCGCGTCGTAGTAGGCGTTGACGGTCGCCGGCGTCATTTCCCACTCGCCGCGGTCGACCGGTTTCCCGATTTTCCCTAGGACGCGGTCCGTCTCGAAGCTCGAGGCGCGCATGACGTCACCGTAGAAGTCGTCGCGGCTGATGTGCACTGAGGAGTAGTCGCGCCACCGGTCCGGGTAGCCCACCTTGTTGGCCATGGCGTGCAGCTTTTCCAGAGCCTTGGCCCGGGTACTGTCGCCCATCCAGGGCAGCGTTTGGAGGTCTCCCTCCATCTCCTTCTCGATGGCCACCACCATCGCCCGTGCCTTCTCCTTGAGTTCGGGGCTGAAGGTGCGCTGGACAAACATCTGACCCAGCGCTTCACCCAAGTTCTCGTCGACCGCGGCGACGCACCGCTTCCAGCGCGGCTGAAGCACTTCCACGCCCCGCAAGTACTTTCGGTAGAAGACGAAATCCTCGTTCACGAACAAGGAGGAGAGAAGGTGGGCACGGCTCGACACGACGTGCCACCGCGCATAGGCCTTCCAGTCCTCGAGCGGGCGACGCTGGAGCAGCGCGCTCAACGCCTGAAAAAACTTCGGCTGGGTGACGTTCAGCTCGGCCAGGCCCGGTGCTCCGAGGACACCGAAGTAACCCTCCCAGTCGATGGCCGGGGCCAGATGCTTCAGCCTCTGCACCGGCATCTTGTGGAAGATTTTGTATGGGTCCCGCCGTTCGACTCTGGTCAGCGACGCCTTGGCGAGCTCGGTCTCCAGCGCGAGGATGGTCTTCGCGTCGTGAGAGGCCTGCGCCTGGGACTGGCCCGAAAGGAGGAGCATCTTTTCTACGTGCTCGAGGTACCGCTTGCGTGTCTCCTTCGAACGGGCGTCCGTCTTGAGATAGTAGTCCCGGTCCGGAAGCCCCAGGCCGCCGGCCAACACCACCCCAATGACGCGCGTGGCATCCGAGGGGTCCTGTTGCGAGTTCACTCCGAAGAAGAGCTCGCCGCTGTCCAGGCGGTGTTGGGCGCCGAGCCACGGACTCAGCTCTGCCCGGTCCTTCAGGTTGCTGATGGCGGCGAGGTCCGAAGCCAGTGGCCCCTGGCCCAGCTTTTCCACGGCCGCTTCGTCCATGCAGGCCGCGAAGAAATCGCCCACCTGCTTCGTCACCGCGTCGCGGGTGGGCTGCGGTTTCGCCGCTTCCTCGAGCACCCCCCACAGGTACTTGAGGGTGTCGGTCTGTAGCTTCGCGTAGACACTCCAGCCTGCCTGGTCCGGCGGAAGGGGGTTGTTCCTCTGCCATCCGCCACAGCTGAAGGCGTAAAAATCGACACAAGGGTTAGCGGAACGGTCCATGGCCGAGAGGTCGAGACTGGGCGTGTAGGGCATCTGCGAGAGCGGCCGTTCGGCAGGCGGCGCATCGGCCGCTGCGGCGGCTCCGCAGGCGAGGCAAACCAGCAGAAGCGGTCGTGTCATGGGGATTGGCCCCTTTCCCGTCTGAGTGCGGACTCCGCTCCTGTTCAGGCGTCCGGAGACTGGACGATGAGCTTCTCTTTGCCGCACACCGCGCAGCGCAGGTGGATGAAGAGGTCACCCTCGCTGTCCTCGGGCACTGTCCCCGGCGTCACGCCGAGCTCGGCCTGGGCCAGCTCCGGAACGCGGTTCGGGACGTCCTCGGCGTGGAGCGTCTCCAGGGTGAGCATCTCCCGGTCGTGGCACTCGCGGAATTCCGCGCCCTGGAGCCAGGCAGGCTCGGTCCCGGCCGGGAGCCGGCTCAGCTGTTCCAGGTGGGTGGCCGCCTCCGCCAGGTAGGCCAGGCGGCGCAACCGCGCTTCTTCGGGCAGCCCAGCGAACGCGGAAAAGGCCTCGCCGAGGAGGTCTCGTCTGTCCCCGACGGAGAGGGCGAGCAAGTCCAGCGCCGCCTCGGACGCATCGACCGCCTCCTCCCAGTTGTTGTCAGGGTTGAAGCCAGCCTCGAGGAGTGCGGAGAAGAGCTGGGTGGCCGCTAGGCGGCGGCGGACCTCCCCGAAGGCCTCGTCGAGGTCCCTCGGCAAGCGAAGCTCCCACAGGGCACCGGCCACCCGGGGGTCGACAGGGCCTGTGAGGTCATCCACCTCCAAGTCGGTACGCAGTGCGCCTTTCAGCACCGCGGACGCCGAGAAGCGGAAGAGCGGCTCGACGCCGACTTCGCGCAGGTACATGACGCCAAAGGCCGCGTCCTTGCTCCCCATCCGAAGCGCTGCCTGCGCGCGCGTCACGCCGTCCGGGTCGGTGATGGGGCGGCTTCCCTCGAGGCGCGTCTTCACCGCCTCGCGCAGAAGGGCTTCCAGTCCGGTTCCCGGCACGAGGCGGGTAGGCAAGGGAGGCCGCAGCCCCGGCGTATCCAGCACCCACGGCAAAGGGCCGCCCAGACGCTTCAGCCCGCGGAAGAGCAGCGTCCCGGGGGGGTCCTGGGGCGAGAAGGGCGGCATCTCATCCGCACCGGAGAGGCTGAGCTCGTTCGCCTGCCGCTGTTCGCGGGTGAAGGAGGTGATTCCCTGCGCCGGCGGCGGCGGAGGGGGCGGAGCCTCTTCCCCGTCCAGCCCCACCACGCGGTCCATGTCCACCTCTTCGAATTCCAGGGCTTCGAGGCCGAGCGCGCCGGCGAAGTCGCACCGGAGCAGCTTCAGACGCTCGAAGGTCGCACCCTCGAGGTTTGCGCCCCGGAAGTCGCAGTCCTGAAGACGTCCCCCGTGGAAATACGCGCCCGAGAGGTCAGACTCCCGGAAGGTGACTTTGGAGAGGTCGCAGCGGTCCCACTCCGACCCCACCAGCATCAGCCCGGAGAGGTCGGCGTTGGCCGAGAAGAGGTTTTCGAACGTCGCGCCGGTGTGGTCGGTTCCTACCTTGCCGCTCTTGCGCAGTTTGTTCCACTCGGTGGACCCGCTCTTGAGGAGGTCTTCGATGGTCATGGCCTTCGGCATATACCCTGCAGTTTAGCGGTGTGGTTCCATCACCGCGCTCTAAATGATCGAGTTTCGTATCGACAGCGACCATGCAGGGGTGCGGCTCGACAAAGTCCTGCGCCAGCGGCTCCCCGCCATCCCCGTCAGCCACCTTTTCAAGATGATTCGCACCAAGAAGGTCCGGGTGAATGGAAAGAGGGCCTCCGTCGACCAGGCGCTCGCCCTGGACGACGTCGTCACCGTCCGGGGCACTGAGGAGCGCCTCCTCGGGGCACAACCGACGGTGGCCCGGTCCATTCCGGTGGACCCGTCCCGGCTGACGGTACTCCTCGAGGATGAATGGATGATGGCGGTGGACAAGCCCTCCGGCATGGCAGTGCACACCGGAAGCGGCATCAGCGGGGGAACCCTGGTGGACTACGTGCGGGCCTACCTCGGTCCCCGGGCGGTGCGGAATGGCTTTTCTGCCAGCCCGGCCCACCGCCTGGACCGGGACACCTCCGGCGTCATTCTGGTCGCCATCCGGCGGCCGGCCATGGTGCATTTCACCGAGGTTTTCACCGAGGGGCGAGCGACCAAGCGCTACCTGACGCTGGTGAAGGGGCGGATGCCGCGCGCCTCGGGCCGAATTGACCTGCCGCTGTCCGAGCACCAGCAGACCGCGGCCTCGAAAGCCGTCCGAGGCGTCAAGATGCAGGAAGCCGTCACCCGGTGGCAGGTGGTGAAGCAAGGAGGCGAGGCCGCCCTGCTCGCCTGCACCATTGAGACGGGGCGGACGCATCAGATTCGTCGGCACCTGGCTGCACTCGGCCATCCGGTGGCCGGCGACCGGAAGTATGGAGACTTCACCTTCAACCGGGAGGCCAAGGCGCGCTGGGGGCTCAAGCGTCTCTTCCTCCACTCGGGAAGCATCCAGTTTCCGCACCCCGAGGACGGGCACAGCGTCCACCTCGAGTCCCCACTGCCCACGGACTTGCGGGAGGTGCTCGCCAGGGCCGCCATCGACGTGCCGTGAGGTAAGGTCCGAAGCCCTGCCGATGCGCGATTCCCCGCCGCCCGACATCTCCACACCCGAGCCCGCTGCGCCGACGCGGCTGGTCCTCTTGGAGTCCCCCCCGCCGCCAAGGGGCAAATGGGGGCGCTACCTCATCCCGCTCTCCAAGGTGGGCGCATTCCTCGCGCTCACCGGCTTCACCGGGCTGCTGGCCGCGGTCTGTGTCCTCTACTACCAGTTCTCCCAAGGCCTCCCTGAAATCCCCAAGGTGTCCGCCTACGCCCCGCCGGTGCTCACCGAGGTTTTCACCGACGACCAGGTGCTGGCCGGCGAGTTCTACGACCAGCGCCGCAAGGTGGTCCCCTACGAGCGGATTCCCAAACGCCTGGTGCAGGCCTTCATCGCCTCGGAGGACGCGGCCTTCTTCGACCATTTTGGACTCGACCCCCTCGGCACGGCGCGCGCCGCCTTCAAGACCATCCTCCACAAGACGTCCGGGTCGGGGGGCGTCCAGGGCGGCTCCACCCTCACCCAGCAGACGGCCAAGGCGCTCCTCATCGCCACCGAGGGATTTGAGAAGGGCACGAGGCGCACGGGCCAGGCGGGCTACATCCGAAAAATACGGGAAGCCATCCTTGCTCGGCGCCTGGAGGCCGCGCTCACCAAGGAAGAGATTCTCTACCTCTACCTGAACAACGTTTACCTCGGCCACCACGCCTACGGCGTCCAGGCGGCGGCCGAGAATTACTTCCGGAAGGACGTTCGGGACCTCTCGCTGGCGGAGATGGCGCTCATCGCCGGACTGCCTCAGGCCCCGAGCCGGTACTCGCCCTTCATGAACCCCAAGGCCGCCACCGACCGGCGCGGCTATGTGCTGCGCCGGATGCGCGAGGAGGGGATGATTTCGCGCGCCGAGCATGACGCGGCAGCCAAGGAACAGATTCACGTCTACCCGGTGGAGGACGTCTTTCACGAGTTCGCCCCGTACTTCGTCGAACAAGTCCGCAAGGACGTGGTCCAGCGGTACGGAAACCCAGCGCTGCTCACGGCGGGACTCAAGGTTTTCACCACCATGGACTCGGAGAGGCAGCGGGCGGCGCAGGACGCGATGCTCAGCGGGCTTTTGGCCGTGGACAAGCGCCAGGGGTACCGCGGACCCGTCATGTCACTCGACAGCCCCGAGCAACGACGGGCCTTCCTGGCGAAGAGCACCGCAGCCTTGGCCGGCGCGCCCCTCGTGGAAGCGACCTACTACGTCGGACTCGTCACCGCGGTGAACCAGGACGCCACCTCGGCCACCATCCAAGTAGGCCCCCATCAGGGTCAGTTGCCACTGCTCGGGATGCGGTGGGCGCGAAAGGTCAACCCGGAGGCCTACTACCCAGGAGCGATGATTAGCAGTCTGAAGCGGGTGGTGAAGCCCGGGGACGTGGTGGTGGTGCGAACGGTGAAGAAGAAGGAACTCTGGGACGACAAGGAGCAGTACGACAAGAAGCTGGCCGAGAAGCTTCCGGACGAGGGCCTCTATTTCCGGCTGGAGCAGGAGCCCGAGCTGCAAGGGGCGCTCGTCTCCATCGACCCCTGGCGCCAGTACCTGGTGGCGATGGTGGGGGGCTATGACTTCGATGCCAACGAGTACAACCGGGCTTTCCAGGCTTGCCGTCAGCCGGGGAGCAGCTTCAAGCCGGTGGTGTACTCGGCCGCCATCGAGCAGCTCGGCTGGACCGAAGCGCAAACCATCGTCGACAGTCCGATTGTGGAAAACGACCCCGAGCATCAGGTCCGATGGAAGCCAGAGAATTACACGGAGGACTTTCACGGGGATGTGCTGCTGCGCACCGCAGTCGTGAACTCGATGAACATTCCCGCCGTGAAGACCTTCGTCGCGGTCGGCATCGACCCGATGGCTGCCTGGGCCAAGAAGCTCGGACTCTCCACGCCGATGAATCGCGACTTCTCCGCCGCGCTGGGGAGCTCCTGCGTCTACCCCTGGGAATTGGCCCAGGTGTACGCGACCTTCGCCCGGCTGGGGAACAAGCGACCCACCTACTTCATCCGGCGCATCGAGGACCGCTACGGGCGCATGCTCGAGGACCACACCGCCTACGACGACCCGTGGGCCAGCCTGACCGACCGCATCGCCGCAGGCTACGCGCGTCTCTACGAGCCAGGAGAGCAGGTGATGACGCAGGAGACGGCCTACATCCTCACCGACTTGCTCCGCAGTGTAGTGCGGGAGGGAACCGGTGCTCCTGCGCAAAGGCTCGGCAAGCCGGCGGCTGGAAAGACGGGAACCACCAATGACTCCTTCGACGCCTGGTTTGTCGGCTTCACCCACGACCTGGTGGGGCTGGCCTGGGTGGGGTACGACTTGAACCCGCATCCGCTGTCACGCTTCGAGACGGGAGGGCGAGCCGCGCTCCCCATCTGGGTGAGCTACATGCAGCGCGCCGTGGAAGGCCGTCCGGAGCCGGAATTCAGCCCGCCCGAGGGGCTGGACCTGGAGAGGCGGACGGTGGACACCAAGACCGGAAAGCTCGCCTCGGCGGGAAGCAAGACTACAGCGGCGATGTGGTTCAAGAAGGGAACCTCTCCTGCCGAGGTCGCGCCGGACAAGAAGGTCGTCGACCCCACCCAATTCATGCAGGTGCCCAACTAAGCCATGCGCTACCTCCTCCTTGCCTCCCTGGTGGCGCTTCTGGGCTGTGCCAATGTGTCGACCCAGGAGGGAGGCGGCGTGTGCCCCGAGTCGGCTTCCCTTACCTGTCTGACAGCGCCGCAGTGCTCGTACGACAGAGACCGGCACTGCAAGGTGTGCCAGTGCACCAAGGGCATCTACAACGCGGTGCCTCCGGACGAGCGCATCAGACAATAGACGGGTGGCGCCGCGCGCAGAGGGGGCGCGACACCCCCCGGAGCGCTTGGAGGCGTCGCTCGCCACCTGGCGAATGGGTCTCTTGGGAACGCCTGCGGCATTTCGAGGTTTGGCCTGTGCAGCCCAATGGGCGATGCAGCCGAGCCAAGGGGAGCGATGGCGCTGGGTGGGGACGAAGGCCCCGAGGGCGTGACTCCCAGGGAACTGCAGAGAGTCTGGCTCGCGCAAGTTTGGAGTCGGCTGGCTGCGATGAGGAGACCGTCCGCGGTGAGTTTGGACCCGGCGAGTCTCCTATAGCCGCAAGTTGGTCGTGCTATGAGAGAGAAGCGAGCGCTGCGGAGGGGATGCATTTCGATGCGCGCGGAAAGCGAAGGCGGCGGGAGGTCCAGAAGGCACACCGCCGCATGTGCGGTCGGTGTCGCCTTCCTCGTTGGCTTGGGCTGCCTCAACCTCGACTTGCCCACCGTTCCCGCGACGCCTCCGCCACCCTCGCTCAGCGTCCTCACCCCCAAACCTGGCGATACGATTTCCCTGAATGCGCAAGTGACTGTGTCCGCTGCCTCGGTCAATGGCATCGGCTCGGTGAGCGTCATCTGCGGGCCGCCCGACGGAGGCCGCACCGTTTACGCCTGGGGAGCGCCTCCCTACGTCGCCCTGGTGGACTTCTCGCCCTGTGAGGGGTTCGCCACCCCGGGTCCCGACGGCGGGCTTCCCCTGCTGCCCCTCGCGGTGCGTGCCATCAGCGGCGCAGGGGCGCTGGGGGAGGTGGACTTGCAAGTCCAATTCAACGCCGCGGGCCCCGTCGTCTCTGTCCTGTACCCTCCCTCCGCGCAGCCGAAGGCTCCCTTCACGGTCGTCGTCACCTCGGACCGGCCACTGGGCTCCTTTCCGACGGTGGTGCTGGACGGCTTGGCCGCTACCAGTGTCACCGCGGTGGCCAATCCCGACGGCGGGCTGCCTAGCTACACCGTGACTTTCGCCACCACGCGAGGTCTCGGCACCGACAATGCGCCCTACACGCCCGGAGTGCCGGTACCCATCGAAATTCTCACCGACACCTCCGAAACGGTGCGCCTGGTGGTCGATGCCACGGCGCTCAACGGAAACACGACAGAGGTGGATTTGGGCGTCGACATCACCCGGGTGGTGTGGGACCGCTACCTTCCTGGCCAGCCGGCATCGAGCAGCCCCATCCAGTGGGCTGCCGAGCCAGTGGCCTTCGACCAGGGACTTGAGCTCCCGCTGTCCACCGTTCCCGGAGGGGGCGCCACCGGTCCGTGGATTCCGGGAGTCCTCTCCCGAGCCGACGGTACTTTCTTCGGTTTCAACCCTTCCCTACTCGATGGGGGTTACATCCCCCGCGGATTGAATTCCCAAGGAGAGGTGCTCGCCTTCGCCTTCACCGGCAACGGCTCGAACTTGCTTCTGGCGCCGCCGCCCAATGTCAACGCTGCCCCGGTGCATGCCACCGGTGGACCGCTCACCGCGAATGCGCCACTCACCCGCGTGGACAACCTGCTGTGTCTTCAGGACTCCGTTGTCGCATGCTCGGGGGAAACCACGGATAGCCTCACCTGTTTCAACCCTCAGTTGACGGCCGTGACGGCCGCCTCGGGAATTATCTCCACGGGCCCCCCGACACCCGGCGTCGTCGCCGGAGCCGGGGGCCGGTACCTCTCCCCCAACATCGGCGTCTGCGGGAGCAGCTGGAACCTGGTGGACCTCAACGCAGGAACAGTCAGCGTTGGCCCCACGGTTGACCCCAACGGGTGCGCCATTGAAGCAATCGACAAGCTGCTTGCCGTGGGGGATGGCACGTTTGTCGTCCAGCTCACGTCCAATTGCAGCGTGACGGGCGTCGCGGCGCTCGTCTACCCCATCCTCAGGGTGGGCGCCGGCAGCAGCATTCTCGGAGCCTACACAGCGCCCGTGGCAAGCCCGTCCACGGTTCGGGCCGAGCTGGTGGGAGCCCTGCCCGACGGCCGTGTGGTGACGCTCCAGAATGCGCCGCCCTACACCAACTTTCAGCTCTGGGCGCTCAACAGCACCACTCCGGACGTCGTCACGCCCATCGCCGGACTCTATGACACGGCCGATGACGCCTTCGCTTCGGTCTTGGCCAAAAGCACTTACTCGGCCTCGGATGGCGGCTTCGCCGTGCTGCTCTCCGGTGCAACGCTCAGCGTGGAAGTCCTCGCCTTCGGCCCGAGCCTCCAACCTCTTTGGCTTTACATCTACCCGCGCGCCACCGATGCGACGAACTCGCGCCTGGTGGCGGCGGCGAGTGTCGGGGATGTGTACTTGCTCGACGAGTTCAACAATTACGCCGTCTCCTTGCGCATCGCCCCGCAAACAGTCGACGGCGGAAACCCTGGCGGAGGCTTCACCGTCAGTGGCTACGTGGTGGATTCAAACGGAATTCCGGCGCCACTCGAAACCATTGTCGCTTCGAGTGCGTCTGGCACCCAGAATGCTGCCAGCGACGCCGATGGTGGCTTCACGTTCACCAACGTCGCAGTTCCCTACACCCTATCGGCGGTGGACTTGACGTACCAAGAGGCCGTGACCTACGTGGGGCTCACCATCCCAAACCCCACCATCCAGCTGCAATTTAGGTTGAACGGGAACCGCTCGGGAACCTTCAACCTGGCGTTGGATGGCGGGTCGCCAAATGACTTGCTCACCTTCTTGTTCACCTCGCCGGAAGCCACCCTGGCGACCAGTTTCGACAGCCCAACCGGGGTGCCGAGCCTCTCTGTTGACTGGTCCGGTCCGGCCTCCATCACCGGAACCGTTTATGCCCTCGAGCTCGAAAGCGCCGATGGGGGGGACATTCCATTTGGCTTCGCCTACGGCACTCTTCCTGGAGTCCAGCTCCAGGACGGGACGACCGTGAACGAAACACTCTCGCTCAGGCCAGTGCCCACCGGGACGCTGTCGGGCACGCTGAGTGCGCCTGAAGGGACGACCCTGGCGGGGACGGGTATCAACCTCATTCCGGATGGGGTGACGCTGCAGGCGCTACTCCTCGTCGCCTTTGATGGCGCAAGCCCCGCAAGGTTCTCGTACGTGACGCCTTCTGTTCCGGACAGCACGTTGGCCTTAACGGTTTCTACGTCTTCCGATTTGGGCAACGGCACGCTCACCATGGTTGGACTGGCCGCGAACACCACCGGCCTTGCAGTCACTATTCCCACGACTTCGCTGGTGCAAACCGCTCCCGATGCGGGCGCCACGGGAGTCACGACGTCGACTCAGTTCAGCTGCACGCCCCTCGACGGCGGAATCTACCGGTTCTCCATGAATGCCGAGGGTGCGTCCTTCGCCATCTGGACCGCATCGCCGACCGCCACCATTCCTGACCTCAGTGCTGCCGGCCTCCCACTTCTGCAAGGTACAAGCTACGTCTGGTACGTAACGGGCTATCAGCCTTTGACTAGCGTCGACGAGCTGGCCGCCCCGTACAATGGAAACTCGTTCACCATTTCGACGCCGCTGATTTATTTTTTCACCAACCCTTGACGCTTGGCGGCCAGAAAGCCGGCGAGGCGCGTTTCCCTCGCCCTCGTGGAGTCACCGTGACTTGCTTCGAGTTTCGAGCCGAATCTCTCGCGGACCCGAAGGCAATTTCCAAGGACGCACGCGCCCTGTGTTTGGGCAAAGCGAATTGCCCGGGGCATCCGCCCCGGGTGGTGGTCTACTCGCGCAAACAAGGGCCGCGCGCCGGTGCAGGACTCGACACCTAGCTTCGCTAGCCCATCGGCTTGAGGCTCTGATGCAAGCACTTGAAGAGCATCTAGCTGCGCAAGGGGGCGACGCGGTCGACTTCTTTTGGCACCGGCTTCGGGCCAAGGTGGTTGCCGGACAGCTTCCCCGTGGGGCGTTCAAGCTCCTGGACCTCGGCGCGGGGGCGGGTGCCTTTGGAGAGTACCTTCGCCGGCATTTCCCCTCCGTCGAGTACCACTTCGTCGAGCCGCTCGAGTCACTCGAGGTGGCTCTGAATCAGCGGTTTGGGCTGCAGCACAACGCGCGCGCGCTCGCTGACTTTCGGCAATTTGACGTCGTCGTGCTGCTCGATGTCCTTGAGCACCAACACAATGACCGAGAGTTCTGCGAGCAGCTGTTTCGAAAGTTGCGGCCTGGCACCAGACTCATTCTCACCGTTCCAGCCATGCAATGGCTCTGGTCCGCCTGGGACGAAGCGCTCGGGCACGAGCAGCGCTATACCCGGCGCCGGCTTCGACGGGCATTCGAAGGTCTGCCGGTCCGGTGGCTGGAATGCTCGTACCTCTTCCCGGAGATGGTTCCCTTGGCTCTCGCGCGGAAGGTCAAGCTGCGAGGGACTGCGCTGCAAACTGCCGACGAGACGCATTTCCCAACACTGCCCGCTGCGCTGAATGAGAGTCTTTATCAGCTTGGGCGGCTGTCGCTTGCGCTGCGTGCCATCGCCCCGTTCGGTACCTCCGTGCTTGGCGTCCTCGACGTGCAGTGAAGTGGCGGCCGTTCTCGCTTGGCGCGGCGGAAGCCGTGCCACCTTGAGTCCCGCACTGGAGTTCCGGGAGCGAGGCGAACATTTGTTGAATTCGCCTCGACCTTCTCCAGGGATACGGCGCCCATGGTGCTGGGCCCTCACCAGCGGACAATGCCCGCTCGTCAGTCAGCCCCGCAGGTCACCCAGGTCGCGTCTGGAATGCGTCGCCGCCGCTCCGGAACCGCTGTGAATGCAGCTCGACCAGCAAGTGGATTCAAGCGCAGTCTCGTGCGACAGTTTTTGAGGCATGGCTGGCTCGCCGACTCCAGAAGAGGGCAGGGGCAGACTCCTTCCTTCCTGGGGTTGGCAGGCGCTGGCGACGCTTGCTGTTTTCCTGGGCTCGACCGGCGTGGCATTGGGGTTGGCCCGCGACAACGGTTTCATGTGGGCCGAGAATGACTACCTCGACCACATGGACAAGCTGCGGGTGTGGCTGTCCGAGCTCTGGAGACTCGGTCTGCATCAAGGGATTGCCGAGCTCACTCCTCCTTATTGGGAGGCCCAGCGGTATTGGAACCCCCATCCCCCCCTCTACCAATACCTGGGGATGCTGAGCAGGGCGGTCTTGCCAGGCGTGGCCTTTCCAACGGCGGAGCGTCTTCCAACCATCTTCCTGTTTGCGTCTTGTTGCGCGGTCATCTTCCTGACTTTGACGCGACGACGGAGTTGGGTTGCTGGGCTGGTGGGCGCAGCGGGGTTGCTCTTCATGCCTCGCTTCGCCGCCTATTCAGGCTATTGCACTCCCGACATGCCCGAGGCCGTTTCGTGGCTGCTCGTTGCGCTTGCGTATGAACGCTACGAGATGACGCGCCGCTGGAAGTGGCTCGGCCTGACTGCGGCAATCTTTGCATTCGCCATGGGGTGCAAACTCTCTGCACTTGCGATGATTCCGGCCCTCGGTTGCTTGATGCTGTTTTGGCGAGTGAGAAAGGGCTGGCGAGAGGTGCTCCAGGGCGCGGCCATGTTGGGGCTCGTTCTGCTTGTGGGTCTCATCGCCCTGGTCGTTGTCTTCCCCTTCACCTGGCCCGCGCCCTTTTCCAGGGTTCTCCTCCTCGTCGACGAGGCTCGCTCCTGGGGCAAGGCCACGCACTTCACGGCGCTCTTCGGAGGGCACGTCCTGCGCTACACCTCACTGCCCTGGTACTTCACGCCAACCATGCTGGTGCTGGTGACACCGCCGCTGACGCTCGGGCTCGCCCTGCTCGGGCTTGCGTGGCCGCGCACGGTCGACTCGCTCTGGCAGGCGCTCGCCGCCGTTCTCATCTTCTGGTTGGTCTTTCTGCTCTTCCCAAATACTCCGAAGTACGACAATGACCGGCAACTCCTCATGCTCTTTCCATTCCTGGCGATGTTCGCCGGGCTTGGGGCACAGGACATTCTGGACCGTCTCTCGAAACGAGTTCAGGCCAGACTCCGCCCAGCGCTGGTCGTCCTTCTGGGGCCCATGGTTGCCACCGTGATGGCGCTCGAATTGCCAGGAGCCCTGCCGGTACCCCTGAGCTACTACTCCGAGCTGGTGGGCGGGCTGCCGGGAGCTGTCCATCTCGGATTTGAACCCACCTACGCGATGGAAGTGTTGTCTCGGGAAGTCCTTGGAAGTTTCCAGGAGAAGTTGCCTCTAGGCTCTGAGTTGACGACGATACCTGCACCGGATTTCGCTGAATTTCTCCAAGCGCGGGGCTACCTTCGTTCGGACCTGCACCTCACCAACGCCGGGGGACCATTTTATCTCGTGGTCAACCGTCACTTGGCATTGGGTCGAGAGGGTCGCGATGTCAAGGCGCATGGCCAGCTGCTGACCAACTACCGCAAGGAGGGCATTCCCCTGGCGGAACTCTGGTACTACCCGCACGGCGCAGCACCCGTGGAGCAATGAATGGAGACAGCGCGCCTTTGGCTCCTTTGTCCTCTTTACGAAGACGTCGATTCGTTTCTCGTCGTCAAGGCCAGGTTGCTGAAGGTCCTGGCCGGCCTCTCCTGGGACATTTCAAGAATTCGGTTCGTGGTGGTGGATGATTCTGCTGGCTTCGACCCGGAAGTCGAGCGACTCAGGCACGAACCCAACACGGAAGTCCTCTGCCCGCCTTTCAACCTCGGGCACCAGCGGGCCATCGTGTTTGGTTTACGTTCCGTCCGCGAACAGATAGCGGACCCCGACATCATCGTCACTCTGGATTCTGACGGAGAGGACCAGCCGGAAGACGTACCTCGTCTGCTGGCGCCCATTCAGGCTTCCCCGTCAGACCTGAAGCTCGTCGTGCTCGCGCGCCGGACACGGCGTCATGAGTCTTTGCAATTTAAGGTCCTCTACGGCCTCTTCAAGTTGATGTTCATCGCGCTCACCGGCACCGTCGTCCGGACAGGGAATTTTGCGGCCTACCGTGGCTGGACCGCGCGGCGCGCTCTGTTTCACCCACACTTCGACCTGTGCTACTCGTCGAGCCTTCTGGGGCTCAACAGGCCGCTGCTCTTCGTCCCGTGCGAGCGGGGCTCTCGCATCGCGGGCCAGTCCCACATGAATTTCCTCAAGCTGTTGATGCATGGGTTCCGGATGCTGATGCCTTTCATCGACCGGGTTGCGATACGAGCGATGATTGTCTTCTCCGCCGTGCTGGCCGCCGGTCTTGCCTTTGCGGTGGCGGTCATCGGACTTCGTCTCTTCACGAAGATTCCAATCCCCGGGTGGACCACCTATGGCCTGCTGATGGTCCTGCTCCTTTCCTTCGTGGCCATTGGGAATTTCATCATTCTCTTCGCGCTGTTTTCGCAGTCCCAGGGTGTCGGGCTCGCGTTCCTGGACCGAGGTGGACCAGTCAGAGATTGAAAGAAACAGGCCGAATTACAAACCAAACCAAGATGGGCGGCCCGGGGCACGGGCCTGCCTCCCCGGCGCTCGTGCCCCGCCTGAACCATTCGCCTGGGTGCGCGCTATTCGACAGGCGCTTTTTAGTGACTCTTCTTGGACGCGGACCCCATCGAGCGCGCTATCAGCCAAGGCGGCAGCAGACTTGCGAGCCTTGTCAGCCACGCCATCTGCCAGGGGAACGCGAAGCGCGCATCTCCGCGGAGAATGGCTCTCCCCATCCGGTCCGCCGCGTCGGCAGTCTCGAGCAAGAAGGGCATGGTGAAGCGGTTGTTGGCCGTCATTTCACTTTTCACGAAGCCTGGGTTGATGCAGGTGACGCGAACTCCCGTTCCGGCCAGGTCCATCCTTAGGCCCTGGCAGTAGGTCTGCAAGTACCGCTTGCTCGCGCCATAGATGCCGAAGCGGGGCACGACCAGCCACGCAGCCAGCGACGAGATGCCCACCAGGTGGCCTTTGTGTCGCTCCAGCATCCGCGGGGCGAGTGCCATCAGCGTCGCGGTGGCGCCGAGGACGTTGACCTGGAGCATCTTCTCGACGGCCGGCCACTGGCCCTGCTGGCCAGTGGACATTCCGCCCACCCCAGCGTTGGCCACCACCAAGTCGATGCCGCCCGGGGTGGCATCGTCCAGCGCGAGCAGCGTGCTCTCCACCGTGTCCGTCCGGGCAACGTCGAGGCGGACCGGCACCACCTGGCCAGGGCCTGCTGCGGCCTCGGCCTTCAGCGACTCGAGCTGCTCCTCGCGGCGGGCCGCGGCGTAGACGCGGGCGCCGCGGCGCACGAACCACAGGGAGAGCGCCCGTCCGAGTCCGCTCGACGCTCCGGTGATGACGACGTTCGAATAGCTGTTCTCCATGCCCGGAGGTCTCGTTCATCGGGGCTGCCCTGGCAAGTGGGTCGCTTCAACGCGTCCCCACTGCTGCGACCGGGCGGAAGTGAAACTCGGCTCCCGGGAGGTGGGGCAGCGCCCGTGCGGCCCGCGCCGCGGCGTGCAGGAGGGGCGCCTCGTCGAGTCCCAGCGCCTCGTCGAGGCTCTCGAAAATCTCCGCCACTTCCTCCGCGCTCGAGCGGAGCGTTTCTGGGTCACTGACGTCTCCATCAATTGCCACGGAGTTCACCTGCACGTCTGAGAAGCCTGCTGCCCGCATCAGTCCTTCCAGCTTCTGGCCGATGAAGGGGTCTCCGCCGCCCTGAAGCTGTGCCCGGTTGAGCAGCGCGAGGGCGGCGTCAATTTCGGGGGACGGGGGGACGAGCCTGACCGTTGCGTTGTCGACTTCGAGGAAGAAGCACTGGCCGCCCGGGACGAGGATGCGACGCACCTCGCCCAGGACGTGGGCCGGCTCAGGGATGTGCTCCATCACCCAACTGGCATGCACGCGGTCGAAGCTTGCGTCCGGGAAGGGCATCCGCGAAGCGTCCCCTTGGACGTAGGTGGCCACCGGGTGAAGCGCCTGAGCCTGCGAAAGCTGTGCGGCACGGAGGTCGAGCCCCCACAGCTCGATGCCGGGGTGGCGCCGTGCGAGCGCCGCCGCCATGGCACCCACCCCGGTCCCGAGGTCGAGCACGCGCATTCCAGGCGCGGCGGTGAAGTGCTCGAGCATTCTGGGAGCGACCCACACCAATGCCTGCTTACTGAGCCGAGCGACCTCGCGCAGGTCCGTCCCGCCGTGGATGTAGTCGCTTGGGGAAGTCAGAGCGTTGGCCAGTACGGACGCAACGCCTCGCGGCTTGCCCTGATGGCCTGGCTCGCCTCGTGGCTCGTGCCGGTGGGGAATTCCTCGGTGCGGCCAGTGAGCACTTCGAGGCAGGCGTGGACGCTTCGCGGAAGTCCCACCAGCGAGTAGCCGCCTTCGAGCAGCAGCACCAGCCGTCCACCGGCCGTCGCGTCGGCGAATTGCTTCACCAGACTGCACATGGCTGCGAAGCCGCGTTCAGTGCAAAGCATGCCGCCGAGTGGGTCATCCTCGTGGGGGTCGAATCCCGCGGAGACGATGACCACGTCCGGGGCGAATGCCCTGGCAACAGGGAGGAGCAGGTCGTGAAAGACGGCCCCGAAGTCAGCGTCCGTGCGGCCGCCGGGAAGGCCGCAGTTGACCGTGAAGCCGGCGCCCGGTCCTTCACCGACGTCCGTTGGCGCGCCGGTGCCCGGGTAGAAGGGAAACTGGTGCACCGACTGGTAGAGGACGTCGGAGCGCTTCCAGAACGCGGCCTGCGTCCCGTTTCCATGGTGGACATCCCAGTCCAGCACCAGCACCCGCGCGGCTCCGGCAGCGCGCGCCGCCTCCGCCGCGATGGCGGCATTGTTCAAGAGGCAAAAGCCCATCATCTCGTCTGGCGTCGCGTGGTGGCCGGGCGGCCGCACCAGGGCGAAGGCATTGCGCGCCTGGCCTCCGAGCACGGCCTGCGCCGCGCCCACCGCGGCACCAGCGGCGAGCAGTGCGGCCTCGTGGCTTCTGGGGGACACCCTGGTGTCGACGTCGAGAACGGCGTGCTTTCCGGCAGTGGCCGCGAGCTGTGCGCGGAGCGCTTGGGTGTGCACCCGGGCCACCTCCACGTCCGTGGCCGGGCGCGGCGTCACCATCTCCACCCCCGCCACCGGCTGGTCCGAAAGAAGGGACAGGACGTGCTGGACACGGGCCGGGGATTCGGGATGTCCACGCCCCGGGTCGTGCTCGAGGAAGAGCGGGTCAGAGAAAAGCAGTGTCGGTGCTTCTGCGGACATTCTGACGCCTTAGTCTAACGCCCAAGCCGGGGTGGACAGGGGGTTTCTCCCGGGGTCGAACGCCTTGTCGTATAATTGCACCGCCCCCGTGCTGCGACGACTGCGCCACCTCGGTCTGCGCGCCGCCATCTTCGGCAGCTTCGGGTTGGCGCTCTTGCTGTTGCTCCTGGTCGCCTGGGGGCTCATCCGGATGGAGGTCCTGAACCGAGTCAACGACAGGTTGGAGGCCTCGGGGCGGCTCCTGGCCCGGCATGTCGCCACCTGGCTGGCGCACAGCGAAAACCCCGCGGAGGTGCTGGGGGAGGTTCCCCTGGCCACGGCTTCGGTCGCGGGAATGGCCCTGGTCAATGCCGGCGGCCGCGTGGAAGCCGTCAGCCACGACACCCTCGACTGGGCCTCCACCACGGCGCGCTGGGAATCGAGCGGCCGGGCGGCGCGCGTGAGCCTCCCGGACCACCTGGTGCTGCTCGCCGAACCGGCCCAGGCGCTCGGTGCCACGGTTCTGGTGGTGGTCGACGAGCGCTTTCTCGAGGACGTGAAGGCGGGGTTGCGCTCCGGGCTGGGCCTCTCCGTCCTGGTCGGGGTTCTGGTGTTCGCCGCTGGAATGGCCCTGGTGAGCCGGGTCCTCCTCGACCAGCCGCTGGCTCGGATGACCGCCATGGCGCACCGCCTGGCAGAGGCCGACCTCACCCAAGGCCTGGAGGAGGGGGGCTCGGACGCGCTCGGCAGGCTCGCCGCTGCCCTCGACCAGCTCTGCAACTCGCTGCGTGAAACCATTGGCCGCTCGCGCGGGGTGGGAGAGGCCATCGCTCTGGCGGTCGGTCAGCTGTCCCGCTCCGGGGCGACCGTGAGCGGCGGCGCCCGGACCGTCATCCAGCGCGTCGAAGAGGCACGCGGCGTGATGGGCGAGTTACAGACGTCACTGCACGGGCTGGCCGAGCAGGTGGACGTTCTCGGACGGGGCGCCGAGGAAGGGACCGCCACCGCCGCGGCCATGGCTTCCACGCACGACGACGTGACGGGCCTCGTCGACCAGCTGGGAGCGGCCGCGGCAGAAACCACCGCCGCCATCGGGGAGATGACTCGCCGAATCACCGAGGTGGCTCGCGCTCTGGGCGAGTTGCACGGCTCGGCCGAGGAGACGTCGGTGAGCATCCAGCAGATGGACATCTCCATCGGTCAGGTGGAGACCAACGCGAACGAGACCGCCCGGCTGTCGGAGAATGTGCTTCAGGATGCCGCCACCGCGGGGGAGGCCCTGCAGACGACGCTGGCTGGTATCGACCGCATCCGGGGGAGCAGCCGAGAAGCGCTGCAAGTCATCGAGAGCCTGGGCCGGCGAACCTCGGAGATTGGCAACATCCTCGACGTCATCGATGACGTGGCCGAGCAAACCAACCTCCTGGCCCTCAATGCGGCAATCATCGCCGCCCAGGCTGGCGAGCACGGGAAGGGTTTCGCGGTAGTGGCCGAGGAAATCAAGGAGCTCGCCGAGCGAACGGGCGCCTCCACCAAGGAGATTGCTGACCTCATCGCCGCCGTCCAAGCAGAGAGCCAGAACGCTCGGGCAGCGGTCGAGCAGGGGTTCCGCACCGTGGAGGAGGGTGTGGAGCTGGGGCGGGAGGCCGAGGGCGCCCTGAAGAAAATCTCCGCCTCCGCGAGCAAGAGCACGCTGATGGTGAAGGCCATCGCCCGCGCCACCGTCGAGCAGTCGCGGAGCAGCAAGTCGGTCACCGCTGCGGTGCAGCGCATCGCCGCCGCGGTCGAACAGGTGAGCCAGGCCACCGCTGAACAGGAACGCGGCTCCGAACAGATGACCGACAGCGCCCAGCGCATGCTGGCCGTCACCACCCAGGTGGAGCGAGCCACCGAGGCCCAGGTGGAGCGCAGCCGCCAAATCGCCCGGTCCCTTTCGAGCATCCGGGAGATGGCTGGCGCGGTCAGCCGGGCGCGAGGCGCGCAGGCGGCGGCCTCGGGGCGAGTGTTGGCCGCGGTGGAAGCCATCCGCACGGTGGCCGAAGCGCAGGGGAGCGGGGCGCGCCAGCTGGAGACCGTAATTGAGGATCTTCGGCGGCAGGCCGAGGTCCTGCGGGCCGAAGTTCAGAGGTTCAAGATTTGAAGGAACTGACGAAGTATGGCGTCACCGAGCGGCTGCTGGTCTTCCTCATCGGGGCCGTGCAGTTCGTCAACATCCTCGACTTCATGATGGTGATGCCGCTCGGCCCGGACTTCGCGCGGGCCCTGGACATCCCCCTCTCAAAGCTGGGTCTGGTGGGAGGCAGCTACACGCTGGCGGCGGCGGTTGCTGGCCTGGTCGGCTCGCTCTTTCTCGACCGCTTCGACCGGCGTTCGGCCCTGGCTTTGTGCATGGCCGGACTGGTGCTCGGCACCTTCGCCGGCGGATTCGCAACCGGCCTGCGCTCGCTGCTCGCGGCCCGAGTGCTGGCCGGCCTCTTCGGCGGCCCGGCGACCTCGCTTTCCCTCAGCATCATTGCCGACGCGGTCCCGGTCCAGAGGCGAGGCAAAGCCCTGGGCGCGGTGATGGGCGCGTTCAGCATGGCCCAGGTGCTCGGCGTGCCGGCAAGCCTGCGAGTGAGCGAATGGGCTGGGTGGCGAGCCCCATTCTTCGCAGTCGCTGGCCTCGGTCTGCTCATCACCGCCGGGACCATCACCCTGCTGCCACCGATGCGCGACCACCTCACGGCCGTCACGGATCGAGCCGCTGCCGTGCCGCTCTTCCGCCGGACGGTGCTGCAGTCCTATGCGATGACCGCGGTGGCGATGGGGGCGGGCTTCCTCCTCATCCCCAACCTCTCGGCCTACGTGCAAGGCAACCTCGGATTTCCGCGCAGCTCGCTGTGGAAGCTCTACGGCGCCGGCGGAGTGCTGAGCTTCATCACCCTGCGCCTCGTGGGAAAGCTCGTCGACCGCTTCGGCAGCTTCCGGGTGGGAACCACCGGGTCGCTGCTGATGCTCCTCGCCATCTGGCTCATCTTCATCGACGTGCCCATCAATCCCCCGGTGCTGCTGCTCTTTCTCTTCTTCCTGTTCGCCCTGTCGGTTCGCAACGTGGCCTACAGCACGCTCACCTCGAAGGTCCCGAAGCCAGCGGAACGAGCCCGTTTCATGTCCTTCCAGTCCGCCGTGCAGCATCTGGCCAGCGCAGCGGGCGCCATTGTTTCAAGTTTCGTCCTGGCGCAGGGGAGCGGAGGGCGGCTACTTCACATGCCTCGGCTCGGGGCACTTTCTCTGCTTCTCGTCGCCACGTTTCCCGTCTGGCTCTGGCTTGTCGAGCGGGCAGTCGACCGCGATGCCAGCGCCCCATTGCCGCCCACATTGGAGACACACGCTGAGCTGGGGCCGCGGCCCGATGGAATGGCGCGCCCGCTCAAGAAGGTTTAAGAGCATCCCTCAGGAGCTTCATGTTCAACGTCGGCCCCGGGGAAATCATTCTCATTGGCGTGGTCGCCCTGCTGCTGCTGGGCCCGGACAAGCTTCCGGAGCTGGCGCGCGGCCTGGGGCGCGCATTCCGGGAGTTCCGCAAGCACACCGACGACGTCCGCGGCATGGTGGAACGGGAGTTCTACCGGATGGACCAGGACGTCCTCCATGACGGCTCGAAGCCGAAACTACCCGAAGTGAGCTCCGTCTCTGACGCCCGCTTCGAGATGCCTCGAAGCGAAGCCGTCGACGTCGAGCCGCACATCCTTCCCCCGGCGACTTTCCCCGCCTTCCCTGTGCCGGAGGGCGTGGTCGCCTCGCGTCCGCCACCCACTGAATCCCTCGTCGCACCCGCGCCTCAGCCCGCGGCTGCCGAGTCGCCCGCGTCCGACGCTTCCGCCCGGAGCGATGGTGTTCCCGGCCGTGACGGCTGAGCCCGAGGGTGAGCGCCTGAGCCTCGCCGAGCATCTGGGCGAACTCCGGTCCCGTCTGTTGCGCTGCACCCTGGCGGTGCTCGTTCTCGGCATGCTCGGGCTCTTTTTCGCGCGCGACATCTTCGGTTTCCTGATGCGACCGGTGCTCAACGCGTTGCCGCCCGGGCAACGAAGTCTCATCTACACCTCGGGCATCGAGGAGCTCAACGTGCTGATGAAGGTCGGCCTCTACGCCGGCATCTTTCTCAGCACCCCAGTCATCCTCTGGCAGATTTGGGGGTTCGTTGCTCCGGGCCTCTACCCGGCCGAGCGCCGCTACGCCGCGCCCTTTGTCCTCCTCGGGACGCTCGCCTTCATCGCCGGCGCTTCCTTCTGTTACTTCGGGCTCTTGCCCACGATGTTCGACTACCTACTCACCGGGCAATCGGCTCCCGTCCAGGCCCGCGTGGTACACGTCCAGGCCCAAGAGGCGGAAGTGCTTCGGCTCGTGAGCCTCGGGGCATTCGAACGGGCCGCGGCGCAGTCCGACTCGGCGCTGAGCGCGCTGACCGCCAAAGGCGACGGCCAGCTGACGGCGGCCGATGGGCAAGAGGCGTCGGGCGCGGTGGACCGCCAAGCACGTTTCGAAGCCCTCGGCCGGCTCTTCGACGCGATGCACACGGCACTCGGCCCCGCCGGCGCTCCGCTGCTGAGAAGAGCGATGGATAAGCGCCTGGCCGCGCTGGACGCTCTGCAAACTGGTCAGGACGGTCCCGCCGACGTGGCCATGGACGAGTCGGCGGCCCTCATCGCCGGCACCGCCGGCGCGCAGGGTGGTGAGGTGGCCAAGGTGTGGCGGCTGGAGCGCGGACTGGCCGTCGGCCAAAACCAGCTCGCCGCCGAGTCATGGACGAGACCGCTGCTGACCATGAGCGAGCAGCTCTCCCTGGTGCTGCTTCTGCTCCTCGCGCTGGGAGTCATCTTCGAGTTGCCGCTGGTGATGGCCCTCTTGGCGGCGCTCGGGGTGGTGAAGGCCAGCTTCCTGATGCGCTACCAGCGCCACGCCATCATCGTCTGCCTCATCGTCGCGGCCATCATCACCCCCACCGGGGACGCGATAAATCTCTCCCTCATGGCCGTGCCGATGATTGCCTGCTACGAGCTGGGCGTCCTCGCCGCCTGGCTCATTGAGAGGCGGAAGAGGCGCAACGCCGCCGAAACAGCGCTGGCGGCAGCCGGATAAGGCGCTCGAGCCGTCTGGCTCAATCCACGACGAGCTTCACGGGGATGTTGCCCCGGGTGGCGCGGCTGTAGGGGCAGACCTGATGCGCGGCCTCCATCAGCGCTTGCGCCGCGGGTTTCTCCAGCCCACTCAGCGTCCCATGGAGCTCCACCGAGAGTCCGAAGCCGCCATCATCTGTTTTTCCGATGGTGACGTGCGCAGTGATGGACACGTCCTGGACGGGTAGCTTTTGCATCCGGGCCACTCGCAGGAGCGCGCTCTCGAAGCAGGCCGAGTAGCCGGCGGCGAAGAGTTGCTCGGGGTTTGTCCCTTTGCCACCCGGCCCTCCGAGTGAGGTGGGCATGGTGAGGGCCATGTCGATGAGGCCGTCGTCGGAATGGACGCGCCCGGTGCGTCCTCCAAGGGCGGTGGCGATGGCGGTGTACAGCGGCTGGAAGGCCATGGGAGTCAGTACCCTTTCTCCGAAGTTGTGGCGTTCGATGCCGATGCAGTCCTTGGGTTGCGAGGCGCGGGTGCGCCCGTCCGTCAGAGGCGTCGCCCCGGGCTCTGAGGGACGAGGAGGAGGAGCAGCACCAAGCCAAGCAGCGTCGGGCCGCCCGCGGTGCTGCTACAGCCGGTGGATAGCACGGTTGGAACCACAGACGTCGAGAGGAGGACGTCGTCGGGGCTTGGGTTGGAGGCACTCGCCATCGCCGTCACCACGAAGGGGTCGGGCGCCGCGCTTGGCACGTGGAGCGTGACCACCGTCAGGAGCACCGCACCGGGAGCCACCGTGCCCAGGCTGCAAGGGAAGGTGCCAGTGGTGCAGGCGCCCGCCATGGAGAGGATGGTTGCCCCCGCGGGGAACGTGAGGTTGAGGCTCACGTCGTTCGCTGCCAACGGGCGGCGGTTCACCAAGGTGAGGAGGTAGCTGGGGTCCTGGTTGGGATAAATCTGCGGGTCGAGGGCCTTGGCCACGACAACCGAGAGCCCCTTGACCACCGACCAACCGAGATCAGAGAGCACCGCCGGCGTGAGGTCGAGCTGGTAAAGCACGCTCGGTTGAATGGTGGGCTCCATGAGGAGGGCAGGCGTGGCGCCGGTGCCGAAGTGCGACACCGAGGAAACGCTGGCCACGGTGGGTGGCGTGTAGAGCAGCACCCGGTCGCCGGAGGAGTCCACACCTGTGCGCAACGCGGTCTGGCCAAATGTCCCGATGACGGTGGCGACGCCGGCCCTCTGCATGATGGCCGTCCCGGTCTCCAGTGAGACGAAACCCACGGGGATAGACAAGGCCGGCGAGCCGCTCGGAGAGATGAGGGGCGCGTCGGGTTGGTCGTTGAAGAGGATGACGCCGGCAGCCCCCGCGTCTTGGGCTCGATTGGCCTTATCCAGGAAGCGGCACGTCACACCACCGTCCGAGCCGCTTCGCTGGATGAGCGCGAAGTTGCCCGCCAGGGCGCTGGCGTTGGTCAAATCACTGCAGCCGTCCAGAGGCTGGGCGGCGATGACGGGAGCTCCAGCAAGCGGAAAAGGACCGCTGAAGCCGGCCGGCGCGAAGGGGACGGGATTTTGGAGCCCGGGGACGTCGACGCTGAAGGTGGGAAGGTACTCAAGGAAATCCGGGACCGCCGCCGCGAGGGCTTGGCCCTGGAGCGCCAGCGCGCCGACAGAGTCGGCGACCGCTTGGCGCTGCGCGTCGGTCTCCGACTGCCAGGGTGTGGCGTCGGTGACGTCCCAGACGTGAAAGTCGAAGATGGACGGCGGATTGCTCCCAAAACTTCCGCTGGCGGCGTCGACGGCCGAGAGAAAGCCGAAGCCGTGGGAAAACTCGTGAAGGAATACCGAGAGCAGGTCGTCCTGGCCGGCGTCCGGCTTCCCCTCGAGTCCGTAGTAGAAGCTTTGGTTCTGGAGGCAAGCCGCCGTGCCGACACTGGCGTTGAAGCGGGAGATGATGTGGGCCTCCCCGGGGGTGAGGTCCTCGCCCAGCAGTGCGTTCGCCAGCGCGACCGGGTAACCCGCCGCCGGGACTGGGAGGCTCTGCGTCGAGATGAATGCCGCCACCGCGGTGATGCCGAGGATGCCCGCGGTGCTCGAGCAGACGAAGCGCGCGTCGTCGGTGGGGGTGACGAAGGCGCTGTCGACGACGATGGGGATGCTGCTCCTCAACGTCGCACCCCAGATGGTCGCCGCGTATTGCAGCAGGATGATGGCCTGCTGGCCACGGGTGGTCCCGAAATTCAGGCCGACCGGACTCACCTGAGTCGGGTCGTTGAGGCCCTTTCCGGGGGCATTCGTGTCCTGAATGAGGATGTCGGCACCGAACGCCGCCTGCGGGAAGCAGGTCAGGACTACGAGCGAGGCGGCGATTTGTCGCAGTGACATCCGAAGTCTCTCGAAGACCTCCCGCGCGCTACAAGGTGTCGCGTCGTCTGCGCAGAATGAGGCCCAGCGCCAGTCCTGCAAGCCCGAGGAAAGTGGCCGGCTCGTTTGTCGCACTGCACCCGCCGCTTCCGCCTCCGCCGGTAGTGAACGCGAAGGAAGCGCTGTTGTTGGCAGTGTTGGTGTCAGGGGTCGCCGAGGTGACCGTGGTGGTGAAGGTGGCACCATTCGCAAACCCGGCGGGGATGCTGAAGGTGCTCGTGATGGTGCGCGTCGTTCCAGCGGGAATGGTCCGCAGTGCGCAGGGGAAGGCATTGGTGCAGTCCCCGGTGTTCGAGGTGAACCCGGGCAGCACGCCTGATGTTCCGGCGACGGTGCCGGTGACGACCACGCTGGCCGCGTCCCCCGGACCGGCGTTCGTGACAGTCGTCGTGAGGACGGCGGGCTCGCCAGTGGTGACCGGGGAGGGGCCAGTGACGGTGACTCGGACATCTCCGCCGCTGGCCACCGTCTGCGTGGAACTGGCCGTCAAGTTGTCGCTGCCGTCGGAGGAGGAGGGGGTGAGGGTGGCAGTTGCCACGAAGGGACTCGCCGCAGTGAGCGGCGCTTGAACGGTGGTGACGACGAGAAGCACCTCTCCTGCTTGCATCGGGCCGAGCGCGCAGGGGAAGGCGGTCGCACATCCAGCCGGGCTCGAGACGTTGGAGATGAAGGTCGTGCCAGCGGGAAGCGCCAGGTCCAGCGTCACGCCGGTGATGCTCGTCGAGCGGCGATTGAGAACGGCGATGAGGTAGCTGAACTGGGCCCCGGCCGGTACCTCCGGGTCGAGCAACTTCACCACCGAAACGCCGAGGCCCGTTACGATCGACCAGCCGAGGTCGGACATCACGTCGGGCGTGAAGTCCATGTTGAGTCGGATGTCAGGTTCGTTCGCGTACTCGAGCAGCAACGTATGGGGATAGGAGTTCGAGTTCCAGTGACTGACGCTTGAGCCGCTACTGACAGTTGGGGGCGTATAAAGCAGGACGCGCGTCCCGCTGGGGTCGGTATTGGAAACCTGTGCGGCGACGCCGAAGTCCACGCCGACCGGTCCTTGGCCCAGCTCGCTCTGGAGCGTCATTCCGTCCTGGTTGCTGATGAAGGCGGCAGGAATGTTGAGCGCAGGTGTCCCCGCCATCTCGATGAGCGGCTCGCCGGTGTAGTCGTAAATGATGACTCCGATGGCACCGGCATCCGCCGCACGCTGCGTCTTGCTGATGAAGCTACAGACCACTCCGGCATCCGCGAAGCTTCGCTCGATGAGCGCGAACTTGCCGTTGAGCTCCGAGCCGTTGCTCAGGTCGGCGCAGGCGTCGAGTGGTACAGCCGCCACCAGGGGGCCGGAGCCGACCAGCGGTCCAGAGAATTGGCCCTCGGCGAAGTTCAGCTGCGTCGTGGTTGCATTGAACGTCACCTCGAGGATGGGCGGAGGTGCGAGGTAGGTCGGGATGTCCGCCCGGACAGCGACCCCGTCGAAGCCAATGCTAGACGGCGTGATGACCAACTGCTGGCGCATCGGCGCGGTTTCGCTCGTCCACGGGACGCCGGCCGTCACATCGAAGATGTGGTAGTCGAAGATGGAGAGCGGATTCCCCGTTCCGTTGTCCGGGTCGACGAAGGAAATGAAGCCGAGTCCGTGGCTGAACTCATGCATCAGCGTGGTGAAGAGGCTGATGGCATTGTCGGGGATTTGCATATCCAGGCCGAAGTACCAGGCTGCCGGGAAGTCGCACTTGGGGGTACCGAGATCGGCGTTGATGTTGACCGTGAACTCGGGTTGTCCCCCTCCGAGGTCCGCGCCCGAGAGCGCATTGGCCAAGGAGATGACGTAGCCGGCTGCGGTGTTGGGAAAGTTTGGCGAGGTGAAGTCGGCATTGGGCCGCGTGTACGCGAGGACGGTCCCATCCGCGCTGCAGGCAAAGTTCGAGTTCGTCGTGACGCTGTCGAATTCGCTATCGATGAGGATGGGGACAGAGCTCTTCAGGGCGGCGCCCCACATCGCCGTCGCGGCCTGGAAGACGATGAGGGCCTGGTCCCCCCGGCTGGTTCCGAAATTCAACAGCAGTGGCGTGGCCGGGGTCTCGTCGCTGAATCCGGGGGCCTGGGTGTTCTGGATGGTGAGGTCGGCAGCCAAGGCCCGGGACGCCGTCACCAGGGAAAGTGCCGCGCCGAGGACTGTCGAGAGGAGGGGAGCCCTCATTGAGCCGCCCTGGCACGGGTGGACGGCGAGGTGTCGTTCAGGAAGGCGTCAGCTCCTTCCGCCGAATCCACGCAGCGTGTGCTCACCGTCCCGTCGGGGTTCGTCTTGGCGAGGATGACTTCACCGAAGCCTTCCCGGATGCGGATCAGCCGCGAGCCAGGGATGGGACCCTCGGAAACGTCCAGGTTTGCCGACGCGCGAGACGTCAGGGTGCGGACGCGTTCTCGGATGTCCGGGGCGGCGGCCAGGCCCGTGGCAGCGCCGCGCGCCTTGGCCGCCGGCGAAACCGCCTGGGTTGGAGCATTTGCCGAGCAAGCGCAGAGCAGAAGCACAAGGAGGGGGAGGTGCTGAGAGCGGCCAGAATTCATGGAGAGCACCCGGCAGAGAGTACCTCGGTAAGCCGTACCCGGTCGCTAATGGCAGACGTCCAGGGACGGTCGCAAATTCACACCGTACGGCTCCTCCGCGGCCAGCGCAGTGTGTTACTGAGGAGTCCATGACGGACGGTGTGGAGAAGGAGGCCCGTGAGCGGGCCAAGGCCATCGCCGAGCAACAGAGGGCCGAGCGTCGCCAGCGCAAACGGCGGTGTGTCCTCTGTGGCATCGAGGAGTCAGAGAGGGCGCCCCTCGGGCCACATCCGGACGGCATCGGCCCGGCGTGCCGCGAGGAAGCTGCCTGCATGGCGCGCCGCGCCAGTCGCTGAGGGAGCGTCGCTCGCTTCCCTGCCTAGCGGCCATCTCGAGCCGGTTTGCGGGCGGCCTGGGTTTGGCCATATACGCCTGCCCGATGGGCGGGCTGGCCTTCACGGGGGTCAAGGTGTTCTCCACCACACTCGCGCGGGACCGCGAGGTGATGGGCGAGTCCATCACCCGTTGGCTACGGGACAACCCCAGCGCCGAAATACTCGACAAGGTGGTGACCCAGAGTTCCGACAGGGAGTTTCACTGCCTCACCATCACCCTTTTCTACCGTCCCCGAACCTAGCCCCAGGACACCAGACGGGTTGGCTTGCGTCGTCCTGTGGGGCTCGTCACTCTTGATGCTCGATGCGCCCACGACGACTTAGCTTTGGCTCCAACTTTCCTGGTCTGCGCAGCGTGGCCGTGCGCCTCGCGGTGGCACTCGTTGCGGGCTCGGTCGCTTATGCGCTGTTCCGGAGGAGCTACGGCGCGGCGCTCCTGCTGACGCCCGGGGACGTGGTGGATCGCCTCTGGCTGTGGCAGCTCTTGACGTACGCCTTCATCGAGACCAGCCCGATGGGCGTCATCTTCGCCGCCCTGGTGGTGTGGCAGGTGGGCGGTTCGCTCGAGCAGAGCTGGGGCTCGCGCCGGATGGTGGGCTTTGCAGTCGGGACAACAGTGCTTGCCGGACTGGTCACCGTTGCCCTGTCGTTCGTCGTCCGGCCCCTGTCGCAGATGAGCTTCGGGGGCGGCTGGGTGATGGGCAGCGCACTCTGGGTGGCCTTCGGCCTGTCGCTCGGCCGCGCTAGCGCCAACTTCTGGGGCCTGCCCGTCTCGGGCAACATCCTGGCGCTTATCGGCGCGGGGTTTGTGTTCCTCGAGGGTGCCTTCTACGGCTGGCTCCTGGTCGTACCCTCGGTGTTGGGTCTTATTTTGGCCGCCGCTTATGTCCGGGTGGGGGGACCCGAGTTGTGGTGGCTCCGCCTGCAATCCTGGCGGCTCCACCGCCAGCTGCGGGGCCGCTCCAAGCACCTGAAAGTCGTCGCACCGGACCGGAACACCCCCGGGGATTCGGACCGCTACCTGCACTGAGTCGTGCATCGAGGGTGGCCCCCGGGTATGCATGGCCCCCCCCTTCACTCACTCGAGGAGAGAGATGCGTACTGCCATCGTCGCCCTCACCGTTTTCGCTGTCCCGATGTCCGCTCATGCTTCGGATTGGGTTTTCGACTCGGCGCATACCAGCGCCCAGTTCGCGGTCAAACACATGATGGTCTCCACCGTCCGGGGCGCCTTCAGCAAGGTGACCGGCTCGGTGCACCTCGACGATAAGGACGTCACCAAGAGTTCGGTGGAGGCAGTCATCCCGGTGGACACGGTCGATACCCGCGAGCCCAAGCGCGATGCGCACCTCAAGTCGCCGGACTTCTTCGACGCCGCCAAGTTCCCGACGCTCACTTTTAAGTCGACCAGCGTTTCCGCCGGAGCCGGCGGACACTTGAGTGTCGCCGGGATTCTCAGCATTCACGGGGTGAGCAAGCCGGTGGTGCTCGACACGGAGATTACCCCTGAGACGAAGGGCATGGGCGGCAAGTCGAGCCGGGGTGTTTCGGCAACCACGAAAATCAGCCGGAAGGACTTCGGCCTGGTGTGGAACCATGCCCTGGAGACGGGCGGCGTTGCCGTCGGCGACGACGTCACCATCCAGATAGACGCCGAACTTCAGCCCAAGGCCTAGCCCCCCTGGACCGGCTGGGGCTGCCGCACGGTGGCCCTAGCCGGTCGTGATGGACTGGACACCGCCCCGGAAGACGTAAACCCGGGCAGTGTTGGTACGCGCGTCGGTGGGGACCACGAAGAAGCCCGGCTCGCCCGATGCGTGGTCATCCGAGTAGCCCACCACCTGTCGGCCGTCCCGGAAGGTGACTTGGACCCGCTCGCCGCGCGTCGCAAGCGGCGTCCCGCCAGGAGCAAGGACGAAGAACACCGCCTTCACCCGCTTGGTGGGGATGTGGACTGAGCGCCCGTCCGGCTGCTGCACCGCGAGCGCGTCTTCTTGAAGGTCGAGGTCGTGGACCGTCCCGCGGTGGACTTGCCCCTCGAGGGTATGCACGACCACCCGGTGGTCCCCCTCGACGATGCTCGGATTGAGCATCATCGGTGCACCGAAGACGGCCTGCGTTCCGGTCGCTGGGCTGGGCGTTGGCTGATTTCGTTTGGGAACCGCAGCTTGCGGAGGCTCCACTTCGTCTACGAGCTCGAGAACTGGCTGGACCGTTTCTTCCTCGACAGCAGCCAAGGAACGCGACGCGGCGGGGAGGGGCGTCCGAGGTTGGTACGCGGACGGGCCCGTGCCTGCGGTCTCGGAGCCGCCAAGAGTTGGTACCTCTGCCGTCGACGGCCGCGAGACGGGGATGGCAGGCCGAGACGTCGGCTCAGGCGTCACGGGTGCGACAGCCGCAGCTGGGATGGGTCTCGAAGGTTGGGTCTGGGGCAGCGGCGTCTTCGGAGCGAGCGCGGTCGGCGTGACCGACCTTGATGGCGGGGCCGGCGGCACTGGAACGACGACGGCGACTGGTCTCGGGCGCTGGGCGCTGGGGGTAGGCGTCGTGCCAGGGACGCTCGAGCCCGGGATGGGCGCCGGGGCGGCCGCGTTCGCGGCGAAGGATGGCACGCCAGGCTCCGTCCGTTGCCACGGCACAGGTGTGGCGCTGGGTCCAGGCGGCGGCTTGGGGAACTGGAATCCGCGGATGCCGCCGCTTCCCGGGGGGGACGCCACTGGAAAGGGAGGCTCAGGCGTCGACGTCGAGTCCTCCACGAAGTCGTCGTCACCGACGGTTTCAACGACGTCGTCCGTTTGCAGGGAAGTCTCCTCGGGCCAGGGGTCAGGGGCATGTGCACTGAGCGGGTCACCGCCCCGGGCAAAGTCGTCCCCGGCGAGGCGGGGCGGCTCTGCTGCGCCTGGCTCCCAGGTGGAGGGCGCGGGCGGCAGTGGCTCGACCGGCACACCGGCGAGCCCGGTGTGGGCACTCTCGGATGTTGCGTCCTGAAGGGCGTGGCTTAAAGGAGTGCCGAGCTGCAAAGGTGGCGGAGTCCCGGGAAACACTGTTTCTTCGACGAACTGCGCCTCGGTTGTAGAGGACTCGAGCAGGTGCAGGGCTTCGGGCAGCACGCCCTCGTTCATGTCCCTTGCCTGCGCCGACGACGCGTCGTGCTCGACCGAAGGCTCAGGAAGGACACCCATGTCTGGGCTTTCCGGCTGCGCGGCCTCGAGTGGGGCCGGAGCTTCCGGAAGGACACCCTCGTCCATGCCCGCCATCTGTGGGCCAGCGGCCTCGAGTGGGGCCGGAGCTTCCGGGAGGACACCCTCGTCCATGCCTGCCGTCTGTTGCTCCGCGGCTTGGAGTGGGGCCGGAGCTTCCGGGAGGACGCCTTCGTCCAAGCCTGCCGTCTGTTGCTCCACGGCCTCGAGTGGGGCCGGAGCTTCCGGGAGGACACCCTCGTCCATGCCCGCCGTCTGTGGGCCAGCGGCGTCGAGTGGGGCCGGAGCTTCCGGGAGGACACCCTCGTCCATGCCCGCCGTCTGTGGGCCAGCGGCCTGGAGTGGGACCGGGGCTTCCGGGAGGACGCCTTCGTCCAAGCCTGCCGTCTGTTGCTCCACGGCCTCGAGCAGGTCGGGACCGACGCCGACGGGGGCCTCGAGCTGGAACCGTGTCTCCGAGAGGATGCTCTTGTGAACGCTCGGGGCCGCAGACGCAGAGGCGCTCAGCTGGTGCGAATCCTCGGCCAGGCCGCCTTCATCGGCGTCGAAAACCGCCGTCGGTGGGGCATCGCGCTCTGATGCCTGCGCTCGCTCGGCGGAGGGCGCGCTCGCGAGATTTGCCAGGCTCTGGTGCTCGATGTCATCGGTCCCGCCCGTGTCCGGCGGCAAGTCGATGCCTTCATCTCCCTGCCGGCCATAGGAGACGAAGTCAGCGGCGGCGGCCAGGGGCACCCGGTCCGCAGGAGAGCCCCCGAACTCGGTGGCCTCGGCATCCCTTTGGGGACGTGTGGCCGCCGGAGCCTCGTCGAAGGGAGCCGGCGGTGGCCCGTCCAGTCCCGGGTCGGTGGGCCGGTCGGCCGCCGCGTCGGACCAGGCGGGGGCATCGAGCGCCGGACCAACCCAGGCGGACGTCGTCGGGGCCGCCGGGCTATCCAGCGAAGGGCCGTTCCAGTGCGTCTCCTCAGGCTCTGGTTCGTCGTCTGGCGAGACGGGCTGTGAAGCGTTGGTTGCCTCCTCGGCGTCCCAGAACTGCGCGGCGGGCTCATCCGGCGTTGTGCCAGCGGCCCCGGCGAGCACCGCGTCCGGGACGGGCGGCGTCGGGGGCGAAAGTGGCGCCGGCCCGGCAGGAGTCGGCGAAGTCGGCGAGGAGCCAACAGTCTCTGGCTCGAGCGGAAGGCCAAGCTGACGCCGAAGCGCCATCCACCGCGCCGCCTCGGCTTCGGTGAGCGCGCTCAGGCTTCGCTTCTCGCTGAGGGAACGCAGCTCGCGAATCGCTGCGCGCGTGTCGGACATCCGTCGCTCTGGGCAACCGGCCCCCAGGAGAGGGCACGGGCCGCTTGTCGAAAGGGCAAGAACGAGTGTACGGCCTTTTCACGCTGAGGGCAGTTTGCTGACCGTTGTCGGATGTTTGCCGCCGATGTGGGTTTGAGGTGGAAGCCTCGAGGCGAATCCGGTACGACGCCATCGATGGGCCCCTCACCCAGCGCAATGTCCGGTTCGCAGAATTTTCACACGGGAGCAGCTTGCCCATACAGGCCCGTGTGACGCAGAACTCCTGCCTGGCCCCAACCCCTTTGTGCCACCAACGGAGTACCCAGTGTCCAGCCCAGGCATCGCGCAGCTCGCCATCAACACGCTGCGGACACTGAGCATCGATGCCGTTGAGAAAGCCAACTCCGGGCACCCCGGGGCACCGATGGGCTTTGCCCCGGTGGCCTACGCCTTGTGGCGGGATGTGTTGCGCTACGACCCGGCCGACCCGCGGTGGCCGAACCGCGACCGCTTTCTCCTCTCCAACGGACACGCATCGATGTTGCTCTATGCCACCCTTTTCCTCGCCGGCGTCCGCGAGGTGAAGAAGGATGGCAAGGTCGGTTCGGGCCCGGCAGTGTCGCTCGACGACATCAAGTCCTTCCGGCAGCTGGGAAGCCGGACGCCGGGCCATCCGGAATACGGGCACACCAGCGGGGTAGAGGCCACCACCGGTCCACTTGGGCAGGGAGCTGCGAACAGCGTGGGGATGGCCATCGCCTCGCGCTGGCTCGGCACCCGCTACAACCGTCCCGGCAAGAGCGTCTTCGACTTCGACGTCTACGCCATCCTCGGCGACGGCTGCATGATGGAGGGCGTTTCCTCAGAGGCAGCGTCGCTCGCCGGGCACCTCCAGCTTTCCAACCTCTGTTGGATTTACGACAACAACCACGTCAGCCTCGACGGGAAGACGGCGCTCTCGTTTTCGGAGGACGCCGCGGCACGTTTCGGCGCCGTGGGCTGGGCGGTCACCCACGTCGACGATGCCAATGACCTGGCGAAGCTGGCCCGCGCGTTTTCTTTTTTCAAGGAGACGCGCGACCGGCCGACGCTGCTCATCGTCGACAGTCACATCGGTTACGGCTCGCCGAAGAAGCAGGACACCAGCGCCGCCCACGGAGAGCCCTTGGGCGCAGAAGAGGTACGCGCGGCCAAGCGCAACTACGGCTGGCCGGAAGATGCACAGTTCCTCGTCCCCGACGGCGTCCGCGCGGACTTCGACGAGGGGCTTGGGACGCGGGGCCGGACAGCGCGCGAGGCCTGGCTCAGGATGTTTCAAGAGTACAAGCGAGACCATCCAGACCTGGCCGACGAAGTGGACCGCATGGCGGCCCGGGATTTGCCGGTGGGGTGGCAGAGCGCGCTGACCGAGTTTCCAGCGGACGCGAAGGGGATGGCGACGCGGGAGTCCTCAGGAAAGGTGCTCGAGGCACTTGGCCAGCGAATCCCGTGGATTGTCGGAGGCGCCGCCGACCTGAGCGGCTCGACCCGGACGTCCTTCAAAGGCGAGGGCCCGATGGAGCCTGACCATCCCTCGGCGCGCAACGTCTACTACGGGGTGCGCGAGCACGCGATGGGAGCCATCGTCAATGGGTTGGTGCTCAGCGGTCTCCGCGGGTACGGGGCGACGTTCTTCAACTTCACGGACTACATGCGTGAGCCCATCCGACTCTCGGCGCTGATGGAGATTCCCTCCCTGTGGGTGATGACCCACGATTCCATCGGCCTCGGCGAGGACGGGCCCACCCACCAGCCCGTCGAGCAACTTGCCGCGCTGCGGTCCGTGCCCCAGCTCTTGGTGTTCCGACCAGCCGACGCCAACGAAGTCATCGAGTGCTGGAGGGTGGCCCTCCAAACACGTCACCGCCCCTCGTTGTTGGTGCTCAGCCGTCAGGCGCTGCCAACCTTCGACCGGAGTAAATGCGGGGCTGCAACCGGAGTTGCCCAAGGAGCATACGTCCTGGCAGAAGCCGAAGGAGGAAAGCCGGATGTCCTGCTGCTCGCCACCGGGAGCGAGGTTGCCATGGCCATGGTCGCTCGGGACCAACTCGCGCAGAGCGGAATCCACGCCAGAGTGGTGAGCATGCCTTGCTGGGAGCTGTTCGAGGAGCAAGACGCCGCGTACCGGGAGAGCGTTCTGCCGGCAGCGGTGGCCGCACGGGTGTCGGTGGAGGCTGCGGCTGCGCTCGGCTGGGACCGGTATGTCGGGCCCAAGGGGACCATCCTCGCCATGCGAAGCTTTGGCGCCTCGGCACCCATCAAGGACGTCCAGAAATATTTCGGCTTCACGCCTGAAAATGTAGCCGAGGCCGCACGGGCGCTGGTCCAGGTCAGGAGATAGACCCGACCATGGGGCCCGTCCTCTGGGCCGAGCGCAGGGTTTCGAGCGCCAGGCGCCCTTCAGTGACCGAGCCCTTCGACGCCGGCCTGGCCCGGTTCAGCGGGGCGGCGTCCTCGCGTAGAAAGAGCATCGAGCAGCATGTGTCGTCGAATCCGGCAGAAGGTAGGGAGACACCATGAATCGCATCAAGGCACTCGGGCAGGCGGGCCAGAGCATTTGGCTCGACTTCATGCAGCGGAATCTGGTCACCACGGGTGAGCTGCAGGGGATCATTCAAAACGACGGCATTGCTGGACTGACGTCGAACCCCACCATTTTCCAGAAGGCTGTGGAGGCGAGCCAGGACTACGACGACCTCTTCACGAAGATGGCGTCCGAGGGGAAGACGGTGGTCCAGGTCTACGATGCGCTGACGCTGCGGGACATCCAGGACGCGGCCCGCATCTTTCATCCAGTGTGGGAGTCCACCCAGCACCGGGATGGGTACTGCTCGCTCGAGGTCTCCCCCAAGCTGGCCCGTGACACCAAGGGGTCCATCGAGGAGGCGCGTCGCTTGTGGAAGGCACTGGGCGCGCCCAACGTCATGATTAAGATTCCTGGAACGCCCGAGGGCGTTCCGGCCATCGAGCAGTGCATCAGCGAAGGTATCAACATCAACGTCACGCTTCTCTTCAGCCAGGAAGCCTATGTCACCGTGGCCGAGGCCTACCTTCGCGGCCTGGAGCGGCGGGCGAAGGAGGGGAAGCCCGTGGCGGAGCTTGCCTCGGTGGCCAGCTTCTTCGTCAGTCGCATCGACTCCGAAGTGGAGAAGCGAATCGGAAAGGCGCGCGCTGCGAGTGCGGACGAGCGGCGTTCGCGGCTGTTCGAGGCGTTGATGGGCAAAGTCGCCATCGCCAACGCCAAGCTGGCCTACCGGCGCTACCAGGCGCTTTTCAGCGGCGCGCGGTGGGACACGCTGGCCAAGCAAGGCGCGCATCCCCAGCGCGTCCTCTGGGCAAGCACCGGGACCAAGAACCCCAAATATTCCGATGTCCTCTATGTGGAGGAACTCGTCGGAAAGGACACGGTGAACACCATCCCCCCGGCGACCCTGGATGCCTTCCGCGACCACGGCAAGGTTCGCCAGAGTCTGACCGAGGACGTCCCCGGCGCGGAGGTCACGATGCGCACGCTGGAGGAGGCCGGAATCTCGATGAAGGCCGTCACCGACACGCTGGTGGAAGAAGGGGTGCAAAAGTTCGCCGAGTCCTTCGACGAGCTCTTCAAAGCCATCGGCGAGCGCCTCCGCGCTCACGGAGGGAAGGTATGAAGGCGCTCCCACTCTGCAAGACGAGGGAGGTGCCGTGAGCGTGCCGCCGGCCAAGACGGCTTCCGGGGTCCGGGTCGGAGACCCGTGCGTGGTGATCATTTTCGGCGCCTCGGGCGACTTGACGCAGCGCAAGCTGGTGCCAGCCCTGTTCAACCTCCAGACGCAAGGGTTTCTCGCTTCGGAGTTTGGTGTGGTGGGCGTGTCGCGTTCGGAGATGCCTCACGCCACTTTTCGCGAGAAGGTGAAGCCGGAAGACAAGTCCCTGCCCACCGACGAGGCCCGCAAGGCCTGGAGTGAACTCTCGGAGCGAATCTTCTACCAAGCGGGCGATGTGTCTCGTCCAGAGACCTTCAAGCAACTCAAGGACTTCCTCGGCAAACTCGACGCCCAGCTGAAGACGCCCGGCAATTACATGTTTTACCTCTCGGTGGCGCCGGAATTCTTCGCGACCATCGTCAAGGGGCTGGGCAGCGCCGGGCTTCTCGAAGAGAAAGACGGACACTGGCGGCGAGTGGTCATCGAGAAGCCCTTTGGCCACGACCTCGGCTCCGCCATACAGCTCAACCAGGACTTGCGGTCGGTGGTCGGCGAGCGGCAGATTTTTCGCATCGACCACTACCTGGGCAAGGAGACCGTCCAGAACCTGCTCATCTTTCGGTTCGGCAACAGCATCTTCGAGCCGATTTGGAACCACCACTACATCGACCACGTGCAGGTCACCGCCGCCGAGGAACTCGGTGTGGAGGGACGGGGCGGGTACTACGACAGCGCGGGCTCACTCCGCGACATGGTGCCCAACCACATCGCACAGCTGGTGAGCCTGGTGGGAATGGAGCCGCCCATCTCCTTCCATGCCGATGCGGTGCGCGACGAGCAGGTGAAGCTCTTGCGGTCCATCCAGCCGCTGTCCCCCGAGGACGTGCTTCATTCCGCGGTGCGAGGCCAGTACGGGCAGGGACAGGTGAAGGGACACAAGGTCCCTGGCTACCGCGAGGAAGAAAAGGTCTCGCCTCAGAGCAACACCGACACCTTTGTTGGTTTGCGGCTCTACATCGACAACTGGCGCTGGGCCCATGTCCCCTTCTATGTGCGCACCGGAAAGCGCATGCCCAAGCGGGTGACGGAAATCGTCATCCAATTCAAGGCGGCGCCCTTCATGCTCTTCACCCGTACACCGGTGAGCCACCTCACCACCAACCGACTCTTCGTTCGCATCCAGCCCGATGAAGGCATCTCGCTCCGCTTTGGTGCCAAGGTCCCCGGCCCCGTTCTCGACATGGGCGCGGTGGAGATGGATTTTCGCTACGTGGATTGGTTTGGCGCCAAGCCGAGCACCGGATACGAGACCCTACTTTATGACGCGATGGTGGGCGAGGCGACGCTCTTCCAGCGCGCGGACATGGTGGAGGCCGGCTGGCAGATGGTGCAGCCCTTGATTGACGTCTGGAAGGCACTGCCCCCGAGGGACTTTCCGAACTACGCCGCTGGAACCTGGGGTCCCACCGACGCCGATGCTCTCCTGGAGCGTGACGGGCGGCACTGGGAGAACGGCGAGACGTGATTGTTGCCGGGGACATCGGTGGAACACATGCTCGCCTGGGCCTGTTCGAGGTGCACGATGGCACTCCAGCCCTGGTCAACGAGCGCGTGTACCCGAGCCCCAAGTTTTCCGGGTTGGAGGCCGTCCTCCGGGCGTTCGTCGAAGAATTTCGCCCCGTCACCACCGGCGCCGCGTTCGGGCTGGCTGGCCCGGTGCACGAGGGGAAGGTCCGCACGCCGAATCTTCCCTGGGAGGTAGACGCTCGGGCATTGGAAGCTGTCCTCGGAATTCCGAGGGTGGTGTTGATGAACGACCTCGAGGCGCTGGCCAGCGGCATTCCGTCGCTCGCGCTGGCGGACGTCCTGCTCCTCAATCCAGGTGTCGAGACCGCTGGCAACCGTGCCGTGGTCGCGGCCGGAACCGGCTTCGGCGTCGCGGGGCTGATGTGGGACGGAAAGCGGCACAGGCCGCTGGCCACCGAGGGAGGCCATGCCGACTTCGCGCCCCGAAACGTGCTGGAGTCAGAGCTCATGCTCCATCTCTCGAAGCGCTTCGGCCGCGTGAGCAACGAGCGCATCCTCTCCGGGGCAGGGCTGACCAACGTCTACGACTTCCTTCGGGACACCGGACGTGGCGAGGAGCCGGACTGGCTCACTGGACGGCTGGCGGCCGATGACCGAGCCAGGGTCATTTCCCAGTGCGGGCTCGACCGTTCGAGTCCGCTCTGCTCTCAAGCCCTGGACTTATTCGCCACCATCTATGGCGCGGTGGCGGGCAACGTCGCGTTGCTCTTCCTGGCCTTGGGCGGTGTCTACCTCGGCGGGGGAATTGCGCCGAAAGTGCTGGAGCGTCTGAAGGACCCGAAGCTTTTTCATGCTGCCTTCGTGGACAAGGGGCGCCTCCGGCCGGTGATGGAGCAGATTCCGGTTCGCGTGGTCCTCGACGACCGCGTGGGGATGCGCGGGGCGGCCCAGGTGGCGGTCCAGGAATTGGCCAGGTGAAAATCGTCCCCTCCATCTTGGCCGCGGACTACTGGCGGCTCGGCGAGCAGGTGGCCGAGGCAGAGCGGGGGGGCGCGCAGCGCTTCCACATCGACGTGATGGACGGCTCCTTCGTCCCCAACTTCTCGCTCGGACTCCCCATCGTCGAGGCCATGCGCCGCGGGACGACGCTGCCCCTGGAAGTTCACCTCATGATTGACCGGCCCGAGCGGTACACGGAGGCTTTCATCAAGGCCGGTGGCGACCTCCTCATCCTCCACCAGGAAGCGACGCCCCAGTTGCACCGAGCGCTGGACCAAGTCCAGGCGCTGGGCAAGGCGGTGGGCGTGGGCCTCAACCCCGGGACGCCTCTCGGTACCATCGAAGACGTCGTGGAAGAGCTCGACCTGCTGCTCCTGATGACCGTCAACCCAGGTTTCGGCGGGCAGAAGTTCATCACCTCCGTCCTCTCTAAGCTGCAGCGGGCCCGGGCGCTGCTTCGCGAGCGTGCGCCAGCATGCGAGCTGGAAGTCGACGGCGGAATCGACGAGACGACGGGGCCCCTGGCCTTGGCTGCCGGGGCGGACGTGCTGGTTGCCGGAACCTGCATCTTCGCCCATGCCGGTGGGCCGGCCGCCGGCGTCCGGGCCCTGCGTGAGGCGTGCGCGCGAGGGGTGTCGGCCGCGCTCTAGCCTCACCGCGAACCCGCCAAAGCCTTCCTCCTCGAGGGAGGCCCAACCCCCGTTGCTGAGGGCCGGCGCGGCCGGTCCTGAAAACGAACGGCACCACCCGTCCGTCGCGTCCGGGCGGCGCCAGCTCAGTCTTCTCCCTTGTGGCGGCTCAATAGCCGCCCTACCGCCCCATCGCGAATGTGGAAGAGGGTTTCAGGCACCAGGGACAGGGCGACCGCCGTCACCAGGAAACCGCTCGCCACCAGGTCTCCGACGCTCAGCCGCTCTCCGAGAATGAGGAACGAGGCCACAAGGCCAGCAACGATGGAACCGTATGAGGTCAGCGCGGCCACGAGCGCGACATTGAGTGCGCGCAACGCGATGCCTTGCAGGAGCTGTCCGACCAGCGAGAGCAGAAGAATTATTTCGAGGTCGAACCAGATGATGGTTCGCATGTCAAAATGGCGCAGCGGGATGAGAGCGGCATCGAGCTGCCCCAAGGGCACTCCGAGGAGTGCGAGCATCACACTCCCCAACGTGCCGAACACGCCGACGACGAAGAGCGGCGGGTAAGAACGGTTGAGCTTGCGGATTCCCAGAGTCAAAAGGGCCCAGGCGAAGATGAAACCCCCTATCAGGAGGTCGCCGGTCGGTGTTGCCCCGCCAGTCGTTTTCGAGAGGGTGAGCGTCGAAGCGCCGAGGACACCAATCACGATGGCGAGGATTCGGACCGGCGCGAGCCGTTCCCGCAGCAAGAGCGCGGCCAGGCCAGCCGCCAGCGGTGGAAATAGGCTGAGCAGCAAGACGGCGTGAGATGCGCTGGTCGCGCTCGCACCCAGAGCCGACAGAGCGCACGCTCCGGGGCCAAAGGCGATGCCACAGCCCACAAACAGTCCGGCGTCCTTCCAACTCAGCCGCGGAAGGTGCTTCGGCCTCGTCAGCAGCGCAAGCGCCAGGAACAGCGGAAGCATCCACACACCGCGCGCGACGAACAGGCTGACCGCGTCGAAGCGCGGGGAAGGGCTTGGTGCATAGAGAACCTTCGAGGCGACGGCGTTGCCACCAAAGAAGACTGCCGAGGCGAGCGCCGCGATTACCGCCCAAATTCGACTTCCGGTCTCGTCGTTCCGGGGTGCGACTGGCAGGGTAGCCTCCTTCGTTTCTGTCAACGCGATTCACCCAACAGCCGTGGCCTAGCGTTCGATGCCTTCCGAGGGAGCTGGGAGCCGAGACCAGCGGCCCTCGGCAACGAGGAATACCGAGCCGCGGACGGAGACTTCACCAGACGCAGCCACCCGCACCGCGAGTTCGCTGGGACGACCGGCAAAGCGTCCCTGGCAGAACGCCAGCCAGCCGCCGGGACGTTCGCGCCCGTGCCGGACGAGGTAGGCACCGGCCGGTCCGGCCGCGCTGCCGGTGGCGACGTCTTCCACCGCGCCGCGGTTGTCCCACGTTCGTCCTTCCCGGGCCCCGACATCGAGCAGGTAGACGAATTTCGCGCCGTGCCTGGCCAGGAGCGTCTCGAAATCGGCGTGGAGGATGCGCGCGCGGTCCAACGCCCGCGCCAGAGGAACGATGAGATAGGGCAGGCCGGTGGACACCACTTGCAGTGGCAGCCCCGGCTGAAGGTCCTCTGAGCCAAGGCTGAGCGCAGCCAGGAGGGCGGAGTCCTCCAGCGTCGGCCCGAAGGAGGCCATGCCCTGCTCCATCTCCACGCTGAAGCCGCCGGCGGTGCGGGTGGAGTGCACCTCCAGCCGCCGACCCTCTGGCAACTCGAGCGTGCTGAAAATCTCGGCCTGGGCTCCGGCGAGATGGTGGAGCACCGCGCCCGCGCCCAGCACCGGGTGGCCGGCGAACGGCAGCTCCTCGTCCATGGTGAAAACCTTCGCCCGGACCGCGCTGGAGTCGCCCGGAGCGAGAAAGATGCATTCGAATTGACGCAGCTCCTGCGTCAGGACCTGCATTTGTGAGACGGAAAGAGAGGCCGCCTCAGGGAACACGCCGAGGCCGTTTCCACTGAAGGGCCGAGGCGCGAAGACGTCCACCTGAAAGAAGCGCACGTGGGCTCAGTACTGCCAGGCACCGAGCGCCTTTTGAAACTCCGCCAGTGCATTCGTTGCTGGGCCCACCTGTCGCACTGCGATGAGGCGTTCGTTCATCTGCACCAGCCGCAAGGCCAGCACCCGCGCCAGGGCGAGCGTCAGTTTCAGAGCTGCCAAGTCGTGCGCTTCCAAGAGCCGTCGGAAAGCCGACCCCGGCACCCGGAGGAGGGAGAGCGCGCTCACCGCCAATGCCGAGGCACTCCGTGGCCCGTCCTCGAGCAGAAGGCTGGCCTCGCCGAGCACCGTCGGGCCTTGCAGCGTGGCCAGGACTTGGTGGTGGCCGGAGCCGTCCCGCTTCACCACCTCCACCGAGCCCGACAGCAACACCCACAGCGCGTCGCCGGCCTCACCCTCGCGGAAGAGCGGCGACTGCGCGCTCACCATGCGCGGTTCAGCAATGGCGGCGATGCGGAGAAGCTCGCTCCGCTCCAAACCCTGGAAGAGGGGAACACTGGCCAGGGACTCCGCGACCGTCTCCATCGCGGCAGACGGTACCACACGGGCCCAAGCGAACCGCTGCCCTGGACACTGGAACTCAAATGCCCCGCAGGACGGTGGCCTTTCCCACGCGACTCAGGGCGAGAATGGTAGCGGCAGTCCGAAGAAGCACCTGCCGGCTGCGCGAGACTTGGGCCACCCGCTCGTAGGCGTCTTTCATTGCGCGTTCGAGCTCGGCGTCGACCCGCTCCTCATCCCAGGCCAGATGCTGGAGGTTCTGGACCCACTCGAAGTAACTCACCGTCACGCCACCGGCTGAAGCGAGGATGTCCGGGACCACCACCACACCGCGCTGCTCGAGCAACGCGTCGGCATCCGCCTCGGTTGGCCCGTTGGCGGCCTCGAGGACCACTCGGGCGCGGACTTCCTTGGCAATCTCGAGCGTGAGGACCCCGCCCACGGACGCCGGCACGAGAATATCGCAGTCGGCAGTGAGCACCTCGGTCGCCGCGCAAGGGTTGCCCCCGGCGAACCCCCGCACTGCACCGAAGCGTCGGACGTGCTCGAAAAGCGCCGGCAGGTCCAGCCCGGACGCATCCTGCACGCCGCCCGAAACGTCGCAGACGGCCACCAACCGGGCACCGGCCTCGGCCAGCGCCCGGGCGGTATGGGAACCGACGTTTCCGAATCCATGCACCGCGACGCGCGCCCCCTGCAACGGCTGTCCCAAATCGCGGAGCACCTCCTTGGCGACGTAGAGCAGTCCTCGCCCGGTGGCCGCCTCGCGCCCTCGCGAGCCTCCCAGCTCCAGGGGCTTCCCGGTGACCACCGCCGGGGCGTGTCCATGGTGCTTGCCGTACTGGTCCATCACCCAAGCCATCACCTGGGGGTTGGTGTTGACGTCCGGCCCGAGCACATCGCGGGTGGGGCCGAGGACATCCGCCAGCTGGTCGACGTACTTTCGCGTGAGCCGCTCCAGCTCCTTGGCGGTGAGCTGGGCCGGGTCCACGGCCACGCCCCCTTTGCTGCCGCCCAAGGGGAGGTTCATCACCGCCGTCTTCCAGGTCATCAGCGAGGCGAGCGAAACCATTTCCTGGGCGTCGACGTCGGCGTGGTAGCGCAGGCCACCCTTCATCGGCCCGCGGCTGTTGTCGTGTTGCACGCGCCAGCCGGAAAAGGTGCGGATTTCTCCCGCGTCCATCTCGATGCTTACCTGCACCCTTATCTCGCGCAGCGGCGAAGCCAGCAGCGTCTCGATGCGGTCGCCGAGGTCCATCAACCGGGCCGCGGTGCGGAAGAAGTGCGTGGTGGCGGCGAGCGACATCGACTACCGACGCCGGGCCCGCTCAATCTTCAACGACTTGCCGGCGTGGGTCTGGCCATCGAGCCGCTCGAAGGTGGGGGCGTCGGCCTCGGCCACGAAGACATAACTGTAGGTGGGCCGCAGCTCGATGCGGGCCACCTTCCCGGCCGGAGCACCCAGGGTCTCCAGCGCGGCGCGCAGCGATGCTTCGTCGAGGCCCTCGGCGCTCCCAAGGTTGAGCCACAGCCGGACCTGGCCCGCGACGTCACCCCGCGGTCGTCGGGCGGCCCCGTCGGCGGCGGAGGGCGCCTCCGGTCGGTCTCGCCGCGGCGGTCGCTCGCGCCGAGCTCCCCCTGGTTTCGGGCCGCGCTCGGAACGCTCGCCCCGCTCGCTTCGCTCCGGTCGCTCGCGCTTGACCTCGCGGGGAGGAAGGCCGGCCGCGCGCTCCTCGGCCAGCGTGGCTTGGGCCTTGTCGATTCGAAGGTGGTGAAAGAAGGACTTGAGCAGGAAGCCAATGAGGTCGTCCGCGTCGGTCCGACCCTTGAGCGCGCCGGCCAAGGCCAGGTAGCCCTCGTACACGCTCGAGGAGGCAGCCTCCTTGATGTCCCGGACATGGCGCTCGGTCCAGAGCTTGAGCGCCTCTTCCGGACTGGGCATCTGGCGCTTCTCGAAAGCAATGCCGTACTTCTTCTCCAGTGCGGACAGCGTGCCCAGCTCCCGGCCGGAGACGAGGTTGATGGCGACGCCCTTTTTCCCGATGCGTCCCGTCCGACCGACGCGATGCAAGTAGACAGCCGGATCCTCGGGCAGCGAGTAGTTGATGACGTATTGCAAGTCGGAGATATCGATGCCGCGGGCCGCAATGTCGGTGGCCACCATGAAGGCGACCTCACCGCGCTTGACCTTGGCCATGACCCGTTCGCGCTCCGACTGCGGAAGGTCACCATTGAGCAACTCGGCGTCGAATCCGGTCCGGTTGAGCACGGCGGTGACCAGTGCGGTGTCATCACGGGTGTTGCAAAAGATGATGGCGTTGTCCGGCTCCTCCATCTCCAGCACGTAGATGAGGTTTCTGGGCTTGGGGTAGTTGTCGGTCACGTCGTAACGGATGTGGTGGATGTGGTCGACGGTGAGGACATCTCCGGAGAGCAGCAAGGCCTCCGGGGAGGTGGTGTACTTGGCAATCAGCCGCTGGATGTCCGGTGGAACCGTGGCGCTGAAGAGCAACACCTGCCGCCCCTGGGGGAGCTGGTCGAGGATTCGGGTAACCTCCTCGAAGAAGCCCTGGTTGAGCATCTCGTCCGCTTCGTCGAGCACCACGTGCCGACAACCGCCCAGCTTCAAATTCTTTCGGCGGATGTGGTCGTAGACGCGTCCCGGAGTGCCGACCACGATGTGGACGCCCCCTTCGAGGGCGTCCTCCTGCGCCTTCATCGAGGCTCCCCCGTAGATGGCGGTCACCTTGATGCCCTTGTACTTCCCGAGGTCGCCTACTTCGGCTGCAACCTGAAGGGCAAGCTCGCGGGTGGGGCAGAGCACCAAGGCGCGGACTTCTCGGTCCGCTGCGTCGATGCGCTCCAAAAGCGGAAGCCCAAAGGCCGCCGTCTTTCCGGTGCCGGTCTTGCTGCGGACGATGAGGTCCCGCCCGGCCAGGACAGGAGCGAAGGCTTTGGCCTGGACCGGCGTCGGTCGGTCATAGCCGCGCTCGGCAAGGGCACGGCGGATTTCAGGGGAGATGGGGAGGTCGTCGAAGCCAATGTCGGCGACGTAGTCCTGGGGCCCGTCGACCGGCGGGGAACCATCCTCGTCGCCCCCGCCGCCCGGCGGCGTGGACGAGGATGCGGAAAAAGTGTCTGTCATCTGTGGGAGGGGCTTAATCCCTGCTGGCGTCTCTGGCAATGTCCCGCGCCGGCAACATGGTCAAGTCGCGCAAGCCCAAAGCCAAGGCGAAAGTGAAGCGGCGGCCAGTGAAGGCCGCTGCCCCGCGGCGCCGCAAGGCCGCCGAGCGCGCACCGGTGCCGGAACCCGAGCCTCGGGCGCCTCGCCCCCTGGAGCCGGCCGCGTCCGCGACGCTGACCGCTCGGAAGCCCAAGCCGCGCCGGCAGAAGGGACGCGAGTCGGAGGAAGGCGAGCCGCACGAGGTGGAAGTGGACGCGCCCCGCGGACTGGAGCGGGCGGATCCCCTGCGGGCTTACATGGCCGAAGTGCAGCGCCACCCCCTGCTCAGCCGCGAGGACGAGGCAGCTCTGGCGCGGCGTTACAAGAGCACCGGAGACGTGGTCGCGGCGGCACAGCTGGTGTCCGCCAACCTTCGTCTGGTGGTGAAGCTGGCCCACGAATACCACCGCAATCCCATCGCGCTGCTGGACCTCATCCAGGAGGGCAACATCGGGCTGATGCAGGCGGTGAAGAAATTCGACCCGGAGCGTGGGGTGAAGCTGTCCACCTACGCCGCCTGGTGGATTCGCGCCTACTTGCTTCGCTACATCATGGACAACTGGAAGATGGTGAAGATTGGTACCACCGAGGCCCAGCGCAAGCTGTTCTTCAAATTGCGCCAGGAGCAGCAGCGCTTCACCTCGCAGGGAATCGAACCGAGCCCGAAGCTCCTCGCCGAGCGTCTGCACGTCACCGAACGGGATGTAGAGGAGATGGACCAGCGGCTGGGCCAGGACGAAGTGTCCATCGATGCGCCGGTGGGTGAGGACGGAAACACGACGCGCGTCGAGCGGCTCATTCCCGCCAGCCCGGTGCAGGGTGCGGACGAGCAACTGGCCAGCGAGGAAGTGAAGCGATTGTTTCGCGCCAAGCTCACGGACTTCGCCCACGACCTGGACGGCAAGGAGAAGTACATCTTCGAAAAACGCCTCATCGCCGACGAGCCGATGACCCTGCAGGACATCGGCACTCATTTCGGCGTGTCACGCGAGCGAGCGCGCCAAATCGAAGCGCAACTCATTGGTCGGATTCACGACTACCTGCGCCACGAGATTCCGGACTTCGATGTGGTCGCCAAGCCCGACGTCTAAAGCTTAGGGGGCGGCCCTCAGGCGGAGACGCGAACGGTCCCGAGGCGGCTCTCCGGCAACTCCGCCCGCAGGCGCAGGGGGAGGAAGACGGAGAAGGTCGAACCGCGGCCCTCCTCGCTCGAGACCTCCATCCGGCCCCCGTGACGAAGCACGATGCGACGGCTTAGCGTGAGCCCGAGCCCTGTGCCTTCTCCGGCGCGCCGCGTGGAGAAGAAAGGCTGAAAGAGGTGGGCGATGTGACGGGGGTGAATGCCGTCCCCGGTGTCGCTCACCGACACCACCAACTCCTCGCCCTCGACCCGGGTTTCGAGCCGCAGTGTCCCGGTCTCGCCCATGGCGCGGAGTGCGTTGTCCACCAGATTGAGCCAGACCTGGTTCAGCGCCCCAGCCTCCCCGAGCACTCCTTCCTGTGCCTGGTAGGCGCGTTCCACCCGCACGCCGGAAGGCGTCCTCCAAGCCATCACCTTCAGCGTGCCATCGAGCGATGCGCAGACGTCCACCGCCTCCCGGCGGTCGGTGGGTCGGGCGAACCCGAGCAGCGACTCGGCCAGGTAGTGAATTCGCTCGCCTGCCTCCTCGAGCACCGAGAGTAGGGTGTCGGCCGCCGCGAAGTCGCCCCCGGGCACGAGCAGCTCGCGCAGCGGGACCAGGCTGTTGAGGAGGCCATTGAGCGGATTTCTCACTTCATGGGCAAACCCGGTGGTGAGCAGGCCCAGCGTCGCCAAGCGCTCGTTCTCCGCAATCCGCGCGGCAGCGTCGCGCAACCGCAACTGGGTCTCCACCCGGGCCACCAGTTCGCGCGGCCGAAAGGGCTTGCCCACGTAGTCATTGGCTCCCGCACCCAGGCCGTACAGCGTGGCGTCCATCTCGTTGCGTGCGGTGAGGAGGATGACCGGCAAATCCGCGGTCTCCGGGTCGCTGCGCAGCGCTTTCACCATCTGAACGCCGGACATGACCGGCATCATCACGTCGGACACCACCACGTCCGGGTACCCAGTTCTGGCCCGGGCGATGCCCTCTTCGCCGTTGGCTGCCTCGAGCACCCGGAAGCCGTCGGTGCGAAGGAACCCAGCGATGAACCGGCGGATTTCGTCGTCGTCCTCCACCACCAGCACGGTCCGCTGGGCCTGGGCGACCGCGTGAACCGGCGGTAAGTCGGCGGGGGCTGGTGCCTCGGGCGCACCTTGCAACTGCCGCAGCGCCTGCGACAGCTCGGGCGGTCCGCGTCGGCGTTCGCGCCGCTCCACGTCTTCCGGGTCGCGAACCTCCCGGAGGTCCTCGCGGATGTGGGTGGTTCCCTTGGGGAGGTTGACCCGGAAGGTGGACCCGACGTCGAGGAGGCTGCTGACTTCGATGCGGCCGGCATGGAGTTCCACGGCCTCCTTCACCAGCGCCAACCCGATGCCTGTGCCGCGGAGGTGGCGAATGCCGGTGGAGTCGGCCTGCGCAAAGCGGTCGAAAATACGGGGCAGGTCCTCGGGTGCCAGCCCACACCCGCTATCCGCCACTTCCACCACTACCTCCTCCGGCGTTTCCGAAAGACGGATGGTGACGTTGCCGCGGAGCGTGAACTTCAGCGCGTTGGAGATGAGGTTCTGAAAGACGCCTTCCATCTGGTCCGGGTCGACATGCACAGAGGTGACAGGTCCGCCCTCGACGCGCAGCGCGATGGACCGCTCCTGGGCAAGGACTCGGAACGGGCCCAGCATGGTCCGCAGGAACGCGGAGAGCTCCACGGGCTGGTACCGGAGACGGGTCTTACCGGCTTCCATCTTCGCCAGGTCGAGGAGCTGGTCGATGAGCCGGAGCAGCTTGGTGGCGCTGCGCTCCATCGTCTCCAGGTTTTGTCGAACGTCCACCGCCAGGGTACCAGTTCCGTGCGAGAGCAGGCTCTCCAGCGAAAGGAGGATGAGCGTCAACGGGGTCCGCAGCTCGTGGCTGACGTTGTCGAAGAACTGGGTCTTCAGGCGGTCCAACTCCCGCTGGTGTTCAAGCGCCTTGCTGAGCATCTGCGCGCTCTCCTCGAGTTCGCGGGTTCGCTGCGCGACGCGCTCTTCGAGGAGAATGTTGGCTCGGTGCACCTCGTCGCTGCGCCGCTGGAGGTCCTCCATGCTCCGCACCAGACCCTCCGTCTGGGAGGCCAGCAGTTCGGAATCGCGCAGAACTTCGTGACGTTCGTCGAGCCATCCGCCCAGGGCGACGCCGGCAAGCCCGGAGAGGCCGAGTAAGGGAACGTCAGCTCCCGGAAACACTCGCGAGAGGCCGAGGCCCGTTGCTCCTCCCACCACAGCCCCGAGCCAGCGCCGCCAGCGCCGACGGGGGCTGCGCCAGTGCAGTTCGTAACGGCACGAGGGTGCACCGAGCACTTGGCATTGCGTTTCGACGACCTCGGCGCGGGGCAGGCCCCAGATGGTTGGAACCGAAGCGAACTGCTCCTGACGGCCGATGCAGAAGTTCCGGTGAGGTTCGGGGACCCGGCTCCGGTAGGCGAGCGTCATCGTGTCGTCGCCGAGCGACTCGATACTGAACGTGCCTACCCGGTTGTAGACGGGGGTGATGTCGACCATCTTCCGGAAACAGAGGCGAGGCGTCCCGAGCGCCTTGAGCATGTGGTAGGCGAATCCCAGTGCCTCGGGCGTCGCCGTCAGCTGCATGGCCTTGCGGATGAACTCCGGGTCGCCGGAATCGGCGATTAACGCCGTGATGAGTTTCTCGGTGAAGCGCAGCGAGACGAAATTGCTGTGGGTGCCGATGTAGCTGAGCGGCAGCGTGATTTGCTCACGCTTCCAGAGCGCCGCAAGCCGTTCCGCGCCGTAGGCGCGCTCGTAGTACAGCACCACCATTCCCACCACCCGCACGCTGAGTTCAGGTGCGGTATCCAAGTCACTGGAGGGTTCGGGACTCACGGGAGAAGAAGCCAGCAGGACCATTCCATAGTTCCGGGGTCCAGCGGCTCGTCCTGATTGGATGCCAGCTGCCGGACGAAGGTCAACCGCGACCCTCTGTCCGCACGCGGGCCAGCTGAGCAGCGTCCCGCACCAGGGGTCAGGCGGCGCGCTCCTCCTCGGTTTCACGACGGCCCGCCGAGCGCCGGTTGAGGCGCTCGAAGATGGCTTGGGAGAGGTTGTCCCACTTTCCAACCTGTGACGCGGGAAAGGTCCACTCGGCCGTCTGGCCGAGGTTTACGAATCCAAGTGCAAGCGCTGCGGAAAGGTCGCTTTCGGCTGCCAGCACGACCGGCGCCGGCCTACCGCTGCGTTCTGCGTGCTGGCAGGCGTGGCGGATGAGGGCGGCTCGTGCCGCTCCAGCCAGAGATGCATCCGAGGTGTGGACGAAGAGCCGAAGCGCGTTCGTCAGTTCCGGCCAGCACAGGCCCGGCGTGGTCACCTCCAGAAGCCCGAAGGCGGCGATGCCCTCAGGCCCATCGACGGCCCAGACCTCTCTGCGGCGCTCGAGTCCGACGCTCGCGTAGCGCTTGCTGAGCGTATGCAATTCAAGCTCGTCGGCGGTCAGGTCATCGCTCAAGAGCCCGACGATGTCTCCGCTCCCTCGGACGAGCGACTCCAGGTGCAGCAGGTCCTCTCGGTGTGCAGGGCGCACCGGCAAGGAGGGTTCAGCGTTTACGCTCGCTGGAGCCTGTCCTGGAGCGTTTCGCAGGTAATGGTAGAAAATCAGCCTCGTTCCGTTCTCCTGGTTCATCCGCCGTGCGAGCCAGGTGCAAAGGCGGTTCGGCCATCGGTTCTCCGTACGCCAGACGTACCGGATGAATTCCACGTCACGCAGGCTCTCGCCGTATTCGACAGCCTGTGCCGAGAGTTCGAGCGAGGCATGCTCGGAACGGTGGAAGCCGGGTAGGACGGCGAGGTGACCGAAGAGCCATGTGCGCGCGTACACTCTGAGACCGGAGGCGTGTCCGGTGACGCGTTGTGTATCTCGGTAGACGAACGCCTTGCCCAGTTGACCACCGGCAGTTTCAAGGGCCCGCTGAGCTGCCGCGAGAGCGAGCGGGACCTGCGGGTCGTCGAACGGGTAGTCAGGGAAGAACTGGTGCGCGTCTTTCATCAATTCCCAGACGTCGTTGAAGCGCACTTGCTCGAGGTCAAGCAGCGCCGGAAAGCGGGCGTGAATGGCAGCATTGCGCAGCAGGGATTCCTGGGGCTCGTCGAGGTCGAGAAGGGCAAGCGTGGCCTGGCCGTGATGGGGCGCGGACTCCACCTGCGCTGCCGAGACCAGCACCGGACCGGAGCCAAAATGCAAGGTGGCATCGATCCGCAAGCCAGGAACGAAGAGTGGCGGGTTCTCGGCGTCGACATCGACCAAGACTCGGTGACCGTCGAGCCGCGCGACTGAACAGCTTTGGTCTACACCGGTCAGTGGGCACCGCCAGCGGGCCACCCAGCCGTCGTCAGCGGGCGCGACGGCCCGCACCCCGGAGCGCGGTCGGACTTCATCGAGGGTCCGCGGGATGGAGAGCGTCAGGGCCCATCGACTTGAACCGCGCACGCTGGCCAGGCCGCGAAGGCGCTGTCCACCGAAGTCGAACGCCAGCTCCACCACGTCCCCGGAAAG